>Ga0070700_100000024_pt1 | contig 128154 bp, 116 predicted proteins | sample KBSK5101metaG_FD_65456 | JGI IMG/M metagenome (GOLD analysis project Ga0070700, IMG submission 65456) | Corn, switchgrass and miscanthus rhizosphere microbial communities from Kellogg Biological Station, Michigan, USA - KBS K5-10-1 metaG | ecosystem: Host-associated > Plants > Roots >...
GTCGAGCTCCGGGACGACGCTGCCCTGCTGGTCGAGCAGGCCGGCGACGTCGGTGAGGAACAGCAGTTCCTTCGCGTTGTGCGCGACGGCGATCGCCGACGCGGCGGAGTCGGCGTTCACGTTCAGCAGCGCGCCGTTCGCGCTCATCGCCAGCGACGAGACGACCGGCAGCATGCCGTAGGTGAGCATCGTGCGGACGAGCGTGCGGTTCGACGTCGTGACGCGGCCGACGTGGCCGAGCTCAATGCCATCGATCGGCGGGTGCTGCTCGGCGACGAGCGTGTCGCCGTCGCAGCCGGAGATCCCGGCCGCGCGCACGCCGAGCTGCGTCAGCTCCGCGACGAGCATCTTGTTCACCGTGCCGCCGAGGACCGACACCACGATCTGCAGCGTCGCGTCGTCGGTGATGCGCAGTCCGGCGTGCGTCTTCTTCGCGATGCCCGCGACGGCCAGCGCGGCGTCGATGTGCTTGCCGCCGCCGTGCACGAGCACGATCGACTCGCCGGACTTCCAGCGATCGACGATCTTCGTGAGCGCGGCGTGGCGCCGCTCCACGTCTTCGAGCAGGGAACCGCCGAGTTTGATGACGGTAACGTTCACGCGAGCCCCTCCGTGTCGGCGTAGCCGCACATGCGATTGAAGTTCTGCACGGCCTGCGAGGCCGCGCCCTTGAGCAGGTTGTCGATGACCGAGACGATCACCGCGCGCCGTCCGCCCTGCAGCAGCTGGAAGCCGATGTGGGCCTGCGGCGTGTTCACGACGTCCTTCAGCTCCGGCAACTGTCCCGGCGGCAGCACCTTGACGAGAGGCGAAGTTCCATACGCCTCGGCATACAGCGCGGTGAGCTCTTCGTTCGACACCGCCTGCAGGAAGCCGACGTGCATCGTCGAGTAGATCCCGCGCACGGTCGGCAGCAGGTGCGGGACGAAGACGAGCGTCGCGCGCTCGCCGAGGTGCAGCCCCTGGCGGATCTCCGGCTCGTGCTTGTGATGCCCGACGCCGTAGGCCTTGAAGTTTCCAAACAGCTCCGTGAATGAATATGCGAGGTCGGACTTCTTCCCCGCGCCCGAAACGCCGCTCTTCGCGTCGATGATCACCGGCTGCGAGCGGTCGATGAGGTACGTCAGCGGCCGCAGGGCCAGCAGGATCGACGTCGGATAGCAGCCGGGATTCGCGACGAGGCGCGCCTTCGACAGCTCGCCGTTGCACAGCTCGGTCAGCCCGTACACAGCTTCGCCGAGCAGCGCCGGACGCGGATGATTAAACCCGTACCACGACGGATAGAGCGCCGGCTCGCCGAGGCGGAACGCGCCGGAGAGATCGATGACCCTGATCCCGAGGTCGAGCAGCTGCGGCGCGATGTCGGCCGAGACTTCGTTCGGCGTCGCGAGAAACGCGATCTCCGGCTTCGCCTCGACGAGCGCATCGAGAGAGAACGACTCGCTCGAGAACGCGCCGACGACCTGCGCGCCGCTGTGGCGCCCGAGGATCCTCACCAGCTCCACGCCGGCGTAGCCGGTCGCACCCGCGATCGCGACGCGCGTGCGCGCGGTTTTCGCCGCGGATTCGTTCGGTACACCAGTCGCATATTCGATGTTTTTCATGGTCGGGCTCCGTAATCGCGGCCCGCGCTATGCGCGCGTACGGCGACGCGCCGGCATCAGGCCGGCGATGTCGTGAATCCGCCGCGCGAAGGCGCTGGCGGCGGCGGGAGTGCGGAAGGCGACGAAGATCGTGTCGTCGCCGCCGATGGTGCCGAGGACGTCGTCGAGCGGCGTCGTGTCGATGGCGCTGGCGAGCGGCTGTGCTGCCGCTGCGGGTGTCCGGATGACCACGAGGTTGCCCGCGCCCTCCGCGGAGAGAACGAAGTCGCGCAGGAGCTGCTCGAGGCGATGCTCGCGCGACTCACGGGGCGTGAACGTCGCGACCGGCGCGATGGCCATCGCCTCCGGAGAGACGTAGCCGGCGGGCGTCTTGACCAGGCCGAGCTCGCGCAGATCGCGCGAGAGCGTCGGCTGGGTGACGCCGAAGCCATGACGGCGCAGCTCGGCCAGCAGCTCGTCCTGCGAGTGGACGGGCGTCTGGCGGACGATGCGGAGGATTTCCTCCCGTCTGCGCATGGCGTCCCCATGTGAATGAATATTCATCATCACGAATCTTTATGCATGAACGCGGCCTTGTCAAGTGTCATTCCTGACACGCGATTTGCACCGTCCTCACCGGTCAGGAGGCCTGCCCCATGTCCCGAGTCGAGCGCATCGACACTCCCACCGAACGCCGCACCTTCGAACGCCGTCAGGCCGAGCGTGGACGCGACCGCCGCACCGATTCCCCCGGCCGCACACCGGGCAAGGCGGAGGGGGAGGAGGGGGATGTGGAGAGGGCGTTGGAGAAGGCGGAGGAGTAACTACACCTCGATCCCCACCGACCGCATCAACTCCAGCGCATTACTCTTCGTCACCACCCCCGCCCTCATCCGGTAATCGAACACGACGCGTCCGTCCTCGATGTGGTCCTCGAAGTGGACGTTGGCGGCGCGGGGGGCGAGCTCGTCGGCGATGTGGGCGAGGGCGAGGTCGTGGGTGGAGACGAGGCCGATCGCGCCGCGGGTGACGAGCGAGCGAACGATGGCCTCGGCGCCGATGCGGCGGTCGTGGGAGTTGGTGCCGGCCAGTACCTCGTCCAGCAGGAAGAGCAGCGATCCCTGATGTGACATTTCCAGCACCTGCCGGATGCGCAGTATTTCCGCATAGAAGCGGGAGGCGTTTTCCTGCAGGGAGTCGTGGATGCGGATCGAGGCGCCGACGAGCATCGGCGAGATCGTGAGGGAGGTCGCGCAGACGGGGGCGCCGGCCATGGCGAGGACGGCGGCGATGCCGGTGCTGCGCAACATCGTGCTCTTTCCCGACATGTTCGAGCCGCTGACAATGAGGAGGCGCAGCGAGTCGTCGAGACGGAGATCGTTCGACACGCGGCGGTCTGCGGGGATCAGCGGATGCCCGAGGCCGCGGGCGTCGAAGACCGGCGCCGCGGAGGCGATCTCCGGCATCGCGAACGCGTGATGCTCGAACGCGAACGACGCCAGCGACGAAAGCGCCTCGAAGTCGCCGACGGCTTCGATCCAGTCGAGGATGAACGCGCCGTGCCTGGCCCGCCAGCGCTCGATCGCGAACGACACGTTCGCGGTCCACATCAGCAGCAGCGCGATCGGCGCGAAGAACTGGTTGCGCCGCGCGTCGAGCAGCGCGACCAGCCGGCGGAGGCGCTCGATCTCGACGTGTGCGCCGCGGATGCGCGTGCCGAGGGCGGCGAGCATGTCTCCGCGGAACGTCTCGCGCTCGAGGCGCTCGAGGATTCCGGCGAGGAGCGCGAGCGCCGGCTCGGCGCGCTCGACGCCGGTAATGATCGCCTCGACGCGCGGATGCAGGCGGCGCGTGGCGATGCCGATCGCGAGGCTGATCGCGATCAGCGGCCAGAGCGGGAAGCCGGCGGGCTCGCCCATCATGCGCTTCCAAAGCTCGGGCAGCGTGAAGCTGAGGACGACGACGCCGATCGCCGGCAGCACGAGCGCGGCAACGCGGTCGCCCGTCGAAATGATCACCGGCGGCTGCGACGCCCATTCATCCAGCTTCGCGCTCTCCACCTCGCGCACGACCTCCGCCGCGCCGATCGCGACGTCCTCGCGCAGTTCGACGTTCTCGCGCAGCTCGCGCACCGAATCCTGCCGCGCGCGGATCGTGTCGGGCTGCAGCGACGGTTCCTTGAGCCACGCCGCGAGGCGCAGCCGTCCCGCGCGCGTCACCGCGAGCGAGATCAGCTCGAACAGCGACCCGCGTCCGAAGAGGTCGAAGTCGTTCGCGTAGGGATGGTGATCCTCCGCGAGCTCGTCGCCGGCATCGCCCTTTCCCTGCCACGTGCCGTCGATGCGCGCGAGGCCGTGCTCGTAGAACGCGGCGCTGCGCTCCTGCCGCTTCCGCGCGCGGATCACGCGCTCGTGCACGATCGCGAGCACCACGAACGCGGCGATCGGGATCAGCGTGAGCGGCAGGCGCACGAACCCGATGCCGACGGCGGCGAGAATCATCGCCACGCGCGCGATCGAGATCGTCACCTCGCGCCGGCGCAGCGCGGCCGCCTCGCGCTGTCGCGCCGCGTGGCGTTCGTCGTACAGTTCGCGCGGGGTCACGTGCGGCATTCAATCATGAACGTTCCTCCCGGCCCGAGGCCGTGGGTGCCCGGCGCGAATCTGCGCGCGCTGCAATACCGCCCGCTCGATTTCCTGACCGGCCTCGCGCGCGATTACGGCGGCGCCGCGCACTTCCGCATCGGCCCGCAGCACATGTTCCTCTTCAGCGATCCCGAGCTCGTGCGCGAGGTGCTGGTGACGCGCAACGCTTCCTTCATGAAAGGCCTCGCCCTGCAGCGCACGAAAGTCGTCCTCGGCGAAGGGCTGCTGACGAGCGAAGGGGAGCTGCACCGGCGGCAGCGGCGCCTCGCGCAGCCGGCGTTTCATCGCGAGCGCATCAACCGTTACGCCGAAGTCATGATCGAGCGCGCCGCCCGCACGCGGGAGCGCTGGCGCGACGGCGAAGAGCTCGACGTCGCGCACGAGATGATGCGGCTCACGCTCGCCGTCGTGGCGAAGACGCTCTTCGACGCGGACGTCGACGACGAGGCCGACGAGATCGGCCGCTCGCTCACCGAGCTGCTGCTGATGTTCCCGCTGCTGGTGCATCCGCTGTCCGATTTCCTGCGCAAGCTGCCGCTGCCGCAGGTGCGGCGCTTCCACCGCGCGCTGGAGCGGCTCGACCGCACGATCTACGCGATCATCGAAGAGCGCCGCCGCTCGGGCGAAGACCGCGGCGATCTGCTGTCGATGCTGCTCCTCGCGCAGGACGAAGAGGGCGACGGCGGGATGATGACCGACACGCAGCTGCGCGACGAGACGATGACGCTGTTCCTCGCCGGCCACGAGACGACGGCGAACGCGCTGGCCTGGACGTGGTACGAGCTCGCGCGCAATCCCGAGGTCGAGCGCGAGCTGCATCGCGAGCTCGACGCGGTCCTCGGCGGGTCGCTCCCGACGCCGGCGGATTACGCGAGGCTGCCGTACACCGAGATGGTGCTCGCCGAGTCGATGCGCCTCCATCCGCCGGCGTGGGGCGTCGGCCGCTACGCGCTCGAGGATGTGGCGATCGGCGAATGGACGGTGCCGCGCAAAGGGCTGGTGATCGTCTCGCAATACGTCACTCATCGCCTCGCGCGCTTCTGGCCCGACCCCGAGCGCTTCGACCCGCTCCGCTTCACGCCCGAACAGAAACAGTCCCGCCCCAGACTCGCCTACTTCCCCTTCGGCGCCGGCCCCCGCGTCTGCATCGGCGAGTCGTTCGCGTGGATGGAGGGCGTGTTGATCCTCGCGACGCTCGCGCAGCGGTGGAGGTTTGTCGGCGGCGCGGAGGTGGTGCCGCAGGCGCTGGTGACGTTGAGGCCGAAAGGGGGGATGAGGATGAAAAGCGTGATTCGTGGTTGGTGATTGGTGGCTGGGGCTTCTTCGTGCCAAACTGCCCCAGCTACCAACCACCAATTACCAACCACACGGAGCCTGCATGCAAACAATCGAGACATTGTTCGCCGACTACGCCTCCTACCACCGCACCGTCGGAAACAAGCTCTTCCACCGCTTCGGCATCCCGATGATCATGGTGTCGCTGATCGGCATGCTGGCGCGGGTTCCGATCACCGGCGGTGTGAATGCGGCGATGCTGCTGATCGTGGTGGCGACGGTGTACTACTTCAGCGTCGAATGGCGGCTGGCGATCGCGATGCTCGCGGTGTCGATCGGCTTTTACTTCCTCGGCGCGGCGATGCCGATGTGGCTCAACGTCACGCTGTTCGTCGTCGGCTGGATCTTCCAGGGTATCGGCCACAGCGTGTACGAAAAACGCAAGCCGGCGTTCATGCGCAACTTCGTTCACCTGCTCATCGGACCGCTCTGGATCCTCAACGATCTCATCCCGGTCGTGAAGGGTGAACCGCAGACGCGGTGACGCGGGATTGAATCTTGCTCGCCCCTCCGGCGGGTAAGAGAGCTTGGATCAGGAGAGGCAGTATGCCGTCCTCGTCGTCGAGGACGACCCGGCTATTCGCCGTCTGGTGAAGATGGTGCTGGTGCGGGCACGCTTTCACGTCGAGGAGGCGGCTGACGGACTCGAGGCCGTCCTCAAGCTCGGTCTCTCCGATTACGACGTGATCATCCTCGATCTCATGATGCCGCTCATCGACGGCTTCACGTTCCTCAGGACGTTCGCGGAACATGATCCGGAGCGCTTGAAGAAAGTGATCGTGACCAGCGCCGCGTCGCCGGCCGTCATCCGCGAGCGGATGCAGGGCGAGCCGTTCGAAGTCCTGCCGAAGCCGTTCGACATTTCCCAACTTCTGGACCGCGTGCGTGCATGCATTCGCGCCCAGGTCCGTTAGCATTGTCGGACCCATGCTCGCCCACGGCTCCGACCGCGTCCGGGTTTCCGGAGAGAGGATCGTCCTCTATTCGCCGGCTCCGAAGGGATGGGTTGCGCGCGTTCCCGCGACGAACGTTCATTCCGCGCATCCCGGCACCGCCGTGTTGTGGGAAGAGCAGTATTTCGAAGTGCTGACCGCGGAGGTCGCGGCGGGCGGCGGCGTGCGGTACGTGCTTGTGCCGTGGCAGGACGAGAATGTGATTCGCGCGTTCGATCAGTACGACGCGGAGAGCGAAACGCGACGCATCGCGGACTACAACCACGCGCTCGCGCAGCAGAAGCGGAGCGCAATCGTGCCGCTGTTCGGCATGGTCCTCGGGCATCTGCCGGCGCCGGTGCAGAACCGCATCGCGAACGACTACGGCGTCGCCGCGCATCGCATGACGCTCATCTCGACCGTGCCGAGCGTCGTGCTCCTCGGCCTCTGCGTCTGGTTCTATGTGGATGCGCGAATGGAGCTGCGAGCCTCGCCTGTGCCGCTGTGGCTGTGGCTCATCGCGCTGGTGATGTTCGCCGACTCCGTCGTTCGCTACATGGTGGTCATGCTGCAGAGCCGCGCGCAGGGTTCGTTGCCGGGCACGTTCCTCTACTTCCTGCTATGGAGTCTCGCGCCGAAGCGCTTCGCGTCGCCGGTGGAAGAGCGCGGACGCGGCGTGTTCATGCTCGCGCCGGATGAGGACGTCGTGCTGCGCGACGCGCTCGAGATGCGCGCGCCGCTGTTCACGCTGCTCACGCCCGCGGAGCAGTTGCGTCTCGGGGAGCGCTACGGCTTCGAGTACCGGCGCCACGCGATCGGGCCGGCGGTCGTGATCCTCGTCTGCTCGCTCCTCGGCGCGGTGAGCTCGTGGGTCAAGGTTGCGGACAGCGGGAGCGTCAGCGCGCTGCTGTCGCTGATCCTCGCCGGCGGTCTCACCATCGAGCAGGTCGTTCGCTTGCGCGCGCTGAAGCGCGGCCCGGCGGGAAGCGTTCTGGGCGCGGTCGTCCGTCCGTTCGTGCGCGAGTACCTCGGATGAAGCGCCAGGTCACGATTGCCGTCTCGATCGCGGTCCTGCTCGCGCTGGTGACGTGGGGACGCATCGCGCTGCTCGATTCCCTCGGACTCGGCGTCACCGCGCGCGGCGACCGCTGGATCATCGGTGTGACGGCGGCGGCGTTCATCTGCGCGGCCACCGCCTGGCGTCTCGGTGGATGGATCGCGGCGATTTCGGCCGCGCTGCTGATTCTCGGCAGCCGCGCCGCACTGGTCGTGGCGACGGAGCACGGCGATGAAACGCTGATGCTGATTTTCATCGCCGAGGCCATCATGCTGCTCGTCTCGCGCCGGTGGCTTCTCGCCGCGATGATCCTCGCCGCGGTGCTCGTCATGAGTCCCGTGGTTCGCAATCCCGGCGTGGTGTTTTACGCGGGAAACAACCCGCTCTCCACCGGATGCGGCGGCGTCCCACCGCGCGTCGACGTCGAGCCGGTGAAGAAGGCGCTCGCGCACGCGCGGCTGTATCCGCGCCACGCGCTCGCGATCCTCGGCTGGAAAGCGATCCTCACCGTCCATCACTACGATGTCCACGACACCGTGCCGACGCGCTGGCGCAGCGACGCGCTCGCTCGCTTTCCGGCGATTCCGTTCGGCGTCGCCGTCGTGCTCTCGGCGATCGCGCTGGCGATGAGCGCGCGCCGCCGCGAGTTGCTGCCGATCGCACTGCTCGCGCTCGCGATCGGCGTGCTGATCGCGCTGTTCATGGTCAACGCGCGCCAGCGCAATGCGCTCCTCGCGCCGCTCGCCGTCCTCGGCGGCGTGGGCGCGGCGGAGATCGTCGCGCTCGCACGCGCGCGCAATGAGCGGTCGCTCATCGCGCTCGGCGCGCTCCTCGTCGTCACGCCGATCCTCGGCATCGAAGGCGCGCCGATGCGCGAGGACGAGTACGTGTGGCGGTCGACCTTCCGCGCCGCCGAGGCGCTGGAGCAGGCGAAGGCCGCGCGCGCGAGCGGCGATCCGGCGCGAGCGGCGCGCAACGCGACCGCGGCTTCGATCCTCGACACCGCGAACCCGCCGGTCGTCGCCGAGGTCACGCTGCGCAGCGGCGCGCTCATCGCGGCGGAGCACGAAGAGACGCCGCCGCGGCTGTTCGACATCGCGATCGCGCTGGAGAAGGCGAGCGCGTGGCGCGAAGCGGATGCGATCCTGCAGAGCATTGCCGGCTACAAGCCGCGCCGCGGCAATCGCGCGGTGTCGTCGGTCGCGTATTACCGCGCCGTCGCCGCGCTTCACCTCGGCAGGCCCGACTTCCGCGAGCTGCTCGACGCGGCGGAGCGCGAAGCGCCCGGCGACCCGTACGTGCTCGCGCTGCGCGCCTCCGCCCCAGGGCGCGCCGAAGGCGCGCACCACTCGGCGGCGCGCAAACTCGACGCGCTTTACGACCCGATCACGCGCGATCTCGCGCTGCGGCACGCACTTCGCACCCGGAACGGGCGCAGTGGTTCGAGCGGAGCTGGACGGTAGACGGCGCGTCATCATCGAAGCCGCATCCCCGGAAGTCGATGCCGGCGCCTTCCCGGCGAAGCGCGTCGCCGGCGACGTCGTTGCCGCTGAGGCTGACATCTTCGCGGACGGGCACGACCTCATTTCGGCGGTCGTGCTGCATCGACCCGATGGCGAAAAGAAATGGCGCGAGGTGCGAATGCGCCCGCTCGCGAACGACCGCTGGCGCGCCGAGTTCACGGTCGAGTCGATCGGCTTCCATCGCTTCACGATCGAAGGCTGGATCGACCACTTCCTGACGTGGCACCGCGACCTGGAGAAACGCACCTCCGAAGAAGACCTGCGCGTGCAGCTCCTCATCGGGCTCGCGATGATTCGCGCGGCCGCGGCGCGCGCCGGCGCGCGCGATCGCCGCAAGCTCGAAACCTTCATCGCCACCATCGAAGGCGACGACGCGATCGCGGACAAGATCGAAGACCTGCGCAGCGAGGACCTGCTCGCGCTGATGTGGCGCAACGCCGAGCGCGCGTTCGTCACCCGCTACGAGCGCGAGCTGCTGATCGAAGTCGATCGCCCGCGCGCCGCGTTCAGCGCGTGGTACGAGATGTTCCCGCGATCCATCGGCACGTTTCGCGACGTCGAGGCGCAGCTGCCGCGCGTCGCGAAGATGGGATTCGACATCCTCTACTTTCCGCCCATCCATCCGATCGGCACAACGTTTCGCAAAGGGAAAAACAATCGAGTGAGTGCCGAAGCGGACGACGTCGGCAGCCCGTGGGCGATCGGCGGCGCGGAAGGCGGGCACAAGGCCGTGCATCCGCAACTCGGCACGATCGACGACTTCGAGCGGCTGGTGGCAAAGGCGAAGGAGCACGACCTCGAGATCGCGATGGACATCGCCTTCCAGGCGTCGCCCGATCATCCGTACGTGCGCGAGCATCCCGAGTGGTTCCTCGCGCGTCCCGACGGCACGATTCAGTACGCGGAGAACCCGCCGAAGAAGTATCAGGACATCTACCCGTTCCACTTCGAGAGCGAGGGCTGGCAATCGCTCTGGTCCGAGCTGCGCGACGTGTTCGCGTTCTGGGCGGGGAAGGGCGTGCGCACGTTTCGCGTCGACAATCCGCACACGAAGCCGCTGCCGTTCTGGGAGTGGTGCATCAACGAGCTGAAACGCGAGTGGCCCGACCTGATTTTTCTCGCCGAGGCGTTCACGCGGCCGAAGATCATGTACCGGCTCGCGAAGGGGGGGTACACGCAGTCCTACACGTATTTCGCCTGGCGCAACACGAAGGACGAGCTGACGGAGTATTTCGAAGAGATCGCAAAGCCGCCGGTGAGCGATTTCTTTCGCCCGAACGCGTGGCCGAACACGCCGGACATCCTCACCGAGTTCCTGCAATACGGTGGACGCCCCGCGTTCACGCAGCGGCTGATCCTCGCCGCCACGCTGTCGGCGAACTACGGCATCTACGGACCGGCGTACGAGCGCTTCGAGCACGCCGCGCGCGAGCAGGGGAGCGAGGAGTACCTCGACTCCGAGAAATACGAAATCCGCAAATGGGCGGAGACCGACGACGATCTCACCGAGCTGATCGCGCTCGTCAATCGCATCCGCCGCGAGAACCCGGCGCTGCAGCAGAATGCGACGCTGACGTTTCACGAGACCTCGAGCGATCAGATGATCTGCTACAGCAAGACCGCGGGATCCAACGCGATCGTCTGCGTCGTCAACCTCGACCCGCACAACCCGCAGACCGCCGACGTGAACCTCAACTACGACGCGCTCGAGCTCGACCCCGACCGCCCGTTCCAGGTCCACGATCTCCTCAGCGGCACGCGCTTCACCTGGCACACCGGCAAGAACACGCTCACGCTCAACCCGCAGATCATTCCCGCGTACATCTTCCGGATTCGACGACGAGTGCGGACGGAACGTGACTTCGAGTATTTCCTGTGATGACTGACGAGCTTTGGTACAAGGACGGAATCATCTATCAGACGCACGTGCGTGCGTTCTTCGATAGCAATGACGACGGCATCGGCGATTTTCAGGGGCTGACGAGGAAGCTCGACTATCTCCAGGACCTCGGCATCAACATCCTCTGGCTGCTGCCGTTCTATCCGTCGCCGCTGAAGGATGACGGCTACGACATCGCTCACTACACGGCCGTCAATCCGAGCTACGGCACGCTCGGCGATTTCAAGGCCTTTCTGCGCGAGGCGCATCGCCGCGGGATCCGCGTCGTCACGGAGCTGGTGATCAATCACACCAGCGACCAGCATCCGTGGTTCCAGAAATCGAGGCGCGCGAAGCCGGGGAGTCCGTGGCGCGACTATTACGTCTGGAACGAGACGCCCGACAAGTACGGCGACGCGCGCATCATCTTCAAGGACTTCGAGACCTCGAACTGGGCGTGGGACCCGGAGGCGCGCGCGTATTACTGGCATCGCTTCTTCTCGCACCAGCCCGATCTGAATTTCGAAAACCCCGCGGTGCACGAAGCGCTGTTCAAGGCCTTCGACTTCTGGATGGACATGGGCGTCGATGCCTTTCGCCTCGACGCGATTCCGTATCTGTTCGAGCGCGAGGGGACGACGTCCGAGAACCTGCCGGAGACGCACGAGTACCTGAAGAAGGTCCGCGCGCACATGGACGCGAAGTATCCCGGCCGCATGCTGCTCGCCGAGGCGAATCAGTGGCCGGAGGACTCGCTGCCGTATTTCGGCGACGGCGATGAATGCCACATGGCGTTCCACTTCCCGGTCATGCCGCGGATGTATATGGCGCTGGCGATGGAGGACCGCTTCCCGATCCTCGACATCATGAGCCAGACGCCGCCCATCCCGCCGAACTGCCAGTGGGCGATGTTCCTGCGCAATCACGACGAGCTGACGCTGGAGATGGTCACGGACGAGGACCGCGACTACATGTGGCGCACGTACGCGAAGGATGCCGAGGCGCGCATCAACCTCGGCATCCGCCGGCGGCTCGCGCCGCTGCTCGACAACCATCGCGCGCGCGTGCACCTGATGAACGGCCTTCTCTTCTCATTCCCCGGCACGCCGATCATCTATTACGGCGACGAGATCGGGATGGGCGACAACATTTACCTCGGCGACCGCAACGGCGTGCGCACGCCGATGCAGTGGAGCGCCGACCGCAACGCCGGCTTCTCACGCTGCAACCCGCAGCGCCTCTTCCTGCCGGTCATCATCGACCCGCAGTTCCACTACGAGCAGGTCAACGTCGAGGCGCAGCAGGCGAACCAGTACTCGCTGCTCTGGTGGATGAAGCGACTCATCGCCGTGCGCAAGCGCTATCACGCATTCGGGCGCGGCTCGATGGAGTTCCTGCAGAGCGAGAACCGAAAAGTCCTCACCTACGTGCGGCGCTTCGAGGACGAGATCATCCTGGTCGTCGCCAACCTCTCGCGCCTCGTGCAGTGCTTCGAGCTCGATCTCTCGCAGTTTCGAGGCATGGTGCCGGTCGAGCTTTCCGGCGGCACGAAGTTCCCGGTCATCACCGAGCGTCCGTACTTTCTGAACCTCGCGCCGTTCGGCTTCTACTGGTTCGTGCTGCAGCGCGAGGTGGCGGCGGAGACGACGAAGGAAGAAGCGCCGCTGATCGGCGCGAAGACGTGGGAAGAGATTTTCTCCGCGCGCAACCGCGACGCGCTCGATCGCGCGCTGCGCACGTATCTGCCGGCGCGGCGGTGGTTCGGCGCAAAGGCGCGCGCGATCACGGCGCTCACCATCCGCGACGTCGTCGAGATCGCGAACGACCGGAGGCTGCTGTTCGTCGACGTCGAGTTCTCCGAGGGCGAGCCGCAGACGTTTGTGCTCCCGCTGTCCGTGATGAACGTGCGGCGCGAGCAGGATCAGGCGCGCGTCGGCCCGATCATCGCGCGGCTGCGCGACGGCGCGATTCTGTACGAGCCGGTCGCCGAGGAATCGTTCGCGCTCGAGCTCCTCGACACGATCGCGCGCAAACGGCAGCTGCGCGGCAAACACGGCGTCGTCGCCGGCGTTCCGGCGCGCGCGCTGCGCGAGTTGCGCGGCGACGGGAAACTCGAGACGCACGTCCTCGGCGGTGAGCAAAGCAACACCGCGATCGTCTACGGACAGAGCCTCTTCCTCAAACTCTTCCGCCGTCTCGAACCGGGCATCAACACCGACTACGAAGTCACGAAGTTCCTCAACGAAGAGACGTCGTTCCGGAACGTGCCGCGCATCGCCGGCGCGCTCGAATATCAGAGCGGCCGCGCCGAGCCGATGACCGTCGGCATCCTGCAGGGATTCCTCGCGAATTCGGGAGACGCGTGGTCGTACACGCTCGATGCGATCGGCCGCTTCTTCGATCGGCTGCTCAGCGACCCGACGCACTTAGAACAACATAGTGCCGAACAGCGCGAGGCCATCGGCGCGTACCTCGCCGACGCGGAGCTCCTCGGCACGCGCACCGCGCAATTGCACCTCGCGCTCGCGTCGCGCGACGACATCCGCGCGTTCGCGCCGGAGCCGTTCACGCCGCACTATCAGCGCTCCATCTATGAGTCGCTGCGCAAACAGGTCGTGCAGACGCTGCAGCTCGTGCGGCGCCGGATGAAGGGCGACGCCGATGCCGAGACTCTGCTCGCGCAGGAAAGCGAGCTGTACGCGCGCATGCGCCTCGTGCTCGACGGGAAGATCGACGCGCAGCGGATCCGCACGCACGGCGACTATCACCTCGGACAGGTGCTGCGCACCGGCAGCGACTTCGTGATCATCGACTTCGAGGGCGAGCCGGCGCGTCCGCTCAGCGAGCGGCGCATCAAGCGCAGCGCGCTCCGCGACGTCGCGGGCATGCTGCGCTCGTTCCATTACGCGCCGTACGCGGTGCTGTACGGCGCCGCGCCGGGATCGGCCGTGCGCGCCGAGGATCTGCCGAAGCTCGAGAGCGGCGCGGCGTTCTGGCATCGCTCCGTCGGCGACGCCTTCCTCCGCGCATATCTCGCCGAAGGCGCGAAAGGAACGTTCCTTCCCTCGCGGCCCGAGCACGTCGACGTGCTGCTCAACGCGTATCTGCTCGAGAAAGCGCTGTACGAGATCGTGTACGAGCTGAACAACCGCCCCGACTGGGTGCGCATCCCGCTTCGCGGCGTGCTTGCATTTTTACAAATAACATAATAGCGTTCCGCCATGCGACGACGGCTGAGCGCGCTCGTGCTCCTGCTCATGGGCACCGCGCTTCACGCGGAAACGCCGTTTGCGACCGGCGATGTCCTCGTCAGCCGCGGCGGAGGATGCTTCCCCGGCTTTGGTAACGGATGCGCGGAGCTGCAGAAGATCGACATCGTCGGTCATGACGGCATCGGGAAACGGACGATGCCCCTTCCACTCTGGAGCAGGGAGCGGGGAGTGCTCGCGACGACCGAGCGAGTCATCTTCGGCTCGTCCACTTCGAGCGTCACCGGATCGTCCGTCGTTTCTGTTTCGAACGATGGTCTGACGGTCTCGACGTCGTGGCTGAAAGAGCTCGGACTGTGGACGCTCACGAACATCGTGCCGCTGCGCTCGGGTGAGTTTCTGGTCGGCGAGCAGTCGCCGTGGGTGTTGTCGCGCCTCGTGAAGTTCGATGGCGCGGGACAGGTCACCGCGGTCTACACGATTCCTCCCGAGCCCTGGCTTCGCGGCGCCTCGGTCATCGAGGTGTTCGCGGATCAATGCACGGTCGCGTGGACGCCGAATTACATGCGCGAACAGACCGACGTCCGTCTTCTGAATTCGGTGCGCGCATTTGACATCTGCGCGAACGCGCCGCGTCCCGATCTGCTGGTGAGGCCGGGCGAGTGGAACTTCGTGTACGACATTCGCCAGCTCTCCAACGGCGATCTGCTGCTGGCGACCGCGCGCGACCTCGAGCGATACGACCGCGGCGGAGCGCAGGTCGCGGTCTATCCGTATCGCGAACTAAACGGGTTCGCTCTCACGCCGGACGGGCGCGGTTTCTGGACCTCCACCGAGAGCGAGGTTCGTCGGATTGAATTTGCGGCGCCGGATGTCGTCGCCGCACGCTTTGCCGGCGCGCTGTTCAATCCGGGCATCATCGGCGTCGTCGGCGAATGGCGCGCGTCGCTGCAGCCGGCGCCGCCCGCGAGGCGGAGGAGCATGAGGCATTGATATGAGAATTTCGCTCGCACTTCTGCTGATTTTCGCGTTTATGGCGGGAGCGCAGACGCCGCTCGCGACCGGCGACGTTCTCGTCCTGCAGCCGTACAGCGCTTCGATCTACGGTTTCTTCGATCCGCCTGAAGTGACGGTGATCGATGCGAACGGCGATGTGAAAGCGACGTTGCCGCGAACGCTGCCCTTCGACAGCGCGCTGCTGGCGCAGGCGCCGGACCGGCTCTGGTCCACCGACAGCAACGGTGTTTTGTTGTCGCGCGATGGCGCGACGCTCGCGGGACGGTTCCTCACGCAATTGCGGCTCGGTCCGCTGGCCGGCCTCGCGCCGCTGCGCTCCGGCAATCTCATCACGACCGAGGCGTCGCGCTCGCTGCTGCCGGGCTTCGTGGAGTTCACGCAGTCGGGCGATCTGGTCGCGATTCACGCGCTGCCGCCGCTGCACGGGCTCAACGGCGTCGCGGGATTCGAGCCGCTCGCCGACTCATGCGGCGTCGCATGGACGATGTACGGCTCGCGCACGGTGCGCGTGTTCGACATCTGCGAAGATCGCGCGCGCGCCGATCTCTTCACCATCCCCGAGGCGGACGGGTTCCCGTATCTCGTGCGCCAGCTACCCGGCGGAGAGTTTCTCGTCGCGGTCGATCGCCGCGTGCTGCGCGTGACGGCGACGGGAAAGCCGCTGGCGACGTACGACGTGGCCGCGCAGCTGCTCGCGCTGACGCCGGACGGGACCGGATTCTGGTTTGTCGAATGGGATCGCTACGCCATGGGCCGCATCGACTTCGCGTCGCCGAACGACGTCATGCGTGTGAAGGACTTCAGCCATTACTTCAGCGGTCTCACGGTCGTCGGCGAATGGCGCGCGTCGCTGCAGCCGCTCCCAGTGGCACCGCCGACGCGGCGCCGCTCGGTTCGCCGTTGACGCGCGGATTTGCTCCGGACGGCGTACTCGTGAGATCGTCTCGCTGACGCGGTGCGTGCAGGCGCGACACTTGCGAGTGCAAACCCCGGCGGTTGATCAGACATGTAGTGTGCATCAGAAAGGGATGGAGAAAAGAGATGGGTTCAAAGGTGTTCGTCGGCAATCTGGACTTCAATACGACACGTGCTGAAGTTCAGGCGCTCTTCACCCAGGTGGGCGAGATCCGCGATGTCTTCCTGCCAACGGATCGCGAGAGCGGCCGGCCGAGGGGGTTCGCGTTCGTCGAGTTCGCGTCGGATGAAGACGCCGCGAAAGCGATCGAGAAGTTCAACGGCTACGAGCTCGCCGGTCGCGCGCTGCGCGTCAATCCCGCCGAGGATCGCCCGCGCACGGGCGGCGGTGGCGGCGGCGGTGGCTATCGTCCGGGTGGCGGCGGTGGCGGCGGCTACGGCGGCGGTGGTGGCGGCGGCGACTACGGCGGTGGCGGTGGTGGTTACGGCGGCGGTGGCGGCGGCGATCGCTTCGGCGGCGGCGGCAAGCCGAAAGGCAGCCGGCGCAACATCCGCGGCAAGAAGCGCAGCCTCTAGCTTCTCCACGCGTTCGGTCCCGTAGTCCCGCGGTTGCGCGGTTCCGGCATCTGCTGCGCAACCGCGTACCGCGCGACCGAAGGAGTCCTTCCATGCAAAGCGCCAAACGCGGCGACACCGTCCACGTTCACTATCGCGGCACGCTCGCCGACGGCTCGGAGTTCGACAACTCCGCCGGCGGCGACCCGATCTCCTTCACCCTCGGCGCGGGCGAAGTCATCCCCGGCTTCGAGACCGCGATCGAAGGCATGTCTGCCGGCGACAAAAAGACGCACACCATCTCCGCGGAAGACGCGTACGGCGAGCGGCGCGAGGAAATGGTCTTCACCGTCGGCCGCGAGCAGATGCCGCCCGACACGGAGATCGAAGTCGGCGACATGCTGCGCATCGGCTTCCCCGACGGAACCAGCGCCGCGGTGCAGGTGGTCGCGCTCGACGGCCAGTCGGTCACGCTCGACGCGAACCATCCGCTCTCGGGCAAGGACCTGACGTTCGAGCTCGAGCTCGTGTCCATCGAATAGCGCTTCGGCTATATTGGCTGCCGCTCGATGCGCGACCATCTCCTCCTCCACGTCAACGGCGTTCCCCACCGCATCGACGGCCCGCGCGCGTTTCAGACGCTCTCGCGCTTCCTCCGCTACGACCAGCGCGCGACGGGGACGAAGATCGTTTGCGAGGAAGGGGACTGCGGCGCGTGCACGGTGCTGATCGGCCGCGTATCCCGACAGGCAGGATTGCCTGTCCTCCACTACGTCCCGGTCAACTCCTGCATCCAGTTTCTCTTTCAGCTCGACTGCACGCACGTCGTGACCGTCGAAGGACTCGCGCGCGGCGGCGAGCTGACGCCGGTGCAGGACGCGATGGTGCGCTGTCACGGCGCGCAATGCGGCTACTGCACGCCAGGCTTCATCATGGCCATGGCCGGGATGTACGAGGAGACGTCGCAACCGACCGCGCACGACGTTCGCGCGGCGCTCACCGGAAACCTCTGCCGCTGCACCGGCTACGAGCCGATCGTAAAAGCGGGACTCGAGGCGACGTCGCAGCCGAAGATCGAGCAGCTGTATCCAGGCGCGCCGATCCTCGAGGCGATCCGCGCGCACGAGCGCGAGCCGGTGCGGATCGGGCACTTCTTCAAGCCCGCCGATCTCGAGAGCGCGATCCGGTTCAAGTCGGAGAACCCGAAATGCGTGATCGTGCAGGGCGCGACCGACTTCGGGGTCTGGTGCAACAAACGCGGTTTCGTCGCGGAGGCGATGCTCTCGCTCGATGCCGTCGAAGGCCTCGGCGACATTCGCCACGACGACGGCACGCTGATCGTCGGCGGACGCGCGTCGCTCGCCGACTTCGAGCGCGCCGTGCGCGATCTCATCCCCGAGCTCGCGCCGATCATGGACCGCTTCGGCTCGCCGCAGATCAAGAACGCCGGCACGCTCGCGGGCAACATCGCGAACGCGTCACCGATCGCCGACTCGCTGCCGTTTCTGTTCGTGACCAACGCGTCGCTCGATCTCACCGGCCTCGCCGGCACGCGCACCGTCGCCATCGCCGACTTTTACCTCGGCTATAAGAAGCTCGACCTTCGGCCCGACGAGATCATCACGCGCATCGTCATTCCGCTGCCGTCGAAGAACGAGACGCTGCGCCTGTACAAGATCTCGAAGCGCAGCCACCTCGACATCTCGTCATTCACCGCGGCGATGCTGATGACCCGCAACGACGGCCGCGTCGACTCCATCCGAATCGCCTACGGCGGCGTCGCGCCGGTCGTCCTCCGTCTTCCGAAGACGGAGGAGTTCCTCGCCGGCAAGGCGCTCGCTCGCGAGACGTTCGCCGAAGCCGGCGAGATCGCGCGCGGCGAAGTCGCGCCGATCTCCGACGTGCGCGGCTCGCGCGATTTCCGTTTGCAGCTCGCGGAAAACGTGCTGCAGCGCTTCTACTACGACGTCGTATAGCCGAACAGAGCGATACACATCTCGTCCGTGCTCGCTTCGCCCCAGCGCACGTCCTTCGGCGGCGAGTTCGGGTTCTGCAGGTTGTTGTCCGAGTTGTCGTACCACGCCTCGATGTGCAGCGTGGTGCCGCGCGGCAGCTTCACGGGACTGCGATACACGTACGAGCCCTGCCACTGAAACTCGTACTGCGGGATGTTGATCATCGGGACGACCGTGCCGTCGGGGAGCGTCGCGTCGACGCGCATGCGCTGCCCGAGGAGATGCATGTGCGGGTAAATCGAGACGATCTCGATGTCCGCGTCGAGCGTCGCCGAAGCCTCGACCTTCTGATTCGCCGCGCCGGCCGGGATGAAGAGCCGCGTGTTGTACACCGCGTCGTACCGCAGTTGCTTCTTCACTTCCGTCTTCGCGAAATAGAGGCCGACCGCGGTCTGATCGACGCCGACCTTGCCGAAGTGCGGGTGATAGTGCACCTGCATCAGAATGCGCGCGCCCTTCGGAATGCGCACCGCGGTTCCTTCCGGCAGAGGAACAGGCCGCGCGCCCGGCGACCATGCGCCGACGACTTCCGCGTCGTCCACGAGCGGTCCGCCGAAGCAGGTGAAGCCGCTGCCGTCCTTGTCGAGCTTCGCGCTCGCGCCTGTGAGGTCGAGGTACTGCACGATGTGATGTACGGTCGCGCGGTCGCCGGGGCGGAAGTCGATCGTCGAGATCCAGAGGTCATTGGCCGACGGCACCGGAATCGAGAAGCAGCGGTACTCGTCGCGATCGAACGGCGGGGTGAACGGCTTCGGCATCGACAACACGAGGTCCGGCTGCCCGAGGACCCAGTCGCCCTTCGCCTCCAGCGGCGGCGGCAAATCCTCGGGACGCCCCTTCGGCATGCCGGCGTCGACCCATTGCGTGAGCGTGTTGATGTCGCGCTGCGACAGCCGCCGTACGCCGACGAAGTCGCCCGCGCCCTCGGCCGGCTTCCACGGCGGCATCTTCCGGAGCTGCGTCATGATTTTGATCTGCGTCGCCATCGCGACCGCATCGTTGTACGAGATCAGCGGAAACGGCGCGATGTCGCCGGGCCGGTGGCAGCTCTGGCAGTTCTCCTGGAGAATGCGCACGACCTCTTTGTTGAAGGTCGGCGGCTCGGGCGCCGCCACCGCGCGGCGCCGCGCGGCGGCGAACGTGAAGAGCACGACGGCGACGGCGAGAGCGAGGATCAGAATCGTTTTACGCATGCTGGTCTCCGTTAGAACTGCCAGGAAATTCCGAACGACGGGATGACGCCGACCACCGGATCTTCGATCGGCCGCGTCGTGAGCGTTCCGTCGCTCTGTTGCCGGACGTCGAATCCGTTCACGCTGCTGACGTTGGAGACGTTCAGCACGTTGAAGATGTCGACGAAGAACGTGAACGTGCCGCCGGACGTCGGGAGGCGGTGCGAGACGCGGACGTCCGCGCGCCGGTAGGAGCGGAGGCGCTCGGAGCGCAGCGCACCGAGCTCGCTCTCCAGCCGCGTGCCGTCGAGCGTGACGACCAGCGGCGTCATCGGCCAGCCGCTGTGCCACGTTGCGGCGAGGTTGAAGTTCCAATGCTCGCCGATCCTGTAGTTGACGGCGAACGTGGCAGCGTTGCGCTGGTCCCACGCGCGAGGTACCTCGCGTCCGCCGATCTCGTCGGTCACCGACGCGTGCGTGAAGTTGATCCAGCCGCTCAGCGCGCCCTGCGACTCGTGCCGCAGCAGCACCTCGACGCCGCGCGCGCTGGAGCGCTCCGGCACGACGCGCGTGCGGTCGGCGCGCAGTTCCGGGAAGACGATGATGCGGTCGTAGAGATTCTCGAAGCGCGGATGCGGATCGGAGAGCACCTTGTCGTACAACTCGACGCGCGCCGTCACCCCGCGCCCGAAGCGGTGATCGACGCCGATGACGCGATGCTCCGCGCGCTGCGCGCCCGGGAACTCCGTCACGCCGTCCTCGACCGGCAGCTCGTAAATGCCCTGCGGCTGATAGAAGTGCCCCCAGGCCGCGCGCAGCGTCGTCGCGGGTGACGCCGTCCAGGCGGCGTTGATGCGCGGCGAGAAATGGCCGCCGTCGGGCGTGTGGCTCTCGGTCTCCCAGCGCCCGCCCGTTTCCAGGATGAAGCTCTCGCCCATCCGGAAACGGTCCGACGCGTAGACCGCCATTTCTGTCGACGAGACGTCGAGGTGCGCGGACTGCGTGATGCGCCGCTGCGGCGCGTTGAGATCGATGAACGTCGAGCGGATGGTCGCGTCGCCTTCGTAGTCGTAGCGCGCATCGGCGCTCTTCACCGCGATGCCGGCCTTGAGAACGTTCCGCGGAGACAGCTCCAGCGACGTGTCGTTTTTCAGGGCGATGAACCGGAAGTCGCGGCGATCGTCGACCTGGCCGGCTTCGCTGAAATCGTCATAGAAGCCGCGGCGAACGCGACCCGACGAGCCGTACTCGAGCACGTTCTGCACGAGCAGGCCCGCGCGCGGCGTGCTGCGGAGATTCAGCCACGCGTACGTGTCGTCGTACGTCGCCTTCACATCGTCGTTGCTCGCTTCCTCGAGACGCAGGACGTCGCGCGAGGCGAGGAGATGCGCGGAGAGCACGTTCTTCGTGCCGAGCGTCCACTGCACCTTGCCGAGCACGTCGTAGTAGCGCGGGTCGACGTCGTTCGTGGAGTCGATCAGCTCCAGCAGCTCGTGCAGGTATCCGCGGCGAATCGAGAGCAGCCACTGCCCGCGCCCGTTCGCCATCGTTCCTTCCGTCAGCGCGCGCAGGTTCAACAGGCTGACGCCGACTTCGGTCTTGGTGTCGGTCGGCGCGAGCGTGCCGATGTCGATCACGCCGCTCATCCGCCCGCCGTACTCCGCCGGAAAGCCGCCGGTGAGGATGTCGACGGAGCCGATGGCCTCGACGTCGATGATGGAGAACGCGCGAACGAGGTCCTTCACGTGGAAGGGGTCGTAGATCTCCGCGCCGTCGAGCAGGACGACGGCCTCGTCCTCCTCGCCGCCGCGGATGTTGAATCGCGCGGTGAGATCGTCGGACGCGGCGCCGGGGATGCGGCGGATCGCGCGGTAGAAGTCGTCGGAGATGTGCGGCACGCGGCGCACTTCCTCGCGGCTGAGGAACTGCCGCTGCTCCGGCTCCTCGCCGAGGATCTCGTAGCGGCTCGGCGTGACGACGATCTCCGCGAGCGTCACCGGCATGATCGGCTCGACCTTCGGAGCCCGCTCCTCGGCCGGCTTCTCTTTCGCGCGCACGACGAGCAGCGTGCCGCGCGGTCCGCGCGCAACGGCGAGGTGATGCTCGCGCAGCAGCTCGTCGAGCACGCGCCGCGGCTCGGTCGCACGCGGCTCGCTCTTCACGATCATGTCCCGCGTCACCACGTCGTCGCTGTACACGAGGCGCAGTCCCTGCGACTCGAGCTGGTGCAGCGCATCCGCGAGCGGCAGGCCGGCGTAGTGACGGACGCTCGCGAGAACCAGGAGCAGGAGAATCATCGATCTCTCCCGCTCACGACGAGCGTGTCGTGCTGGATGCGATACGAGACGTCGGTCGCCGCGGTCGCGGCATCGAGCGCTTCGTTCGTCGTGAACTCGACGTCGCCATGCAGGCGAACGGTTCCGTCGACGCCGCGCAGCTCGAGGCGCAGCCCTTTTTCGCGGGCGATGCGCGCGAGCGCGTCCTGCAGCGTCAGCCCTTCGAGCCGCAGCGGCGGCGCCGCGTCTTCGATCCATTTCCATTCCGCGCCGGAGATCGCGATCGCGTTCTTCTGCACCGAGTCGCGATCGGCGATGAGCTCCGTGGCCGCCTCGGCGATCTCTCCGCGGAAGTCGACGCGTCCTTCGCGCACGCGGACGCGCAGCGTTTCGCCGCTCAGGCGCACTTCAAACCGCGTCCCGATGTCGCGCACGTCGCCGAGCTTCGTCCGGATGACGACGCCGGACTCATGGCCGTCGAAGTAGATCGATCCGCGCTCGAGCATCGCCGCGCGCGCGGAGTCGAGGCGCACGCGCGTTCCCTCGCCGAGGCGCAGCGTCGCGCCGTTCCAGTCGAGCGACACCGCGCTGCCGGCGAGCGTTTCGACGAGCGTGCCCGCGGTGAGTTTTCCGGCGACGTTCGTCGTTCCGTGAACCGCCTGCACCACCGCGACGATCGCCGGAGGAGCCGCGGGTGTGACGCGCTCGCGCGGAACGAGCAGCACGATCGCGATGACCGCGGCCGCCGCGACGGCGGCGAGACTGAAGCGGCGCACGCGCGTCCGTTTCCGCAATCCGCGCTGCCACTCCTCGTGCACCTCGGCCCGCACGCGTGCCATCCGCTCGTCGCTCACGCGCGGACGCGGACCGGCGAGGCGGATCAGTTCCGCGATCGGGTCTTCGATTTCTTCGCTCATGCTTCCGCTCCCGCGCCCGATACGGCGCTGAATGCATCCCGAAACGCGACGCGGGCCCGCGCCAGCAGCGATTCCGCCGCCTTCGTCGCGATGCCGAGGCGCTCGCCGATCTCGGCGACCGACAGACCTTCGAGGTACTTCCACTCCAGCGCGTCGCCGTAGCGTCCCGGCAGGCGATCGAGGATCAGCTGCACGCGCCGCCCGGTTTCTTTTTTCTGCAGCGCGTCGAGTGAATCGAGCGCCGCGCGGATCTCCGGTAAGTCCTCGGCGAGCTCGACCATCGGTGGAATCCTCCTTCGCTGTTCGAACCAGTCGTGGATCTCGTGGCGGCAGATCGTGAAGAGCCACGTCAGCAGCGCGGCCTCGCCGCGATAGCTCGACAGCTTGCGCACCGCGCGGCAGAGCGTGCGTTGCACGACTTCCTCGGCCGCATCCGCATCGCCGTCGACGCGCGGCAGCGCGAACCGCACCATCGGCGCGAAGCTGGCGTCGAAGAACTCCGTGAACGCCGCTTCGTCCCCGCGCATCATCCGCGCGACGAGGAACCGGTCAGCGTGCTCGATGGTGTCCATTTCGCCCTGTTGGACGGCTGGGCCGCGGAAAATCATTCGCGGACCGGTCGCGTGTTATCCTGAATAACTATGAGCCCCTCCCAACGTACAGCCGTTGTCGCTGTGCTCATTCTGGCCCTTTCCGCGGCCGCGCTTCCCGCGGCCGGTGACTCGACGTTCCGCCCTGGATCCGTGTTCATGGAGACTTCGAGCGATCTATGGGTCTTCCAAACGGGTTGGGACTACGCAGTCGTGGGCGGCGGCAACCTCCTGATTCACGAGTCTGTGCCCTGGACCGGGCCTGGCGGGCAGTTCTTCGCGCCGGCGCCGAATCAGATCCTCTTTCACCACCAGCGGACGATGTACGTGTGGGACGCCATCCCGCGATTTGCCTACAGCGGCGAGACCGGATACGTGCCACTCTTCGCGAGCGACGCTCTGCTCGGCGAGATCGCGCCGCGAGGGGGAAACTTTCTCGTCGCCGGGGCCGCGCTGATCGAGTTCAACCTGCGGGGCCGCGTCACGGAGTACGCGCTGCCCGAGCGCGCTGCTCACATCGAGGTTCTCGCCAACCGCTGCACGCTCCTCTACACGCTCGGCGCCGCCGTTCCCGGCGATCGCCGCGTGCGCCGCTTCAACCTCTGCACGCGCCAGCAGGAGCCCGACTTCGCGACTCTGCTGTTCTCCGACTACGCCGGCGCGATCCGCGCTCTGCCCGGCGGCGACGTTCTCGTCGCCAATGGCGCCGGCGTGCTGCGCTACACGGCCGGCGGCTCGCTGCTGCGGATGTACGACGCACCGGGCACCACGCACATCGCCCTGAATCTGGATGGAACGGAATTCTGGGCCGGCGGCATCGAAGGCGAAACCGCATCCCTGCACCGTTTCGAACTGACGAATCCCGCCGCCGTGCAAAACGTCCCGCTCGGGAACCCCGGGATGCAGAGCCTCCACGTTCCCACGAGGGTGACGGACCTCGTCGTTGCAGGCGAATGGCGCGCCGCGGCGGGCACGCCGCGCACGCGGTCGGTTCGGCGCTGAGACGTCGTACAATCACGGGCCATCCGTAATGGCCTCCGTTGGCACAGACGTTCCTCACGACTCCGCCCGCGGTCACGTGACCGGCGAGTCGCTGTACGTCGACGACGTCGCGCCGATCCACGGCGAGCTCGCGGTCGATTTCGTCTGGTCGCCGTACGCGCACGCGCGCATCCTCTCGATCGACGTCGAGGCCGCGCGCGCGATGCCGGGCATCGCCGGGATCTACACGCACCGCGATCTGCAGCACAACCGCCTCGGCCCGATCATCGCCGAGGAGCCGCTGCTCGCCGAAGACGTCTGCACGTTTCGCGGACAGCTGATCGTCGTCATCGCCGGCGAGTCGCCGGAGGCGATCCGCGAGGCGAAACGCGCGATCCGCATCGAGTACGAAGAGCTGAAGCCGATCCTCACGATCGACGACGCGATCGCCGCGCAGAGCTTCATCGGCGAAACGCGCGTGATCCGCCGCGGCGATCCCGACGCCGCGTTCGCGTCGGCGGATCACATCCTCGAAGGTGAGTTCATCAACGCGGGACAGGATCACTTCTATCTCGAGTCGCAGGCCGCCCTCGTGATTCCGGGCGAGTTCGGCGCGATGCACGTGCTGTCCTCGACGCAGCACCCGACCGAGGTACAGGAAGTGATCGCGCACCTCCTCGGATTGCAGATGAATCAGGTCGTGGTCACCACGAAACGGATGGGCGGCGCATTCGGCGGCAAGGAAGCGCAGGCGACGCATCCCGCGGCGATGGCCGCGCTGGTCGCGCAGAAAACGAAACGCCCCGCGCGCATCGTCTACGACAAAGACACCGACATGCACGTGACGGGGAAGCGCCACCCGTTCCAGAACCGCTACCGCGTCGGCTTCACGCGCGCCGGCGAGATCGTGGCGCTGAAGGTCGACCTCTACTCGGGCGGCGGTGCGTACGCCGATCTCTCGCCGGCGGTCATGGCGCGTGCGATGACGCACGCCGAGAACGCGTACTTCATTCCCAGCATCGAGATTCGCGGCACCATCTGCCGCCGGAACATGCCTCCGAACACGGCCTTTCGCGGCTTCGGCGGACCGCAGGGCGTGGCGAACATGGAGAACATCGTCGAGGAGATCGCCGCCTTCCTGAAGAAGGACGCGCTCGATATCCGCCGCGTGAACTGCTACGGCGTCGACTCGCGCAACACCACGCCGTACGGCCAGGTCGTGCCGAACAACACGCTGCCGCGGCTCTTCACCGAGCTCACCGAGCGCTGCGACTATCGCGCGCGCTGGACCGCGGTGCGCGCGTTCAACGCGTCGTCGCAGACGCAGCTCAAGGGCATCGCGCTGACGGCGGTGAAGTTCGGGATCTCGTTCAACACGAAGTTCCTCAACCAGGCGAACGCGCTCGTGAACGTCTACCTCGACGGCAGCGTGCAGGTCTCGACCGGCGCGACGGAGATGGGGCAGGGCGTGAACACGAAGATCGGCCAGCTCGTCGCGGACGAGCTGCGCATCCCGCTCGAGCGCGTGACGGTGATGATCACGTCGACGGAGAAGAACAACAACACGTCCGCGAGCGCCGCCTCGAGCGCCGCGGATCTGAACGGCAGCGCCGCCGTCGACGCCGCGCGCCGCATCCGCGCGCGCCTCGACGACGTCGAGAAAGCGCACGGCGCGCCGGTGACGTGGGAGCAGCTCGTGAAGCTCGCGTACCACGAGCGCGTCCCCCTCGGCGAGCGAGGTTTCTACGCCACGCCGCGCCTCGACTGGAACTGGACCAGCGGCAGCGGTAACCCCTTCCTCTACTTCACGATGGGAACGGCGTGTTCCGAGGTGCTGATCGACCGCTTCACCGGCGAGCTGAAAGTGCTGCGCTCCGACGTGCTGATGGACATCGGCAAACCGATCAACCCCGGCATCGACCGCGGCCAGCTGATCGGCGCGTTCATTCAGGGAATGGGCTGGGTGACGACCGAGGAGCTGCGCTACGACGAAAAAGGCGTGCTCCTCGCGCACTCGCCGACCACCTACAAGATCCCCAACATCCACGACGTCCCCGAAACCTTCAACGTCGACTGGATCGACCAGGAAAACCCGCTCAACGTACGCGGCAGCAAAGCCGTCGGCGAACCGCCGCTGCTCATGGCCATCTCGATCTGGTGCGCGGTGAAGCACGCGCTGGGATTTGTGTCGAATGGAGAGATCGCGAAGTTGAAATTGCCGGCGACGGGAGAAGAGATTTTGTCGCGTTTGACCGAGTATTCGAAACGGGGAGCGGCAGTCGCTTGAGTTACGTCCTGCAGGAATGGCTCAACCTCGCCCTCCGCTGGGCCCACGTCTTCTCCGGCATCATGTGGGTCGGCGCCACGTACTACTTCACCTGGCTGGACCGGCGGTTTCATACGAGCGATCCCGATCAGGTCTGGATGGTGCACAGCGGCGGGTTTTACGTCGTCAACAAGACCAGCAAGCCGTCGGCGTCGCACACGCTGCACTGGTTCAAATGGGAGGCGGCGCTGACGTGGCTGACCGGGCTGCCGCTGCTGATTCTCGTTTACTACTTCGGCGGTCTGCTGACCGACGGCGAGCCGGGCAAACCATCGTTCAAGATCGCGGCGATCATCGGCATGGCCGTGATCTTCGTCGGCTGGAAGGTGTATGACCTCGTCTGGCTGTCGCCACTGCCCGAGCCGCTGCTGATCGCGATCTCGTACGCGGCGATCGTCGCGCTTTCCTGGTGGCTGCCGCAGGTGATGAGTCCGCGCGCCGCGTGGATGCACGTCGGCGCGTTGCTCGGGACTTGTATGGCCGCCAACGTCTGGGAGCGCATCATCCCCGCGCAGAAGAAAATGGTCGCCGCGGTCAAGGAAGGCCGCGAGCCCGACCAGCGCCTCGCCGACCGCGCCAAGTTCCGCTCCAAACACAACACCTACATCGTCATCCCCGTCGTCCTCATCATGATCAGCAACCACTTTCCCGTGACCACGTACGGGAACCCGAATGGGTGGATGGTGCTGTCAGGGCTGACTCTCGTGGGGTGGGCGATGGCGCATGTGATTCGAAGACATTGAGGTCACGCGGTCACGCAGTCACGCGGTTGAGGGAGCTGCCGCGTGACCGCGCGACCGCGTGACTGCGTGACCGTTATGACGACCACCCTCAAAGACACAGAGCTCGCCAAACTCACAAAGCCCCTCGAACAGGCGCTAACACTGTTCATGCAACGCTTTCCCGGCAACGCCGGCGAGCGGCAGCCGGTGCATACGGTGTATGGCGGCGCGCAGCTGTTCAAGTCCGACACGACGCGCAAGCTGGGGGAGAAGGCGAGGAGCGTTCTCGACGAGCATGGCGTCGATGCGTTCACGTTCGCGCGCGCGGTCGGCGTGCACGACATGCACGCGGAGACGATCTGGCAGCGCGTGGTCGAGAAGCTGGAGCGCGAGCCGGTCGAGGATTTCCGCGTCGACTTCGAGGACGGCTACGGCAATCGCCCCGACGAGGAAGAAGACCGCGACGCCGAGCGCGTGGCGCGCGAGCTTGCGAAAGGGATGCGCGAGGACACGCTGCCTCCGTTCATCGGCATCCGCATCAAGCCCTTCTCGTCCGAGCTGATGCGCCGCGGCATCCGCACGCTCGACATCGTCCTCACCACGCTGCTCGCCGAGACGAAGGGCGAGCTGCCGGGGCATTTCGTCCTCACCCTGCCGAAGATCCAGCTGCCCGAGCAGGTCACGCTGCTCGCCGACATCTACGACACCCTCGAGCCGCGCCTCGGCCTCGCGGCCGGCACGCTGAAGCTCGAGTTCATGATCGAGACAACGCAGTCGATCCTCAGCGAGCGAGGGGAGTCGAACCTGCCGCAATTCCTCGACGCTGCGCGCGGACGCGCCGTCGCTGCGCACTTCGGCACGTACGACTACACCGCCAGCTGCAACATCACCGCGAACGAGCAGCGGATGGATCACCCCTCCTGCGATTTCGCGCGGCACATGATGCAGATCGCGTACGCCGGCACCGGCCTCTGGCTCTCCGACGGCGCGACGAACATCCTGCCGATCGGCGACCGCGAGACGATCCATCGCGCGTGGCAGCTGCACGTGCAGCACATCCGCCACTCGCTCGTGCACGCGTACTACCAGGGCTGGGACCTCCATCCCGCGCAACTGCCGACGCGCTACGCCGCGGTCTACTCGTTCTTCCTCGAAGGTCTCGCCGCGGCGACCGAGCGGCTGCGCAACTTCATGCAGAAGGCGGGACAGGCGACGCTCGTCGGCGACGTCTTCGACGACGCCGCGACGGGGCAGGGGCTGCTGAACTACTTCATTCGCGGCGTGAACAGCGGCGCGCTCACCGAAGAGGAAGCGCTCGCGACCGGCCTCACGCTCGACGAGCTCCGCTCGCGCTCGTTCGTGAAGATCCTGCAGGGACGCCGCTCACAAAGCGCATAGCTCGACCTTCACCCGATCCGCATCCACGCGTACTTTGACTGTCCGCGGCGGATCCGGATCCGCCGTGAACGTCAGCTCGTACGTGCCCTCCACCGGCACGGACAGCGTGAACGCCCCTCGCTCATCCGTCAGCATCGCGATGTCCGGCATCGCCACCGGTGCGCGGCTGAACGCGATCCGCGCGTCCGCGACCGGCCGCCCCTTCGCGTCGATGACCGTGCCGATGATCAGCGGCAGATCACGCCTTCCACGCCGTGAGATTCGAGCTCACGGTGCTGTCGATGCGCGTGCCGGAGTTCGAGGTGACGCCGCCGTACGCGTGGACGGCGATCGCGACGGGCTTGCTGTCGAGGACGCGCCACACCGGCGCGCCGCTCTGTCCGCCGACGGTGTCGATGTCGTAGAACACTTTCTGCGGCCCGACGTCGGTGACCTTGCGCGAGTGGAACCACTGCGTGCCCGGCTTGTCGCTCGGATAGCCGGAGACGGTGGCGTCGACGGTGCGGAGGTCGGCGTCGGTGAAGACGCCGAAGTCGAAAACGCCAATCGTGCCGCCGAACGGCTCGGGCAGCACGATCGCGCCGTAATCGAGGTTCTCGTTGCCGCTGCTCGTCCAGCCGGTGACGGAGCGGAAGACCGTGCTGTCCTTCGCGCCGAACGGCCGCTGCGCGCCGTTGCGGCCGGGGATCACGGTGATGCGCTTCACCCAGCCGTCGCGGCCCGGCACTCCGCTGTTCCGGATGAACACGCAGTGGCCTGCGGTGGCGAGGGTGCGCGGACTGATGAACCACGCCGTGCCGATCCATCGGGAGTCGTCGCGCGCGGTGATGAGCAGCGACGCGATCGCGCGATTCGGAAACACCGTCGTGTCGGCGATCTGCTTCCGGTCGTCGACTCCGATGAGCGCTTCGAGCCCCGTATCGGTCGGGCCGAACGTCGCCTCGCCGATGTCTTTCAGCTCGTCGTCTTCATTCGTAACAGGCGTGTGCAGGTCTTCATTGGATTCCATGAGGGTCTCCTGATTCGTTATCCGAGGTCGAACTCGAAGATCATGATGTTGAACACGTCATTGTCGGCGATCGTGTTTTCTCCGAGTCCGAGCGTGAAGGACAGAAGCGTGTTCGGCTGCTGGGGAGAGACGGATGCGAAGACCGGAACGAGCGCCATGTGGTCTTCCGTGTTGGCCCATACCTGCGCGGTCACGACCGGATACAGCTGATTGTTGTTCATGATCAGCGACACGCTGATCGTTCCCGGGGTCGTAGAACTGCTGTACGCCGAGCCGGAGAAGAACACCAGCATCTGACCGCCCTGCGTCGTGTACGTCGGCGGGCTGCCGCCGGTGAACTGCGAGTACGGCACGTTCTGCGCGACCACCGTGGTCGAGATTCCGAAAGTCGCCATGCGCTCTCTCCTCTGCTAACTACCGCGATAAGTGGCGTATCCGAACGGGCTCAGAAGCAGCGGCACGTGATAGTGCTGCGCCTCGTTGTCGACGCGAAACACGATCGTGGCTTCGGGGAAAAATCCATCGGGGTTGTAGTCGCCGGTCGCGAACGTGAGCCGGTACGTGCCCGGCTCCGCGCGCTCGGCGAGGCGCGCGCGCCCGTCGGCGTCGGTCGCACCATCGAAGAGGACGGTGTTGTCGCGCAGCAGCACGACCCGCATGCCGGCCGCGGGACGGCCTTTCGCGGTGTCGAGGACGTGCGTGGTGATTCCCGCCATCAGAGCACCAGTTTCTCCAGGCGCAGCGCCGTGATCTTCGCATGCTCCTCGGCGGCGATGCGCAGCTCGGTCTCGCGGTCGTGCTGCAGCCGCTCGCGCAGGTTCGCGAGCATCTCGTCCGCGCTGCGGCCCGTCGCGCAGATGAGAAAGACGAAGCCGAATTTCTGCTCGTACTCGCGATTGCCTTCGGCGAGCGCGCGCATCGTTTCTTCATTCGCGCCGCGTGTGCCCGACTGCTCCTGCGACGACCACCCCGGCTTGCGATCGCCGATGCGCGGATGCGCGGAGAAGGCCTCGAGCCAGTCGCTCGCCTCGAGCCCGAACCACGCGCGGTTCGCGGTCTCGAGCAGCTCGTCCCACGACGCGTACGGACGCGCGCTCGCGACGGCGCTCACCCATCGCTCCGACGCGCAGACGCGCTGCAGCTCGCGTGCGTCGAGGAGCGTGTTGACGCGCTCCACCACCGCCGCCCGCCGCCCCGCTTCCGTCGCGCGTCCCCACACGCGGAGGCGACTCACGCCGCCGTCGGGGTAGACGTTGAGGCGGAGGTGCGTGAGCGGGCCGGCGCTCGCCAGCTCGTCGATGAAAAAGTGCCGCGTGTGCGCCTGCAGCTTCGTGCGCGGCAGGAGGTCGGTCCATTGCTCGCCGTCCGCCGAGCCTTCGATGGACGCCGTGTCGGGATAGTTGCCCTTGAAGTGATTCGTGTCGACTTCGATGCGCCGCACCGTCCCTTCGGTCGCGAGCTTCACGATGACCCAGTCGTGCCCCGGCCCGCGCCGCCGCTTCGTCTCCCAGCCGTCGCTCATGTTGTGCGCGCGGCCGGGCATGATCAGATTGTGCTTCGGACCGAAGAACGCGTCGCTGCACGTCAGCACCTCGCCGCCGTTCTCCGCCGCCGCGAGATCGATCTCGTTCCCGAGACCGCCCACGAGCCGCCATTCCGGCACGACGTTCCCGTGCACGCGCAATCGCGCCACGCCGCCGTCGGGAAAGATGTTCAAACGGATATGCGTCACCGCGAACGGTTGATGCACTTCGAAGAGATTCTGACTGTCGCCCTGCAGCGGCGAGCGCGGAAGCAGCTCCGTCCACTGTTCCCCATCCACGGAGCCGTCGATCGAGCACGACTCCGGATAGTTGCCGCGAAAGAAGCTCGTATCGACGACCACGCCGCGCACCACTCCGCGCACTCCGAGCCGCAGCGTCGCCCAGTCATACCCCGGCACCCGCTTCCGCCGGCTCTCCCACCCATCCATCCACTTCCCGCGATCGGTGTACTCATGTTCCTTCCACACCGGCGCATGCGGCTTGATGAGATTCTCCTTCTCCGCGAAAAAGTCATCGCTCGCGTCGAGCACGCTGCCGCCGAGGCGGGAGGAGGCGAGGTCGAGGAGGTCGAGGAAGTCGGGCACGGTGTGTACTCTAGCAAGGGTTGTTGGTGGTTGGTGTTTGGTAGTTAGGGGAGTTGCTCGCCATGCTGCTCCCCAACTACCAAAGACCAGCTACCAACTACGCTTCCCGCGCACAAACGTCTCCCTCACCACCCCCGTCAACCGCGCCCCGAGATACGGCGTGACGCGATGCCGATGCAGCACCATCTCCTCCGTGACCACGAACGACTCCTCCGGCGACCAGACGACGAGATCGGCGTCGTATCCGGCGGCGAGGACGCCTTTGCGCTCGAGGCGGGCGAGGCGGGCGGGCATTTCGCAGCACCAGCGTGCGACGTCGGTGAGTGAGAAGCGGCGTTTGAGCGCGCCGGTCCAGACGATGGGCAGGACGAACTGCAGCGAGGCGATTCCGCCCCAGGCGGTGTCGAACGTGCCGCGCTTCAGCTCGGGTGTGCAGGGCGAGTGATCGCTCACCACCATCGAGATCGTGCCGTCGCGCAGCCCTTCCCATAGCCTTTCGCGATTCGCGGCCTCGCGGATCGGCGGCGCGCATTTGTACTCCGTGTGGCCATGCGGCACCGATTCCGCGTCGAAGTGCAGGTAGTGCGGCGTCGTTTCCGCGGTCAGCGGCAGCTGATCCTTCCGTGCGCGGGCGAGGATCTCGATCGCGCTCGCGGATGAGAGATGCACGACGTGCATGCGCGCGCCGGTGTCGCGGCAGACGCGCAGCAGCAGCTCGATCGCCTGGTCCTCGGCCGCGGCGGGGCGCGAGTGCAGGTAGGTGCGGTAGTCGTCCGGATCCGCGCCCGCGATCGCGGCGCATGCGCCTTCGATCGGCCCCGGCAGCTCGGCATGCACGAGCAGCGGCGCTCCACTGCGCGCGAGCGTCTGCGCCGCGTCGCGCAGCTCCTTCTCGTTCACGTTCGGGAACTCGTCGACGCCGGAGTGCACGAGGAAGCACTTGAATCCGCGCGCGCCGCGCTCGAGCATCGGCTTCAGCTCGCGCGTGTTGCCCGGAATCACGCCGCCCCACAGCTCGACGTTCACGTCGCCGCGCGCCACGCGCTGCTTCGTTTCCAGCGCGTCGACCGTCGTCACCGGCGGCAGGCTGTTGAGCGGCATGTCGACGATGGTCGTGATTCCGCCCGCCGCCGCCGCGCGCGTCGCGGTTTCGAATCCCTCCCACTCCGTCCGCCCCGGCTCGTTCACGTGCACGTGCGAGTCGACGAGGCCCGGCATGATGACGAGCGAGCCGTAGTCGACGTCGGCGGGAGCGTTTTCCTCGATGGCCACGATGCGCTCGCCTTCGATGTGGATCGTCGCCGGCGCGACCCCCGACGGCGTCACGACGCGCGTGCTGCGGATTCGCATCCGCGAATGGTAACTTGCGCGTGGTGACTTTCTTCGAAGCCGAGAACGAGCTCGTGCAGAGCGGTGCGCCGTTCGTCGCGGTGACGGTCGTCGACACGCTCGGCTCCACGCCGCAGGATCGCGGCGCGAAGATGCTCGTGACCGACGCCGGCCGCTACTTCGGCACCGTCGGCGGCGGGAAGATCGAGGCGCGCGCGATTCAGGAGGCGCAGCAGCTGCTGCGCGACGACGCGGCGCCGAAGACGCGCTTCCATCAGTGGAGTCTCGAGAAGGACATCGGCATGACCTGCGGCGGGATCGTGCGCGTCTATTTCGAGGCCTTCAACGTCACGCGCTGGAACATCGTCGTGTTCGGCGCCGGTCATGTCGCGAACGCGCTCGTCGACATCCTCGGGAACCTCGACTGCCGCGTCACCTGCTGCGACACGCGCGAGGAGTGGCTGGCGCGCCTGCCGTCGTCCCCGAAGCTGACGAAAGTTTTATCCACCGACCTCCCCGCCGAAGTCGCGAAGATCCCGGATGGCGCGTTCGTCGTGCTGATGACGATGGGCCACACGACCGACAAGCCGATCCTGATCGAGATTCTCCGCACGCGAGCGTTCCCTTATCTGGGCGTGATCGGCAGCAACGCCAAGGCGAAACGGCTGAAGCAGGATGTGCGCGACGCCGGGCTCGCCGAGGAGATGACGAAGGCGTTCTTCTGCCCGGTGGGACTCGAGATCGGGTCGAACCACCCGCGGGAGATCGCCATCAGCGTTGCGGCGCAGATGCTGCAAATCCGCGGCTGAGGAATTCATGGCGGTAAAGAAGAGAAAAAAGAGCGACGTCGTCGAAGAACTGCAGACTGTCGGCGCGGACGTCGTGCCGAGCGTGACCATCGAGGTGCATCCCGAAACAGCGGTCTCGAATCCGAGGTCGCTTCTGTCCGACTGGGACTTTCATCTCTTCAATGAAGGGACACATCACCGGCTGTGGGACAAGCTCGGCGCGCATGTCACCGCCGAGGGCGTCATCTTCGGTGTGTGGGCCCCGAACGCGACGCGCGTCAGCGTCATCGGCGACTTCAACGGCTGGGACGTGAACGCGCATCCGCTGGAGCTGCGCGAGGCATCGGGGATCTGGGAAGGCTTCGTCCCGAGCCTCGGCAAGGGCGCGCACTACAAGTACCACATCGTTTCGAAGTACCACGGCTATCGCGTCGACAAGGCCGATCCGTTCGGCGTGCATCACGAAACGCCGCCGAATACGGCGTCGGTCGTGTGGGACCTCGAGTACGAATGGAACGACGACGAGTGGATGCGCAATCGCCGTGAGCGCAATTCGTTCGAGGCGCCGAAGTCGACGTACGAAGTGCATCTCGGGTCGTGGCGTCGCACGAGCGACGATGGAGAAACGTGGCGGTCGATGAGCTATCGCGAGATCGCCCATCCGCTCGCGACATACGTGAAACAGATGAACTTCACGCACGTCGAGCTGATGCCGGTGATGGAGCATCCGTTCTATGGCTCGTGGGGCTATCAGGTCACCGGCTATTTCGCGCCGTCGAGCCGCTTCGGCACGCCGCAGGATTTCAAGTACCTCGTCGACGTGCTGCATCAGAACGGTATCGGCGTGATCCTCGACTGGGTGCCGTCGCATTTTCCGAGCGACGAGCACGGGCTCTCGTATTTCGACGGCACGCATCTCTACGAGCACGCCGATCCGCGGAAGGGATTTCATCCCGACTGGAACTCGCTGATCTTCAACTACGGACGTCCCGAGGTGCGATCGTTTCTGCTTTCGAACGCGCTGTACTGGCTCGGCGAATATCACGCCGACGGACTGCGCGTCGACGCCGTCGCGTCGATGCTCTACCTCGACTACTCGCGCAAGCATGGCGAGTGGGAACCGAACGAGCACGGCGGCCGCGAGAACCTCGAGGCGATCGCGTTCCTGCGTCAGGTGAACGCCGACGTGTACAAGGTCCACCCCGACGTGCAGATGATCGCCGAGGAGTCGACGGCGTGGCCGATGGTGTCGCGGCCGATCTACGTCGGCGGACTCGGGTTCGGCATGAAGTGGGACATGGGGTGGATGCACGACACGCTTCGCTACTTCGCGAAGGAGCCGATCTATCGCCGCTTCCATCACAACGACCTGACCTTCCGGATGATGTACGCGTTCACGGAGAACTTCGTGCTCCCGCTATCGCACGACGAAGTGGTGCACGGCAAGGGATCGCTGATCCGCAAAATGCCGGGCGACCAGTGGCAGCGCTTTGCGAATCTGCGCCTGATGTTCGCGTGGATGGTCGCGAATCCCGGCAAGAAGCTGCTGTTCATGGGCGGCGAGTTCGGGCAGTTCCGCGAGTGGAATCACGACGCGAGCCTCGACTGGGACCTGCTCGACATGCCGAGCCACGCCGGGCTCGCGCGCTGGGTCGAGGATCTGAACAAGGGCTACCGCGACGTGCGCGCGCTGCACGAGCTGGACATGCATCCCGACGGCTTCGAGTGGATCGACTGCTGCGACACCGAGAACAGCGTCGCGAGTCTCATCCGCCGCGGGAAGGCGCCGGAAGACGAAGTGGTGATCGCGCTCAATTTCACCGAGATCCCGCGGCACAACTATCAGATCGGCGTCCCGCGCGGTGGGCACTGGCGCGAGCTGCTGAACAGCGACGCGACGCTGTACGGCGGCAGCGGTCAGGGAAACATGGGCGGCGTCGACGCGGCCCCGATCCCGATGCACGGCAGGAAGTGGTCGGTGACGCTCACGCTGCCGCCGCTCGGCGCGGTGTTTCTGCAGAACGTGCCGCCCCCGCCCGAAAGCGCGCCGAAGGCGCGCACCACTCCACGACGCCGGAAGCGGCGTACGAAATGACGTGCGGCAGGTCCCTCGGCGCGCGGCTCCTCGAGGACGGCCGCTGCGAGTTTCGCGTGTGGGCGCCTTCGCACGAGCACGTCGAGCTGCACGTCGTCGCGCCGGTGGATCGCCGCGTCGCGATGGAGAAGACGGACGGCGGCTATCACGAAGTCGTAGTCGACGATTGTCCGGAAGGCACGCGCTACTTCTTCGTAGTCGGCGAGAACGAGCGCCCCGATCCCGCATCGCGCTCGCAGCCGGAGGGCGTACATCGCGCGTCCGAGGTCATGGGGCGCGACTTCGAATGGCACGACCCGCACTGGACCGGCGTCGCGCTCGAGGACTACGTCCTCTACGAGCTGCACGTCGGCACGTTCACCGCGCACGGCACGTTCGACGCGATCATTCCGCGTCTCGACGAGCTGAAGGACCTCGGCATCACCGCCATCGAGCTGCTCCCGATCGGACAGTTTCCCGGCACGCGCAACTGGGGCTACGACGGCACGTACGTCGGCGCCGCGCAGCATTCGTACGGCGGCGCGCGCGCGCTGAAGCGCCTCGTCGATGCCTGTCACCAGCGCGGCCTCGCCATCCTGCTCGACGTCGTCTACAACCACCTCGGCCCGGAAGGGAACTATCTCGCCGAGTTCGCGCCGTACTTCACCGACCGCTACAAAACGCCCTGGGGACTCGCGGTCAACTTCGACGGCCCGTACAGCGACGACGTGCGCTGGTTCTTCATCCACAACGCGCTGCAGTGGCTCGACGAGTTTCACATCGACGGACTGCGCGTCGACGCCGTGCACGCGATCGTCGACCATTCCGCCGAGCCGTTCCTGCAGGACCTGACGCGGGCCGTGCACGCGCTCGGCGAAGCGCGCGGGCGGCGCGTGTACGCGATCGCGGAGAGCGACCTCAATGATCCGCGCGTGATCACGCCGCATGAGGACTACGGGCTCGGCTTCGACTCGCAGTGGAGCGACGACTATCACCACTCGCTGCACCGCATTCTCACCGGCGAGAGCGACGGCTACTACGAGGGCTTCTCCGGCCATCCGAGCGATCTCGCGCGCGTGCTGCAGACCGGCTATCTGTACACCGGCCAGCATTCGCCGTATCGCCGGCGCAAATACGGCGCGCTGCCGAAGACGAGCGACGGCGCGCAGTTCGTCGTCTCCGCGCAGAACCACGACCAGGTCGGCAATCGCATGATGGGCGAGCGCCTCGCGGCGCTCGTCTGCGTCGAGAAGGTGCGCATCGCCGCTGCAGCGATCGTGCTCTCGCCATTTGTGCCGATGCTGTTCATGGGCGAGGAGTACGGCGAGCTCGCGCCGTTCCAGTACTTCACCTCGCACGGTGATCCCGAGCTGATCGAGGCCGTGCGGAAGGGGAGGCTCGAGGAGTTCGACGACTTCACGTGGGAAGGCGAGCCGCCCGACCCGCACGACGAGCAGACGTACGTCCGCTCGAAGCTGAACTGGTCGCTGGTGAATCGCGACGAGCACGCATCGATCCGCCGGCTGTACAAGCTCCTCCTCGCGCTGCGCCGCGACACGCCCGCGCTGCGCCGCCTCGACCTCCGCGCCGTCGAGACGCATGCCGACGACGAGCGCCGCCTGCTGCTGGTACGCCGCGAGAACGTGCTCATTGCGTTCAACTTCGGCGAGAAAGCGCAGTGCATCGACATCCCGTTCGCGACAGCCGGGTGGGAGGCGCTCCTCGATACGGGCGCGAAGATTGAAGGCACTCGTCTCACGCTGCCTCCGATCTCGTTCGCTCTCTGGAGTGCGGCCAGCTGATGTTTCGAGCGCCACTCGCAACGTACCGCCTGCAGTTCAACGCGCAGTTCCCGTTCGCACGCGCGCGGGAGATCGCTCCGTATCTCGCCGCCCTCGGCATCACCGACGTCTACGCTTCGCCGATCCTCCGCGCGCGAAAGGGAAGCATGCACGGCTACGACGTCGTCGACGCGGCGATGCTGAATCCGGAGCTGGGCACCGAGGAGGATTTCGCGGACCTGCACGCCGAGCTCGATCGCCTCGGCATCGGTCTCGTGCTCGACGTCGTGCCGAATCACATGGCCGTCAGCCACGAGAACGCGTGGTGGACGAGCGTGCTCGAGAACGGCCCGCAGTCGCGCTTCGTCCACTACTTCGACATCGACTGGCGCGACGACCGCCTGCTGCTCCCGATCCTCGGCCGCCCGTACGGCGAGGCGCTCGAGTCGCGCGAGATTCGCCTCGGCTTCGACGCCGACGGCTTCTTCTTCACCTACTACGACAAGCGCCTGCCGCTCGCGCCGCATTCATACGCGCTCCTTTTGCGCGAGTGCGTCGACGCCGTGCCGGGCGACGGCGTGGGCGTCGAACTGCGCGACCTCGCGCAGCACGAAGGCCTCATCGCCAACAGCAAATTTCTGAAGGAAACGCTCGCGCGCATTTACGAGGAGTCGGAAGATTTTCACGGCGCGCTCGATGCCGTCCTCGCGCGCGCGAACGACGACGTCGAGCGCATGGACCAGCTGCTTGCCGCGCAGTGGTACCGCCTCGCGTACTGGCGCATCGCCAGCGAGACGATCAACTACCGGCGCTTCTTCGACGTCACGGACCTCGTCGGCGTCCGCGTCGAGAACCCCGAGGTCTTCGAGGCGCGCAACCGGCGCATCGCGGATCTCATCGGCGAGGGGATGGTTACCGGACTGCGCATCGATCACATCGACGGACTCCACGATCCCGCGGGCTACCTCACGCGCCTGCAGCACCGGCTTTCCGGCCCGTTCTACATCGTCGTCGAGAAGATCCTCGCGCACGACGAACTGCTGCCGGCGACGTTTCCGGTCGCTGGAACCACCGGCTACGACTTCCTCGACGTCGCGAACGCATTGTTCGTCGATCCCGCCGGCCTCGCGCAGCTCACCGATTTCTATCGCGCGTACACCGGCGTCACCGCGTCGTTCGAAGACATCGTGTACGAGAAGAAGAAGCAGGTCATCGACCAGCTCTTCTCCGGCGAGATGCGCGCGCTCGGCACCCATCTCGGCGCGCTCGCCGTCGCGGACCGCAACGCGCGCGATCTCGCGCCGAGCGAGCTGCTCGCGGCGCTCGTCGAGATCACCGCCTGCATGCCGGTGTACCGCACGTACCTGCGCGAAGGCGAGGTCTCGCAGTCCGATCACGCGTTCCTCGGGCGCGCGCTGGCGGAAGCGCGCCGCCGCGCCGCTGATCGCGTCGACGGCCGCCTGTTCGACTTCCTCGAGCGCGTGCTGCATCTCGATCCGCCGCCGTACATCGCCGCTGAGCGTGAGAAATGGACCGCGTTCGTCACGCGCTGGCAGCAGTTCACGCCGCGCGTGATGGCGAAGGGCGTCGAGGACACCGCGTTCTACAACTACAACCGCCTCCTCTCGCTCAACGACGTCGGCGGCGAGCCGGGACGCGCGTCGCTCGATCCCGTCGCCGAGCTGCACGCGCGCAACGAGCGCATCGTGCGCGACTGGCCGCACACGATGAACGCGACGTCGACGCACGACACGAAACGCTCCGAGGACGTGCGCGCGCGGATCAGCGTGCTGTCGGAGCTCGCGGAGCCGTGGCAGCGCGAAGTGCGGAAGTGGACGCGCATGAACGCGAGTCTCAAACGCAACTCCATCCCCGACGCGAACGAAGAGCTGCTCATCTACCAGACCCTCGCCGGCATCTGGCCGCTCGACGACTCCGACGTGACCGAGCGCCTCGTCGCCTACCTCGAGAAAGCCGCGCGCGAGGCGAAGACGCACACGAGCTGGCTCGCGCCGAACCTCGAGTACGAGTCCGCGCTGAAGGATTTCGCGACCGCGATTCTGCGGCACGAGCCGTTCGTCACAGCCTTCCGCCGCTTCCATCGCCGCATCGCGTTCGCCGGCTGCGTCAACTCGCTCGCGCAGGTCGTGCTGAAAGTCTTCTCGCCCGGCATCCCCGACTTTTATCAGGGCACCGAGCTGTGGGACTTCAGCCTTGTCGATCCCGACAACCGCCGCCCCGTCGACTACGATCTCCGCGCCTCGCTTCTCCGCAAACCCGCCAACCCCACCGCCCTCGTTCGCAACTGGAGGGACGGCCGCATCAAACTCTTCACCACCACCCGCTCCCTCGCCGCCCGCGCCCGCCACGCCGCCGACGCCCCCTATCGCCCCCTGGACACCAGCACCGACCACGCCCTCGCCTTCCTCCGCGGCGACGACCTCCTCGTCGTCGTCCCCCGCCTCACCACCCGCCTCCCGCCCACCGACCCCTGGCGCGATCACGCGTTGGACGTGCCCGGCCGATGGCGTAACGTGTTCACGGAGGAGGTGGCGGAGGGAGGACCGCTGATGCTGCGGAACGTATTCGCGTCGTTTCCGGTGGGGGTGTTGGAGAGGGTTTAGGATTTACGCGCTTTGCCGAGTAGCGCTAACGCGCAGCACGGAAGCCACACCCACACCACCTCACTCACCAGCGTCTCGACGCCGCGCGCGCTGAAGAAGCCGGCGCCGATGGGGGAGACGCGGATGGGGCGCCACGGAAAGAAATAGCGTTCGTTGCTGAACGGCGAGAGCAGTGCGACGCCGAGGCCGCCGTCGGTGAGGGCGTCGAGAAGCGGATGGGAGAGCGCGCAGAGGAAGAGAAACGGGAAGGCGGCGCGCGAGCGCAGAAGAAGGGCGGCGAGCGATGCGACGATCAGTGCGAACGTGATCGAATGCGTGAAGCCGCGGTGACCGAACATCGCGCTGTAGGGGATGCCGAATCTGAAGGCGACGACGTCGAGGTCGGGGAGGATCGTGGCGATGGCGCCGGCGGCGACCGCGCGCCGGGGGACGCGCGGGAACCACGTCTGCAGCAGCGACACCGCGGGATGGGTGAGGATCGTCGGCACTACATCCGCCCCGTGATCTCCGCGAGACGCCGCAGCTTCGCAGCGTGTTCGTCGGTGAGGGCGCCAGGGAGCAGGCGCCAGGTCCAGTTATCGTGCTCGGCGCCGGGCATGTTCATGCGCGCTGCGCTGCCGAGGTCGAGGACGTCCTGCGCGGGCACGATCGACATCTCGGCGACGGATGTGTACGCCGCGCGAATGAGGCACCACGCCACGCTCTCGTCCGTGCACCCGAGGTACGCGCTCGCGGCGTCGCGCTCCTCCTGGGAAGCCGACGTGAACCAGCCGCGCGCGGTGTCGTTGTCGTGCGTGCCGGTGTAGACGACCGTGTGCGGTTCGTAGCGATGCGGCAGGTGCGGGCTGTCGTTTTGTCCGAAGCCGAATTGCAGGATGCGCATGCCTGGCAACCGCGTCGCCTCGCGCAGTGCGTGCACGTCCGGCGTGATGAACCCGAGGTCCTCGGCGATCAGCGGAAGATCGCCGAGCGCGGCGCGCAACGCATCGAACAGCGCGATCCCGGGGCCGGGCATCCATCGACCGTGCACGGCGGTCGGTTCGTTCGCCGGAATCTCCCAGTACGCGGCGAAGCCGCGGAAGTGATCGAGGCGGAGGATGTCCGCGAACTGGAGGTTCGTGCGGATGCGCGCGATCCACCAGCGATAGCCGGTCTCGCGCATTTTGTCCCAGCGATACAGCGGATTGCCCCAGCGCTGCCCCGTCTCGCTGAAGTAATCGGGGGGCACGCCGGCGACGACGGTCGGCTGTCCGTTCGCGGCGATCTCGAACAGCTCGCGATGTCCCCACACGTCGGCGCTGTCGCACGCGACGTAGATCGGCACGTCGCCGATGATGCGGATGCCGCGCGCGCGTGCGGCCTCGCGGACGGACGCCCACTGCCGGAAGAAGAGGAACTGTGTGAACTGCCAGAAGCGGATCTCGTCCGCGTGCTGCTCGCGCGCGCGGCGCAGCGCAGCCGCCTCGCGGCGCGCAATCCTGCGATCCCACTCCCACCACGGCGCGCCGTTCGCGTGCTGCTTGAGCGCCATGAAGAGCGCGTAGTCATCGAGCCACTCGCGTTGCTCCGCGGCGAACGCGGCGAGCGCGTCGTGGTCGCGGAAGCGGCGCCACGCGATTCGCAGCAGCTCGAACTTCAGCGGCGTGATGAGGTCGAAGTCCACGCGCTCGTGCGTGAATTGCGGCACGTCATCGAGGTCTTCCGGCTCGAGCAGATTCTCGTGCAGCAATCGTTGCGGTGAGATGAGCAATGGATTGCCGGCGAACGACGACACGCAGCCGTACGGCGAGTTGCCGTAGCCGGGCGGGTTGAGCGGCAGCACCTGCCAGAGGTGCATGCCCGCGCTCGCGGCCCAGTCGAGGAACGACGTCAGCTCGTCGCCGAGGTCGCCGATGCCGTAGCGCCCCGGCAGCGACGTCGGGTGAAGAAGAACGCCGGCCGCGCGATACCCGCCCGCTGCATGTGTGGAGGTGTGCATGATCAGAGTGCAAAGGAAAGCGACTCGCCGAGATCGTCGAAGAGATCGAGCCAGCGCCGCGTTGCGTGACCGTTCGCGGACGCCGCGATCGCCGGCCGCACGGTGTGGCGCATGCGATAGTACCGGTTTTGCGCGCGGCGCAGATCGACCTGCAGCTGCGTTTCGCGTACCAGCGTCACGAGAGTGTGCAGCGCCTCGAGCCGGTCGAGATCCTCGGGATGTTCCTGAAATCGCTCCGCCGCGCGCGCGACGGCTCGCCTGACCGTCAGCAGCGTCGTCTCGTCGAGCGTCACGCCCTCATCGCGCGACTCGCGCAGCCGCGCCTCGATCTCGGGCAGCGGCGGCAGCTCCTCCTCGAGCAGCCGGCGGATCTGTACGTTGAGGTCGAACTCGGCCGCGACCTGCAGCACCTTCGGCACCGGAATGCCGAGGCGCGCGTGGAAGCGCATGATCGGATCGTAGCGCTCGTGCAGTTGCCGGAACGTCGACTCCGCTTCCGAGAGCGTCGCGTTCAGCAGCTCGTGCAGAATTCTCCGCTGCTCGTCGCGGAAGAGTGAGCGGATCGACACCGGCATCCGGCCGAAGCGCTGATCGAGCAGACGAATTACGGCGGGCATGCCGCCCGGCTCCATCGCCTCGAGGAGCTCGCGCCGCACTTCCTCGAAGTCCGTGCCGGCGCGCACGCCGCGCACGCCGCCCGTGAGCTCCGTCTCGCCGAGGTGCAGCACCGCCAGCTCGAACGACGCCGACTCGCGCGTGATGATCGAGCGAACCTCGATCGAGCCGATGGCGAGTCGCGCGCGGCCGGCCTTGCGAACCTCGAACTCGTGGCGGATGACGTCGTAACAGTAGACGCGCGTCTCGTCGTCGAACGTGTCGAAGAGCGAAAGCACCGCGTAGTGCGCGGCGACGCGGCCGAGGTCGAGCCGCGCCGGGATCACCTCGCGCTCGTACAACTCACGTCCCGTCCCGCGCTCCGGCAGATTGCTGCGCGCGGGCGCGACGCGATCGAGGAACGCCTTCTCCAGCTCCACGCCGGAGATGCTTTCGGCGAGCTGAATCACGCGGCCGGCGTAGTGCAGCACCTGCACCGTCTCGATGCCGGAGAGGTCGCTGAAGAACCAGCCGCAGCTCGTGAACATCAGCATCGCGTTGCGCTGCATCTCGAGCAGCTCGAGACAGCGCTGCGTGGCAAGGATCGATCGCTGCGTGCCGTGCTTGCCGAGGAAACGCGCGATCGAGTCGTCGGAGCGGTCGAGGATCACGTCGATGTAGTCGTCGCGCGCGAGCCAGGGATCGTGAAAGAGACTGCGGCCGTGGCGCTCGAAGATCGCCGCGGCCTCGCCGCTCAGCCAGTCGAGTGCGTCGCGCAGCGGCGCGCGCCACTGCTGGTTCCACCCCGGGGCGCTGCCGGTGTTGCACCCGCAGTCGCTGCGCCAGCGCTCCACGCCGTGCGCGCAGCTCCACGACGTCGCCTCGGCGACCTGCACTTCGTGCAGCGGCGGATGATGCTCGAGGTGCTCTCCGTAATTCGTGAGCTGCGCGAGCTGGTGCTCTTCGATGAAATGCAGCGCGTACGCGAGCGCCATCTCGCCGAAGCGATGGTGATGGCCGTAGGTCTCGCCGTCGGTCGCGATGTCGACGAGCTGCGGATTGGCGCGTGTGCCGCTGAACGCGCCGAGCAGGCGGTGCGCGAAGTTCTCGCCGCGCGCGAGCAGCCGCTCGAACGCGACCGCGCGCGAGATCGGTCCGTCGTAGAAAAAAATCGCGATGCTCTTGCCCGATGGAAGCCGGCAGAGGTGCGGAACCTTTGAATCGGGCGGCGTGACGTGCCATTCCTGCGTGCCGATCGCTCGCCAGCGCGAGGCCTGATGCGGCTCGAGGATCGTGTACGCGATCCCGGCTTCCGCGAGCGCCTCGAGCGACGCGACATCGACGGCGGTCTCCGGCAGCCACATCCCCTCGGGCATGCGCCCGAAGCGATGCTGAAAATCGCAGAGACCCCAGCGCACCTGCGTCCGTTTGTCGCGCTCGCTCGCGAGCGGCAGGATGATGTGGTTGTACGCCTGCGCGATCGCGTTGCCGTGTCCGGAGAAGCGCTGCCGCGACGTGCGGTCAGCCTCGAGGATCGCGCCATACGTCTCGGGCGCGGCGGTCGCGAGCCAGCTGAGAAGCGTCGGTCCGAAGTTGAAACTGATCGACGCGTAGTTGTTGACGATGCGGCGGATGCGCTCGCCCTCATCGAGAATGCGCGCCGAGGCGTTCGGGTCGTAGCACTCGGCGGTGATCCGCTCGTTCCAGTCGTGATACGGAAACGCCGAGTCCTGCGTCTCGACGGCTTCCAGCCACGGATTCTCGCGCGGCGGCTGGTAAAAGTGACCGTGGATGGTGATGAAGCGCGGGCCGCTCACGCGATGGATCGTATTACAACAGCGCTTCGACTCGTTCCGCGAGCGCGTGCACGTCGAGCGGCTTCCGCAGCACGCCGCGGACGAGCGTCGGAAAGCGCTGCTCGAGGTCGCGATTGGAGACGTAGTCGGGCGGCGCGCAGGTGACTATGAGCACCGCGGGCAGCATCGTCAGCGTCTTCAGCGAGGGATCGGATGTGAGCGCCTCCAGCGAGTCGAGGAAGTCGATGCCGCTCATGTGCGGCATCATCAGATCGAGTACGACGACGGCGTATCGTTTCGTAGCGACCTGATGCAGTGCTTCGGCGCCATCGCGTGCGACGTCGACCTCCGCCTGCAGCTGCTGTTTGAAGTAATCGGTCAGCAGGGCACGCATCTGATCGTCGTCGTCCACTACCAGCAGGGTTCCGTGCGGCATCGGCGGCGTCCGCCGAAAAGCAGAGCAGAATTCACGCCCGAATCGCGGCGGTCACAACGGGCGCACCATTTCGAGCTGCCGTACGAACCGCACCGCCCCCGCCGTCTCGAGAAACGCCGCGATCCCCGCGTCGCGCTCATCGACGTTCATGATCCGCAGCGGCTTCCCCGCCGCCGCCGCCGCCGCACGCAGCAACCGCGTCCCCACACCACGCCTCCGCGCCTCCCGCCGCACCGCCAGCTCCGGCACGTCGCCATTGCCCGGAAACACGACCACGTAGCCGTCGTCGTCGCCGAGCACGACGTGCGGGTCCGTCGCGCGCGCGATGGAGGCGGGGGTGTTTTGCCAGGAGGGGAGGAGGTCGCACCAGAGTCTCCTGGTCTCATAGTCTCCTGGTCTCATAGGAGAGACCGAGTTGTCGATGTTGCTGCCAGGAGACTCGGAGACCAGGAGACCAGGAGACTCGTATCGCCACGACTGCAGCCCTCGCACAACAACAAACCCCTCCGCCACGTACAACGCGCGCGCACGAACATTCCCCTCCAGCACCTCCAGCACATACTCCGTGCAGCCGTGTGCGCGGAGGAGGGGGTAGGAGGCGCGCATAAGGTCGCGGGCGAGGCCGAGGCGGCGGTGGGTGGGGACGACGCCGGTGCCGGTGTCGTAGGCGCGCGAGTCTTCGATGCAGTTGATCGTGAACGCGACCAGATGGTCGTCGTCGAACGCGCCGACAGAGGCCTCGGGGGTCCAGCCGCGGCGCGTAAACATTTCGAGGAGTTGCTCGCGCGTCGGCGAGAGCGGCACGACGTAGTCGCTGAAGGCTTCGGTGAACGCGGCGAAGAGCGCGTCGAAGTCCGATGCCGTCAGCGCGCGGATCACCATCCCATGCGCTCGCGCAGCGACGTGATGTGCGCGACGTGATGGCGGCTGTGCCACGCGTACATCGCCAGCACCGTGTCGATCGTGAACGGTCCCTGGTGTTCGGGATGATGGAACCGGCGGCGGAGCTGGTCCGGGCCGAGGCAGCGCAGGAGCGTGACCCAGCGGCTGTGCAGCGAGTCGAGCAGCGTGAGCGAGACTTCGATCGGCGTCGTGCGGACGTCGTCGAGCTTCGACCACGCGTCCTCGTCGTACGGCTTGATCGTCGGCTCGTCCTCGGTGAGCGCGAACTTCACGCGCATGTACGCGTTCATGTGGCTCTCCGGCACGTGATGGACGACCTGCCGCACCGTCCAGCCGCCGTCGCGATAGGGCGTGTCGAGCTGCGTCTCGTCGAGTCCGGCGACGGCCTCGCGCATCCGCGTGGGCGCGGCGGCGATGATGTCGATCATCGCGCCGCGCTCGTCAGGCGAAAGCTCGTCGCGCCGCTGGAACTTGCCGATCGGATATCGCGGATCGCTCATGATCCGCGAAGTTTATCGCTTACAGCGCGGCGAGCGCGGCCCGGTAGTACTTCGTGATCGTCGCGACGTACTCGGTCGCTTCCGCGGTCGCCTTCGGTCCTTCCTTCGCGACGCGGACGGGGCCGGCGTTGTAGGCCGCGAGCGCGTATTCGACGTTGCCGTCGAACTGGTCGAGGAGCTTGCGGAGGTACTTCACGCCGCCAAAGACGTTCTGCCGCGGGTCGAAGGAGTTGGTGACGCCGAGATACCGCGCCGTTTTCGGCTTGAGCTGCATGATGCCCTCGGCGCCGATGGGCGAGACCGCGTTCGGGTTGTAGCGCGACTCCTTGAACGCTACCGCGGCGATGAGGTTCGGGTCGACGCCGTACTTCGCGGACGCGTCCGTGATGATCTCGGCGAGATACGCGGGGACCGGACGCGGCAATGCATGAGCGGCGAGCGTGCTCGTCTTTGCGAACGACGTCTTTGCAAATGAGGGCGCGGCAACGGCGGCGACTGCAACGATCACTGCGGACAGGCGAAGGTTCACGAGGGCGTCCTTTCCGGTCACGGAGAACGTCCCTCGCTTGGTGGCTCGGGAGCACGTTCGGCAGTGCGGCCACCTGCTTCACGATTGAAGCAGGCCCGTCACATTGCGTCCTCCCGTCGCCGGGAGTTTGCCTTTGTCGCGTGACTATGTGTTTGTTGTACCGGTGAAAACGCCCTGTCGGCAGCGATGATTTCCGGCTGAGCTAGCGGTCGCGCACGATTTTGTCGGTCTCTTCGCCGTCCCAGTCGCGCCCGGCTTCGCGCGAGCCGTTGTTGTCGCGATCCTCCGGCTTCTCGGCTCCGAAACTCTTTCCGCCCGACTTGCCCGCTCCCATGTTCCCGCCATGCTTGTGCCGGTGTTCCGGTTCCGCGGGCGTGTTGCTCGACGCTGCATCCGCGCCGCTGCGATTGTTCTGGTTGGTCATGTGCGATTCCTCCGCACGGAGGAATCGCAAGTGGTGTGCCGCCAGGCGCGGCTACAACCGGCAAATCCCGCCGTACGTCTCGGGGCGGCGGTCGCGATAGAACTGCCAGGTGTTGCGAACCTCGCGGATCTTGTCGAGGTCGAGCTCGGCGGTGACGAGGGCGTCTTTATCGCGGTCGGCGATGGCCATGATCTGGCCGCGGGGGTCGCAGAAGTAGCTCTGGCCGTAGAACTCGCCGATGTTCCAGGGCGCTTCGTGGCCGACGCGGTTGATGGCGCCGACGTAGTAGCCGTTCGCGACGGCGTGGGCGGGCTGCTCGAGCTTCCAGAGATACTCCGACAGGCCGGCGACGGTCGCGGACGGGTTGAACACGATCTCCGCGCCGGCGAGGCCGAGCTCGCGCGCGCCTTCCGGGAAGTGGCGGTCGTAGCAGATGTAGACGCCGATCGTCGCGTACTTCGTTTTGAAGACCGGGTAACCGAGGTTGCCGGGGCGGAAGTAGAACTTCTCCCAGAAACCGGGCGCGACGTGCGGGATGTGGTTCTTGCGGTACTTGCCGAGGTACGTACCGTCCGCGTCGATCACGGCGGCGGTGTTGTAGTACACGCCGGTCGACTCCTCCTCGTAGATCGGGACGACGATCACCATCTTGTACTTCGCGGCGTACTCCTGCATCAGCCGCGTCGTCGGACCATCGGGGATCTGCTCGACCGAGTCGTACCAGCGCGTGTTCTGCTCGGCGCAGAAATACGGGCCGGTGAAGATCTCCTGGAAGCAGACCATCTGCACGCCTTCCTGCCCCGCCTGGTCGAGGTACTTCAGCGTGCGCTCGGTCTGCGCCTCGCGGATCCTCTCGAGCGACTCGTTCGTGTCGATGGCGAGCGAAGTCTGAATCAAACCGGCTTTGACAGTACGTGGCATCGGTCCTCCTGGGACGTTCGAAGAGTTTCGTATTATCCACGAACTTCAGCATCCGGGCGACGTATAACCCTTCGGATGGCGCGCATCGGCTCAGTTCCCGCGGGAACGCGCGTGGGGCGGTACGAGATCGTCTCGCTCCTCGGCGCGGGCGGCATGGGCGAGGTCTACGCCGCGCTCGATCCGAACCTCGGCCGCCGCGTCGCGCTGAAGATCCTCCCGCCGCATCGCACGAAGGATCCCGACCGCGTCGCGCGCTTCGTGCGCGAGGCGCACGCCTCGTCGGCGCTCAACCATCCCTCGATCGTCTCCGTCCACGACGCCGGATCGGACGGCAACGTCCACTTCCTCGCGATGGAGCTCATCGACGGCGAGCCGCTGTCGGACTGGCTGCGCAAGAACCGCAGCCTCCCGCGCGCGATCGAGCTGATGGCGCAGGTCGCGGAAGGGCTCGACCGCGCGCACGTCAACGGCATCATCCATCGCGACCTCAAGCCCGAGAACATCATGGTCAGCCGCGCCGGCTACGCGAAGATCGTCGACTTCGGTGTCGCGAAGCTCACCGAGCGGACGAACGGCAACACCGCGCACACCGGCGCCACGACGCCGACCTCGCGCGTCGGCACGACCGCGTACATGGCGCCGGAGCAGGTGGAGGGTCGTCCGCTCGATGCCCGCGCCGATGTCTTCGCGTTCGGCACCGTGCTCTACGAAGTGCTGACGGGGACGAATCCCTTCGCCTCGCCGCGATACGCCGACACGCTGCATAACATCGCGCACCTCGAGCCTTCGCTCGACACGGTGCCGCGCGAGCTGCGGAAGATCGTCCGCCGCTGCCTGCAGAAGGAGCCGGACCAGCGCTATCACTCGCTGAAGGACGCCGCGCTCGATCTGCGCGAGGCGGTCGCGGAGTCCGCGCCGCGCCGATCGCACGCGTGGCTCGTCGTCGCGGCGCTGCTCGTGCCGCTGCTCGCGATCGCGGCATGGTTCCTCGTCTCGCGGCAGCGCGCCGAGCGCCTGCCGGAGATGAAGATGACGCGGCTCACGAACAGCGGGAACGTCGAGACCGCCGCGATTTCGCCCGACGGGCGCTATCTCGTGTACGCGGCGAAGGAAGGCGAGTTGCAGGCGCTGTACGTGAAGCAGATCGCCACGGGCACGACGACGCGCATCGCCGAGCCGTCGCCGCTCTTCTACTACAGTCTCTCCGTTTCGCCCGACGGCAATTACGTCTACTACGTCTCGTCGACGCGCGCTGAGCCGAACGTCGGCGACCTCCACTCACTGCCGCTCCTCGGCGGTCCCGCGCGCAAGGTCGCCACGGACATCGAGTACTGGTACTCGCTCTCGCCCGACGGCACGCAGGTCGCGTTCCGCCGCTTCAACGCCTTCGAGCGCGAGCATCGCATCACCATCGCGCGCGTCGACGGCGGCGGCGAAGAGGTCGTGCTGCGGCGGCGCTATCCCGGATTCGCCGACATGCCGACGTGGACGCCGGACGGCAAAGCCCTCACCTTCGCCGGCGGCGTGGAGGGGAAAAAGGACGCGGGCCTCTATCGCCTGTCGCTCGACAGCGGGAACGTCACGCGCGTGGCGAAGACGAAATTTCCGGGCATCCGCTCGTATGCCGCGCTGCCGGACGGCAATGGCTTCGTCATGACCGTGTACGACCGCGAGCAGCCGCCGCAGATCTGGTTCGCGGCGAACGGGGAGGATGTCGGTCGGAAGATCACCAATGACATCGCCGCGTATCACTCCGTCACGCCGACCGCCGACTCGAAGTCGTTCGTCGCCGTGCGCGATGTCACGGACTCGAACATCTACGCGGCTCCGGTCGGCGGAAAAACGCTGACGCCGGTCACGACTGGTATCGGCAACTTCGTCGGCACCGCCGGCGTGCGCTGGCTCGGCAACCGCGAGATTCTCTACACGGCGATGGCGTCGGGGACGCCGACGCTCATGGTCGCCGGCCGCGATGGCGGCCCGGCGCGGCGGCTGATCCACAAGGCGGGCGCGTGGCATCCGAGCGTCTCGCGCGACGGACGGCGGATCGCGTTCGTCTCCGACAAGACGGGAACGAATCAGGTCTGGGTGATGGACGCGAACGGCGAGAATGTCCGTCAGCTGACGCGCGCCACCGCCGCCGGCGGGCCGACCATCTCGCCCGACGGACGCTTCGTCTATTACCTCACGCAGCACGACACGCAGTACGTGTGGCGCATCGACATCGAGGGTCGGAACCAGCCGGAGCGCCTCACGAGCGTGCCGACCAGCCGCGCCGTGATCTCGCCCGACGGGCGATGGCTGCTCTGCCGGCTGCGCTCGAGCGAGCCGAACGTGCCGCTTTGGCGGACGGCGCTCGTGCCGCTCGACGCGAAAGGTCCGACGCGTTACTTCAACGCGCCGCGCTTCGGCGGATCGCCGAACCTGCAGTGGCATACGTCCAGCGAGTCGTTTCTCTACATCGACTGGAAGGACGGAATCGCCAACATCTGGTCGCAGCCGATCGACGGCGGCGAGCCGCATCCGCTGACGTTCTTCGATGCCGGCGAGATCTTCGCGTTCGATCTCTCGCCCGATGGAACGACGCTGGCGCTCTCGCGCGGACTCCCGAGCAGCGACGCGGTGCTGATCCGCGATTTCCGTTAGACCGCCGTAAGCGTCGACATCATCTGCCGGATCGCGTGCAGCCGCATGCTGGTCTTGCCGATCAGGATCTCGTCGCCGTCGTGCACGACGACGGGCGTGGTCACGCGGGTCGTGCCGACGAACGTGCCGTTCTTGCTGCCGAGGTCCTCGAGCGTGATCTGTGCGCCCTGCACGACGAGGCGCGCGTGATGGCGCGAGACGTCGGGAGCGCTGAGCACGATCGTGCCGGCGCGGTCGCGGCCGATACCGTTCGCCCCGGCGCGCAGCGGGATCTCGTCTCCACCAAGCATGATGCTGTAGCGGACGTTCTCGTCCCGAACCGCGAAGGCGGCGAAGGCGTAGCCGATGCGATGCACCGTGCGGAGGATTGCGTGATCGCGATCGTCGAGCGCGGAGCGAATCTCCGACGCGAGGTTGTGCAGGTTGCCCGGCTCGACGAACGTGTCGGGCCAGAGGCGGTCGTACAGCGTCTCCTTCGACACCGGCGACGGCGCCGCTTCGACGAGCAGCTCGAGCATCGCGAACGCCTTCGGCGAGAGCGGCACGGCGGCGCCGTCGCGCGACAGCTCGTGCCGCGAGGAATCGAGGATGTACGCGCCGAAGCGGATGCGCATCGCGCAATTCTGAGGATTTCCTGAGCCGTCCGCCAGTTCTTCCGCGCGGCGCGGCGCGACGTTGCGGGCATGCTCGCGCTCCTGCTCGCGGCCGCGCTCTCCTGCGGCGATCTCTGTCGCGCCGAGGCCGTTGCGCATTACGCGGAGCTCCTCGCGGTTGGCGGGTACGGGCGCTTGCCGGTGGAGCACGCGGGGTTTCTGATTCGCGAGCGCGACGGCACGCTGACGTTCGCGCCGTGGCAGCGCGGCGAGTTTCAGCGCGCGCGCTTCGAAGGCGCCATCCCGCGCGGCACGATCGCGCTCGTGCACACGCATCCGCGGCGTCTGCCGCAACCGTCGCGCGGCGATCTCGATCAGGCGAAGCGCCTCGGCATCCCGCTGATCGTCGTTACACCCGGCGCGGTGATCGCCGCGCGGGCGGACGGCAGCGTCGACACGCTGTTCGACGCCGGCTGGACATCCGATTCCGCGCCTCGGCCGTAGAATCAGCATATGCGGAACAATCGATGGGTGCTCATTGTGGCGGCGCTCTGCGTCGTGTCGAGTGCATTCGCGGCCGAGGTGAAGACCGGCGGCGCGAAGATGATCCCGCTCGACGGCGGGAAGTACAGCGTCTGGACGAAACGCGTCGGACATGGCGCGGCGAAGATGCTCACGCTGCACGGCGGACCCGGTTTTCCCCACGATTACCTCGAGCCGATGGAAGACTTCCTTCCGCAGAACGGTATCGAGGTCTACTACTATGACCAGCTCGGCGTGGGGAACTCCGACGTTCCGGATGACGCGTCGCTCTGGACGCTGGACCGTTATCGCGAGGAAGTCGAGCAGGTCCGCAAAGGACTCGGTCTCGATCGTTACATCCTCTACGGCAGCTCCTGGGGCGGCTTGCTGGCCATCGAATACGCGCTCGCGCATCAGGATCATCTGAAGGCGCTGATCATCTCCGACATGACCGCGAGCATCCCTTCCTATGAGGCCTACGCGCAGAAGCTGCTGGCCGCGCTGTCCGACGAAGAGCGGGCGACGCTGAAAAAGTACGAGGACGCCGGGAACTACGACGCGCCCGAATACCAGCAGGTGATGTTCGGAAAGGTCTACGCGCAGCATCTGCTCCGCATCGATCCGTGGCCCGAGCCGGTGATGCGCGCATTCAAAAAATTCAACGCGAAGATCTACAACACCATGCAGGGCCCGAACGAGTTCGTGATCAGCGGCAACCTGAAGGAATGGGATCGCTGGAACGATCTCGCGAGGATCAAAGTCCCCACGCTCATCATCGCCGGGCGCCTCGGCACCATGAGCCCCGACGACATCCGCCGCATGGGCAAGCTCATCCCCAACTCCCGCACCATCCTCACCGAAGGGAGCCACCTGGAGATGTACGACGCGCAGGAGCAGTATTTTCGGGAGCTCGTGCGGTTCGTGAAGGATGTGGAGAAGGGGAGGTTCGTGGCGGATAAGAAGTAGTTGGTGGTTGGTAGTTGGGCATCAGCGCAAAGGCCCCAGTCACCAACCACCAGTCACCAACTACCTTGGCGAGAACGCCGCCCCCCGCTTCAAAAACAGCCCGCGGCCAGGACGCGCGACGTACGCCCCCTCCTCGATCACCACATCGCCGCGCGAGAGCACGGTCTTCGTCACGCCGCGCACTTTCATCCCCTCGTAGCACGAGTAGTCCACGTTCATGTGGTGTGTTTTCGCGCTGATGGTCATTTCCTCGTTCGGGTCGAAGATGACGATGTCGGCGTCGGAGCCGACGGCGATCGTTCCCTTGCGCGGGAAGAGGCCGAAAATTTTTGCGGCGGCGGTGGAGGTGATCTCGACGAAGCGGTTGAGCGAGATCCGTCCCTGCGCGACGCCGCCGTTGTAGACGAGGCTCATCCGATGCTCGACGCCCGGACCGCCGTTCGGGATCTTCGAAAAGTCATCGCGTCCGAGCTCCTTCTGTTCCTTGAAACAGAACGGGCAGTGGTCCGTCGACACGACCTGCAGGTCGTTGAACTTCAGTCCGCGCCACAGCTTTTCCTGGTTCCACTTCTCGCGGATCGGCGGCGTCATCACCCACTTCGCGCCCTCGAATCCCGGCTGCTCGTACACGCTGTAGTCGAGGAAGAGGTACTGCGGGCAGGTCTCCGCGTAGGCCGGCGTGCCGTTGTCGCGCGCGCGCGTGATCTCGTCCAGCGAGTCGCTGCAGCTGAGATGCACGATGTACACGGAGGTCTCGGCGATCTCCGCGAGCGCGATCGCGCGATGCACGCCCTCGGCCTCGGCCTTCGTCGGCCGCGTGAGCGCGTGATACTTCGGCGCGGTCTTCCCCTCGGCGATTGCCTGCTTCACGATCGCGTCGATCACCACGCCGTTCTCCGCGTGCATGCAGATCAACCCGCCGTTCGCGCCGGCGGTCTTCATCGCCTTGTAGATCGTCGCGTCGTCGACGAGGAACACGCCGGGATAGGCCATGAACAGCTTGAAGCTCGACACACCCTGGTCGATCATCGCCTTCATCTGCGGCAGGCGACTGTCGGGGAGGTCGGTACAGATCAGGTGGAAGCCGTAGTCGATCGAGGTGCGGTTCTCCGCCTTCGCGAACCAGACGTCGAGCGCTTCGCTCAGGTCCTGCCCTTTGTACTGCACCGCGAAGTCGATGATCGTCGTCGTCCCGCCGTGGGCCGCGGCGATGGTGCCGGTCTCGAAGTTGTCGGACGACGACGTACCGCCGAACGGCAGGTCCATGTGCGTGTGCGGGTCGATGCCGCCGGGGATGACCAGGCGGTCCTTCGCGTCGAGGACCTTGTCGGCCTCAAAGTCGATCGACTTCGCGATCATGGCGACCTTCCCGTCTTCGATCAGGAGGTCGGCGTGGTAGTCGTCGACGGCGGTCACGATGCGGCCGTTGCGGATCACTGTCTTCATGAGCGCGAATTCTATCGTGCGAATCGTGGTTCAATGTCGCTCGTCCGATGATTCCGCGCTACGCGCGCTCCGGCTCGCGCGACTCATTCGCTGTCCGTGGAACAGGCGCTCCGCCTGTCCACGTCCCCCTCCGCCAGCTCGGTCCCGAGCCGCTCGACGAAGTGTGGCCGCCGCTCGAGGGCGAGGTGATTTTCGGATCGGTCTCCGCCGAGGAGACGAAGCCGATCGAAGACGTCGCGCGCGACGTGTATGCGCGCGTGATCGACGAAGTCAGGAAAGCAGGGTATCCATACTTCCTGCGAATGTGGAATCATGTCGGCAGCCTGAACGAGATCGAGCGCGGCCTCGAGCGCTACCAGCGCTTCTGCGCCGGGCGCCACGACGCGTTCATCGAAGCCGGCTATCACCACGACGTCGACCTGCCCGCCGCGAGCGCGGTCGGCACACCCGGACGCGGCCTCGTGACGTACTACCTGGCCGCGCGCGAGCCCGGCGTGCAGATCGAGAACCCGCGCCAGGTGAGCGCCTACCGCTACCCGAGCCAGTACGGTCCGAAGAGCCCGTCGTTCTCGCGCGCGACGATCTGGCGCGACACCGTCTTCGTCTCCGGCACCTCGAGCGTCGTCGGCCACGAGACCGTCCACGCCGGCGACGTCGTCGCCCAGCTCGAGGAAACCCTCCGCAACATCGCGATGCTCGTCCCCCTCGCCAGCGTCGCCGCCGCGAAAACCTACATCCGCCGCCCGGCCGACTACCCGCTCCTCGCCGAACGCCTCGCGGCGGTGTTCCCCGTCAACCTCTACCTCGAAGCCGACATCTGCCGCCCCGACCTGCTCCTCGAAATCGAAGCCGTCGCACGCGCGGGGAGGTGACGATGAAGCTTTACTAGCCCGGCGCGGCGTAGGTCGCGCTGCTCGTGAATGGAGCGAGCGTCGATCCGAGCGACTCTTACTGCCGCCGCCAATCGACCGACGCAGTGGAGCGCGCGACCGCTTCGCGCATCGCGGTCGTGAACAGCCGTCCGGTCGATAGTCTTCACCTGACGGTCAGCTTCAGGCGCTGCCCCGGTGTCATCACTGCGATTTCTTGCGGTCTTCGCGCGACCACCTAGAAGAGCGCATCCTGCGTAGGCCGTAATGCGGAGCTAAAGTCGCCGAGTTCGATACACGAACCGACGAGGGTGGACAGGTCGGCAATGTACCGTCGCCCGCTCGACGTAACGCTCGTCTCAGCAAGCACCACGCTCCCAAGAGCTGCTTGTATCCGAAACCCGTGTTCGCGCTCGTTGAGACGCTCCGGGAAAGGCGTGTGTCTGCCGTTGCTAAAGAACTCTGTAGCGCATGCGGGTATCTCCCATCGCTCGCCGGCGAGTATTTCTGTACCTTCCGGCACGTGCATCGTTCCCAGCGCACGCCGTGCAGCATCCGCCAATACGGCAACCTTCGCGCGCACAGACTCCAACGGCTCCGGTGACGCCAGTGCCGTCACCTTCTGCGCACCTCGTACCTGTTGTCGGACTCCGAGCTCTGCGGAAATAGCATCCTCCAAATGCCGCACGGCAAAGCCATCACGCGTGCGCGCAACGTACTCCGCCGCTGCTGCGCCCTGTTCTGCAAGGCGGATCCATCGTCGACAGTCCGTTGCCGTTCCGGCCTTGGCCGTTCCGTCGGCGATCACAGCCACGTATAGGTAATGCGGTTGTGCGAGGTAAGCACGCAGGGCTGCCTTTAGAGGAACGCCACGATGCGCTTGGTGGATGGCGTCGAATCCGTCCCTTGCGCGACATTCGGCGCATTGCTTCCCGCTCGTAATAGTCTGCAAGTCTACGCACGGCACAAAGCGCGCCTCACGGGGGCCATCACAGTCGAACCAGCCCATGCAGTATCGGACGCCGCTGCTTACGCAGCGATAGGACAGTCGCTGGCCAATCAGCGGTAGCAGGGAAACACGTCGTGACGTTTTGCCTATGCAACGCAGGGTCGGACCATCGACCCGCCAAGGAATGCCGGATACTATCAGGGGTTCATTCTGTTCTGATCTTCTGCTCATTACCTGCAGATTCCAGTAGGACATCGAAACTATACTTGGCCGGGGGTGCGGCGTCGAGTTACAAGGCCGGCCTCGCGCAGGGCGATCGCCAGATGGCTTAGCATGCCGGATTCGAGATAGACGACAGAAACGCCGGCGCTCATCAGGCGTTGAGCGAATTCCTCGATCGCGCTCGCTGCTTCGCGCGCCACTCCCAAGCGGATCAATACCTCCGTCGCACCATCTGGAATGACATCGGTCGTGGCGGCGACAATGACCGGAGGATGAAGCAACGTGATGGGCTGAAACACGCTGCGGGTATCCGCCGGTAAACGAGACCTGATGTTTTGCGGGCTGATCCCATGGCCCTCTGCGTAATGAACTTTCAGGCCATACGGCGTTCCGAGATATTCCCGAAGGCGTTGCAATCGAATGCGGGAGAGGTCAACCCAGTCGTGCAGCACCGCGCGCGCCCAGTCGTCGACACGGCACAACTCGGCCACTAAAGCGCCGCGCGCATGCCAGTGCGCGCCGACTGGCTCGCTATGCCATTCCAGCGACACGAATTGACTTGCGGACGGGGATTGTTCGAGTCGAAGCAGCGTCGGTGAAAATTGATTGTCCAGTTCCCACATGCCCGGTACGAGCTCGCATGCCATGCCCTCGTTGCTAATGAGCAACTCGACCGAGAATATCAGCGGAGCGAATGGTTGCACGATCAGCGCATATTCCAAAGGGACGTGATCCGCCCAAGCCACAACATCCGTGCTCGCCAAGCCGATTGCCCGAGGCAGGTTACGTTCCTCCTTCGTTGAGGCGGCACGGATGACGAATGTTTTGTCAGCACCGAGCTCAGCTAGGGTCTGCTGAAGCTTCCCACGATCTTCCACTACGCGCGTAGGCAGACCCTCAAGGCCGTACTCGTGGATGAGCCGGGTCGCAACAATCTTTCCGATGTCGTTTCTCATGCTCACCAGATCGGACGGGTAATCGGTCGCACTTGCAACAGGTAGATGGCTCCGGCCATGTATCCCCACTCCACGTCGATTGGAAATTCGTAAATTTCCTGAAGGCGCTCAAGCGTGATTGCGAGCTGCGATGCAATAGTGACCACCGGTACGTCGTTGAAGGTTCCGGTCGCGACTAAATGACCGCGCGCGAGTTGAAGGTTACAGATCGGCCGTTCACCGGATGTAATCCCGTACGTGCTCGGTGCTATCTCCACGAGCAAGCGACCGTCGCCGTGAAAGGCAACGCCGCCGTACGGAGCAATGAGTTGCTCCTGCAGCATGAAGCACAAAGTTTCGCCGCTCGCTGCTGCGGCCGAAGCAAGTCGCTCCACGAGCTCACTGGCGATGGGCCGGCAATTCAGCTCAGTCCAACCCCTCCCTGCGCGAGCCGCCTCTGCGTCGTCCTCCTGCTCTAGGGAACTTCGAATGGCCACGACCTGCGGTTTTGCGAGACGCAACCACACCGCGACGGCCTGAACTGTCGCGTCCGACGGAAAGACAGTGTCGGCAGTTACGCAGAGCGCGGGTGGAACTGGGAAGCCCCGGATGGCGGCACGGCTGAGTCGCGCCGCCTTGTTCCCCCAGATTCCGGCACTCAACTCTCGATGATGCAACTCAGCAAACATTATTTCTCTCTTTCGATCGACGGCCCGACAAGCGAAAGTATTTTGTGACACGCTCGGCTTTCGCGTTCTGCTGTATTCGCGTCAAAGTATAGGAAGTCCCGCCATGTAGCGCGGACCGCACTTTGTGGCTCGTCGTACAGCAGGGACGCCAGCGTGCGTCGGACGAGCTGACTGGGGATCTGATGGATTCCCGGCAGCAGGATAGCATTCGTCCGCGCCGCAAAACCGCGCACCCAGAGATAGCCGTTCGGCCGTGGCCCGACGTCCCCAATACCAACGTCCGGGGAAACATCACACGCCAACGCGCGAGCCAGCTCACGCACGAGAGCTTCGTCAATCCTGTCATTATGCGGAACGAGGTGTACATGCGCGTGCTCTGTCGAACCACATTTTCCTGACACCGCAGGTCCCCACGGTGCCGGGCTCCCGTGTTCGAACGCGAGGACATCGCCGCCTCGGGGCTGAAGTGCTCGTGCGACGTGGTCGATCTCGCGCAACACCGCAGGCCACGATTGACTAGCCGCACAGTAATCCGCAAAGGATGTCCAGTGAGTGCTTGGAAATATCAGCGTGTGCCCCTCGGAGATTGGAGCTATATCAGGTGCGCAGAGCAGGTCTTCACCCAGACACCGCGTGCCATGGATCACATCGAAAGACGTGGCTGATCCGTCAGGTAGTTCCGGTCGCGGATTACAAAGGACGCAGCCAGCACCATCGATGGACTCACGCGATTCCAGATAGCTTGGCATCAGCCTCTTCTTCCAGTGATCGCAACGTCTGGCCGATAAAGGCGCAAGCATCCTCAGAGAGACCGTGGTGGGGTGAGATCATGACGAGACTCCGCGCAAGCCTCTGGGCATTCTCACTACGATGGACCTGCGCCTGTCGGAAAACCGGATATTCGTAGAGCGGTCTCAGGTCATAGTCCACTACGTCGTTCTGAATGCCGCGCTCGTCCAGATAACGGGCGCCGAAATGCCGACCCAGACTGTCGGGCAGCGTGAAGGTAATGCCGTAGAAGTTATGTAGGGCGCCGGGAACAGTCGGATGTCGTATCAGGCGTTTCAGCTCGCCGTGGTGAGCCGAAATCGTTGCAGATGCCCGCTGCCTGCGCGCTATGACGTCCGGCAGCGAGCGCAGGCTCACGATTCCCATCGCTGCCGCTAGAGCTGACAATCGCAAGTTCGCCCCGGTTTCTGACCCCAGCATAAGATCGTCGGCACTTGAGGGATACCCGCCATAGCTCGCATAGGAACGTGCCTTGCGCGCCCATTCCTCATCATGAGTCAGAAGGAAGCCGCCCTCGCCTGTCGTGACCAGCTTTCGATCGTGTGTCGAGAAACAGCGGATGTCCGGGCCTTGCGCATCCGAGCTTGCAGCGTACGAAGCGCCGTGGGCTTGTGCGGAGTCATCGAGCCACCTCCAGCCTCGACGATCGCATAGCGTACGGAGGACGCGACCGTCTGGGCAAAGATAACCCCACCATGCCACAGTAACTAGAATGCTGCCGGGTGGGGCATCAATGCGCGCGAGATATTCCATGTCGGGGTAAACGGAGTCAGAGCAGCAGTCGTAAAGAACAATGGTGCTACCGACCTGCAGAACTGGCAGCGCAGTCATGACGGGTGCGAGGGCAGGGGCTATTACGGTCGTGGTCGGCGAAGCATTGAGCGCGCGCAGTCCGAGTTCGACTGCTGTTGTCCCGGAATTGCATGCGATGGCGTGCCGACTCATGAACGCCGCGCAGAGATCAGACTCGAAGTGTTGAAGCAGGTGACTACGACCGTGCCACTTGCCTCCGCGGTTCGAATTCAGAATCTGCTCTACCTCCGGCAGGAGGTCATCTTGATAGCGTGATGGTATCGCGCCAGATCTACCGGAATGAAGGTCGCCCTTGTGAGCAACGCGAGTACCGCACTGCGCAACCAACTCGCCTTACACGGCGTCAACAGCGTCGCCGACACAATCATTTGCTCACCGCGCCTTCGCCGTCTTCGCGGCTCAGGATGACACGGTGGTGGCCGCGGCCGCGGGTGCCGCGTAGCCTTCGACCTCGGCGTCGTAGCCGCCGTGGTATTCGGCTTTGTCGGGGCGTTTGATCAGGGAGTGGGCGACGATGCGCTCGCGGCGGAGGCCGCGGAAGTCGTCGAGGCGGTTCCAGCCGCGGTGGGCGTTTTTCTCGAGGAACGCGGCCATGCCGGCGTTGAGCGTGCGGATCACGTTCGGGCCGATCGCGGAATCGAGCATCGCCGCGGTGCAGACCTGGACGGTGCCGCATCCGAGGAGGAAGTAGCTGAGAGCGTGGTCGAAGTTGGCGATGCCGCCGATGCCGGAGAACTCCTTGTCGGGAAAGGCCTTCGTCATCTGCGCCATCTTCGCCAGTGACATCGGGAGGATCGCCGGCCCGCCGAGCCCCCCCGGCGAGCAGTAGCCCTCGACGTTCATCTCGAACTCCAGCGTCTCTGGATCGATGACCGGCAGCGACGGCCACGTGTTCGAAGACGAGATCGCGTCCGCGCCGCCGCGGAACGAGGCCTCGGCCTCCTCGACGATGTTCGACGTCGCCGGCGTCAGCTTCACCCACACCGGCACTTTCGCGACTTCCTTCACGGCCATCGTCACGACCGAGCAAAGCACTTTGTCCTTGCCGACGTTCGAGCCCATGTCGATGCGGTCCATGTGCGGGCAGGAGAAGTTCAGCTCCAGCCCGTCGGCGCCCGCGTCCTGCACGCCTTTCGTCAGCATCTGCCAGTTGTGCAGCTCCTTGTCGCTGCCGGAGCCGGCCATGATCGAGGCGATGAGGATCTTGTGCGGAAAGGCCTTCTTGATCGACTCGATGCGCGGCAGCCACCAGTCGATGGTCTTGTCGGAGATCAGTTCCCAGTTCCACGACGCGACGAGCGTCGTGTCGGGGCGCTTGTTCATGGAAAGGCGGTAGCCGCTGTTCTCCGCGCGCAGGAACTTGGTCTTCGGTCCCTTCACGTTGACCACCGGATGCAGCCCGATCGTCTTCGTCACGACGCCGCCCCATCCCGCGTCGAAGGCACGCATGATGTTCGAGTCCGACTCCGTGGGAGGCGCGGACGCGAGCAGGAACGGGTTTTCGAACTTCAGTCCGGTGAACGTTGTCGACAGGTCGGCCATGGTGTCTCCTCGTTTGGGAAGGCGTGATTATGCGCCGAGCAGCGGACGGTTACAATTGCCCGCATGCCTGCAAGCGATGAAGTGATTCACCACGCCGATGGCCGCGTCGAGCTGCGCGATGCCTCGTCCATCGAGCACAGCCGCCTCTACAGCGAAGACCTCGCCCCGGTTCCGGTCGCGAAACGAAACTGGACGACGTACAACTACGCCGCGCTCTGGATCTCGATGGCGCACTGCATCCCGACGTACATGCTGTCGTCGGGACTGATCGGCGCCGGGATGAACTGGTGGCAGGCGCTGATCACGATTCTGCTCGGCAACACGATCGTGCTCATCCCCATCCTCCTGAACTCCCACCCCGGCACGAAGTACGGCATTCCCTTTCCCGTCTTCGCGCGCGCGAGCTACGGCACCGTCGGCTCGAATCTGCCGGCGATCATGCGCGCGCTCGTCGCGTGCGGCTGGTTCGGCATTCAGGCGTGGATCGGCGGGCAGGCGCTGCACGTGTTCTTCCACTCGATCCTTCCGTCCTGGCCGACGCTCCTCGGCGGTCCGATCGGCGGACACACCCCGACGGAGTGGCTGTCGTTCCTGCTCTTCTGGGGGATGAACATCTACATCATCTATCGCGGCATGGACCTGCTGCGCCTCGTCGAGAACTGGGCCGCGCCGTTCGTCCTCGTGATGACCGCGCTGCTGCTCGCATGGGCGGTGTGGCGCGCGGGCGGCTTCGGACATCTACTCTCGCATCCCGGAACGCTCAACTCGTGGGCGGCCTTCAAGCCGGTGTTCATCCCGTCGCTCACGGCGATGATCGGATTCTGGGCGACGCTCTCGCTGAACATGCCCGACTTCACCCGCTTCGGCCGCAGTCAGCGCGAGCAGGTGATCGGGCAGACGGTGGCGCTGCCGACGACGATGACCGTGTTCGCGGCGATGGGCGTGATGATCACGTCCGCCGCGACGATCATCTTCGTGGGCGAGCCGATCACCGAGCTGTGGGATCCGGTGAAGCTCGTCGGTCACTTCACGCAGCCGCTGGTCGTCGCGATCTCGATGTTCACGGTGGTCGTGGCGACGCTGTCGGTCAACATCGCGGCGAACGTGGTCTCGCCGGCGAACGATTTCGCGAACGCGTTTCCGAAGCTCATCTCCTTCCGCCTCGGCGGTCTGATCACCGGCATCATCGGCATCCTCATGATGCCGTGGCGCCTGCTCGCCGATCCGAAGGGCTACATCTTCGCGTGGCTCCTCGGCTACAGCGGCGGGCTCGGATCGATCGCTGGCGTGCTCGTCGCCGATTACTGGCTCATCCGCGACAAGGAACTGCGGCTCGCCGATCTCTATCGCGAGCATGGCGCCTACACCTACAAGGCCGGCTGGAACTGGCGCGCCGTCGTGGCGACGCTCGCCGGCTGCTTCTTCGCCTGGATCGGACTCTTCGTGCCTTCGATGCGCGGCCTCTACGACTACGCATGGTTCGTCGGCTTCGGCGTCGCGCTCGCGCTGCACTACGCGCTGATGAAGATCTCGAAACCGGCCATCGTTACGACCGATCCTCTCGTTCGTACGTAGAGCGGGCAGGAGGAACGAACGACATGCAGTCCATCATTGCCAACCCCGCGGACGGAGCGCGGCTTCGCGTCGTCGGAGATGTCATGCGCGTGCTCGCGACGTCGGAACAGACGGGAGGCGCGTACGAGATCTTCGAGATGCACGCGCCGGAGGGAAGCGGCTCGCCGCCGCACGCGCATCCGTGGAGCGAGGCCTACTTCGTGCTCGAGGGAGAAGCGGACGTCTACATCGACGGCACGCACACGATCGCCGGCGCCGGCTCCTTCTTCCAGATCCCGGCCGGCACCAGACACACGCACCGTATTCGCTCGAAAAACGCGCGGCTCGTCGTCATCACCAGCCCCGCCGGCGCGAGCGGGTTCTTCAGCGAGCTCGACGCGGAGACCGCCGGCTCGTGCGAGGACATGGACAAGGTCGTCGGCATCGCCATCAAACACGGGTTTTCGGTTCCGTCACCGGTCGGCGCGTAGCTTTTTGCACCGCCGCGGCGTCTGAGGGAGGAGCGCGCCGGAATCGTGCGCGCAACTCCTGTCGTTACGGTGCCTTGCTATGCGTTTGCTCAAAACCCTGATCTGTCTCCTGCTCACGGTCCCGGCCGTTGCCGAAACCATCGTCTTCCGCAACGTCACGGTCATCCCGATGACCTCGCCGCGCGTGATGGAGAAACAAAGCGTCGTCGTGCGCGACGGCCGCATCCAGTCGATCTCGAAAACGCCCGCCGTCCCGAAAGACGCCACGATCATCGACGGCACCGGCAAGTTCCTCATCCCCGGCCTCGCCGACATGCACGTCCACGTCCCCCCCGTCGACGCGAAGGCCGACCTGATGTCCGACACGCTGCTCATGCTGCTCGCGAACGGCGTCACCACCGCCCGCGGCATGTTCGGTTTCCCCGGCCATCTCGCGATTCGCGACAAGGCGAACAAGGGTGAGCTCGACTCGCCGACGCTCTACCTCGCCGGCCCCGTCTTCAGCAACACCACCATCGCCAGCGCCGAGGAAGCGGTCGAGCGCGTGCGCACGCAGAAGAAGGAAGGGTGGGACCTGCTGAAGGTGCACAACGGTCTGACGCGCGCGCAGTACGACGCGATGGCGAAGACCGCGCACGCGGAAAAGATGCGCTTCGGCGGCCATCTCCCCCCCTCGGTTGATCTGAATCACGCGATCGAGATGGGGCAGGAATCGTTCGAGCACATGGAAGGCTTCATCGATGCCGAGGCGACGAAGGCGGCGATGAGCGACAAGAAGATCGCCGAGCTCGCGAAACGTGCGAAGGACGCCGGCATCTGGATCGTCCCGACCGAGGCGATGGTCGAGATCGTGTACGGCGTGACGCCGCTCGAAACCCTGACGAAGTATCCGGAGCTGAAGTACTCGCCGCAGGCGGCCGTCGACACCTGGTCCAAGCGCTATGACGAGCGGCTCAAGCAGATCCCCCGCTCGATGGCGGCGTTCGTCGTCGGCAATCGCCGCCGCATGATCCGCGGCCTGCAGGACGCTGGCGCGAAGATCCTCCTCGGCACCGACGCGCTCCAGGAGTTCGTCGAGCCCGGCTACTCGGTGCTGCGCGAGATGGAGAGCCTGCGCGCCGCCGGCCTCACGCCGTACGAGATCCTGCGCAGCGCGACCGTCACGCCCGGCGAGTACTTCGCGAAGCAGGTCGCGAAGCCGGACTCGATGGGCACCATCGAGCCCGGCAAGCGCGCCGACCTCGTGCTGCTCGACGGCAACCCGCTCGACGACATCTCGAACATCGCGAAAATCTCCGGCGTCATGGCGCGCGGCCGCTGGTACCCGCGGGACGAGCTCGAGATCGGGTTGAAGCGCGTGACGGACAAGTACCGCGTGGGGCAGTAAGCCATTTCCTGATCAGGGCCAGATCCCGCGATTCATCGCCACATTCGCGACTCGCTTGATCGCGAGCGCGAATGCGGCCGTGCGGAGGTCGACGTTTGTCCGGCTGCGATCGCGGATCTCGAGCTGCATGTCCAGCACCGCGTCCGTCGCCGCCTCCATCTTCGAGCGCAGCTTCGTGTTCACCTCTTCCTCGGTCCAGTGCTCGTTCTCGATGTTCTGGACCCACTCGAAGTAGCTCACCGTCACGCCGCCGGCGTTCGTGAGGATGTCGGGCAGCACCGGGATGCTGCGCTCGAACAGCTCGCGATCGGCCGCGGGCGTCGTCGGTCCATTCGCAGCCTCGGAGATGACTTTCGCGTTCACGCCGGCGACGTTGTCGGCGCGGATCTGATTCTCGAACGCCGCCGGGATTAGCACGTCGCACGGAACGTGGAGCAGCTCTCCGTTCGTGATGTTCTTCGTCCCCGGCAACCCGACGACCGATCCCGTCTGCTTCTTGTGCAATGACGCGGCGCGCCAGTCGATCCCTTCTTCGCAAAGCACGCCGCCGCTCGAGTCGCTGACCGCGATCACCCGCGCGCCGGCGGCGGTGAAGAGCTCCGCGGCGATCGCGCCGGCGTTGCCGAATCCCTGGATGACGACGGTCGCGCCCTGGAGCGTATCGAGACCCGGTACCGCGCCCTGCTCGATCGCGCGGCGCGTGACGAAGAGGCAGCCGCGCGCCGTCGCTTCGTTGCGGCCGAGGGAGCCGCCGAGGTGGACCGGTTTCCCGGTGACGACCGGCAGGTTGTTCTTGCCGGGATGCATCATGTCGTAGGTGTCGTAGATCCACGCCATCGTTTCGGCGGTCGTGTTTACGTCGGGCGCGGGGATGTCGGAGTGCGGCCCGATCAGATCGCCCAGTTCCACGACGAAGCGGCGCGTGATGCGGCGCAGCTCGTTGGCGGTGTGCTTCTTCGGATCGCAAACGATCCCGCCCTTCGCGCCGCCGAACGGAATGTTCGCCACCGCGCACTTCCACGTCATCCATGACGCGAGAGCGCGCACTTCGTCGCCGTTCACGTCGGGGTGGTAGCGGATGCCGCCCTTGCCGGGACCGCGCACGCGCGAATGCACCGCGCGATAGCCAGCGAACGTGCGCACGGTACCGTCGTCGCACTCGACCGGGAACTCGACTTTCACCAGCCGCGTCGTGCCGCGCAGCCACTTGCGGAGTCCGTCCGGCAGCTCGGCGACATGCCCGGCCGCCGCGTCGAACTGCTGCTGGGCGATGTTGTACGGGTTGAGGTCTTCGGAGCCTTCCACCGCCGCAAACGATAGCACCGAATTCTGTGCATTACACTGAGCTCACCCATGGCGAGCTTCGATGAGCTCTGGCGATCGGCCGTGCGGTTTCGCCGCGCTTCGCGCGGGCTGGAGGCGTTGCTCCGCGACGTGCACGCGGACCTTGGCAGCGCGGATCTCGCGGCGCTGCGCGCGTCGCTCGAGCGCCTGCTCGTGTTCCTCGCCAGCGCCGAGGGACGCACCGACGCAAACTGCTCGACGGTGTTCCACTTCTTCGACGAGACGGAGCCGCTGTGGCGCGAGCTGCGCGAGGACTTCCGCGGCATCTGCGACGACATGAGCGGCACGCTGCACGACGCGATCTACGCGCCCGACATCGCCCGCACGTTCGAGGCGCTGCCGGAGCAACTGCTGGAGCGCGTTCGCAGAATTGACACCTAACTTTCCCGCCCTCCGTTCGTAATTACCGAGTGGAGGACACAATGAGAAAACTCGCCATCGCCCTGCTGATCGTCGCAGCTTCCGCGTCGTACGCCGACAAGGTGAAGTCGAAGGCGCCGAAGGAGAAGCGCTTCGAGCCGGCGGTGAAAGCGGCCGCCGAATATGCCGGCAGCTACCGCGGTCCGAGCGAGTCCTACGGCCTCATTCTCGAAGTCCACGGCGGAAAACTGAGCGGCAACTACGTCGAGCTCGGACGCGTCGCCGTTCTCGATCCGCTCACCATCGACGGCGCCAACTTCTCCACCACCGCCAGCTTCGACGACGGCAGCTCGCGCACGATCAAAGGCAGCTTCGCCAATCGGGTGCTCAACGGCGATCGCGCATTCGGCGTGCGCATGGAGGACGTGCCGGTCGAAGGATACGGCGCGATCAATACGTTCTTCGAGCGGATGGAGTAACTACGACATCCAGTTCACGCCCGCTTGCGGACTCCACTTCGTGGTCATCTTCTTCGACTGCGTCCAGAACTCGATCGAGCCGCGGCCGGTGATGTCGCCGGTCCCGAACTTCGATTCGTTCCAGCCGCCGAAGCCGAAGGGCTCGCGCGGGACCGGGACGCCGACGTTGACGCCGACCATGCCGGCGCTGGCGCGCTCCATCACGTAGCGCGCCACGCCGCCGCTCTCGGTGAACACCGAGGCCGCGTTGCCGTATGGCGAGCGATGCTGCACGTCGAGCGCTTCGTCGACGTTCTGCGCGCGGACGATCACCATCACCGGTCCGAACACCTCTTCCTTCGCGATGCGCATGTCGGGCGTGACGTAGTCGATCAGCGTCGGACCGACGTAGTAGCCCCCTTCCTTGCCCGGCACCGTATATCCGCGCCCATCCACGAGCACTTTCGCCCCCGCCTTCTCGGCCTCGGTGATGTAGCCCTCGATGCGCTCCTTCGCCGCCTTCGAGATCACCGGCCCGAGGTGAACGCCCGGGACCATGCCGCGCACGATCGTCACCATCCGCTCGATGATGTGATCGGTCGAGCCGACGGCGACCATCACCGACGCGGCCATGCAGCGCTGTCCCGCGCAACCCGACATCGACGCGATGACGTTCGACGACGTCATCTCCGGCTGCGCGTCCGGCATCACGATGAGGTGATTCTTCGCGCCGCCGAGGGCGAGCACGCGCTTGAGGTTCGCGCTGCCACGGCGAAAGACGATCTTCGCGACGTGCGTCGAGCCGACGAAGCTGATCGCCGCGATGTCGGGGTGATCGCAGATCCCCTCGACCGCCTGCTGTCCGCCGTGCACGATGTTGAGGATGCCGTCGGGCAGCCCCGCTTCGGCGAGCAGCTCGGCGATGCGGCCTGAGCTCAGAGGCACCTGTTCCGAGGGCTTCAGGATCATCGCGTTCCCGAGCGCGAGCGCGTTCGGGATCGTCCAGTTCGGGACCATGTTCGGGAAGTTGAACGGCGTGATCGACGCCACGATCCCGACCGGATAACGCTCCACGCGGCACTCGACGCCGCGCGAGACTTCCAGCACTTCACCCGGAATGATCTGAGGCAGCGAGCATGCGAATTCGCACAGCTCCGCCGATTTCAGCACTTCCGCCGCTCCCTCACTCCGGACCTTGCCGTTCTCCTCGGTCACGAGCGCCGCCAGCTCGTCGATGTTCTTCTCGAGCAGCGCCTTGTATTTGTAAAAGACCTGCACGCGCTCCTTGATCGGCACCGCCGCCCACGCCGGCTGCGCCTTCTTTGCCGCCGCTACCGCGCGATCGACGTCGGTCGCGCCGGAAAGCGGCACGCGCGAGATCACCGTCCCGTCCGCGGGATTCGTGACCTCGAGATGATCGCCGTCGCTGGTGTCGACGAACGTGCCGCCGATGTAGTTGCGGACGTCGGGATGACGGGTGGGGGTTTGTTCGAGCACGCTCATGGAATCCTCCGTGGTATCCGGAGAATGTATCATTCGCCGCGTATGTCGATGTCGCAACTGTTTCGCACGAAGTCTCTCGACGATCTGATGGCCGAGACGCGGGAGGAGGGTCATCAGCTCAAGAAGACCCTCGGTCCCTGGAACCTGATCGCGCTCGGCATCGGGGCCATCATCGGCGCAGGCATCTTTGCCACGATCGGTACCGCCGCGGCCGGCGACCCGAGCCGTCCCGGTGCAGGACCTGCCCTGATGCTCTCCTTCGTGATGACGGCGATCGTCTGCGGCTTTTCGGCGCTGTGCTATGCGGAGTTCGCGTCGATGGTGCCGGTCTCCGGCTCCGCCTACACCTACTCCTACGCGACGCTGGGCGAGCTCGTGGCGTGGATCATCGGGTGGGACCTGATGCTCGAATACGCGATCGGGAACGTCGCCGTCGCGATCTCCTGGGCGAACTACATGAACACCCTGCTGGCGGGATTCGGGATTCACCTCCCGCCATGGCTGACCATCGACTATCGAACCGCGTCGATGAAGGTGCCGGCGCTGGTCGAGGCCGCGCCGCACATCCTCGGCATCCCGATCGTGTTCAACATCCTCGCGTTCGCGATCGTGGCGCTGATCACGATCGTCCTGGTGTGGGGCATCCGCGAGTCCGCGAACATGAACTTCTTCATGGTCGTGGTCAAACTGATCGTCCTCGGCTTCTTCGTGCTGGTCAGTTTCAAGTTCGTGAAACCGTCGAACTGGACGCCCTTCGCGCCGAACGGGTTCCACGGGATCGCGACCGGCGCGGCGATCGTGTTCTTCGCCTACATCGGCTTCGATGCCGTTTCGACGACAGCGGAGGAGGCGAAGAATCCGAAGCGGGACATGCCCATCGGCATCATCGGCTCGCTGATCATCTGCACCGTCTTCTACGTCGTCATCGCCGCGGTGTTCACCGGCATGGTGCCGTTCCGCGATCTCGTGAAGACGCTGTCGAGCGAGCAGGCGGAGCCGCTCACGATGGCGATGAAGTACGTCTCGATGCCGAATTGGATGGTCGGCGTGGTGGCCCTCGGCTCGGTGATGGCTCACACCGCGGTGCTGCTCGTGTTTCAGCTCGGCCAGCCGCGCATTTTCTTCGCCATGTCGCGTGACGGACTCCTGCCGAAGATCTTTTCGCGCGTCCATCCGAAGTACAAAACCCCGCACGTCTCGACGATCATCACGGGCCTCGTCGTCGGTCTCGCCGCCGCCGTGGCGTCGCTCGACGAAATGGTCGATCTGACGAACATCGGGACGCTGTTCGCGTTCATGCTCGTCTGCATCGGCATCATCGTCATGCGCATCAAGGATCCGCATCGCGAGCGGCCGTTCCGCGTGCCTGGCGGTCCGTTCTTCCTGCCGATCCTCGGCGCCGCGTCATGCGTCGGCCTCGCGATCTACCTGCCGCCGAGCTCCTGGATGCGGTTCTTCCTCTGGCTCGTGGCCGGGATGTTCGTGTACGTGCTGTATGGCTATCGCCACAGCCGGCTGCGCGGGCCGCGCGGCGGACCGCCGACGCTGCCGCCGGAGCACAAGCTCGTGCACGACTTCAATCCGGAGTCGCAGCTGCCGGAGCGGGACGTGAACGAAACGTAGACGTGCATCCGCGCGCGCAGGAACTGATCGCGACGCTCGGCCTCGAGCCGCATCCCGAGGGCGGGTGGTATTGGGAGGTGTTCCGCTCGGAGGAGCTCGTGACGCGCCGGCACGACGGCGCGGAACGCCGCGCGCTGACGACGATCCATTTTCTGCTCGTCGAAGGGACGTTCAGCCGCTGGCACCGCGTGCAGTCGGACGAGGCGTGGCATTTCTACGAAGGCGACCCGCTCGAGCTGACCATTCGCGACGAGCCACCGGTCGTTCTCGACGCGAACCATCGCGTGCACGTCGTTCCCGCCCGCAAGTGGCAGACCGCGCGCCCGCTCGGCGCGTACGCGTTCGTCGGCTGCACCGTCGCGCCGGGGTTTGTGTTTGAGGACTTCGAGATGTAGTCGCCGAGTCTCCGAGTCTCCTAGTCTCCTAGGAGACCAGGAGACCAGGAGACTATGAGACTGTCCGAATCCGGACACCCCGTTCACAACCGAACACGCGCCATCACGTAAACCACTGAAAACAAAGTACGAAACGTTGGCGCGCCGTTCGCCTTAACGGACGCCAATGATGGATCGCGAAATCTCCAGGGAAGAGCGCACGAAGAAGGTCGTGCGGCGCGTGATCGCGGTGGCGATCGCGATTGCGGCGGTCGCGTTTTCGTTTGCGGCGACGATTCAGTGGCTGCGGCCTTCGGTGCGGCGCGGCGACATCCGCATCGCGCGCGTCGAGCGCGGCGAGATCGAGGCGACGCTGCAGGCGGCGGGCACGGTCGTCCCGCGCGCGGAACAGGTCGTCTCCAGCCCGCTCGAAGCGCGCGTGCTGCAGATCGATCGCCGCGCGGGCGACGCCGTCCGTGCCGGCGACGTGCTGGTCACGCTCGACACCGGCGCCGCGCAGCTCGACGCCGCGCGCCTCGGCGAGCGCGTGGCGCAGAAGGAAAGCGAGAGCGCGCAGCTGCGGCTTCGCCTCGAAGAGAGCATGGCCTCGCTCGAAGCGCAGATCGAGCAGAAGCGCCTCGACGCGACGATCCTCCAGTACACGTCGCAGCAGAAAGCGAAGCTCGGCGAATCGGGACTGGCGTCGCAGCAGGAGGTGCTGGCCGCGGCCGCGGCGGCGAAGAAGTGCGAGATCGAGATCCGCCAGCTCGAAGAAGCGCTGGTGCGCGCACGCCGCTCGCGCGACGAGCAGCTCGGCGCGTCGGCGAACGACGTGGCTATCGCGCGCAGAGAGCGCGAGGAGTCGCGGCGCCAGCTCGCGCTGGCGATGATGCGCGCCGACCGCGCGGGCGTCGTGACCTGGATCGTGCCGGAATCGGGTGCGACGATCCGGCGCGGCGACATGCTCGCGCGCATCGCCGACCTCTCCGCCTTCCGCGTCACGGCCACGATCTCCGACATGCACGCGTCGAAGCTGAGCGCCGGCATGCGCGCGCGGGTGAAGCTCGACGACGCGGTGTCGATCGCCGGCACGATCGACAGCATCGACCCGCGGATCGTGAACGGCGTGGTGACGTTCAGCGTGACGCTCGACGAGCCGGCGCATCCGCGGCTGCGCAACAACCTGCGGGCGGATGTGTACGTGGTGACCTCGCGCCGTCCCGATGTCCTGCGCGTCGAGCGCGGCGCCCTCGGGCAGTCGGATGCCGAGGAAGTTTTCGTGATGCGCGGAGACCGGGCGGTACGGACCAGCGTCCGCTATGGACTCGCGGGGGAGAAACAAATCGAGCTCGCCGCGGGCGCGCGCGAAGGCGACGAGCTCGTGATCTCGAACATGACCGATTACACCGGAGTCAAAGAGCTCCGGGTGAAATGAGGACAAGGCAATGATCAAACTCGAACAGGTGGACAAGGTGTATCGCACGGAGCGCGTGGAAACGCTGGCTCTGCACAACATCAATCTCGACGTGGCCGCGGGGGAGTTCGTCTCCATCATGGGGCCGTCGGGATGCGGCAAGAGCACGCTGCTGAATCTCATTGGGCTGCTCGACAAGCCGACGCGCGGCTCGCTGGCGCTGGAAGGCAGCGCCATCAACGGCGCCGGCGACGGGAAGCTCGCGAAGTATCGCAACGAGAAGCTCGGCTTCGTGTTTCAGAGCTTCCATCTCGTGCCCGATCTGAAGGTGATCGACAACGTCGAGATCCCGCTGCTGTATCGCAAGCTCTCCGGCGCGGAGCGGCGGAAGCAGGCCGCGGCGGCGCTCGACCGCGTCGGCCTCGCCTCGCGCATGAATCACTTTCCGACGCAGCTCTCCGGCGGGCAGCAGCAGCGCGTCGCCATCGCCCGCGCGATCGTCGGCCAGCCGCGCATCCTGCTCGCCGACGAGCCGACCGGCAATCTCGACTCGCAGATGGGCGACGAGATCATGGAGATCCTCCATGGCCTCAACAAGAGCGACGGCACGACCATCATCATGGTCACGCACGACGATCGCTTCGCGCGCCGTACCGACCGCATCGTGCGCCTCTTCGACGGACGGCAGGTGGCGTGATGGGGAACTATCTCAAAGTCGCGCTGAAGGTGCTGACGCGCCGAAAGTTCTTCACCTTCATCTCCCTCTTCGGCATCAGCCTCACGCTGGTCGTGCTGGTCGTGGCGACGGCGATCCTCGACGACGCGTTTGCGGCGAAGGATGAGGAGTCGCGCTTCAACCGCGCGCTGATGATGTACGGCGTCGTGCAGTACGGGCCGCAGTCGACGATGTCGATGAATCCCGGCTGGAAGTTCCTCGACCAGTACGTGCTCCATCTGCCCGGCATCGAGAGCGCGACGGCGTTCACCGAGCCGCTCGAGCGGACGATTTACCGCAACGGCGCGCGCATCGATACGCTGCTCCGGCGCACCGACGCGAATTACTGGAAAGTGCTCGACTTCAAGTTCCTCGAGGGACGTCCGTTCACGGCCGACGAGGAGGGACGCGGCGCGTTCGTCGCGGTGATCGGCGACGATCTCCGCCGCCAGCTGTTCGAGAAAGCGCCGGCGGTCGGCAAGACGATGGAGATCGACGGACAGAACTTCACGATCGTCGGCGTCGTCCCGGCGGTCTCGCAGACGCGCCGCGCCGCGTACAGCGGGATCTGGACTCCGATCACGACCGCGAAATCGTCGGCGTACCGCGATGAGATGCTGGGCAACTTCGTCGGCGTGGTGCTGCTGCGCGACGCCGGCGACCGCGCGCGCGTGAAGCGTCGGTTCGCCGACGTCGTGCCGAGGATTCCGCTGACCGATCCGAAGGAGTTCACTCGCTGGGACGCCGGCCTCGACACCGTGTTCGAAGCGTATGCGCGCTCCATCGTCGGCGGACCGCTGACGCGGCGCTACCGCGATTCCGCGGCCGCGTTCCTGCGCACGATTCTGACGGTCCTCGCGCTGCTGTTCATGACCCTGCCGGCCCTGAATCTGGTCACGCTCAATCTCAGCCGCATCCTCGAGCGCGCGTCCGAGATCGGCGTGCGCAAGGCGTTCGGCGCGCCGCGGCGGTCGCTGGTGTCGCAGTTCGTGCTCGAGAACGTGATCCTCTCGCTCATCGGCGGAGTGATCGCGTTCGCGCTCGCCGCGCTGGCGCTGTCCGTCATCAACAGCTCCGGCCTCATCCCGCACGTGCAGCTGACGGCGAACCTTCGCGTGTTTGGCTACGGCATGCTCGTCGCGGCTTTCTTCGGCGTCTTTTCCGGCGCGTGGCCGGCGTGGCGGATGTCGCGCCTCGATCCCGTCAACGCGCTTCGTGGAGGTGCAGCATGATCCGTCATCTGCTCAAACTGGTGTGGCACCGCAAGCGCGCGAACGCGCTCGTCGCGGTGGAGATTTTGTTTTCCTTTCTGGTCATTTTCGCCGTCGCCACCGGCGCGATCGCGGTCATTTCCGGCTGGGCGCGTCCCCTCGGATTTCAATGGGACGACGTCTGGATGATCTCCATCGGCAATGGTTCGATGGACATGGGAGCGCATGAAGACGATCCGATGCGCGAGACCATCGCGCGAGTCCTGCGCGAGACGAAGTCGTTTCCGCAGGTCGTCGACGCGGGGCTGTCGGAGATGCCGCCGTTCAGCGGGCACAGTTCCGAAGGAGTGTGGCTGATCGAAGGCCGCCGAGTGAATCTCACGCGCGACTACGTCACCGACGACTTCGGGCGCGTGCTGAAGATCCCGGCCATTCGCGGCCGCTGGTTCAACGCCAGCGACGACGCGCTCGACTACCGCCCCGTCGTGATCGACTCCGATCTGGCCGAGGCGCTGTACGGCAAGGAAGATCCGATCGGAAAGAAGTTCGACGAGTACGACAACGTGGTCTACCGCGTGGTCGGCGTCGTGCCGCCGTACCGCAAGTCGGGCGAGCTTTCCTCGCCGCACGTGAACATGGCGTTCTTCCGGAGGTCGCTCACGAAGCCGAACGGCCAGATTCCGACGAGCCTGCTGATCCGCGTTCGCCCCGGCACGCCGGCGGAGTTCGAGCCGCAGCTGCTCGCGCATCTCCATGAGGTGATGCCGGAGGTATCGTTCGACGTGCGGCGTCTCGACCGGATGCGCGACTGGGCGAATCGCAATCGCGCCACGCCGATCGCGGTGGGCGGCATTCTCGCGCTCTTCCTGATCTCGATGGTGGCCCTGGGGCTGACGGGCGTACTGTGGCAGAACGTCACCCGCCGCACCCGCGAGCTCGGCCTGCGCCGCGCCGTCGGCGCGAGCGCGACCAGCGTCCGCCGCCAGGTGCTCGCCGAAGTCGCGCTGCTGGCGACGCTTGCCGTGATCCTCGGGCTGGTCGTGGTCCTGCAGCTTCCGCTGCTCGGCATCTTCTCGATCTTCACGCCCGCCGTTTTCACCACCGGAATCATTGCGGCACTCGTGGTGATTTACGGCATCACGCTGGCCTCGGGTCTGTATCCGAGCTGGCTCGCCTCGCGGCTCACCCCCGCGGAGGCGTTGCGATATGAATGACCATTCTCATCGTCGATGACGACCCTTCCATCACCGCGTCGCTCGCTCTGCTGCTGAAGCAGAGCGGGTACGCGTCGGTGTCGGCCCACACTCCGATGGAGGCGCTCGCTGCCATGCGCGGCGAGCGCCCGAGGCTCGTCATACAGGACATGAACTTCGGGCGGCAGACGACGGGGGAGGAAGGGCTCGATCTGCTCGAGCGCATCCGTGCCGAGGAGCCGTCGCTGCCGGTGATCCTGATGACCGCGTGGGGCTCGATCGCACTCGCGGTGGAGGGGATGAAGCGCGGCGCCGCGGACTTCGTCACCAAGCCGTGGTCGAACGCGACGCTGCTGCAGTCGGTCGAGACGGCGCTGAAGCTCGCCGACGCGCGCGGGCAGGAGGCGAACCTCTCGCGCGCGGAGCTCGACGAGCGCTACGACTTCTCGAACATCATCGGCAGCGATCCGAAAGTCGTGCGCATGCTGGAGATGATCGGCCGCGTCGCGCCGACGGATGCGTCGGTGCTGATCACCGGCGAGAGCGGGACGGGGAAAGAGCTCGTCGCCGAGGCCGTGCATCGCAACAGCCGCCGCCGGGGCGGCGCGTTCGTGAAGGTGAACCTCGGCGGGATCTCGGCGACGCTCTTCGAGAGCGAGATGTTCGGCCACGTGCGCGGCGCGTTCACCGACGCGCGCGAAACGCGGCGCGGACGATTCGAGATGGCCGACGGCGGCTCGATTTTTCTCGACGAGATCGGCGAGCTCGATCCGGCGTCGCAGGTGAAGCTGCTGCGCGTGCTGCAGGACCGCACGTTCGAGGTCCTCGGCTCGAGCCGCCCGCGCACCGTCGACGTGCGCGTGATCGCGGCGACCAATCGCGTGCTGCACGAGCTGGTGCAGCGCGGCGAGTTCCGCGAGGACCTGCTGTATCGCCTGAACCTGATCAACATCCATCTGCCGCCGCTGCGCGACCGCCGCGGCGACATCCCGCGGCTGGTGAGCCATTTCCTCGCGCTCGCGAACGAGGTCTATCGCGCCGAGGTGGAGTCGATCTCGCCGCGCGGGATGGAGTGGCTGCGCTCGCAGAACTGGCCAGGCAACATCCGCCAGCTCCGGCAGACCATCGACCGCGCCGTCCTCATCCGCGGCGGCCGCACCCTCGACGTCGACGACTTCTTCGCCGTCCGCGACGCGTCCGCGGCGAAAGACGTCTCCCTCCCCGACGCCGGCACGATCACGCTCGAAGAGCTCGAGAAGCAGATGATCGTGAAGTGCATGAAACACTACGAAGGCAACGTGTCGCGCGTCGCGGAGGCGCTGGGATTGTCGCGCGCGGCGCTGTATCGCAGGTTTGAAAAGTATGGGATTGAAGGATGAAGTCTCCTGGTCTCCTTGTCGCCTGGTCTCATAGCGAGTCCAGGAGACTCGGAGACTCGGAGACTGGGAGACTCGTTTGACGCTCCGCACGAAATTCATCGCCTACCTCGTCGCGCTGCACGTCGTGCTGGCGGTGGCGGCGTTCTACATCCTGCTGGAGAGGCGCGCGCTGCTGTTCGCGGTGGAGGGGTTGTTCGTCATCCTCGCGGTGGCGGGTGTGCTGCTTGTGCGGTCGCTCTTCGTGCCGCTGGATCTGATCCGGACCGGCGCGGAGCTGATGAGCGAGCGCGATTTCTCGTCGCGATTCGTCACCGTCGGGCAGCCGGAGATGGATGCGCTGGTCGGCGTGTACAACCGGATGATCGATCGCCTGCGCGAGGAGCGGCTGACCGCCGAGGAGCATCATCAGCTGCTGCAGAAGATCGTCGAGGCCTCGCCGGCGGCGATCATCATCTGCGACTTCGACGGCAACATCGAGCGGGTGAATCCGGCGGCGGAGCGGCTGATGCCGATGGCGGGCGAGACGCCCGCCCTCCTGCAGTCGATCGCCATCGGCGAGTCGCGGCTCATCGCGCACAGCGGCGCGCGGCGGTTGAAGGTGAGCCGCGCGGAGTTCCGCGACCGCGGGTTCGCGAAGAGTTTCTACGTCATCGAAGAGCTGACCGAGGAACTGCGGCTTTCGGAGAAAGCGGCGTATGAAAAGCTCATCCGCATCATGTCGCACGAGGTCAACAACTCCGTTGGCGCGGTGCGCTCGCTGCTCGAGTCGTCGCTCCGCTACGCGCCGCAGGTCGGCGCGGACGATCGCGACGACTTCACGAACGCGCTCACGATCGCGTCCGCGCGCATGGACGCGCTCAACCGCTTCATGAGCGCATTCGCCGACGTCGTGCGCATCCCGCCGCCCACGCGTGCGCCGGCGCGCGTCGTGGAGCTCGTGGAGCGCGTGGCCGCGCTGCTGAAGCCGGAGCTCGACGAGCGCCGGATTCGCGTGACGCTCGATCTCGCCGACCGCGGCCTGTACGACGTCGACGCCGCGCAGATCGAGCAGGTCATTCTCAACATCTTCCGCAACGCGATCGAGGCCACGGGACGCGAGGGCGAGATCGCGGTCTCGCTGCGCGACGGCGTGCTCTCGATCGCCGACAGCGGCCCGGGTATCGCCGAGTCGGTGCGCGAGGATCTGTTCACGCCGTTCTTCACCACGAAGCGCGACGGGCGGGGACTCGGACTCACGATCGTCCAGGAGATCCTCGCCAGCCACGGACTCCCGTTCTCGCTCGAGAACGGAGGCCGCGGCGGCGCGGTATTCACGGTGAGCGTCAGCGCGTCAAAATCTCTTCGATGAGGTCGATCGCGCGCGGGTCGCCGGTCTGCGCGAGCCAGAACAGCGCTTTCTCGCGCACGTTCGCGCTCTTGTGCTTGCGCACGAGGTCGATCAGCAGCGGGACGGAGCGGTCGCGCGGGAGCTGCGAGATCGCGAAGACCGCGTGCTCGCGCACGTCGTCGTCCGGATCCTCGTCGACCGCGCGGCGCAGCTCGTTCGCGGCCTTCTCGCCCGCCTTCTGACCGAGCCAGAAAATCGACTCGCGGCGGATCTCCGAGCTTTTGTGATGGCGGGCGAGGTCGATCAGTTCCGTCATCGCGGCCGGCACTTCCGACTGCGAGATCGCGAACACGGCCTTCTTCTGCAGCTCGCGGCTCTCGTTGCCGCGCAGGAGATCGCGCAGGAAGAGGAAGCCCTGCTCGCCGCCGCGCTGTCCGAGCCAGAACACCGCCTGCTCGCGCACGTCGTCGCGGTTGTCCTTCCCGGCGAATCGCTCCAGCAGCGGCTCCACGCGCGGGCTCGCGTGCATGGCGATGATCGCGATGATGCGCTCGTCCGCCGGATCGTCCATGTGCTTCGCGAGGAAGTCGAGGCTCGCGTTCACATCGAAGCCGACGCGCTGCGCGTCCGTCTTCGGCGCGCACTCGCGGTCGTAAGCGCGCAGCGTCGTGATCCTCCCGCCCTTGAGGCGCGCCACGACGATCATCTCGCCGCTGCCGCCTTCATCATTGATCGAGAGACCGTCGTGGTCCCAGCAGCCGATTTTCACTTTCCCCGGCACCGGCACCTGCCAGGCGATCGAGCCGTCGGCCGGAACGCTCTGCGCCGAGACCGCGGTGGTGAGGAGAAGCAGAGGTAGCAGCAGCAGATGTCGTTTCATGGCTAGTCCTCGTTGAGAATCTCGAGCATGTAGTCGATCGCTTCCTTGTTGCCCATCACCGACAGCTTCTGCAGGATCTCGCGCTTGAGCTCGCGGTCCTTCTCCTTCTTCGAGAGATCGATCAGCGCGCGCGCGTTGCCCTGGACGAACAGGCCGTCGAGCACCGCCTCCTTGATGTCGCGATCCGTTTCCGACGCGTAGAGCTGCAGGAGGAGCGGCGCGCTGCGCTTGCCCATGATGCCGAGCTTGCGGATCGCTTCCTGGCGGATCTCCTGGTCTTTCTCGTTTTTGGCGATGTCGCTGATGCGGTCGATGTCGCCGGCGATGAAGAGCGCCTCGATGATGGCCTCGCGCACGTTGCGCGCGGTCTCGCTGGCGTACATCGCGGCGAGATCGCTGCGCGCGCCCATCACCCCGAGGAGGCGGATCGCTTCCTCGCGCAATTCGGGATCCTTCTCCGACTTCGCGGCATCGAGCACGCGCGCGCGGTCGCCGGAGACCATCAGCGCGTTCAGCACCTCTTCCTTCACGTTGCGCGACTTCGCGCTCTTGTAGACGTCGAGCAGCGCCTGACGATTGCGCTCGCCGCCAGCCACGCCGAGGTAGTGCACGGCCTGCTTCTGCAGCTCGGGAGTCGCGCCGCCCTTCGCGAGATCGGTGATGAGCGCCTGCGCCTTCGGCGATGACGACTGGCTCAGCACGAACATCGCCCCTTCCTTCACCTTCTTCGACGCGTTGCCGCGCAGGATCTTCTCCAGCAGCGGGTAGGCCTTCTCCGGATCGGTGTTCATCAGCGAGTGAATCGCCATGACTTTGACTTCGTCGTCGTCATCGTCGGCGCGCGGACGGACGCGCTGGCCGCGGCGCTCGCGCACTTCGATCTCCAGCGCGTTCGCGTCGTCGATCCACTGGCTCGAGGGATAGGCCTTCTTCAGTGCGGCGATGACCTGCAGCGCCTGGTCTTTGCTGCCGTCCTTGTTCAGCGCGTACGCGGTCCAGTAGAGCGCGCCGCCGGCGCGGGTGCCCTTCATCTCCGCGCACTTGCTGAAGAGGCGCACCGCCTCGTCCCAGTCCTCGTCGTCGATCGCGTCCATGCCGTCCTGATAGAGATCGGACTCGCGCTCGGCGCGCTCGCTCTTCTTCTCGGCCTTCTTCTCGGCCTTCTTGTCCGCCGGACCGGGATCGCCGAACATCGGCGCCCATCCGGCCATGGCCGTGCCGCTCATCAGTGCCGCGACCACGCAGGCCGCCAGTGTCTTCCACGCATTCATTGTCGTAGTCCTGTTCATACGTTGGGTTGCTGGTTGGTGGTTGCTGCGGCGGTCGCGCGGACGTTGGCCCGGACGACGCGCAGCTTCAGAACGAGTCCCTTCGCTTCGACGCGCTTCTGGATGTCGCGGACTTCGTCCGCGCTCAGCCGCGACGGCGCGTGAGCGATTTGCATCAGCAGCGGCTCGAGGTCGTCGAGGAGAGTGGCCACTGTCTCCTGTCCGCGGTCTTCCGCCGTGCGTCGATAGAGTCTGTTGCTCGCCAGCAGCGCCTCGGCGCGATGGCGTTCCGGAGTGATGTCCGTTCCCTCATGAGGCTTGAGATTCGTCAGCTCGACGAGGATCCGTTCCGATTCGTCGAAGTGATCGCTCACGACGACGAGGAGGATGCGGTCGCGCTGCTGCGGCGTGTTCGCCGCCGGCTGCGCCTGCGGCGCGATGCCGCGGGCGATGGGCGTGATGTCGCGCGATTCCTGCGCGCGGCGGTTCCACAGCAGTCCCGCGATGAAGGCGATGATGACGACCGCCGCCACCGCGCCCCAGCGCATCCACTCCATGCGGCGCGCGCGCTTCTTCTCGCCGCGCAGGCGCCAGCTGAGGCGCTGCCAGACGTGCGACTCGTAGTCCGCGTCCGGCTCCGGCACTTCCGGGACCTCGACGCGGTCGAGGATCGCGGCGATGCGCGCGAGCTCGGCGCGGCATTCGTCGCACGCATCGAGATGTGCGGAGCGATCGCCGTAGTAACTGAGCACGATGTCTTCCTGTGTGAGGTGATTCATATTGTCGATCCCGTGAATGGTTGCAGCCGCTCGCGCAGCTTGGTGACCGCGCGAAAGATGGTGTTCTTCGTCGCGTTGGTTTTGATGCCGAGGATGCTGCCGATCTCCTCGAGCGGCATGCCTTCGAAGTGACGCAGCACGAAGGCGGTGCGCTCGTTGCCGCTCATGGTCGCCAACGCTCCCGCGATGGCGCGCTGCATCTGCGCGCCGAGGACGACGCGCTCCGGCGACGCGTCGTGGGCGACGGCGTCGCTCAGATCGTCGGTCGCCTCGATCTTCGCGTCGCGGCGCTTGCGGGAGTCGAGGAGATCGAGCGAACAGTTGACGGCGATGCGATGCGCCCACGTGGTGAAGCTCGCGCGCCCGTCGTACGTGCCGAGAGCGCGATACGCGCGGAGCAAGGTCTCCTGCACCACGTCATCGGCGTCCGCGGCGTTGGAGGTGATGCGGTAAGCCGTGCGGTACAGCGAGCGCGAGTGCCGCTCGACGAGCATGCGGAACGCGTCGTCGTCACCGCCGCGAACGCGTTCCACCAGCTCGAGATCCGTCGGTTCCATCCGACCAGATTAGACCGGAGGTTCCGGGAATGGTTAGGTTCGCCCGGCCGCCCGGTGCTGCCGCGCGACCGCGTCACCTCATCACCGGGTAACCGGAAACGGCCCTCATCCCGCACTTTCGAAGGCGAACATCATCCATGGAAGGTGCCGTGCTTCACTTTTTGAAGTACGAACCCTCAGTTTTGACGTACGGACCTTCACTTTTGAAGTGCAGACCCTCGGTTTTGAAGTGCAGACCCTCGGTTTTGAAGTACAGCCCCTGAGTTTTGAAGTGCAGACCCTCGGTTTTGAAGTCGGAATCGGGTCGCCGGACGTGATCGAGATACTCGACAGAATGATTCTCTCTGAGACCTTGCCAACGAATCTGCGCCTCATCTTGAGGATGCGCCAGCGGATTGTCTCGGCGGTGTGAAAGCTCCTGCCGGGCCGTTTCCGGGACGTGTGATGCGTGCACCAGCAGGGTGAACACCTCCAAAGTGAAGTGCGATCCTTCAAAAGTGAGGTTTCGTACTTCAGAAGTGAGGGTCTGGACTTCCTCAGTTTCCCCGCGACGGTTACCCGTCCTGACTGCGTCGGATGTTTGAACTGGCGATGACTCGTCCCGCTCAACCGCGCAACCGCGTTCACACCGCCGCGACGATCCGCTGCCTCATCCCCGCGTTCGGCATCGGGCCGTGGCCGGCGTTCATGTTCTGGCGCAGGTGTTCGGGCTTCGAGGTCGCGGGGATGGCGCAGGTGACGGCGGGGTGGGAGAGGACGAACTTGAGGAAGAGCTCCGCCCAGCTCGTGCAGCCGAGGTCCTTCGCGAACGGAGGCAGCGGCTTGCTGCGCGCGTCGCGGAACAGCGTGCCGCCGCCGAAGGGGCGATTGATGAGCACCGCGATCCCTCGCTCGGCGGCGAGAGGGAGGATGCGGCGCTCGGCTTCGCGCTCGGCCAGCGAGTAGTTGACCTGCACGAAGTCGATGCCGCCGCGCTCGAGATAGCGCGCGAGCTCGGGATAGGCGCCGGAGGTGTAGTGCGTGACACCGAGGAAGCGGATGCGTCCCGCGCGTTTCCACTCGCGCAGCGTCTCGAGGTGCGTGCCGGCATCGAGGAGGTTGTGCACCTGCATCAGATCGACGGGACCGCGCAGCTTTCGCTCCGAGTCCTCCATCTGCGCGATGCCGGCGCGTTTTCCCGACGTCCACACCTTCGTCGCGACGAAGAGCTTGTCGCGCAGCCCATGCTTCACCGCGACGGCACCGAGCACCTCCTCGGCGCGTCCGTACATCGGCGACGTGTCGACCACCGAGCCGCCGAGCTGGACGAAGAGCGGCAGGATCGCGTCGAGCGCGTCGAAGGTCTGCCACGTGCCGAGGCCCACTCTCGACTGCCGCGGCAGCGCCGCCTTCCAGGCCGGGAGCAGCATCGCCGCGCCCATGAAGTCCCTCCGCGTTACTCCTTCTTCCACATCCCGCACTCTTTCATCGCCGGCTCGTACGGATTCGCGATCGCGTCCTTCTTCGACTGCAGCCAGGACTTCTTCGCCATCGGGCAGTACGCGATGGCGGGACGGTCGCCGGTCGCGTTTGCGCGCAGCTTGATCATTTCGTCGGAGAGCGTGCCGAACGCTTCGCGTGCGGTTTTCAGGTCGGCGCTCCTGGCCACCGCGTCGGCGGCTTTGGCGATCTCGGGCGCGTCGGCCTTCTTTGCGTCGGCCGCAAGACGCGTCGCGCTTTTTTGCGTTTCCTGCAGGGAGCTCTTCAGCAGTCCCTGACGGACCGTCTCATACTTCGTGAACAGCGTCGGATTCGCGAACAGGGGCGTCGCGATCAGCGTCAGCACTGCGAGCATTCTGAGTTTCAAGGTCTCTCCTGAGTTGCCGGCGTTTCACCAGCAGGAAAATGATCGGCGTCACGAGCAGAACATGGATCGTCGAGGTGATCATCCCGCCGATGAGCGGCACGGCGATCGGTTTCATCACATCGGAGCCCGTTCCGGTCGCCCACAAAAGCGGTAACAATCCGATGACGGTTGTGGCGACGGTCATGATTTTCGGGCGGACGCGCATGAGCGCGCCTTCGACCGTCGCGTCGAAGAGCGTCTGTTCGGTGAGCACGCCCACGCGATCGACGGCTTCCTGGAGATAGACGACCATCACGACGCCGGTCTGCACGGCGACGCCGTAAAGCGCGATGAAGCCGACCCATACGGCGACCGACCAGTTGAACTGATAGATCCACATCAGTACGACGCCGCCGACGAGCGCGAACGGCACGGACAGCATCACGAGCCCCGCTTCGGCGGCGGAGTGGAAGGTGAAGTAGAGGATCACGAAGATGATCACCAGCACGAGCGGCACGACGATCTGCAGCCGCTTCCGCGCGTGGATCTGGTTCTCGTACTGCCCCGAGAACTGGAGCGAATAGCCGGCCGGCAGTTTCAAATCGCGGTCGAGCGCGGCGCGCGCGGCGTCGACGAACGAGCCCATGTCGCGGCCGCGTACGTTGAGCTGCACGAGCGCGCGCAGCTGTCCATTCTCGGAGTTGATCATCGCGGGTCCCGGCGAGGCCGTGATCTTCGCGAGCTGGCCGAGCGGGATCTGGATGCCGGGCGGAATCGCGATCAGCATGTTCTCGAGCGAGGCGATGTTGTCGCGATAGTCAGGCAGATAGCGGACCTGCACGGGATAACGCGCGCGCCCTTCGACGGTGGTCGTGACGTTGGTGCCGCCGATCGCGGTCTCGATGGCGTCGAGCACGACGCCGACGGGGATGCCGTAGCGCGCGATCGCCTCGCGGTCGACGTTGATGTCGATGTACTGCCCGCCGGAAATGCGCTCGGTGTAGAGATCGACCGCGCCGGGGATCTTCCTGAGGATCGCCTCCGCGTCGAGGCCGAGGCGCTCGAGCGTCTGCAGCTCCGGCCCGAAGATCTTCACGCCGAGCTGCGTGCGCACGCCGGTGTTGAGCATGTCGATGCGGTTGATGATCGGCTGCGTCCACGCGTTCGTGACGCCGGCGATCTGCAGCTGCGCGTTCAGTTCTTCGATGATCTTGTCTTTCGTCATTCCCTTCGGCCATTCGCGTTTGGGCTTGAGCTCGACGATGGTCTCGAACATCGACACGGGTGCGGGGTCGGTGGCGGTTTCCGCGCGTCCGACTTTGCCGAGGACGTACTTCACCGCGGGGTGCGCGGCGAGGATGCGGTCCTGCACTTCCACGATTCGCCGCGCCTCGGTGATGTTGATCGCGGGCAGCGTGACGGGCATGTAGAGCAGCGTGCCTTCGTCGAGCGGCGGCATGAACTCGCGTCCGAGGCTCAGCATCAGCGGGATCGTGGCGAGGAGCGCCAGCCCGTTGATCGCCAGCATCGCCTTCCCATGTTTCAGCGACCAGCGCAGGAACGGCTCGTACGCGCGCGTGAAGAAGCGGCTCACCGGATTCTTCTCCTCCGGCCGCATCTTTCCGCGCATGAAGAACGTCATCAGCACCGGCACGAGCGTGATCGCGAGGACCGACGCCCCGATCATCGCGAATGTCTTCGTGTACGCGAGCGGATGAAAGAGCTTGCCCTCGCGTCCCGTGAGCAGGAACACCGGCATGAACGACGCGATCATCACCAGCAGCGAGCCGAAGATGGCGGGGCCGACCTGCTGCGCGGAGTGGATGATGATGTCGATCCGCGTCCTGCTTTCCCCTGCCTCCGGTTCACTCAACTGCCGGTACGCGTTCTCGACCATCACGATCGACGCGTCGACGATCTCGCCGATCGCGAGAGCCACGCCGCCGAGGGACATGATGTTGGAGGTGATCCCGAACTGGCGCATCAGGATGAAGCTGATCAGCGCCGACAGCGGGAGTCCGACGAGCACGGTGATCACCGACCCGCCGTGCAGCAGGAAAATGATCACGACCAGCGAAACGATGATCGCCTCCTCGGTCAGCGCTTCCTTCAGCGTCGCGACCGCGCGCTCGATGAGTGCGGAGCGGTCGTACGCGGTGCGGATCGTGACGCCGGCGGGCAGTCCTTTCTCGAGCTCCTTCAGCCGCGCCTGCACGCGATCGATGACCGCTTTCGCGTTCTCGCCGTAGCGCGCGACGATGATGCCGCCGACGACTTCGCCCCTGCCGTTTTCCTCGAGCAGGCCGCGGCGGATGTCGCTTCCGAGCTGCACCGTGCCGAGGGACGAGAGGTAGATCGGCGTACCGCCGGGCGCGTCGACGACGATGCTCTCGAGATCGGAGGCGCGCTTCACGTAGCCGATGCCGCGCACGATGTATTCGGTCTGGCCGACCTGGATCAATCGACCGCCGACGTCGTTGTTCGAGCGCCGCACGGATTCGATGACGCGCTCGAGCGACACGCCGCGCGCGGCCATCTTGATCGGATCGAGGTTGACCTGGTACTGCTTGACGAACCCGCCGACGCTCGCGACCTCGGCGACGCCGTCGACCGACTGCAGTCCGAGCTTGAGATACCAATCCTGAATCGAGCGCAGCTGCCCGAGGTCGTGCGTCTTCGACTGCAGCGTGTACCAGAACACGTGGCCGACGCCCGTGCCCTCGGGACCGAGGCGCGGCGTGACGCCGGCCGGCAACAGCGCGCTCACGTAATTCAGCCGCTCGAGCACGCGCGTGCGCGCCCAGTAAATGTCGGCGTCGTCGTCGAAGATCACGTAGACGAGCGAGAAGCCGAACATCGACTGCGCGCGCACGGCCTTCAGATTCGGCAGCCCCTGCAGGTTCGACGCGAGCGGATACGTGACCTGATCCTCGACCAGCTGCGGCGAGCGCCCCGGCCAGTCGACGTAGACGATCACCTGATTGTCGGAGACGTCCGGGATCGCATCCAGCGGCGTGCGCAGCGTCGCCCACACTCCGAAGCCGATGATCGCGGCATAGAGCAGCAGAACGATGAGCCGGTTCTTCGCGGAGAGCTCAATGACGCGTTTGATCACTGCTCGCCCCTCTCAACTGCGCTTCCGAATCCAGCAGGAACCCGCCTTCGACCACGACGTTGTCGCCGGGGTTCAGGCCGGAGACGATGACGATCGCCTCGCCGTGGCGCCCGCCGGTTTTCACCTCGCGCGGCTCGTACGCGTTCGGCTGCGTCTCGACCCACACGAACTGTTGCTGCCCGCGATCGACGACCGCGCTCGCCGGCACCATGATGTGCGCCGGCGCCGGCGCGCCGACGATGCGCACGTTCACGTACATGTCGGGCTTGAGCTGCAGGCCGGGATTCGCGAGGTCGATGCGGACGCGCGCGGTGCGCGTCGCGCCCTGCAGCAGCGGCACGATGAACGAGACCTTGCCGTTGTAGGGGCGGGCGGGCGTGGCGGGCGACGTGATCTCGACGCGGTCGCCGACTTTCACGCTGGACAGCTGCTGTTCGTACACGTCCGCCTCGACCCAGACGGTGGAGAGGTCGGCGACTTCGAGGAGCGTCTGTCCCTGTTCGACGTACTGCTGTTCGACGGCGAGTTTTTTCGTCACGATGCCGCTGACGGACGAGAGGATCGTCGTCGCGAAGATCGGCTTGCGTGTGCGCTCGAGCTGCGCGACCTGCGACGCGGTCATGCCGGACAGCATCAGCCGGCGGCGCGTCGACTCGACGAGATCCTCGGAGGCACTGCGAGCGCCGGCGAATCCGGCGCGGCGCATGCGCTCGCGGTTTTCCAGCGCGAGCAGATACTCCTGCTGCGTGGCGAAGAGATCGGGCGAGTAGATCGTGCCTACCGCTTGGCCCCGCCGCACCGTGTCGCCGGTGAAGTTGACGAACAGCCGCTCGATGCGCCCGCCCGTGTAAGCCGTGACCTGCGCGAGCCTTCGCTCATCGAACGTCACGCGTCCCGTCGTCACCAGCTCGCCGGTGTGCGTGCCGAGCGCGACGCGCTGCGTGCGCACGTTCGCGGTGACGCGCTGTTCCGGCGAGAGGGAAACGTCGGCCGCACTCGGCGCGGCCGCGACGCGCTTCACCAGCGTCATCCCGCAGATCGGACAGCTGCCCGGCCGGTCCGACGTCACCGTCGGATGCATCGGGCAGTAGTAGACGTCCGCGACTTTCTCCGCCTCGTGCTGATGCGCGGGCGGCGGTGCTTCCTTCCGGCATGCGGGAAGTGTGAAGAGTGCGAGGGCGAGGATCGCCGTCAGGGTGCGTTTCATTCTGTGCTCCCTGCGCCATTGCGCAGTGCTTCGTACTTCACCACCGCCTGCGCGTGCTCCGCGAGGAACTCGTAGTACTCGAGGTGCAGGCGGAGGTAGTCGGTGAGCGTCGTGAGGATCGCGTCGAACGGAGCCTTGCCGCTCTGGTAGGCGGCGAGCGTCGAGTCGAACGCGAGACGCGCCTGCGGCACGAGCACCTGGTGGTGCAGTTCCATCTGCTCCGTGGCCTGCGCGTGTTCCGCGACCGCGGCCGCCATCGCGCTCGTGAGCGAGCGGCGGGTCTCTTCGATGCGCGCCTTCGACGCGTCGCGCATCGCGATCGCCTCGCGGATGCGCGGCTCGATCGTGCGGTCGCGGCGCAGCGGCAGCTCGACCCGCGCGACGACGCTGAACATGTCGCGCTGCGAGGGACGGATGCCGTACGACGCCTCGATGCCGAAGTCGGGCTTCGCCTCGAGCTGTTCGAGCCGGATCCGCTGTTCCTGCCGCGCGACGTCGGCTTCGAGCGCGGCAATCGCCGGATGATCGAACGGCGGAACCGACGTCGCGTCGATCTTCAAGTCTTCTGTGTTCTCCGGCATCGTGACCGTCGCGACCTCAGTCGTCGCCGGCAGATCGAGCAGCGGGAGCAGGGTGCTGAGCGCCGCGCGGCGGCGGCCGCGCAACGTCAGGATCTCGTGTTCGAGATTGCTCTGCTCGAGCTGTGCGCGAATCACGTCCGCCTGCGCCGAGGTGCCGACTTCGTAGCGCACGCGCGCGGCGGCGACGACCGCGTCGATCAGCTCGCGCACCTGCTCGGTCGTCCGCAGCTTCGCGTCGGTCGCGGCGAGCTCGTACCACGCGAGCCGCACGTCGCGCTCGATCTCCGCGCGTGCCGAATCGAGCTGCCGCTCGAGCGCGCGGACTTCGAGCTCCGCGGCATTGCGGCGCGCCTCGAGCTTCGCCGGCCGGACGAAGGTCTGCGACGCGCCGACCATGTACATCGTCATCATCTCGTCGTCGCGCAGATCGATCTGTTTATTCTGGATGCCGGCCATCAGCATCGGATTCGGCTTGGCGGACGCCGGCGCGACGCGCTCGCGCGCGGCCGCAGTCTCCGCGCGGAGGCGCGCCAGCGTCGGATGCGTTTCCAGCGCGGCCTGAACCAGCGCGCGCGGATCGTTGAAATCGATCGCGTGCATCGGCGTCGCGATCAGCAGCAGCAACAGGAGTTTTCTCATGAAGCCCTCGTGTAGGACAACCTCTCAGGTTGTCCGGCGGAATGCCGAGGCGAGGGCTAGATCAAATGAGGAACTGCGCGTTCAACAGGAAGAGAGGCGGGGAGGGTTCGGGGTGTGCGCGGAGGACCGTGTCGCGCGCCGTCTGCACGTGCGGCGACGAAAACTGCGCGCTGCGCGGCGCGACCATCGCGACCGGCGCCCATTTCTGCGGCAGGAGTGAGGTCGCACTGGCAACCGTCGCCGGCTGCTGACGCGAGTCGTCCCGCGGCACGAACGTCGCGGACGGCGCGCAGCACGGCATCTCCGCGTGCACGCTCGGCACCGCCGTCGAGACCGGGCAGCACAGCGCCGGCACGCACGCCGGAAGGACTCCCGCCGCGAACACCGCGATCGCCGCCAGCACCAGCAGCGTCTTTCTGAAGCGTGCCTGCATCACTCTGCTCAAACCACGGAAGGGCTCGGCGTCTTCCCTGCTTTCGCTACACCGAATCTTACACATCAATTTGTGTAAAATGAACCGCATGGCTACGAATCTCGCGATCGACGACGGTTTGCTGAACGAAGCGCAACGGGTGGGCGGCCACCGCACGAAGAAGGCGACGGTGACGGAAGCGCTCGAGGAGTACATCCGGCACCGCAAGCAGGCGAAAATTCTGGAGCTCTTCGGAACGGTGGATTTCGATCCGAAGTATGACTACCGGAAGCAGCGCCGCAAGTCATGAAGGTGCTGGTCGATACCGCGATCTGGTCGCTGGTGCTGCGCCGCCGGCGACGGCCGGAAAAGGAACCGATCGCATCCGAGCTGGCGTCACTCGTCGAAGACGGACGCGTCGTGATGATCGGCCCGATCCGGCAGGAGCTGCTGTCGGGCATCAGGGAGCGCGCGCAGTTTGAACGGCTGCGCGAGCACCTGCGCGCGTTTCCGGACATGGAGATCATGTCCGACGACTACGAGGAGGCCGCGACTTTCTTCAACCGATGCCGGGAGAAAGGCATCCAGGGCTCGAATACGGATTTTCTGATCTGCGCGATCGCCGCGCGGAACGAGCTCTCGATCTTTACCACCGACAACGACTTCCGGCGGTTCGCGAACGTCCTTCCGATCGTGCTCCACGAGCCGGACGAATAGCCGTTGTATAACTACCTCGAGCGACGATGTACGAACATCATACCCAGCCGCTGTTGCCGCGGCCTCTGTTCGCGAGGCGCGTGCTGCGGCATGCGTCGGCGGCGATGCTCGTGGCGTTTGGCGCGCTCGGGATCGGGATCGCGGGCTATCACTTCCTCGGCAGGTTGTCGTGGATCGACTCGTACCTCAACGCGTCGATGATTCTCGGCGGGATGGGGCCGGTCGATCCGCTGAAGAGCACGGCCGCGAAACTCTTCGCCGGCGCGTACGCGCTGTTCTCGGGTCTGCTCGTCATCGGCGTCGCGGGAGTGGTCTTCGCTCCGTTCATTCATCGTCTGCTGCATCACTTTCACATCGAGGACGAGTGAAGAGCCGCGACGTCGCTGCATATCTCGATGCCACGCGCGCGGTCGAGGGGTGGTTCTTTCCGATCGACGCGTATCTGTTCGCGCTGATCGACGAGGTGCAGAAGCGTGAGGGCATCGCCGGGAATCTGTTCGAGATCGGGGTGCATCACGGCAAGACGGCGATCTTTCTCGCGCGCATGCTGCGCGAGGGCGAGATGCTCGGCGTCTGCGATGTGTTCGAGCAGCAGGAGCTGAATCGCGATCGTTCGGGCGAAGGCAGCCGCGAGCTGTTCCTGCGGAACATGCGCGAGCTCGGCGGTCCGGCGCGCGTATTCGCGAAGCCGTCATCGGAGTTGACGCCGGACGAGACGACCACGCGCTGCCGCTTCTTTCACATCGACGGCGGGCATCGGCCGGAGGATGTGATCGCCGATCTCGAGACCGCCGCCCGCGCGTTGCACGCGGACGGCGTCGTGGCTCTCGACGATCTCTTCAATCCGAGCTGGCCCGGCGTGAGCGAAGGCTTCCATCGCTTCTTCGCGCAGAGCCCCGATACGTTCGCGCCGATCTTCATCGGCGGCAACAAAGTCTTCTTCGCGCGCCGCGATGCCGCGGCGCGCTACGAATTCGGCGACGTCGCGTCCTTCATCGACACGCGCGCCTTCCGCTTCGAGCAAAAGCACTGGCTCGGGCGCAAGGTGTGGACAGCGGTGCGGCAGTCATGGGTCGATCTCGATCCGATGGGCGCGGCGCGTTTGCACGCTTAGCGCTTCGCGGCGGCGAGTGCGTTTTTCACGGTCGCCTGGACGTCGGGCCGGTCGGCGCGCTCGAGTCCTTCCTGGAGCGCGCGGGTGGCGGCGGGGCCGCCGATCCGTCCGAGGGCCTGCGCCGCGCGGGTCTTGTACTGCGCGTGCAGGTTGCCGGTGTACATGGCGACGAACTCCTCCTTCGATGAGGCGACTTTCGTTTCGGGATGCGTCTGCGCGTTGCGACGGAGCTCGTCATAGCGTTTCCCGAGCTCGCGGCGCAGGAGCTCCTCGGTCGCGGGGGACGCGCCTTCGAGCAGCGCGGCGCGCAGCGAAGGGACGGCGCTCTCGCCGAGCTTGACCACGGCCTCGATCTGGCCCTCTTCGCATTCCTCGCATTCGAGCCAGTCGATGAGCGCCAGTCGCGCGGCTTCGGTCTGTTCGACGGTCATCGGTGCCGCGGCAGTTGCGGCGGGTGCCACCGGTTTTTCCGGCGAGCGGCCGGGGCATGCTGCTGCGAGCAGTAGCACGAGCAGGCAGAGAGAAGGACGGATCAGCGAGTTTTTCATGATGTTCCTCTTCCTTCATCCATCAGTGAGGCGTTGCGTCGAGCGCGAGCGTGGGACAGAGATTGCTCACCGTGAGCGGCGCGCAGGTGCGGGTCGTGCCCGTGCGCGTGCCGTTGAGATTGAGCATCGAGATGTCGGAGACGTTGATGCGGAACGCCTGCCCGACCGAGAAATGGTCGCGCGTCGCGGGTCCGCCGCCGTTCATGATGTTGTTGTTGCCGAATCCCGGAAGGCCGTTCGTGTGACCGCCATTGGCGGCCGGGCGGAGCGCGTAGGCGTGACCGATCTCGTGCGGCAGCGAGCCGAGGTTCGCGGTCGTTCCGATGAACGAGACGTTGCGGTTCGCGTTGCAGTTGATGCCGGTGAAGGCGCCGTTGACGTAGTAGATGTTGATGCGGCCCGGCGTGAAGAAGGCGGTGGTGCCGAGGGCTCCCGCGGTCGCGCAGTCGCCGGCGGTTCCACCGATCGTGTTCACCGCGTTCGCGTTTCCGGAGACGTTGTTGAACGTCGTGTTGAAGCGCACGCCGACGTTGTTGCGGTTGTACAGCAGGTTCGCGTTCGCGACGTCGTTCTGCGCACGCGCGAGCGCGTTGGGTGCGGCCACCCAGACCGTGATCGGCGCGACGAGGATCGGTCCCAGCGCGGCGCTGTGAAGGTCGCCGGCGACGTTCGTCCACGTCGTGACGTTCGTCTGGAACCGCATGGCGTTGTCGTCGGAGAAGACGCTGATCTCGGAGTTGCACCCCGAGTTGGCCTGCGCGTTCCCGATCGACCGCTGCGTGGTGACCCGATGGATGACGTCGTCCCGGCACGTTCCGCTCTTCCGATAGTCGGCGAGGACCACCGTGCTGTCGCCCGCGGTGTTGTTCGTCACGCGGATGTTGTCACTGATCGCAAACGTCGTGTCGCAGACACTGAGGGCGTATCGCGCGCGGAAACGGTTGACGATGAACTTTCCGCTGAGCTGCTGGATCTCGACGCCGAATTCGCCGCGCGGCGCGGCGCTGTCCTTGTCGGCATCCGCGTCGCGCTGAATCGTGACGGTGCCGACGGGGACTTGTCCTTTGCGCGCATTTGGCAATCCGCTAACGAAGCTCTCGCCGGGCATGACGAAGAGCGTGTTGCCTTCGAACTGGGCGTTGCCGCGCACCTGCAGACGCCGCATTGCGTTCTCGTCCATTCCGTCGAACGCGATCTGGATGGGCCGTCCCAGTTCCTTGTCCACGAGGATGCGCCATTCGAGAACGTCCAGCGGTCCGGGGCATCCGGGACAGCAATCCACGGCTTCACAGCCGACGGGGACGGGGATGTCGAACTTCTGGAACTCGTCGGGACAAAACCGCATGAATGAATCGTGGTGCATCGCCTCCGCAGGCGCGGCCAGGCAGAAGACGAGTGCAGTGAAGAGAAAGAGGATGGTTTGCCGCATTCACGACCTCCGTTCAGATTCCACTCGGAGGCTTAGTGTTTCGAACGGGCGAAACGTTTCACTCTTGCGTTACGGCGCTTCCATCTCCGCCAGCGCGTCCCTCATCGTCGGGGAGACCCAGCTGTAGGGCGCGACCTGGACGAGGCCGGCTTTGCGGAACGCGGCGCGGTACCAGGCGGTGGGGCGGCGGATGAAGGCGTCGAGGTCGCCGATGATCTCGTCTTCCTTCGTCAGCACTTCGAGAAAGGCAACGCCGTCGCAGATGCTCGCGATGGTCTGCATGCCGTCGCGGATCTCGTGGTCGGGGACGTAGTGCAGCACGTCGGAGCAGACGACGAGATCGAAGGTGCCGAGGGGGAGCGAGGGGAGGTCGCCGAAGGTGGCGAGGCGGATGTTGCGCTCTTTGCCGTAGCGCGAGACGACGTATTCCGAGGAATCGAGTCCCGTGTAGTGCGCGCGCGGGCGGAAGGCGAGCAGATGGCTGAGCCAGGCGCCTTCGCCGCATCCGATGTCGAGCATCGTGCGCAGCTGGCGGCGCAGGAAGTATTCGGTGGTCGCGATGGCGAGCGCCACCTTCCGGCGCACCTCGGCGTGCGTGTTCACGCGCGTGTGCCGGTCGTGATACCAGCGGTCGAAGTATTCGCGGTCGTATTGTTTCGTCATGACGCCGTCCCGCCGATCCGCCGCAGCCAGGCCACGATGCGCGGCGCCTTCGGCTCTGCCTTCTCGAGCGCTTTCTGCGCCCATCGATGCTGGGGGAAAAGCACGAGGAACGCGAGGAGGAAGAAGACCCATCCCTGCATGATCGGCAGCAGCACGCCGACCACGCCGAGGATCATGAAGAGAATGCCGAGCAGGATGCGGATCAGCAGCATATGCAAAAAAAGGGCGGCCCCTGGAAGGGCCGCCCATGCATCTTACGTCAGAGTGAGGATCAGAAGTCGTAACGAACCGCGAGCTGGATCGTGCGCGGCGAGGTCGTGACCTGGTCGAGCACGCCAAACGTCGCAGACGGCTGCTGCAGCGTGCCCCAGATCTGGTTGTTCGTCGAGACCGAGCGGTTCGCGCTGTCGGCGCAGTTGAAGCACTCGCCGAAGACGGTGAGCGAGCCCGGTCCGAAGTTGAACGACTTGCCGAGACGAAGGCTCAGCGTCGAGAAGTCCGGCTGGCGGAAGCTGTTGCGCGCGAGGTGCAGGCCGTTGATCGTCGGGCGGTCGACGTTGTTGCCGTCGTTGTTCGCGTCGGATCCGTAGCGGGCGCTGTACGCCTGGCCGCTCGCGTAAGCGTAGGAGCCGGACATTCCGATGCCCCACCACGGCGTGTCCCAGATGAAGGTGAGGTTCGTGCGCCAGCGCTGGTCGCGCTCGGAGTAGCCGAAGTTCTGATTGAGATTGAGCACGTCCTCGGCCTGGATGCCGGAGAAGTTGCGCTCGTTCGAGTCGTTGTCCTTGTCCACCGAGTACGTCACGTTCGCGTACGCGCGGAGGCCCTTCGCGAAGCGGCGGCGCGCCGTCGCGGTGAGCGCCCAGTACTCGGAGCTGCCGTCGGAGATGTACGTCGTGACGCGGCCGTAGGCGGCGTTCGGACGCGTGGACGAGAAGCGCGGCATGCCGTTCGCGCCGAGGACGATGTTGCCGGCCGCGTCGCGCTGGTAGTCGATGTTGATGTCGGTCAGACGCTCGAGGTTGTCCGTCTCGGCCCACGTGTAGTCGAGGCCGAACGCGGTCTCCGTCCAGAGCTCCTGCTCGCCGCCGATGGTGAAGCGATCGGTGCGCGGATTCGTGAACTTCGAGTCGACCGCGAAGACGCCCGGGGTGGCGATGTTCGTGACCTTCGTGAAGTCGATGCGCTCGACGCCGACGGGCGACCACGTCGCGCCCCATGCCGGGGACAGCGGATCGGTCGGGCCGGTGGTGGCGTTGGCGTTGATGACGTACTGCGTGCCGCGGACGCCGTTCGAGCTGAAGAGCTGCGACCACAGCAGCGCGGGAGTGCGGCTCCAGTAGCGGCCCGCGGTGGCGCGGACCACCGTGCGCGAGAGCGGCGAATAGGTGACGCCGATGCGCGGCGAGTACTGATTGTCGACGTCGGGAATCTCGCCGTTCAGCGCGAACGTCCCGTTGGCGTTTTTCTGATTCGGGTTGAGGACCGGCTGATCGGGATTGTCGAGCTTCTCCCAGCGCACGCCGGCCGTCAGGGTGAGGTTCGGGCGGACGTACCACTGGTCCTGAACGAAGAGCGCCGTTTCCTTCTGGCCGAAGGCAACGCCGCCGGCTTCATCGGAGCTGAGGCCGCCGAGGCCGCCGAACTGGCGATACTGGTCCCACTTGCCGGCGAGGAGCTTGGCCTTCGCCTGCGCAAACGTGCCGGTGAACTGGAACACGCCGCGCCAGTTGCCCTTGAAGATCTGCTCGACGGTGGTGTCGTTGTAGTCGAAGCCCGCCTTCATGACGTGGTTCTGCCACAGATACGAAACCGTGTCGGCGAACGCGGTGCGCTGCACCGTGGAGGTGATGGGGAGGAAGCTCACGCCGCCGTAGGTCGTGGTCGTGCCCATGATGATCTCGGGCAGGTTCTCCGAGCCGTCCACCGCGTTGCGCGGCGTGAACTCGTCGGACCACGTGGCGTTCAGGTCATTGAGGAGATTGCCGCCGAACGTGCCCGACCACGAGCCGACGTACGTGCGCGAGTCGAGGCCTTCGAGGCCGTTCGTGAGCGACGAGCGGTTCGTCGCGCCCGACGTGCCGTGATCGCCGTTGTAGGTCGTGTAGTTGCCGCGGCCCATGAGGCGATGCTGCGCGCTGAGCTGATAGTCGAGGCGGCCGAAGATGACGCGGCCGTCGGTGGTCTGGGTGTAGTCGGGGGTCGAGGTCAGCACCGGATATTTCGCGAAGATCTCGGCGTCGACGATCTGCGCGCTGATCGGCACGGTCTGATTCTGCTTCTGCTCGTCGTACGACGCGAAGTAGAACAGCTTGTCCTGCACGATCGCGCCGCCCACGGAGCCGCCGTACTGGTTCTTCTTCTGATCGGCGGGCTCGCGGCCGTCCGCGAAGTTGGAGATGAGGCTCTGCGGCTGCGCGTAATAGAACACCGAGCCGTGCATCTTGTTCGTGCCGCTCTTCGTGATGACGTTCACGAAGCCGCCGGCGGAGCGGCCGAACTCGACCGACGCGCCGTTGGTGATGACGGTGAACTCCTTGACCGACTCCTGCGAGATCGACAGCGGCGCGCGGCCTTCCGCCGTGCCCGCCGTGCCGCCGAAGAAGGAGTTGTTGTAGTCGACGCCGTCGACGGTCACGTTTGTGTTGATGCCGCGCTGACCGCTGATGGCGATGTTGCCGCGCTCGCGCTCGCGCCGCGACTCCGGCGTGAGGTAGACGAGGTCGACGAAGTTGCGGCCGTTGAGCGGCAGGTCCTTGATCTCTTCAGTCGAGATCGTGGTCGACGCGGCCGTGTTGGTGACCTCGACCAGCGGCGCCGTGCTCGTGACGGTGATGGTCTCGCTCACGCTCGACAGCTGCAGCGTGAAGTTGATCGTCGGCGCCTGGCCGAGCCGCAGCTGCACGTCGGGGCGGCTGACGGTATTGAAGCCTTCGAGCGAGGCCGTGACCGTGTATTTGCCCGTCGGCAGGTTGATGAGGCGATAGGCGCCTTCAGCGCCCGTCACCGCCGTCGCAACGAACCCGGTGTCCTGGTTTTTCGCTTCGACCGTGACGCCGGGCAGTCCGGCGTTGCTCGGATCTTCGACCACGCCGGCGATGCGGCTGGTGGTCACGTCGGTCTGCGCAAACGCGATTCCCGCGAACGCAAACACACACATGGCAAAGGCCGCTGTGATCCAGCGGCGAGAAACACTCACCTGTTGCATGAAACCCCTCCTGGAAGGTTCAAAGAAAGTACAGGACGACGATCGGACGATGTCGTCCAACTGTACGTGAAACGCCGGTAAAGCGGAAGCGAAAATTGCCGGTTTCAGGGCTGTTTCGGCAGGAAATCGCGGGTGTCGAGGTACTCCTCGGGGATGACGAGAAACTCCTCCACTCCGTACTGTTTGACGATCTCCTCGGCGGTGAGGTGGTCGGCCAGCACGAGTCCCGGAATCTCGCCGCTCCGCCCCTCGAGCTCCCATCCCGTCCAGATCTCGGCATCGCTGTAGGGGCGCAGCGAGATTTTCTGCAGGTAGCGCGACATCACATCGCCCGCCCTTTCTTCCGCTGTTCCGGATACAGCATCAGGAAGTCGCGCATCGCGGCCATCGATTCGAGCACGCCGGGCGGCGCGTTCTTGAGGCGCAGCCAGTAGCAGCCGGGGTCGAGAAGGCTGCGCAGCAGCTCGAGGAACTGGTTGAGCGAGAGGTAGGTGGCCTGATAGAGCTTTCCCTTCGCCGCGTCATCCTGGTGCGCGCGCTGGATCTTGCTGATGATGCGCGCGGCGAGGTAGTACGGCGACTGGATGGCGTCGAACTCCTGCTGCGACATGCGCGGGCCTTTGGTGATGTGCTGGCGGTTGATCGTGGCCTGCAGGTATTCGAGCATCACCACGACGGCGGTCTTCGGGATCGGTCCGCATTTGCCGGTCTCGATCGCGTTCGTCAGAAACGCGACGAGCGTCTTGACCTGTTCGCTGTCGGGATAATTGAGCTCGCGGAGGCCGTACTTCTTTGCGATCGCGCGCTCGTCGATGTCCGGGGGCGATGCCTCCATCAATCCCGCAGAATAGCACGCTAGAATCATCGCGATGCAGACCTCCGACATCGTCGCCAGCGCTTCGCTTTTCAAACTCCTCGGCGAGGCCGACCGCGCCGACCTGGCGACGCAGCTCGAGCGGCGCGACGTGGCGTCCGGCGAAACGGTGTTCTCGATCGGCGAGCCGGGTGACTCGCTGTACATCGTCGGCAGCGGCCGGGTCGAGTTGTCGGTGAAGGACAACACCGGCGCGAAGATCGTGCTGGCGATGTGCGGGCCGGGTGAGCAGTTCGGCGAGCTTTCGCTGTTCGACGGCGGCGCGCGCACCGCCAGCGCCGTTTGCACCGAGGACTCGACGCTGCTCGTGCTCGACCGGGAGGAGCTGCTCGCGTTTCTGCGCCGCCACCCCGACGCCTCGCTCGATCTGCTGACGACGATGGGCCAGCGCATTCGCAGCACCGACGTGCTGCTGCGGCGCCGCGTCTCGCGCAACATCAATGAAGAGCTGGCGATTCGCAGCACGCCGCTGGAGCGCATCGCCGACGTCATCGCCGCATTCAGCGGCAGCATTCTCTTTCTCGTGCTCAACGCGGCGTGGTTCGCGTTCTGGATCATCTGGAACACGATGCCCGGCGTCCGGCACTTCGATCCGTATCCGTTCGGCTTCCTGACGATGGTCGTCTCGCTCGAGGCGATCTTCCTCTCCATCTTCGTCCTCGTGAGCCAGAACCGTCAGGGCGCGAAGGACCGGCTGCGCGCCGACGCGGAGTACGAGGTGAACCTCAAGGCCGAGCTCGAGATCACGCACCTGCACGAGAAGATGGATTACCTGACCGAGGAGCTGCTCGCGCGGCTACCGCGCCAGGAACGCCGTTAACGCCACGTCATCTCGAACGTGCAGGTCTTGTCGCCGTGGCACTGGCACTTCGTCTCGACCACGGCCGGGTCGACGCCGCCGTGCCGCAGGATGCATTCCTGAAAGTATCCGATCGCGCTGGCACAGAAGACGGGGCTGTAGCAGGGGTAGTTGCTGTAGATCATGCGCGCGCCGTTCGGCGTCTTCTCGAATTTCACGTTCCCGAATTTCTGATACTGGTCGTGAAAGAGCGCGTTGTTCTCCAGGAACTTTTCCAGCTCCTCGGAATCGAGCGAGCGATACACGCGGCCGATCCCCAGCTCCGCCGACGCCGCGCCGATGAGCGCGAGCACGTTCGGATGCGTCGTCTTCAGCTCTTCGCTGATCGCATGATCGAGCTCCATGAGCGACTCGAACTCGCACCAGCTCGAGGCCAGCGGCGTCTTGACGTAGCTGCGCGTGCGCGGCGTGAGCTTCTCGAGGAACGTCCGGAACCCTTCTTCGCCGAGCGTTTCGAGCAGGAACTGCTTGCGCCCGCCGAACATCACGCCCTTCACCTTGCACACCGACGGATCGGGGCCGACGGGCACTTCTTTTCCTTCGAGCCGCGGTGCGTGTCCGGATGAGGGATGTTCCTTCAGAAGCGACATGCGCCGATTCTACCGCCGCCGCGCGTCAACGAAGGTGGCGGAACGCTTCGGGGACGAAGTCGCCGTCGCTCGCCTCGCGCGCGGCGATGGCGATCTGGAACTGCATGACGTCGGCGGGCACCGGGTTCTGATAGCCGTCGAGCGTGTCGCGCAGCGCGTCCATCGGCGAGAGTCCCTCGGTGCGCACGGCGCGATAGAGCTTCACCGCGATCGCCTCCGCCGCGCCTGGCGTGATCAGCACGGGGATCGACGACTCGATCGCGGCGAAGTCGGCGTCGCCGAGCTCGATGCCGCGCCGCTTCGCGAGCGCGCGGATGAGCGCGAACCCTTCCGCGGCGGTGGTCGTCGGAAAAATCGGGATCTTCACGTCGACGCGGCCGGGGCGCTTGAGATCGACTTCGATGAGATCGGGACGGCTCGACGCGAGGATCCAGACGATGCGCCCGCGGTTCGCGGGATTGCTCATCTGCTCGGCAAACATGCCGTAGATGCGGCCCGACAGACCGGAGTCGCTGTTGCCGGCGTCGCGTTTGCCGAGCGCCTGATCGGCTTCGTCGATGAAGACGAAGCAGCGGCCGAGGCCTTTGAGGAGGCGGAAGATCTTCTCGAGATTCCCTTCCGTGCTGCCGACCCACTTGTCGCGAAAGTTCTTCAGCTTCACCACCGGCACGCCCGCTTCACCGGCGAGGCACTCGACGAGATACGTCTTGCCGGTGCCGACGGGACCGCAGAGGAGATAGCCCATCGGCAGCGCCTGCACGTCGTTCATGTGCCAGAGACGGATATCCTGGCGCAGCCACGTCTTCAGTTTTTCCTGCGCGTGAAAATCGTCGAGCGTGCGCTTCGACTCGATGAACTCGATCAGCCCGCCGGAGTCGCGCTCGACGAGCTCCTTGCGCATCGACACGAGATCCGCCGCGCGCAATGCCTCGCCGGCGTGCGTGCGTGTGCGCAGCAGGTTCTCGACGGAGGTGAGCGTGCTGCCGGTGAGCTGATGCGCGAGCGAGTCGTATCCCGGCGCGAACTCGGCGAGCGTCGCGGCGTGCTCCTTCGCCAGCAACCCCAGCGCCTCGCGCAACTCCTCGGGCGTCGGGATCGGCACTTCAACCGCGGCGGCACGCGGGTTGTTCACGAGCAGCGGATGGAGGTCGTGGAGGTTGTCGGCGATGAGGAACGTGGCGATGGAGTGGCGCGCGAGCTGATCGTCGGCGGCCCAGTCGCGCATCAGCAGCGCGAGCGCGTTGAGGTCGTAGTTCAGCGCGCCGGGGAGCGCCGGCGCGACGAGATGCGCGGCCTTCATGTAGAAGCCGATCTGATGCGACTCCTGGCCGAGGCGCGCGAGGTTCGCGGAGTAGCGGAAAAAGCGCGTCAGCCATTCCGTCGCGGCGCGCGGCGCGCGCGGGAGCTCCGGCGACTCGCGATAGGCCGGCCACTTCTGCACGACCTCGCCGCCCTTGTCGATGCGCACGCCGTTGCCGAGGTCGTAGCTCAGGACCACGTCGAACCGCGGCATCATCACGCGCGTCAGGAACTCGTACAGACTCCCGAGCGTCTTCCCTTCGATCACGAAGCGATCGTTGACGTTGCCGTAGAGGAGGAACTGGTTCGCCGCCGCGCTCGCATAGTGCGAGATCAGTTTCTCCGCCCACGGCGGCATGGCGCTCATTCGATCATCCTCGGCGGCGTGTACGCCGTCTCATCCTCGAGGTTCGTGAGCAGCCGCGAGGTCAGCTCCACGTTCACCGACATCGCCGTCGGCCGGCCGCGCAGCGTCGTCTCCTCGAGCGCGACGTCGAACTGCGTCTCGATGCGCGCGAGGTCGGCTTCGATCTCGGCGAGCGACGTCGCGCGATGCTGCACGTTGTCGAGCCGCTCGCGCAGCAGGTGCAGCGTCGCGTCCTTCGACGCGCGTACGGCGTCGGATGCAGGCGCCGCGGCGAGCTCGCGCTCGAGCGCGGCGATCTGCTTCTGCAAATCGCGCTCGTCGGAGCTCGGCGCGACGATGAGGTTGCGCTGCGCGACGAGCAGATTGAGGAAGAGCCACGTCAGCTTCCGCAGCGCGTCGCGATTGCTGTCGAGGAAGAGATCGTCGCCCAGGTGATCGCGATACAGCGTCTCCAGCCGTTCGCGTTTTTCCTCGAGCCGCTTGTAGCGCTGCCGCGCCGCGCCGCCGACTTTCGACAACAGCGATTTCCGCGAGTCGTCGGTATCGCCGTGCAGCTCCTTCACGCGCTGGTTGTCGATCCACTGCTGGAAGCCGGGGTTCGACGCCATCGTGATCAGATAGAGGAACTCCACCGCGCCGGCGCCGATCCAGATGCCGGGATCGAAGAAGCCGCCGACCGCCGCCGCGACGCAGGCGAGCGCATTCCACGGCACCCGCAGCAACGGCACGTCGGGGCGCGCGAAAAAGGCCTGCCAGAGATAGCGCATTTACTCGGTCGTCGCGGGTCCCATCGACTTCACCGGCTCGGTTGCCTCCGTGGTGTTGCCGGCCACCGGCTCGATGGCCATGCCTTCCTTCGCGGCAAAGTCGGCGAGCGCCTGTTCCGCCATCGCCTTCTGTTCTTCTTCCTTCACCGCGATGTCGGCCGTGTTCAGCGAGTCGCGCGCGACGCGCGCGCGTCCGGCGGCGTGCTCGCGCTCTTCCTCGACCATCTTGTGCAGGCGGTCGAGCGTGTCGCCGGCGCCGCCAATCGACGTGATCATGCCTGAGGCCATTTCCGTCAGCTCCGCGGTTGCTTTCTTGATCTTGAGGTCGGAGAGGCTGCTCTTGAGCGACTCGATCTTCGCCTGGGCCGCCTTGATCGAAACGTCGCGCGCCTTGATCAGCTCCTTGTAGGTCGTCTCGGCCTGCTGGAGCTGCGTGCGGTTCTCGGTGAGCTCGCGCTGCACGCTCTGCAGGCGCAGCGCGTAGTTGCCGGCGGACTCGCGGTTGCCGGCGCGGAGGTTGGCGGCGGTCTTCGCGCGCAGCTCGCGCTCTTCCTGTTCCAGCCGGCGGATCTGCGTCATCAGCCGCTCGCAGAGTCCCGCGTGCGCGGCGAGGCCTTCGTTGTAGTTCGCGATCTGTTTGCGCAGGTTCTCCTGCTCCAGCTCCAGCAGCGCCTCGGGGTTGCGGCGTTCCATCCCGGAGACGAAGAGGCCGAAGAATCCGCGGATCACATTCGCGAGTCGTTTGAACATTGGGATCGCTCCTTGCGTGCGGAAGTTTATACGGAGACCGATTTTCGATGTTCACGCTGATCGCCGCGGTCTGGATCTCCTTCGCGCCCGTGCTCACGCCGCGGCAGGAAGTCGCCGTGACCGCGGCAAGGCAGGCTCTATCTCATCGGCGGACTCGCCGGCACGGACGTGCTGTCGTCAGTCGAGGAGCTCGATCCCGCGACGAACAGCTGGCGCTTCGTCGCGCCGCTTCCGCGTCCGCTGCACCACACCGCCGCCGCGGCGATCGGTTCGTCGATCTACGTCGTCGGCGGATTCGGGACGCTCGCGTTCGATCCGCAGCGCTCGGTCTATCGCTACGACATCCCGCTCGATCGCTGGACGCAGGTCGCCGATCTCCCATCACCGCGCGGCGCGCTCGCCGCCGTCGCGATCGGCGGCCGGATCTACGCCGTCGGAGGCGTCCCCGGCGGAACGGGCCTGACGGTCTACGATCCCGCGACGAACGCGTGGACTATTCTGCCGCCGATGCCGACCCCGCGCGAACACCTCGCCGCTGCCGCGCTGCACGGGATCCTCTTCGTCGCCGGCGGCCGCTTCGCCGGCAACACGAATGCGTTCGAGTGCTACGAGCCCGCGCTCCAGCGCTGGACCTCGCTCCCGCCGCTCCCCACCGCCCGCGGAGGCATCGCCGCCGCGACGCTCGGCGAGCGCATCTACGTCTTCGGCGGCGAAGGCAATCCCGTGACGGACACCGGCGTGTTCGCCGAAGTCGAGTCGTTCGACTTCGCGACGTTCACCTGGCGCAGCGAGCCGCCCATGCCCTTCCCCCGTCACGGCATCGGCGCCGCGACGCTCGGGCGGTTCATCCACATCCCTGCCGGTGCGCTGGTGCAGGGGTTCGGGACGTCGGGCGTGCACGATGCGTTGACCGTCACGGCGACGCGCCGACGTGCGGTGCGGGACTAGCCCTGCGAGCCTTTGACGGTGCCTCGCGACGACAACACCTTCGCCTTCGGGCGGTTGCCACGGCTCAGCGGATCGGCGGGATTGCTGATTTCGACCAGCGCAATCTCATCGTCGACCGCGCCGCCGTTCGGCACCGCGTCGCGCGTGTAGTCGGGATCGAATTCGTCGCCATCGAGATTGAACTTCTTCAACAGCCGATCGATCTCGGGACTCGACGCTTCGGGCTTCTGACGCAGGCTCGCGCTGTCGATCGAGTCGTTCGGTTTCGGGAGAACGCGGTGACCCGGCAGTTCCTTCGCGATGATTTCTTCCACTCTCCTGCGTGTCATCTTCGCCATGGCGTTTCTCCTCCTGTTACCAACCGAGGCCGAGACAGGTGTATTGCCGCCAGATCTTGAACTCGATCGCCGCCGATGACGGCGTGGTCTGTCCGTGCGGCATGTCCTGCATGTACTGTTTCTTTGCGTCGAACAAAGCGCGTGCAGGGGGCGAGCCACTCAGGATGTTTTGCCAGAACGCGACGTGCATCGGTGCGCCGAAGTATTGATACGGGGGCTCCTGCGGCGAGTAGTGGGCGCCGGTGCAGCCGATGAACGCGTGCGCGCCGTTCTTGAGGAACGTGAGCGCGATCGAGCCTTCCGGCCGCTTCGGCACGAGCGCCTGTCCGCGGTTGAGCCGTCCCGCGGGGCGATCGACGGTCAGCGCGCCCCAGCAGCAGCCGGTGAAGATGACCGACGGCGTCTGGTCCGGGATGTTGCTGAGGTTCATCGCTTCCAGATCGCTCGGCGTTTCTTCGCCCCAGAAGCGGCTGCCGTCGGTGTAGTCGCCGTGCAGCATGATGTAGACGTGATCCCCCTGCAGTTTGAATCCGGGCTCATTGAACTCCCTCGGCTCGGACCGCAGCATCGGACCGTTCCGGCTGATCCGCCGGTACACCTCGTCGGCGAACGGCCGCGCGACGTTGCGGATGCCGGTCGTCGATGCCGCACCCGCGCCGGGCGTGCCTAACGCGCCGAGAACGACGTCGGCGGAATGGCCATCCGGAATTCGGGAGACCGGCAGCTCCGGCAGGAGGTTGTCGTCGACGTCGCCGTAGACCTCGTCGTTCCAGACGATGAAGTCGTCGGGATCGCCGGTCGTGCCGACACGGCGGCGCAGCGACGGCGAGAGCGAATCGAGAATCTGCGACGGCACGACGTCGTAGCCGCCGAGGAGAACAACGCCTTTGTACTGGTTGTTGCGGCGGATCTCCGCCTGCACCGGCTGAGCGGTCGCTCGGGCGTCGAGGTTGCGGGGGAGGTCGTCGAGCACGGTCGCGCCGCGCGCGCGCAGCGCGGCGATGACGCCGGCGGCGACGTCCGCTCCGATGTTCTCGCCGAGGCGTTCCCGGTTTGTCGCGACGAGCAGGTTCTGAACGCCGCTCGCGAGCGCGAACGACGACGGCAGCTCGCGCGTTTCGCGGCCGCCGCGCCGCGCGCCCGTGGGACCGGGATCGTTGCCGCCCAGCGGCTGCGGCTCGACGTCGACGGTGATCGTGACGCGCGTCCGCGTGTGCGGGATCTTCGCGGTCACCTCGACGCAGCGGTCGTCGTCCCATCGCTCGACGCGCGTCTCCACGGGCTCGGGCGGCCTCGGCGGCTGCGGTGCGGGTGGCGTGGGCAGCTCCTGCGGCCGGTCGAGTTTCTTGTTCGGGACGGAGTCATTCAGCTCGCCGCGCTCTTTCGTGACCGTCGTCTTCGACGCGGTGTAGTTGAATTTGCACTGTCCGTTATGGTCGGTGCGCGCCCAGGTGAGCGGCTTGCCGGCGTTGTTTTTGAGCAGCTTCAGAATCGCCGCATCGGGATGATCCTCGCTCCGCACACCGGCGCAGATGCCGATGTAGCGCGTCGTGCCGAGGTCGTCGAGCATCTCCTGGCTGAAGCCGTTGTCGCTGCCGTGGTGACACAGCTTGACGAACGCGTACGGCGCGCGCGCCGCGATCTCGCTCTTGAGGCGGTCGACTTCGTCGTTGATGGTCTCGTTCTTCGTGCCGGGAGCGGAGAATTGCATGTCGCCGGCGAAGAAGAATTTCCGCGTGCCGACGGTGAAGCAGGCGACGTGACTCTGCAGGTTGACGAAGTGGCCGTAGCGTTTGACGTCGAGTGCGTCGACGTCCTCCTGCATGAGCGCGCGATACGCTTCGACGGGACTGCTGGCGGCGTCGCGCCGCAAGCGATCCTCGACGAAACCGATCGCGTCGTTGCGCCCCTGGAGCACGTTCTGCGCACAGACGGCGAGATGCGGCTTGCGCGGGCCGAGGATCTCCAGTTTGACGTTGGAGAACGCCTGCACGAGATCGCTGTGCGAGTCGCGGCCGAAGCGGCGGACTTTCGTTCCGTTCTTCTTCAGCGTCGTCAGCATGTCGCGATATGGCTGCTCGAGATCGGCGTCGAGCAGAAACTCCTGCAGCTCCGCGTCGGTGAGGCGCGGAGAGCGCGGCTCCTCGCGCAGCGCGTTGACGAGTTGCCGCGAGCGCGCGTCGAGCTGTGCGTCGAGGTGCGCGTCGGAATCGTCCGCGCGTCCCCACCCGAGGTCGGGATCGGGAACGAGCGCCCAGTCAGCGCTCAGCCACCCTTCGGCAACGAGCCTCGGCAGGCAGCCGATGTGATCGTCGTGGGCGTGGCTGATCATCAGCAGGTCGACGTGGATCTCGTCCGCCGGCTGCTTCAGGATGTCCGCGAGCTGGTCCTGAATCGAAGGATGCCCCTCGGTTTCCTTCCAGTTGCCGGGATGCGCACCGTCGATGAGGATCGTGCGGTTCTTGAAAAGGCACAGCAGCGCGTCGCCATACTGCTGTGGACCGACGTCGAGCAGATAGACGGTAGCGACGGCGGCGGCGTCCAGCGCTTCATCGGACCTGGGAGACACTATCGGGATGGCCATCACGGTCCTCCAACCTTAGGAGTGACTGGCGGAAGGATTTCCCGACCTCCCGACCCGGATTGGCTTCGAGTTTGCCGATGCGACGCGCGTGACGCGACTCCTCCTCTTTCTCGCACTGTCGCTTGCCTGCACACCGCACGACGACCCCGCGCCCACGGCCCAGGCGAAGGCGGAGGGCGGATGCGTCAACGAATGGGAGCAGGCCGCGCCGGGCGTCGAGTACCGCACGCTCAACTGCACGCCGACGCGGTTCGACCTGCATTTGGCGCGCGTCGATCCGAAGGTTGCGCGGATCGATGCGGTGGTGCGACCGGGCAGCACGGCCACGGACCTCGGCCGCGAGGTCACGTTCGCCATGAACGCGAATTTTTTCGACGAGCAGTTTCGCCCGCTCGGCGTGGTCGTCAGCGACGGCAGGCAGGTGAATCCGGCGCATCCGGTGAGCTGGCAGTCGGTGTTCTTCGTCGACCGCGACCGCGCGCCGCACATCGTGCCGGTGAAGGAATGGAAGCGCGTGCGCGAGTCCGCCGTGGCCGCGGCGCAGTGCGGGCCGCGCCTGGTCGTGGACGGTCGGAAGAATGAGGTCGCGCGCGCGGAGCCGACGTGGCGCAGCGGCGTCTGCATCGATCCCGGGAAACGGGTGATCTTCTTCGCGACTCCCGCGGGAACGCAGCTCGACGTTCATCAGACCGTCGAGCTGGCGACCTTGCTCGGCTGCCGCGACGCGATGCTCTTCGACGGCGGCCCGTCGACGCAGATGTACCTCCGCGGAGCGAGCGGCGCCGTGGAGGTACAGGGCGATCAACGGGTGCCGGCGTACGTCGTGGTTCGGTGACAGCGACTAATGGCTGAAGCGGATGTAATACGGCAGAACCGAGGCGTCTGCCTTATGCGTGTAACCCGCGGCCACCCATTGCATGCCGTTCGAGCCCGAGCGGCGGGCCGTGTGATAGTGCCCGTAATTGTTCTGGCTCATGCCGCTCAGACTGGGATAATAGATTACGAAATCTCCCCAGACGCCCACGCCGCTGCTGGCATTGTACGGCCCTCCGCCGAAGGCCACGATCATTCCCAGCTCGCCTTTCTCATTGTTCGTCTCGAAATAGGGATAGGCGAAGGCGAAACCGGGATTCCAGATCTGCATCTGGTTCTGCAGGGTCCACGTGCTGGTATTGATCTGTGCGATCTGGACGTGCGTGTTCGGAAAGCCGCCTCCATTGGAGGCGTTCCACGCGAAATAGACGCTGTTGCCCCGCACCGCCGCGGCGCGGACATACGTCTTCCACGACGCATCCGCCAGCCAGTCCGTCCCATTTGCCGCGATTGAAGACATGGTGCCGTTGGGCCACGAGTTGATCGGCACGCTGCGCCAGCTGTAGAAGCCGTCGGCGTCCATCATGCTGTAAACGCGCAGCGTGCTGTTGTTGACGTGGCCCGCCCAGTACACGCCGTTGTTGCCGTTCTGCGATACGTGAGACCAGATGGCGTTCGTGGCGCCGGTGTACTGGAAGTTGACGGTCCCCATCGCGGCCAGCTCGCTCAGCGGGACGCGGATGACGTAACGGTTGGAGGCTCCGTTGACGCTGCTGGTCCAGTACAGAAACTGGTCGCCGAAGCTCATGTCATTGTAGTCGAGGCCTCCGCCGGCATCGAAAATGTCATTGGTGAAATCCCAATAGGTCCAGGCCGTGCCGTTGCTGCTGTTCACGACCGGCGTGGTTTGCACGGCGATCCGTATGGCGTTTTTCCCCGCGCTCGACCGGTATTGAAGCAGCCAGACGAACAGGTCGTGTCTCGGGATATAGGTCAGCACCTGATCGCAGCAAAAGCCGCCGTAATCCTGGGGAAAGATCGTAGTTGGGTTGACGCTGGTGAACGTCGCGCCGCCGTCCTTCGACAGCGACATCCAGAAATTCCCCGTGGTCATGACGGTCTTGCCGTTTTCCGCGACGCTGGGCTCGGGATTGAAATTATGAGCGGTGGGCGTGGCGTCGGGGATTTCGGTGATCTCGTGAAAAATCACCGGCTCCTGTGAGCTCTGCTCTTTGGGACCCTGTTTGGGCGTGTATTCCCGGTTTCCGGGCTGCATCTTGCCGCGGTCGGGTCCCTTGGGAACGTAGACCGGCTTTTCGTCATTGAATCGTTCGTTCAGATCGGGTCTGGCGGCGGGGTATTTGCCGCCCTCGACGCGTTTGGGCTCCACCCGGCCGGTTTTGATCTCCGATCTCCCCTCGGTCTGAGTCACAGTCGGGCGGGCTACGGTGCGCTCCGCCGTCGGAGTTTTCGGATTGCACGACAGCAACAGGCCTGACACGGCAACGGCGGTGATGAACATGGGAATGGTTCGGCTGTTCCTCATGACCGGGATCTCCGTTGTTGGTTCAGTTCATCCGGGGTCTGCTCGGTTTCGCGTTCGTCTTCCTGATTCAACGGCTGATTGAGATCGTGGATCGCCGCCGGCAGGTTTCCGCCTTCGACGCGTCTGGGCTCGAGCCGGCTGTCGCGAAGCTCGATCTTACGCCTTTTTAGACGTCCTGCACGCACGAATAGCGGACAGCGAAGCGGACGCCGGCTGGCTGGATCGCCCCACATCCGAGCGAGCTCCGGCGCGATCTCCGCGGTCGCGCGGGCTCCGCGTTCCTGGAAGTAACGCTGCGACGCGGACCATGTCTCGAGAAATGCCAGCAGCTCGGCGAGATTCCATTCGGCGGTCATCGAGAATGGGGGAGCCGCGATCTCGTCGAATGGGAACGGCAGCGTCGCGTAACGCTGGTGGACGTACTCGATGCGCTCGGGCCAGTAGCCCGCGAGGACTTCCTCCTGGAATCGATGGACTGCGGGGCCGATGGCGTCGGCGAAATCGCGCGGACCGTAGGAGAAGAGAGCGACGATCGCGTCCTCGCGTCCAACGCGCTCGACTTCGCGATAGAAGTCGTCGAGCTCGAACCAGTGTGCCGCGGCGCCGGCGGTGATGAGATCGGCCGAAGCCTCGGCCAGCGATGCGCGGCCGGCCGGCTCGTGGCGATACTCGACGCGCTCGTGCGGGATCGCGCGCGCCAGCTGTTCGCTGCTCGCATCCGTCGCGATGACGCGGTCGAACTCCTTCGCGAGCGCAACGGCGACCTGTCCGCTTCCCGTCCCCGCATCCCACGCAAGCGCGCGACCGGGGCTCACCGACGCAAGCCACGCGAACAGCTCGTCCGGATAGCGGGGACGATGCCGAGCGTACGCGTCGGCATGACCCGAATAGTGATCCTCGAAGGTCAACGAGGCCAATGCTACTGCCGAGGTGGACTTGACACCGCCCTCCCACCTCCCTAAACTCCGCCCCATCGTAACAAACCGACCGGTCGGCCGGTAAATCCGGTCGGTCAAACCGAAGGGAAGCCGAATGAATCGTCGCCTGCTCACTGCGCTGTTCCTCATCTTCATCGCCGCGTCCGCGTTTGCCCAGATCGACAGGGGCTCGATCGAAGCGGTCGTCATCGATCAATCGAAGTCTCCGCTCCCCGGCGTGACCGTCACGGTCGCGCGGCCGGAGACGGGGTATCAGACCGTCGCCGTCACCGATTCCTCGGGCTCGGCGTGGTTGCCGTCGTTGCCGCCGGGCAACTACGAGGTCTCGTTCACGCTCGAGGGCTTCGCGCCCGTCGCCGCACAGAAGGTCGTGCTGCGCGTCGGGCAGGAAGCGAAGATCGGCGTGACGATGCAGGCGGCGGCGAGCGAGGCGATCACCGTCAGCGCGGACGTGCCGATCGTCGACGTGCACAAGAGCGATTCGTCGACGAACATCGTGCCGGAGCAGATCGCGTCGCTGCCGGTGCAGGACCGTGAGTTCGAGCGGCTGGCGTTCATCGCGCCGGGCGTACAGCGCGAGCGCGGCAGCTTCCGCTTCATCAACGGCGGTCCGGTGGTGGGCTCGGGCGGCAACGCGTCGCAGACGACGATCCTCGTGAACGGCGTCGACCTCACCGATCCGGTGAACGGCCTCTCCCGCGCGCGGTTCAGCCAGGACGCGGTGCGCGAGTTCCGCGTGATCGCGAACCGCTTCGACACGGAGATCGGCGGCTCGGCCGGCGGCGCGCTGACGATCGTGACGAAGTCGGGCACGAACGACATGCACGGCAACGTCTTCGGATTTTTCCGCGACGCTTCCCTCCGCTCGAAGGGCGCGCTCGATCTGAAGAAGAACGACGACTATTCGCGCCGCCAGCTCGGGTTCACGCTCGGCGGTCCGATCGCGCACGACCGCGTGTTCTATTTCGCGTCGGCGGAGCAGATCAACGAAGACGACATCACGCTGTTCCGTCCGCGCGGCGCGTACACGAACCTCGCCGCCGACATTTCGAAGCCCTTCGATCAGACGCTGCTCTTCGGCAGCGTCGACGCGAACTTCAACGCGCAGATGACGGGCGGCGCGAAGATCGTGTGGGAGAAGTTCGAGCAGGACAACTTCCGCGTCGGCGGGATCGCCGATCAATCGTACGGACAGACGCTGGAGCGCAAGAACTGGAACGCGACGTTCGAGCACAACTGGTCGGTCTCCGAGACGTCGTCGAATGAGGCGCGCTTCCAGTATGGCAAGCGCCGCTTCTTCGAGCCGACGAACTCGAATGGCGTGGCGGAGTGGTTCTCGAGCGGCGCGACGCTGCAGACCGGCGGCAACATCCTTGGCGATCTCCTCGGCGACGGCTCGACGTGGGAGCTGCGCGATACCTTCTACAAACACATCGGCGCGGGCCGCGGCTCGCACGACGTCAAGGCCGGCTTCTCGATGCAGCACGTGCAGGAGCGCTTCGTCCTCGATACGTACGCGACGGGCCTGATTCTCTACCTCAACGACACGCGCGCGATTCCGCTGGCGTACGCGTACGGCGTCGGCTCGTCGGATAAAGAGACCGACACCGAAATCTACGGCGCGTTCCTCGAAGACGCGTGGCGTCCGAACGACAAGCTGACGGTGCACGCCGGCCTGCGCTACGACCTCGACACCAATGGCAACAACCCCGGTTTCAAACACGCGCTGATCTCCGGCCGCGATCGCGATTCCGACAACTATCAGCCGCGCCTTTCGTTCACGTACGACTTCCGCGGCGACGGCACGAGCATCCTCCGCGGCGGCGCGGGCCTGTTCACGGGCCGCTTCCTCCTCGTGCCCGCGCTGCAGGAGCTGCAGCAGAACGGCGAGAGCGGACGCGTGACGTTCACGCGGCTCAACGGCGCGCTCTTCGGCCTGCCGTCGCTCGCGCTCGATCTCAACAACCCGACTACGACCGGCATCCCGGGCAAGGCCGACATCGTGCTGCTCTCGCCGAACTACGAGAACCCGGAAGCGAAGCAGATCTCGATCGGCTACACGATGAAGCTCGGCACGTCGCGGATGTTCCTCGATACCGAGGCGATCTATGTGAAGGGTGAGAACGAGATTGTCGTGCGCGACACGAACTGGAGCGGCGACTTCACGCGCACGCGTCCGAACGCGGCGTGGAACCAGATCAACATGTACACGAACGACGGACGCTCGGAGTATTCGGCGTTCGTGGTGAGCCTCAACGGCAACATCCGCCGCAACGACATCATCACGGCGTCGTTCACGCTCGCCGACAAGAAAAACGTCAGCGACGACTTCAGCCCCGACTTCCCGACGGGCTATCCCGACGACCCCGCCGACATCCAGGCGGAGTACGGCCGCGCGCGCGGCGACGAGCGGTACCGCATCGTGGTCAGCGGCATCTTCCATCTCCCCTGGGGCCTCACCGCGGCGCCGATCTACGAGTACGGGTCGGGCCAGCCGTGGACGCATCGCCTCGGCTACGACTTCAACGGCGACGGCAAGACCGGCGACCGTCCGCAGGGCGTGCAGCGCAACGCGGAAGACGGACCTCCGTTCCGCCAGCTCTCGCTGCGTCTGACGAAGGGCTTCACGTTCTTCGGCGGCGAGCTGGAAGCGATCGCGGAAGTGTTCAACGTGACCGACACCACCAACTACGACGTGCAGTCGATCAGCACCGGCGAGTTCCTCAGCGGACCGACGGCGGCGAACCCCGCGCTCCCCGCGGTGCGCAACGCGGCATTCGGACAGCCCACCGCCACGCTGCGCCCCCGCGAGTTCCAGCTCGGCGTGCGCTGGGTGTTCTAGTGGAGCTCGGGCTCAGAGACAAAGTCGTCATCGTCACCGGTGGCGCGGCCGGAATCGGCCGCGCTACCGCGGCGGCGTTCGAGGCCGAAGGCGCGAAGGTCGTCGTTTGGGACGTTCCCGCCGTCGACGTGACGAAGGCGGAGATCGTGAACGCGGCGGTGGCGGACGTCATCGCGCAGTACGGCCGCATCGACGTGCTGGTCAACAACGCCGGCATCGTCCGCGACTCGCAGCTCGTCAAGTGGAAGGACGGCGAGGTCGCGTCGCAGATGGATGACGCCACGTTCGACGCGGTGATCAACGTCAATCTGAAGGGCGTGTTTCTCTGTACGCGCGCCGTCGTGCCGCACCTGATCCGCGGCGGCGGCGGAGCGATCCTCAACGCGTCGTCCATCGTCGGCCTGTACGGAAACTTCGGACAGACGAACTACGCGGCGACGAAGGCGGGCGTGATCAGCTTCACGAAAACATGGGCGCGCGAGCTCGGCCGCTGGAACATCCGCGTCAACTGCGTCGCCCCCGGCTTCATCGCGACGGACATGGTGAAGTCGATGCCGCAGAACATTCTCGACTCGATGAAGGGGCGGACGCCGCTCGCGAAGCTCGGCGAGCCGGCGGACATCGCGAACGCGTACGTCTGGCTCGCGAGCGACGCCGCGAAGTTCGTGCATGGCGCGGTTCTGTCGGTCGATGGTGGATTGGTGATGGGGACGTGATGTCCTACGCGAACATCATCAGCACGGGCGCTTACCTGCCCGAGATCGAGATCACGAACGACGCGCTGCGGAAGCGATTCAACGGCAGCGCGCCGGAGTTCGTGGACAAGATGGAGGCGTCGAGCGGGATTCGGAGCCGATGGTATGCGCCGGCGGAGTGGGCGGCGTCGGATCTCGCGCTGCGGGCGGCGCAGCAGGCGCTCGAGCGCGCGCACAAGTCGCCCGAAGACGTCGACCTGATCATCCTCGGCACCGACTCGCCCGACTACATCACGCCCGCGACCTCGGTCGTCTTGCAGGCGAAGCTCGGCGCGAAGAACGCCGGCACGTTCGACGTCGCCTGCGCGTGCGCGTCGTTTCCGACCGCGATCGCCAACGCCGCGGGACTCATGGCGACGAATCCGTCCCTGAAGACGGTGCTCGTCGTCGCGGTCTACCTGATGCACAAGCTCGCGAGAGAAGACGATCCGATGATCTTCTTCTACGGCGACGGCGCGGGCGCGGCGGTGCTCGAGCGGAGCGAAGAGCCGGGCTTCGTCGCCGCGGCGTTTCAGGCCGACGGCTCGTACGCGAAGAACTGGCTGATCCAGGCCGGCGGCACGGTCGAGCCGGCGACGGAAGAGGCGGCGCGCGAGGGCCGCACGCTCGTGAAGATGATCGAGCGCTATCCGCCGGAGATCAACAACGAGGGATGGCCGCGCCTCGTGCGCCGCGTCGCAGCGAATGGCAACTTCGCCGTCGACGACATCGACTTCGTGATCTTTACGCAGGTGCGCAAGCCGACGATCGAGCTGGTGATGAAGGACCTCCAGTTGCCGATGACGAAGACGCACACGGTGATGGAGCGCTGGGGCTACACCGGCTCCGCCTGCATCCCGATGGCGCTCGACGACGCGCTGCAGCAGAAGAAGATCAAACCCGGCGATCTGGTCGTGCTCGTCGGGTCGGGCGTCGGCTACAACCAGGCCGCCGCCGCGTTCCGGATGCCGCTCGCGGAGAAGCGACTCTTTGGAGATTAAGTCGTCCGCCGATTTCGTGCGCATGACCCGCGCCGCGCTCGCCGCCTCGGGATTCGTGCGCCATGAGCTCGACGGGCTCGTGTACTGGAGCAGTGGAGGACAGGCAATCCTGCCTGTCCTGGTCCTCATCCACGGCGTCAACGACCAGGCCGGAACCTGGTTTCCGATCGCGCCCGCGCTCGCGCGCACGCATCGCGTGCTCATCCCCGATCTTGCGGGACATGGCGAGAGCGCGCCGAAGGACGGTCCGCTTCCGCTCTCGATGCTCCTCGCGCGGCTCGACGCGGTGATTCCGGACGAGCCGGTCACGCTCGTCGGCAATTCGATGGGCGGCTGGCTGGCGATGCTGTACACGCTCGCGCATCCGGAGCGTGTCGCGCGCCTCGTGCTCGAGGCCTCGGGTGGTCTGAACCTGCCGTTCGACTCGCCGACCGTCGCGCGCAGTCGCGAGGAGGCGCTGGTGATCCTTCGCAACGTGCACGGGCCGAAGTTCGAGGCGCCGGAGTGGGTGATCGATGCGCTGCTGCTGCGCGCGAACGACTCGCCGATGCTTCGCCTCACCGAGGTGGCCGAGCACTACGTCGACTCGCGGCTCGGCGAGATTCGCGCGCCGACGACGATCGTATGGGGCGCCGATGACGGCGTCGTTCCGTGGGCGTACATCGAGGCTTTGAAAAACGGGATCCCCCACGCGACGCTGCACGTGATCGAAGGCGCCGCGCACATCCCGCACATGCAGCAGTCGGAGCGATTCCTCGCATGTTTGACCTCGACCTCCTGAGCGAGCGCGCCCGCGTCACGCCGGACCGCCTCGCGCTCGTCTCCATCGAAACCGGCGAGCGCTTCACGTACGCGGACCTCAACGCCCGCGCCGAACGCGCCGCCGCAATGCTGCGCACCCTCCTGGTCCCCGGCGACCGCTTCGGCATCCTCGCGTACAACTGCATCGAGTTCCTCGACCTCTTCTTCGCCGCCGGCAAAGCCGGCGTGATCGTCGTGCCGCTGTCGACACGCGCGACCGCGCATGAGCTGGATGGGATCGTGCGGGATTGTGGGATGGGTGCGTTGTTTTATGGGAGGGAGTTTGCTGAGATCGGTAGTTTGTTACCGGTAGCTGGTTACTTGTGCAGTTCCGTAAACCAACCACCAACTACCAATCACCAATCACCACCCACCAATCCCGAGGACACCTACTGCCTCCTCTACACCTCCGGCACCACCGGCAAACCCAAAGGCGTCATGATCCCCAAACGCCAGCTTTACTGGAACGGGTACAACACCGCGATCAACTGGGGGTTGCGGGAGACGGACGTCAGTCCGATCTTCACGCCGCTGTATCACGCGGGCGGAGTGGCGGCGTTTCTGATCCCGATCTTCTGCGCGGGCGGCACGATCGTGTTGCACAAGTCGTTCGACACCGCCGAAGTGTGGCGGACGATTCAGCAGGAGCGATGCACAGTCGTCCTCGGCGTGCCGACGATCTGGAAGCTGCTGATGGACGCGCCGGAATTCGCGGGCGCCGATCTCTCGCAAGTCCGCTGGTTCATTTCCGGAGGTGCGCCGCTTCCGCAATACATCATCGACGCGTATCAGAAGCGCGGGGTGGCGTTCAAACAGGGATACGGGATGACGGAAGTCGGCGTGAACTGCTTCACGATGACCGTCGAAGACTCATTCAACAAACCCGGCTCGATCGGCAAGCCGATGCTGTTCACGGAAGTGAAGCTCGTCGACATGGATGGCGATGTAGGCGAGATGTGGATCCGCGGCCCGCACGTCTCGAACGGCTACTGGAACAACGAAGAAGCCACGCGCGCGGCGTATGGCGAGGACGGCTTCTTCCGCACCGGCGATCTCGCGCGGCGCGACGAAGACGGCTTCTTCTACATCGCCGGCCGGCGCAAGGAAATGTTCATCAGCGGCGGCGTGAACGTCTATCCCGCGGAGATCGAGGCCGAGCTGGTCGCGCATCCCGAAGTCTCCGACGCCGCGGTGATCGCGGTGGCGGATGAGACGTGGGGCGAGGTCGGCGTCGCGTTCGTCGTCGGCAGCATTCGCGAGGACGAGCTCACCGCGTATCTCGCGCAGCGCATCGCAAAATACAAAGTGCCGCGCCGCTTCCTCTTCGTCGAAGCATTGCCACGGACGCCGTACGGGAAGGTCGTGAAGGAGGAGCTACGCCGACTGCTGAGCTAGTATCCGTACGGATGACGCAGGAAGAGCGGTCGGAGAAAAGCAGGCAGCACATCCTCGACGCCGCGCTGAAACTGTTTTCGCACAAGGGGTACGGTGCGACCAGCGTGCGCGACATCGCCGAGGAGGCGGGGCTGTCGAAGGGGAACGTCTACCACCACTTCCCCGACAAGGAGACGATCTTCCGCGGCCTGCTCGACCGTTATTTCCAGGCGATGTCGCAGCCGGAGTTCCCGTTCAACCGCGCGCTCGCCGAGGGGGCGTTCCCCGAGAACCTCGAGGCCATCGGCCTCGCGATTCGCGAGATCGTGCGCGACTACCGCGAGTACGTCGCGCTGATCTACGTCGACGTCGTCGAGTTCGACGGCAACCACGTCCGCAAGTTCTACGGCGACATGGCCGAGCGTTTCAACGTGTTCATGAAAACGCACGGGATGGAGCGCGAGCTCGCCGAAAAACTCGCGCCCGGCCTGTCGCCCGTCTCCGCCGTCATGCTCGCCACGCGCATCTTCTACAACTACTTTACGATCGAGATCCTGTTCGGCGTGAAGGACCATTTCGGGAAAGAGACGGACGCGGCGGTTCATGAGATCTCGCGCATCCTCCGGCATGGCATGCTGAAGACGTAACGCCTCGTTTGCCGGAAAACGCGCCGGCAGGCGTACGATTCACGGAATCATGCGCAGACTGCTCCCCCTCCTGGTCCTGATGCCGGCGCTCGCCTACGCGCAGGGGACCTTTCAGGACAAAGTCGTCGTCACGTACGTGGAGGTCCCGGTCACGGTCCTCGGCCGCGACAGCATGCCCGTCCGCGGGCTCACGAAGGCGAACTTCGAGTTGCGCGACGGCGGCGAGAAGCGCGAGATCGAGTCCTTCGACGCCATCGACTTCACCGCCGCGGGCGCGCAGAAGATCATCTCGCCGCTCAACCCCGCGTCGCGGCGCAACTTCCTCCTGCTCTTCGACCTCTCCTATTCTTCGCCGATCTCCATCGGCCGGGCGCAGGATGCGGCGCGCAACTTCATCGTGCGCAGCGTCGGCCATCGCGACCTCGTCGGCGTCGCCGCGATCGACGTCAATCACGGCGTCCGTTTCCTCACCGCCTTCACCACCGACCGCAATCTGCTGAACGCGGCGATCCGCGATCCCGCGAACTTCCGCGGCTTCGATCCGCTGCAACTCTCCGTCGCTCGCGGCTTCGAGCTCGGCAGCGAGAACAGTCCGGCGCCACAGGGGGCGGACGGGACCGAAGCCATCGCGAAGGAGCTGGCGCAGGATTTCGCGCGCACGGTCACCCGCATGGACGACGCATATCGCCGCAATCGGGTGAAGCAGCAGGTGGAGATGCTCTCCATCACCGCGCGCTCGCTGGGCAAGCTCGCGGGGCGGAAGCACATCGTCCTGCTCTCCGAGGGATTCGATCCCCGGCTCGTGCAGGGACGCGTCGTCGGCGACGTGAAGGAACAGACCGACGAGAACATCGCCGCCCTCGGCGGCGAAGTGTGGAAGATCGACAGCGACAAACGCTTCGGCAGCGCCAGCTCGCAGCGGAGCATCTCCGACATGGCCGAAGAGTTCCGGCGCGCGGACGTCGTGCTGCATGCCGTCGACATCCAGGGCGTGCGCGTGCAGAACGACGTCCAGGGCGGCGCGCGCGTCAATTCCAACGAAGGACTGTTCCTCCTCGCCAACTCGACCGGCGGCACCGTGTTCCGCAACTCCAACGACATCAGCTCCGACTTCGACCGCCTCGCGCGCCAGCACGAAGTCGTCTACGTGATCGGCTTCCAGGCGCCCGTCGGCCGCGCCGGCGAGTTCCACGACCTCCGGGTCAAGCTCGTGAACGTGCCCGGCGCGCGCGTGCAGCATCGCGGCGGCTATTACAGTTCCGGCAACGAATCGATCGTCGAGCGGACGCTGTCGAGCGCGGAAGTCATCATGAACGACATCCCGCAGACCGACATCGACCTCGCCGCGATCGCGACGCCGTTCCCGTCCGCGGGCGGCGGCAAGTCGCAGGTGCCGGTGATCCTCGAGATCGACGGCGACGACCTGGTGAAGCACTCGCTGAAGAAGGGCCTCACCGCGGAGATCTACGTCTACGCCTTCGACGAGGACGGCTTCGTGCGCGACTCGATCTATCAGCGGATGCGTCTCGATCTCGCGCAGGTCGGCGAGCGCTTGCGCGGCGCCGGCATCAAGTTCTACGGAACGCTGAACCTCATGCCCGGCCAATATGCGATCAAGAACCTCGTGCGCATCGCGGAGACGGATGCGAAGGGCTTTCAGCGCGTCAACCTCTTCGTTCCTACGGCCGACGAGGTCGCGGTGACGCAGCCGCTGTTCTTCGAGGAGCCGCGCGAGTGGGTGATGGTGAAGGGCGGCGCGGGCAACGACGCGAATGCGCCGTATCCGTTCATGCTCGACGGCCAGGCGTTCATCCCCGCGGCGCGCGCGAACCTGCGCAGCGGCGAGCCGCGCCTGTTCACGGTGTGGGTCTACAACGCTACGGCGGACGAGGTGACGCTCGAGATCGCGCCGGAAGCGAAGCTCGTGTCGTCGAAGCCCGACGCCGACGTGACGAAGTACGTGTACGCGCTGGAGCGCTTCCCTGCCGACGCGCGCGAGCTCGGCGTCACGATCCGGAAGAAGGGCTCGAGCGACGAACGCCGCGTCAGCGTCCCGATTTTTCCGCGTTAGACTCGAGAGGTATGACAACGCGTTGCCGCCCGGCGCTGCTCGTTGCTGCCGTCCTGCTGACGTTCGCCTGCCGCGAAAGCGCTCGCGAAAGCGTTCGCGAAAGCGTTCGCGAAAGCGCTTATGAGTTGCGAACGGATGTCCGGCTGGCAGGCGACGGGCAGTCGTTTCTGACGGTCGAGGTGTTTTCGCCGCGGCACGAGAGAGTTTCTCACCTGGCGGATCTGAGGATGGTGCCGGGAAACGGTACTCGAAGTATGAGCCAGCGGGACGATGGGCCCCAGGTCTGGGTATTCGTGGAGTACGACTCGGAAGGCCGCGGCGGATGGGTGACGCTGCGTGTCGTGAACGGAGAAAAGGTTCTCACGGAGTCGACGCGGTTCGTCGAGCGCCCGCTTCCGGCCGGCTACGTCCACGCCGGCATCTGGAAAGGCGTCGACGAGGCGCAGGTGATCGACCGCTTCAGTCCGATGTTTTCTGAACGGCCTGGTCGAAAACGGCGCAGCGGACTGGTTCTGGTCGAAGCAAGAATCAATACGAGCGGCACCGTCGACAGTGTGGCTGTGCTGAATCCTTCGCCGACCTTCGAGGGTCTCGACATCGATGCCGCCAATGCCGTGAAGCAATGGCGATTCAAGCCGGCTACGATGGATGGCAAGCCGGTTGCCGTCGCGGCTCTGCAGCGGTTCGATTTCAGATTGCGCTGACGAACACGATCACGTCTCGTGCACGCGGCGCGCGGAACACCGCGACGCGGCGGAAGCGCGCGAGCTTCGCCGCTACCTCGGGGGTGAGATCACTCTCGTAGATGATCACCGCGTCCGACTCGTCGATCCCGGCGAGATTCCGCGGCGGCGTGCCGAGCTCGATCGCTTTCGCGCCGCGCGTCAGGTACAGCTTGTCGCCGCACGCCCAGGGCTGGCTGATGGTGATCGTGCGCATCGACGGGTCGCGACCGAGCATGCGCGCCGCGGCGACGGCGGGACGTGACTCGCGGCCGAGGAAGCGGAGTCCCCAGAGGTTCCACATCACGCCGATCGCGAGGAGGCCGAGGGCCAGGGCGCGCGGAACGCGCGCACCACTCCGCCAGCCGATCGCGAAGCCGCTGCCGGCGAGGATCGCGAGGAAGGGGATGATGCCCTGCAGGTAGCGCACTTCCTTGTGCGCGATCAGCGACAACAGCACCAGCGGCACGAGCACGAACCACCATGCGCTCCGCTGGCGCCGCGCGCTCCACAGAAGCGGCAGCAGCGCCGGCGAGCACCAGCGCGGCAGCATCGCGAGGTACCAGAGCGGTGACTGCTGCTTCACGCGCGAGGCGAAGTCGCGCTCGACGAGCGTGAGCTGCGCGAACTTCCGCAGACTCGCGAACGGCTCGCCCCAACGGATCCAGTCGGCGACGCCGACGGTGATCGCGATGGACGCGATGGCGCCGAGGGCGACCTGCCACGCTTTTTTTCGAGCGACGATCAGCAGCGGCACGAGATACACGATCTCGCTGTAGCGGTCCGCGAACGCGACGCCGGCCAGCGCGCCGGCGGCGAAGGGATGGCGCTCGACGAGCAGCGCCGCGGCGACGATGCAGAACATCGCGAGGACGCGCGGATACGTCGTGCTGCCGAAGCCGAGGGGCAGCCAGTGCAGCGCGAACACGATCGTGGCGGCCACCGCGGCGACGGCATCGTTCGTCCAGCGCATCGCGAGGCGGTGCACGAGCACGATCGTGAGCGACGACGCGAGCGCGAACGGAATCGTCGCGATCACGATCAGCGCCGCGGGATCATCGATCCTCGCGAACGTCGCCGCGCGGAGCAGCGGCGCGACGACGACGTCGGGCACGAGCGTGTTGCGCACGTCCCACGTCCCGTAGTCGAAGCCCGTCGCGAGCCGGAACGCCTCGCCGAGCACCTCGACTTCATCGCCGGTGAGGAAGCCGTAGAAATGCTGAGCCAGCCACAGCTGCAACGCCGCGACCATCGCCGCGAGAGCGGCGTAAAATCGGGACATCATGAAGAAATTCGCCTGTCTCGCGCTGGTCATCATGGCTGTGGCTTCGGCGGCGCTCGCGCACGAGGGCCCGGTGTACGACTTTAACGTGCGGGTGACGCCGTCGCGAGCGAATCGCTTCCTCCTGCACATCCTCGTGATGGTTCCGGACGGGATGTTCACGCTCGGGACGGACATGGCGGCGGACGAAACGCAGACCATCACGAGCGAGAAAGCCGAACGCACGATGAGCATCGTCCTGCGGCTGAACGCCGGCGGCGACGGGACGGCGGATCTGCAGGTCCGGGAGAAGAACGGCAGCGTCCAGACGTTGTCGCGATCCTTCACTCCCATGATGCCGCCGGTGGACGACGGGAAGTACAAGCGCATGGGCACCGGCATTCAGGCGCCGGTCGTCATCCAGCGCGTGGAGCCGATCTATACGACCGAGGCGCGAGCCGCGCGCATTTCGGGAATCGTCATTGTCGAAGCGCGGATCAGCGAAACCGGCGCCGTCGACGACGTGCGCGTCATGAAGCCGCTGCCGTTCGGCCTCGATGAAGCGGCCGCCGAAGCAGTGAGACAATGGAAGTTCCGGCCGGCGACGCAGGACGGGAAGCCGATTCCCGTCGTGTTCAACCTGACGGTGAATTTCCGGCTCGATAAACTCGAGTGATGCGCGGCGCGTGGGGTTCGAAGGCACACGCCGCGCACCACTCCGCCTCAGGCTACATGGCCCAGGCGTAGCCGACTTTCACGAACAGCGTGCGATCCGCCTCGGTCACGTCATACGTGTCGTTCGCGAGGCGCGTCGACGAGTAGCCGACGAAGAGCACGGTCTGCGGGTTCACCTTGTATGAGAAGAGGAACTGCGGGAAGAGGCGCTTCGACTGCGCGTCGACGGCGAACCTGTACAGCGCGGGATCGCGCCGGACGTCGCTGTACTGCAGGATCGCGCGCACGAACATCCGCACGTTGAACTGATAGACCGCGCGGAACTCCGCGACGTCGGCGGTGTAGAGCCGGCCGTCGTCGACGTACAGCCGCTCGTTCTGATCGCTGAGGCGCAGCTCGAGGTGGCGCGTGGCCTTGTAGCGGATGGAAGGCGCGAAGCGGACGCGCGTCGCGGGACGCGTATTGGCGAAGTCGATCTGGTCGCCGGCGTTGAGCTCGACGGCGAAGTAGATGCTCTGCAGCGGCGTCATCTCGCCGTAGAAGTTCATGAACTTCTCGTTGTTGAAGGCCATGCCGTCGAAGAAGCGGTCGCGCGTGCCGACGTCGAGGTTCACGTACGACTGCTTCGGTCCGCCGACGCCGACCCACATCTCCCACTCTTCCTCGAGCACGTCGCCGGTCTTCGTCTCATCGGTGCGGTCCCAGTCGCCGCCCCAGAAAATGCGGGTCCACCACGTCTTCTGATCCTTCGCCGGCCAGAACGTCCGCTCGACTCCCGCGATGGCCTGACCGTAGCCGACGCGCGGGATGAAGCCGGTGTCGGCGCGGAAGTCGTCGCCGACGTATTCGTAGCTCGCGTTCCAGTACCAGTTTTTCGAGCTGTGGCGATAGCGCCCGAACGCCGCTTGTCCTGACAGCGACGACGCCTGATCGAAGCGCGTCGCGATGGCGGACGGATATTCGGTGCTCGACGACAGCACCTGTCCGCGAATCGTGTCGGCCTCGGTGACGCGGAAGTTCCAGTCGACGCCGCCGACGCGATTCGCGTAGCCGTCGCCGGTGCGCGTGGTGAACAGCGCGCCGACGTTCGAGCGTTTGCCGACGTCGTAGCGGTAGCGCAGCACCGCGGCGATGTTTTTCTCGTCGAGCGTCGTCAGCGATGAGCCCTGGCTTCCGGGAATCAGCAGGTTCGTCTTCGCGTCCTGCGCGAGGAAGACGCCGCCGCCGTGCGGTCCTTCCTTGCCGGTCAGTTTCACTCCGACCTCGGGGGACGCGATGGTGCGCGTGTAGACGGTCGGGAAGGGCGTCTCGAAGAAGTCGGCGCCTTCGAGGAAGAACGGGCGCTTTTCATTGAAGAAGAGCGCGAAGGTGTTGTTGATGTCGAGCTGCGGCGAGTCGGCTTCGACCTGTGAGAAATCGGGATTGATCGCGGCGTTGAGCGTGAGGTTCGGCGTCATGCCCCACTTCGCGGTGAGCCCCGGCTCGGTGTTGAACGAGCCGTTCGCGAGCGGGGAGCCGAGGTCCGGACGCGCGTCGGTGCGCTGCGAGGTGACGGTGGGACTGAGCTCGACGTTGCGTCCCGGCGTGATGCCGCGGAAGCCGGTGAGCTTCGACATCTGGCAGACGTAGCAGCTGCGATTGCGGTCCTGGCGATGGAGTCCCATCCGGTAGCGCTGGTCGCGCGGATAGATGCGGAGGATGTCGATGCCCCACGTCTGCACGTCGGCGGCGTGCTTGAAACGGATCTGGCTGAAGGGGATGGCCATCTCCGCTTCCCAGCGGTCGCCGTGGATCTTCGCGGACGCGGCCCAGATCGCGTCCCAGCTGTCGTCTTCGTTTCCGTTGATGTCGTTGTTGGTCAGGTCCATCTGCACGCCGGCGGGATTGACGAAGAACTCGAACGCGCGGCGCTCGTCATTGAACGAATCGATGGCGATGCCGGCGAAGTCGTCCTGATATGCGCTGTCGCGATCGGTGAGGTGCGCGCGGATGGCGCGTGGATCGGGATCGAAGGCGCGGATGGCGACGTAGAGGTTCTTGTCGTCGTATCCGAGGAACGCCTCGGTCTTCACGCGCGACTGGATGTTGTCGCCGGGGAACGTCTCGTACGGCAGCTCGATCGGCTTCGCGTTCACCCACTCCGCCGCGTCGATCACACCGTCGACGACGATCGGCTTGTCGAGCCGTTCGATCGCCCACGTCGGCTTCTCGGCGGCAAAGAGGGGTGCGGCAAGACACACCACGAGCGTAAAAAGAGAAAAGCGGCGCATTGTCGTCTCCTGAAACTCTCTACGCGCGGATCAGCTCTTGTGCTTACCCTTTTCGCGTTGCCTCGCGCGGTACTCCGCCTTCACTTCCTCGCGGAAGTCGTCCCAGCGCGGGTCGTCGCGCAGCGCATCGAGGTCGTCGTCGCTGTCGATGTAGTTGCCGAGCTCGAACTTCGCGGCGCGCGCTTTGTTCAGCCACTCGAACGCGGCGTTGCGATCGCCGCGCAGCGCGTAGCCGCAGGCCATGTTGTAAGACGACGTGCCGACGCGATAGCCGAGCTGCAGCGTGTGCTGATAGGCGGCGAGCGCGGTGTCGATCTCGCGTGCCTGCAGCGCCGCGAACCCGAGGTTCATCCACACGCGGCCGGTATTCGGATACTTCTGCGTCATCGCGCGGTGATGCTCCATCACCTCGCGCCACTCATCGCGATCGTTGCGGCCGCTGTACTTGTCGCAGCAGCCTCCCATCTGGAGGTCCTTCGCCTTGCGGCGAAGCGCATCGAAGCCGCTCTGCTGGCGCAGCAGCGCGATGTCGGGATCGTTGCTCATCTTCTCGTCGCCGTCGAAGCCGGCCTCGATGGCCTTGTCGAGCCAGCGCATGCCGGTCGCGGCGTCGCCCTTGAGCGAGTACGCGCAGGCGATGTTGTACATCGACGTCGACTCGCGCTGGCCTTCCCTGATCGAGCTCTCGAACGCGTCGATGCTCTCGTCGAGGCGGCGCAGCCGCAGCAGGTCGAGACCGACCTCGAACCAGTCGTTGCTGGAGTCGAAGTCGAAGTCGAAATTGAAGTCTTTTTTGTTGCTCAGCACCTCGTTCATCACTTTGACGCCGGCCCTGACGCTCTGACGCACGCCTTCGCGGACGCCGTCGCGGATGCCTTCGCGCACGCCGTCACGCACTCCGTCGCTCACGGCCCCGCCGGAACGGAGGTCGTTGTAGCGCTCCATCGTCTGGTTGAGGCGGCGGTTCGCGATCTCGCCCGTGCTGTCGTTGACCACGCGCGTGAAGCGAGGATCGGATCGAATCGGATCGAAGTCGGAGTCCTCGGCGATCTTGTCGATGTCATCCCAGCCGGCGTCGATCGCTTCCTTCAGCGACGACAGCGCGTGGTCGGCGTCGCCGAGGAGCGCGAATGAGCAGGCGGCGTTATACAGCGACGTGTCGGGGCGATGCCCTTCCTCGGCCGCGCGGCGGAAAGCCACCGCGGCGTCGGCGTAACGATCGTTGCGATAGAGGTGATACGCGCGCTCCCACCACTCCTCGCCGTTGCGCGGCTCGCGCGCGAACTTGTCAATGCGCTTGTCGTACTTGCCGAGCTTCGTGACGAAGTAGTCCTCGAGCGCCTCGATGTCCGGCGTCACGTTGACGGTGGCGTCGCTCTTCTTGTCCAGCAGTTGCTGCTGTTCCTTCGCTGCGACCTGTTCGCGCTTCGCCTTCGAAGGCTCGGCGATGAGGCGGATCGCCGAGATCGGGATCAGGCACGCCACGACGACCGCGCAGGCGACGGCCACGCGGCGGCCGCTGAACGCGCGGCGCACCACGTGCGGCTGCAGGATCGAGAGCAGGCGGCCTTCGAGCTGCGACTTTCTCGACATCGCCAGGGTGACGGAACGGAACGGATCGAACGTCGGCATCGACCGCGCGATCGCGAGAAGGTGATCGGCGTACTCGGAGGGCTTCGTTCCACCCGCGAGCACGAGATCATCGCACGCGCGCTCGCAGTCGTTGCGGCCGGCGCGCTCGAGCGACCATGCCAGCGGGTGATACCAGAAGACACATGCCGCGATGCGGGTGAGGATCAGCGAGATGCCGTCGAAGCGCTTGAGGTGCGCGAGCTCGTGCAGCAGCACGACGCGCAGCCGGTCGACGGGCCAGGTCACGACTTCGGCCGGCAGCAGGAGGACGGGGCGGAAGAAGCCCCACAGCACCGGAACGCTGATGCGCGAGGAGCGGAGGAGACGCACGTCGCGTTCGAGCTTGAGCTGATCGCGGGCGCGGTCGAGCTCGACCAGCGCTTCATCCTGCGTCACTTCCTCGGCGCGTCGCGCGACATACCAGACGCCGAGCATGCCGATGATCATCTGCGCGAGCATCAGCAGCGCGATGAGGTCGATGGCGAGGACGATCAGTCCCTTCCACGTCGAGCGCATCACGTTCATCCCTCGCGTCATCGCCGTCAGCGGCTCTTCGGGGACGACGCCGGTGGCGCGCGCGAGGTTGATCGCCGTGCCGATCGTTTCTTCGCCGGTCACGCCGATCGTCTTCTGCGCCTGTTGCGGCCGCGGAGCCGGCGCGGCCGCGGGCGTGGGCGTCGCGACCGGCGTGGCCAGAGGCTTCGCGACGGCGGGCGGCGGCGCGACGGCGAGGTTCCACGCCGGCACGATGAACGTGAGGACGGGAATCGCGGCGACGCCGACGAGGGCGGCGGTGGCGACGAGGTGGCGCGTCGCGGCGGACGCGCGCGGCAGCGCCGCGAGGAGGACGCGGGCGACGGCGAGGATCAGCGTCGCCTTGAGCAGCATCAGCAGCATGCTCCCGGCACCGCCTGCGGCCTGAATGCGTGCAGCAAGCTCAAACAGCGTAGTCATTTAGCGTCCCTCCTTCCGCGCTTCGTCGATCAGAGTCGAGAGGCGGTCGAGCTCTTCATCGGTCATGTTGCCTTTCTGCCGCTCGATGAGCGTGGCCACGACGTTCGCGGCGGAGCCGTCGAAGAACGTGGCCAGCAGCTGGTCGAGCGCGGAGAGGCGGACTCGTTCGCGGTTCACGGTGGGGATGTAGACGTAGCGAGTGCCGTCGTGCTGGTGCTTGAGGTGCCCCTTCTGCTCGAGCACGCGCAGCGTCGCGCGCACTGCCGAGTACGTGGGTGGATCGGCCATCGTCTCCATCACTTCCGTGGCCGTGGCACGACCGCGGGAAAAGATGATGTTCATCATCTCCCGCTCCCGGCGACTCAACTCTTCCTGTTTGGGCATCCCGCCTCCGTGGTGCTGGATTTCTAGCATGTGCTGAGAATCTAGCACTTGGTACGCGATCTGGCAACGCCGGGTTGCGGTGGACACAGTTTGTTCACAAGTGGTGATTGGTGGCTGGTGATTGGTAGTTGAGGGGACACGCTCACGAAGAGGTTCCTCAACTACCAATCACCAACCACCAACTACCCATGTTGTACGATTCCCCCCATGCCGCAGCCCATCACCGACTTCATCAACCACCACTACCGCCACTTCAACGCGGCCGCGCTCAAGGCGGCGGCGGAGGACTACAACCGGCACCTCGCCAAGGGGGGGAAGATGCTGGTCACGCTGGCGGGGGCGATGTCGACGGCGGAGATCGGGCTGTCGCTCGCGGAGATGATCCGCCAGGACAAGGTCCACGCGATCAGCTGCACCGGCGCGAACCTCGAGGAGGACATCTTCAACCTCGTCGCGCACGACTGCTACGAGCGCGTGCCGCACTACCGCTATCTCTCCGCGCTCGACGAGCAGGCGCTGCTCGAGCGGCACATGAACCGCGTCACCGACACGTGCATCCCCGAGGGGGAGGCCATGCGGCGGATCGAGAAGGCGGTGCTGAAGCACTGGATGGAGAAGGACCAGCAGGGGAAGCGGCTCTTCCCGCACGAGTTCATGTACGAGATCCTGCGCGACGGCTCGATCGCGGAGTCCTACCAGATCGATCCGAAACACTCCTGGATGGCCGCGGCGGCGGAGAAGAACCTGCCGATGTTCGTCCCCGGCTGGGAGGACTCGACCCTCGGCAACATGTACAGCGGCCACTGCATCTCCGGCGACGTGAAGAACGTCCACACCGTCCGCACCGGCATCGAGTACATGATCGAGCTTGCCGACTACTACACGCGCGTCGCGCCGGAGTCGTCGATCGGCTTCTTCCAGATCGGCGGCGGCATCGCCGGCGACTTCCCGATCTGCGTCGTGCCGATGCTGCATCAGGACCTGCAGCGCACGAAC
>Ga0070700_100000025_pt1 | contig 126198 bp, 121 predicted proteins | sample KBSK5101metaG_FD_65456 | JGI IMG/M metagenome (GOLD analysis project Ga0070700, IMG submission 65456) | Corn, switchgrass and miscanthus rhizosphere microbial communities from Kellogg Biological Station, Michigan, USA - KBS K5-10-1 metaG | ecosystem: Host-associated > Plants > Roots >...
GTCGGCCGCGTGAAGCAGGCCGGCGAAGATCGCGCCGAACGAGCCGCTGCTCGTCGCGCACTGTCCCGCGGAGTTCGTGGTCAGGCCGAGGACCTTGACCGGAACCAGGCGGACGCGCGAGTTCACGCCGGCCGCGGCGAATGCGTTGCTGGAGACGGTTGCCGCGACGTGCGTACCATGGAAGAACAGGTCGTCCATCGGTCCGTACGTGAAAGGCAGTGGTGGAACGCAGACGGGATTGTCGAGCTGGAACTGCGCGCCGAGCGAATAGTCGACGAGGCCGTTCAGATCGACGTGCGGACTCGACTGGCGATCGATGCCGCTGTCGAGAATCGCGACGCGCACGCTCGGCGAGCCGACACGTCCCGCGCTCCAGGCGATGTTCGCGCCGATGGCGCGCATGTTCCACTGACGAGCGAAGAACCCCGCCGTGGCCGGAGCGGCCGGGCTGGCCGAACCGGCGTTGAAGTCCTCAACGGCGAATTCCAGGCTGCCGAAGTCCTCGACCATGAATTCCTGACTGGGCCCCCCTCCGGAGGGCGGGGGGGCGGGGGCGGCGGGGGAGGCGTGGAGAAATCCTCGACGGCGAATTCCAGATTGGCGTACACGCCGGCCACGCCGCCGATCGCACCGAGCGCCGCGGCGCCGGCATCGTCGAGACCCGAGACGAGGGCCATGATCTCGTGCTGGAAGACAACCGTGCCGCCGTTGGCCCGGACGGTGTTTTCGAAATCGGCAGGCTTGCCGTTACGGAACTCGACGATGTGATTTGCGGAGCCTGCTACGGTAAACAACAGAAGACACACTGCGAACAAGACACGCACTCTCATGAGAACCCCACCTTTCAGTTGTAAAAAGAGAATGTGGTCCCGCGTCGGTAGCTCGGCAGTCTCGTTCGGAGAAAGGAGGAGATCCGTGGCTTTGCGCCCCCGCCTCGCGACGGGTTTGCCTTTTCGTGTCGGGGGTTGTGCGCGCAGTGTACGGATCACCGCCCATCCGTCAACCACCAATTACGGATCAGCGCAGGTTCCAGAACTCCGACGTGAATCCGAGCGAGGCGAAGACGGCCTCGGTCTCCTCGAGCGTGCGGCGGCGCCACGCCGGATCGCGGCGATCTTCGCCGTACCAGATGCGCGCGAGCTCCCAGCCCTGAGCGAGCGGGATCACCGCGCCGCGGCCGAGGCGCCAGGCGGCGCACCAGCGGTCGATGTGCTCTTCCGACCGGAAGAAGAGCATCGTCTTTCAGGTGAAGACGAGATCCTTCCACCAGTCGCGCGCGAGAATCGCGAAGTGCATCAGTCCATCGCCGTCGAGCGTTCCGTCGACGATGCGGAACGACGCCGACGTCCCGCAGTCGGCGCAGCTCGTGTCGATCTCGCCGTCGCTCTGCAGCATCGCCGGAATCCCGAGCGCGTCCCATACACAGTTGCCGTACGCGGAGACGCCGCGCGCGCGGACGCGGAACGGCGTCGGCACGGCGGAGTACGGACCCGCCATCAGAATCTCGCCGCTCTCCGGCTGCAGCACGAGCATGTGCGCGTCGGCGAGACGGCGGAACGATGCGAGCACCTCGGATTGTGTGCCGGTGATGCGCGACGAAAGAGGAGGCTTGCCCTCGCGCATGGTGAGGTCGTAGACCTGCCAGCGAACTTGTTTGTCGAATTGTTCGATGGCTCATGATCGCACACGGAACACCATTTGCTTCGCACACGCCAGCAGTGTCGAGAGCGAAGCTGATCGCGCGCAGGGCGACCATCATCGCCGTTCCGTTTCTCACGGGGATCGGCGTCGCGCTGACGTTGTTTGCGTGCTGCTGTCCGGGCGGCGTCGCGCGCGACGGAGCGATCGCGCCGGTTCCCGCGCCGCCGATCGGGCTCGCGCATTTCGATGAGCCGGCGGAGGTCGCGCCGTCGGCGCACACGCAGGCGGAGATGCACAACGTCCAATTTCACGTCGATCCGACGATCGTGCTGCGCATCCACACGCTGCGCGGCGAGTTCTTCGATCGAACGGAAGGGCGGCCGCTGAACTTCGACGACAAGCGCTCGTTCATCGTCCGCATCGCCCGCGCGCGCATCGGCGTCGATAACCGCGCGCTCACCGACCTGCTGAATCACTACGCGTTCAACTATGAAGGCTCGCCGCTGAAGAACCTCGCGGTGCAGGTGCATGAGGGGCGGCTGGTGCAGCAGGGGATCATGCACAAGCTGATCGACATCCCGTTCGAGATGACGGCGGCGGTGTCGGTGGAGGACGACGGCTGGCTGCGCATTCATCCGATCGACATGAAGATCTGCAACGTCGACGGCACGCTGCTGATGAAGGCGTTCGGCATCTCGCTCGACGAGATCCTGAAGAAGCTGCCGAAGGGCGTGCGCGTCGAGAAGAACGATCTGCTCATCGACGCGCTCGCGATCCTGCCGCCGCCGGCGATCGAAGGACATCTGGCCGACGTCGAGCTGCACGAGAACGAGCTGCTGCAGATTTTCGAGGGCAGCGCCGCCGCGCCTCCGCTCGAGCCGCCCGATCCCGCGGAGCCGAACTGGATGTTCTTCCGCGACGGCACGCTGCGCATGGGCAAGCTGTTCTTCGTGCGCGCGGACATGCAGGTCGTCGACACCGACCCGCGCGATCCGTTCGACTTCTTCGTCGACTATTACAACCAGCAGCTCACCGCCGGCTTCACGCGCAATCAGCCCGACTACGGACTGCAGGTGTTCATGCGCGACTTCGACGACGTCGGCAGGCCGCCGCAGCCGGGCGAACGGCTCGCGCCCGACTAGGCGAGGCCGCGCAGCACCTCGCGGACGCGCTTCAACCCTTCCGCGATGTCGTGCAGCGACACGGCGCCGGCGCTGAGGCGGAACCAGCCGTCTTCCTGCTTCGTACCGAACGCCTGGAAGGGGACGACGGCGAAGCCGGCTTTCTCGAGCAGGAATTTGCGGATCGCTTCGTTCGTGCCGAAGCGCTGTATGAGATCGAACTGCACGGAGAGATAGATCGCGCCCTGCGGCGCGATGGCGTGGACGGGCAGCCCTTCGCGGCGCATCGCCATCAGTCCGTCGTACAGCGCGTCGAGGCGGAGGCGCAGCTCGCGAATCATCGCGTCGTGGTACGCCGCGATCTCGTCCTTCTGGCGGAGGAACGACGCGACCGCGAGCTGTTCCGGCTTCGGCGCCCACGCGCCCATGTGGCCGATGATGTCGCGCATGCGCGCGGCGACGGCGGGCGGTGCGGCGGTCCAGCCGACGCGGAGGCCGGTGGCGGCGAACGCTTTCGAGATGCCGTCGACGAAGATCGTCCACGCCGCGGATTCGGGTACGACCTGCGGCGGCGCGTAGTGGCGGTTGTCGCCGAAGGTGAGCATCCAGTAAACCTGGTCCCACAACAGGAACAGCGCTCGCTCGCCGCTCGCGGCGCGGCGTTCGTTCTCTTCGACGACGAGCCGCGCGATCGCCTCGACCTCGGCGCGCGCCATCACCGTCCCCGTCGGGTTGAGCGGCGTGCAGACCGCGATCATGCGCGCGTCGCGCACGTGCGGGCGGATCATCTCCGCGGTCGGCATGAAGTTCGTGTCGGCGCCGACCACCAGCTCCACCGGCACTCCGCGCATCAGATAGGTGTAGTGATTGTTGTTCCAGGACGGCGTCGGATAGATCACCTTGTCGCCCGGATCGACGACGGTCGCGTACGCGGCGTAGATGATCGGGCGCGAGCCGCCGGCGATGATGATCGACTCGAGCGGGTAGTCGAGATGCAGCTCATCGCGATAGAGATCGACGACCGCGCGGCGCAGCTCCAGCGTGCCATCCGAGGGGGGATAGTTCGTCTGCCCGGCCGCGAGCGCATCGGCGATCAGCGACTCGAGCAGGCGAGGGATGCGGAACTCGCTCGGCGAGAAATCGCCGACGGTGAGATTCGCGACCTCGCGTCCCGCCGCGGCGATCGCGCGGACCTCGCTCGCAATTTTCAGGACTTCGGAGCCGATCATGCCCTGCGCGAGCGTGGACAGCGAGAGGTTCGTGGCGTGTGCGAGTGTGTCGGTCATGAATCCCTTTCAGCGTTTCTGATTGTATGCGCGATGGATCTTCCAGAGGTCGCGCAGTGCTCGAATGAAGTCGGTGGATTTGACCTTCGAGCCCTTCACGTCGTGCCACACCTTGATCGGCAGCTCGTAGATCGCCTTCGCCGCGATGTCGCGTCCGCGCTGCTGGACGAAGCGGGCGATGATCTCGACGTCGAAGATCCAGCGCGACAGAAACGGCCGCCCGAAGATCTCGCGCATCGGCTCGCTGGTGCGGAAGAGCTTCGCGCCGCATTGGGTGTCGTAGACCGCCAGGCCGAGGGACGAGGAGATGAGGGTCGCGCCGATGCGGCCGAAGTAGTGGCGTGACGGGTTGCGGCTGATCGAGCGGCCGAGCAGACGGACGCGCGCGGCGAAGACCATCTCGATGTTCGGCGAGGTCGCGAAGACGTCGAGAAAGTCGACGAGCTGATCGAGCGGAGTCGCAAGGTCGGCGTCCCAGAATCCGACGAAGTCGGGCTTCCGCTCCATCGCTGCCAGGATCCCTCGCCGCACCGCCTCGGCCTTCCCCTGGTTCTGCGGGAGATCGAGCACGGAGAAGCGCGCGGGGTCTTCGTTGCTCAGCGATTCGAGGAGCCGGAGCGTGCCGTCGCGGCTGCCGTCGTTGACGAAGAGCAGCTCGATCCGCGCGCCCGGAACGGCGAAGCTCCGCAGCTCGTCGACGGGCAGACGCTGCTCTTCGTTGTAGCAGGGGACGACCAGGATCAAATGCACGGCGCGCATTCTACGCATACAATGGCGCGCCCACTGACCCGTCAACATGTTGACCAGTCAGTCCGCTGACGAATGGACATCCGCACGATCGAGACGCCGGTTCATGGCCGTTTCCTCTACGAGGAGAGGGGAGCGGAGCGGCTGGTCGTGGGGTTTCATGGATACGCGGAGAGCGCGGAGATTCATCTCGCGGAGCTGCACAAGATCGAGGGCACCGCGGGGTGGTCGCTGGCGGCGATTCAGGCGCTGCATCCGTTTTATACGAAGAGCGGGGATGTCGTCGCGAACTGGATGACGAAGGTGGATCGCGAGCTGGCGATGGCGGACAACGTCGAATATATCCGCCGCGTCCTTGCCTCGCTTCCCCGTCCTCGCACGCTCGTCTTTCTCGGCTTCTCGCAGGGTGCGACGATGGCCGCACGAGCAGCCGCGTTCGCTGGTCCGGCGGACGGGCTCATCCTCCTCGGCGGCGACATCCCGCCCGACGTGAAGGAATCCGACGCGCAGCTGCCGCCGGTGCTCCTCGCCCGAGGCAAGCGCGACGATTGGTACACGGACGCGAAGTTCAAGGATGACTTGAGGTTCCTGGAAGGGCGGACGCGCGTCGTGTCGCTGGAGCTCGATGCCGGGCACGAGTGGACGGACGTATTTCGGGCGGCGGCGACGGAGTTTCTGAACGGGCTCATTCGTTAAGACTTGCCCGTGTCTGCATCGCGTCTCGACCGTCTCAAAGCGCGCCTGAAAGAGCTGCCCAACCGGCCCGGCGTCTACCTGCACAAGAATGCCGAGGGGCAGGTCATCTACGTCGGGAAGGCGCGCAATCTCAAGAACCGCGTCACGTCGTACGTGGTCGGGAAGGGCGCGCGCAGCCATCCGCTCACGAACGCGCTGATTCCCGAGATCGAGGATATCGACTTCGTCACGACGAACAACGAGCTCGAGGCGATTCTCCTCGAGAACAACCTCATCAAGACGCACCAGCCGCGCTACAACGTCCTGCTTCGCGACGACAAGACGTATCCGTACATCAAAGTCACGATGTCCGAGGACTATCCGCGGGTCGTGTTCACGCGGCGGGTCGATCGCAAGAAGGGCGATCTCTTCTTCGGCCCGTTCTTCGCCGGCACCGCGCGGCGGATCCTCAAGCTCGTCGCCGATCAGTTCAAGCTGCGGAGCTGCGATCTCGACATCACCGAGGGGAAGAGCGCGCTGACGCGTCCCTGTCTCTACTACGACATGCACCAATGCCTCGGACCGTGCGTCGTCGGCCTCACGACGTCGGCCGAGTATCACGAGATGGTCGACGACGTGGTGCTGTTCCTCAGCGGCAAGTCGAAGGAACTGCAGGACCGGCTGCGGACGCGCATGTATCGCGCGGCCGAGGAGGAGCGGTTCGAGATCGCGACGTACTACCGCGACATCATCCGCACTGTCGAGCGGATTCAGGCCGAGCAACAGGTGGCGTCCGCCGACGACGAGGAAATGGACGTGTGGGGCTTGTACGAAGACGGCGGCGACGTCGCGGTGCAGCTCTTCGTCATCCGCGACGGCCACGTTGTCGATCGCCGCGAACTGTTCTGGGAAAAAATCGGCGACTACCAGCCCGGCTACTTTCTCAGCGAGATCCTCCAGCGCTACTACCAGGACAACCTCTTCATCCCGCCCGAGATCCTGCTGCCCTTCGAGGTGGAAGAGAAGGAGCTGATCACCGAGTGGCTCTCGTCGCAGTCGCGGCGCAGGGTGTCGGTGCGCGTACCGCAGCGCGGACGCGGCGTCGATCGCGTCGAGCTCGCGAACCGCAACGCGCGGCTCTCGCACGAGTCGCGCTTCCGCAAGTCGCAACAGGACCGCCTGCAGATCGCGGCGTCACGCCTTGCACAGGTTCTTGGGCACAGCGACCGTGAGATCCAGAAGATCGAGTCGTTCGATATCTCGAACATTCAGGGGAGCGACTCGGTGGCGGGGATGGTGGTGCTGGACCGCGGAAAGTTCGACAAGAACCAGTATCGCGTCTTCAACATCCGCACGGTTGCAGGGGCGGACGACTTCCGCTCGATGGCCGAGGCGGTGGATCGCCGCTATCGCCGTCTGCTCGAGGAGGAGAAGCCGCTGCCGGACATGATCCTGATCGACGGCGGGCGCGGACAGTTGAACGCGGCGCTCGCGGCGCTGACGAAGCTGGGGATCGAGGAGATCCCGATCGCGGGGCTGGCGAAGCGCGAGGAGGAGATCTACGTGCCCGAGCGTGAGGAGACGATCCGTCTCGAGCGCCACGATCCCGCGCTGCAACTCCTGCAGATGGTGCGCGATGAGACTCATCGCTTCGCCGTGTCGTCCCACCGCCGCCGCCGCGCGAAACGCACGCTGCACAGCGAGCTCGATGATCTTCCGGGCATCGGCGAGAAGCGCAAGCGTCTTTTGTTCGAGCGCTTCGGCAGCGTCTCCGCGATCCGCCAGGCCTCGGCGCAGGATCTCGTGAATGTGCTGGGGCGGAAGGTGGGGCAGACGTTGTGGGAGGAGTTGCACACATGACGGTTGCGCAGTCACGCGGTCGCGCGGTTACGCAGCAGTGCCTACCGCGTGACTGCGTGACCGCGTAACCATTCACGCCACATGCGATAATCGCCGCCGTCCGAAAAGAGGGGTCGAAGCATGCTCGAAGGCGAAATCAATGACATTCAACTGGTCGAGCGGCTCGTGGAGCTGTGGCGCGAGCAGTTCACCGGGGCGATTCGCTTCGAGAGCGACGGGATCATCAAGATCGTCTACTTCAAGGGCGGCGACATCCTCTCGGCGAGCACGAACGATCGCGCGGACTCGGTCGACGAGATCCTGATGCGGGCCGGCAAGGTGTCGCGCGAGCATGTGAAGCAGGCGCTGGCCAAGCGAAAAGAGAACGAGACCCTCGGCGACGCGCTCCTGAACCTCGGATTCATCACGCGCAAGGAGCTGACGTGGGCGCGGCGCGTTCAGGTCGTCGGCGTCATCCGCTCGATCGCGGCGTGGGCGTCGGGCTCGTTCACCATCGTCGCTGACTATCTGCCGAAGCGCGACGAAGGGACGCTGTTCCCGCTGCCGCAGGTGCTGGTCGAGCTGATCGTGACGGATCAGGACCGCCAGAAGTTCGAGCGCTTGATGGACGGGGGGACCGCGGTGTTCGCGAAGTCCAGCGATTTCGACGACGTGTTCCGCAAGCTCGGGCTCAACGAGCAGGCGGAGGGGATCGTGCGGCAGATCGATGGCTCGCGCAGCGTCGCCGAGGTGGCGACGGCTTCGGGCGGGGAAACGTTCAATGTCTACAAGCTCGTGCAGGCGCTGGCGACGCTGCAGATCCTGACGCGCACCGATCGCGCGGCCGCGCAGCCGGAGTTCGTGCTGGACGATCTCGCTGCCGCCGGCGTTGCCGACGCCGCGGATGTCTGGAACGACGAACCGCAGCCGCAGCCGCAGCCGACGTTCGAGCTGGATGAGGCGGAGGCGCTCGCTCAGCCGACGCTGGAGATCCAGATTCCGCCCGAGACACCGCAGGTACCCGCGGCCTCGGCGTGGGACGAGGAAGAAGAACAGGAAGAAAAAGTGGAAGTGCCGGAGTCGATGCCGGCGTGGGACCTTCCTCCGCCGCGCCCGCCGGCGCCGCCGCCGATTTCGTCGGTCGTCGCCGCACCCGCGGAGGCGGAAGAGGAGCAGTGGGGCTTCGACGAGGCGCAGATCGAGACCGCGCGCGCGTCGATGGCCGCGCCTTCGCGCAGCGCGCCGCCTCCGAAGGCGGGCGGGCGTCGCTACGGGTTCGTGATCGCGCTGCTGCTGCTCGCGATTCTCGCGGCGGCGGGGTATGCGGGGTTCTGGTGGTGGCAGGGGCGTCAGGAATCGGTGGACCGTGTTCCGGGAGCCGTGACCCGGGCTGCTGCGCCTGCGCCGAAACCGGCGCAGCCCGCGGTGGTGCCGGCTCCTGCGCCGGTGACTACGACGACGGCCACGACGGCCGCGACGACTACCGCGGCGGTGGACACGGCGGCGACGCAGACGATCGTCGAAGCTGTTCCGTTGCCGAAGGTTACTCCGAAGCCGGCGCCGATGGTGATTTCGGCACCGGCGCCGCCTGCAGTCGCGGCCAGCGCGACGGGACGCGAACGCTATGACGCGATGGCTCGCCAGTTCGCCACGAATCCGGCGGGCAATTTCACGGTGCAGATTCAGATCCTGTGCGACCCGGCGAACCTCGGCAAGGTGATGAGCTCCGGCGGCGAGAGCGTCTGGTTCGTGCCGCAGCCGATCGGCACGCGTGCGTGCTATCGCGTGTTCTGGGGCCGCTACAACACGCGCGACGAAGCGCAGCGTGCGCTGGCGCAGATTCCGGCGGACCTGCGCGATCCCAGCGCGGCGGTGAAAGCGGTGCCGAAGGGTTGAGCGATGCCATGGCTGATCGACGGCAGCAACGTGCTCGGCGCGATGCGCGTCGATCGCCACAGCGATGACGCGAAGCGGGGACTCGTGCGATTGCTCGGTGCGTTTGCACGCGCGAAGAAGACGAAGGTCGCATGCGTGTTCGACGGGCCGGAGCCGGCGAGTTTCGCGCGCAATCCCGGCAGCGTTTCGGTCGTCTTCAGCAGCCCGCGTTCCGCCGATGACATCATCGCCGAGCGCGCGGCGGGCGGGCGCGGATGGAACGTCGTGACGTCGGATCGCGGACTCGCGACGCGCGTGGAACGGCGGCAGGTGCGCGTCGTCGCGCCGTCGGTTTTCATTCGCGAAATGGAGCTCGCGGCGAGCGGCGGCGAAGCTGGAGACGAGGACTGGTCGACGTACTTCTCTGATCCGAAAAACCGCATTGAATTTTGATGTCGGCGCGCCGACATTCTTTCCAAGTAGCTTTATCCGCAATCATTTAACGCAAAGAATTTCGTCGCGGGAGGCGGTGTTACCGTAGGACGCGTGGAGTGGACCGGAGAATCGTCGCGCGCCGAGCAATCGGTTCGTGGAGGAAAGTCCGAACTCCGACGGGCAGCAGGCTGGCTAACGGCCAGGCGTGGTGATGCGACGGAAAGTGCAACAGAAAACAAACCGCCGACCGCATTCGCAAGAGTGCGAGGTAAGGGTGAAACGGTGCGGTAAGAGCGCACCGCGTCCCGCGCGAGCGGCGACGGCATGGCAAACCCCCTGCGGAGCAAGACCAAATAGGGACACGATGGAACCGCCCGTTTCCGCTCGAGTGTCCGGGTAGGTTGCTCGACCGCCGCGGCAACGCGAGCGGCAGATGAATGATTCTCGCCTCGACGCCGCAAGGCCGAGGGGAACAGAATTCGGCTTACAGGTCCACTCCACGCTTTTACAATGCGCGCGTGCTGACGAAACCGCGCGCTCTTCCGCAAAACGCACACATCGCCGTCCTCGCCGCATCATCGCCGAGTGAGCGAGCGCGCATTGAATACGCCGCGCGGCGCATCGAAGCGCGCGGGCATCGCGTCACGCTCGCGAACAACATCGATCATCGCCATCGCGGCTATCTCGCCGGGACCGACGACGAGCGCGTCGAAGAGCTCAACCGATTTCTCAGGTCTGCCGAAATTGATGCATTTTTCTTCGCGCGCGGCGGCTACGGCGCGATGCGCATCCTCGAGCGCATCGACTACGCCGCGATGGCCGCGAACCCGCGTCCGCTCGTCGGCTTCAGCGACATCACCGCGCTCCACCAGGCCATCGCACTGCACTCCGGCGTCGGCGGTTTTCACGGACCGATGCTCAATCTCGACTTCCACGACGCGCTCTCGCCCGAAAACGAGGAGTGGCTCTGGTCGATGCTCGCCGGTGAAGCGCCGCTCACGCATGCATTCGCCGCGGACGATGTCGTGCAGGAAGGAGAGGCTGAGGGCATGCTCTTCGGCGGCTGCCTCGCGCTCACGACGTCGCTCGCCGGAACGCCCTGGGATTTCTGGATCGACGACGGGATCTGGTTCTGGGAAGACGTCGACGAGCCGGTGTACCGACTCGACCGTATGTTGACCCACCTGGGGCTGTCTGGCAGAATGAAAACCATCCGAGGTGTGATCATTGGAGCATTGAAAAGCTGCGGGAACGACGCCGATCTGCGCGCGTTCCTCCGCGAGTTTTTTCAATCCTTCGACATTCCGGTCGTGCAGAACCTGCCCTTTGGCCATCATGGAAACAATCTGCTGATGCCCATCGGTACGCGGGTGCGTCTCAGCACTGCCGATTGCACGTTTACGGTATTGGAGCGAGCGGTCAGCTCTTAACAATGAAGGCTGTGTTCAAGACGACAGGCGGCGGAGGAAAGGATCCCGTGAAGGACTCCCAGCTCTCATTCTCCGCCGGGGACCGCATCTTCGAGCAGGGCGACCTCGGCACGGAGATGTTCATCATCCACGAGGGCACCGTCGAGATCATCAAGCACATCGGGACTGAGAAGCATCTCCTCTCGCGTCTCGAGAAGGGCGACTTCTTCGGCGAGATGGCGATCCTCGAGGCGATGCCGCGCACCGCCGACGCCGTCGCGGTCAGCGACGTGAAGGTCGTGGCCATCAACGGCTCGCGCTTCGACGAGATGCTCCGCAAGAACCCCGAGGTCGCGGTGCGGATCATCCGCAAATACTCGAAGCGCCTCCGCGAAGCCAACACGCTGCTTGAGAAACTCGTCGGCCGCGAGGTCGACGTCGATCACAGCGCCCTCGACGCCACGCGCATCGCCCCGCAGGAAAAAGCGACGCGCCACCGCATCCTCGACCTCGCCACCGGAACGGCCTTCCCCTTCAGCAACGGCGACGAGACCACCATCGGCCGCGCCGACCCCGTCACCGGCATCCTCCCCGACGTCGACCTCACCGCCGTCGACACGAACCGCTCCGTCTCGCGCCGCCACGCGAAGATCATCCGCACCGGCCAGGACTATCACGTCCTCGAAGAAGTCGGCACCGTGAACGGGACGTACGTCAACGACCAGCGCATCCCGACGGGCGTGCCGGTGACGCTGCACGATGGGGATTTGCTGAAGATCGGGCTGATTTCGATGAAGGTGGTTTTTGATTAACCGCGGTTGCGCGGTCGCGCGGTCACGCAGAGAACCTACCGCGTGACTGCGTGACCGCGTGACTATCTACCGAGCGTAGAACCCCTCACCTCCGCCAAAATACAAACGTGGCAATCACCCCGGAAACGCCCGTTCAATTTTTGAAAGGCGTCGGCGAAGGCCGCGCGCGGCTGCTCGCGGACGCGGGCATCGAGACCGTCCGCGATTTCCTCTTCTTCTTTCCGTATCGCTACGAAGACCGGCGGCATCCGGCGAGGGTGGCGGATCTCGGGCGGTTGATCGATACGCCGGTGCTGTTGCGCGGGCGGCTGGTGTCGGCGCATGCGCGCGTGTCGCCGCGAAAGCACATGCGTTTGTTCGAGGCCGTGCTCGACGATGGGACGGGATCGGTGAAGCTGATCTGGTTCAATCAGGCGTATCTCGCCGATCAGATCGCGCGCAACGATCGCCTCGCGATCTACGGCATCCCGCGCATCACCGGCTACGGCGGCGCGCTGACGATCGAGAGTCCGGACTGGGAAAAGTTCGAGGGAACGGAGGAAGAGGAAGGCTCGATCGTGCCGATCTATTCGAAGGTCGGCAACATTCCGCCGAAGGTGCTGCGGAAGATGGTCGCTGCGTCGCTCGAGGTCCTGCCTTCGATCGACGATCCGCTGCCGCCCGCGATTCGCGAGCACCTCGGCGTGACCGACCTGCACAGCGCGATCCGCGCGCTCCACCAGCCGGCGGAGCTCAACGGCGAGTTCCTCAGCCAGCGCTCGCCCGCGCATCTGCGCGTGATCCTCCAGGAGTTCTTCACGCTCCAGCTCGCACTGCGCGTGCGGCGCGCGAACGATGAAGTGCAGACGAAGACGCGCACGATCACGATCGATGACGCGCTGCGCGAGGAAGTGAAACGCATCCTGCCGTTCAAGCTGACACGTGCACAGAAACGTGTGCTGCGTGAGATCGCCGACGACCTCCGCTCGACGAAGCCGATGTACCGCCTCCTGCAGGGCGACGTCGGGAGCGGGAAGACGATCGTGGCGCTGATCGCGGCGATCCTGATGATCCGCAACGGACACCAGGTCGCGCTGCTCGCGCCAACCGAGATCCTCGTCGAGCAGCACTACCAGCGAATCCGTCAACTACTTGACCATAGCGTTGTGGTCGCGCGCGCGACCGGCTCGATGACGGCGGGCGAGCGCCGCACGCTCCAGTCGGGGTTGCGCGAGGGCTACATCCAGCTCGCGGTCGGCACGCACGCGCTGCTCGAGGACAAAGTGCAGTTCAAGTCCCTCGGCCTCGCGATCGTCGACGAGCAGCATCGCTTCGGCGTCGAGCAGCGGCAGAAATTGTTCGCCAAAGGCGAGATGCCCGACATCCTCGTCATGACCGCCACGCCGATCCCGCGCTCGCTCGCGCTGGCGATCTACGGCGACCTCGAGCTGTCGGTGATCGACGAACTGCCGCCCGGCCGCCAGAAGATCCGCACCGCCGTCCGCGCGTCACACGAGGTCGACCGCGTGTACGACTTCATCGACGAGGAGGTCGGGCGCGGCGCGCAGGTGTACATCGTCTATCCGATCATCGAGGAGTCGGAGAAGTCGAATCTGAAACCTCTGTCGCAGGGATTCGAATCAACGAAGAAGCGTTTTCCCAACCGCCGCGTGGCGATGATGCACGGGCGGATGAAGACGGACGAGAAGGAAGAGACGATGCAGCGGTTCAAACGCGGCGAGATCGACATCCTCGTCGCCACGACGGTGATCGAGGTCGGCATCGACGTGGCCAACGCGTCGATCATGCTGATCGCCGACGCCGACCGCTTCGGTCTGTCGCAGCTGCATCAGCTGCGCGGACGCGTCGGCCGCGGCACGCGCAAGTCGTACTGCATTCTGCTGCGCGACGAGCAGGCGGCCGGCGAGTCAAAGGACCGCCTCGCGCTGTTCGAGTCGTCGCGCGACGGCTTCGAGGTCGCGGAGCACGATCTGCAGATCCGCGGCCCGGGCGAGTTCCTCGGCACGCGCCAGTCGGGTGCGCTGCGCTTCCGCATAGGCAACATCCTCCGCGACTATGACCTGATGGAGAAGGCGCGCGACTTCGCCATCACCACGATCGCCGACGATCTGCCGCGCGCCGAAGCGATCGCGCAGAAGCTCCTCGGCGTCTCGGTGCCCGAGGCGGCGGCGAAGGACTGATGATGACGTTCCTCCGCCGGCTCGCACGCATCGTCATCCGTCCTCGCACGACGATGCGCGAGATCCTCGACACGCCTCCCGACCGGATGATCCTTCCGCTGGTGTTGCTCGGGATCGCGTCGGGACTGCTGCGCGGATTCAACGCCCGCTCGTTTCCCGGACTCGACGCGAAGACGTGGCTGATCGTCTGCGCCGCGATGCTCGGCGTCATCGCGTGCATGGTGCTGCTCTTCTACGCGTTCGCATGGCTCGCGTTCTTCATCGGGCGTTTGCTGGACGGAACCGGCGATCCGGCGGCGGCGCGCTCGGCGCTCGCGTGGGGAACGGCGCCGCTCATCTGGGCGCTGCTCTATCGTCTGCCGGCCGCGTTCCTCGCGCCGATCGCGAATCCGGCGCGCCTCGCAATCCAGGGGAGAGACATCAAGCTCGACGCCGGCATGTTCGGAGACGGCTGCTTCGCGGCGATGCTGTTCGCCATCATCGAGCTGGCGGTGCTGGCGTGGTACCTCGTCATTGCGAGCCAGACCCTCGCCGAGGCGCATCGGTTCGAGGCGTGGCGCGGCTTCGCGACGCTCGCCATCATCGCCGCGACGCCGGTGCTCGTCATGATCGCCGCGTTTCTCTCGCTCCGATGATGACCGTCGACATCCTCTCGCTGCTCTGCATCGCCGGCGCCGCGCAGTTGTTCACGATGGCGGCTGTCTTCGCGACCTCGCGCGCGCTGCCACAGCGGACCTTCGCCGCGTTCGCGCTCAACGTCGGCATCATCATTACCGGCTCGGTGCTGATGGGCTCCGTCGCACCGCTCGCGCGCGCGCACGTTCCCTTCAACTATCTCCTCGGCCCGCTGTTCTACCTCTTCGTCCGCGCGACGCTCATGGGCGAGCTCGGACGCCGCGTGTGGCTGCACGCGATTCCGGCCGCGATTGCCGCCGTCTCGCTGATCGCGTTTCAGCCGTCGGCGCGGACGTTCCTCATCGCACTCCTCGTGCAGGCCGTGGGCTACATCGCGGCAACGTTCCTGCTGCTCGCGCGTCACGACCGCGCGGATCGCACGCTGTGGATCGGCGCGTGGACGTTCGCGGCGATCTGTGCCGGAGCTTTCGCGCGTCTCGCCGGTGCGATCTCGCCACGCGTGATTCCGGCGATGCTCGCCGTCGCCGCCGTGGTCGTCGCCGCGGCATTGCTGCGAGGACGAGTCGCCGACAGAAAGTACGTTCGCTCGACGCTGCAGGACGATCGCGCGGAGCTGCTGCTTCGGCGGCTGCTCGAGCTCTTTCAGAGCGAGAAGCCGTATCTCGATCCGGAGCTCTCACTCGACGCGCTCTCGCGCAAACTCTCGATTCCGCCGAAGCATCTCTCGCAGATCGTGAACCAGCAGCTCGGCCGCAACTTCAACGACTGGATCAACGGCTGGCGCGTCGAGGAAGCGAAGCGCCGGCTCGTCGATCAGAAGCATGGCCACCTCTCCATCGTCGCGATCGGGGAGGCCTCGGGGTTTCGCTCCAAGTCGACGTTCAACGCCGCGTTCCGTCGCGAAACGTCGATGACGCCTTCCGAGTTCCGCCGGCAGCGTCCCGATTGACGGCGAAGACGTCCGGAATCGCGATTCCGGCGAACTTTTTCGCAACGCCCGCGTGAAACGTTCGCATGCGACGACTCTTCCTCCTCTCTCTCCTCATTTGTGCAGGACAAGCTCTCACCTTGTCCGGGCAGGCCAGGAGCGTGCCCTACACGTTCGACGTCTTCGAGAATCGCGCGACGAAGCGCGGCCGGAAGATCGCCATCAAAGTGCTCGTGATTCCGGCGACGAATCCGAAACCCGCCGCCGATCCGATGTTCGTGCTCACCGGAGGTGGTCCCGGCATCGCTTCGATTCCCGACGCGCAGTCGTGGGCCGCGAACTATCCGGAGCTCGCGGCGACGCGCGACCTGGTTTTCTTCGACCAGCGTGGAACGGGGGAGTCGAACGCGCTCGATTGCCCCGTCGGCGGCGGCGACGCCGCGATCCGCAGCTTTCTCGGCGGCGAGCTGTCGGCCGATCTCGTGCGCGCCTGCCGCGACGAGCTCGCGCAGCGCGCCGATCTGACGGCGTACACGACCGCCGATGCGGCGGATGACATGGAGGACATCCGCCGCCGGCTCGGCTACGCGCGCATCAACATCTATGGCAGCTCGTACACGTCGAGGCTGGCGATGGTGTACGCGCAGCGTTATCCGAAGCGCGTGCGGACGGTGACGATGAAAGCCGTCACGCCGTTCGCGCTCCGCAATCCGCTGCACGCCGCCGAAGCTGCGCAGGCTGCGCTCGATCGCCTGTTCGCCGACTGCGCGGCGGAACCGGCGTGCCGCGAAAAGTATCCCGACCTGCGCACGCAATTCGAGAGTGTGCTGGCGAGACTCGATGCGAAGCCGAGCGAGCTGTCGCGCAACGTGTTCGCGGGCGTCATCCGCCGCATGCTGTACAACGCGGACACGCAGCGTTCACTGCCGTTCGTGATCGCGTCGGCGGCGCGCGAGGATTACACGCCCCTCAAGCCCATCCTCGGCGCCGGCGACGCGATCGACCGCGCGCTGAACGTCGGCATGTTTCTCACTGTCACCTGCGCCGAAGACGTCGCGCGATACACGGAGACCGACGCGGTGAACGCCGCGCGCGGCACATTCAGCGGCCCCGTGCTCGCAACGGCGCTGCTGCGTGCGTGCGCACAGTGGCCGGCCGTGCCGCTGCGGCACAGGATCGAGACGAAGTCGAACGTCGACGCGCTCATCCTCTCCGGCATGCTCGACCCCGACACGCCGCCGCGCTGGGGCGAGGAAGTGAACCGCCTCTTTCCGCGCGCGAAACACATCGTCGTGGAAGGGATGGCGCACTCCGGCAGCCCGCAATGCGTGCGCGACCTCGTGACAAAGTTCGTCCTCGCCGGCAGCGTGAAGAACGTCGACGCGCAGTGCGACGTGAAGCGGCCGGCGTTCGTGATTCGGTGACGTGATGAATTTGCTACACTGCGCCGTCCTTTTTGACGGCGCAGGTCTCCATTGAATCAGTCATCCCAATTTGTCCTCAGCGGTTTGCGTCCGACGGGCCGCGTTCATCTCGGAAATTACTTCGGGGCGGTCCGCAACTGGGTGCAGCTGCAGGACCGCTATCCGTGCCACTACTGCGTCGTCGACTGGCACGCGCTGACGACCGACTACGCCGATCCGTCGAAGATTCGCCAGGCGACGTTCGACGCCGTCGCGGACTGGCTCGCGGCGGGACTCGATCCGCAGAAGTGCGTGATCTTCCTGCAGTCCGAGGTGAAGGAGCACGCCGAGCTGCACCTGCTGCTCTCGATGATCGTGCCGCTGCCGTGGCTCGAGCGCGTGCCGACGTTCAAGGACCAGCAGGAGCAGCTCCAGGAGAAGGACCTCAACACCTACGGCTTCCTCGGATACCCGCTGCTCCAGGCCGCGGACATCGTCGTCTACCGCGCGAACCTCGTTCCGGTCGGCGAGGACCAGGCATCGCACCTCGAGATCTCGCGCGAGATCGTGCGGCGCTTCAACAACTTCTACGGTCCCGTGTTCCCCGAGCCGCAGGCGCTCTTCACGGCCACGCCGAAAGTGCCGGGGCTCGACGGACGGAAGATGTCGAAGTCGTACAACAACACCATCGCGCTCACCGCGAGCGCAGATGAGATCCGCACGCTCGTCTCCACGATGTTCACCGATCCCAACCGCGTGCGGCGCACCGATCCCGGCAATCCCGACATCTGCAACCTCTTCCAGTTCCACAAACTCTTCTCCGACGACGCGACCATCGCCCGCGTCGATCACGAATGCCGCACCGCGCAGATCGGCTGCGTGCAGGACAAGAAGCTCCTCGCCGACATCATGATCGAGACGCTGCAGCCGATGCGCGAGCGCCGCGAAGTGATCGATCGCGATCCGTCGATGGTGTGGGACGTGCTGCGCGACGGTAACCGGCGAGCGCGCGAGCGCGCGTCCGAGACGATGGAGCTGGTGCGCGACGCGATGAAGATCGGGTACCCGGAGCTGCGATGACCGACGCGCCGCTGCCGCCATTGGAAGAGAAGGAAGACGAGTCGGCGTACAAAGTCACGCTGCCCGCCTTCCACGGTCCGCTCGATCTGCTGCTGCATCTCATCCGCAAGCACGAGATCGACATCTACGACATCCCCATCGTGCTCGTGGTCGAGCAGTACAGCGCGTATCTCGACGCGATGGCGGAGCTCGACCTCGACGTCGCCGCCGACTACATCTACATGGCCGCGCTGCTGATCAACATCAAGTCGCGCATGCTGCTGCCGCGCGACGAGACCGCTGAAGAGGCGAGCGAGGATCCGCGGAAAGAGCTCGTCGACAAGCTGCTCGAGTATCAGCGCTTCAAGGCTGTCGCCGAAACGTTCGCGGAGCTCGACGTCGTGCGCATGGGCATGTGGTCGCGTCCGCGCGTGCCGCTGCCCGGCTCAGACGAGATGCCGGAGATGGACATGAGCGAGGTCGGTTTGTTCGACCTCATCGACGCTTTCCGCACCGCGCTCGGCCGCTACAAGCTGAACCACCCGCAGTCGATCGGACTGCAGCGACTCATCCACAAGGTGTCGTCCAAGATGTCCGAGCTGTACGAAAAGCTGAAGGAGAAGTCGCCGCTTCGCCTGCAATGGCTGCTCGAGGGCCGCGACCGCGACGAGCTGGTGGCCATCTTCCTCGGCATGCTCGAGCTGGTGCGTCTCGGCGCGATCTCGCTGCAGCAGCGCAAGACCTTCGCCGAGATCGTCGTGTCGCGCACCGAGCAGGAGATCGATCCGGAAGCGTTCAAGAGTTATGACTGAGGAATCGATGGAAACCAATGAGATCAAAGCCGCGATCGAAGCCATCCTCTTCGTGAGCTCCGACCCGATCAAGGTCGACGAGCTCGCGGAGTCGTTCGACGCGGGCAGGGACGACATCGCGGCGCAGCTCGAGGAGATCAAGCGCGCGCTCGACGATCACGCCGGCGGATTCATGCTCGAGCAGACCGCGGGCGGCTGGCGCCTGGCGACGCGGCCGGAGCATGACTCGATCCTGAAAAAGTACTTCGCGAAGAAGGGCGAGAACCGGATGTCGATCGCCGCGCTCGAGACGCTGGCGATCGTCGCGTACCGCCAGCCCATCACCGCGCCGGAAGTGTCGGAGATCCGCGGCGTCAACTCGACGGCGGTCATTCGCACGCTGCTCGAGCGGCGCATGATCCGCGTGTCGGGACGCAAGAACGTCGTCGGCAGTCCGTTTCTCTATCGCACGACGAAAGAGTTCCTCGTGCACTTCGGACTCAACGACATTCGCGATCTGCCGCGGCTCGAGGAGTTCGGCGATCTGATCGGCGAGAACATCAACGATGATCTCGTCGCCGCGATTCAAAGCGCGGAGCCAGCCGCGTTGCCCGCGGAAGAAGAAGTTGCCGCGGAAGAAAGTCAGTTAGAATCGCAGCCGAGCGATTCAGCAGAAGAAGAGTGATGCAACTCGAGCGACTGCAGAAGATCATCGCCCATGCCGGCTTCGCGTCACGCAGAGAAGCCGAGACGATGATTCGGGAGGGACGGGTCACGGTGAACGGCCGTGTCGTCACCGAGCTCGGGTCGAAGGCCGATCCCGGCCGCGATCACATCAAGGTGGATGGAAAGCTCATCACCCGTGCGGAAACGCACCGCTACATCCTTCTCTACAAGCCGAAAGAAGTGACGTCGACGGTCAACGATCCCGAGGGACGCAGGACCGTCGTCGATCTCGTGAAGGGCGTGCGCGAGCGCATCTATCCGGTCGGCCGGCTCGACTACCAGTCCGAGGGGCTGCTGCTGCTGACCAACGACGGCGACCTCGCGTTCAAGGTCTCGCATCCGAAACACGGCTCGGTGAAGACGTACCACGTCAAAGTGCGCGGCGTGCCCGACGAGCGCATCATCGGAAAGCTCGAGCGCGGCATCACCATTGACGGCAAGCGCACCGTCCCGTGCGAGATCAGCCGCATGAAGACGACCGGGCGTTCGACAGGCAAGGGCGAAGACGAAGGCAACAGCTGGTACGAAGTCCGTCTGCGCGAAGGACGCAATCAGCAGATCCGCAAGATGTTCAAAGCGGTCGGACACCCTGTGTCGAAACTGCGCCGCGTCGCGATCGGACCGATCGCCGATCCGAAGCTCACGCCCGGCGACTGGCGCGAGCTGACGAAGCACGAAGTGAAGATGCTCGCCACGATGAAGGAAATGCCGAAGGCGAAAGTGAAGAAGCGAGTAGTACGCGCCTCCGGCGCGTCCAGGAAGAAGGGCGCGCCGGAGGCGCGCACCACTCGGAAGACGACGCCTCGGAAGAAAGCATCCACGCCGCGGCGCGCCACCACGCGCCGGGGGCGAGGGTAGTGATCGTCGCCATCGACGGACCCTCCGGCGTCGGCAAAACCACCACCAGCAAACTCGTCGCGCGCGAGCTCAACCTCCCGCACATCGACACCGGCGCGATGTATCGCGCCATTGCGCTCGCCGCGATTTGCGAGGGACTCGGCGTGCAGGATGGCGCGGCGCTCGAGCCGCTCGCGGAACGGACGTCGATCGAATTCGTTCCCGGCGATCCTCCGCGCGTTCTACTCAATGGAGAAGACGTCACGGGTCTCATCCGCACGCCGGAGATCAGCATGGGCGCGAGTCACGTCTCCGCGATTCCCGGAGTGCGGCGCGTGCTGGTGCGTCTGCAGCAGGAGCTCGGCCGGCGCAATGGGGGAGTGCTGGAGGGGAGAGACATCGGGACGAAAGTCTTTCCGGAAACACCGCATAAGTTTTTTCTCACCGCGCGTCCCGAGGTTCGCGCGCGGCGGCGTTATGAGGAATTGAGCGCAAAGGGACAGAGCGTCGACTTCAAGGCCGTGCTCGAGGAGTCTCTGCTGAGGGACGAACAGGACTCCACGCGGGCGGACTCACCATTGACGTATGACGAGTCGTACAAGGTGATCGACACCTCCGATCTCACCATTCCAGAGGTCGTGGACGCCATTGTGAAGAGCGTCCGTGTTGACTCCCCCTCCCCCCGCCGCTAAACTCCCAAATTCGGCGTGTATCAACAACTTAGCGTCGCTTTGCATCCGCGCGCGAAGGCGTATGGGGCGCAGACTTATCTAACAGGGGGTTCCCCGCTACATGGCGTCCAATGACGAGAAGAAAAAACCACTCCAGCCGCGTCTGGCGGATAGCAGCAACCTGGAGAACCTCGGCATGGACGAGCTTCTCGACCTCTATACCAGACCCACTCTGGCAGAGGGCGAGATTGTCAAAGGCCGCGTCGTCAAGGTAACCCCGTCCGACATCGTCGTCGACATCGGCTACAAATCCGAAGGACTGCTTCCCGCGAGCGAAGTCACCGGCTATGACGGCCAGGTGCGCGTGAAGCGCGGCGATGAGATCGAAGTCTACATCGAGCGTTTCGAGGATGCGTCGGGCTACGTTTCGCTGTCGCGCGAAAAAGCCGCGCGCATGCGCGTGTGGGACGACATCGAGGCCGCGTACAAAGCGGATCAGGCGATCAGCGGACGCGTCATCGATCGCGTCAAGGGCGGACTGCAGGTCGACGTCGGCGGCATCAAGGCGTTCCTTCCCGGCTCGCTCATCGATACGAAGCCGGTGAAGAACCTCGATGCGCTGCGCGGACACGAGCTCAAGTTCAAGATCGTTTCGTTCGACAAGAAGCGCGCGAACGTCGTGCTCTCCCGCCGCGCGATCGTCGAAGTCGAACAGGCCGAGGCGAAACACGCGACGTTCGGCCGTCTCAAGGAAGGGGAGCTGACGCACGGCGTGGTGAAGAACATCACCGAGTACGGAGTCTTCGTCGACCTCGGCGGAGTCGATGGTCTGCTGCACATCACCGACATCTCGTGGGGCCGCGTCACCCATCCATCCGAATACTTCAACGTCGCCGACGAGATCGAAGTGATGGTGTTGAAGTTCGACGCCGACTCCGAGCGCGTCTCCCTCGGCTACAAACAGAAGTCGCCCGATCCCTGGTCCGACGTCTCGGACCGCTATCCGCTCGGCAGCCGCGTGCGCGGCAAGGTCGTCTCGCTCACCGACTACGGCGCCTTCATCGAGCTCGAGGACGGCGTCGAGGGCCTGATCCACGTCAGCGAAATGTCGTGGACGAAGAAGATTCGCCATCCGGCGAAAGTCCTCAACATCGGCGACGAAGTCGAGGCCGTGGTGTCGGACGTCAACGTGCCGAACCGGCGCATCTCGCTCTCGCTGAAAGCGCTCGAACAGAATCCGTGGGACACGATCTCGCAGCGCTATCCCGTCGGCACGATCATCGAGGGGAAGGTGCGCAACCTGACCGACTTCGGCGCGTTCGTCGAAGTCGAGGAAGGCATCGACGGACTGATTCACATCTCCGACATGTCGTGGCACCGCCGCCTGAAGCATCCGAGCGAGGTGCTGAAGAAGGGCGACACGGTGAAGGCGCGCGTGATCAACGTCGACGGCGACAACCAGCGGCTGTCGCTTTCGATCCGCGAGTTCCTGCCGAACGAGTGGGACAACTTCGCGAAGCTGCACAACGTCGGCGACGAGGTGATCGGCACGGTCTCGAAGATCACCGACTTCGGGTTGTTCATCCGCCTCGCGGACGGCGTGGAAGGTCTCGCGCACGTCTCCGAGGTGCAGCGCGATGCGCGGCAGAAACTCGACAAGCTCTTTCATCCGGGCGATGCGGTCCGCGCGCGCATCATCAAGATCGATCCGGGCGAGCGGAAGATCGGCCTCACCACGCGTGACGTCGAGCCGCTGACGGATGAAGAACGGACGCAGCACGCCGCAGCGCCGGTCGATGAGCACCACGAACAGCACGAGCAGCATGAGCCCGCGCCCGACGCGGAGACGGAACCGGAATCGGAGCCGGATCCGCAGCAGAGCTGAGGCGCGAAAACGATGTCCGAGCTCGCGCCACCGCAGGAGTCACCGCCTCCTCCGCCGCCTCGTAAATCGCGCGCGGGGATGTTTTTCTTCGGCGCGCTGAGCGGCTGTCTCCTCGTCCTCGGCGGCTTCGTCTTCCTCTTCGTCCTGATCGCGGCCTGGGGCGGCGACTCGGGAGAGCTGAGCCTCAGCACGGAGAAAGTCGCGATCCTGCCGATCGAGGGCGAGATCCTCGACGCGCGCGAGACGCTTGACCTGCTGCACAAGTACGCCAACAACGCGACGGTCAAGGCGATCGTCGTGCGCATCAACAGCCCCGGCGGCGCGATCTCGCCTTCGCAGGAAATCTACGCCGCGATCCGCAAAACGCGGAAGGAAAGCGGGAAGCCGATCGTCGCCTCGATGGACAGCGTCGCGGCCTCGGGCGGCTTCTACATCGCCGTCGCCTGCGACCGCATCGTCGCCAATCCCGGCTCCATCACCGGCTCCATCGGCGTGATCATGCAGTGGCTGAACACGAAGGACCTCGTGCAGTGGGCGAAGATGAAGCCGGAGACGATTACCAGCGGTCCGATGAAGGACGCGGGCTCGCCGTATCGCGATCTCACGCCGGCGGAGCGCGAGTACTTTCAGCACATCGTGACGCAGCTGCACTCGCAGTTCGTGCGCGCGGTGGCGGAAGGGCGGAGCGGGAAGCTGAGCCTCGCCGAGGTCACGCCGCTGGCGGACGGGCGCGTGTTCACGGGTGAGGAAGCGCTCGCGCTGAAACTGATCGACGAGCTGGGAACGATCGATGACGCCGTGGCCGCGGCCGCGAAGTCGGCGGGGATCACCGGCGTGCCGACGAAGATCTGGCCGAAGCGGCGCGAGGCGACGTTGTTCGATCTGCTCACCGGCAGCGGCGATGCCGAGTCGCTGATTCAGCGCGTCGTCAGCCGCAGGCTGCCGCAATTCCTGTACAGGTGGTAGGAAGAGGAGGCATACCTTGGACGAACACAACGACAACGAGCTCGAACTGGATGACGAAGTCCGGCCCGGCGCCGGCGTGATGACGAAGGCCGAGCTGGTCGACGAAGTGGCGCGAGTCGTCCAACTGACGAAGAAGCAGGCCGAGACGATCGTCAACATCGTGTTCGACTCGATCGTCGACTCCCTCCGCGCCGGCCAGAAAATCGAGCTCCGCGGCTTCGGCAGCTTCCGCCTCCGCAGCCGCAAGTCGCGCACCGGCCGCAACCCCAAGACCGGCGAGAAGGTCGAAGTGCCGTCGAAGAAAATCCCGTACTTCAAGCCCGGCAAGGAACTGAAGGAGCTGATCAACAAGGCGCTGGGCGAGGGCGGGGAGGCGGCGCCGGAGTCGTAGGCACCCTCTCGTGCAGATCCTCTTCACGCCCTGGAGATTCTCCTACTTGACCGCGCCGAAATCCGAACCGAAGACGGGCTGCATTTTCTGCATCGCGGCCTCGTCGGAGAATGTGCGGGAGACGCTCACGCTGTTTCGCAATGACGCCGCGCTGGTGATGCTCAATCGATATCCGTACACGAACGGCCATCTCATGGTCGCGCCGGTGGCGCATGAGGCGCGATTATTCGAGAGCAGCGAGGAGTCGCTGCGCGCGCTGATCCGCCTCACCGCGGAAGCGCAGCGAATTCTCTCCGACGTCTATTCGCCGGAGGGCTTCAACATCGGCATGAACTTCGGCCAGGTCGCGGGCGCGGGAATCGCCGATCACTACCACGCGCACATCGTGCCGCGCTGGGGCGGCGACACCAACTTCATGACCGTCACGTCGAAGACACGCCTCGTCCCCGAGGAGCTCGACGCCACGTTCGACAAACTCGCACCGCACTTCCAGGAGCTGAGCTTCTCCGCATGAACGCGCGCGGCATCGTCGCGATGATCCTGGCCTGGCTCGTCCCCGGCGCCGGCCATTTCTACCTCGGCCGCCGCGAGCGCGCCGGCGCCTATTTCGCGATCATCGTCACCCTCTTCGTCCTCGGCCTCTCCATCGACGGCACGCTCTACACGCTCGCCGAAACGCACGGCTCGCTGCTGCGCGTGCTGGCGAGCCTCGGGTCGATGGGCTCCGGGGCGCTCTACTTCATCGCGCGCTCGATGGGGCCGCACGGCAGCGTGACCTCCGCGACCTACGAATACGGCACCACCTTCACGCTCTCCGCGGCGCTCATGAACCTCCTCCTCGTCCTCGACTGCTGGGACATCGCGCGGGGGAAGAAGGAATGAGCATCCTGCGGAACCACATGGTGCTGATGTTCATCTACGCCGTCCTCGCGGCGCTCTTCTTCGCGCTGCTGTGGCGTCACGAGAAGCGCGAGCGCGTGCGGCTCTTCTTCGTCATCTTCTGCTCGCTTTTCTTCGGCGGGATCATCCTCGGCTGGCTGATGTTCCCGTTCCCGCGATGAAGCTCGCCGTCGTCGCGGGCGAGGCGTCCGGCGATCTGCATGCATCCGAGGTCGTGCGCGAGCTGAAGAAAGTCGACCCGCAGCTCGAGATGTTCGGCATCGGCGGCGACCTGCTGGCGCGCGAGGGGATGACGCTGCTGCATCACGCGAACGAGCTCGGAATGATCGGGCTCTTCAACGTTCTGCGCCATCTCCCGATGTTCCGCCGCATCTTCCGCGAGCTGATGGAGCGCATCGAGCGCGAGCGGCCGGACGCGGTGCTGCTCGTCGACTATCCCGGCTTCAACCTCCGCGTCGCGCGGCGCGCGAAGGAAATGGGGCTGCGCGTCGTCTACTACATCTCGCCGCAGGTGTGGGCGTGGCGGAAGGGACGCGTACGCCACATCGCAAAGTACGTCGACCGGATGATCGTGCTCTTCCCGTTCGAGGAAGAGTTCTATCGCTCGCACGACGTGCCGGTGACGTACGTCGGCCATCCGCTGATCGAGCAGCTGGAAGGCGTGCGCAAGCCGCCGCGGCGCGACGACGAGCTGCGCATCGCGCTGCTGCCCGGATCGCGGCGTGCCGAGGTGCAGGCGCTGCTGCCGGCGATGCTCGACGCCGTCGCGGTCCTGCGGCGCGAGCGGAAGGTGAACGCGTACATCATCCAGGCGCCGACGATCGAGCACGACGAGCTGCTCGCGATCGTGCGCGCGAAGGACATCGACGTCCCGATCGTGCCGCACGATCGCGGCGAAGGCGTGGCCGCCGCCGATGTCTCGCTGTCCGCGTCGGGTACGGCGACGCTCGAGTCGGCGGTCCTCGGAACGCCGGTCGTGGTGATGTATCGCCTCAGCCGCGCGACGTACCTGCTCGGCAAAAAACTCGTGAGCCTCCCGCACTGGAGCCTCGTCAACATCGTCGCCGGAAAGGAAGTCGTTCCGGAGCTGATCCAGAGCGACGTGAACGGCGAGCGCATTGCCGTGGAGGTGCGGAGAATCGTCGCGCCGGAAAACTACGCGCGCATCTGCGCGGAGCTCGCGCGCGTGCGCGAGAAGCTCGGCGAGCCGGGCGCCAGCCGCCGTGTCGCCGCGGAAATCCATAAGATGGTGGCGGGATGAAGGTCCTGCGCCGCCTCTACGGCTACCTCGATCGCTACAAAGCCTGGGCGTTCCTCGCGTTCGGCTCGATGATCGTATTCGCGCTGACGCAGACGGTGCTCGCGGCGCTGGTGAAGCCGCTGATCGACGACGTGCTGACGCCGCCGAGCGTGCAGCGAGTGGTGACCCCAGGAGTGGTGCGCGCCTCTGGCGCGCCCCCGGAGGCGCGCCGAAGGCGCGCACCACTCGACGAGCTCCTCCCAAAGCCGGTTCTTCGCGTGAAGCAGCGCTACGACGCCTGGTGGAACGGCAACCCGGCGCTGAAGTGGAAGCGCGTGCTGACGATCCTGCTGCTGGTCTTCATCGTCCGCGCGATCACGTCGTTCCTGTCGGAGTACTCGTTCCAGAAGGTCGGCCTCTCGACCGTGCGCGACCTGCGCAATCAGCTCTACGAACGGATCATCCATCAGAGCCATCGTTTTTTCAGCGAGCGATCGACCGGAGAGATGGTGAGCCGCGTCGTCTCCGACGCCGACGCGATCCAGGCCGCGGTGTCGACGCGGATGGGCGATCTGCTGCAGGAATCGGTCACGCTCCTCGGCCTGATCGTCTACGTCTTCATCCTGAATCCGGTGCTCGCGCTGGTGAGCCTCGTCGGCGCGCCGCTGATCATCACGCCGGTGGTGCAGTTCGGGAAACGCCTCCGCAAGACCACGCACAAATCGCAGGAGCGGATGGCCGAGATCGCGACGCTGCTCGAGGAAACGATCCGCGGCGTGCGCATCGTGAAGGCGTTCACGATGGAGCCGTTCGAGATCGGGCGCTTCCACGAGGCGACGCGCAAGCATCTGCGCTGGAACCTGCGCGCGCAACGCATCCAGGCACTCACCTCGCCGGTGATGGAGCTGCTGGCCGGCGTCTGCATGGTGGCGCTCTTCGCGTACGCGCAGTCGCGCATCGCCGCGGGACGGCTGACCGGCGGCGAGTTCGCGAGCTTCATGACCGCGCTGGCGCTGATGTACGCGCCGATCAAGAAGCTGAACAAGGTGAACCTCTCGCTCAACACCGCGCTCTCCGCGGCGGAGCGCGTGTTCCGTATGCTCGACATCCCGAACGACGTCGTCGAAAAGCCGGACGCGCGCGAGCTGACGAGCGTGAGCAGCGCGATCCGCTATTCGAACGTGACGTTCACGTACGGGAACGATCCGGTGTTGCGCGACATCGATCTCGACGTCGCGCGCGGCGAGATCGTGGCGCTCGTCGGCGGCAGCGGCGCGGGCAAGTCGACGCTCGTCAATCTGCTGCCGCGCTTCTACGATGTCACCGACGGAACCATCACTGTCGACGGCGTCGACGTCCGCGACGCGAAGCTGAAGTCGCTCCGCGGCCTGATGGGCTTCGTGACGCAGGAAGTGGTGCTCTTCAACGACACCGTGCGGAACAACATCGCCTACGGCCGCGCGGACGTCGACGAGCAGCAGGTGATCGCGGCCGCGCAGGCGGCGAACGCGCACGAGTTCATCACCAGCCTGCCGCTCGGCTACGACACGATCATCGGCGAGAGCGGCGTGCTGCTCTCCGGCGGCCAGCGCCAGCGTCTCGCGATCGCGCGTGCGCTGTTCAAGGATCCGCCGATCCTGATCCTCGATGAAGCGACGTCCGCACTCGACACGGAATCCGAGCGGCTCGTGCAGCAGGCGCTGAACAACCTCATGCGCGGCCGCACCACGCTCGTCATCGCGCACCGCCTCTCGACCATCCGCAGCGCGCACAAGATCGTCGTCCTCGACCGCGGCCGCATCGTCGAAACCGGCAGTCACGAGGAGTTGCTGGCCAAGCGCGGCGTGTATCGCAAGTTGTATGACCTGCAGTTCGTGGATGATGAAGTCGTCGCGTGAAAGTCCTCTCCCTCCTCGGCTACCTCTTCATCCGCTCGATGCACGCGATGCTGCGTGTACGTCACGTGCGCGCGGAGAACCTCGACAACACGCCGCGATACATCCTTGCGTTCTGGCATGAGGGAATCCTGCTCTCGCTGCTGTCGCGGTGGCGCAAGCCGACGACGGCGATCATCTCGCGGTCGAAAGACGGCGAGATCGTCGCGGGCGTGCTGCGTCTCTTCGGCGCGGAAACAGCGCGCGGGTCCTCGAACAAAGGCGGCGAAGTCGCATTGCGCGAAGTGCTGCGCGACGTGCGCGCAGGGAAGAACATCGCCGTCACGCCCGACGGGCCGAAAGGACCGCGCCGCGTGGTGAAGGAAGGAATCGTGTACATTGCGCAGGTCTCCGGGCTGCCGGTCGTCCCGTTCTATTTCACGGCCCGGAAGAAGAAACGCCTTCGCTCGTGGGACGGCCAGATTCTGCCGCGGCCGTTCAGCAAAGCTCTCTATCTGTACGGACCTCCGATTCAGGTCCCGCGCGACGGCGATGTGGAGGAGTGGCGTCTGAAGATCGAGAACGCGATGAACGACATGGCGGAAGAAGCGGAGCGCGATTTCGACGCGCTCTGGACGGCGGGGATCCGATGATCCACAGCATGACCGGATTCGGCCGTGCGGCGGGCGCGCTCTCGGCGCGTTACTTCGCGACGGTGACGACCAAGAGCGTCAACCACCGCTTCCTCGAAGTCTCCGTCCGCCTGCCCGAGTACATGTGGGACCTCGAAGCGCCGCTGCGCGCGCTGGCGTCGGAGTTTTTCTCGCGCGGCAAGGTCGATCTGTCCATCCGCATTCAGCGCACGCAGCAGCCGGACTACAACGTGCGCATCAACGCGCAGATCGCGAACTCCGTGATCCCGCAGCTCCGCGCGATCGCCGAGGAGCTCGGCCTCGGGTCGACGATGACGGGCAGCGATCTGATGCGCGTGCCCGATCTGCTGCAGGTCGAAGCCATCGACGCCGAGGTCGTGGACGACGAGCGGGAGGCGCTGACCGCGATCGTGCGCGACGCGTTCTCGCAGATGAACGGCATGCGCGCCCGCGAAGGCGTGGCGCTGCGCGACGACATCAGCGCGCGCGTCGGCACCATTCGCACGCTGAGCGACGAGATCGCCGCGCATCGCGACGAAGTGCGCGCGGAGCTGCTGGCGAGCTATCAGCAGCGCGTGCAGGAGATCGCGGCCGCGGCCGGAGTCGACGTTGCGCAGGACCGCATCGCGCAGGAAGTCGTGATCATGGTCGAGAAGGGCGACATCGCCGAGGAGCTGACGCGGCTCGCGCATCACCTCGATCAGATCGAGAAAGCCATCGGCGGCAGGGAAGCGGCAGGGAAGAAGCTCGACTTCCTCTCCCAGGAAATGCTCCGCGAGATCAACACGATGGGCTCGAAGTCGCGCTCGGCGGCGATCCGGACCGTGGTTGTAGAATTGAAAACCGAGGTCGAGCGCATCCGCGAACAGGTACAGAATGTCGAGTAACTTCCACCCCGACGGGACGTTATTCATCGTCTCGGGCCCGTCGGGAGCCGGCAAGACCACGCTCATCCAGCGCGTGCGCGAAGAGCTCCGGCCGCTCAATATCGAGCTCTACTTCTCGGTCTCGCACACCACGCGTAAACCGCGAACCGGCGAGACGCCGGGCGTGAGTTACCACTTCGTCTCCGACGAGGCCTTCCACGCCATGGTCGCGGCCGGGGAATTTCTCGAACATGCCCACGTTCACGCCCACGAGTACGGAACCTCGAAACTCGAGGTACTGGGGAAGCTGCTTCGCGGCCAGGACGTCATCCTCGACATCGATTACCAAGGCGCGAAGCAGATTGCCGAAGACCCGGAACTGGAGCCGCGCTCGCTGAACATCTTCATCTTTCCGCCGTCGCTGGAGGAGCTCGATCAGCGGCTGCGGCAGCGCGGCGTCAACAGCGAGGACGAGATCCAGCTTCGGCTGCGCAAGGCGATCGACGAGATCGATGAAGGCAAGGATTTCTACAACTACATCATCATCAACGACAACCTCGAGGTCGCCACGGAGTGCCTGAAGGCGGCGATCATCGCGAAGAAACTGCAGACCAAGACCGCGCTCGAAGCCATCCATCACATGGCCGAGCGACTGAAAGAAGAGGATCGCAATGGAAGGAATGCCCGAGGGAATTGACAGCAAGTTCCGCTACGTCCTGCTGGTCTCCAAAAGAGCAGAACAGCTGATTCAGGGAGCGCAGCCGCGGACCAAGAGCCGCCACGCCAAGCCCACGCGCGTGGCGATGGAAGAAGTCCAGAAGAACGTGATCAAGTGGCAGATGACGCCGCCGGTCGAAGAGGGAACGGCGCTCGACAATGAGTGATTGGTGGCTGGGAGTTTGGCCAAACCACCAACTACAAATCACAAATCACCACGCCATGAACATCGTGCTGGGCGTCTCCGGCGGCATCGCCGCCTACAAAGCTCCCGAGCTGGTGCGCCGGCTGCGGGACGCGGGGGCGGATGTTCGCGTGATCCTCACGCCGAATGCGGCGCGGTTCGTTTCGCCGCTGTCGCTCGCCGCGGTGTCGGATCACGGCGTGATCCTCGAGCAGTGGGGCGATGCCGGAACGGGCGGGGTCGATCACATCGAGCTCGCGCGCTGGGCGGAGCTGCTGCTCATCGCGCCGGCGACGGCGAATCTGATCGCGAAGCTCGCGACCGGCATCGCCGATGACGCGTTGTCGACGTACGCGATCGCGCATCGCGCCGCCACCGTCGTCGCGCCGGCGATGAACACGTTCATGCTGCAGCACCCGACCGTGCAGCAGAACCTCGCCACGCTGCGCGCGCGCGGCGTGGAAGTGCTCGATCCCGACAGCGGCCTCCTCGCGTGCGGCGACGAAGGCGCGGGACGCATGCCCGACGTGCCGGTGCTCGTGCAGATCGTGCAGTCGCACTTCGCGGCGCGCGATCTCGAAGGGCGCAGCATCCTCGTCACCGCCGGCCCGACGCGCGAGCCGATCGATCCGGTGCGGTATCTCTCGAACCGCTCGTCGGGAAAGATGGGCTACGCCATCGCCGAGGCCGCGCGGAGAAGGGGAGCGAGCGTCACGCTCGTCTCCGGACCGACCTCGGTCGTCGCGCCTCCGGGCGTCGAGCTGACGCGCGTCGGCACCGCCGCCGAAATGCACGCCGCGGTCATGAGCGCCGCGCCGAATCATCAGGTCGTGATCAAAGCCGCCGCGGTCGCCGACTTCACGCCGTCGGTCGTCGCCGATCGCAAGATCAAAAAAACCGAAGGCGTCGACGAGCTCACGCTCACGCTCCGCCGCAACCCCGACATCCTCGCCGACGTCGCGAAGCTCTCGCCGCGCCCCTTCATCGTCGCCTTCGCCGCCGAGACCGACAGCGTCGAAGAGCACGCCCGCGAGAAGCTGCAGCGAAAGGGCGCGGACCTCATCGTCGCCAACGACGTCAGCAACCCGTCGATCGGCTTCGACTCCGATCAGAACGAAGTGCTCGTGATCAGCCGCGACGGCTCGGTGACGCGCATCGCGCGCGGCCCGAAGCTCGTGATCGCCAACCGCCTCCTCGACGTCGTCGTGTCGCGGCTGTCGTAGTCCGTCTCGCCCCTCCGCACGGCCACTTCATCCCTCGGCCGTTCCGTTTCCGCGCAAAGGTCGCGAACATGCGCGCATGAAACGACTGCTCGTCCTGCTCCTCTTCTCATTCGCCGCATTCGCGGAAGCGCCGCGCGCGGAGATCGAGCGCGTCAATCGCGAGATGACCGCGGCGCTCGAGCGCGGCGATGGTCTCGCGGTCGCCGCCGTCTACGCGGACGACGCGCGCATCGTCGGACCTCGCGGAAAAACGGTGCAGGGCCGCGATGCGATCGATCAGTACTGGTCGCGCATCAAAAACGCGACGTGGAAGCTGGAGGTATTCGACACTGGCGGAACGAAGGACGACGCGTATCAGATCGGTCGTTCGACGCTGGCGTGGAAGGGCGAGAAGGAGGGGAGCTACACCTGCGACTTCGTCCTGATCTGGAAACGCGATGCCGCCGGCAGGCTGCGCATCCACCTGGATCTCTACAACTGATGCGCGCACTCCTTCTCGCCGCACTCCTCATCGAGCCGCGCGCGCTCGAGTCGCTCGTCGACGGCATCATCCCCGCGGAGATGCAGAAGCAGCAGGTCCCCGGCGCGGCGTTCATCCTTGTGCAGAACGGGCGCGTGGTGCTCGCGAAGGGCTACGGCCTCGCCGACGTCGCGCGCAGGAAGCCCGTCACGCCGGACACGATCTTTCAGATCGGATCGATCAGCAAAGTCTTCACCGGCCTCGCGGTCGTGCAGCTCGCGGAACGGAAAGAGCTCGACCTCCACACGGATGTGAATCGCTATCTCAAACACGTTCGCGTTCCCGCCGGCCCGGCCGTCACCGCGCATCATCTGCTGACGCACACCGCCGGCTTCGACGAGCTGCGCGGGCGCCTGCTGGAGTCGCCGGACCAGCGCGTGCAGCCGCTCGATCGCTTTCTGGAGTCGCGGCTCGTGCGCGTCCATCCGCCCGGCGAGATGACGAGCTACTCCAGCTTCGGCATCACGCTCGCCGGCCTGCTCGTCGAAGACGTCTCCGGCCTGCCGTTCGAGCGCTATCTCGCGTGCAACGTCTGGGCGCCGCTGAAGATGAACCGGACATCCATCACGGTTCCCGACTCGCTCGCCGACGACCTCGCGCTTCCGTACGAAGTCGACGGCGGGAAACTCGTGCTGATTCCATTCGAGCGCTATCACTCCACGCCCGCCTCGTCGATCAGCAGCTCGGCCTCCGACATGGGACGCTTCATGCTGGCGATGCTGGAGGGCGGGCGTCCCGCCCGCCTGGCGGGCAAGATGCCCGCCCTCCTCATGCTGCGCCAGCAGGTGACGTTGCATCCGCGCCTCCCCGGATTCGGCTACACGTTTCAACTGTCGGACACGAACGGTCAGCGCATCGCCGAGCATGGCGGCAACATCGGCGGCTTTCACTCGCTGCTGGTGCTGCTGCCGGACCACGACACCGCGTTCTTCATCGTCGCGCACCGCGAAGGCGCCGACCTCCGCTCGCCGGTGCGCAAGGCGATCCTCGATCGCTGGTTCCCGAATCCGAATCCCGCGCCGCCGCCGGTCGTAAAGCCGACGGATTTGAAACGCTTCGCGGGCACGTATCGCGGGAACATCTGGTGTCACACCTGTCCGTTCGACGCGGATCGCGTGCAGGACGTGCGGGTCTCCGTCAATCCCGACGGCACGCTGAACGTGTGGGACGAACGCTGGATCGAGGTCGAGCCGCGGTTCTTCCGCAGTCCCGACGGGCGGCGGCGCATCGGATTCGCCGAGGATGCGAAGGGGAACATCACCGCGCTCACGACGGGATCGTGGATGGTGATGGAGCGGCTGCCGGAATGACAGAATGTCCGGCATGACCGCGATTCCTCATCCGCTCGTGCTGCCGCGCCTCTCGCGGCGCGCCACCTGGTGGCTCCTCGCGCTGGCGCTCTGGACGCTCTGTCCGATCCTGATCTCGCTGCAGACGGTGGTGCATGCGTCGTACACCGGCGCGCCGGTGAGCTGGAGCCGCGTGCTGCCGCTGCGCCTCGCCGACTGGTACACCTGCGCGATGTTCACGCCGCTCTGCTTCTGGCTGGTGCGGCGCACGCGCAGCATCCCCGCGCAGATCGCGTTCATCCTCGGCGCGGTGGTCGTGAAGTACGCGGTCTACGTCGAGATCGCGCGGTGGCTTCGCCCCGCGGAAACGTGGCGCTTCGACGTAGTCCTGGCGCGCGCGTTCGCCTCCGAGAGCATCGCCTTCGCGGCGATGCTGGCGATCGTGCACGGGATCGAATACCACCGCCGTTTCCGCGAGCGCGAAGTTCACGCCGCGCGGCTCGAGGCGGAGCTCGCGTCGGCGCGGCTCGATGCGCTCACCGCGCAGCTGCAGCCGCATTTTCTCTTCAATACGCTGAACGGGATCTCGACGCTGATGCGCCGCGACGTCGATGCCGCCGAGGAGATGCTCACGCACCTCGGCGACCTCCTCCATCGCACGCTCCGCCTTGGCGACCGCCACGAAGTCACGCTCGCCGAAGAGCTGGACCTGCTCCAGCACTACCTCGACATCATGAAGATCCGTTTCGAAGACCGCCTGACCGTGCGCATGGATATCGAGCCGGGCGTGACCAACGCGCTCGTGCCGCATCTCGTGCTCCAGCCGCTCGTCGAGAACGCGATTCGCCACGGCATCTCGCGCCGGCCGGGCGCGGGACTGCTGGAGCTGAGCGCGCACGCGGATGGCGACGTGCTCGAGATCTCGGTGCGCGACGACGGCGAGGGCTTGTTGAACGGTGGCGCGGAAGGAATCGGACTCTCGAACACGCGCCGGCGGCTGCGGCAGCTGTACGGCGACGCGCACGAGCTCGCGCTCACGCCCGCCGCGGAGGGCGGACTGCGCGTCACGCTCCGGATCCCCCTGCACACCAAATGATCCGCGTCCTCATCGCCGACGACGAGCCGCTCGCGCGCGAGAAAGTGCGCGAGCTGCTCGCGCAACGCGACGATGTCGAGATCGCCGGCGAAGCGCGCGATGGCGAGGAGGCGCTGCGGATGATCATCGAGTCCGCGCCCGACCTGCTGCTGCTCGACGTGCAGATGCCGGGTCTCGACGGCTTCGAAGTGCTCGCGGAGCTGGACGCGCAGCAGACGCCGGCGGTCGTCTTCATCACCGCGTACGACGAGTACGCCGTGCGCGCGTTCGAAGTGCGCGCGCTCGACTATCTCGTGAAGCCGTTCCATCGCGCGCGCTTCCACGCGGCGGTCGATCGCGCGATCGCGAAGCCCACGGACGCGGACGCGATTCGCGCGCTGCTGGCGGAAATCCAGCGCCCGTCGCTCACGCGCTTCGTCGTGCGGTCCGCCGACGCGATCTACTTCGTGCCGGCCGCCGAGGTGCTGTGGATCGAGTCGGCGGGCAACTACGTGCGGCTGCACGCGGGGAGCGGAGAGCATGTCGTCCGCACGACGCTGCGCGAGCTGGAGACGCGCCTCGATCCGCAGGTCTTCGTCCGCGTGCACCGTTCCGCGGTCGTGAATCTCGAATTCGTGAAAAAACTCGAGCCGTACTTTCACGGCGAGTTCGTGATCACGCTGAAAGACGGCTCACAGCTGACGTCGAGCCGCAGCCACAGCGCGCGGTTGCGCGAGTTGCTCAGGAGCTAACGATACCCCTCGCACTCGAGAAGATCCTTGTCGGTGATCTTCCAGTACGACTCGTCGCCGCACAGCTCCACTTCGTCGATCACGCACTCATCGCCGTCCTCGTCCACGACCTTGATGTCGTACGTGAAGCACTCGATGTTCGTCAGCGTGAGCGACTCGCCCTTCGCCAGCACGTCCTCGCCGAGCTGGTCCGGACCCCAGTGATCGTCATCGGTGGAGGAGAGGAAGATGTGGTGAATCTCCCACTTGCTCTGATTGATGATCTTGACGGTGGCCTTCTTTCTCGCGCCAAACGCGGGAACGGTCACGGCCAGCAGGAGCACTACAGCCAGTAGGAATCGTCGCATGGCATAAAGTATAGGACATGGATGACGAGGTCTTTCACGAGCTCGCGGTGTTGCGCGAGTTCGGGTACACGCACCTGGAGATCGGTCGCGCGGTCACGCAGTCACGCGGTCACGCGGCAGAAGAACCGGAGACTGCGCAACCGTACGATGAGCTGCGCGCCGAGGCGCTGGTCTGCACGAAATGCAGGCTCGCGGGGACGCGCACGCAGGTCGTGTTCGGCGTGGGCGATGCGAATGCCGAGCTGATGTTCATCGGCGAGGCGCCGGGACGCGACGAGGATTTGCAGGGCGAGCCGTTCGTCGGACGCGCGGGGCAGTTGCTGACCGACATCATCAAGGCGATGAAGCTGACGCGCGAGCAGGTCTACATCGCCAACGTGATCAAGTGCCGTCCGCCGGACAATCGCAATCCCGAGCCCGACGAGCTCGAGGCCTGCCATCCCTGGATCCGCCGGCAGATCGAGCTGATCCAGCCGAGAGTGATCGTGACCCTCGGCCGCTTTGCGCTGCAAAGCCTGACCGGAAAGAGCTACTCCATCTCCTCCGTCCGCGGCCAGTGGCTCGAATACGACGGTGTGAAAGTCATGCCGACCTGGCACCCCGCGTACCTGCTCCGCACTCCCACCGCGAAGAAGGATGTGTGGGCGGATATGAAGAAGGTGATGGGGGAGCTGGGGATATGACGGTTGCGCGGTCACGCGGTCACGCGGTAGCTACTGTGCTGCGAGACCGCGTGACCGCGTGACTGCGTGACCGACGATGCCCGGCCTCTCCGAATACGCGCAGATCGCGCTCCCCGTTGCGATCCACGACACGCTCACATACCGCATCCCGGAAGGGTTGCGCGACGCAACACGCCTCGGTTCACGAGTGGAAGTTCCGCTCGGGCCGAAGCTGACGACGGGGTTCGTGGTCGCGCTGCTCGACGAGACCGATGTCGATGCGGCGAAGGTGAAGGCGATCCGCTCCGTCCTCGATGATGAAGAGCCGGCGCTGATTCCGGAGATCATCGAGCTTTGTCGCTGGGCGGCGGAGTACTACATCGCGCCGCTCGGCGAGATGCTGCGCGTGTCGCTGCCGGCGAACATGGCGGCGCGCGGAAAGCGCGAGGCCATCCTCGTGAATCCCGACTCGGATCAGATCCTGCCCGTCGATCGTCCGCTCATCCAAGAGCTGCGACGGCGCGCGCTTCCGCTGCCGATGATCTTCGACGAGTTGAAGGTCTCGCGCTCCGCGATCGCGCGATTGCGCGACGCGGGCGTGATCGCGGTGCACGATCGACTGCGCGACGCGGAAGGCGTGCGCTACGACCGCTTCGTCGTGCTCGAAAGCACGCCCGCCGGACTCACGACGAAACAGCAGGTCGCCGCGGAGCTGCTGCAGTCGCGCGGCGGCGAGTTGTCGGTGCGCGCGCTGGAGCTCGGCGGCGTCAGCGCGGCGGTGCTGTCGGCGCTCGTCAAAAAGGGCGTGACTCGCATCGAGCGGCGTCCGCGTCGGCACACACTCGACGCCTTTCTCGCGGGGCTCGGCGAAGTCGACACCGGCGAGATTCGCTACTCCGACGAACAGCGCGCGGCGATCCGCGCGGTGAGCGCGACGCTCGGCACGTTCGCGCCGTTTCTGCTCGAAGGCGTCACCGGCAGCGGGAAGACCGAGGTCTATATCGAGTTGATGAGGGAAGTCGTGAAGCGGGGAGAACAGGCGATCCTGCTCGTGCCGGAGATCTCGCTGACCCCGGTCTTCGCGACGCGATTGAAAGAGCGCTTCGGGGAGCGCATCGCGATCCTGCACAGCAACCTCTCCGCAAGCGAACGTTACGACCAATGGTGGCGCGCGCGGCGCGGCGAAGTCGACGTCGCGATCGGTCCGCGCTCCGCGCTCTTCACCCCCTTCCAGCGCCTCGGTCTCCTCGTCGTCGACGAAGAAGGCGACGGCGCGTACAAGCAGGAAGAGACGCCGCGCTACAACGCGCGCGACCTCGCCGTCGTGCGCGCGCAGCTGCGCAAAATCCCGATCATCCTCGGCTCGGCGACGCCGTCGCTCGAGTCGCGCGAGAACGCGGCGCGCGGCAAGTACACGCTGCTGCGCATGAAGAGCCGCGTGGAGGCGCGTCCGCTACCCGACGTGGAAATCGTTGACTTACGGAAAGAGCGCGCGGAGAAGGAAGACAAAGGCTTCGTGATCTTCTCGTCGACGCTGAAGAAGGTGCTGCACGAGACCTTCGAGGCCGGCGAGCAGGCGATCATCCTGATCAATCGCCGCGGCTACGCGCCGTACCTGCTCTGCCGCGAGTGCGGTCACGAGTTCCGCTGCCGCGACTGCAGCGTCACGCTGACCGTGCACCGGCGCGAGGGATTGCTGATCTGCCACTACTGCGGCCTGCGCAAGCCGATCCCGGCGAAGTGTCCGCTCTGCGCGGGCGAGGTGCTGCAGCCGATCGGCTTCGGCACGGAGAAGGTCGAAGAGCGCTTTTTGCGCGAGTTTCCGGGCGTTTCCGTCGAAGTGCTCGACCGCGACTCGACACGGAAGAAGGGCTCGCTCGTCGCGATCCTCGACCGCTTCCGCCGCGGCTCGACGCGCGCGCTGATCGGCACGCAGATGCTGAGCAAGGGACATCACTTCCCGAATGTCACCCTCACCGGCGTCCTCAACGCCGACTCGATCCTCGGATATCCCGACTTCCGTTCCGCCGAGAAAACGTTCTACCTTCTCACGCAGGTCGCCGGACGCGCCGGACGAGGCGAGCTGCGTGGAAAGGTGATGATCCAGACCGCCTTTCCGACGCACTACGCGATCCTCCACGCGCTCCATCACGACTACGAAGCGTTCTACGAGGAAGAGATTCGTTTCCGGCGGACGTTTCACTATCCGCCCGTTACCTCGATGATCGCCATCCTTTTCCGCGGAGAGCAGTTGAGCGCCGTCGAGCGCGCCGCCACCGACTGCGGCCGCATGCTCGAAGAGGCCGTGAAGCCCGTCACCGGCACGCGCATCCAGGGTCCGGCTCCCGCGCCGCTCGCGCGGATCAAAGGCGTGTGGCGCTATCAGATCCTGCTTCGCTCCACGCAGCGCTCGGCGCTGCGGCGCGCGGTGGAGGCGGTGATGCTGCCGCGCAAATGGAAAGGCGTGGACGTCGCGATCGACGTCGATCCGATCAACATTCTCTAGGTGCCCATGCTCGCAGAGCTCGTCCTCGTCACGCGTCTTCTCGGTCTCGTCAGCGGTGAGCATCCCGTCACCGTTCAGGTGGAATCGTCCGTGCGCGCGGTCGACATCGTCGTCGACGGCAAGACGCTCACGACGTTGCGCGGCGCGCCGTGGCGCACCGTGCTCAACTTCGGAACGGAGCTCGCGCCGCACGAGCTGACCGCGATCGCGTATGACGCGAACGGCGCGGAGGTCTCGCGCGACGTGCAGCTCGTGAATCTCGCGCGTCCGCCCGCGGAGGCGATCATCGGGCTCGAGCGCGTCGGCGGCAAACTGCGCGCGACGGTGAAGTGGCAGCACATCGCCGCCGCGGCGCCGGAGCGAGTCGAGATCAAGCTCGACGGAAAGACGATCGCGACGGGTGAGGCATCGGTGACGTTGCCGGAGGTCGAGACGGCGACCGTGCATCTTCTGTCGGCGGAAGTCGCGTTTCCCGGCGGCACGACGGCATCGAAGGAGCTCGTGTTCGGCGGGCAGTACGCCGAGCAGGTGCCGTCCGAGCTGACGGCGGTGCTCACGCATTCGACCGCGGACTGCTTTCAGCTCGGCGATGCGACGGTGCGCGCGGCCGCGGTCGAGAAGCCCGACGCACTCGTCCTCTTCGTGCGCGGCAGCGACGCGGACGTCGGACGCCGCCGGCTTCGGATGCCCGGGGCGGGGAGTCGCGAGACGGGCATGTGGCTGCACAAGCCGTTCATCCTGGCGAACACGCAGATGCGCTATATCTGGCCGACGTCGCGAGAGTTGCGCGTCGAGGAAACCGAGGCCGTCACGAATCTTTTCTGGCGCTCGGAGATCGTGAACGGGAAATGGGGCACGCAGCGGATGCTGACGTTGTACGGCGGGCCGGCGACGAAGTCGCAGCGCTTCGCGGACGCGGTGGCTGTCGCCGGCGTGCAGGCGCTCACCGGCGCGAAGCGGCGCGCGGTCGTGCTGGTGCTCACCGGCGAGCCCGATGAAAGCCGCCACTCCGCGGCCGTCGTGCGGCGATACCTCGAGCGCATCGGAGTCCCGCTCGTGGTCTGGTCGATCATCGGCGACGATCCGAAGGGCGCGGCGGAGTGGGGCGAAGTGACGAACATCTCGAACGCGGATCGCCTGCGCCGCGCGACGGAGAAGCTGCGCGAAGAGCTGGAGAGCCAGCGCATCGCCTGGCTCCCGATCGCGCCGCTCGACGCGCGTCGCGTGCGCCCGTGCGCCGCGCAATAACCGTTACAGAAACGCGAAGCCGTCGGTGCGCTGGATCTTTTCCATCAGCCGCTGCAGCTCTTCCGGCGCCGGCATGATCTTCCGCGTCTCGAGACTGAGCCAGCCGCCATCGCTCGTGACGCGCGCGACGAGTTTTTCGTCCGGGCGATAAAACGAATTCACGAGACGGAAGCGCGAGCCGTCGGGACTCAGTCCAGCGGCTTCGAGCGTCACGCGCACTTCCTCGAGCAGGCGCAACTCGCGAAAATACTCGAGCTGATCACGCAGGATCACCGGACCGAAGCGCCGCTCCTCGAACTCGCGCATCGAGAAACCGTTCTCCGAAAAGAACATCATCCGCACATCGGCTGACGCGTCGAGGTAGGCGGTGTTCTTCATGTGACCGTTGAAGTCCATGTCGCCCCACCGCGCGTGCAGTGTCTTCGTGAAGAGAGCCATCGCTCAGGCCATCGGCCGCGGATTGAGCGGCGACTCCAGCGTCACGAGCCCCTCGTACATCCGCTCGTCGATGCCGCGATCCACGGTGCGCGCGAGCTCCGTCAGACGATGCACGTGCTCGATCACGGCCAGCATCGCCGCCCACAGCGGCTCGCCGTTCGAGCGCTCGAAGGTGTGGAAGGGGAAGCGGCGGCCGAAGGTCTCGGCGTCGACCGCGTTCAGCGTCGACATGGTGTGATTCACCGACCAGTGCAGCTTCGCGCCAAGCTCCACGGGCGGATGCTGATGATTCGCGTGAGAGCGCCGCGCGACGGTCGCGACGCGGTCGAGGGAGCGAGTCAGCGCACGCAGCTCCTTCTCGTATCCGGCGTGCACCGGATCGTCGGCCGCGACTTTCGCCCAGGCGCCCCACAGCAGATCGATGCGGCGGCGCAGATCTCCATCCAGCTTCTGGATCATCCACGAAACAGGAGGGATATGCCGCATCCGCTCGTTGAGCGACCACGTCTCGAGCATTGTCGGAGCGTTCGTCTGTTCAGTTGCCAGCGTCATCGTTCTTTGTTAGGGTCACGGCCGAATGAGCGCCGACCCCACGCAATTCGAGGAGCCGATCCTCAGGATCCGCCGCCGAATCGAGGAGCTCTCCATCATGGAATCCGAGCCTGCAAGGCAGGCCGAGATCGCCGAGCTCGAGGCGCAGCTTACCAAAGTCGCGCACGAAATCTACTCGAACCTCACTCCGTGGCAGAAAACGCTCGTCGCGCGCCACGGCCAGCGGCCGTACACGCTCGACTTCATCGCCATGCTGTTCGAGGAGTGGCAGGAGATCCACGGCGACCGCAAATTCGGCGACGATCCCGCGATCGTGGCGGGATTCGCGCGCTTCCGCGGACATCCGTGCTGCATCGTCGGGCATCAGAAAGGGCGGAACACGAAGGAAAAGATCTACCGAAACTTCGGCCAGCCGCGTCCCGAGGGGTTTCGGAAGGCGCTGCGGGTCATGAAGCTGGCGGAAAAGTTCAAGCTGCCGATCTTCACCTTCATCGACACGCAGGGCGCCTACCCCGGCCTCGGCGCGGAAGAGCGCGGCCAGGCGGAAGCGATCGCCGTGAACCTGCGCGAGATGGCCGCGCTGACCGTGCCCGTGATCGTGATCGTGATCGGGGAGGGCGGCAGCGGAGGCGCGCTCGCGCTCGGCGTCGGCGACCGCGTGCTCATGTTCGAGCATGCCGTCTACTCCGTCATCTCTCCCGAAGGCTGCGCCGCGATCCTCTGGAAAAACTCCTCCGCTGCCCCCGACGCCGCCGCCGCGATGAAGATCACCGCCGAAGACCTGAAGCGCCTCGGCGTGATCGACGAGATCGTCCCCGAGCCGGATGGCGGCGCGCACGCCGACCCCACTCTCGCCGCCGACAAGCTCGCCCCGTACCTGGAGCGTGCGCTCAAGGAACTGCAGAAGCTCAAGCCGGCGCAGTTGCAGGACGAGCGGTATAAGAAGTTTCGGCGTATGGGCGTGTTCGAGAAGTAGACAGCCTAAAACTTCTCCCCCAGCGCTTCCTCCAGCGCCGCGCGATACGTCGGGCCGAGCGGCACGGCGGTGGCGTCCTGGAGGATGATCGACAGCGAACCGTCGGGGGCGGGAACGAGCTTCTTCACGCGCTCGATGTTCACGATCGCGCTGCGGTGGATCCGGAGGAAGACGGCCGGATCGAGCTCCGCGGCGAGGTTCTGCAGCGACTCGCGCAGCAGGTGCGAATCGCCGCCGGTGTAGAGGCGGACGTAGTTCCCGGCACCGGCGATCCAGTCGATCGACGACACGCGGACGAACACCACTTCCCCGCGCACGCGGACTCCGAAGCGCTCGCGCCAGCGGCGCGATGGCCGGGACATGCCTTTCCCTTCCACGAAGCGGCGGACGCGCCAGAGCGCGCGGTCGAGGCGCTCCTGCGAGAAGGGCTTGACCAGGTAATCGACGGCGTTCGCCTCGAAAGCGTCGAGCGCGAACTCCTCGTGCGCGGTGACGAAGACGATCGCCGGTCCGCTCTCGATCGACGTCGTCTTCAGCAGCTCGAATCCGCCGGCTCCCGGCATCTCGATGTCGAGAAGCAGCAGTGCGGCCCGCTCGTCGCGCAACAGCGCCACGGCCTCTCCGGCGCTGCCGCATTCGGCGACGACGTCGATGTCGGGGTGGGGGGTGAGCATGGTGCGGATGCGGCTTCGCGCCAGCGGCTCGTCATCGATGATCAGCGTACGGATCACGCGGGGGCCTCCTGCCAGGGAATGCAGAGCGTGTACTTCATCGCCGCGCCGTCCGGTGCGACGATCCATGAGACGTCGACGCGCGTGTCGCTTTCGTCGCGCGCGCAACGGACCTCCACCGATCCGCCGGCGCCCGAGGTCAGATCGAGCACGACCGACTCGATCACCGGCTGGAGGACGAGCGGCGGGACGCGGCAGGCCAGGACGTCGTCGCCGGCGATGTAGCGGGAGGAGAGCGAGAAGCGATCCCCGGCGCGGCAGAGGTCGAGGCAGTGATCGAAGTGTTCCAGCTCGGCGGACAGCGGAATCCGTTCGCCGCTTCCGCGAGCCATGCTTCGCCGCAGGATCGCGCTGAGCGTGACGATCAGGCCGTCGGCGGCGCGCGGGTTGGCGCGGAGGACGCTGCCGATATGCCGGAGCATGCGCAGCGCGAATTGCGGCTGCAGTCCCATCCGCAACTCGTCGATCTCCGTTCGCGCGAGCAGGGTCCGGGCGCGCACGCGCTGCCGTTCGCGCTTCGCCGCCTCGCGCTGTGCGTCCACGAGGTAATAGACGAAGAAGATGGCCGCGAAGATGGCGATGTAGCGATGCGTTCTGATCTGAAGCGAGGTGATGAGCAGCTCTCTCGAAAAGGGCTCGCCCTCGCCGTAATTCATCATCGCGGAGCCCCACGCGGCCCGAATGACGGCCAGCGGCAGGAGGAGGGCGATGACGATGGCGGCGTTGCGGATGCGATGCGGCGAGCGCAGGGGAAGGCGTTGCGCGATGAGCACGACCAGCGGCGTCCAGAGCGCCCAGTTCAGCGCCGTCACCATCTGAACGTAGAGCGTTTCGTTCCACACCGGGACGCCGCCGAGGACGATCGAGCGGCGATAGAACTCGCTGGTGGCGAAGAAGCCCGTCAGCACCCAGATACCGAGGTTGCAGGCGGCGGCGAGGAGCAGCCTGGCGCGTCTCATGACTGCTTCACCGGTACGCGCAGCTCGGCCACGAACTCGCCGCCGTCGCGGCGGTAGCGGAGCCACGGCGCATCGCCGTAGAGGTAATCGAGGCGGGCCACAGTGTGGGAGACGCCGACGTGCCCATGCGCGAACGGCGTCGCCGGATCGCATCCCGGCCCGGTGTCGCGGACCTCGAAGCGCAGCTCATCGCCGGCCCGCGAGGCGCGCACGGTCACCATGCCGCCGCCGTTGAGCTTCCGGATGCCGTGCACGATCGAGTTCTCCACCAGCGGCTGCAGGAGGAGCGATGGAATCGACGCGGAGAGGAGCGAAGGATCGTCCACTTCGATGCGCGTCTGCAATCGCGGTCCGAAGCGCAGCTTCTCGAGATCGAGATACTGGCGGATGAAGTCGAGCTCCTCCGACAAACGGACGTGCGAGCGCTCCGCTTCCGCGCTTCGCTGCAGGAGGTCGGCGAGCTGGGAGATGGCCTCGGCAGCGGCGGCGCCGTCGTGCGCGGCAAGCGCCGCGACGTCGTTGAGCGTGTTGAAGAGGAAGTGCGGCTGCAGGTCGCCGCGCAGTCTTCGCAGCCGCGCCTCGGCGAGATTGGCTTCGGCCTGCGCTTCCCGCCGCTGCTGCCGATCGGTCTTGCGCTGGATGTGACCGTAGTTCGCCACCGCGGCGATCGCGAGGAAGAACAGCAGGTCGATGTGGAACCCGGCGGCCATGACCTCCAGGAAGCGTTCGCGATCGAGGCGCTTTCCTTCGAACGCCGGCGGAACGGCGGCGTCGATCGCGCCGCGCATCACGGCGAAGGCGAGACCGATAGCCAGTACCGCCGCGGTGTTGCGAACGGCGTGCGGCCGCTCGATGGGCAACCGTCCGGCGACCCAGAGGACCGGCGGCGTGAGCAGCGCCCAGACGATCATGGCCACCGTGGTTTCGATCGTCCGCTCGTAGACGTCTTCCCGCTCGCCGCGCGCGACGGAAACGGCGTGCGCCTGGCTGGCGAAGAAAAAGCCGAGGAACGTCCACGCCGCCGCGATCAGCACCGCGAGGCGCACGAGCTGGAGAAACCTCCTCCTTTCCATGGCCACGTCTGCATCTTCGGTACGGCAGGATGGAAACGCAAGATAACTTCCTGCGTCGAAATTCGGCGCGCCTCTTCGCACCAGGATTCCCGGTCTTCATCCCGTAAATCAGCCCCTGGCGTGGTTTTCGGCGCATGGATTGAAGGCCCCGCCGCCCGTCTCAACGATTCATCAAAGGGGAGGTCTGGTATGAAACTACGGTCGGTTCCAATCGTGGCATTGAGTACGTTTCTGGTCGTCGTTCAGGCGTTTTCGCAGGTCGATCCCGGGCCCCGAGGTGGCCCGGCCAATGCGGGCGGTCCGCTGAGCTCCGTCGCCGGCAACAACGATCCCCCGACGATCCTCGACTTCTTCACCGCGGGGCAGGACGCCTTCACAGAGGTCAGCTCGGTCAAGGGCAACTTCCCGGGCGCGCCGGACGACGGCCTCGGACCGCGCTTCAATGGGCTGAGCTGCGTCGAGTGCCACGCCCAGCCCACCGTCGGAGGCAGCAGCCCGGCGGTCAATCCGCAGATCGCTGCCGCCAGTGCGGCCGGCGCCACGAACGTCATCCCGTCGTTCATCACCATCAACGGGCCGGTGCGCGAGGCGCGCTTCCGCTACATCCCCGACGCGGCCGGCAATCCCCAGCTCAACAACCCCGACGGCAGCGTGCACCCTCTCTACACCATCGCCGGGCGCGTCGATCAGGAGGGTTGCACGGCGGCTGTGATCTCGCAGCCGAATTTCACGGCGGCCCAGGCGAACAACAACATCATCTTTCGCATCCCGACGCCCGTGTTCGGGGCCGGCCTGATCGAGAATATCGACGAAGAGACGCTGCTGGCTTACCGGGCCTCCCTGACCGGCAACACGCTCGGCATCACTCCGAACTTCAACCGCAACGGCAACGACGGCACCATCAGCCGCTTCGGCTGGAAGGCGCAGAACAAGTCGCTGGAGCTTTTTGCCGGTGAGGCCTACAACGTGGAGATGGGCGTGAGCAACGAGCTCTCGCCGCAGGAACGGCCGGCGGGGCTGGAAGCGAAGACCAACGGACTTCCCGCGCCGTGCAAGATCAACAAGACGCCGGAAGACCACACGAACTTCAACGAACCACCAGTCGACACCATCAGCGATGTCGCGAAGTTCGCAATGTTCATGCGCCTGCTGAAACCGCCGGTGCAGCAGGTGAGCGGTCCCAACACCGTCGGGATCGTGGCCGGCGAAGGGATCTTCGTCGAAATCGGCTGCGCGAAGTGCCACAAGGTCGCCTTCACCACCGGCCCCTCGAACATCACCACCAGTCTGAGCAACGCCGAGGTGAAGCTGTTCAGCGATCTGGCGGTCCATTTCATGGGGAGTGGACTCGCGGACAACATCCAGCAGGGGACCGCGCAGGGCACCCAGTTCCGCACTGCACCACTGTGGGGCCTGGGGCAGCGGCTGTTCTTCCTGCACGATGGACGAGCCACGAACCTGATGGACGCCATCACCGCGCACTCCTCGCCCGGCTCGGAGGCCAACGCGGTGATCGCCAATTACACCGCCCTCACCCTGGCGAACAAGCAGAACCTCATCTACTACCTGCGATCGCTTTAGCGGAGAGAGAACGATGTCGCTCCTGCTCATGATTTTGTTATCGGTGACGGCGCCGAGCGCAAGCGACGTCGTGACGCCCGTCCCCGAGCAGGGGAGCGTCGCCGCGGGCCGCTATCGCAACGCCTATTTCAACCTGTCGTATCCGATCCCCGCCGGCTGGACCCAACAGCCGGCGGGGCCTCCGCCCTCGGAGGCCGGTGCCTATACGCTCGCGCAGTTCGCGCTGATCGATCCCGAGCAACGGCTCCGCGCGCACGTGCTCGTCACGGCCCAGGATTTCTTTTTCAGCCTGATCGAGATGGACGAGGCGAAGGACCTCGTGGCGGCGATCCGCCGTGGTCTCGAGCCTGTGTATCAGCTCGAAGGGGAGCCGGACCAGGTGACGATCGCCGGCCGCACGTTCCACCGGCTCAGTTATCGCGCGCCGCGCTCCGGATTGCGCTGGCGCATCCTGTCGACGGACGTGCGCTGTCACGCGCTGACGTTCACGCTCACCGGAGGCGACTCCGCCGCACTCGACGCCGCGGAGCAGGCCATGCGCGGGCTCTCGCTCAGCGGCAAAGCTCCGCTCTGTCGCAGCGACTACAACGACGTCGTGGAGAAGACGGACCCGCGTTTCCCGAATCGCTACAACACCATTCCGGTCCGCGTGATCATCGACACCAGCGGCCGCGTGAAGCACGCGCATCTCCTCAGCGCCTACCCCGAACAGTCGGAGGCCATCCTCTCCGCCCTCCGCACCTGGCGCTTCAAGCCGTACCGGGCGGGTGGGAAGGCGGTGGAGGTGGAGACGGGGATGGTGTTCGGGATGCCGCTGCGGGCAGCTCGCTGACGAAGGACCGATCCAGATCGCGCACCGACGCGCAGCCGAGGAGCTGCATCGTGCGCACGATGTCGGCCCGGAGAATGTCGATAGCCTGGGCGACGCCCGCTCCGCCGGCTGCGCCGAGTCCGTAGGCGTAGGCGCGTCCGATCAGGACGGCGCGAGCGCCGAGGCAGAGGGCCTTCACGACATCGCTGCCGCGACGGATGCCGCCGTCGAGCAGCACCTCGGTCCGATCGCCGACGGCCGCGATCACTTCCGGCAGCACGCGCAGCGTCGGGGCGACGCCGTCGAGCTGGCGGCCGCCGTGATTCGAGACGACGATCGCGGCCGCGCCGTGATCGATCGCCTGGCGCGCATCGTCCGCCGTGTGCACGCCCTTCACCACGATGGGCCCCCGCCACGCTTCTCGAATCCATCGGAAGTCGTCCCACGACACCATCGACTGCTCGAGCGCGGCGCCGATGTCCGCGTACGGCATCGGCTCGCCATTGATGACGACGTTGGGAAAGTTCATCAGCCCGCCGTCGCGGAGGAACGCGGCCAGCCAGCGAGGGCGGGCGAGCAGTTGGAAGATGTAGGGGAGCCTCGTGAGCGGCGCGCCGGAAAGGAGCTCTTTCGCGCCGTTGCGGACATCGCGCTCGCGCATGCCTGCAACCGGCGTGTCGATGGTGACGACCAGCGCCGCACAGCCGGAGCTCTTTGCGCGCTCGATGGCGCCCAGCGCCACGTCACGGCCGCCGACGAGATAGAGCTGATACCAGACCGGCCCGCGCGTGGCCGCCTTGACGTCGCGAACCGTGCAGCCCGAAAGCGTCGACAGCGCGTACACGGTCCCGGCCTCGCCCGCGGCACGCGCGGCAACCTCTTCGCCGCGCGGCCAGAACATCCGCGAGCTGCCGACCGGCGCGAGCAGAAACGGCAGCTCGAGCGTCGTGCCGAGGACCGTCGTGCGCAGATCGCAACTCTTCGTGGCCACGGCCGATCGCGGCCGGAACAGTACGTCGTCGAACACGCGCGAGTTCTCGCGCATCGACCACTCCGCTCCCGCGCCGCCGTCGATGTAATCGAACACCACGCGCGGCAGGCGCTTCTTCGCCGCCAGTCTCAGGTCGGCGACGTTGACGACACGGCCCATCGATGCGCGGATTCTACGGCCGGCCCGGATCGACACATGCAATAATTCCACGCAGATGCCGGCACTCATCCACAAGCTCAATTACACACACGCCGAGTATCTGGGGTTCGAGGCGTCGAGCAACGTCAAGCACGAGTTCCTCGATGGACAGATTTATGCGATGGCTGGCGGCACGCCCGAACACCCCGCTCTCGCGGCCGCTACCATCACCCTGCTGGGCCCTCAACTCCGAAGTGGCCAGTGCCGTCCGTACAATTCCGATCTGCGTGTTCGCACGCCTACCGGTCTTACGACGTACCCCGACGTCACGGTGATCTGCGGGCCGCGTGAGCTCGATGTCGCTGACCCGCTGGCGGTCACGAATCCGACGCTCATCGTGGAAGTCCTGAGCCGAAGTACCGAGGAGTACGATTCGGGCGACAAGTTTGAGCACTACAAAACCTTTCCGTCTCTGCGTGAGTACGTGCTCGTGTCTCACCGCGAGCGGTCCGTGGAGATCAGGTCGCGCGCAGAGGATGGTTGGCGAACGACGGTCATTCACGAAGGTGCGGTCGCCGAACTTTCGATCGGCGCACGGCTCGACGTTCGCGAGCTGTACGCTGCCGCGGCAGAGCCGTCTGCGTAGCGCAGGCGGCGGGTTATTCGTCCACCGCTGCGATCAGCTTGCCCTCGAGATGCAGCAGGCGGTCCGCGATCGCGATCATTTTGCGATTCGGACATGCGATCGGACGCTGCGCCATCACGCGCGACACCGCTTCTTCCTCGCGGCCCTCGCCGAGCGCCATCGCGTGCACGATCACCGCGGCTGCGGACGAGCGGCTGATGCCGGCCTGACAGTGAATGAGCACGCGTCCCGAGCGTTGCAGGACCGCGCGAGCGAACGCGATGAGCTGCGCGACGTCCTCCTCGGTCGGCCCCATTTCGTCGGTCGTGTCGGAGAACAGCAGGCGGAGCCGGTCGCGCACGTGGTGAATGCCGGCAGGGGGGCGGTCGTGCGGTTCACCGATGGAGATCAGAAAGGCGATGTCCGCACGCTGCGACGGAGAGGAGAGGATCGCGCTGGCCTCGTCGCGGCCGCAGACTTCGATGATGAGCTCAGACATGGTGCGCTGGTCTACGCAGTGTAGACCTCGGCGGCTCTGGTAAGGTTGAGCGACGTGATCCATGACTCCTGGAGCCTGCTGCCGCCGCCGTCGAATGGTGCGCGGATTCCAGTGACCAATGACACGCTGCGCGCGCTGCTGATCCGTCGCGGAATCGCGGACGAGGATTCGTACCGGCGGTTCATTGCGCCGGCGATGGGGGATTTGCACGATCCGGCGGGGATTCATGGGATGGAGCATGCGTGCGAGCGGATTGCGCGCGCGATTCGGGATGCCGAGGCGATCGTGATTTATGGCGACTACGACGTCGATGGCGTGACATCCATCGTGATGTTGCAAACGGTCCTTCGCTCCCTCGGCGCGAATGTCGATTTCGTCGTTCCGCATCGCCTCGTCGACGGCTACGGTTTGAAGATCGAGGTGCTCGATCGCGTGCTCGTCGATCGCAACGTAAAGCTCGTGATTACTGTCGATTGCGGGATCACGAGCGTGGAGCCGGTGCAGCGTGCGATCGAGCGGGGGATCGACGTCATCATCACCGATCATCACCTGCCGCCCGGCATCCTGCCCGAGGCGGCGGCGGTGCTGAATCCGAAACAGCCGGGGTGTGAGTATCCATTCAAGGAGCTGGCGGGTGTCGGGGTGGCGTTCAAGCTGTGCTGCGAGTTGATCCGGCGCAGCGGGAAGAAGATCTCGATCGAGTCGCTGCTAAAAATCGCGGCGATCGGCACGATCGCGGACGTCGCGCCGCTGGTGGGGGAGAACCGCACCATCGCGTCGCTTGGATTGCAGGGACTCGCGGAGGTGCGGAATCCCGGGTTGCGCGCGCTGCTGAAGCGCCTGGGGTTGAATGGGCGCGCTCTACGAGCGGTAGACGTCGGGTTCAAGATCGGCCCGCGCATCAATGCCGCGGGACGGCTCGCCTCGGCGAATACGGCGATCGAGTTGTTCGCGGCGCAGGATGAGGATGCGGCGTGGCGGCTCTGCGCGGAGCTCGATCGGATGAACGCGGAGCGGCAGGCGATCGAGCTGGAGGTGCGCGAGTCCGCGGAGCAACAAATTGCCGGTGGCGAACGCATTCTCATCCTCGCGGCCGAGGGGTGGCATCGCGGCGTGCTCGGGCTCACGGCTGGCCGCATCGCCAACCGCCTGCATCGGCCGACGCTGGTGATGGCGATCGAAGGCGATCACTGCATCGGCTCGGCGCGCAGCATTCCGACCGTGAACCTGCACGAGGAGCTTTCCGCGGTCGCCGATCTCTTCACGCACTTCGGCGGCCACGAATTCGCGTGCGGGTTTTCGCTGCCGGCGAGCAATCTCGCGGCGCTCCGCGAACGGCTGCGCGAGCGATTCGATGCGCTCGACGCGGAGTTGTTCGCGCGCGATGCGCAGGTCGACGGAGAGCTCACACTCGCCGAGATCGACGACGAGTTTCTCGCGGGCCACGAACTGCTGCAGCCGTTCGGCGCCGGCAATCCGCAGCCGCTGTTCCTCGTCCGCGACGTCACCGTCACCGGGACGCGCACGTTCGCCGAGGACTGCTGCGAGCTGTCGCTCGCGGACGCGACGGGACGGGGGACGGGAGTGTTGTGGCCGAGTGCGAAGGCGCTGGCTGGAGGCCTGACCGGCGAGTTGGACTTGCTAGTGAAGGTGGAGCCGGATCGGTTTGGGGGTTCGCGGCTGGAGATCGTCGATTGTAGGAGTGCGGTGGCAAAGCCGCCGCTCTGGGACGCGAAAGCGGCGGCTATGCCGCCGCACTCCTAGATCACTTCATCTGCAGCGCGGGCTTCACGTAGCCGCGGTGGCAGGTGGTGCAGTTGACGGCGGGCTCGGTGTTGTCGATGTCCTGCATCGCCACGAGCTGGTCGTTGATCGAGCGCATGAGCAGGATCATCTCGCGGGCGGCGCGTTTCGGGCGCTTCTCATCGGCGTCCCAGCGGTTCTCGACGTGGCAATGGGAACAGTTCACACCGAGGGACTGGGCGTAGCCGATATCCATGATGCGGAGGAAGCGCGCGGCGGGGATCTCCCGGAGCAGCTTCACATTCCTGAACACCTCGCCGGCGGGACGGTTCTCCTTCCCTTTGATCGACGCGAGCAGCTCGACGACCTCGGGGCGGTCATCGGGCATCGCCGCGGGCGCGAACATCACGAGAGCTGCGATGGCGAGGAATCGTGTGCGCATACGCGAGATCGTACGCCGTTCGGCGGAACGAATCGCGTGGCAATCGTGTTACGGCGCCACGACATGCAGCGCGTCATTCGCATTCTCAAGGTCGTGCTGCCGATCACCATCGTCGGATTCATCGCCTACCTCGTCCTCAGCTTCGACCGCTCCTCGAATCCGCGCGGCAAGACCGCGGCCGGGCCGGTGACCTCGACGCAGCGCCCCGGAGAAGTCGGGATCCTGGAGTCGAAGAAGTTTCACGACGTGCAGACGATCGGCGGGCGCGTGGTCATGGAGATCGGCGCCGACCGCGTGGTCGGGCTCAAATCGGGCTGGACCACGCTCGAAGCGGTGAGCATGACCATCTATCGCGCGAACGGCCTTACGTATCAGCTGTCGTGTCCGCAGGCCGAGTTCAACAGCGAGACGAAGGAAGCGGACGCGAAGGGCGGCGTGCGCGTGGTCTCCACCGACGGCGTCGAGATCAGGACCGCGGAGATCCGCTTCGACGGCAATCGCCTCACCAACGAAATCCCCGTGCAGTTCCGCATCGACCGCTGGACCGGCAACGCCGGCGCGCTCGATCTCGACGTGCAGGGCGAGACGCTGCGGTTGCACAAGCAGGTCACCGCGCTCATGACGCCGTCGCAGCCGAATGAAGCGCCGATGACGCTCGAAGGCGCGGAGAGCGTGTTCCATCGCCGCGAGAACACGGTCACGTTCAACAACGCCGTGAAGATGACGCGCGGACCGGAGAGCCTGCACGCCGACTTCATGATCGGCCGATTCACACAGGATCGCAGCCGTCTCATCGGACTCGACGGCAAAGGCCACTGTCACATCGTCATGGCCGGCAATCCCGGACCCGGCGAAGACCTCGGCGGGCGCAAGGAAATCTTCTGCGAGGGCTTCAACACCGAAGTCGGACCGGACGGCCAGATCAGCGCGATCAACGCGTTCAGCGGCGTCGAGCCGGCGCACGCGATCCTCGACGGCCCTCCGAAGCGCGACATCGTCGCGCGCGCGTTCCGCGTCGCGCTCGCGAACAAGGCCGTGAGCGAGATCAAGGCCGACACGCAGGTTCTGTTCAAGGAGCTCGGCGACATTCCGCGCGAAGTGCGCGCGGAGCACGTCACGGTGTCGTTCAGTCCGCAGACGCGGCGCGCGAGCTCGGCGTATCTCGAAGGCGCGTTCCAGTACAAGGACCCGAAGACGACGGCGTCGGCGTTCCGCGCGAACTACGACATCGTCGGCGACCGCATCATCCTCACTACCGATCCCGGATGGCAGGCCACGGTCGTCACCGAGGGGCATACGCTGAAGGCGAAGCAGATCGAGTTCTCGCCGCGGGCGCAGACCGCGCACGCGACCGGCTCGGTGATCGCGCAGCTCATGTCGAAGGGGAAAAGCGTGTCCGCCGATGCGACGAACCTCTTTCCCGCGGGCAAGCCGGTCTACGTCAACTCCGACGACCTGATGATGCGCCAGGCGAACCGCGTCGCCGTATTCAGCGGCAACGTACGCGCGTGGCAGGACACGAACACGATCCTCGCGAACGAGCTGCAGGTGCAGGGCTCGGGCGACTCGATCACCGCGCGCGGCCACGTCCGCACGATCCTCTACAACGCCGGCGATCCGAAGCGCACCACGCCGGTCGAGTCGACGAGCGAGCAGCTCATCGCGCGCCGAGGGGAGAAACGCGTCGACCTCGTCGGCAACGTCACCATCGTCGACACGCCGCGCACGCTGAAGTCGGAGAAGGCCGCGTTTTTCTTCGACGACAACCGCAAGATTCAGCGCATGGAAGCGGAGAACAACGTCACCGTCTTCGAAGCGACGTCGAACCGCAAAGGCACCGGCGAGAAGGCGACGTATCACGTCGACAAAAAGCTGATCTACGTCAACGGCTCGCCCGCCACGATGACCGATCCCTCCGGCTCCCTCGCCGGCCAGCAGATCGTCTTCGACCTCACGCGCAATCGCGTCCAGGTCGTGAGTCCGGGTCAGGAGACGAAGGGGACGTACAAGCAACCGGGGACGTGATTGGATGGTAATCTCCCGCATCGAATGGCCGATGTCCCGCTGCAGCTGACCGCGACCCACCTCCTCAAGGTTTACAAGAGACGCAAAGTCGTGCGCGACGTGTCGGTGGAGATCCGGCAGGGGGAGATCGTGGGGTTGCTGGGGCCGAACGGCGCGGGGAAGACCACGACCTTCTACATGATCGTCGGGCTCGTGCGGCCGGACGGCGGGACGGTGATGCTCGGCGACGACGACATCACCGAGCTGCCGATGTATCTCCGCGCGCAGCGCGGCATCAGCTATCTGCCGCAGGAGCCGTCGGTGTTCCGCAAGCTGACGGTGCGCGAGAACCTGCTCTCGGTGTTCGAGACGATGCGGTTGCCGCGCGCGGAGCGCGAGCGTCGCACGCAGGAACTGCTCGAGGAATTCGGCATTGCGCACATCGCGCGGAACCGCGCGTATTCGTTGTCGGGAGGGGAGCGGCGGCGCGTGGAGATCGCGCGAAGTCTCGCGATCAATCCGGCATTCATCTTGCTAGATGAGCCGTTTGCAGGAATCGATCCAATCGCCGTGTTCGAGATTCAACGCATCGTTTCGCAGCTGCGAGCCCGCGGGATCGGAATCCTCATCACGGACCACAACGTGCGGGAAACTTTGAAGATCACGGATCGCGCCTATATCATCAAAGAAGGTGAAATCTTCCGGCAGGGAGTGCCGGAAAGTCTCTCCGCCGACGCGGAGGTCCGGCGTATCTACCTCGGAGAGACTTTCAACCTGAACTGACCATGGCACTCGAACAAAAACTTCATTTACGACTCAGCCAGAAGCTGATCATGACGCCTTCGCTGCAGCAGGCGATCAAGCTGCTGCAGCTGTCCAAGCTCGAGCTCCAGGAAGTCATGAACCAGGAGCTCCTCGAAAATCCGCTGCTCGAGGAAACGGCCGAAGAGGCGAAAGCCGAAGAGACGCCGGCCGAGGAAACGGAAGCGAAGAACGAGAACGAAGAGGCGCCGAAAGTCGAGACCAAGGACGAGAAGGAAAAAGACTCCTTCGACGAGATCGACTACGACGCCTACTTTCAGGACTACATCGAATACGGCTACAACCCGCGCGGGATGGGGGAAGAGCACGAAGAGTTCCCCATCGAGAACACGCTCACCCGCCCGCCGAACCTCGCCGATCACCTGACGTGGCAGCTGTCGATGTCCGACGCCTCGCCGCGCACGAAGGAGATCGCGAACTTCATCATCGGCAACATCGACGAGGACGGCTACCTCCGCGCCAGCAGCGAAGAGATCATGGCCGCCGGCGGCTACGGCGCGGAAGAAGTCGAGACCGCGGTGCGCGCGGTGCAGTCGCTCGATCCCATCGGCGTCAGCGCGCGCGACCTCCGCGAGTGCCTGCTGCTCCAGCTGCGCTTTCTCGAGATCGACGACCCGCTCGTCGAGATCATCGTCCGCGATCACTGGGACGAGTTCATGCAGCGGAAGTTCGTCCCGCTCGCGAAGGCCCTCGGCATCGATCTCAAGACGCTCGAGGGCATCGTCGAGATCATCAAGCACCTCGATCCCAAGCCGGGGAGGAAATACTCCAATGAGCGAGCGATCTACGTCGAGCCCGATGTCTACGTGCACAAGGTCGGCGACGAATACGTGATCGTGCTCAACGAGGACGGCATGCCGAAGCTGCGCATCAACAGCGGCTACCGGTCGATGCTGAACTCGATGGACTCGAAGCAGGACGGCGAGACCGTCAACTACATCAAGGACAAAATCCGGTCCGCCGTCTGGCTGATCAAATCATTGGATCAGCGCCAGCGGACGATCTACAAAGTCGCCGAATCGATCGTCAAGCATCAGCGCGAGTTCCTCGAGAAGGGCATCGACTTCCTCCGCCCGCTCGTCCTCCGCGACGTCGCCGACGACATCCAGATGCACGAGTCGACGGTCTCCCGCGTCGTCTCGAACAAGTACATGCACACCCCGCGCGGCCTCTTCCTGATGAAGTACTTCTTCCACAGCGGAATCGATTCCGAGACGGGCGAGGACATCTCCAGCCTGACGGTGAAGAAGAAGATCCAGAGCTACATCGAGAACGAGGATCCGCGGAAGCCACTCTCCGATTCCAAGATCATGAAGATCCTGAATGACGAGGGAATCAACATCGCCCGCCGGACCGTGGCCAAGTACCGGGACGAGCTGAACATCCCGTCTTCCACGGACCGCAAACAGATTTTCTGATTCGGAGGCGCAGGTCATGGCAACCGAGATTTCCGGCCGCAACTACGACATCCGTCCCGACATCCGCGAGATGGTGGAGAAGAAGCTCGCGAAGATCGAGGAGCGGCTCTTCAGCGACGTGATCGACGTCCGCGTCGTGCTGCAGGTCGAGAAGTACCGCAACATCTGCGAGATCATCATCGTCGGCAAGGACCACGACGTGAAGTCGGTCCAGGAGTCGGACGACTCGATGCAGGACGCGATCAACCAGGCGATCGATCACCTCAAGCGCCAGGCGCAGAAGAACCGGAAGAAGATCCGCGATCATCACCGCCGCGACGGCAACGGCCGCAAGGCCGTGACGGAGTGGGCCGTGCAGGTGCTCGAGCCGGGCCAGCTCCGCGAGACCGGCGGCGATCAGAAACTGCCGCGCATCGTGAAGACGAACAACATCGCCATCCGGCCGATGTCGATCGAGGAGGCCGCGCTGCGCCTCGACGACTCGAAGAACGAGTTCATCGTCTTCCGCGACATCGACTCCGACAAGGTCTCGGTGATCTACAAGCGCCGCGACAACAACCTCGGCCTGATCTCGCCCGAGTTCTGATTCGCGGCTGGCAAACACGTTGCTGTAACGAAGCGCCGGTAAGGAGAGAACCGTGCGTTGCTTCGCAATTCTGTTCGCCGCGCTCACCGCGCTTCCCGCCGCGTCCGCCGATCGCGTTCCGCTCAGGAACTGGCGTGCTCCGGTCGCCAACGCCGACATCAGCGGACGCGCGAGCTTCATCGCCGTCACGCCGTGCCGCCTCGTCGACACGCGCAACCCCGCCGGTCCGTACGGCGGGCCGGTGTTCACGGATAACCAGACCCGCACGTACAACATCCCCGCGGGCCCGTGCAGCGGCATTCCCGCCGCGGCCGCGTACTCGCTCAACTTCACCGTCGTGAACTACGCCGGCACGGGATGGATCACCGCGTATCCGGCGGCGACTCCGCTGCCGTTCATCTCCACGCTGAACTTCAACACCGGCGGCGCCGCGCTCGCGAACGCGGCCATCGTTCCGTCGACCGCTGGCTCGATCAGCGTCTTCGCGTCGCGCTCGACGCACGTGATCATCGACATCAACGGCTATTTCCTCGAGCCGGCGTCGACGATCACCTCCGTCACCGCCGGCAGCGGCCTGTCCGGCGGCGGCTCGTCCGGCGACGTCTCGCTGTCGGTGGCCTTCGGCGGGAACGGGTCGGCGGCGACGGTCGCGCGCAGCGATCACCGCCATTTCGAGAAGACGATCATCGTCGCGCCGACAGGCACGGATAACGACAAAGGGCTCGCGCTGCGCAACGTCATCGAAGGGATCACCGACAGCTCGGCGACGAATCGCTACGTCGTGAAAGTCGATGCCGGCACGTTCGCGTTCTCCGACACGTTGTTCCTGCCGAGCTACGTGCACATCGAGGGGTCGGGGCGGGAAGCGACGATTCTCACGTTCGCCGGCACGTTCGGCATCGTCAGCGGCTCTGTCGGAAACGAGCTGCGTCAGATGACGCTGGTCTCGACGCACAACTCCGGCTCCGTGCTCCAGGTACAGGGAGGGTCGATGTCGCTGCTGGACATGAACGTCAGCAGCGCCGCGACGGGAGTCACCGGCATCTACTTCACCGGCGCCTCCGCGAACGGCGTGCTCGATCGTGTCTCGATTTCGCTGACCGGCGGTGGCTCGATGGGCTACGGCATGGACAACGGAACCGTGATCATTCGCAATAGCACGATCCTCGCGCCCTACCGCGGCCTGGTGATGTCGACCGGTACGCTCGAGCTGCGCCGCTCGTCGATCACAGTTGAGGGCGAGAGCGCGCAGTATGGCATCTGGCAGACGAGCGGCAGTCTCGAGGCCTCCGACGTCAGGGTGTGGGTCACCGGCGCATCGGGGACGGCGACCGGCGTCTCGATGAGCGGCATTACTGTCGATCTGCGGCGCATGTACATTGTCGCCTCCGGCGGCACGGGGATGGGTTTCGACGCCGGTCTGCCGTTCGTTCTGCAGGACTCGCAGATCCTTTCGGTCGGCGGCCCGAACGTCGGCCTGACCAGCGCCGTGGGTGGCTCGCTGTCGAACGTGGTCATCGACGCCGTGAGCGGCACCGGGATCGCGCACGGCGCCGGCACTCTGGCGGTGAAGGGCGGAAGCGTCAAAGGCACGACGGCGATCGCCGTCGGGTCGTCAGCGACGGTGAACGTCGGCGCCGCGCAGGTGGACGGCACGATCACGAACCTCGGCACGATCCAGTGCGTCTACGTCTACGACGGCACGTTCAACGCGCGTACCTGTCCGTGAAGTACCATGGGAGGCGGTGCGTGACGAGGACTACATCGAAACGACGGTCGCCTCGCTTCGCTCGCCGGAGCTCGATGATCTGCAGCTCAAGCTGGTCACGGGCGACGACGGGCTGAATCGCGTGATCGCGCGTCCGCGCGTGCAGAAGCCGGGGCTCGCGTTCGCCGGCTACTACGAGTACATCAAGCCGTGGCGCGTGCAGATCATCGGCGCCTCGGAGACGAAGTATCTGCAGAGCCTTCCGCCGCGCCTGCGCGAGAAGCGCATTCGCGATGTGTCGGGCCTCGACATCTCCTGCTTCATCGTCACGAAAGGCATCACGCCGCTCGACGAGTTCCGAGTCGAATGCGAGAAGCGCGGCGTGCCGCTCTTCTCCACGACGGCGATGTCGTCGACGACCATCACGCGCACCACTTATTTCCTCGAGGAAACGATGGCGCCGCGGGTCACGCAGCACTCCGGCCTCCTCGACGTCTACGGCATCGGCGTGCTGCTCCTCGGCGACAGCGGCATCGGCAAGAGCGAGTGCGCGCTCGACCTCGTCTATCGCGGGCATCGCCTCATCGCCGACGATCTCGTGGTCATCAAGCGCCATCCGAACGACGTGCTCCTCGGGTATTCGAACGACATGCTTCGCCATCACATGGAGCTGCGCGGCATCGGCATCATCGACATCAAGGACCTCTTCGGCGTGGCCTCGACGCGCGACGTGAAGCCGATCGACATGGTCGTGCGTCTCGAGAAGTGGGTCGAGGGGACGGAGTACGACCGCCTCGGCATCACCGGCGAGACCTACGAGCTTCTCGGCGTCTCGAAGCCGTACGTGCGGCTACCCGTCGCCTCGGGACGCAACCTCGCGCTCCTCGTCGAAGTCGCGGCGCGCAATCATCTGATGAAGCTGCAGGGCTACGATTCCGCCCGCGAGTTCACGCGCCGCATCGATGAGAAGATCGCCCGCGACGGCGCCGCGTTCTCCGATTCGCTCCCGGCGACGAATCGCGAGGAGATGACCAGCTCGGAGATGCGAAGCATGCATTCGCGCAGTCGACAGCGATGAAGGCACCCGAATACCTGGTCGTGATCACCGGCCTCTCCGGCTCGGGAAAGAGCTACGTGCAGTCGACGCTCGAGGACCTCGGGTTTTACTGCACGGACAACCTGCCGATCGAGCTGATCGAGGCGTATCTCGACGAGGTGACGTCGCACGAGCACGCGAACCGCGTCGGCGTCGTCGTCGACGTCCGCACGCACGACTTCGCGACGCGCTTCCCGCGCTACTACCGCGAGCGGCTGCAGAAGCTCGTCCCGAACACGGTGCTGATCTTCCTCGAGGCGACGGACGAAGTGATCGTGCGCCGCTACTCCGAAACGCGCCGCCCGCATCCGCTCGAAAAAGACCGGCCGCTGATCGAGGCGATTCAGGCGGAGCGCGAGGCGCTGACGGATGTGAAGTCGCTCGCGAACCTGGTTCTCGACACCTCGCAGTTCTCGGTGCACGAGCTCAAGGCCGAGGTCATGCGGCGGTTCCAGCTCTCCGGCCAGGAGCTCGAGCTCTCGCTGCTCGTCACGATCATCACCTTCGGCTTCAAGTACAGCCTCCCGTACAACCTCGACCTGCTGTTCGACGTCCGCTTCCTGCCGAACCCGCACTTCGTCGAGTCACTGCGGCCGAAGACGGGGCTCGATCCGGAAGTGCTCGAGTATCTGAAAGCGCAACCGGGCTACGACGAGTTCTACACGAAGCTCGTCGACTTCGTCAGCTACGTCCTTCCGGGATACCGGAAGGAGATGAAGAGCTACCTGACCATCGGCATCGGCTGCACCGGCGGCAAACACCGCTCCGTCGCCATCGGCCAGCGCCTCGCCGACGACCTCGCCGCCCAGGGCTACAGCGTCGAGATCGTGCACCGCGACTCCCGGCGTTAGGCCGGGACGCGGCCGCGGAGGCCGACGCGCCAGAATGTCCAGGCGACGGCGAGCGAGGACGCGATCGCGAGGGCGGGCATCAGGAAAAGGTCGAACTTCGACGGGCTCGTGTTGCGGATGTACTGCAGCACCGGCGGTGCGACGAACGGCAGGACGCCGGTGACGAGTCCCACCACCAGCGCGGTCGCCAGCGAAGGCACGCGATGCGCCATCCGCACGTAGATCACGACGGCGAGGCCGATGATCAGCACGTAGCAGGTGCTGATGAACGTCGCGTACCACCCGATGAGGCTCGCCGCGGTGAGCGCGCCCTTGAGCGTTTTCTCGCTCGCGGTGCCCATCAGGCCGAGGATCACGAGCGCGGTGAGGAAGGCCGCGAGGCCGCCGGCGAGGATGGCGAGGAAAAACGCGAGAGGGAAGTTCGGTTTTTTCACGCGCCCATGGTAGCGCGGCGGGCTCGTCGGTGTCGCGTACGTTATGATTCGCTGTTCGAGAGGGGGCTTCTTGACCGGGGCATTGATCGTCACTCACGGAAATCTGGCGTATGAGCTGCTGAACGCAGCGCGGCAAATCGAAGCGGATGTCAGCGGGATGGAGGCGGTTCCGCTGGAGTGGAGCGACACGGTGGACGAGGCCCGCGAGAAGATCGCGGCGGCGCTCGAGCGTCTCGGTCCCGAGCGCGGCGTGATCATCTTCACCGACATGTTCGGCGGCACGCCGAGCAACATCAGCCTCTCCTTTCTCGAAGCCGGCCGCGTCGAGATCGTCACCGGCGTGAACCTGCCGATGATCGTCAAGTTCGCGATGATGAAGAGCGAGGCGCGGGACGTGGCCACGCTCGCGCACGTGATCTGCGAGAAGGGCTCGAAGGCGATTCGCGTGGCCTCGGACCTGCTGACCGCCGAGAAGCGCGCGGTCGGAGCGTAGTGCGTGGTCGAGCGCGACATCGAGATCAGGAACAAGCTCGGACTGCACGCGCGCGCCGCGGCGAAGTTCGTCCACACCGCCGCGCGCTTCAAAGCCGACATCAAGATCCGCAAGGGCGATGAGGAAGTCGACGGCAAGTCGATCCTCGGCATCCTCCTCCTCGCGGCCGGACGCGGCTCGACGATCCGCGTGCGCGCCGACGGCGAAGACGAGCGCGAGGCGCTCGACGCCATCGAGAAGCTCATCGAGGCGAAATTCGACGAAGTAGAATGAGCCGAATGCCTCCGGCTCACACACGAAGCGACATCCGGACCTACAAAGGCGTTGCCGCATCGCCCGGCATCGCCATCGGACGCGCGGTGATCGTCGAGAAGCGCGTGTCGTCGGTCTATCGCGTCCCCATCCGCGAGGACGAAGTGCCCTCCGAGGTGACGCGGTTCCTCGAATCGCTGGAGAAGACGCGCGACGAACTGCTGGAGCTGAAGCAGAAAGTCAGCCGCTCGATGGGGGAGGAGTACGCGCAGATCTTCGAGGCGCACGCGATGATCGTCGGCGACGCCTCGTTCGCCGACAAGGTCGTGCAGAAGATCGAGACCGAGCAGGTGAATGCCGAGTGGGCGCTCGCCGAGGTGCAGGAAGAGCTGCAGGCGCGCTTCGCCAGTTTCGACGACGACTACCTGCGCGAGCGCGTCGCCGACGTGAAGGACGTCGCCGAGCGCGTGCTCGTGAACCTCATGGGCGTCGCGCATCACGACCTCTCCGAGATCAACCACGACGTCGTGATCCTCGCCGACGACCTCACGCCCTCCGATACGATCCACTTCAACCGCCGGCCGATCGTCGGCTTCGCCACCGAGGCGGGCGGGCGGACGTCGCACACCTCGATCATCGCCAAGTCGCTGTTCATGCCCGCCATCATCGGCGTCCCGCGGCTGACGAAAATCGTCGACAACGACGAGCTGGTGATCGTCGACGGCTACGAAGGCACGCTGGTCGTGAATCCGACGCCGGCGATGGTGCAGGAGTACGTCAGCCGCGTTTCGCGCCACGAGGAAGCGGAGAAGAAGCTCCTCGAAAATCGCGAGCTCGCGGCGGAGACGAAGGACCACCATCGCATCTCCATGCAGGCGAACATCGAGCTGCTCGAGGAGCTGAAGGACGCGCAGAAATTCGGCGCGGAGGGGATCGGGCTCTATCGCTCCGAGTTCCTGTACATGTCGACCGCTCCGTACCTGCCGACCGAGGAAGAGCACTTCAACGTCTATCGCAAGCTCGCCGAGTCGACGGCGCCCGACTGGTGCGTGATTCGCACCTTCGACCTCGGGGGAAAGAAACTCGCCCGCGAGCTCCTCGGCTCGAAGGAAGACAACCCCGTCCTCGGACTGCGCGCGCTGCGCCTCTGCATGCAGCACCGCGACATGTTCAAGACCCAGCTGCGCGCGCTGCTGCGCGCCTCGGCGTTCGGCAGGATCAAGATCATGTTCCCGCTCGTCTCCGGCGTGCAGGAGCTGCGTCAGGTCAAGACGCTCATCCGCCAGATCCGACTCGAGCTCGACGCGCAGGAAGTCGAGTACAACAAGGAATTGCAGATCGGGATCATGATCGAGGTACCGTCGGCCGCGGTGATCGCCGACATGCTCGCCACCGAGGCCGACTTCTTCGCCATCGGCACGAACGATCTGATTCAGTACTCCCTCGCCATCGATCGCGGCAACGAGAACGTCAGCTATCTGTATGAGCCGCTGCATCCCGCGCTGCTGCGGCTGATCAAGGGCGTGATCGACGCAGGCAAGCGCGCGGGGATCCCGGTGTCGATGTGCGGCGAGATGGCCGCCGATCCGATCTACGCGATCGTGCTGCTCGGTCTCGGCCTGGAGATCTTCTCCATGAACCCGTCGTCGATTCCGGTGGTGAAGAACGTGATCCGCTCGTTGCGTTACAAGGATTGCCGCCGCATCGCCGAAGTCTGTCTCAACAAAAAAACCGCGCAGGAGATCGAAGAGTTCATCATCGAGAGCGTGGCGCAGTTGCTCCCCGAGGGACTGGCCAGCAAAAACTTATGAACGATCCGTTCTCCCACCGACCCATCACCCGCATCCCGAAGCCGTGGGGCTACGAGCTCATCTTCGCGCACACCGATCGCTACGTCGGCAAGATCCTGCACATCAATCGCGGCGAGTCGCTCAGCCTCCAGTTCCACGAAATGAAAGAAGAGACGCTGTACGTTGTGGACGGCGAGCTGCGACTGACGATCGAGCACGACGGCGACCGCCGCGAGCTGATGCTCCGCAAGGGCGAGGCGTTTCACATTCCGCCCCGCCTGATTCATCGCATGGAGGCGCTCGCCGACACCGACGTCGCGGAGGTCTCGACGCCGGAGCTCGACGACGTCGTGCGGCTCGAAGATCGTTACGGCCGGATATGAGACTTTTCCTTCTCGCGTTCGTGATCGCCGCCCTGCAGAGCGACACGACCGCGCTCGTCGAGGCGTCGAAGGACGCGAAGGCGAAGCGGAAGGCCAGCACCACGAAGGTCATCACCAACTCCGACGTGAAGAAGTCGAAGGGGAAGGTCTCGCAGAAACCCGGAACCGCGCCGCCGGCCACCGACGCGAAGCCGGAACCGACCTCGCTCGAGAAACAGGCCACGGAGCGCGCCGCGCGCCAGCTCGCCGAGGCGCGACTCGCGGCGGCGCAGAAGCGCGTCGCCGAGCTGGAACGTGAGCTCGCGACGATCGAAGTGAGCTACTACGAGACCAATGACCTCGACTATCGCGACAAGGTGCTGACGAAGCGCTTCGCGGATGTGAAAGCGCGGCTGGATGAGGCGTCCGCCGAGCTGAAAGCGGCGGCTTTGCCGCCGCACTCCTAAATGAAAACGTTCGTCATCGAAACCTGGGGCTGCCAGATGAATGAGCTCGACAGCGAGCGGCTGTCGGGCAATCTGAAGCTGCGCGGGTACCGGCGCGTGGACGATGAGTCGCAGGCGGGACTCATCCTGCTGAACACCTGCTCCGTGCGCGACAAGGCCGAGCAGAAAGTCTTCTCGCGCCTCGGCCGTCTGCGCGACATGAAGCGCGACCGCGACATCAAAATCGGCGTCTGCGGCTGCGTCGCGCAGCAGGAGGGGAAGCACATCCTCGAGCGCGCGCCGTGGGTCGACTTCGTGATGGGGCCGGGCAACGTCGGCCATCTCGATCAGGTGCTCGAGCACGGAACGAGACTGGCGATCGAGTTTCCGGAAGACCGCAACTACGACATCCTCGCCATCGATCGCAGCTCGCCGACGAAGGCGTGGATCACGATCATCGAGGGCTGCAACAAGAACTGCACGTTCTGCATCGTGCCGACGACGCGCGGCCGCGAGGTGTCGCGTCCGTTCGGCGACGTGCTCGCCGAAGCGCGCGCCGCGGTCGCGAGCGGCCGCATGGAGATCGAGCTCCTCGGCCAGACCATCAACGCCTACCGCTGTCCCGTCACCGGCAACGACTTCGGCGCGCTGCTCGCCGCGGTCGCGGAGATCGAAGGCGTGGTGCGCCTGCGATTCACGACCTCGCATCCGGCGGAAGTGAATGACTCCATGATCGCCGCGATGCGCGATCACACGAACATCTCGCGCTATCTGCACCTGCCGGTGCAGTCGGGATCGTCGCGGATCCTGCGCCGGATGAAGCGGCTGTACTCGCGCGAGAAGTACCTGGAGATCGTCGCGCGCATCCGCAGGGAGATCCCCGACATTCATTTCTCCACGGACCTCATCGTCGGCTTTCCCGGCGAGACGGAGGAGGATTTTCAGGAGACGCTCAGTCTCGTCGAGGAGGTCGCCTATGGCTCGCTGTTCGCGTTCAAGTACTCGCCGCGGCCGGGGACGTCGGCGCTGAAGATCGGGCCGCCGCTCGACGACGCGATCGCCTCGGAGCGCCTGCAGCGCCTGTTCGAGCTGCACGAGCGGATGAAGCGCGAGCGCCTCGAGTCGTATCGCGGCCGCGTCGTGCCGGTGATGGTGGAAGGGCCGAGCCGGCACGATCCGTCGATGCTGTCGGGCCGCACCGACGACTATTGGGTCGTGAATTTCCACGGCGATCCCGCGACGCCGCTCGGGAGTATCCTTGGGGTGCGCATCGATTCAGCGCAGCATCACACGTTGCGCGGGGAGGCCGTGGCATGACTGAGCTCGTTTCAATGTCGATCAAGGGACTGATGCTCGATCCGGTCTCCAACTCTCCGATCGTCGTGCTGAAGGATGACGACGAAAAATTCTTCCTCCCGATCTGGGTCGGCATCTTCGAAGCGAACGCCATCGCCCTGCAGCTCGAGAACATCACCACGCCGCGCCCGATGACGCACGACCTGCTCCGCAACATGATCAGCGAGCTCGACGCACGGGTGATGCGCGTCGTGATCAACGACCTCCGCGACTCCACGTTCTTCGCGCAGATCCGCCTGCTCATCGCCGGCGGGAAGACGCTCGAAGTCGACGCGCGTCCGAGCGACGCGATCGCGCTCGCGCTGCGCACCGAGGCGCCGATCTTCGTCGCGCAGTCCGTCCTCGATCAGGCACAGACCATCACGCCGGATGGAGAGGATCAGGACGAGAAGATGAAGAAATGGTTCGAAAACCTGTCTCCCGATGAGATGGGCAAGTATAAGATGTAAACTATAAATAACAGTTGCAGACAGCATGAAATATGCTGTAATCTCATTAATCATGAGATCATTTGCTGTCGCAGCATGCGCCCTCCTGAGCCTGCTCTCGCCGTTTACCAGCGCGCAAACTCTCTCGATCGGCATCGAACGTGGCGCTCAGATCATCCCGTCGTATCCCGATCTCGCGCGCGATGTCCAGCTGGCGTCGCGCGGCGGGGATTTCGTCGCGGTGTGGCGGAACGCCAACGGCAGGATCGTGGCGACGATGATCGACTCCGGCGGAAATCCGTGGACGTCGGTCACGCCGCTGTCGCAGAAGGGTGGCAATCCTCGGATCGTCGGCATGGGACACGGCTATCTCGCGGCATGGGAGACGGGTCTCGGTCATGGGATCGACGTCGCGCACATCTACGACGATGGCTCGAAGGGACTCGATTTCGTGCCCGTGACCGACTTCGATCTCGAGAAGTCGAGCATGCGCATCGCCGCCGCCGGCTACCGCGCGCTGCTCGTCTGGATCACGCGCAAGGGCGAAACGGCGACGCTGTCCGCCGTGGTGCTCAGCGCCTACGGCGAGCGTCTCAGCCGCACGATCGCCATCAGCGAAGACGACGCCACGCTCTCGAATCCGAGCGTCGCGCGCGCGGGCTCGAGCTTCATCGTCGCGTTTCAAACCGCGCGCGGGATCGAGACGGCGTTCATCGATCGCGACGGCGGCAGCGTGACGAGGCAGCTCGTGTCCGCCGAGTCGGCAAAGGCGATGACGGTCGTGAGCACGCCCGCCGGCCCGGTCATTTTCTACACGCCCGCGCAAACAAACGCGACGTACAGCCTCGCGCCCGGCGAAGCGCCGCAGCTCGTGGCCGAGGGACGGCTGGTGAGCTCGGTGGAAACGGACCGGCGGCCGGTCGTCGCGTTGTCGATGCCGGACGGCCGCGTGGCGTTGTTCCAGACGCGCGCGTTCCGCGAGGCCCGCGAGCTCAGCGTGCCGGGAGCGCCGATCGAGACGGCGAATTCGATCGCGTGGGATGGAACGCACCTTCTCATCGCGAGCGGCACGAAAGCGACGGACGTCGTCCTCGCCGGCCTGGAAGGCCAGACCGCGCGCAGTGCGATGCTCGGCTTCCGCTTCACTAACCGCCACCTCGTCGACGTCGCGACCGCGGGCGGCGTCGATCTCCTCGCGTGGTTCGACTCGATCGAGCAGGAGTTCGTGGATGACGAAGGTCTGTTCACGCCGGAGGACTACGCGTTCGGACGCTTCCGCGACACCGTCGCGCTCGACGGCGGGGGAGTGCGCACGATCTGGAATCCGGTCGTCGCCAGCGACGGCGTGTCGGCGTTTCTCGTCAGCGGCGCGAGCGGATCCGGCTCCACCGCCGCGGTCGCGCAGCTCGTCCCGGTCGACGGCGCGCCTTCGCCGCTGATCGAGCTCGGCGAGGGACGCGTGCTCGAGGCGATCTGGGACGGCATGGACTTCATCGTCTTCCACGAATCCTCCGCCGCGATTCACGCGACGCGCATCCGCCGCGACGGCACCATCCTCTCGCCGGCCGGAGGTGCCGTGCTCGCCCGAGGCGAGAACGTCACCTGGCTGCAAGCGGTGCCCACGAGCGCGGGATTCGTGCTCGCGTACAACAAGGACACGCGGACGCGAGTCACCGCGTTCACTCACGCCTTCACGACCATCCGCGCGGTCAAACCGATCGTCGTCCAGGCGAACGAAGAGGACGCCACCATCTCGATCACCGGCAACGGCGCGGACCGCGTCGTGTTCGGCATGGAGTCGAAGCTGCCGGGGTACGGCCCGGCCTCGCGGCGCACGATGATGCTGAACGAGCGGGGCGAGCAGCAGTGGAGCGCGAAGGACGCCGCCCGCGCGGGCCTTGGCGTTGACGGAGCGTTCGTGCTGCTCTTCCCGCGCTCCGACTACCTGCGGCCCGTCGACGCGGTCCTCTGGAGCAGCGTCGAGAAACCGTCCGATGTGAGCGCCGGAACGAATCGCGCACGTTTCGACACCCTGACCGCCGTTCGCCCGCCGCTTCCGGCGTCGTCGCCGCAGCGGACGATTGTCGCGTATGCGCGGCTGGCGATCCTGCCCACCGGCGACATCGTGCGGCGTCTCGTCACGAGGACCGTCACCGTGCTTCCCAAAGAGGAGGCGCGTCCGTAGAATCACCGCAGTTTCAATGATCATTACCGTCGCCAATCAAAAGGGCGGGGTCGGGAAAACGACCACCGCCATCAATCTCGCCGCGGCCGTCGCCAACAAAGGTCACAAAACCCTCCTGATCGACCTCGATCCGCAGGCGAATTCGACGATGAGCTATGTCGACGCGCGGCAGCTGACGCGCTCGATGTACGACGTGCTCGTCTCCGAGGAGATGGAGTTTCGCGACGTGATCGTGCCGACGTCGGTGCCGAATCTCTCGATCGCGCCGTCGCGCATCGCGCTGGCGAAGCTCGAGTCGAAGCTGATCGGCGACATCGACGGTCCGTTCCGCCTCAAGGACCGGATGAAGGACGCGGCGAACGACTACGACACGATCTTCATCGATACGCCGCCGACCCTCGGCATGATCACCGTCAACGCGCTCGTCGCGTCGACGCACGTCCTCGTCCCGATCCAGTCGTCATACTTTGCGCTCGAGGGCACCGACGACCTCCTCGAGACCATCGAGAAAATCAAGGCGCGCCCGAACCCCAACCTCCAGCTCCTCGGCGTCGTCATCACCATGCACGACAAACGGACCACGCTGGCGAAGGACATCCACGACCAGATCGGACAGGTCTTCGGCGACCGCCTGTTCAACACCGTCATCACGAAGTCGATCCGCCTGGAGGAAAGCCCGGCGTACAAGGAATCGATCTTCACGTTCGCGCCGAAGTCGAGCGGCGCCAACGAGTACTACTCGCTGTCGGAAGAATTGCTTGCGCGCGTCTGAGGAACCAACGAATGGCTAAACGCGGACTCCCCGAACGAACCGGCATGCGGCACGACTCCCACTATGTCGAAGAGCTGACGCGCCGTTCGGGACGGCATATCGGATCGATGCTGCCGCTGGAGCTGATCGAGCCGAACGCCGAGCAGCCGCGCACGCAGCTGGGCAACATCGAAGAGCTGGCGGCGAGCGTTCGCGAGAAGGGCGTGCTCGAGCCGATCCTCGTGCGCCTCATCGGACCGAATCGCTACCGCATCATCTCCGGCGAGCGCCGCTATCGCGCGGCCACGCTGGCGGGACTCGACGAGATCCCGGCGATCGAGCTCGACGTCGACGATCGCGAGCAGCTCGAGATCGCGCTCATCGAGAACATCCAGCGCAAGGACCTCACGCCGTTCGAAGAGGCGGAAGGGTTTTACGTGCTGCAGCAAAAGTTCGGCTACACGCACGAGAAGATCTCGCAGGTCATCGGCAAGTCGCGCACGACCGTCACCGAGACGCTGATGATCAACGAGATCCCCGACCGCATCCGCGCGATGTGCCGCGAGGCCGGGATCTCGAACAAGAGCGTGCTCGTGCAGGTGGCTCGCGCCGGTTCCGAGGAGGCGATGGAACGCGTCGTGCGCGCGTTCTCGGCAGGGGAGCTGTCGCGCGAGGAACTGCGCAGGCAGACCGCGTCGAAGCCGGAGCCGAAGAAGGCCGGACGCCCCAAGAACTACGTCTTCGCGCTGAAGGACAAGGCGCTGCCGTTCACGCTCAATCTCGCGTTCAAAAAACCCAACGTCGAAAAAGGCGAAGTGATCGAGGCCGTGCGCGAGCTGCTGCGCCGTCTCGAATCGGAGTCGTGATGCCCGCTAAATCGAAAATCCTGGTCATCGACGACGACGAGAAAGCGCTCGCCATCGCGAAGCGGCAGCTCGAGGCCGCCGGCTACGACGTGCTCACGTCGGAGTCGGCGCTGAAGCTGCCGATCATCGTGCAGCGCGAGAAACCCGATCTCGTGCTGCTCGACGTCGAGATGCCCGCGCTGCGCGGCGAGCACGTGCTGGAGCTCTCGCAGATGTTCGACTTCCTCCGCGAGATCCCGATCGTCCTGCACTCCGCGAAAAGCGACGAGGAGCTGCAGGCGCTGGTCGCGAAATCGAACGCGCGCGGCTACATCCGCAAAAGCGGCAACCCGCTCAGCTTCATCGAGCAGGTGCAGAAGTACCTGTAGCCGGCTACTCGCGCAGCGGTTCGGCGTTCTGCCGCAGCACTTTCTTGTCGAACTTTCCGACCGAGGTCTTCGGCACTTCGTCGATGAACCGGATCTCGTCGGGGAGCCACCAGCGGACGAAGCGCGTGGAGAGATGCTCGAGAATCTCGGCCGCGGAGATCGTGTCGCGATGCTCGGCGCGCGGGACGACATATCCGACCGGACGCTCCTGCCACTTCGGATGCGGCACGCCGATCACGGCCGCCTCGAGCACTTTCGGATGCGCCATGATCGCGTTCTCCAGCTCGACCGACGACACCCACTCGCCGCCCGACTTGATCACGTCCTTCGCGCGGTCGACGATGTTGATGTAGCCGTCGGGCGTGATCGACGCGACGTCGCCGGTCCTGAACCAGCCGTCGGCGGTCAGCCGGTTCGACTCCGTTTCGTTGTAGTAGCCGGACGTCACCCACGGCCCGCGCACCTCGATCTCGCCGAACGCGACGCCGTCCCACGGCAACTCCGCGCCGGTCTCGAGATCGGCAATGCGCCACTCGACGCACGGCGAGGGCGGCCCCTGCGTCGCGCGCGCGTCCATCGCATCCTCGCCGTGCCAGCTCCGTGCGCGCGAGATGCTGCCGAGCGGCGAGGTCTCGGTCATGCCCCACGCCTGCAGCAGCAGCAGTCCGCGCGCTTCGTACGCTTCGAGCAGCGAGCGCGGGACCGCGGAGCCGCCGCAGATGATCTGCCGCACGTGGGGGAGCGCGCGCTCGGCGAGTTTGTGCAGCACGCCGACCCAGATCGTCGGCACGCCGGCGAGGCATGTGGCCTTTTCACTCTCGGCGAGCGCCAGGATGGTGTCGGGATCGCCCATCCAGCGGTCGGGAAAAACGAAGTTCGCGCCGGACATGCCGGCGGCGTAGGGGAGTCCCCACGCGTTGGCGTGAAACATCGGCACCATCGGCAGGATCGTGTCGTACTCGTCGACACCCATCGTCGTCGTTTGCAGCGCCGCCATCGTGTGCAGGAACGACGAGCGATGCGAGTAGACGACGCCTTTCGGATGGCCGGTGGTGCCCGACGTGTAGCACATCGCCATCGCCGCGTTCTCATCGAGCCGCGGCCATTCGTATTCGGGTTTCTCCGCGGCGAGGAGCGTCTCGTAGTCGAGGTACTCGGCCGCGCCGGTGTCGCTCATGACGATCACGTGCCGCACGCTCGGCACCCGGTCGACGAACTTCTGCAGCAGCGGGAGCAGCGTGTCGTCGACGACGATCACGGAGTCCTCGGCGTCGTTCGCGATGAACGCGAGCTGCTCGGGCGAGAGGCGGAGGTTGAGCGTGTGCAGCACCGCGCCCATGCACGGAATCGCGTAGTAGAGCTCGAGGTGGCGGTAGTTGTTCCAGGCGAGCGTCGCCACGCGATCGCCTTCCTTCACGCCGAGGCGCGCCAGCGCGGCGGCCAGCTGCTTCACGCGCGGAACCATCTCCGCGTACGTGTAGCGATGCACGCCGTTCGCGCGCTTCGTCGCGACCTGCTTGCGTCCGAACAGCTTTTCGACGCGCCACAGAATGTGGTGGATCGTGAGAGGGTAGTCCTGCATCCGGCCTTGCATCGCTTGACAGGATACCAGGGGCGCGCGTAATCTCCGCCGCCAACATGACGCCATCGACCAGCTGTTTCATGGGCCGAATGATCATGCGTCGCCCGGGCGCGACCGCGTAGCTCTACGCGCGTCTGCAGACCCGGGTCCCTCCGCGAACTTTCCCTTCCACACGCGAGAGGAGGATTTCCATGTATCGATTCGATACCCGTGCGATCCACGCCGGGCAGCCCGACGACGACGCCACCGGCGCCGTCACCACACCGATCTACCAGACCTCCACGTTCCGCCAGGCGGAGCCGGGAGTGAACAAAGGCTTCTGTTACGCGCGCACCGGAAACCCGACGCGCACCGCGCTCGAGGAGAACCTCGCCGCGCTCGAGGGCGCGCGCCACGGACTCGCGTTCGCGAGCGGCATGGCCGCGATTCACGCCGTACTGTCGCTGCTGCGGCACGGCGACCACGTCATCTCGACGCAGGATTTGTACGGCGGCGCGTGGCGGATCTTCACGAAGGTCTTCGCGCGCGTCGGCATCGAGTTCACGTTCGTCGACACGACGTCGCCGGCGAACATCGAGACGGCGATTCGTCCGAACACGAAACTGCTCTGGCTCGAGACGCCGTCGAATCCGCTGCTGCACGTCACCGACATCGCGCGATGCTGCGGCATCGTGCGAGGCAATCGCATCACGACGGTCGTCGACAATACGTTCGCCACGCCGCTGCTGCAGCAGCCGCTGGAGCTCGGCGCCGACGTCGTCGTGCACTCCACCACGAAGTACATCAACGGCCACAGCGACGTCCTCGGCGGCGCGGTGCTGACGAACGACGACGGACTGTTCGAGGAGCTCAAGTTCCTGCAGAACGCCATCGGCGCCGTTCCCGGTCCGCAAGATTGTTTCCTCATCCTGCGCGGCGTGAAGACGCTCGGCCTGCGGATGGAGCGTCATTGCTCGAACGCGGAGCTGGTCACGAAGTATCTGCTCGCGCACGACCGCGTGCGCCGCGTGTATTACCCCGGACTCGTCGACCAGCCGAATCACGCCGTGGCGCGGCGGCAGATGACGCGTTTCGGCGCGATCGTGTCGTTCGAGCTCGACGCCGGCATCGAGGAAACGCGCGCGTTCACGCGCCGCCTGCAGCTCTGGACGCTCGCCGAGAGCCTCGGCAGCGTGAAGAGTCTCTTCTGCCATCCAGCGACGATGACGCACGCCTCGGTGGAACCCGAGGTACGTCGCAGCGTCGGCATCAGCGACGGCCTGATCCGCCTGTCTGTCGGACTTGAGGACGTGCGCGACCTCATCGACGATCTCGAGCAGGCGCTCGCTCGCACGGCGGTCCGGCAAACGGAGTGTGTCGCATGAGCCGCATCCGCGTCGGCCTTCTCGGATGCGGCACCGTCGGCGGCGGTTTCGTGCGGCTCGTCGCTCGCGAGCGCGAGCGGTTGAGGGCGCGCTACGGAATCGATCTCGAAATTGCGCGCATCCTCGTGCGCGACCTGGAAAAGGAGCGTCCCGGCGTCGACCGGGCGCTCCTCACGACGTCGGCGCTGGAGGTCATCGACGACTGCGACCTCGTCGTCGAAGCCATCGGCGGCGTGCACACCGCCGGCTCGTTCGTCCGCCGCGCGATCGCGCTCGGCCGCAACGTCGTGACCGCGAACAAGGCGCTGCTGGCGGCGTGCGGCCGCGAGTTGTTCGAAGCTGCCGCGCGGCACGGCGTCACGATTGGATTCGAAGCCAGCGTCTGCGGCGGCGTGCCGGTCATCGGCGCGCTGCGCCGCGGACTCGCCGGCGACACGATCGAGAGCATCACCGGAATCCTCAACGGCACCTGCAACTACGTCCTGAGCCGCATGGAGCGCGGTGTGGCCTTCGCGGACGCCGTTCTATGCGCGCAGGAGCGCGGGTTCGCGGAGGCCGATCCGTCGCTCGACCTGAGCGGCGAGGATGCCGCGCAGAAACTGCGCATCCTCGCGGAGCTCGCGTTCGACGCGCCGGTGCGGCGCGAAGTCGTGCGCGGGATCGACGCGGGAACGCGCGGGCAGCTCATCGCCGAAGCGCGTCGCGTCGCCGGAGGCGTGGAGCTGGTGGTGGAGCCGCGACGCGACGCGCGGTTCGCGCACATTGCCGGCGAACAGAACGCGGTGCTGATCCGCGGGCGCGCGGTTGGAGAGGTTTGGCTCAGCGGAAGGGGCGCGGGCTCGATGCCGACGGCTGCGGCGTTGCTGAGTGACGTCGTGCTCTCGAATCATGCATTTCATTTAACATAATCCATCTTATAAGACTCTGTGGAAATGCCATAATCGGCCGTCGCATGCGCATCCTGACCCGCTACATCCTCAAGGAGATGGTCTCGCCGACGCTCCTCGGCTTCATCTTCTACACGTCGATCATCCTCATGCAGCGGCTGTTCGACATGGCCGGCATGATCATCCGCCGCTCGCTCTCCGCCGGCGCGGTCGGCAAGCTGCTGCTGTTCTCGCTGCCGCACATCATCGTCCTGACCGTGCCGATGTCGCTGCTCTTCGGCATCATGATCGCGGTCGGACGCCTCTCCGCCGACTCCGAGATCGTCGCCATGCGCGCGCTCGGCCAGTCCACGCGCACGATCTACCGCCCGGTGTTCCTGTTCAGCCTCGCCGTATTTGCGCTGAATCTCTATCTCATCAACTCGGTGATGCCGCGCGGCAACCAGCAGTTCGTCGCGCTGCGCGCGGAGATCATGACCTCGTCGGCGGAGAAAGCGATCAAGCCGCGGATCTTCTACGACCAGTACCCAAACCTCATGATCTACGTGAACGATGTCGATCCGGCGACCGGCATGTGGAAAGGCGTGTTCGTCGCCGACAGCCGTGCCGACGAGTCGCGCGACATCGTGCAGCCGCAGGCCGCGGACAGCGGCAGCGCGCCGCCGACGCAGGAGGATGCCTCGGTGGCCGCGCTCGCGCAGCACGGCTCCGGCCAGCGGATCATCGTCGCGCGCAGCGGCAATCTCTCCGTCGAGAAGCCGTCGAAGGAAGTCTGGATGAACCTCTTCGGCGCGGAGACGCACCTCTGGGATCCGAGCCGTCCCGAACGCTACGACCACACGCGCAACGACACGCAGCGCATCCTGCTCCCGACGAACGGCGGCGATTTCGCGGTCTCGCAGATCACGAAGTCGTTCCGTGAGATGACGCTCGGCGAGCTGCTGCAGCAGGATCGCGAGCTCCAGCGCAGTAAGGATGCCGAGGATCGCATCGCGCGGAACATGGCCCGCGTGGAGATCCATAAGAAGTTCGCGATCCCGTTCGCATGCATCGCCTTCGGCGTCCTCGGGTTGCCCCTCGGCATCACCAACCGCCGCGGCGGGAAAAGCTCAGGTTTTTCTTTAAGTGTGCTGATCATCCTTTTCTACTACGTCATGCTCAACAACGGCGAGCAGCTCGCCGCGACGGGCAGGATCCCGCCGGCGATCGGGATGTGGAGCGCGAACATCATCCTGCTCGCGCTCGGCATCTACCTGCTGGGCCGCGTCGACCGCGACATCAGCTCGACGCGCGCGGATGGCAGCCTGCTCGCGCGCGCGTTCCGCGCGATCCGCTCGAAACTGTCGCGGCGGAAAACCGGCGCCGCCGCGGTTGCCGGGGAAGAGCCGGGGCTGCTCAGCCGCCTCGACATCACCTTCCCGAACATCATCGACCGCTACATCCTGCGCGAGTTCCTGAAAATCCTCGCGCTGGTGCTCGTCTCCGTCATCGCGCTGTTCATGATCGTCGACTACAACGAGATCGCCAGCGACATCCGCAAGCACGGCGCGAGCCTCGACACGATCCTCACCTACTACCGCTTCCAGGTCTTCTACGTCCTCAACTGGACGCTGCCGATCTCGGTGCTCGTCGGCACGCTGGTGACGTTCGGCATCCTCTCGAAGAACAACGAGATCACCGCGATCAAGTCGGGCGGCGTGTCGCTGTACCGCATCGCGGTACCGATTCTCGCCGTTGCCGCGGTCATCAGCATCTTCGCGTATCTGATTCTCGACTTCGTGTTGCCGTACTCGAACCAGCGCGCGTCGGAAATGAAGAGCCGCATCGAGGGCAAGCCGGTGACGGTGGCCTCGGAGCAGAAGCTCTGGTACCTCGGCAAAGGGCGCTACATCATCAACTTCCTCTCGTACGACAAAGCGCGGCGCGAGCTGTCGCAGGTGCAGGTATTCGAGTTTCATCCGTCCGAGTTCCGGATGACGCGCCGCGTCTACGCGCGCGTCGCGCGCTGGAACGGCTCGGCGTGGGCATTCGCCGACGGCTGGATGCGCTCGTTCGGCGACGACGGGAAATCGACGTACACGCCGATCACGAGTCCGCTCCCGCTGTTCTATCCCGAGACGCCGGAGGACTTCGCCTCCGAGGTCAAGCCGCCGGATCAGATGACCTTCGCGCAGCTGCGGCGGTACATCGCCACGATTCGCGACTCGGGCTACGCCGCCGAAGAGCTGATGGTGAAGTTGTACGCGAAGACGTCGTGGCCGGTGATCAGCATCGTGATGGTCCTGATCGCGCTGCCGTTCGCCTTCCGGATGGGCAAGCGCGGCGCCCTCTACGGCGTCGGCATCGCCCTCATCCTCGGTATCTTCTACTGGATGATCTACGCGGTCTTCACGAAATTCGGCGAGGTCGGGAACCTCCCGCCGCTACTGTCCGCGTGGAGCGCGAACATCCTGTTCGCGCTCGCGGCCATGTACCTCTTCCTGCACGTAGAGACGTAGTTGGGGGTCAGGTCTGGAATTTCAACCCAAGCTCCACGTGGAGTGGAGTTTGGGTTGAAATTCCAGACCTGACCCCCTATCCGTTCAGAGCGCGTTCACGATCTCTTCGCTGAGCCCCTTCCACTTGCGGAGGTACTCGCGGCGGTCGGTGTTGTACTTCGCGACGAGCTGGTTGTACTCGTCGAGTCTCCCCTGCCGCTCGTACATCTTCTTCGGCTGCAGGTAATCCGCGTCGTCGATGCCAGGGACTTCCGTCGCCACGAGGTAGCCGAAGTCCGGATCCTTCTCCCATTTGATCGTGCCCTCGGCAATCGCCTTGACCACCGCCGACGAGTGCTGGATCTTCACCTTCTTCGATCCCTCCGCTTTGCCGTCGCCGCCGATCGCGCCCGTGTTCATGAGGTAAACCTCCATCGGGCTGCCCTTCATGAGCTCGAGCATGCGGTTGCCCTGATGCGCGTGCAGCAGCGGGAAGAACGGATTCGTGCCCGGCACGCGCAGCGACTTGCCCGCTTCCGCGGCGCCGCCCGCGCTCGTGCCCTTGGTCTCGCCGAGCATGAAGTACGCGGCCGCGAGCGGCCCCTCGATCTTCGCCACGGCGGGGATGATGTTCTCGTTGCGATTCAGGATCAGCAGGAAGTCGGCCTTCGTCAGCTCGCGCGCGTCGGCGGCGCCTGCGATGTCCTGCATGCGAATGACCGCGCGGCCGTTCGGCGTGTACGACGTGTCGAAGTAGTCGATCTTCCCCTCGTCGTTCTGCGAGACGTTCTCGAGATACGCATGCTCCGACGCGCACGCCGAGTAAATCGTCGGCTCGTCGTTCGGATTGAGGCCGAACGTCTTCGCGAAGCAGCCGTTCTCCGTCGCGTACACCTTGCCGCCCGGCAGCAGCGCGCAGAAATCGTCCTGCACCGGCGACGAATCGTTCTGCTTCGTGAACGTCGTGGTGGTCTTGCCGGTGCCGGAGAGGCCGACGATCAGACCGACGCGCTGCGCGTCGCCGACCGGGATCACCTTGCAGCCCGAATGCAGCGCGAGACCGCCGCGCTCGTACACGAGCTTGTTCCACATCCGCAGCCCGCCCTTCTTCGACTCGCCGAAGTAGTCGGAGTTGAAGACGCGCGTGACGTAGTTCTCGAGATCGACCGCGATCAGCCGCTCGTCGGGATAGCCGGGCGCCGTGAGGTTCGGCGTGTAGATGACCGTCAGCGTCGGCTCGAAATGCTCGAGCTCCTCGGCGGTCGCGGGGTAATAGAGGATGCTCTGCATGGCCGCGATGTTCGCGTTCGCTTTCTCGATGATGAGGCGCGCCGGTACGCGGAACTGCGGATCGTTGCCGATGTAGCCCTCGATCACGAGCATGTCGCGCGTGCGGATGAACTCATCCTGCAGCTGCGAGACCCGCTCGAATTCCGCGCGGGTGATGGTCTGATCGGAGTGGTTTTCGGGATGGTCTGTTGCGACGAACGTCGAGCCCTTCGAGCGCGAGACCACGCGCGTGGCGACGTTCAGGTTCCCGAATTCGGTCGGCCGGGCGTTCGGCATCTGCCCGGCGAACTGCCGGAGCTGCTCGGGTGTCGGGTTCCAGACGACCGACTTCGGCTCGACCGGAAGAGTCTTCGCTCGCTTCGCGGCCGTTCGCACCGGGGGCACATTCGTACCAGGGGTGACTAGTTCGCTGCTCATCAGGGAATCCTCTTCCGTCTGTAGTGTCGGTCGAGTCTGGCGCCAGGGAGCGGCGCCATCTGCCGGGAGGGCGGGATTTTACAGCAAAATGGAAGCGATGCCGACGCGCCGCCTGATCCATCGCTCCGCTGCCGGCCTCGAGCGACGCCTCGACCGCTGGCGAAACGCCCGGCCGACGGGACGCGTCATCGTCAGTCCCTACCGCGGCTTCGGACGCGATCACGAGATGTTCGTCCGCGGACGCGTGCTGCGCGAGCATCGCATCACGCGCGCGACCGAGCCCGAGCCGCTGTGGCGCAATCTGCTGAACACGTATCTGCGCTTCGAGAGCGACGAGATCGCGGGCGCGAAGGTCCGGGCGTCGTATCGCGATGCGGTCGTCGAGAGCGTCTCGGACGAGGAAGGGCATTTCCAGATCCGCCTCGAGCCGCGCGAGCTGGCGGAGCACATGCTCTGGCACGAGGTGGCGATCGAGCTGCCGGATCACGGAACCTCCGCGATCGCGAACGTCGTCCTCCCCTCGCCGGCCGCCGAGTTCGCGGTCATCAGCGACATCGACGACACCATCGTCCGCACCGGCGCCACGAGCCTGCTGACGACGATCCGCTCCGTGATCAACAACGCCGCCGCGCGCCTGCCGTTCGAAGGCATCGCCGATTTCTACCGCGCGCTGCACCGCGACCGCAATCCGATCTTCTACGTCTCCAGCAGTCCCTGGAACCTGTACGAGCTGTTCGACGACTTCATGAAGATCAACGGAATCCCGCCCGGTCCGATGTTCCTGCAGGACTGGGGGCTCGACCGCGAGCGGCTGGTCATGCTCCCGCACGAGCAGCACAAGCTCGCGCAGATCCAGCTGCTCGTCGAGCACTATCCGCAGTTGCGCTTCATCCTCATCGGCGACAGCGGGCAGCACGATCCCGAGATCTACCTGCAGGTGATCCAGTCGCGTCCCGAGCGCATCGCCGCGGCGTTCATCCGCGACGTCACGCACGACCCGCGCGACGCCGCGGTCGCGCGAATCGCCGACGAAGCGCGCGCTGCCGGCGTCGAGATGGTGTACGTTCAGGATTCCACCGACGCCATGAACCACGCGCGGAGATTAGGATTAGCACCATGAGCGACGTACTGCCCATCGCCCTCACCGCCCTCCGCACCCGCATCACGAAGGTCTTTCCCGCGCAGGTTCGCGCCGCGCTGGAGTCGCTGACCGACGAGCAGCTCTGGTGGCGGCCGAACGAGTCCTCGAATTCGATCGGCAATCTGGTGCTGCATCTGAGCGGCTCGCTCGATCACTACCTGAACCGCGCTCTCGGCAAGCTCGAATTCACGCGCGACCGCGCCGCGGAGTTCGCCGAGCGCCGCGAGATTCCGAAGGCGGAGCTCCTCGCGCGTTTCGACGAGATGGTCGCGAATGCGGAACGAACCTTCGATACGCTGACCGTCGAGCGCCTCGGCGAGCCATCGCCCGAGCCCACGATGTACACGGTCGCGTTCGAAGACGTGCTCAACGCCGCGATCCATTTCTCGAATCACGCCGGCCAGATCGTCTGGATCGCGAAGATGCTGCGCGAAGACGCCGTGCACGAGGTCTGGATCAAAACGCATCGCAAGCTCGGCGCGTGGAAACAGGCCTGACCATGCGCATTCTCGTCGTCGGCGCCGGCGGAGTCGGCGGCTATTTCGGCGGCAGGCTCGCGCGCGCGGGCGTCGACACGACGTTCCTCGTTCGCGGCGCGACGCTCGAGGCGCTGCGCACGAAGGGCCTGCGCGTCGAAAGCACGCACGGCGATTTCACGATCGACAACGTCAATACGACTCCCGCCGGGACGTACGACGCGATCCTGATGACGGTGAAGTCCTGGCAGATTCCCGAGGCCGCGGAGCCGCTCGCACCGATGATCGGACCCGACACGATGGTCGTGCCGCTGGAGAACGGCATCGACGCACCCGACATGCTCGCGGACATTTTCGGGCGCGGCCACGTCCTCGGCGGTTTGTGCGGCATCCTCAGTTTCCTCGTCGCGCCAGGTCACATCCGCCACATCGCCGCCGAGCCATTCGTGATGTTCGGAGAGCTCGACAACCGCCGCAGCGAGCGCGCCGAGCAGCTTCGCGCGGCGTTCGAGCAGGCCGGCGTGAAGGCCGACATCCCGCCCGACATCCTCCATTCGATGTGGACGAAGTTCCTCTTCATCGCGCCGATGAGCGCCGTCGGCGCGCTCACGCGCGTACCCATCGGCGTCTGGCGCACGACCGCCGAGGTGCGCGCGATTGCCGAGGAATCGGTGCGCGAGGTCATCGCGCTCGCACACGCGCGCGGCATCGACCTCGGCAGCGAGGCGTTCGAGCGCACGATGGAGCGCTACGACAACCTCGCGCCGGAGTCGACCTCCTCGCTGCAGCGCGACGTCATGGAAGGCAAGCCCTCGGAGCTCGATGCGCAGATCGGCGCGGTCGTCCGCCTCGCGCGCGAAAGCGGCGTCGCGGCGCCGGCTTCGGAGCTGCTCTACCACCTTCTACTACCGCAGGAACGAGTGGTGCGCGCCTTCGGCGCGCCTGAGGGCGGGGGGCGCGCCTGAGGCGCGCACCACTCCGTTTGATAGGATCGCGCCCGTGCATCCCGCGATCGCCGAGGCGAAACGAGTCCTGGAAGTGGAGGCGGCGGCGATCCTCGCGGTCATCCCGCATCTCGACCAGCACTTCGTCGACGCGGTCGAGCTGATCGCGACCTGCAACGGCCGCGTCGTCACGATGGGCCTCGGGAAATCGGGCATCGTCTGCCGCAAGATCAGCGCAACCCTCGCGTCGACCGGCACGCCGTCCTTCTTCATGCATCCCGCCGAGGCGATTCACGGCGACCTCGGGATGCTGGTGACAGGCGACGTCGTGCTCGCGGTCTCGAACTCGGGAGAGACCGAGGAGCTCATCCGGCTGCTGCCGAGCATCAAGCGCATCGGCGCGGAGATCGTGGCCATCACCGGCAATCCCGCATCGACGCTCGCCCGCGGCGCGGACCATCACATCTCCGCCGCCATTCCGAAGGAAGCCTGTCCGCTCGGCCTCGCGCCGACCGCGTCCACGACCGCGACGCTCGCGCTGGGCGACGCGCTGGCGATGGCATTGCTCGTGCGAAAAGGCTTCCGGGAAGAGGATTTCGCGTTCCTCCATCCCGGAGGAAAACTCGGCAAGCGCTTTCTGCGCGTGCGCGATCTGATGCACAAAGGGAACGAGCTGCCGCTCGTGCGCGAGACGACGAGCATGCACGACGTCATCTACGAAATGTCGAACAAAGGCTTCGGAATCGCCGCCGTCGTCGCGGACGACAACGTCCTGCGCGGCGTGATCTCCGACGGCGATCTGCGGCGATTGCTGCAGCGCGACGAACAGGTGCTCCGCCACACGGCGGCGGAGTCGATGAAGGCGAACCCCGCCACGATCGCCGCCGAGGAGCTCGCGTCGGCGGCGCTGCAGGTCATGGAGCAGCGCAAGATCACGTCACTGTTCGTTGTGGACGACGCGAGCCGTGTCGAAGGTATCATTCACCTCCACGATCTCTGGGGTCTCGAGCTTTTTTGATGGATGAAAAAGTAGTACTTCGTTACCGCGACGGACGGACCGAGCGCGCCGCGCTGGAGCCGATCGATCCCGCGCGCGAGGTGTTGATCGTGCGCCACGATGACGGCACCACGGGAGAGGTTCCGTTCTCCGACCTGAAGGCAGTCTTCTACCCCCGCACCGCGCCCGACGACTCGCTCGAGCCCGCGAGCGGAATGCAAATTTCCGTCGAGTTCAACGATGGCGAAGTCATCCACGGCACCGCCCACTACAACCCCGAGCGCAACGGCTTCTTCCTCTTCCCCGACGACCGGACGAAAAACGATCGCATCTTTGTTGTGAACAGCGCGATTGTTGCTATCGAAGTCGAGAAGATGTGATTGGTAGTTAGTAGTTGGTGATTGGTAGTTAGTAGTTGGTGACTGGTAGTCAGGTCCTCACCCCAACTACCAACCACCAGTCACCAATCACGGAGGCCCACTTGAAACAACTGACCATCCTTGCAACGCTCTTCCTCGGAGCGACGCTATCGGCCCAAACCACAGAGCTCGACCTCGCCGCGAAAGCGATGTCCGGCATGGAAGCGGGCTTCACGCATCGCTTCACCGCGAAAGGCTTCAAGACCAGCCAGGTCGAGAGCGGCTCCGTCGTCTTCGGCGAGCTGCCGAAGATGCGCTGGAACTACACGACGCCTGAGAAAAAGCTCTTCGTCTTCGACGGCTCGGAATCCTGGTTCTACGTCCCCGGCGACAACCAGGCGACGCACGGACGCGTCTCCGACGCGCGGAAGGCAGAGATGCCGTTCCTTCTCCTCGGCGATCCGGCCGCGCGCGACAGACACTTCGCGATGAAACAACAGACGCGCGGCGGCAAAGTCATCCTCACGCTGCAGCCGCGCAACGCCCGCGCGCTCGTGCGCGGCATCACCGTCACCATCATCCCGTCGACGCATCTCATCCAGCGCATCGAATACACCGACACCGGCGGCAACCGCACCTCCTTCGATTTCTCGGGATATCATCGCCGCGGCGCGTCGGCGGACACGTTCCGCTTCACTCCCCCCGCGGGAGTGCAGGTCATTCGCGCGGACTGAGGTTCCATGGCACAGGAGTTTTCGTTCGACATCGTGTCGAAGACAGAGATGCAGGAAGTCGCCAACGCCGTGCAGCAGGCGCAGAAGGAACTGGCGCAGCGGTTCGACTTCAAAGGCAGCAAGAGCTCAATCGAGCTGGCCGCGGAGGAGATCATCCTCATCAGCGACGACGAGGGAAAGCTGCGCAGCGTGAAGGACATCCTCGAGAGCAAGCTCGTGAAGCGCAAGGTCTCGCTGAAGGCGCTCGAATACGCGACGCTCGAGAACGCGTCGATGGGAACCGTCCGCCAGCGCGCGAAGATCGTGCAGGGCATCGAGATCGACAAGGCGAAGGCGATCGTGAAGGCGATCAAGGACGCGAAGGTGAAGGTACAGGCCTCCATCCAGTCCGATCAGGTGCGCGTCGTCGGCCGCAGCAAGGATGACCTGCAACGCGCGATGTCGCTCGTCCGCGAAAACGACTACGGCATCCCGCTGCAGTTCACGAACTATCGCGGTTGAGCGGTACGCGCCGAATCGACTATTCTGTCGGGCGCGTGACAGCTCCTCGGACCCTCAACGGCCACACCGCCTACGCAGAACGCCTCGTCGACTTGATCGGACCCAAGCTCGATCTCGTGGAGGACGAGCTGCAGCGCAATTTCCAGTCGCAGATCCTCACCATCCATGAGGTCGGCGAGCACATCCTCGGCGGCGGCGGGAAGCGCCTCCGGCCTGCGCTCCTGCTGCTGACCTCGCAGATGCTGCGCTACGACGGCTATCGCGACGTGATCTACGCGGCGGTCGTCGAGTTCATCCACACCGCGACCCTCGTCCACGACGACATCATCGACGAGGCCGACGTCCGCCGCGGCCGCACGTCGATCAACTACCGCTGGGGCAACAACCTCACCGTGCTCGTCGGCGATTACCTCTACACGCACTCGATGAACATGGCGCTCGCGGAGGGGAACCTCGACATTCTCCGCCTGCTGTCGAACGTCACGATCCGCATGATCGAGGGCGAGATCCTCGGCCTGGAGCAGAACGGGCGCGCTGATCTGTCGATCGACGACTACTTCGACATCCTCAACCGCAAGACCGCCGCGCTCTTCGGCGCCTGCTGCCGCATCCCCGCGTATCTCACCGACACGTCGGAGTCACACGCCTCGTCGCTGTTCAACTACGGCGTGAACCTCGGCATCTGCTTCCAGCTGATCGACGACCTGCTCGACTTCACCTCGAGCACCGAAGTCCTCGGCAAGCCGGCGCTATCCGATCTGAAGGAAGGGAAGGTCACCCTGCCGCTGATCCTCGCCCTCCCGCGCGCCACGCCGCGCGAGCGCGACATCATCGCCAGCATCGCCTCGTCGAAGTCGTTCGACGGCGTGGAGTCGTCCGAGATCATGGCCATCGTGAACAAATACGACGCCCTCGAACAAACCCGCGAATACGCCCGCAACTACGCCAACCGCGCCCGCATCGCCCTCGAGCCCTTCCCCGCCTCACCCGCCAAAGAAACCCTCGAGATCGCGCTGGATTTCGTGCTGGACCGGGACAGGTAGCTGGATGGCGGCTTCGCCGCTTTTGGGGGTCAGGGGCTGGGAGACTGTCTGGCGAAAATGGATACTCAGCGCGAGACTCCCATTCTTCCAATCCCCATACCCCGGAGCGGCCAAAGGCCGCGAACTAGGACAACATCTCCATGATCTCCGACATCGCGGCGCGGGCGCGCGTATTCGCGGCCTCGTCGTTGCCGTTCGCGGAGAGGCGGATCACCTTGTTGTACTGCTCGATCGCGCGTGGGTAATCGCCGAGGGCGCGGTGGTAGATCTCGCCCTTGCACAGCTTCGCCTCGAGATTCATCGGATCGAGCTCGAGGATCTTGTTGAGGAAGATCATGGCCGTGTCGTACTTCTGCTCCTCCAGCGCCATCTTGTAGCGCAGGCGGTACAGCGTGATCAGCTCATGATCTTTGGGATCGATCCACGCGCCAGGCAGATACGTGAGCAGCGTGGAAAGCAGCCGGTTTTTGAGCACCGGCCCATCCGAGCGTTTCACCTGAAGTCTCTGCCGCATGCACACCCTCCCGTATTCATGGTGACTCGAACGAACACATGATAAGTTCTCCCGGCGCAATCGTCAAGACGTTGACCAAGTCCGACTCTGCTACCATCCCGCCATGCGCATCGCCGTGTATCCCGGCTCGTTCGATCCGCTGACGAACGGACACCTCGACATCATCCGCCGCGCGACGCGGCTGTTCGACCGCGTGGTCGTGTCGGTGCTGGAGAACGAGGGAAAGGCGCCGATGTTCAGCGTCTCGGAGCGGATGGAGCTGATCCTGCGCTGCATCGACGGCCTCGATGGCATCGAGGTGCATTCGTTCAACGGCCTGCTGGTCGACTTCATGCGCCGCGTCAACGCGACGGTGGTCGTACGCGGCATCCGCGCCGTCTCCGACTACGAGTACGAGCTGCAAATGGCGATGATGAACCGCGAGCTCAACTCCGAGATCGAGACCATCTTCATGCTGCCCGCGATCGAGTACACGTTCGTCTCCTCGCGCCTCGTGAAGGAAGTCTTCCGCCTCGGCGGCAACATCGCGCACCTCGTTCCCCCGCCGGTGCTCGAGGCGCTGCGCGCGCGGCTGCCGGTGACGACGGCGGGGTAAACGCGCGAGACCCTGCAGGTACGCCTGGAGCTCCGGGGTCATTTCCTACCAATACGTGGCGACGCCGAGGTCTTTTGCGCGCTTGCCGAGCTTCTGGTCGAAGGTGGCGATGGCGTCGTATCGATTGGTTGTGGCGAGGGCGGCGATCGACGCATCGGCGAGTCCGGGGAGGGGTTTCGGCCAAAGCTCGAAGATGCGGTTCCACGGACAGTCATCAGCGACCTGCACGCCGGGGAAGGAGAGAAGGTCGCGGATCATCGAGGCGAGGCGCTCGCCGGTGACGCCGTACAGGCTTTGCAGGACGTACGTCACCTCAAAGACAACGAACTGCGGGAGGATGACGACGATCTCACCGTCTTCCGCTTCCTGCAGGAGCGCGGCGGCGACTTCGCGTTGCTTCTCGTGTCGGCCGGTCAGCAACGACACAAAGACGTTTGCATCGACGACGACCTGCCGCATGTCAGATGCGCCCTCTGCGCCTGCGTGCTTCTGCGACGGCCTGCACCGGGTCGTCCGGGCCGCCCTTCACCGTGCCGACCCATCGCCAGAACGCGGGACGCTCCGTCGTTACGGCGACGCGGCCGCCATGGACTTCCCAGGTGATCTTGTCGCCGGGGCCGACGTCGAGCACGTCGCAGACTTCCTTCGGGACGGTCGTTTGTCGCTTGCTGGTGATGGTCGATCGCGGCATCGTGGAGCCTCCTTACAGATACTAACACGCGTAAGGAGCTTTGCGGGCGGCGGTATTCCGCTCCTTTGGCAGGAGCTTCGCGAGGTCTTGCTCGTCGAAGACGGAGACGAGGGAGGCGGCGGAGGCGCTGTGAGCAGGTCACGAACTCCGGGTTGCTGGGTTGCCCGGTTACCCGGTCACCCGGCGGATCGTGCTGAGGAGTTCCTCCGGCGATCCGACGACCGGCAGGGCATCGCACCAGAAGATCGGATCATTCATCGGTAGATACTCTACCGTTGCCGTGCAGACCAAAGCGATCGCGCGATCGAAGTCAGTTGGCGCGATCGCATTCGATACGAGTCCCGCCCGGATGCCTTCGATGCGTTGAGGGAGGTTCAACTCAAGCTCCTGGCGAAACTGCGTATGGCGCGCGCGCACTTTCTTGAAGTGGCCGGCGATGTCAGCTGCGTCCTTCAGACGCGCCTTGCATTCGATGACGAAGAGCACACGATTCGTTACGAAGGCAAGATCGATCTCCCGTTGGCCGGCGCGAACTCCCGCGACGGTCCGACGCGAGTCGAGCTGCAGCTCTCGAATGAAGAACGACCGGACCTGATCCTCGAAGAACGCGCCGCGACGTTCCATCCGAGTCATAGGTTTGATTTCTACGGCCTGAATACTCGCGAACAAGTCATGGAGGAAACGTTCATTCGCAAAGAAATCGAAGATCAGCGTCTTTGCGGACAGCGCCCAGAACAGATGCGGATCATCTGTCCTGCGCCTCGATGCGGGCCCCCGGAACGTAAAACGATCGACCAGTTGCGCGAGGTCCTCGCCGGAGAGATGAAGAACCTCAGGATGGCTCGCGGCGATCTCCTGCATCGCCTGGGCGAGTCCCCGCAGCCACTGCTCGCGCGAGCTGCGAAGCAACGCAAGTTGGGTCGCTTCTTTCCAAAAGTGCAGGCGTGCCCGTCTCCACTTGCTATCCATCTCGTCAGGCCAGAGAAATCGCGGCGTGTCACGTGACGTATCGAGGCGGCTGAATCCAATGCAGTTACCGATGAATAACCCCAGGGCATACAAAAAGCTCGTCAATCGTGCTGCGGAAATACCAAGCGCCGCTTCGAAGGACGTCGCGAAGCGACTCAGCAAAGCATCGTAAGGAAGCATGGCTGTACACGTGCCACGTTTCCACGGATCCCACGGGAGCAGCGATGGATGCTGGTCGAAGTCGACATTGGTCAGACGTCGTGGTTCGGTCAATGGGAGCGGAAAGTAGGGTCCGGAGATCGTCTCTTTTGGTTGGATCGAATCGACAGTAATCAGGTAGCCGGGTTTTGCGTGCGATGCTCCCCACAGACGCGCGACGTCGGGGATGGATGGGAAAAACGCTCCCGCGTCATACCAGAACCCGGCATCTCCGGTAATGGTGAGGAACTGTTGCTTGCGCTGTTCGAAACTGCGAACGGACGTCTCCACGAGATCATCGTCGGCAGTACTGTCGCCTTCGAGCGCGCGAATGGGCATCCCTTTCCCGGCGTAGCGGTAGGCGCCTTCCGCACTGAAGTAGAGATGGGCCAGCGCCGCGAGGCGATCGGCCGTCATCACGGCATCTTTGGAAGGCGCCAGCAGCATTCCTTTCGCCTCACGATCTTCAACCCAGCCGATCGGAATGGAAGGCACCTCGCAGGAGAACGTGAGTTCTGTGATGGCCCACAGCAGATCGGGCAGATATTCATTTGTGTGGTTACCCGTTTGAACGCTGTTGATCAGATCGAGATATTCATGGGCAAGCGCGCGAACCACGAGATACCAGTACTGGCGATCGCGCCTCGTCTTCGCGACAAGTGCAGCGAAACGTTCACGAACGACGACGATCTGATGTTCCATTCGTTCTGTGTCGAACGCCGCGTCGCGCCAGATTGCGGAGTCACGGCATTCGCTGATGGCGCGCTGGATCTCGATCCGCATCGCCGCACGAATTTCAGCCTGATGCGTTTTGATGTCCGGTAGAAAGGCGGCTGCCAGTGATACGGCTTGCAGGACGACGCGCGAACCGCGATTCGGACCGCAACACCGTTTGAATTTCTGACCACTGCCACACGGACAGCGCTCGTTCCTCCCAACTTTCATCGCTACGTTTATACCGAGAAACCGCAGGTCGTGGACCGTGCGAGCCTGAGGATGGATCGTCCGGCACGCGCGATGATTGTCCCGCCATTCTTCGTGAAACAATGGCCTCATTCGCGTGGAACATTCGCGATTTCCGCGGTTATTCAGTGTGTTTTCGCAGCCTCTGAAACTCGCATCTTGTGCGGACCCTTGTGCGGATCGTCTTCGCACTTCGCGCCTCTGAAAACACGAAAGCCGCCGTGACAGGCCGGAGGGCTAATCAGTGCGTCGATGACTCCAGCCGTTCGACGTTCGATCCAGGACGATTACCTCGGGCGAAAGAACGGTAAACCTCAACGCTCCGGCGAATCGTCGAGGCGAGCGATCTCGTTCCAGATTTCGTCGAGATCGAGAACGAGTCCGGCACACCCCGGAACGGTCTCCATTCGTCCCTCGGTCGCACGCGCCGCGCGTGCGTAGCGGTCGCCAGTGAGCTCGAAGATCTCGAGCGCCTGCAGGGTCGGGTCGAAGATCCAATACCAGGTCACGCCGAACGAGGCATATTCGTCCATCTTCTCGATGCGATCCCGTCGCTCGTCCCGCGGCGAAGCCGAGACCACTTCGACGACGATGTCCGGCGGCACACGCACGACGCCGCGCGCCGGCGGACGGCGAGTTTCCGGATGGAGATAGACGGTGAGGTCCGGCTTGCGGCCGCGGTCCGACCGCACGGCGTACTTCCCGTCCGAGCCGAAGACGAATCCGTTTCGGCCGATCCACAGACGGAAGACGTGACTCAGCCACGTCACGACGAGCTCGTGGATGAGATCCGGCACTTCCTCCTCCTCGAGGCGGCCGTCCACCAGTTCGCCCGGCTCGTCCTCGTCCATCGCGGCCCACTCCTCGAAGGTCATCGCCCGGCCGAGTTGGGGCTGCGCCGGATGCAGCGTCGTCGAGGACATCGAGAGGATCGTAGCACGTCGACCCTCGCAGAGAGCCGACGTCGAGGTCACTTCATCCTATTCGCCGTCCTGCCGCCGCCCTCACTCCGTCGGCGCGCTTTTCCTCCGTCTCGGGCGCACGAGCGCTCGTTTGAGCGCCTCCACCTGCGGGCGCACGACATCGCCGGCATCGAGGGTCACGTACCCCTTGGCCACGCGGTACAACGCGCGCGCGACTTTGACTGCCTTCAGTTTGCGCCGCAGGATGGCGTGATCGACGTTGCGCGCCATGGCATTCGCCTCGTCGCGGACGCCGCTGTAGGCAAGCTCGAAAGCGATCGCTTCACGCAGCTCTCGTACGTCGATGCCGCCCGCAACGCCGGGCACCGCCTCGGCAAAGACCGCCGCCCGTTCCAGAGCCTCGACCGACGTGTGACGGGCGAGACGCACTTCCATCGAAGTCAGGGGACGCCCGTCCGTCTGGTCGGGGAAATCATCGGCCATCGCGCGCAACTGCGCGACGCGCCGCTGGGCATCCGGCGTAAAGCGATTCGCTGGCTCGCTCATGGTTCTCCCCTGCCATCCAACGGCAATCGAATGCTAAACGTGCGAAAACGGGTGCAACCGATACGTTGATGTACGCAAATTATATAAGTTCGGATACAGACGGTACTCGATCAGATGTAAACGATTCGTGATCGTATGTCATGTATTCGTTATTCTACGCCCTGCATGCGATTTCTCATCGATTGCGTCCGATCGACGCAGCGCAGGAAGCCTACATGCTCCGCGGGTCGAGCGCGTCGCGTACGCGCTCGCCGATCACGTTGAAGGCGGCGACGGTGGTGAAGATCGCGAGGCCGGGGAAGAGGACCAGCCACCACGCGTAGTCGATGTTGTCGCGTGCGGTGGAGAGGATGCTGCCCCACGACGCCGTCGGCAGCGGGACGCCGAGGCCGAGGAACGAGAGCGCGGACTCGGTGAGGATCGCGACGGCGACGCCGAAGCTCGCCGAGACGAGGACGGGCGCGATCGCGTTCGGCAGGAGGTGGCGGAAGATGATCCGCGCGTCGCGCGCGCCGCTCGCACGCGCGGCCTGCGCGAACTCGGCCTCGCGGATGCGGAGGAACTCGGCGCGGACGTAGCGCGCTTCGTTGGTCCACGTCGTCAGGCCGAGCGCGATCATGAGCGTGTAGAGCGACGGACGGAAGAGCGCGACGATGCCGAGGACGAGAAAGAGGAACGGAAAACAGAGCACGACCTCGATGAGGCGCGAGACGATCCAGTCGGCGGCGCCGCCGTAGTAGCCGGCGATCGCGCCGAGGAACGAGCCGATGACGACGGAGATCAGCGTCGCGAGAAAGCCGACGGTCAGCGACACGCGCGCGCCGTGAATCATGCGCGCGAGCACGTCGCGCCCGAGGTCGTCGGTTCCGAGGACGTGTCCCTCATGCGGTGGAAGGAGGCGGCTGCCGAGATCGATCGCGTCGGGATCGATCGGGAACAGCGGCCCGAGGAGCGCGATCAGCGCCATGAACGCGACGTAGAACAGCGCGAACGTCGCGAGGCGGCTCCGCCGGTAACGCTTCCAGATCTCCGGCTTCGTCACGGCGCGGCCTCCCCGAGGCGCACGCGCGGATCGGCGAACGCGTAGAGGACGTCGGCGACGACGCTCGCCACCAGCGTGAAGAGCGCGGTCGCGACGGTCAATCCCATTACCATCGGATAGTCGCGCGCGAGAATCGCGTTGTAGTAGAGCAGGCCGATGCCGTCCCACTGAAAGATGGTCTCGACGATCACGCTGCCCGAGATGAGATACGGGATCGTGAGGCCGAGGAGCGTGATCAGCGGGATCAGCGCGTTGCGCAGCGCGTGGTGCCACAGCACCACCGCCTCCCCTGCCCCTTTCGCGCGCGCGGTGGTGATGAAGTCCTGGCGAATGACTTCGGTGAGCGCCGATTTCGAGAAGCGCGCGAAGATTGCGAGCTGCGCGTACATCAGCGTGAGCACCGGCAGCACGAGATGGCGCAGGCGATCGCCGAGGCGTCCGGCGGTGCCGAGCTCGTAGTAGTTGTCCGAGGTCATGCCCATGAGCGGCAGGATTCCGAGGCGTACCGAAAAAAACTCCATCAGCAGCAGCGCGACCCAGAAGCTCGGCAGCGAATAGAGCAGGAAGAACATCACCGCCGACGCGCGCTCGACCGGGCGGCCGGAGCGCGCCGCGCTCCAGAGTCCGATCGGGATTCCGATGATCGCCGCGAGCAGGAAGGCGATCCCGTTGAGCAGCAGCGTGGACGGCAGTTTCTCGAGCACGCGCTCGGTCACGGGGCGGCGGTCGACGATCGAGCGTCCGAAGTCGAGCGTGAGCGCGCCGCGCAGCCACCAGAGATACTGCACCGGCAGCGGCTCATCGAGATGGAAGTCGTGCCGGATCGACTCCAGCGCGGCGGGAGGAATCGACGCGACGCCGGCGTGGCCGATGAGGAACGAGATCGGATCGCCGGGGACGCTGTGGATCAGCGTGAAGGTCGCGATGGTGATGCCGAGGAAGGTGAGGCCTGCGTAAAGAATGCGGCGCAGCAGGTACGAGCCCATGACCTACCGTTGCGGCGCGGTCGCGAGCCACCATCCGAGCTCGCCTGGGTACCAGGTGAACAATCCGTAGCCGGGGCTGACGTCGACGCCGCGCACGCGCTTGTTGATCCCCCACTTCGCCGATGCCTGGGTGATCCACGTATACGGCTGGTCCTCGGCGAGGATCTCGTGCACGCGCCAGTACATCTCTTTCCGCTTCGAGCGATCGAGCTCCTTCCGCGCCGCCGCGATCAAACGATCCGCTTCCGCGTTCGCGTAGAACACGATGTTCTGCCCGTGCGGCGGAACCTGTGAGGAGTGAAAGAGCGCGTACGGATCGGGGTCGGGATCGAGATCCCATCCCATGTACACCGCGTCGTAGTTGCCGCTCATGACGCGCTGAATCGCGGTGGCGGTGTCGAGCGTCACCAGCTCGACGTCGACGCCGATGGCTTTCAGCTCGGCCTGCACCATCTGCACGAGCAGTTTGCCGGTCCCGCTGCCGCTGAGGGCGAGCAGCTGCAGCGAGAATTTGCGCTTGCCGTTTTCGAGGATGCCGTCGCCGTTGCGATCGGTCCATCCGAGGGACGCGAGGAGGCGCTTCGCCCCGTCGGGATCGTAGCGAATCACGGGCACGTTCGGGTTGTACGCCCACTCGTCAGGCGTGAAGTGGCCGCTCATCGTCCGCGCCGTCCCGTGATACAGATCCTGCACGACGGCGTCGGTCGGAATCGCCATCGACAGCGCGCGGCGGACGCGTTTATCGCCGAGGAGCGGATTGTGCGCGTTCCAGGCGATGTAGTTGTAGTTGAGCGTGTAGAAGCGCCGGAAGTCGATGAATTTCGTCAGCTCGGGATTCTTCTGCTCGCGGTACCAGGTGTCGGAGGCGATGAGCGTCTCATCGATCTCTCTTCGCTTGAGCGCGTTCCAGGCCGTGCCGTGGTCGTTGACGACTTTCATGACGATGGTCTGGATGTGCGGATGCTCGCGCCAGTAGTCGGCGCGCCGCTCGAGGACGATCTCTTTCCCGATCTCGCGGCGCACCAGCTTGTACGGGCCGCTGCTCACGACGTTCGAGTCGAAGTCGTTGCGGAAGTCGCCCTTCGCGTAGACGTGCTCCGGCAGGACGAAGAGGTCCATGAAGCGGAGGAGCTGCATGGCCAGCGGCTCGCGGAACGCGATCTCTATCGTGTGATCGTCGATGACTTTCGTGCGGCTGAGATCGAGTTTCTCGAACGAGCCGAAGATCTGCAGCGCCTCGGTCTTCGGATCGACGATCTTCCGCAGCGTGAACAGCACGTCGCTCGCGAGCACTTTCGAGCCGTCGGTGAATGTGGCTTTCGGATCGAGATCGAATCGATACACGCGCCCGTCGTCGGAGATGTCCCACGATTTCGCGAGCCCCGGAACCGGCTGCAGCTTCCGGTCGAGGTACACCATCGGCGTGTAGAGATAGTTGGTGACGTAGCGGTCGTAGCGGCTGGACGGGAGGATGGGATTGAGCGAACCGATGTCGCCGTCGAGACGCCGGTACAGCGTCCCCCCGTCGCGCGGCGTCGTGTCGTCGACCGGCACCGCCGCCGCATTCGCGGCCACCGGCTTCTTCGGCTCGCGCCCGCACGCGAGACAGAGCGCGAGCAGGAGACACAACCAGGTGAGGGGCCGCTTCACGCGGTGATTATAGACGGGGTCGCCTACCTCAACGTAATCGACTGCGTTGCCACGTTATAAAAGCCGTCGACGGCGCGGATGATCACGAACTTTCCTTCGACGGCGTTGCGCTGGAGGCGGAACGTTTCGTCGCGCGAGTCGGCGATGCCGTCGGCGGGGGTGAGGCGGATCCAGCGCTGGGCGTCGGCGGAGTATTCGACGCGGCCGACGGGTGAGTTCTCGTCGGTGATGCGCACGGTGACGTCGCTGCCGCTTTCACTGACCGCGATCGCGGGCGCGCGGTTGTCGACCTGGAACTCGATGCCTTCCTTCGTATCCGTCAGCGCGGCGTCAGGATTGTCGGTGGCGTCGGTGACGGTGAGGCGCAGCTCGTAGCGGCCGTCGGGCAGCTGCGAGGTGTCGAAGTTCAGCTGCGACTCTTCCATGCTGTCGCGGAGGCGCAGCCATTTTTCGGCGCCCTTGAGGCGGAACGCGAGGGAGTAGCGCAGCGAGTCGCCGTTGTCGTCGGACGCGCGCCAGGTGACGGTGCGGAAGCCCTTGCGGAAGACGCGCTTCCCCTGCTCCGCGGCGGAGCGATCGCGCGGATTGTCGAGGCTCGAGAAGATCCCGTACTCGTCGGGATTGGTTGCCTCGACGACCTGCGGCGAGGCCGGATAGGCGGAGCTGATGAACACGACCGCCGGTTCCTGGACCATGATGGCCTCGATCTCCGGCGCGACGTTGCGATTGATGAATGCCACGGTGAGCTCGTCGATCGCCGCATCGGCGGCCGGCTTCGGCATCGCGACCTTCCATTGGATATAGCGCGCGGGCGGCGCGGAGACGTCGCCTTCGAGCGCCGTCTGCGGGTTGCTCCAGTTGCTCCAGGTCGTATCGGGCGTGCGCGTGTTGCCGCTGCGGAACGACACCGCGACTGCACCCGCGGAGAGGTTGCGTCCCTGCACGCGATAGTGGCCGAAGCGCGAGAAGCGCTCGACGTCTTTGGGCGTCGAACGGAACTCCGCGCTCTGCGCGAGTCCGTTCTCGATGCGGTAAACGGCGCCGCTGTTGGTCGTCGTCACGAGCGTCGTGTTTCCGGCGGTCGAGATCGAGACGACCTGCTTCTCCGGAACCGCTCCGATGAGCGAGAGCTCGCCGTCGCGAATCTCGTAGATGCGTCCGTTCGGGCCGGTGGCGAGGAGGACTCCGTTGCTGCCGCCGCTGAGCGCGTAGATCATCTCGCGCTCGAACTTCCGCACGGTCTCCACGAAGCCATCCGCATTGATCCGATACACCTCGGCGCTTCCCGACTGAGCGACCGTCGAGCCGCCGTCGTCGAAGGAGAAGCTGACTTCGACGTTCGCCGTCGCCTCTCCTTCCTTCTTCGCCTCACCCGCCGGCTGCGCGCCCTGCTGCTGTTGCTGCTGCGCGCCGCCCTTCGCGCCGCCCGCCGGTTTCGCGGGCGCGCTGCTCGGCAGCACGTTCGTCACGCCCGCGGCCCAGCCGACGCCGTTCGCGTCGATGAAAATCGAGGCGATCTCGTTCAGCGGCGAGTCGAAGAGCGCGTGCGACGAGCCGTCGCGTGCGATCTCGTAAATGCGGCCCTTGCCCGATGCGCCGGCGAGGATGCTGCCGTCGCGCCGCTGCGCAACGGAGCGGATGTGCGTGTCGGCCGAGTCGTACAGCACCTTCCCCTCGCCTTTCGGCGTGACGCGGAACAGTTTTCCCTCGACGCCCGTCGCGACCGCGAGGTCGCCGTTGTCGAGCACCTGCAGCGCCCAGATGTAGGCCTGCTGCGGATCGTAGAAGACGCTCTGCTTTCCGCTCTCCGGATCGATGCGATAGATCTTCCCGTTCGGCGAGCTGCCGGCGTAGAGCGCGCCGTCGCGGAAGGCGACTGCATAGATCTCCGGCTCGGGCGCGGTCGCGAGCAGCTTCAGCTCCTCGCCGCGCAGGCGATAGATCTTGCCGTCGTTGCCGGTGCCGAGGAAGCGGTCGCCGTTCGGGGCGGCGGTCTGCGAGAGCACGAACGGATCGGTCACCGTCGCGATCTTTTTCATCGCCGGGGCGACGCGCAATTCGCCGCGTGACGTAATTGCAAACCCTTCGGATTCGCCGGCCAGAAAGTCCTCCGCGGCGGTCACGCGCCAGAACTGCGGCGCGACGGCGAAGGCACTGGAGGCCGCCGTCAGAACGACGGCGAGAATGAAAGATCTACGCATGGAATCCTTTCGGTGCTGCGTGCTGTGTCCTGTGTGCTGCGTCATTCTCGGCGCAATCACTCAGCACGCAGCACTCAGCACGCAGAACTTTTCAGATTTGTGGGCGGACTTCGAGGTCGATCTTCGTCGCGCCGTCGATGATGTAGCCCAGCGATCGCACTTCCGTGCCGGCAGGATGGTACTTCACCGGAGCCTGCGCGCCGTTCGACGTATCGGCCATCACCACCGCGCGCATTGACGGCGGGAGGTTCGGCAGATACACGCCCGAAGTCACCGCGCCTTCGCTGGTCGAGTAGAGGCCGACCGCGAGATCGGTCGACGGACGGAGGCGCTGCAGCACGCCGAGGACCTGCTCGAGCGTGCGCGGATCCGGCGGCACGAGCGTGAAGTCGACGGCGTTCATCACCGAGCCGCTGCCGACGAGAAGATACGCGTTGCCGGCCGGCTGATCGTCGGGGATGCGGACGTCGATGGTCTCGACGAACGACTCGCCGCGGAACGGCTTCAGCACCGCGCGCACCTTCACCAGATCGCCCGGCGAGATGTAGCCCTTCGCCGGCGGGACCAGCGACGCTTCCATCAGCTTCGCGATGCGCAGCTGATCGTCGTGGCGGATGTGCACCTTCACGCTCTCGATCTCGGCGTCGCGGAACTCATTCGACATCAGATAGCCGGAGATGATCGCGAGGTACTGCGGAATCGAGGAGCGCGCCTGCTCGCCCGCCCAGCCTTCCCGCAATTTGATCGGCGCGAAGCCTTTCAGTTTGATCTCCGATTCGAGCAGCACCGTCCGCTCGCCCGCCGCGCGCTGCGCGTTGGCGATCACGGAGTCGGTGACCATCGCCAGCATCAGCGGCGAGAGCCGCGAATTGCGCACGACGTCGACGTGATACGTCTGCTCCGGACCGGAGCCGTTCAGCACGACGTCGACCGGGATCAGCTGAGCGTTCTCGCCGAGAACGCCCATGATGCCGGCCGCGCGATCCTGCCGCAGCACGCCGACGACCGGGCCGGTGTTGGAGAACTTGAACGAGCTGGCGACGCTGGCGAGCACGGTCACGACTTCCGACGTCGCCATCGGGAAGCTGATCTCGCCCATGTCGAGGAACGGATGTCCGAACGCATACACCTTGTCGCCATCGACGTACGTCACCGTGCCGGACGCGGCGACCGTGAAGTCACCCGTGAGCAGCGCCGCGCCGATCGGATCGCCGGGCTCGAATGTCGTCTTGCTCGCTTTCGTGGTCGAAGCCGAGGTCGCGCCGCTTGGAACGGCGACGAAGCCGAGGCGGTCGAGCTCCGGCGAAAAGCGCGCGATCGTTTCGGGCGCGAACGCGGAGAGTGACATCGGAAGGGCGATCTGTTTCGCGCCGCTAACGGAGCTGACCGGCGTCGCGTTGAGGTCTTTCAGCAGCGTGTTGAAGGCGACGTCGAGTTTGCGGCCGGCGATCGACTGCAGCATCTCGATACCGGTCATGCGCGGCGTGGCGCCGGCGGGCGTCGCACCCGCGGGAGCCATGCGCTGCGAGATCTTGAGCATCTCCTCGATCGGCGTGATGCCCGCGACCGGCTCCTTCGCGAACTGCCACGCGTACGCGAGCGCGCCGATGACCTTGCCGTCGATGAACACCGGCGAGCCGCTCATGCCGGCGATGATTCCCGTGCGCCGCACGACCGGCGAGTCGACCCGCGCGAGGATGAGGCTCTGTCCCGGCCCGATGTTGTTGAGAACGCCGAGAATCTCGACGTCGAACTTCTCGACCGCCGTCCCTTCGAACACCGTCAGGCCGTAGCCCTTCATCCCCTTCTGTACCTGCGAGAGCGGCATCCGCTCCGCCGCTGAGGCGGCCAGAGACACGAGGGACAGACCGAGGACGAACAGCCGGCTGATTGTGCGCACGTCCGTGTGAACCACCGCACGGCGTAGTCCATTTCGCGTCGTGACGAAGGGACGGGGTATGAGGTATGGGGTATGAGGGATGAGGTATGAGTGATCGAGGCTGAGGCTCATTCCTCATGCCTCATGCCTCATGCCTCAGACCTCGTCCCTCACTCGTACCTCAACGCCTCGATCGGATCGAGCTTCGACGCCTTCGCGGCCGGATAGATCCCGAAGACGATGCCCAGGAAGGCGCAGAAGCCGAAGGCGCCGAGGATCGCCCAGAGCGGGGTGTGCACCGCGGGGAAGGTCACCCATCGATTGATGATGAAGCGCGCGATGTTCGCGAGCACGAACCCGCCGACGATTCCGACCAGACCGCCGAAGCCGGAGAGCACGATCGCCTCGATCAGGAACTGCAGCAGGACGTCGTTCCGCCGCGCGCCGATCGACTTGCGGATGCCGATCTCGCGCGTCCGCTCGGTGACCGAGACCAGCATGATGTTCATGATCCCGATCCCGCCGACCAGCAGCGCGATCGCAACCACGCCGCCGAGGATCATCGTCGTCGTGCCGAGGATGCTGGAGAAGATCTCGAGCAGCTCCTCCTGGGCGAGAATCCGGAAGTCGTCCGGCTCGCCCTTCTTCAGATTGTGCCGCCGGCGCAGCACGTCGCGCACCTGATCCTTCGCCAGCTCGAGATCGGCGTTCTCCTGCATCTGGAACGCGAGCACGAGCGTGCGCATGTTCTCGCTGCCGTAGATGATCTGCGCCGTCGAGAACGGGATGATCACGATGTCATCCTGATTCCCGCCGATCGACCCGCCCTTCTTCTCCAGCACGCCGACGATCGTGAAAGTGTTGTTGTTGATCTGAATGACCTTGCCGAACGGATCGCTGCCGAGGCCGAGATCCTCCGCCGCCTGCACCCCGATCACCGCGACGCGCTTCTTCTGCTCCTCGTCCACCGGCGTGAAAAACCGCCCGCGGTCCACCCAGTGATTCACGATCTCCGGATAGGCCCGGCTGACCGCGTACAGCTGCACCTGATGCCGCGCATCGCTGTGCTTCAGCTCGACCGAGGAGATGAACATCGGCGAAAACGCCCGGATCGCCGTCGTCTGCCGCCGCACCGCCAGCGCATCATCGATCGTCAGCTCCGGCGTCTCGAACGGCCTCCGCCGATCCCCCTGCGGAAACACCTCGATGAACCCGCCCCCGATCTCCGCCAGATCCCCCGAGATCTTGTGCTGAAACCCCTGCACGATCGAAACGACCGCAATCACCGCCGCGACGCCGATCATCACGCCGAGGACGGTCAGGACCGAGCGCATTTTGTTCGCTCTTACGGCTCTCAGGGCGATTTTCAGGTTCTCGAGGAACATGGCTGGTTAGGCTCACAGGCTCATGGGCTCATAGGCTCATAGGAGAAGAGCCGACGTGAGTGGGTGGCGGCCCACTATGAGCCTGTGCGCCCATGAGCCTGTGTGCCTCCGTTCAAACAATCTTCCCATCCCTCAACCGAATCACCCTCGCCGCTTCCTTCGCAACATCGTCTTCGTGAGTGACCATGATGATCGAGTTGCCGCGTTTGTGCAGGTCGTGGAAGAGGTCGAGGATTTCGCGGCCGGTTTGGGAGTCCAGGTTGCCGGTGGGCTCGTCGGCCAGGAGCAGGGAGGGGCGGTTGACGAGGGCGCGGGCGATGGCGACGCGCTGGCGCTGGCCGCCGGAGAGCTCGTTGGGCTGGTGGCTCATGCGGTCGCCGAGGCCGACGGCGATCAGGGCTTCCTCGGCCTGCTGGCGGCGCTCGTGGCGCGGGACCTTCGCGTAGACCAGCGGCAGCTCGACGTTCTGCAGCGCGGTCGTGCGCGCGAGCAGGTTGAAGGTCTGGAACACGAAGCCGATCTTCTTGTTGCGGATCGCGGCCAGCTCGTCGTCGTTCAGCGTCTCGACGGGCACGCCGTCGAGCAGATATGTGCCCGAGCTCGGCGTATCGAGGCAGCCAATGATGTTCATCAGCGTCGACTTGCCGGAGCCCGACGGTCCCATGATGGCGACGTACTCGCCGACGTCGATCTTCAGGTCGACGCCGTTCAGCGCGCGGATCTGCTGAGGTCCGAGGTCATACATGCGCGTCAGCTCGCGCATTTCGATCAGATGGGCCGGAGTGGTATCGGGAAGCGCGCTCATTGGTCGTCCTTGTCCTTGTCCTTGTCGTCGTCTTTCTTCGAGTCCTTCGACGACTTCTTCTCTTCCTTCGTCACCTGGATCGCGGCGCCGTCCTTCAGCTTCTTCAGCGTGCGGAACGGTCCGGTGATCAGCTGGTCGCCGGCCTTCACACCCGAAAGCAGCGCGACGTGCGTGGCGTCGCTGATGCCGGTCGTTACTTCGACCTGCTTCGCTTTGCCGTCCTTCACGACGAAGACGTATTTCTTCTTCGGCTTGTCGTCGTCGTCCTCGGACTCGGCGTCTTTGGAGCCGGGAACGCGCTCCACGACGGTCTGGATCGGCACGGCGACGGTGTTCGGCGCAGTGCTCGTGACGATCGACACCTGCGACGTCATCCCGGGACGGAGACGATCGTCGGAGTCGTCGATCAGCACCTTCACCTTGAAATAGCGAATGCCCGCGCCGGCGCCCTGGCGGACGGCGGCGGAGCTGCCGATCTCGGCGACGTGGCCGTGATACTCGTGGTCGGGAATCGCGTCGACTTTGATCTTCGCCGGCTGCCCGAGGCGGATGCCGACGACTTCGGTCTCCCCCACTTCGGCCTCGACGAGGATCTGCGAGAGATCGGCGATCACCGCGATCACCGAGCCGGGGTTGTTCATCGTGCCGGTGACGACGACTTCGCCTTCGTGCGCGTTGAGCTGCACGACCTTGCCGTCGATCGGCGAATGAATCGTGGTGCGCGAGAGGTCCTCGCTCGCGGAGCGGAGTCCCGCCTGCGCCTGCATGACGCCCTGTTCCGCCGCGGCGACGCCGGCGCGCGCGTTTTCATAGGCGAGGCGCGACTGGTCGAACAGCTCCGGCGCCTGGATGCCCTGCGACGAGAGGCTCTGCGCGCGACGGTACGAAGCCTCGGCGGTCGCGAGCGCGGCGCGCGCGCGCTGCACTTCGACGCGGCGGCTCGCCACCTCGGCCTGCAAACGGTCCTGCTGCGCGACGTACAGCGGCTTCTCGAGCTCCACGAGCTTCTGCCCGCGCTTCACCGTGTCGCCTTCGTTGAAATAGAGGCGGTCGATCTTGCCGACGATGTGGGCGCTGATGTTGACCTTCACTTTCGGATCGATCTGTCCCGGCGCGGTGACCACCGATTCGATGGTGCGCGTCGACGCCGCCTCGGCGTAGACCTTTTCGCCCTTCGGACCGCCGCCCTGGATGCTGGCAAAAATCAAAACGGCGACGAGGAGGACCCCGCCGCCGATGATCAGCCAACGTTTCACGCCTTCATCCTGGCCGCGCCGATCATGGCGGGGACGAGTTTGACGAGGATGAACACGACCCAGAGCGCGATCACGATCGCCGCGGACTTCGCCTTCGACGACTTCGACAGCGCGGCGAATCCGATGATCAGCAGGACGATCGTCCAGATCGTGAAGAGGTCGATCGAGGAGAGCAGCGAGAACAGCACCGCGTGCTCCTTCATGTCGACGAGGAAAGCCGGATTCGATTTCACGACCGTCGCCATCTGCGTCGGGTCGACGTTGCCGCGCAATACGACCACGATCGTCGTGACGATCGAGGAGATCAGCAGCGGCATCTGTGCGTAGAACGTCGCCGACAACGCCTGCTGGAAGTTCCCCTCACCTCCCGTCAATCGGAATGCGAGGAGCATGATGCCGGCGAGGATCACGTACATGGCGAGGCCGAGCAGCGGGCCGACCCAGCCGATCACCTTTCCGAACGCCGAGGTAATGCGCGTCATGCGGTCGATGTCTTCCTGCGACATGTTCGGGTTCTGCTTCTTCGCGGCGTCCATCTGCGCCTCGGTCACCGCCGCCCAGTCCATGCGCGGGATGATGAAGAAGGCGCCGATGTAGCTGACGAGGAGGATCACCAGCATCGGCCCGACGAGGTTGGGCTTGCGCGCGATGTCCTCAAAAGTTTCCGCGGGGGCAAACAGCACCCCCGCGATCCGTTGCAACGTGTTTTTGGTAGCGGCCGCCGGCGGCGGCATGGTCGATGCGTCCGCGATATCCGTCATTTTGGCTGCTCCTCCGTTTTCACTCTGCTCGAGTAGTTCAGCCAATTGTAGCGGTCGAAGAAGGTCTTGCTCCACACCGGCTCGGGCACCGTCTCCGGCTCCTCGACGCTGATGCTGTGGATCTCGAGGATGTCGCCCACGGCGCGGTGATACGCGGCGACGGCTTTGTTGTATCCGACGAGCGAGAAGAGCTCGCGCACGCGGGCGTCGGAGAGCTGACGCTGCACTTCGAGCACCTGGAAGTTCGTGGTCATGCCGTTCTCGTAGCGCTTGCGCTCCGCCTCGACATTGCGCTCGGCCGCGTCGCGTGCGGCTTTCGATGCGGCGATGGTGCGCGCGAACGTCTCGACCGCGCGCGCGGCGGCGCGCACTTCGACGGCGATGTTCTGCCGCGTCTGCGCTTCGAAGGTCTGCGACTGCTGGAGGTCGAGCTCCGCCGCGCGTGCGGCGGCGCGGGCGCCGATGTTCATCAGCGGATAGCCGAAGGTGAAGCCGACGTTCCAGCTCGGGAAGTCGCGTCCGAAGATCTGCGAAAGCGCTTCGCCGTAGTTCGTCGAGGAGACGACGAACGGCTGGCCGGTGGTGTCATCGACGTCGAGCGTGCGGCCGGCGACGCCGGCGACGTTGTATCCGACGTTGAAGTCGACGGTCGGCAGGGTCTGATTGCGCGCGTAGAGCGCCGTCACCTTCAGCGAGTCGGTCGCGAGCTTCTGCTGGTTGATCTCCGGACGGTTCTGCAGCGCCTGCTGCACCGCCGAGTCCATGTTGATGGTCATCGGCTCGTAGCGGACTTCGTCGAGCGGAACGATCGGGCGATCCCACTCTTCACGCGGCAGGTTGAGCAGCGCGCGCAGACGGTCTTCCGCGTCGCGCACCGAGGCGACGGCGCTGACGAGCGATTCCTCGGTGGTGGCGATCTGCACCCGCGGCTGGAGGATGTCGAGCGGCGCGGACGCACCGACGTCGATGCGGATCTGGGTGATGCGCGCCTGATCGCGGGCGAGGAAGAGCGCTTCCTTCACGACGTCGATGTTGCGGCGCGCATAGCTGAGGTCGAGATAGGCCTGCTCGACCGAGCTGACGGTGTCCATCACCGCGGTGCGGAAGGTGCCCTGGGTGATGCCGAGGTTGTTGCGCGCGATGGTGATGTTGCGACGTGTGATGTCGACGCCGAAGTCCTTGAGCAGCGGCTGCGCGAAGGTGAACGCGAGACTGCTGGTGTAGGCGGGGCTGACGTTCGTGAAACCGCCGGCGGTGGTGGCGCGGCCATTCCGGAAGGCGAAGCTGTACTGGCCGCCGGTCGGGATGATCTGGCTCACGCTCGCATTGGCGTTGATGGAGCGCCCGGAGCTCGTCTGCAGGCTGCTCGTGGTGGCGTTGCGGTCGCTGGAGATGCCGACGTCGCCGGCGCTGATCCAGTCGAACAGGCCGTACTGGCCGCGCAGGTTGTAGCCGGAGATGCGGGTTTCGTAGTTCTGCAGCTCGACGCCGAGGTTCTGCTTCATCGCGGTGTTGATCGCGTCGCTCAGCGACAGGCGCAGCGCACGCGCGTCATTCACGTCGCGATCGGTCTCGGCGGTCACCGCCTCGGTGGTGCGCGGAACCGGCGCCTCCTGAGCGATCAGCGCCGTTGCCGCCAGCAACAACATCAGAGTGGTGATCAACCGTGAAACAGCGGTCATGCAAGTCCTCCAAACACGCCTGTTGTACGTAGTTTTCGCGTCCTGGTTTCGCGACCGTGGATTCTAATCATCCCTTGCTTCATACGCACGGACAGCTTCTTCGTTGAGGGATTGGTAGTTGGTAGTTGGTAGTTGGTGGTAATGGGGTATGGGGCTCTTCCCCTCATCTCCCATTCCCCCAACTACCAACACCAGCCACCAACTACCCCTCCGGTAAGGGGGCTCCCGCGAAATGGCACGCCGCGAAGTGTCCCGGCTTGTGCTCGATGAGCGGCGGGACCTCGGCGCTGCAGATGGGGAACTGGGCGATGGGGCAGCGGGTGTGGAACACGCAGCCGCTCGGGGGATTGAGCGGCGTGGGGATGTCGCCCTGCAGCAGGATGCGCGTCTTCTTCACCGTCGGATTCGGAATCGGGACCGCGGAGAGGAGCGCCTTCGTGTACGGATGCAGCGGATCCTCGTACAGCGCCTCTCGCCCGGCGAGCTCCATGATCTTTCCGAGGTACAGCACCGCCACGCGCGTCGAAATGTGCTCGACGACGGAGAGGTCGTGCGCGATGAAGAGATACGTGAGCCCCAGCTCGTCCTGCAGATCCATCAGCAGATTGACGACCTGCGCCTGCACCGAGACGTCGAGCGCCGACACCGGCTCATCGAGCACGAGAAACTTCGGATTCGTCGCCAGCGCGCGCGCGACGCCGATGCGCTGCCGCTGACCGCCGGAGAATTCGTGCGGGTAGCGCTTGCGGTAGTCGGGGCTCAGCCCCACTTTCTCGAGCAGCTGCGCGACGCGATCCGTTCGCTCGGAGCCGGACATTCCTCCATGAATGATCAGCGGCTCGCCGACGATCGTGCCGACGTTCATGCGAGGGTTCAGCGAGGCATACGGATCCTGAAACACGATCTGCATGTGCCGCCGCATCCGCCGCATGTCGCCGGTGTCGAGCGAGAGGACGTCGGTGCCTTCGAAGCTCACCTCGCCGCTGGTCGCGTCGATGAGCCGCAGAATGCACCGCCCCACCGTCGTCTTCCCCGACCCCGACTCGCCGACCAGCCCCAGCGTCTCCCCTCGCGCCACGTCGAAACTGACGCCATCGACGGCCTTGACCTGCGCGACGACGCGCGACAGCACGCCGCGCTTGACCGGAAAGTACTTGCGCAGATCGCGCACCACGAGCAATGGCTGGCCGTCAATCATTCATCCTCTCTCCGGATCCGCCTCATCTCCATGCAGGTAACACCTCGCCGACTGCCCCTCCCCTACCACCATCAGCGCCGGCTCGCGTCCCAGACAGATCTCCATCACGTCGGGGCACCGCGGGTTGAACTTGCATCCCGGCGGGAGTGCGTTGAGCGACGGCACCATGCCGGCGATGGTCGGGAGACGGCCGTGCGGGGCTTCGTCTTTGATCACGCTGGGGAGCGATTTGAGCAGGCCGCGGGTGTACGGGTGCGCGGGATTGGCGAACAGCGCGTGAACCGGTGCCTCCTCGACGACGCGGCCGGTGTACATCACGATCACGCGCTCGCAGAACTCGGCGACGACGCCGAGGTCGTGGGTGATGAGGAGAATCGCCAGGCCGAGCTTTTTCTGCAGGCCGGCGAGGAGCTCCATGATCTGCGCCTGGATGGTGACGTCGAGCGCGGTCGTCGGCTCGTCGGCGATCAGCAGTTCCGGATCGCACGAAAGCGCGATGGCGATCATGACGCGCTGCCGCATGCCGCCGGAGAGCTGGTGCGGATAGTCGTCGAGGCGCTTGACGGGATCGGGGATCGACACGAGGTCGAGCATCTCCCCCGCCTGCTTCCACGCTTCTTTCTTCGACACCTTGCGATGGATGCGAATGGCCTCGGCGACCTGCGCGCCGATCTTGAACACCGGATTCAGCGACGTCATCGGCTCCTGGAACACCATCGCGATGTCGTTGCCGCGCACGTTGCGCATCTCTTTTTCGGGGATCTGCACGAGATCGCGTCCCTTGAAGCGGATCTCGCCCGCGGTGATCCTGCCCGGCGTGGCGACGAGGCGCATGATCGACATCGCGGTCACGCTCTTGCCGCAGCCCGACTCGCCCACCAGCGCAACCGCTTCGCCGCGCCGCACGTTGAACGAGACGTTGTCGACCGCGTGCACGACGCCCTCGGCCGTGGAGAACGAGGTCCGGAGGTTCTTCACCTGCAGCAGCGCCTCGGCGGTGTCAGTCACGCGGCGGATGGTAGCAAGATCTCTACCGGTCCGTGTTCCTTCAGTTTATCCCGCGCGCAGACGCGGGATCACCGGTGGCACCGGATCGAGCGATCGCAGGTGCCGCGCCTTTGCCGCAATCGTCGCGGTGCCACCGAAGACCCCGCGTCTGCGCGCGGGGTAAACTCCAGGACAGAATCACCGGCGGACGAATCGGCCGAGCGTCGCCCGCGCTTCGGGCACGCCGAGCGCGAAGCCGGCGGCGAAGTAGACGATGCCGAAGATCGGACGGCGGCTCTGCTGCCGCTGTGGGAAAACGGCAGCTATCGCTGCCGCTTTCAAATCGCCCAGCGTCGCACGCGCCTCCGGGACGCCGAGCGCGAAGCCGGCCGCGAAGTAACGATGCCGAAAATCCAGGGAGACGAGCAGTGCGTTGAAGACATGCGAGCGCTGCGCGAGGAACCTGTCCGCCGCGACTGCCGCCGCTCCGCCGGCGAGCGCGGCGATCCAGGAGCCGCGCGAGGTACCCGGCCTTCGATTCGCCGCGGCCGATCCGGCACGTGATGCCGCGGCGCAGCAGGAGGTACTCGAGCCACGCGGCGATCCCGTCCCGGTGATGCCGACGACGCGTCGGGCGCGCCGGCGCATAGATCGGTAATCCAGACTGTCTGTGCCGGCCGCCCCGCAAGTCGGAGCATAAACCGTGTTCAACCGCTTCGTGTATTCGCCTTCGATCACGGAGCCGCCAAAATGCCAGAACCTGACGGATACTGCGCGCGATACCAGCGAACAAGAAGGTGAAACAGAAGTACGAGGTCATGTGGAGAAACGATTTTGTTGTAGGTCGTTCCAAAAACCACACCTCCAATCTGAATTAGAAGGTAATCGAGCAAAAGCAGAACATATGTTTTCGCCTCGCACTCCGCACGAATTCGCTTACGAAGGCTGAGAATGAGCCGGATGGCGTTTTCGAATCTGGCTTCAACATTCTTCCAGTCGAGCGCTTCACCGTACGGATCCGTGCCGTCGAAAAGAGTCGAGTGCGACTTAATGAGACCACTGCCGCCATCACCGAAATCGACGTGCAGCAGAATGCTGATTTCCAGAACGGCGACATCATGCCCACAAACAACGGGGGACATGACGCCGGCATCAATGATGTACGCGCGAAGTTTCTCATCGTCCTCGCTGATCGAGACATTTCCCGGGTGAAGATCCCCGTGGCATATGCGTTTGTTGACAATAAGGTTTTCGTTGCGGTCGCGCAATTCACGTAGCAGCGATGCGGCGTTGAATCCCGCGTCCCCATCGATGCGTCTCCATGCTTCAGTCAACCGGTCTTCGTCGTGAAACGGCCAGAGAATCCTGCGGACCGTGGTCGTGGATGCCATGGAGTCGCCCAGCAGACAAAGTTGCCCGACAATGTCTTCCGCGAGGCGATCGATGGCCGTTGCCCCGAGCGGCTCGGTCTGTTTCACAACAATGCGCAATGGCTGGGGAGTACTTTCGTTCGGCCCCGCCTTTTCCGTGATTAGAAGAGCGCGCGACCCGACAGGCAAGTACCGCACAACCTGTCCGTGCGGTAGCTTGCTGCCGAGCAACTCTGCCGATCTGCGAGCAGGCTCTCCCTCTTCCGTGGAGACAAACTTCAGAAACCGCTCGCGCGATAACCCGTTCTCTCCGTTCAGAATCAATTTGCCCCGCAACACTTTCGTCCACGCGGGAGTTCCGGTGCATAGAGGATCGCGCTCGACACTCCACCAGCGCAGGTCTGCACCGCCGGCGCCCGTCGGGAAGTCGAGAATTGCCCGCCGCAGGATATCTTCTTCGCGCGGCGAGAGCATCGGCCAGAGTTCGTCGGCGCATTCGTCTCCGACGACGTGAATACCAATGCCCGCGTACTCGCATGCCGCCTTGATTCCGGGTACAAGTTGCTGAGCAAGCGCGTCATTCTTGTCGATAACCCATTTGCGCCAGAACGCCGCCCGCAGTTGCTCATCGAGCTCGGGGCGGTTGGTGATTCGCTTCGCTTCCGCGGTCACAACCATCAGAATCGGCACGGGGTAGTCCTCACGGTTCGCTATTGCAGGGATCAAACCGAGTCCGCGAATACCGATTTCGTCAAGAGGTGCACCGATTGTCTCTTGAAGACGCAAATCGAGAATTGCTATGTGGTAAATGTGGGGGCGCTGCAATTCAACTTCGGCATCCGCAAAGGACTCCACGATAAAAGGTGAAGCAAGGAGCGGGAACTTTTCACGAAGGTACTCCTCGAAGATCCGACGATACTGCTCGATCATACTGAGGTCGTCCTCGATGATCAGCGTTCGGATTTCGCTGGGATAGCTCATTTTGCAAGCGGGAACGTAAGCAGAATCCGATTGCTTTCCGCCTCGCGAAGAATCTCCGCACGGCCGGCGAGTCTCTTCATCGCATCCGCAACCTCAAGTAACCCCCTGCCGCGGTCTCGGCGACCCTTGGTAGTTACAGCCATCTGAAATGCGACGTGAGCTGCACTCTCTGGCAGTCCAGCGCCCGAGTCACTCACTTCAACGCGAACGTCGCGGCTTCGAACCGTTATGCGCAGCAGGACCACCGCGCCCGCCGCGTCAAGCGCTTGTCGGGCGTTATCGAATAGGTTTCCGAAAATCGTTTCAAGAAGGTACGGGACGGCTTCCACCGTAGCTGCAGTTTCCGATGCCACGATTCGTATCTCGATTTCCTGCCATTGCACGCGGTACCCCGCGCTGAAACTATGCAGCCAGTCAGTAAGATTCAAGTTAGTTCGTTCGAAGCGCGCCTTTTCATCCACGAAATCAAGCGCCCGCTGCAGACGCGCGAATGCCGTTGAAAGATAATCAATCTCCTTGAGAAGGGCATGTCGCTGCTGGTCGTTCGAAATGGTAGCCGCCACATCTTTTAGTTTTGTCACGGACAGGCCGGCTCCCGGCATCGTATTCAGCACGCGATGCCGAAGTCGATCGGCGAGGTACTGGTGGGTCCGCGGCACCGCCTCAAGATCGGTCAATAGTTGCTTTCGGGTCTTCGGCCGCTTAATCGGCGAAAGTGCGTCATCGATCGCCGCGCGCGCAAACTCGTCAGTCTCCTCCGGGCGCCACTGCTCCAGAAGAAGCCCTAGGTCGCCATTCGCGCCAACAAACTGAATCGCACGCGCTACGGCCTGCCGTAGTCGTGATTGCGCACCTGTAGCCAGCGCACTCAAAAAAGCGGCTCGTTCCACACCTGACAGCGAACGAAGAAGCCCGAGTACCTCGTCGCGCGTTGCAGCGGCATCGCTGAAGGATGTTTCGTTGAGCCGCGCGATCACCGCAGCGGCGTCACTTCGACTCATACCGTTTCCGCCGCATCTCGAATGCGGCGCGGCCGCCTTCGAGCAGGTCTATGATCTCAGCCTTGCACTCGTCAAGTGTCCCCGCCTTCTTTACGTAGCCTGTTTTGCCGTCCGAATCCATCACGATAATCAGGTCGGCCTCCGCGAGGACCGGAATGTTGGCGTTATGAGTGATGAAGATCATTTGGCGTTGCGACTTCATCCGCCGGATTGTCTCGACCACCGTGTTGAAAATGAAGTGATTGTCGAGATTGTCCTCAGGCTGATCGATCACTATCGGCGCAGCACGACGCGCGAGAAGCAATGGGAGTAGTGCAGTGCATTTCTGGCCACGAGAAAGGTGCGACGCGTCTTTCAGCATCGGCGTCGATTCGGTACCAACATCAAGTTCGATTACGATCTCGTCATCCATTTGCACTGTTTCGAGATTTAGAGCGTCGATACTTTGTTGCAATCCGTCCAGTATCTTGCGCGACCGATCCGTTCCGAATCGTCCGATCCGATCGAGCTCGTCGCTGTTGCCCAAGTGAATAATCTGAGCCAGTTCATCGGGCCTTAGCGCATTCGTTATCGAATCTACGATCGATTCGTGTTGCCGAACGCCCACACCTTTTAAGGCGTTTTCGATGATCTGCCTGTATGGCAACTTGTCGGCGTTCTTTCGGACCGTGATCTTCACCCGCTCGCCAGCCTGCGACTCCAACCGTCGTGCGATCTCCTCACGAAGCGACGACATCACGTCGCGTGCTGTGTTGTACTCACGTCTGAGGTGCCGGCGGTTGTCGAGAAGGGCTTCCTCCCGCTTTCGCATCGCCGCAAGCCCCTGCTCGATTTGGTCGAGGCGGTGAACGTCGGCCTCGGCCTGCGCGCGTTCCCGTGCCGCCTGCGTTGCGTGAAGATCTTCATCCTTCAGCGCCGCGAAGTCGCTCGCCTGCTGCTGATGAACGATATCAAGGGAGGCGGTTGACGCAGTTAACTCTTCTGACAGCCGCTGCAGGATTTGCTCTATGTCTGTTACTTTTACGTCGATTCGCGAGACCGTCGAGGCTAGGTTTTCGTCAACCGCTTTAGTCAGTCCTGCGTTGTTTGAGCCATTGACGGACACGGGACTATTGAGATTTGTGACCTTCTGCCCGAACGACGAGATCTCCCGTGAAAGCTCGACGATTCGCGCCTTCGCGGCGGTGACGTTCTTCTTCTCCGCTGTGTTGTGTCCAATTTGCCGTGCTGCCTGTTGCATGCGCTTCGCGCTTATGTCATCCGGGTTTGGTTCCGGCAGCCCAGCCAGCAACTCGCGGACATGTGCAAGCGATTGCTCTTCCTCGACCAACGAAACTTCTTCTCTCCGGCAGCTCCGGACGTCGTCGGCATTGGACTCCAAGGCCCGGAGTGCGCGTTGAACCGAGTCGCGGAGGGCAGCCATTCTGACGGGCTCGAGATCATCCACCAGCGCTCGGCGTGCGCCCGAAAGTTGCTCGTCTGCGATGTCTTCGATCTCTTTGCTACTGTACCCATCGAGCGGTAAAAATGTGCCGCGGTCGAGATCCACATTCTGAATTGCGATGCCTCCCGACGTGGAAACCAGCGGTGGCTGGCGCGCCTCCCGGCGAATGACGTATGCGTTACCATCGTTTGTTGGCGCTGTCGTCACGTTGATAACGGCACGGGAGAGGTTCGATTGAAAGAGCTCTTTCCGGAGCTTGTCGGCTCGGTCATTTCCCGTTAGCGCAGAGCGCACTGCTTCTGCGAGGGTCGATTTCCCGCTTCCGCGTGGACCGATGATGCACGTAAGTCCCCCCGGTAAGGCGAGGCTGGTGCCGTCGAGGAATCCGCCTCGGATCTCTACATTCCTGATACGCCAACGCTGGTCCATCTTGGGGAGGATAACCGTATCACTGCCGCGCGGCTCGTCCCTTCGCGCCGAGTGGCCAGTCAGCCCTCGCCAGGATGTCCCAATTCGTCACTGCTGCCACCGACTTCACTCCCGACGGTGAGCGCCTCCTCATGGTCGAACGCCCGCTCGGCGCGGACAACGCGCCGCTGAACGTCGTCACGAACTGGACCGCGATCGTGAAGTGAACCGTCCGAGCGTCGCCCTCGCCTCCGGCACGCCGAGGATGAAGCCGGCGACGAAGTAGACGATGCCGAAGATGAGCGCGACGAGCACGAATTCCAGGACGCGCGCGAGCGGCAGCCCCTGCGTGAACGCGCGCACGAAATACACGTCGGCGGCGAGCGCCGCGGCGCCGCCCGCGATCGCGGCGATCCAGAGTCGCGCAAAGTACGCGGCTTTCGATTCGCCGCGCCCGATGCGGCGCGTGATGCCGCGGCGCAGCAGGAGGTACTCGAGCCAGGCGGCGATGCCGGTGCCGGCGGTAATGCCGACGACGCCGATGGCGTCGCCGGGGTGTGGCAGCCGGAGAAAATCGAGAATCGCCGCGAACATCGGGCGCAGCGGAAACGCGAACAGCACGCCGAGCGTCGCGCCGACGGTCACCCGCGCGATCGCGTAGCGGAACGGCGATTTCGGGTCATGCAGCGCATAGAACGCCGATGAATAGAGCCGCGCCTGCGTCGTCACGAGGAGCCCGATCGTCGAGCCGATGAGGATGTACCAGACGATGAGCGTCGCGTCGGCCCTGAACGCGCCGCGCTGGTAGAGCGCGGCCACGAGCACGCGTCCAATCAGCACGAACGCGACGATCGTCGGCACGACGAAGAACGCGATCTGCCGAATGCCGCGATCGAGCCGGCGCCGCAGCGCGATGCTGATCTCTTCTTCCGAGCCGGTCTCGCTCGACATCTGCGGCAGCTCCGCCGCGGCGACCGACATGCCGAAGATCGAGATCGGCGCGAGGTAGATCGTCTGCGCGTAGACGAGATTCGCAATTGCGCCGGGGCCGAGGAACGAGGCGATGAACGTGTCGACGTAGCCGCTGATCTGCACGACGCCGCGACCGCCGACGACCGGCAGGATGTTGCGGAAGATCGTCCGCACCTGCTCGAGCGACCAGTCGAGGCCGAACGAGAGGTCCTTCACGTAGCGCATCAGCCAGGGGATCTGAATCGCGCACTGCAGCACGCAGCCGAGGAACGTGCCCCACGCCAGCGCCACCGCGAGCTCCTCGTTGCGGAGGCGCGTGCCGAAGATCAGCAGCGTCGCGATCATCGACGCGTTCCAGAGCACCGGCGCGACGTACGAGACGAAGAACTGCTTGTGCGCGTTGAGAATCCCGAGCGACCACGCGTACAGCACGAGGAGGCCGACGCCGGGAAAGATGATCCGCGTGAGCCGGATCGCGAGCGCCATCGTTTCCGGCGGCAGTCCCGCGGCGGTGATGCCGATGATCACCGGCGCGGCGAGCACGCCGATCAGCACGATGATGCTGACCGCGAGCGCGAGAAACGACGCGAACACGCCCGCGACGCGGCCGGCGAGCTTCTCGTCGCCTTTCGCGAGCAGGCGCGCGTAGACGGGGATGAACGCGGCCGACAGCACGCCTTCGCCGAAGAGGTTCTGCAGAAAGTTCGGCACCTTCAGCGCGACGTTGAACGCGTCCGCGGCGCGCGACGCGCCGAGGAAGTGCGCGAAGACGCTCGTGCGGATGAGACCCGCGATGCGGCTCAGCAGAATCCCGGCGGCGACCAGCGCGGCGTATCCGCCGAAGCGCCGGCCCGGCGGAGGTGTCGCGGGAATCGCTTCCGGCACGGCGGGATAAGATACCGTGCTTTTCATGTCCGACATGTCACCGGTCCGCATTGCAGGCGCGGGACCATCCGGTCTCGCCGCCGCGATCGTGCTCGCGCGCGCGGGCCGCGGCGTCGAGGTGCATGAGGCGAAGAGCGACGTCGGCACGCGCTTCATCGGCGACCTGCAGATCATCGAATCGTCTTCGGAGCGCGAGTCCGTTCCCGCGTTCCTCGACCGCATCGGCATCGCGCGCAACTTCTACTTTCGTCCCGCGAACTGGGCCACGTTCTACGACGCCAACGGCAACGCGCGGAAGATCACCAGCGACGAGCCGTACGGGTGGTTCATTCGCCGCGGTGCCGAGGAGAGCACGCTCGATCGCGGACTGCTCGCGCAGGCGCGCGAGCTCGGCGTGAGCGTCGTGTTCAACAGCCGGCTCGCCCCGGAAAACGCCGACATCGTCGCCACCGGACCGGCGTCGCCGGATGGACTCGCGCGCGAGATGACGTGGCACACGAGCGACGCCGAGCGCGTCGACGTCTTCTTCAACCATCTCCTCTCGCCAGGCGGCTACTCGTACCTCTTCATCCTCGACGGCATCGCCACGTTCGGCTGCGCGATCGTCGCGGATTTCAAAAAGATCGACGAATACTTCGAGCACTCGCTCGCGGCGGCGCAGCGGCTGCATGCATTCGCGATTCCGACGGAGACGCGCAACGGCTATTCGTACATGAACTTTCATCTGAAGAGTGAGGCGACGAAGAACGGCGCGCGCTACGTCGGCGAGGCGGCGGGATTTCAGGACTACCTGTTCGGACTCGGCATCCGCTACGCGCTGACGAGCGGCTGGCTCGCCGCGCGCAGCATTCTCGAAGGTCGCGACTTCGATGAGCTGTGGAAGCACGAGCTCGCGGCGAAGCAGGAAACGAGTCTCGTCAATCGCTTTCTCTACGAAGCCGGCGGCAACACCGGCCTGTCGATGTTCGTCCGCCAGGCCGCGAAGGCGAAGGACTTCCGCGGCTATCTCAGCGGCTGGCACGCGCGTCCCTGGTGGAAGGCGCTGCTCTCCCCCGTCGTGCGCCGCGTCTGGCGGCACCGCGGCCGCTGCCAGCACAAGCCGGGCCTGCACTGGTGCCGCTCGCGCGATACGGAAATGAAGGTGCCGCCTTTGGGGCCTGTGTTGTGAAAATCGACGACGCCTACAACTACTGCCGCGCGATCGCGCACAAACACGGCGCGAACTTCTCCGTCGGCTTCCGCTTCCTCCCGCGCGTGAAGCGCCGCGCCGTGTACGCCGCGTACGCGTTCTGCCGAGTCGCGGATGACATCGTGGATGAAGAACCGCTGGCGGGCGAGACGCCCGCCCTCCAGGAGCTCGACAACTGGCAACGCGAGCTCGACGCCGCCTACTCCGGCACCCCCACGCACCCGATCACCATCGCCCTCCAGGACGCGCTCACCCGCTTCGACATCCCGAAGAGCGCGTTCCTCGCGCTCATCGACGGCTGCCGCCAGGACATGGTCAAGAGCCGCTACGAGACGTTCGAGGAGCTGCTGCATTACTGCGATCTCGTCGCGTCGTCGATCTCCGACATCTCGCTGTCGATCTTCGGCTATCGCACCGACGCCGCGATCGGCTACGGCCGCAAGCTCTCGACCGCGCTGCAGCTGACGAACGTGACCCGCGACGTCGGCGACGATCTCACGCGCGACCGCATCTACATCCCGCGCGATGAGCTGCGTCAGTTCGGCGTCGAGGAGCAGGAGTTGTTCGCGCGCGCGGAGAACGAGCGCGTGCGCGCGCTGATCGAGTTCCAGATCGCGCGCGCCGAGCGGTACTTCCGCGAAGCCGAGCCGCTCCTCGGCGAGCTCGCCTTCGACGCGCGTTTTCCCACGCTGCTGATGGGCGGCGTCTACGCCACCGTCCTCGGAAAACTGAAGAAGGATCCGCTATTCGTCATCCGCAAACGGCTCTCGCTTTCCGCACTGCAGAAGCTGCTCGTCGTCGGCGCGCGCGTACTGCGCCCGCATTTCGTCTGAAACTCACAGATAATCAGCTGCGTCGTAACATTCGATGAGGCTTCGCCTTCTGCTCGCTGTCTGTCTGCTCGCCGCCACCGCCGGCGCGCAGGAAACGTTCACGACGACCACGGTGCCGGCGGTCGGGACGATGTTCGGTCCCGGCGTGCTCTGGAAGACCGACGTCGAGGTGGTGAACGACACCGGCAGCGCCGCCGAGGTGGTGATGGAGCTCGTGACCGCCCCCGAGGCGCCGGCGATTTTCTTCGACCTAGGGCCGGGCGAAGCGAAACGCTTCCCCGACGTCATCGGCCAGGCCTTCGGCCTCCCCTCCGCGCTCTCGCCTCTGCGCGTCACGACGGGCGCGCGCCGCGCGATGACCGTCCGCGCAACGGTGTACGGCATTCACAACGGCGAGGTCTCGAAGCCGCAGCCCGTGACGGTGTATCAGGGCCAGAACTACTACCCGCTGCGCGCCCTCGACGGCCTCAACTTCACCGACGAATACCGCACCAACATCGGCCTCGTGAACTTCGGCGCCGCCCCCGCGGAGTTCCTCCTCGCCCTGCAACGCGTCCCCGGCCGCAACCTCGCCGTCACCTACATGACCGTCGAGCCCAACTCCCTCGCGCACATGTCCATCCAGTCCATCTTCCCCCTCATCTCGCAGGGTGAAGGCTTCTCGGTGCTGATCGAAACGCAGTCGCGGGATACGTACGTCTACGCGTCGGTGGTCGACAACGAACAAACGGGACGGTTCATCGCGCCGCGTATAGGAGTGCGGTAGCAAAGCTACCGCTCTGGTATGCGGCGGAGCCGCGCTCCGCGCGGTCCCAAAGCGGCGGCTTTGCCGCCGCACTCCTAAACGAATATCCTTTCCCTCCGTGAATGACGAGCCGGAGTATCTGATCTGCCTGCAGTGCGACACGCCGACGTATCAGTTCGAGTACGTGAATGGGAAGCTGGCGCAGGTCGTGTGCAACACGTGTGGCGCGGATGATCCGTCCGACTTCGTGACCGAGGCGGAGCTGGAGGAACAGTCCTGAAAGTGCCGATCGTCATCGGCATCGCGGGCGGGACGGGGTCGGGGAAGACGACCGTCGCGCGCTCGATCTACGACCGCGTCGGCAAGGATCGCATCGAGTGGATCTCGCACGACTCGTACTACCGCAACTTCGAAGGCCACACGCCCGAACAGCGCCACAACATCAACTTCGATCACCCCGACGCGCTCGAGACCGAGCTGCTGGTGCGGCATCTCGACGTCCTCTGCAAAGGCTCGGCGATCGAAGTGCCGGTCTACGACTTCACGACGCACTCGCGCAAACTGTCGGAGACGCAGCGCGTCGAGCCGCGCAAGGTCGTGATCGTCGAAGGCATCCTCGTTCTCGCCGAGGCCGAGCTGCGCAAGCGCATCGACATCAAACTCTTCGTCGACACTCCCCCCGACATCCGCTTCGTCCGCCGCCTCATGCGCGACATCAAGTCGCGCGGCCGCAGCGTCGAGTCGGTGATCGAGCAGTACGTCACCACCGTCCGCCCGATGCACGAGGAGTTCGTCGAGCCGTCGAAGCGGCACGCGGACCTGATCATTCCGGAAGGCGGGGAGAACCTGGTGGCGATCGACGCGATCATCGCGCGCGTCGAACATCTATTGACGTAGCTGCCACCACAGAAACGCCAGCTCCTCCGCCGTGTTCTTCACCTGCACGTTCAGCGGCTGCCCGCCCGAGTGTCCGGCGGCGACGTGGTAACGCAGCAGGATTGGCTCCGATGAGCCATTCGCGGCCTGCATCAGCGCGGTCATCTTGCGCGCGTGCAGCGGCGCGACGCGCGTGTCGGCGTCGCCGGTCACGAACAGGATCGCCGGATACTTCGTCCCCTGCTTCACGTGGTGATACGGCGAGTACGCGTAAAGCCAGCGGAACTCGTCCGGTTTCGCGGGATCGCCGTACTCCGGCACCCAGAAACTGCCGACGAGAAACTTCTGATAGCGCAGCATGTCGATCAGCGGATAGCGGCAGATCACCGCCGCCGCGAGCTCGGGACGCTGCGTCGCCAGCGCGGCCACGAGCAGACCGCCGTTGCTGCCGCCCGCCACGCCGAGGTGCTGCGAGGAGGTGTAACGCTCGCGGATCAGATACTCGGCCGCGGCGGCGAAGTCATCGAACGTATTCTGCTTGCGATCGAGCATCCCCGCGCGATGCCACTCCTCGCCGAACTCCCCGCCGCCGCGCAGATTCGCAATCGCATACACACCGCCCTGCTCCGCCCACGCGATCGCGCGCGCCGAGAACGACGGCAGCGAGCTCGACGTGAACCCGCCGTAGCCGCCGAGGTATGCCGGATTCACTCCATTGCGCGGCAGACCTTTTTTGTACAACACGAACATCGGGATGCGCGTCCCGTCCTTCGACGGATACCAGACCTGCTCGAGCGTGAAGTTGTCGGGATTCACTGCCGCGTTATCGCGCGCGAACACCGAACGCTCCGACTTCGCGACGTTGTACTGATAGAGCGTCGGCGGCACGTGGAATGAGCTGAAGCGGAAAAACGCGAACGGCGAATCCCAGCTCCCGGCCATGTCCTCGAGATTGCCGAGCGTATCGAAGTGAATCTCCTCCTTCGCATTGCCGGCGAGGTCGTAGCCGATGATGCGCGGCTTCACATCCTCGAGGTAGCGGACGAAGAGACGTCCGCCCGCGAGCGTCGTCCCCTGAATCGCCGCCTTCGGATTCTCGGCCACGATCTCCTTCCAGTGCTCGCGCTGCGGCGCGCTCGCGCTCACCGTCATCACGCGATCGTTCGGCGCGTTCCAGTTCGTCTGAATGACGAGCGTGTCGCCGGCCATCGTGGCGTTCGAGCGCACCTCGAGATCGTTGATCACCGTCACCGGCGGCGCTTCGTCCTGGACATCGTCGAGATAGATCTCCACCTTCTTCGGCGCCGAGCCGTGCAGGACGTGGATGGCGAGATAGCGCCCGTCTTCGGAGAGGCTCCCGTAGATGATCTTCTCGCGCGTGTAGCCCTCGCCGAACAGCTCCCGCTCGCCGCCGCCGCCGATCGAGCGCAGATACACGCGCGGTCCCGCGGGCGTCGCGCGCGTGAAGAACACCGTCACGGTGTCGGGCGCGACCTCGATCCCGTAATAGCGCGCCGTCGCGAGCGGCGTGCCGAAGTCCTGGCGCGCGGCGACATTGAAGAAATGAATCTCGATCTCGTCCGCTCCGCCGCGGCGCACGTGGTAGGCCAGCACGCGCCCGTCGCTCGACACATCCTCGATGTCGACGCTCGTCGTGTGATCGGCGCTCATCGGCGCGGGATCGATCAGCAGCTGATCCTTCCCGTCGGCTCCCTCGCGCATGTAAATCGAATAGAGATCCTGCCCCACCGCACGGCGCTTGAAGAAATAGCGGCCGTTGCGATACGTCGGGATCTCCACCTGATCCGTGCTCAGCAGCTGCGCGAGCCGCGGAGCGAACAGGTCCGCCTCCGGCCGCGAGCCGAGCACCGCGTCCGTGTATGCGTTCTGCCGGTCGATCCACTCCCGCGTCGCCGGCGCGTTCTGATCCTCGAGCCACTGGTACGGGTCCGAGATGTCTACGCCGTGGAGAGTTTCCGCCACCAGCCGTGCCTCGGTGGCCGGCGGCGCCGGGAGATCGGCAGCAGGCGAAACGGGCGCCGGGCGGGTGGCGCAGGCGGCGAGCGCGGCGGTAGTGACAATTATTAGCAGTCGGTTCATGCGCGAGATTCCTTTGCGGCTGTGTAACTTACAACATGTCACCGACTTTGCGGAATCGGCGGGCGCGGCGGCCGGTTGAATCGTGTCGTTCCGACATCCGGAAAAGGTCAGGACATTGACCAGTTCTCTGCCGGAACCTAGAATAGACAGGCCCACGGTAGTTTTCCTGTCCGCGTCCACAGCTCACGCCAGAAGGGGGGGAGAAATCGGGGATGCCTCTCGTACACGTCAAGGAAGACGAGACTTTCGAGAATGCGCTTCGCCGCTTCAAACGTAAATGCGAGAAGTCGGGGATTCTCTCCGAGCTGAAGAAACGTCAGCATTACGAGAAGCCGAGCACGAAGCGGAAACGCAAAGCGATCGCCGCCCGTAAGAAGGTGCTGCGCAAGCTGGCCGAAGAACGGCGCACCGGTTATTAACGCCACGATTCGTCTCATTCCGAACGCCCGCGATTCTTTCGCGGGCGTTTTTGTTTGCACGCAGTTGAAAGTGAAAAGGTAAAAGGTAAAAGTGCTCGCGCCGAAAGGCGACGGCGACGCCACTTTTACCTTTCACCTTTTACCTTTCACCCTGCCCCAACAACCGATGCATACGCCTGAATCGCTGACCGTTCTCGAATTCGATCGCGTCTTAACGCTGATCGCGCTGGAGGCCAAAACCACGCCTGGCAAAAATGCCGTGGCGCGGCGGGCGCCGCTCGCGAGAGTAGAAGACTGTGAGAACGCGCAGGCGGATCTCGCGGAGATGGTGCGCTTCTTTCATGCCGAGGGGCTGCTGCCGCTTGCGGGGCTCGACGACCTCGCGCCGCTCTTCAATCGCGACACCGTCCTCGACATCGACGAGGCGTGGCACGTCGTGCGCGCGGTGCGCGCGACGCAGGCGATGCGCGAGACGCTCGTCCGCTCCGATGGTTACTCTCGTCTCGCGGCGATTGCGAAGGACATCGCCGACCTCAAAGAGATCATCGCGAAGACGAACAAGTACTTCACCAAAGAGGGCAAGCTCCGCGAGGACGCCTCGGCGGAGCTGCGCGCGATCCGCGGCCGCATCCACACCAAGCGCGCGGCGATTCAGCGCACGCTCAACGACGTCATGAACCGCAGCTCCGACGCCATCCAGGAGCCGCTCATCGTCATGCGCGGCGATCGCTACTGCGTCCCCGTGCGCAGCGATCACCGCAACGCCGTCCCCGGAATCCTCCACGAACGCTCCGGCTCCGGCGCGTCGTTCTTCATCGAGCCGATGGCGGCGATCGAGCTGAACAACGACCTCGCCGACCTGCTCATCCAGGAACGCGAAGAGATCGCGCGCATCACGCGCTTCATCTCCCAGGCGCTCTTCGATCAGCGCGACGACATCCTCGACGCCGTCCGCGTCGCCGGCGAGCTCGATGCGCTGCAGGCCTGCGCGGTCTTCCACGACGCCGTGCGCGCGACGCGACCCTCATTTAGCAGCGATCGCACAATGCACATCATCGATGGCAGGCATCCCCTGCTCGACGAGCGACTCGCCGAAGCGCGCGAGGAAGCGTTCGACGAAGAGCCGGGCGGTCGAAGCGTGGTGCCCATCACGATCGACCTGGCGGGCGAGACGCCCGCCCTCCTGGTCAGCGGACCGAATGCTGGAGGAAAAACGGTCGCGCTGAAAACGGCGGGACTGCTCGTCGCGATGGGCATGAGCGGCCTCCCCGTCGCCGCCGCCGAAGGCACGGTGCTGCCGTTCGTCGACGCGCTGCACGTGCTGATCGGCGACGACCAGAGCGTGCTCGAACATCTCTCGACGTTCTCCGCGTACCTCATGCGCCTCAAGCGCATCCTCGCGAAGGCGACGAAGCGATCGCTCGTTCTGCTCGACGAGCTCGGATCGGGCACCGATCCCGAGGAAGGCGCGGCGCTCGCGGCGAGCATCATCGAGCACCTGCTCGAAGTCGGCGCGCTGGTGATCGTGACGACGCATCTCTCCGCGCTCAAGAGCTTCGCCGTCAACGACACGCGCATCGTCAACGCGTCGATGGAGTTCGACTCCGCGACCGCGCTGCCGACGTATCGCATGATCAGCGGCATCCCCGGCCGCAGCCGCGCGATCGAAGTGGCGAAGATGATCGGTCTCCCCTCCGCGATCATCGAAAGCGCGCGCGAGCGCCTCGGCGAACGCTACGGCGAGACCGACTCGCTCCTCGCCACGCTGCAGAAGAAGATGGCCGAGATCGTCGCGCAGCAGGACGAGCTCGCGCGCCTGCGCACCGACGTCGCGAGCGAGCGCCGCGCGATGGCGGAGAAGGCCGCGCAGCTGGAAAAAGAGAAGGCGCGCCTCGGCACGACGTACCGCGAAGAGCTCGACCGCCTGCGCGACGACGTCGCGCGCCAGCTCGCGAACGAGATCAAAAACCTCCGCGAGTCGCGAGGCAGCGTCAACGCACCCGAGGTACTGAAGAGCGTCACCAAACCGATCGACAAAGCGCTCGAGTTCATCCCGCAGGAACAGCGCGAAGTCCACGTCGGCGACCGCGCCGAACATCGCAAGTTCAAAGTCACCGGCGACGTGATCTCGATCGACGGCGGCAAAGCCGTTCTGCTCGTCAGCGGCCGCAAAATGACCGTCGACGTGCGCGACCTCATCACCAAAGCGAGCGCGAAACCGCCCGCGCCCCCTTCGCGATCGCGCGGAGAACGGGGACCGGGGATCGAGGGAACGGCGATCGGGGCCGAACTGAATCTCGTCGGCCACCGCGTCGACGACGCCCTCGAAGAATCCGACAAATTCCTCGACCGCGCCCTGCTCGAAGGAAAAGAAGCCGTCCGCATCATCCACGGCTTCGGCACCGGCACCCTGCGCAAAGCGATCCGCGAGCATTTGCGGAAGCACCCGGCGGTGAAGTCGTGGAGACCGGGGGGCGAGAATGAAGGCGGAGATGGGGCGACGATTGCGGTGCTGGATGCGTAGTGGTTGCGCAGTCACGCGGTCGCGCGGTCACGCAGCAGAAGCTACCGCGTGACCGCGTGACCGCGTAACCGATCAAAATGGCCAACGTAGACCTCAACGACTCCGTCATCTCGCAGGTGCGATCGTCGGCCGACATCGTCGACTTCGTGCAGCAGGTGACGCCATTGAAGCTCGCCGGCAAGAGCTACAAGGGACTGTGCCCGTTTCATCGCGAGAAGACTCCGTCGTTCCACGTCGATCGCGACAAGGGCCTGTTCTACTGCTTCGGCTGCGGCACGGGCGGCGACGTCTTCAAGTTCCTCACGCTCACCGAACGATTCACCTTTCCCGAAGCCGTCGAGCACGTCGCGGCGCGCGTCGGCATCGAGCTGCCGAAGCGGCGCAGAACGCAGCGCGAGAACGACAAGGACGATCTCCTCGAGCTCATGGATGACGCCTCCGAGGCCTTTCATCAGGCGCTCGAGTGGACGCCGAATGGAGCGGATGACTACCTGCGCAAGCGCGGCGTCTCCAAAGACATCATCAAAAAATACGGCTTCGGATTCGCCCCCGATTCCTGGGACTACATCCTCCGCCGCCTCGGACAGAAGCACGGCGAGAAACGCCTCGAAGCCGTCGGCCTCGTCATGCCGCGCAAGGAAAAAGCCGGCTACTACGACCGCTTCCGCAACCGCCTCATCATCCCCATCCACTCCGACACCGGCGCGCTCGTCGGATTCGGCGGACGCGCGCTCGACGGCAGCGAGCCGAAATACCTCAACTCTCCCGAGTCCGAGCTCTTCAACAAATCGCGGCTGCTCTACAACCTCCATCGCAGCAAAGACGCGATGCGGCGCATCGACCGCGCCATCCTCGTCGAGGGCTACTTCGACGCCATCGCCATCGACAACGCCGGCGTGCCGGGCGTCGTCGCGTCGATGGGCACGTCGCTGACCGCCGGACAGGCCTCGGTGCTGCGGCGCTTCACGCGGCGCATCGTCATCGCCTACGACGGCGACGACGCCGGACGCGCCGCAACGCTGCGCGCCGCGCCGATCCTCCTCTCCGCCGGCCTGCACGTCGAAGCGCTCGACCTCCAGGGCGAGAAGGATCCGGACTCGCTCGTGCAGAAATACGGAACCGATCGGTTCCTCGAAGTGCTCTCCAGCGCGATGGACATCTTCGCCTTCGGATTGCGCGAATGGGGCGCCGATGCCTCGCAACTCTCCGGGCGGGAGAAGTCCGAACGCGTCGAACGCTTCATGCCGCTGCTCTCCGCGGTCACTGACGCGGTGGTCCGGAACGAGGCCGCGCAGCGCATCGCCGACGCGTTCCGGCTCGAGTTCGAGACGGTCTGGTCGAAGGTGCGCGGCAGGGCGGCGTCCGCTCCCGCGGAAAGACGCGTATCTGCACCACAAAACACGGCCGAGAAATTCATCCTGCAGGCGGCGCTGCAGGGACGGCTGACGCCGAATCAGACGGGACGGCTGAATGAGGAACTTTTCGAGGACGCTTCGTGCAAAACACTCTTTTTTACCATAAAAAATGATCTGATCGAGGGCAATCCTATTGATTTTCGCGAAGTCGAGACCCATCTTAGAGGCGAAGCGGAGGTCACACTGCTCGCCGAGCTCAGCCTGAGCGAGGACATTGACGACCGGACCGTCGAGCGACTCGACGAAAACCTGAGCGGGATGGAACGAGCTTTCCTCGACCGCCGAAAACGGGAAATCCAACGCGAAATCGACGAAGCGCTGCGGAGGGGGGACGTGCAACGAGCCGAGGAGCTCGGGGACGAGAAACTCCGTATGTTGAGCAGGCTGAAATAATTATCGTCCCCCAAAGATTACGCCTGTGTCCACGATGGACGATACTTTGGCTGGCTTGTCAACAAAATTTTGACGAACTTGCCAGGGCCTCGTCCGGGGGCCTCGGAGAGCGAACGACATGACGACACGCCTGCGCACTTCGAATCTCGAGCCGGAATCCACTTTTGATGACGAGGGGGTTGTCGAGTTGAGTGTCGAAGAAAAATACGCGGAAGTGAAGCAGCTCATCGCAATCGGCAAGGAAAAGGGCTTTCTGCTTTACGACGAGATCTATGAGGTCCTGCCCGAGGAGATCACCTCTCTTCCGGAGGAGCTCGATGAGATCTACATCCGCTTCAATGACCTCGGAATCGACGTTCTCGAGGACGCGGAGAAACCACTCCAGACCACTCCGAAGGGCATCGTCACCATCGACGGAACCATCGAAGAAAAGGAGATGGACCAGCGCGAGGAAGTCCAGCAGGACATCATCGCGGCGTCGAGCGGCATCGTCGACAAGACCAACGACCCCGTCCGCATGTATCTGCGCGAGATGGGCACGGTCAAGCTCCTCGACCGCCAGGGCGAAGTCGACATCGCCAAGCGCATCGAGAAGGGCGAGCGCAAAGTCTTCAAGGCGCTCTCGCAGAACAAGATCATCCGCGAGGAGATCCTGAAGATCTACGAGGCCGCGAAGAAGGACACGCGCGTCATCAAGGAAACGATCGATCTGGCCATGCCCGACGACGACGGCAGCAGCATCGAAGCCGCCGGCAACGGCGACGGCGGCGAGCCGAAGCTGCCGGCCGCCACGGTCAACAAGATCCACGAGATCCTCGACATCTTCGAGAAGATCGTGCGCCTCGACAAGCGCATCAAGGACAACGCCGCGAAGCTCGTCGACCCGAAGAAGCTCTCGCAGCGCGCGCTCTCGACGACGCAGCGCAACGTCGAACGGCTCGAGCTCGAGCTCGCCGACGAGCTGCATCGCGTCGACTTCACGCCGGCCACGCGCAACCGGATGATCAACAAGCTCAAGGACATCGACAACGAGCTCGCCCAGGCGGCGTCGATGATCCGCAAGGACGAGCAGGCGCTCAAGCGCGAGAAGGACAAGATCCGCCGCGACTTCTACCGCCGCCGTCTGCAGAAGTATCTCGAGAAGCTCGGCGAGCTGGAGACGTTCTACGGCGTCACGCACGATGAGCTGAAGAAGACCATCCGCGAGATTCGTCAGGGTGAGGAAGAAGCCGATCAGGCGAAGCAGGAACTGATCGTCGCCAATCTCCGCCTCGTCGTCTCCATCGCGAAGAAGTACACGAACCGCGGCCTCCAGTTCCTCGACCTCATTCAGGAAGGCAACATCGGCCTGATGAAGGCCGTCGAGAAGTTCGAATACCGCCGCGGCTACAAGTTCTCCACGTATGCGACGTGGTGGATCCGCCAGGCCATCACCCGCGCGATCGCCGATCAGGCGCGCACGATCCGCATCCCCGTGCACATGATCGAGACGATCAACAAGCTCACGCGCACCTCGCGCGCGCTCGTGCAGGAGCTCGGCCGCGAGCCGCAGGCCGAGGAGATCGCCGAACGGATGGACATGCCGGTGGCGAAGGTCCGCAAGATCATGAAGATCGCGCAGGAGCCGATCTCCCTCGAGACCCCGATCGGAGAAGAGGAAGACTCGCACCTCGGCGATTTCATCGAAGATCGCGGCGTCATCTCCCCCATCGATCACGTCATCGTCGCGAACCTGAAGGAACAGACCGGCAAAGTCCTGCGCACCCTCACCCCGCGCGAGGAGCAGGTCCTCAAGATGCGCTTCGGCGTCGGCGACGGTGCCGAGCACACGCTCGAGGAAGTCGGCCGCTCGTTCAACGTCACCCGCGAACGCATCCGCCAGATCGAGTCGAAAGCCCTCCGCAAGCTGCGCCACCCCTCCCGCTCGAAGAAGCTCCGCCCCTTCCTCGACGCAACGTTCTAGCCCAATCGCATTTGCTTTCAAGAAAGGCGACCGAAAGGTCGCCTTTCTTGCTAACCATGGAACGCGCTCGAACCAAACCTTTTTAGCACGCATGCGATCCATGGAACGCACGCGTACGGTCGCCGAATGCATCAATACGGTCCATGGATCGCATCCACACGATCAAGTTTGGCATTCCTGCGATCCATGGATTGCATTCGAGCCAAGCAACAACGGAATCGTCCATTCCATGGAACGCAATCGTAACCAACCGTTTAGCATCACTGGTAACCATGGTTACCACGATTGGTAAACCGATGGCTTCGAATGACAACCATGGATCGGATTCACGCGTTGGCGCCAGTCCTTCCTGCAATCCATGGTTGTATCATTCGAGTCACCATGCCGCGCGCGAGGACAACTCATCCGGATGCCGTCCGCTTCGGCCAGCTGCTGCGCAACCTGCGCCTCCAGCGCGGCTGGAACCTGCAGCAGTTCGCGTGTGCGTCGCACATGACCGCGAACTACCTCGGCCTGCTCGAGCGCGGCCTCAACCTCCCGAGCCTCACCGCGATGATCAACCTCGCCGACGTCCTCGGCGTCGACCCCGGCGAGCTCGTACGCCACGTCGCCGCCGGCCGCAAACGCGCACCGCTCGCCGTGTTGCCTCCCCTGCCGGAGGATGAGCCGACGGAGGGGTAGGTGGCTGGGCGTGTCACACGGCCGACGCTCACCACAGCACGATCGATAGATCGCGCGCCGGTATATGCGTCTTCAGAGGATTGGCCGCTGCTTAAAAGCACGTTCTATGAAAGCGATTGTCAAGGGCGGTTCTCCTCTTTGCTGATTGCTTTTCGATCTTGTCCTTTGCAATCAGCCCCGACCGACCGGAACGCGGCGATCGTGAGGACACGCGGGTGGGCGGAACAGTCTTACGCCGCTGACTCATCTTCGGTTTCTCCGTTGATCCACAAGGAGACGATTTCAAGCGCGCCGGCGATCACCAACAGGTGTCGACCATGGTTCTATTTGAGACTCACGCTCATCGTCGATGTGGCGTGGACCTGGCGCTTCTTCTGGTCATCCGAGGGGGCCTGTGGTTAGCCGAGTGCCT
>Ga0070700_100000027_pt1 | contig 123461 bp, 102 predicted proteins | sample KBSK5101metaG_FD_65456 | JGI IMG/M metagenome (GOLD analysis project Ga0070700, IMG submission 65456) | Corn, switchgrass and miscanthus rhizosphere microbial communities from Kellogg Biological Station, Michigan, USA - KBS K5-10-1 metaG | ecosystem: Host-associated > Plants > Roots >...
AGCATCGAAGTAAAGATGAGGATCGGAGAAACCTGCCGTAAGCGATGCTTGACTGAGTACCACAACCCGAGAACCAGCAAAGGAAATGCGAGCCACCAAATAATCATTTCCGGTAAGGTGATGATTTGTCTCAGGGTCGTGAACTGCCAGGGAAATGGCGCAAACATCAAATAGAGCAGTCCTACGGGAATAACCGTCAGCGCGCCCTCCGTTGTTTGCACGTCAACGTCTTTCATAAATCCAGACCCCGCTGCCGCCTGGTCTTCACGACTGTTCTGAATCGATTTTAAGTTGGCATAGCGCTCGAATTGCATTCCAGCGCTTTGCAGCACACCAAACCACGTGAAGGCAAGACCGATGACCCCGACGGCAATAAAGCGCTGTATAAAACCCTGCGCGCTCAGCGACTTCATACCAAGAAAGAAACTACCGGCAACTGCCGCACACATCATGTAGAAGATATAAAAGCGCAAGCTGAAAAGAGCTATGAGACAGCCAATCAAAACCACCACATACGTCGCTGTAACTTTCTCCATCAGTCGCAGCGTCGCGAGAATCGCGAGCGCGAGCGCCATGATAATCAAACCATCTTTGAGTGCCTGCGAAGACCACAAAATAAGCGATGGGAAAAACGCGACCAGGATCGCCGCGACCCGGGAAACACGCTTGTTAGCGAAGAGTATTTGCGCAGCGTGGTAAACCACGATTGCCGTCGCGGCTCCGACCGCTGCGTTGATCAACTGAATGGCCAGCATGTTTGCACCGATCACTTCGTAAACGGCTGCCACCAGATAAATCATGCCCCACGCGGTCGCGCCAGACATTACAAAGTCTTCGTACTTTGTCTGGTGATATGCGTTGCCGTGCCAAGCCTCAACTAGTGACTGACCATAGACATCGTAGGTGTTTGCATCGCCGCCAAAGAATTCTTCCATGTGACCGACGTTGATGACGACGGCCAGAATTATCCTGGCCACGAGGGCGAGGACGAAGAGGCGCATGAGAAACGTACGCTGCTCCGGCGTGCGAGCGAGGATGATGATTGTCGGCATGGCCGCTATCGCACACATGGCGAGCGCGCCCGGCGCCTCCGATGGTCTAACGAAAATCGTACCGCCGCAAACCGCGATCACCAGAAAGATAAAGATTGCATTCATAATTTAACTGGTTCAAACGTCGTCCGGCAGATCCCGACGCGTCTTTCGTTCGATGAGAAACTGATCCTCCGAGCTTAAGTCCTTGACGGTTTTGGCCGGGACACCGGCAATAAGTTTACCCTCTTCCGTCAGTTGCGCGGTAATGACCGAGCCTATACCAACGATTGAGCGCGCGGGTACAGCGCTTCCCGGGGCCATCCGGATCTCCGATCCGATGTAAACCATTGAGCCGATCGTTATAGGCAGCGTTCGCTGGCGATTGTGCGTCCAGAGCGACGAGTTCCGTCCACCTAATATCACACGCCGGCCAATCTCCACTCGATCGGTGAAATCAATCTTATGTCCGGTGGTGACGATGCTGCCATCGCCGAGAATAAAAACCGGATCGATCTCGTTGACAACGTCCGGATCGGGGATCGAGTTGATCTCGTTCATCCGGATGATTTCGCAGTAGCGCCCCAAACTCACGGCCGCGCCGCCGCGAATGATATTCAAGTGACCGATACGCACGTGGTCGCGGATCGTAAGCTTCTCTACGCGTGTGATCACGTTGAGATGACCGATCTGCACGTCGTCTTCAATGGTGCAATGGTGCGCGTCGACGATGCTAAGCCCGATGCGAACTCGTTTGCCGATCTTATATCCAAAGAACAGTCGATAAAGTGGGCGTTTCAGAAAGGACGGCAAGATCGCGAGAATGGCCAGTACCAGGAAACGCGATCTGCTTGTTTGATTCATCTTGGGGGCTAACCATACAGCGCCAACGGCGCGAGATATGAAAGCCAGGGGCAAGCGCGAAGCGCGTCGCCCCTGGTAACGGCATTCCCTACACCTGGGCCAGCCCTGAAAGGGCGAAATAATATTTCGGCCTTTCAGGCCTCCATTCGTTATTATTTGGTTGTAACCAGGGGCGACGCGCTTCGCGCTTGCCCCTGGCTATCATATGTCGCACCGTTGGCGCTCTAAACTTGTCCCTGGCCTTCATATCTCGCGCCGTTGGCGCTCTAAACTTGTCCCTGGCCTTCATATGTCGCACCGTTGGCGCTCTAAACTTGTCCCTGGCCTTCATATCTCGCGCCGTTGGCGCCCTGTTCGACTCTCGAGCAACGTCTAAAGGATCTATTTCACCGAACTAACTGCCGGCTCTCGAGCTCGGCGGTGGCGCTGGCCACCTGGTCCTTCGCGGCCTGCGCCCGGACCCACGATAGCAATTCCGGAATTCCGCGTTCCAGTGATACCTTTGGCTCATAACCCAGCAGCGCCCTTGCTTTCGAAATATCAGCCACGCAGTGACGTATGTCGCCTTCGCGATACTTCGCCACGATCTCGGGTTCTAAATCGAGTCCTAAACCTTCAGCAAGTAAACGGCTGACTGCGCGAACTGAAGTAGCTCGACCAGTCCCGACGTTGATCGCCTGATAATCCGCACGATCGCTCTCGAGCGCCAGAAGATTCGCTTGCACGATGTCGCTGACGTGTACAAAGTCGCGTGTCTGTTCCCCATCTTCAAACACCATCGGGCGATTGCCGTTGAGCAGGCGCGCGGAAAAGATCGCGCATACGCCGGTATAAGGATTCGAAAGTGCCTGTCGCGTTCCGTAAACGTTGAAATAGCGCAAAGCGACCGCGGGGATACCATACGATCGACCCACGGCCAGGCAAAACTGTTCCTGGTCCTGTTTCGTCACTGCATAAACCGATGTCGGAAACAATGGCTTCTCTTCACTCGTCGGCGCGGGCGAGAGTTGCTTACCACACTTCGAACACTCCAGTTCCCAACGTCGATTGAGCAGTTGCTCCGCGGGGCGAAGTTGCGGCGCAACTGAGCCACAACTCTCACATGTGTAGGCGCCTTCGCCATAGATCGACATCGACGAAGCAACAATCAACTTTTTGATTTGCGGGCGCCGCGCGAGTATCGCTTCGAGCAACACTGCCGTGCCGAGATCGTTGGCGCGCACGTAGCGCTCGATCTCGTACATCGATTGGCCCACGCCAACCTCAGCGGCTTCGTGAAAAACTACGTCGATATGTTTGAGTGCGTCATCGACAAGCCGTCTATCGCAAACGTCACCCTGAATGAACTCGACTGTGGGATTCAGATACGAAGGCTTCGCATCTTCGCCGTGAACCTGCGGGACAAGTGCGTCGAGAACGTGCACGTGATGCCCGCGCTCGACAAGTGCATCTACCAGGTGCGAGCCGATAAACCCGGCGCCGCCTGTAACCAGAACGTTAGCTTTTTCCAATTGCTTCCTCGCTTCTGACACGGACCAGATCCGTGTTCATCGATGAATATCCGTGGCTCATAACCGATTTGAAAATCTCGTAGACTCGGGGCGTCTGAGTTATCGCTGAGTACTTCTGTTCGACAGTAGCGCGGCCCGCCTGGCCCAATCGCTGTCGCAACTCCGCCGAGCGCAGCAAGCGGCTAAGCTTCTCGACCCACTCGTCTTCCGTGGCGGCAATGAGTCCATTCTCGTTGTCCTGAATGATGTCAGTATTGACACCGACCGGCGAGCAAATAGTCGGAATACCCAGGGCCATAAACTGAAGTGCCTTTAGTCCACACTTGCCCTTGCTCCACTTGTCGTCAGGCAGCGGCATCATGCCGATGTCGATCGCGCTGAGATCTTCGAGTTCCGTATCTGCGCGCCACGGCATTGCCTCGACGTCGACAGGCGCGCACTCGTAAGCCGGCGTGCCGATCACTCGCAAACGAAATGATTCGCGCTCGGCGAGTTTTTTGAGAGCCCCGCGCAGAGTGTCGAGATGTTGGACCGTGCTGTAACTTCCGGTCCAGCCAATCACGGGTGGACCAGTTTTTTCCGCGCGCGGCGGTACGCGATATCTTTCAGTGTCGATGGTGGTTGGAATCACGGTGACGCGATCGTTCACTTGCCGCGCGTACTCCGCGAGATACGGATTACCGACCATCACGTGTGAAGCAATACGACAGATAGTTCTAGTTTTCGAGGCAAATTTGAGATAGCTCAAGTAACCGTTCGAAGGACTGCGATACGAAACAAAGATCGCGTCGTCAAAGTCAAACACGATCGGTACGCCGCGCTGGTGGATCAGTCTTTCAAAAATTGGCGGACCAAGCAGTGCGGCCTCACGCAGGATGTAAACGAGATCGTAATCCTTCACGCGGCGAAGAAGCGACAATCTGCGGTTCAAGCCGCGCGTGACGAGCTGGACTTTCTTTCCGAGCAGGCCCGGCTTGTAGAGCAACGGGTGCAACTCCTCGTCTTCGAAGGGCGCGTAGGTGATCTCGACCCCACGCTCGCGCAACAATGGCTCCCACTGCTCAAGGCGATAACGCTGGCTTGGCGAGGTATCGTAGAGCGCGGGCATCAGTGCAAGAACATGCATAGTCTTCGTGTTTGATCAGTATACAAAAGAAATAATGTCAAAAGCTTTACTGCGTCTTCCGTCCGGTGGCGGGCCTCAACCATCTAACACCCTCTTATATAGAGATGCGTAACGTTTGCCTCCAATCGTCTGCAAATCAAATACCTGCTCTGCGACTGCACGCGCCTTCTCCCTGACTTCCGGCCGCGCCACCATTGCTTCTATCGCGCGCCCGGCCGCTGCAAATTCAGCATCAGTAAACTCTTCAATTAGAACTCCCGCTTTCCAATCGTTGATCAGCGCATCCGAATCGCCGACACCGGCATTTATGATTAAAGGCAAACCGCAGGCAAGATACTCACCATTCTTCACCGGCGACCTCGCCAGCCTTGACATGCCAGACTTGGCGAATGCCAGCCCCGCATCAGCGGCAGCGAGATATGAAGGAACTACCGCTGACGGAACCGAAAGCACACTAAAAGCTCCCGACTCAATTCCACGACTTGTCATCAACTCTCTGACACTATCGTGACTACCCGTAGTGAGCCAGAGTAGATGAGCGTCACTCTTTTTCTTGCGAAAGCTGGCAAAAAAATCCACCATCTTTTCATTCGAATACCAACCCACAAAAGAGCCGCTGTAAACAAGAACGAATCGATCACCCAGACCGAGCTCGGCACGGCGGCGCACTCGTTCGTCATCGCTAAACTTAAACAACGAAAGATCAACGCAACAAGGAATTACTTCGTGATGCACATCTCGACCCCGCAGTCCTTCCCAGTCTTTAATGATGGGCCAGACTCTTTCGGTCAGCGTTACGATGCCATCCGTGGCGGCCAGGATGCGGCGTTCAGCCGCCTTGGTGATGCGATACGGAATGCTACCCTCGCGCCAGTGTTCCGCATCGACATATTCCTCCGCCATCAGTCCGCGCAAGTCAAAGATCATTTTCGTGTCGAGTCGTCTTTTCAAATCCAACGCGATGGCGGCCGGAATATGACCGCGCGCATGGACCATCTCAATCTGCTTGCGTCGCACGAGCGAGCTGGCTTTGCGAATTCCTGCGAGCACATCGTAGAAGGTTGCCGGGACGGACGGTCGTTGATGATAACGCAGCCAGTGCCATTCGATTCCCTGAGACTCCAGTTTCTGCCTGAGTTGTTCGCACGCCGCTTTTCCCTCAGGCTCAAACGCTTTGGCGCGTTCGAAGCTCAACAGCGTGAATTGAACACCCCGCTTCGCTAATTCACGTAAGTAAGGGAGGACCTGACTCTGGCCGAGCGGGTCGAGCATTCCGTTATAGGAGATAAATAGAACGCGACGGCCCTCAAGCCCCATTGCCGACCTCCACCGGAGTCTTTCTGCCCCAGCGAAAACTGTCCAGCAACAGCCACTGAATGGCGCCGAGTATCGCAGCCGCATCGAGCACCGCGAGCAACGACATTACCATTGCTCCACGAACCGCATTCCGAAAAAAAGAGGCGGGATAGCAAAAGCGATTTCGTCTGATAGAAACCACAGTCCGGGCTACCAGAAGCAATAGCCACGCCGCTATCGGAAACCAGGCCCACGCCGGTTCGACGATCACAGTGGCGAGCAGCAGCACCACCAGCACTCCATAGCGGAACAGAATCGTGGATTGCCACTGGCGAAAGAGTCCGGCGCGAATGTTGTTGCGTGAGTAAACCAAAAATCGTTTGAAGGTGGACCAGAGTGTCGGTCTGAGATCCCAATACACCTGAGCGCGCGGCTCGAAAGCTGTTTTGTAACCGGCGCTCTCGAGACGATCCATGAACAGCAGGTCTTCCGCGGAGCGTAGATCCTCCGGAAACCCGTTCACTGCCTGCCATGCTTCTCGACGCAACAACGCGGACGCGATCGAACGTGGGCGAACTAATTCCTGATCGTGCAACGCAGGTGCTGGCACGTACGTGATGGCGGCGCACTGCTTGAAGAAACTATCCGTCACCGGTTCCCATGAACCGTACACGACATCGATTGAATCGTTTGCTTCGGCTTTCGCGACGAGAGCTTCGAGCCAGTTGTTTGCTAAACGAATACCCGCATCGGTAAACGCCAGCCACTCGAAACTCGCCTGTGCCGCACCGAGATTGCGTCCTCGCCCGGGAAGCGCGGCGCCGGCGCGAATTAGCCGCACCGGCGCGCCTCGGCGAATGTAGTCTTCGATTATCTGGGGCGTCGCGTCGACAGAGCCGCCATCAGTGATCACGATCTCATCCGGCGGACGCGTTTGCGCCAGCAAGCTGTCGAGCAACTCGCGGATCGAACCTTCCTCATCCCTCACAGGGACAACTACGCTGACCTTCATAGTCAATAACGATCAAAGCAGGTTTCCCGCAAAGGCGCAAAGAAAGACACAACGCACACAAAGAATTCTTTGTGGCTTTGCTTAAACTTTGTGCCTTTGTGTGAAAAACTCTTGCGTCTCTTTGCTCAACACTAACGTCTCGAGTACGAGATAGTCCATTTCAGTGCGCATAAAACAACGATAACTTTCAGCCGGCGTGCAAACTATCGGCTCGCCTCTGACGTTGAAGCTCGTATTCACGATCACCGGACAGCCGGTTCGTTTCCTGAACGCCTCTATGATCTCCCAGTAAAGAGGATTAGTCTCGCGCGTGACTGTTTGCACTCGCGCCGAACCGTCCACGTGCGTGACCGCGGGGATCTCCAAGCGCTTCACCTGAGCCACCAGCGACATGTAAGGGCTGTCTGCATCCAGCTCAAACCACTCCGACACGTGCTCGCGCAAGACACTCGGCGCAAACGGACGGAAACTCTCGCGAAATTTGATCTTCAGATTCATCACTGACTGCATCTCGGGCAAACGAGCGTCGCCGATAATGCTGCGACAACCGAGCGCGCGTGGTCCGAATTCCATTCGTCCCTGGTGTAAGCCGATAACCTTTCCCTCGGCCAACAACCCGGCGACTACATCCGGCAGTTGGTCCCGCGTGTACTTCGTGTAACGCACCTTGTTCGACTGCAAATACGCCTCGATATCGGCTTCGCTGTCACATGGTCCAAGATAGGATCCGTTCATCGCATCGCCTTCCGTGACCTCGCGTGGCTTTCCGAGATAACGGTGCCAGATCGCAAGTGCAACGCCGAGCGCGCCGCCCGCGTCTCCTGCCGCCGGTTGGACCCAGATATCTTCAAACGGTACTTCCCTGCGCACTCTTCCATTCGCAACGCAGTTCAACGCCACACCGCCCGCCAGACACAGATACTTCATCCCCGTCTCTCGCTGAACGTATTGGGCCATCTTCAGCATCACTTCTTCCGTGATCACCTGCACGCTGCGCGCAAGGTCCATCTCGCGTTGCGTGATAGTCGATTCAGGTTTGCGCGGTGGACCACCGAAGAGCCTGTCAAACGAGCCGTTAGTCATGCGCAGGCCCTGGGAGTAGTTGAAGTAGTCCTGATTGAGCTTGATGCTGCCGTCGTCTTTGACTTCGAGCAGGTGGTCCTTGATCGCACTGACGTAACACGGTTCGCCGTAGGGCGCGAGTCCCATCACCTTGTACTCGCCGCTGTTCACTTTGAATCCGGTGTAGTAAGTGAATGCGCTGTAGAGCAAGCCCACACTGTTCGGATAACGCAGCTCCTGTAAGAGGGTTAGCTCGTTCCCTTTACCGACTCCGATCGAACTGGTGGCCCACTCGCCTACCCCGTCGATCGTGAGTATCGCTGCCTCGGCATATGGCGAAGGATAGAAAGCACTGGCGGCATGGCTCTCATGATGATCGCCGAACAACAGTTTCCATTTGAACTTGCGGCCACGCTTCTTCGCCGCGCGTTCGTCTTCTTCTCCGTCGACCTTCGCCAGTTCCGTGCGAATCAGATCCGGCATCCAGAGTTTTTCGCTCATCCAGAGTGGCATCGATTTGAGAAACGACCGGAAGCCGGTGGGCGAGTAGTCGAGATATGTTTCGAGCAGCCGATCGAATTTGAGCAGCGGCTTGTCGTAGAAGCCGACGAAGTCGAGTTCTTCGGCGGTAAGGTTTGCTTCAGCGAGACAAAAACGCGCGGCCTGAATCGGGAAACGATGATCGTGTTTGACGCGGGAGAAGCGTTCCTCCTGCGCGGCGGCCACGATGTCGCCGTCAACGACGAGACAAGCTGCCGAGTCGTGATAGAACGCCGATATTCCGAGAATGCTTACCACTAGAAGAGAGTGTAGATGAACGGGGCGATGGCCGAACCTTTTGCGAGCACCAGCAGCACACCAACGAGCACGAGCGTGATCACAATGGGAGCCATCCAGTATTTCTTGTTCTCCCTCATGAACTGCCAGAGTTCGTTGATGACTTGTATCTTCGACATTGAAACCAGATTAAGCCACAAAAAGGCACATAAGGCACACAAAAAGATTTTCGGCTAATTGGTTTTCTTTTTGAGCCTTATGTGCCTTTTTGTGGCTCAATACATCTTCTCGTAGTGACGTGGATTCTGTTGCCGTGCAGGGTAAGTATGCCAGAACGACTCGCGCGAACCGGAACGTCGTTGCAGCGGGTCCCATCCCATCGCCCGTTTGATCAACCCGATCGGCGTTAGCACCAGAAAGAAAATGATTGCCAGAATGATCCGGCTGGAGACGAATGCCATTCCCTCAGCGAGTTTCATCCAGAGCTTACGTGGGATTACCAGGAGACGCGGGATCGCGGCGCCCAACAGAACGAGTGCCGCTCCCATGACCGTGAAGACGTAAGCGGCTACGGCAAACTTTCCGCGGTAAAACCACCAGAGTCCGAGCAGGCTGAACACGGCGCCGACCAACAGTCCAAACTCCCGCTCTGCTCGGAAGGTGCGAGGCTTCATTAGTTAGCTGGTGACGAGCTCGTCCGCCGGGGTGCGCTGCTTTTCGAGTTCGCCTGCGATCCAGTGGTAAGTGATATTGAGTCCGTCTTCGAGAGAAATAATCGGCTCCCATTTCAGGACTTCGCGCAAACGCGTGTTGTCGCTGTTGCGACCCCTGACGCCCTGCGGTTTTGTAAGATCGTAGCGCTTGCCAATCTTCTTGCCGGCGATGTTTGCCACTATGTCTACCAGCTCGTTGACGGAGATCATTCTGTCCTGGCCAAGATTGATCGGCTCGCGATGATCGCTTTGCATCAGGCGATAGATACCTTCAACACAATCGTCGATGTAGCAGTAAGAGCGAGTTTGTTCACCATCGCCCCAAACTTCGATATCGTCGCCGTCTTCAGCGAGTGCAACCTTGCGGCAGATCGCGGCCGGAGATTTTTCGCGGCCACCGTCGTAGGTGCCCAGGGGGCCAAAGATGTTGTGAAAGCGCACGACGCGTGTGTCGAGTCCGAAGTCTTCGGTGTAGTGACGGCAAACTCTTTCCATGTAGAGTTTTTCCCAACCGTAACCGTCTTCGGCGTCGGCGGGATAGGCGTCTTCTTCTCGCAACGGCGTGACGTCAGTCTCTTTCTGTTTGTAACCGGGATAGATACACGCACTCGACGTGTACAGGTAACGTTTGACTCCGTTGGCGCGTGCGGCTTCGATGCTGTTGAGGTTAATCAACGTGTTATCACGAACGATGACGGCCTTGTTGTTTTCGATAAATCCGATGCCGCCCATGTTTGCCGCGAGCCCGTAGACCTCGTCCATGCCTTCGGTTGCTTTGAGGCAGTTGTCAGGTTTGGAAAGGTCGAGAAACAGGAACTCATCGGCAGCGGTTGATTCGTATTCCGGCGCCTTGATATCGACACCGCGCACGAAATAACCACGATCAATTAGATACCTGGTGAGATGATGACCGATAAACCCACCCGCGCCCGTGACCAATACTTTTGTCTGTTTTGACATTCAGCAATATTCTCCGAAGTGATTATATCCACAGATTACACAGATTCTTCAAAAGTAGTCTGTGTAATCTGTGGATACTAACGTCCGTTGCTGCTCAGGGCCAGCTTTTTCAGACAGCCCCAAAACGGACGATTCAACACACCTTCCGGGTGTACAGCCAAAGCACGCATCAACCAATTAGCTGCTTCGGACTTGCGACCCGCTTCACTCGCGGCATACGAAAGTCGCAGGAATCTCGTCGCCCTGCACCAACGTTGATCCACTCCCTGTAATCGTGGTTCATAAAACTCCGCAATCTGATCAAACTCCTCCAACTGACGATGACCTTCCGCAATCGTCTTGCTCACTTCGTGCAAACGATACGCAGCCATCGGCAGCGGCATGTATTCACACTTGTGACCCGCCAGCAGCAGACGCACATACATGTCGTGATCGAAATCGTAGTTCCAGCGTTCTTCAAACCCTGACTTCACGATCTCGGTTTTCCAGAAGTGACCCGGTTGCGGTGCGGTATACGCCCACGACAAACAGTGCGCTGCCGACTCCGGCACGTCCGCATGAATCAACTTTGTCTCGTGACCCTCGCCGAACATGATCGTATCGCCGCAAATCCACTTGCTTTCCGGATTCTCGTTGAAGTGGCTCATCGCGGCGTTGAACACACCCGGCAGGTAAACATCGTCGCTGTTGATGAACGCGAAAACATCCCCAGTCGCTCTTTCCAGACCCTTATTGAGCGCATGAACCTGCCCGCGATCTTTTTCACTCACCCAGTAAGCAAGCTTGTCCTCATAGCGACGAATGATCGAGACGCTTTCGTCAGTACTGCCACCATCGATCACGATGTACTCGAGCGGCTCGTATCCCTGTTTGAGCACAGAGAGGATCGTCTCTTCCAGGAAGCGTCCCTGGTTGAACGATGGCGTGACGATTGTGAGCTTCAATGGCATTCAGTTCTGCGGCCGGAAACTCTCGATCGATTCAACGACGTAAACCTGCTGCTCGTCCGTCAGTTCAGGATAAGCAGGTAAAGCCAGCGTCTCGCGAGCGGCGCTTTCGCTCTGGGGAAAATCACCTTCGTTATAGCCGAGATATGAGAAACATTCTTGCCGGTGCAGGGGAACAGGGTAATAAACTTTACTACCAATGCCGTGAGCTTTTAAATGCTCGATGAGATTATCACGATTGCCGGGAACGCGGATCACATACTGATGAAAGATGTGACGACCATCGGGGCGGACCTGAGGCGTCATCAGGGGAAAACTGAGATCGGCTTTCTCCAGCAGTTCGGTGTAGCGCTCGGCCTTTTGCGCCCGCTCTTCGGACCAGCGGTCCAGACTCGGAAACTTCACGCGCAGCACCGCCGCCTGCAACTCATCCAGACGGCTGTTGATTCCCACTTCCTCGTGCTGATACTCGGTTGATCCGCCATGCGCGCGCAGTCGTCGCAAACGTGCGGCGAGATCGTCGTCGCTCGTGGTCATGATGCCGCCGTCGCCCGCGCCACCGAGATTCTTTGTTGGATAAAAACTGAAACAACCGATGACGCCCATCGAACCCGCGCGCCGTCCATTATCAGTTGCGCCAATAGCCTGAGCGGCGTCTTCGATGACGGGAATGCCGCGTCGTTTGCCGAGTTCGAGCAATGGATCCATCGGCGCGCACTGCCCGTAGATGTGTACCGGCATGATCACTTTCGTGCGCGGCGTGATCGCGTCAGCCACTGCTCGCGGATCGATGTTGTAAGTTTTGGGATCGATGTCGACGAACACCGGACGTGCGCCGAGACGAGCGACACAAGCGGCAGTGGCGAAGAACGAGAAAGGCGTAGTAATCACTTCATCCCCGGCTTTCACGTCGAGCGCCATTAAAGCGAGCAGTAGTGCGTCGGAGCCCGATGCACAGCCGATTGCGTGCTTCGTCTCGCAGTAAGCGGCGATCGTGTTTTCGAGTTCACGAACTTCGTCACCAAGTACGAAGCGTTGCGAACTCATTACGCGTTCTACAGCCTGGCGCAAGTCGTCGCGCAGCGAGACATACTGCGCCTGAAGATCAAGCAAGGGAACGTTCATAAGAGATGGAGAATGAAAGCCATCCACAGATTGCACCGATCAATTCGTGCAATCTGCGGATGGTATGGAGATGAATCAGGCAGTATCACCCGCGGAAGCCCCCTGGCTGCCGTCCGTTTCGGTGGAGTAATAATTCGAGTAGTAACCCGAATAATAGTAGTCCTGCGACTCCAGCTTCACATTGTTCAGCACCACACCAAAAATGTGCGCGCCCACGTCCAGCAACTGCTGCTTGGCGCGTCGCACCACTGCGCGCGAGCTGCGGCCGCCGTGGACCACCAGCACCACACCATCGACCATCGTCGAAAGGATCGAAGCATCGGTGAACGAAATCGCCGGCGGTGAGTCGATAATGATGTGCGCGAATCGCTCACTCAAAGTACTAAGCAGCCTGCGCATCTCTTCCGAACCCAGCAACTCCGCCGGATTTGGCGGCACTGGTCCCGACGTCAACACTTTCAGGTTCGGAGTCTTGGTGCAGATCTGAAGCAGATTGTCGAGGTTCTTTTCACCCGACAGCCAGGTTGTCAGGCCTCTCGAGTTTCCGACTTCAAACTGAGAGTGCAATCGCGGACGTCGCAAGTCGCAATCGATAATCAAAACTTCCGCGCCCGTTTGCGCAAGCATGAAAGCAGTATTGATCGCTGTAGTAGTCTTTCCTTCGGACGGCTGACTCGATGTGACCAGAATCGTCTTCGGCGGCTGTCCGGCCGACGACAACAATAACGACGTTCTCAAGTGGCGGTACGACTCCGCGATCGGCGAACGCACGTCATCGATCATAGCCAGTGCCGTACTTTCACCAGGCGCGGGACTCGGTTGCGGAAGTCCTTTCAGTCGAACGCCGCCACGACCCGCGGGAATCATCGCCAGCGCGGGCAGGTGGATATAGCGATCGACGTCGTCGAGTGACTTGACTGTGTCGTCAAGGAAGTCGAGCAGGAACGCCAGACCGATACCCGCAACCAGTGACAACACGAACGCGATCATTACGTTCCTCATTCGCGGTGGTCCAACCGGCGCTCTCGGTAAACGGCTGTAGTTCTCAATTCTTACTTCGCTGCCCTTATCGCCCTGCGCGATCTCAACTTCACGCTGCTTTTGCAGCAGCGTGGCTAAATACTGTTTGTTTGTCTCCAGGCGTTGTGTGAAGGCGGCCATCTCGATCTGATCGCGAGTCTGCTGGTCGGTGACGCCACGCTGCTGCATGTACATTTGGCGGATGCTGTTTTCATGATGCTGTTCCGCTTCGTACTGCGCCTTGAGCGAAGCAACGGCTTGTTCGGCTGCTTTGCCCAGTTCACCTTCGAGACGATTGATGGCAGCTTCCGTTTTCTTAACCTCCGGCCATTCCGGCGTGTAGGTCACCAGCAGCGCCGCCTTTTTCTCTTTCAATTCTGAAATCCTTTTCTGAATTTCAGCGATTCGCTCTGATTTTAGGACTTCAGGAACAGAAAAAATGTCACTGGAATTTTTGGCGTTGAGATAGATCGCCTGCGCGTTCTTGCGCTGGTTTTCGGCTGCGAGAAGCTGCCGGCTCAAGTCCCCCAGGCGTTGCCCTTCGACGTTGAGAGCGGCGTCCTGACTGGGCGACAGTCCCTTTTCGCGAGCGTAGTTGAACAACGATTCCGTATCGTGCCGGATCCTTTCCTGGTAGTCGGCAATTGAGCGAGCCAGCAGGTCTTCAGCTTTGGTCGAGTTCTGTGTGGCGCGCTCGACGTTGTTGGCCTGAAATACTTCCGCCAGGGCATTCGCCACTTTCTGCGCCATCTCCGGATCAGTGTGACGATATTTGATCATGAACAAATTCGTGCCGACGATGCCTTCGACTTTTTCCGAGCTGATGATTGCGTCTTCGTAAGGCTCGAGGGCGGAAAGTTCCTCAGGAGTTAACGGCTCGTCTCGCAATTGCGCCTGGCCAACGACATTGAGACCGCCCGTGTTGGGAGCAGGCGCGGTTGGCGGTTTCTTCTCACCGGAAACCATTCTTCGCAGGGCCGCAAAGATTCCTCCCTGGGCACCGCTGCCGAAGAAGTTCTGGTTGTGTTGCAGGTCCAGACTCAAAGCCACCTGGCGCGCGAGGGCGGGGCTCTGCAATAACTTAATCTGCGTTCCCCAGAAATTCGCGTCGGGTTGTGCGTTGAGCACAAACTTGTCCGTCTGGAGCACATTGGTTTGCCTTTGCTCGATCCGGATCGTCGCTTCGGCTTCGTAGATCGACGGCTGGCGAAACATCTGTACCGCGACTAACGACGTGACGACCAGACAAAGACTAAGGATCAGCCACTTCCGTTTCAACACCACAAACAAATAATCGCGAAGCTGGTTCGGCTCGCTGGCGGCAGGACCATAGGACCTGACCTGGCCAACATCGGTAAGTGGTCTATCGAGCGCACGCTCGACGGCGGCTGGCATCGGCATCAAACGATTATCTTGGGACATCAGGTGTTAACTCCCGCACAATTAAGAGGGTAGGGATAATAACAGAGACTTGCGCACGTTTGTAGGGGCTGGGCTCTGTCTTTTCTCAGTTTTCTCACGCAAAGTCGCAAAACGCAAAGCGCTGCCGCGCTTCTAGTGGATTTCTTTGCGCCTTTGCGCCTTTGCGGGAGAAATAAAATGGGCCAGTCCTTCTTCCCAGCGACGCAGCGGTGGCAGGCCGATGGCGTCGGAGAGGAGGCACTTCAATCGCGAATTATGGGGGCGAGGAGCAGGCCGGCCCAGGGAGTCGCCGTTTACCACCTCGAGCCTGACATTGTCCAAACCAGCCAGACGCAGCGCTTCGCGCGAAAAAGTTTCGAAACTCGCCCCATCACCTGAATTAACTACGTGATATACCCCAGGCAGATCCAGTACGGCGAGTTCGCGCAGCCTGACTGCCAAATCATGTCCGTAAGTCGGCGTGCCCCAGTAATCCGTAATCGCTTTCAACGTCTCACCACGTCCAGCGCGCACAATAACATTGCTCAGAAAATTCCGCCCGCCCGGCCCGAAAATATAACCCGAGCGCACGACGATCGTGCGCGCGTGCATTTCCTGCGCCCTGCGCTCACCCTCCAGTTTGCATTTTCCGTAGACACTGATCGGCGACGGCTGGTCGCGCTGCGTGTAGAAACCCTCTTTCGCGCCATCAAAAACGTAATCCGTCGAAATCGTGACTAAAACGGCGTTCGCCTGGTGACAGGCACGAGCAAGATTCTCCGGACCCACCGCGTTTGCAAGGCGCGCTTTTTCGGGGTTACTTTCACAACCATCGACATCTGTCCACGCGGCGCAATTAATCACGGCCTCCGGACGCTGCGCGACAATCAGATCTTCAACACTTCGCGCGTCGGTGATGTCAAGGCCGCTGCGGTCGTAACCAAGCACCTCATCACCGCTCGCCGAACAATGTTCGACCAGCGCGCGTCCCACTAACCCCGCAGCTCCCGTTACAAGAATCCTCATCCGCCGTACTGCGCTTTGTAATAGTCTCGATAACCGAGGTTTCTGACCTTCTCGATCCACGGGCCATTTTCCCTGTACCAGTCGATGGTCTTTGTCAGTCCTGTTGCCCAAGTTTCGCGTGGTCGCCAGCCAAGCTCCGACTCCACACGCGACGGATCGATCGCATAGCGGCGGTCGTGGCCGGGACGATCTTTCACAAACTTAATCAAACTGCGCGGCTTGCCGAGCGCATCGAGCAAAGATTCAACCACCTCGATATTCCGCCGTTCATTACGTGCGCCGATATTGTAAACATTGCCCGAGCGACCATTTTCCATAGCCATCAAAATGGCGCGGCAATGATCTTCCACGTAAATCCAATCGCGCACGTTCATCCCGTCGCCGTAAACCGGAATCGCCTCGTCGTTCATCGCGTTGGCGAGTGCGAGTGGCAAAAACTTTTCGGGAAACTGGCGTGGTCCATAGTTGTTTCCACAACGAGTCACGATAGTATCGAGACCAAAAGTGTGATGGGCGGCGCGCACCAGATGTTCGGCAGCAGCCTTCGAAGCCGCATAAGGACTGTTAGGGGCAAACGGCGAGGTTTCAGTAAAAAAGCTCTCGTCGTTTTCAGGCAAACTACCCATCACTTCATCGGTCGATATGTGAACAAACCGCTTCACCCCTCGCGCGCGTGCTGCGTCAAGCAACACTTGTGTGCCGATGATGTTGGTGTTCAGGAATTCAGCGGCCGACGTGATGCTGCGATCGACGTGCGATTCGGCCGCAAAATTAATTACCACCTGTGTATTTTCATCCAGATTGGCCAGGACCGCATCGCGGTCCGCTATATTGCCGCAGACGAATCGATGCCGGTGTGAATCGAGTCCCTTGAGATTGTCCGAATTGCCGGCGTAAGTCAGGGCGTCAAAGTTCACGACGCGACACTCCGGATACTCGTCCAGCAGCAGTCTAACGAAGCAAGAGCCAATAAAACCGGCCCCTCCGGTTACAAAAAATGTTTTCATACGTGAACCAACGTGGACCAAAAATTCGCGTTAGCGAATGGCGGTTAAATATACTGCTTTGGCCGTCGAAACAAAAATATCATCGAATTGCAATTTGACCTTCTGGGCAAAATGGACTATTACATCCTGCGCTTTTTTGAGACTAGGTCGCGTGACCTCCTCGCTCAGAGCTAGTGGATCGGTTTTGTTGTTGGTCCACTCCATACAGAGTTCCATGCTAACTACAGACTGGTAAACGCTGGTCTTAGTATCCTGGCCACTTTTCAGGCTAAGCCGCTGCTAGTAATTTTCGCAGACCATTTCCGGCGATAAGTTCTTCCTGTTTTAGTTCGGGCATAAGGTCCGAGTCTCCTCGCGTGAGACTTTTTCGATATCAGTCCTCAAGGAGAATACCCAGAATGATCAATGCTTCGCCCTCGAAACCAAGATTTTTTTGCAGTGAGCCGCGTTCATATTTTGTTCTCGCGGTTTTCATTGTTGTAGGGGCGCTGTTAGCCCTTCCCCTCTTTATCGGTTCGGCGTCTCCTCCCACAGCGCCAGTTAATAGAAGTGCCGTTCAACATAAGATTTATGATTCGACTTCTCCCACCCAGGAAAACGTCGTAATTCCAGGTTTCTTTTTTCAAACGGCAATCCCGCCAAATCCAGTATCAGTGAATACCTTTGCGGGCAATTGCACGGATTCCAAAACTGTCTACGATCTTCAAGACACAGACCGGACAGTTTGTGCGAAGTTTACTAACGCAAGCCCGGGCTGGATCGTCATCTGGTCCAACGCGTTTGGCGTGGCGGTGCAAACGTCGCCGATTACGGCCGCAAACTCAAGCGCCACTTTTACTCTCAATGCAAACTCAAGCCTCGGCGATTGGAGAGTGATTCTTTATGATCCCATCGGCGGCTCCGTACATGCGAGGGCTTTCTTCACCGTGGTTGATGCCGGAAATGCGCAAGCAGACCTGTTTGTCGAGAAAAACGTTTTGGGGAGCGCATCCGCTAACTCCCAGGTACTTTTCTCGGTAATTGTAACCAACCGCGGCCCAAGTGCTGCTTCAGCGGTCCATGTTTCGGACACCGTTCCAGCAAACACAACTTTCGTGTCATTCGATCAGCTTGCCGGCCCAACTTTTACCTGCACCAACCCGAATGCGGGCGAGTCAGGTACGACGGACTGCACCATTTCCAGCCTTGCAAAGGGCGAGTCGGCTACTTTTCTCGCGACCTACATGGTGGGTGCGGTTTCAAATGGAACTATCCTCTCCAACACCGCAAGCGTCAGTGGCACTACCGCTGACCCGAACCCCGAACTTAACAGCGTGACAACTGAAGTGGCAGTCAGAAACGCGCCTTGCCAGCTTTCCACGCAGGAAAACATCACGGTCAGCGCCGATACCGGCCAGGCAGGCGCGGTAGTTACTTATACAACTCCGACAGGAACCGGCGACTGCGGCACGACGACCAATGGCGAAAATGGTGAGACGATTCCGGCGATTAGTTGTAACCCGGCATCCGGCTCAGTCTTCCCGGTTGGCACGACCACGGTTATCTGCACGGCCCAAACCGGAGCTGCGCTGAGCTTCCAGGTAACTGTCGATAATCCGGGCGCGCTCTCAATTTCTCTGAGTGGCGCGGCGACGTTGACAGTAGAGTGCGGCCAGCGATTTGGAGATCCCGGTGCGACAGCCATTAATGGCTCCGGTCAGAGTATTGACGTCACTGCTACCTACACCGGAGGTTTTGATCCTGACGCTCCGGCAGTTGGCAGTTACACGGCCACTTATACGGCTACCGAAGGGGCCAATTCTGTTTCGACAACACGCACGATCAATGTCACTGACACCGAGGGCCCGGCAATTACAATTGACGGAGCAAATCCCTATCGGATTCAACAAGGCTCCTGCTCACCTTTCGTAGATCCTGGTGTCTCTGCCTTCGATTCTTGCGCTGGTCCAAAACCTGTTACCAGTTCAATCTCCGGACCAGGTGGAGCAACGTCGGTCAATACGGGAATCGCCGGCACTTACACGGTCACTTACACAGCTACGGACGGAACCAATCAATCGACGGCTACCAGAACCGTGATCGTTGGCACCTTCCCCGAAGATGAAGTGGACCAGCCTGGCACTGCAAATGTTCCGCCGACACTCACGCTCAACGGTGACGATCAAATCACCCTCGAGTGTGGTAGCGGCTTTACCGATCCCGGCGCGACCGCGACAGTTTGCGGCAGCCCGGTGACGGTAACCACATCCGGGACCGTTAATCCAAACGCCCCCGGAACTTACACGATCACTTATTCAGCGACCGCCAATGGCTTCACGTCGGAGGCGACGCGAACAGTGACTGTGCAGGACACCGTTGCGCCTGTAATTACGCTCAACGGCGCCAATCCGATGACGGTTGGATTCGGCACAGTATTCACCGATCCCGGTGCGACTGCGTCGGATGGATGTGCGGGTGACCTGACATCGGCAATTGTCGTGACGGGCAGCGTTGATACCAACACGGTTGGTTTTTACGCGTTAACTTATACGGTGAGCGATCCGTCAGGACACAGCGACACGAAGGTGAGGACTGTACAGGTATTGCCCTACAACTTCACTGGTTTCTTTGCTCCGATTGATAATCCGCCCGCGTTCAATGAAATGAAGGCCGGCCAGGCAGCTCCAGTTAAGTTCAGCCTGGGTGGTAATCAGGGATTGAACATCTTCGCGGCGGGGTCACCAAGCTCGGTACAGATCAGCTGCTCTAGTGGCGACCCGATTCTTCCAGTGGAAGAAACTGAGACCGCAGGTCAAAGCTCGCTCAGTTACGACTCAGCCAGTGATCGTTACAAGTACACCTGGAAGACAGAAACTTCGTGGAAGAACACGTGCCGTCAGCTCACGGTTACCCTAAGGGACGGCTCGGTTCATACAGCGAAATTCAAGTTCAAATAGCGTTTCGAAGGGGCGGCGCCACCTGACTTCGGCGCCGCTCAGTCGAGTCTTACATGAGGCATGGTCAACTAAATTATTAGATTCATTGACCACAAACTCTTTTTCAACGGCGGGGAAATCCGGCGCAACAGTGAACGGAACAACAATCCTGGTTCTACTGACGGCCCCCCAAGACCTTCAACTAAAGGAGACTAAAAATGAGTAAGTTTCGGTTCACGATCAAGGTTATGGCAATCGCGATCTTCATGTTTGCTACAGTCTCGATCGCCCAGGCACAGGCCTCCCGAACGTGGGTGTCCGGCGTTGGTGACGATGCTAATCCCTGTAGCCGTACCGCCCCTTGTAAAACCTGGGCTGGCGCCATCTCTAAGACCGCAGCCTGCGGTGAGATTGATGCCCTTGATCCAGGTGGTTTCGGCGCCGTGACGATCACCAAGTCAATTACACTTGATGGCACCGGCACCTTTGCTTCGATTCTGGCCTCCCTCACAACCGGTATCATCATCAACGCAGCTTCTACTGACGTGGTTACCATCCGCGGTATTTCCATTAACGGATTCTGTAACGGCATACGAGGAATGAACATTCTCCAGGCCAAAACCGTGAATGTGGAAGACTGCGTAATCTTCAGGTTTGCTGGAAACGGTATACAGTCCACCGACGCCGACGGCTTGAAGCTCAACGTTCGGAATACCGTGATCAGGGACAACACGGGTGACGGTATAAACGTCGTGGCCGGTGTCTCACCCAACCTCGCCAGAGTGTCATTGCAAAACGTCAGCCTTAACGGCAATGCCAACGGCGTGCATGCACGCAATGGCACCACAGTCGCGGCGACCGAATGCGTCTTCGCCGGCAATTCCAATTCTGGTGTGTTCGCTGACAGCACCGCGGTCGGGAACTTTGCTGTTGTCCGCGTTCAAAGAAGTCAGATAAGCGGTAACGGCACGGGCGTAATCGCTGGAAGCGGCGCTGGCGCCGGGAACTCAGTGGTTGGGATTGGCCTAAATCAAATCGAGTTCAACAACGGCAATGGCGTCTCGATCCAAACGAGCGGAGCAGTAGAGACATTTGGCAACAACTCCATCCTGGGTAACGGGCCGGGCGGAAACGGTTGCGCAGGCTGCACCAGCGTGGCGCCGGGAGCCTAGTTCTTTGCTGAGTGTTCCATAACCTTTAACCAATGAGGCGGCCAGCAATCACCGGCCGCCTCATTGTTTGTTTGTCGTTATGAGGTTCCTGCGATGAAGATCCTTTTCGTCTTTCTAAGCTTGATCATGGTGGGAATTGTGTCTGCTTCCGGGCAGACGTCGGATACGTTGAACCCAATCGGCCGGTGGCAGGTGAAGTTCAAACTGCTCGACACGATTGAAAAGAACCTGGTGTTTACAGCACAGGAGGGTGGCGACGGCTCTTTTCAACTACTAGACACCGCACTAGACAACAAACTGGATCCTAATCCTCAAGCCGCAGCATGGTCATTGGCGAAAGGTAGCTTAAGCATCTCGGGTGAGGTTGAAACCCAGATAGGATCATGTTGTCGGGAAACAGGGACATTGATACTCAAAGCAAAACTTACTTCCAACAATTCGATTTCAGGCAAACTGATTTTCGTCACCAACATCGATGAAGACGAAAGTCCCTACAAGTACCATGCGACGGTTGGAACTTTCACTGCCACTCGGTTGCCCAAATAGTTACGGGTCATCGTTGCAGGCGCCGGCGCATCAGCTCGCACTGGGTGTGTAAATTGCGCGCTTCTTCAGTCTGAATCGTTTCGAAATTTGCAACGAGGTATTGCCAAACTAAACTATGAGTGTTCTCAAAACTGAGTTCGGGTCGCTCATCGGCGTAGAAGTGGCAGATGTATGCCCAATTCACGTTCCTGCTTTCGAGGTCCTGGACCATCTTTTCCTGCTCCTTTAGTGGCCTTGGAAACAAGAAGTAGTTCTCCCACAAAGGACTCCGCTTGTGCAGAACGGCATAGAGACCGGCAGCATAAGGAGCCATAAGCAGTTCATCACTCCTCTGGATCATTTTCTGATCGATCGCTCTGAGGCCGTTGATTTCTCGGGCTGTATCCGGTGCAATCCAAAGGTTCTCGCCTCCGACATCTGTTTTCACAAGCCCTCGGGCGTTCATTGCCAAATTGAAGTCTGCGTCCTGCCGTCCCATCAGCTTTGCTTTCGTGAAGGCCTTTACTTTCACAGTGAAGTAGTTCTCTTCTGCCAGTTCCAGTGCACCAAGTGTGAACACCGCCAGAATGGACCATGAGGCAATGGTAAGTTTCCTGCTCGGTGGTTTCGACAACGATGCAGAGGTAGCAATCACGCCCAGAATAAAAGGCGGGCTGGTCCATTTAAGGTAATAATGTTGTGGCCGATCAAACGTGTAGTGGAGATACATCGCTCCCACGAACGCCGAGGCTATGAAGACCGGGTGCAAACGGGCGGTTCGCTTGAACAATAAACGCGCGAAGGCAAAAAGATAGAATGCGGGGAACGCTATGAAGAGGAGGCCCGTGGTGATTCGGCTGATCGCCTCTCTTATTTTTACCCCCTGAAAAGATAGTCGCCAGGGAAAGGGCACAGGAATGTGCAGATTAGTTCCGTTGTGGAGATTAAAAAGGAGGTCTTGCTTGAATTGATCGAAAAAGCCCGGAATAAAAGCAAACATGAACAGCATCGGCGCATATCCAATGACGACTCCGAGCGCTAATGCACCAAACCGCTGAAGCAAAATTCTTTTGTCAGTTTTCCAGCCGATAAAAACCGTCAGCAGAATAAACGCCAGGCCGCAATACAATCCATGATTGCGTCCGAAGAACCCAGCCAGACCAGTGAAAACTCCTGCGAGAAGATGTCTCCTTAGCGTAGGCCTTTCGATAACCAGTACTGCAAAATAGATAGCTGCGATTTCGATGACCGGCTCATAGATTTTCCACTTCGGCATCATCCACCTGACGAGGATGGCTGCGGCAAAGATCAGTGCAATCCAACTGTTCACCACGCGTCGCAAGAGCAGCAAAGCCAATGTCAAACCAATAAACTCAATCGCAGCCAGCGAAACTTTCAACGCGAATATTCCATCGTTGCGAAGCAACTTGAACCAAAGCGCGCCCCAGTAATACCTGGCAGGCTCATATGATTGAAAATCGCGCATCGGAACTTCGCCAAGAGCGGTCCTGATTGTTCCATACCAGAGGAACCCCTCATCTGAAGCATTGAAGCCGACATCGCCCTGTATCAGATAGACCAGGATAACCATCACGGCTGAGAGGACGATAAGATTTTGCGTCGTGAGTTGCGGGGTAGAATGGGGCAAGTGAATGGGGCTCCTCATTACGATCCGGATCTAAACCCCTGTAATCTTGTCAATAACTCGCGTCTGCTCCTCGTCGGTAAGGTCATTGTAAAAAGGCAGACGCACGAGACAATCGCTAACGATTTCAGTAACAGGACAGTCGCCAGTTTCACCTCCAAACTGCCGGCCCATTTCTGAAAGATGTAGAGGCTGGTAATGAAAAACGCTGTTGATGTTGTGTTCGTTTAAGTAACTGATGAGTGCTTGACGCTTCTCGAGCGAAGGCATAATTAGATAATACATGTGGTACGGCTGCTCACAATGAGCCGGCACCGCAGGCACTTTCACTCCGCATTCTTCGGCCCACGTTTTCAAACTCTTGTCGTAACGCTCCCAAATCCGCCTCCGTTTTGACTGAATACACTCGCGCGCCTCGAGCTGGGCATAAAGAAAGGCCGCTAGAATATCAGACGGCAAATAACTCGAGCCGATGTCGACCCACGTGTACTTGTCCACTTGACCGCGGAAGAATCGACTGCGATTGGTTCCCTTCTCCCGAATCACTTCCGCTCGCTCAATGTATTGAGCGTCGTTAACCAACAACGCGCCGCCTTCACCGCACGTGAAGTTCTTCGTTTCGTGAAAACTTTGGGTCGCAAGGCACCCAAGCGTTCCCAAAAACTTTCCCTTGTACTTACCAAACAAACCGTGAGCGTTATCTTCAACGACGGCTAGCCCGCGCTTTGAAGCTATCTGCAAAATGGGATCCATTTCACACGCTATGCCGGCGTAATGGACCACCAGGATTGCCCTCGTTCGTGGCGTGATCAGTCGCTCGAGTTGGGTTTCATCGAGATTAAGCGTGTCCGGTCTAATGTCGATAAAGACCGGACGACCACCACGCAGAACGAAAGCATTCACGGTCGATACAAACGTAAATGACGGAACGATAATCTCGTCGCCTGGCTTGATGTCCAACAGCAGCGCCGCCATCTCGAGAGCGTCCGTGCACGAGGTAGTGAGCAGTGCTTTCCGGACGCCAAGCTCGCGTTCAAGCAGCGCATGACACTTTTTCGTAAACGTCCCATCCCCGGAGAGTTGCCAGGAAGTGATGGCCTCCTGAATGAATTCGAATTCTTTTCCGGAGAAGAATGGCCGGTTGAACGGGATGTGCAAACAAATACCCTCTGAGGAGATATGAACTGTCGTGTAAAGGTTCTCTTAACTGCGGCTTCCCACGATGATTCCCGCGATTATCAAGAGCACGCCTATTATCTTAGCTGCCGTAAGCGGCTCATGAAAGAGGCCAACGCTCAAGACTAGCACAAACACAAAGGCCAGGCTCATGAACGGATACGCATAACTCAATTCAAATTTGGTCAGCGCGCCAAGCCAACAAAGGAACGCAAAAAAGCCCCCCAGGAGCCCACTTAAAACCCATGGGTTGAGGATCAAGCTTAATAGAAACGGAATCCTCTCGGAGAGCGTAGCCGGAATTGCGCCTGCTTTACTGACCTGCCATTTGAGTACTATTTGGCCATAAACAGTGAATAAAATCGTGCCCAGCACGTAAGCGAATCCTGCGATGGTTTCTGTGGTGTTCAATCAGCCTTGTCCTTTGCGATAGAGGCGTTCATTTTCTGGACGATAATACTCGTCGAGACTCGTTACCACGCGAGTGTACCAACCGAGCAACTGCTGCGTGCGTGGCGGTTGGACCAGCACCACTTCATCTCCTAAAGCACGCACGTAATCGATCTGCTGTTTGATGTACGACCGCGTGAATTGATGATTGATGGCTAAACGATCCCGGCCCGAAGTATTTGCACCCGCGGCGTGCCACAGCGTCGAATCAAACACAACCATTGAGCCCGCCGGGCACTCCATGGCTACGGCATGCGCTTTCAGGTAATCGTCAGACGGTGGCGTCATCATCTGGTGTGTTCCCGGAACTACCAGCGTCGCGCCAGTCGTTGTCGAGAATTCGTCGGTGGCAAACATGATGTTAATTGACGCCATGTAGCCATTCAGTACGCGCGGAAAATCCTGGTGAAAAGTGTTTTGAAAAATCGCAGGTGTTTGTCCCGACGGCAGTGATGGCAGGATAAAACCGTTTTGCAGATGCATGATCGCGGTGTTTGAAACAGTGGCGTCGACGATCGCGAGCACTTCAGGAATCTCGAGGAATTTGAAGAAGTGCGGATCGTATTTGAGCATCAGCCGCAGGACACCTGACTCACCCGCACGATTCAGTCGCGGCTCACCAACGTCGCGCCGGATTGCCTCCTGGACGCGATACATGGCGTCGCGAGTTGTTTGCAGAAACGAATCCGTTAGCACCGACTCGACAACGGCGTAGCCCGCCGTGCGAACCTGCTCAAGTATCTCGTTGGTCCAACCCGACATTATGAACGCAATATCGCTAACCCGATTCCCGTCTTACCGTAATCGTTGCCATTGTAAAGCATGTAGTAACCGCCCTCATGCGCGAAGACATACGGATAGGCCAGCATCTCTGAATCCCAGCCCGTCGCGGACACGTCGATGCCACACTCTGAATCCTTGCGAGTCCACGTTAGACCGTCAGCAGATTCCGCATAGCCGATCCGGTAACTATTCCCGCGCGCCGCAAACCACATTCGATACAATTCTCCGTCCTTAATCACACACGGTCTCGAGATCGCGTATTCATTAGCCGACTGATAATCGATACAGACCCTTCCTTCTCTCTGCCACTGAATTCCGTCGCGCGATTCGGCGTACTTGATGTGATAACGATGTGTCGGTCTTCCGTCATTAATCTCCCAGCCCGTGCCTGACACGTACCACATGCGCCACCTGCCATCCTCGACCAGAACACAGGGCGATGCTGTCAGGTATGGATCGACGCTGTGTCTTTCCAGGATTGGTGAAGGCGATACTCGTTTGTAAGTCTCGCCACCATCCTCACTGATTGCGAGACCGATGAAGAAGTAAAAAGGAACGGAAACTCCGAGGCTCCAACCCGAGTAATAGTGATATTTCCTGTCGTTGTGATTGACGATCCAGGAAGTGGTGACGCCGCTGTCATCGAAAGCACCAAGCGGTCCAGGATTAATCACGGGACGTTCCGAAACCCGCGTCACCTGTTCGAACTTCGGATCAGTTTCAAAGAAACCAATGTGAGCGCGGCCGCGTTCGTCCCTGCTGCTGAAATAAATTCGGTAGCGATCTCCGGCATGGTCCAACACCGGCAACGCCGCGTGGGTTTGCAGCCAATCGTATTTCCCATCAGCCGCAAAAATCAGTTTCTTCTTGATCCATGCCTGCATCGTTTCTATAGCTCGATCTCGTCGCTTTTTCTCCTGGAAAGCTCGGCGCGTGACGCCTTGTAAACACCCTTCGCAACCGTGTCTTCCGTAATTGCCGCGCCCATACCAATCAACGTTTCCGGAGCGATCGTGATCGAGTTGCGCAAGGTGGCGTTGACGCCGATGAAGCAGTTGTTTCCGATATGAACGTAACCTGACACGACAATGTGTGAGGCAAGGAAGCAATGATCTTCGATCACTGCATCGTGGCCGATATGGTTACCACTCCAAAGCGTTACGTTGTTCCCGATTTTGACGAAAGGCTGGATGGTGTTGTCTTCCAGGATGAAGCAGTTGTCGCCGACAGGATGATCTGTAAGGAACGAGCAACGGCTGCTCACGTAACTGACGAGTTCGTATCCTTTCTCTTTTGCCTCGCGGTATTTCTCTTCACGGATTTTGTTCATCCGGGCATAGCTTAACGCCACGAACATCTTGAATTCGCCGGGCGGATATTGCTGCGACACGTCCTCGAAGGCGATCAACGGCAGCTCCAGAAACTTATCGTCCTGCTTGTACTTTGCATCGACCGTGAAACCCACGACATCGTGTTCACTATCGTGCGTAAAGTAGTAGTGGGCCAACCTCGCGATATCACCCGCGCCGAAAATAATTAGCTTTGCCATACAGTTATTCTTTGCGGACCAGGATCGTGAACTCGTACAACGGGTAATCGTGTAGCAGCGTTACATACTTTGAATACCGCGTTTTGCAGTAGTCAAAGCAAAAGAGCGGATCTGCGTAGTAAAGATCGGAACGCATAAACTCGACGTCAGAGTATTTTGTCAACGCGTTGAAAGCGAATCCTATTCGGCTGAGCGAGTTCATTGTCTCTAGAACTTCAAGCATGTAGTCTTTCCACGTAGCGTCTTCAATATTCAACTTAACGTTAAAGATTCCGCTCGCCAAAGTGTAGTCAGCCTGTGGCAACCGATCTCTGTCGCTAGTGAACCTGAGGTATGTGGCGTGGCGATATAATTCATGAGCCTTGGCGATCATCTTCGTGGAGATATCGAAGCCAACGTATTGAAACTGATATGAGCTGCGTTCAAGATAATCAACCAGCGGACCATAACCGCAGCCGTAATCGTTGACACTGAACGCTCGCCCTCCATCGATTAGCCTGGCTAGCTGCACAAAACGTAATTCCTGCGATTCGGCAGAATTCCAATCCACCCCACGGGCCGTAGCCCCATGAGTTTGGAGTTTGTCGTCGTAATACTCCTGCACCTGAGAAAGAATGCGATCGTTCAACCTAACTCATGCTCCGCGTCACTCTGTGTAATTCCGTAAGTCTTCTTCACAATCGTGTAAGGCCGCTGTTTGACCTCGATAAATATCTTCGACAAATAAATACCAATGACGCCCAGGCAGAAGATCGTCATTCCTCCCAAAAGCCAAATCGAAACGATCAGTGAGGCCCAGCCTTCCAGTAACGTGCCAAAGAGAAGCTTGCGCACAATCAGATCGATAGCGGCCATCGACGAGATGAAAAGTATGAAACAACCCAAATAAAAGATCAGCACCAACGGCTTATTGCTGAATGAGGTGATTGCGTTGACCAGATGAGCAATCTTCTGCCGCAGTCCGTAGGAACTCTTTCGTTTGTGATGCTTCCTGACTGCCACCGGTAACTGCTGAAAACCCGTCAAGGCCCACAGTCCCGACATCACAAACTCGCGCTCCTGGTGTTCGGCCAACGCTTCCACGTATGGGCGCGTCATGAGCCGCGCAGTAATGTGATTGGTGGGAATCGGATAAGTCGAAAAGAGATTGAACACTTTGAAGTACAGCGATCCACTTAGTCGTTCGAAGAGTTTGCCTTTGCGTCGTTCCTGCACGCCGAAAACAACGTCAGCTCCGGTGAGTTTCATCTGTTCATAAAATTTCTCAAGCAGCTCCGGTTCTTCCTCGAGATCGCTGTCGAGCAAAAAGACGAGATCTCCTCGAGCATGGACCAGGCCCGTCATCATCGCCTTGTGGTGGCCGAAATTTCTCGAAAGGTCCACGACGCAAACACGCGCATCTTTCTCGCGCAGCTCGAGCGCAACTGCCAACGAGTTATCGGGAGAGCCGTCGTTGACCAATAAGATCTCGAAGTCGCCGGTGAGCCGGCCGGCGCTCGCAGAAACGCGCTCGTAGAACTCCATCAGGTAAGGCGCGGAGTTGTATAAAGTCGTTACTATCGACAGTTTCATCTAGAGAAACTCTTCATGTACTTCGCAGCTTCGGGCCCTTCATTGAATATGAGATCGATAATGCTGACCTGGTGTGTAAATGGCGGAAACAACTGCCTGTATTCGGGATACCCGGAGTAGTCAATGTACTGCACCTCGATGTTCTCGCTCGCAAACAACGTTTCGTTCAGGTAAGCACGAGCACTGGGCCCGGAAATATAAATACCCGCTCCCGCCTGTTTACAAAGGTCTACCAGTCTCTCAGTTTTTACGCCCCCGGCAACATAATCGCAGGACCACGATATCTTCGTGTCGATGGCCAGTATTTGGCAAATGGCGCTCAGAAAGCGGTAGTTGATCCGCGACAGGAATTTCTCTTCTTCCGCGGACAGATACAGGTTCTCGAACGTCTCCCGGTAGGTTTCAAAGTGTCTGGCCCTGGAATAGCTGTGTACGATAGTCTGCAAGTGTTTTTTGGCCCAACCAGGATCGCTAATGATCGTGTCCTTTATTTTCTGTAAGTAGTTTCCTTTCACGATAACCGGTATAGTCAACCACTTCAGTCCGCCAGCGGTCTTGATAACGTTCCGATTGCGCCAGTCACGCCGCGTGTACTGCATGTCGTCGAAAAGAATAAACTCGTCGACCAGGTTGATCAGGTCAAAGTAGCCCTTCCAGGGAATGTAGTTCGACTGAACAATCGCTACTTTCTTTGTTGGCAGCGTTGTCAAAAGATAACCATTCTTGACTGATGAAATATGTGCGGCTAGACTCAAAATCTTACTTTATCACTGCGCTACAGGCAATTTTCCTGTCAACAATCTTTTAAGCACTCAATGGAGCCAATCGTTAGAGTAGACGGCGTAAGCAAGCGTTATCAGATTGGCGCCAACGGTGCTGCTTACCAGACCTTACGTGAGTCACTCACTTCCGCGCTTCGAAAACCGTTCAAACGCAATTCCAAACCCAGGTCAGAGACCATCTGGGCCCTGCGCGACATTACTTTCGAAATAGCCGCCGGTGACGTGGTGGGAATTATTGGACGCAACGGCGCGGGGAAGTCCACACTATTGAAGGTGCTCTCACGCATTACCGAACCGACTCACGGGCGCGTAGAACTATTTGGACGTGTGGGAAGTTTGCTGGAAGTAGGAACGGGTTTTCACCCGGAGCTGACAGCGAGAGAGAACATTTACCTGAACGGCGCGATCCTCGGTATGCGGCACGCCGAGATCAGGAAAAAGTTTGACGAGATCGTCGCTTTCTCTGAAGTGGAGAAATTTATCGACACGCCAGTCAAACATTTTTCTTCAGGCATGTACGTGCGGCTTGCCTTCGCTGTCGCCGCACACCTCGAGCCCGAGATACTGATCGTGGATGAAGTGTTATCGGTAGGCGATGTGGGATTTCAGAAGAAGTGCCTCGGTAAGATGGGCGACGTAGCGAGAACCGGACGAACAGTACTGTTTGTCAGTCATAATCTCGGTGCGGTGACGCAACTCTGCAATCGAGGCATCGTTATCAAAGACGGCGGGATTGTTTTCGACGGGAATGCACCGGAGGCCATCTCGACCTATGTTGACGACATGCGCACCACGTCAGGCAGTGTCACGTTCGCAGACGAGCCGGACAAGGACATGCAGATACTCTCGATCGCTGTTGTCTCCACAGACGGTGAAGGAATCACCTCGCAACCGCACACCGAGGCGTTCTCAGTCCTGATCAAGTATCGCGTCTCCAACTGGCGCCAGGGGGCGCACGTTTGTTTGGACGTCTTCAATGAGCATGGCACGCGGTTGTTATGGGCCACAGACGTAAACAGCGTCGATGATCTCTCCGTTGAACGACAGGCAGGCATCTACAGCGCCCGCATAACCATTCCGGAGATGATACTCACGCCCGGGTTCTACTACTTCACTACCGGCATCTATGCGCAGAACAGGATGACACCTTTCGATCACAGGGAAAATGCAGTGTCGGTTGAAATCCTCGACGGAGGATCATTCCTGTCAAATTTTGGCATTCGCTCGCATGCGGCCACGATGATCCCGTTGCCCTGGGAAACGAGTTTGGTACATGAAGATTTGCCGCAAAAAGGCACATAATGAAAATCAGAAAGAACAATTTCGTGCCTGGTGCTTTCTGTGGCAAAGACTTTGTGATAAATATCGGAGCCATACATGAAATTAAGTGTTCAGCGCATAATCAATAGCATCAATTACCGTCTGATTGATCCGCTGACCGGACGCCACGACAGAGACTGGGCCTCAAAAACCCACTTTCGTAAAACCCATAACCAGCAATTCCGAAATCTTAAAGCCGTATACTCAGTCGACGAAGCCGCGCGAATCGCGGTCGGCGGTGAATTCGAGGCGGTGGGGCGTTTACTAAAAGAGACGGTGATCCATCACGGTCTCAAAAAGGATCACTACCTGATCGACGTCGGTTGCGGCTCCGGCCGGCTCGCAAAACCAGTGTCGGAATATCTCGAAGGAAAGTACTTCAGCATCGACGTAGTTCCGGGCCTCGTCGAATACGCGCGCAAACTTGTGGGACGACTGGCGTTTCGAAGTCGCGCAAGGACTCACGATTCCCGAAGCAGACGGGCAAGCCGACATGTTGCGCGAGTGGGCTAAGCGTCTCGACTTCGAAGTTGAAACAATCAAAGACGGAGACGTCCCATACGTTCCGCTTCGGAACCGATCAAATTTGAGAATGGAAAAGTTTGCAACGAATTGGCGCCGTTTGGTCAATCGGTGTGTGTGCTGGTTCGCAAGTAGTGTAAAATCTGAGACCCTATATGCAAAGTTTTCGCCTGCCGAACGAGCCCCTCGTCGTCATTCAGCCGAGCAAAAAGTGGAATCTTCTCAGCCTTAAAGACATCTGGGCGTATCGTGAGCTGCTCTTCTTTCTGACCTGGCGCGACGTCAAAGTCCGATACAAACAGACCGCGCTCGGCGCGGCATGGGCCATACTCCAGCCACTCTTCATGATGGTGATCTTTACGATCTTCTTCGGCAGACTCGCCGGGGTCGGCTCTTCAGGAATTCCCTATCCACTCTTCGCACTTGCGGGACTCGTTCCCTGGACGTTCTTCGCGAATGCGATTACAGCCAGCGGTAACAGTCTCGTCGGCAGCGCTCACTTGATCACTAAAGTTTACTTTCCGCGTTTGATTGTTCCGGCTGCCGCGATGCTCGCGGGTTTGGTCGACTTCCTGCTGGCGTTCTTATTGCTGTGTATCCTGATGCTCTACTATCGCGTCACGCTATCGGTGCAAATCCTCTTCCTGCCCGTGCTTGTTTTAATGACTGCGCTGTTCAGCCTTGGTATAGGTACGTGGATGTCGGCGCTGAACGTGAAATATCGCGATGTGCGGTTTGCGTTGCCGTTTATCATTCAACTGTGGCTGTTCGTGTCGTCCGTCATTCTGCCCTCGTCGTCAATACCACCGAAGTGGCGTTGGTTACTGAATTTGAATCCGATGTCGGGAATTATCGAAGGCTATCGCTCTGCACTGTTCGGACTTCCTTTTGACTGGCCTGCCCTCAGCATCGCTGCCGTGCTGACGCTTCTAGTCCTGCTCTATGCGATCTATGCTTTTTCACGCGTGGAACGCAGCTTCGCCGATATCATTTAATGCAGCCGATCATCAGAGTGCAGGATTTGAGCAAGCAGTACTACATTAGTGGTCCTGCCGCGCCCTACTCAACGTTGCGCGAAACCATCATGGAACTCGCGCGCAAACCGCTGCGCTCATTCCGAAAGAACGGCGACGACTCAACTATCTGGGCACTCAAGGATCTCGACTTCGAAATCGCACCCGGCGAGATCGTCGGCATCATCGGTCGCAACGGCGCGGGCAAATCGACGTTGCTGAAGATCCTCTCGCGTATCGTCGAGCCGACCGAAGGTCGCGTTGAATTGTATGGACGGGTGGCGAGTCTGCTGGAAGTCGGCACCGGGTTTCATCCCGAACTGAGCGGACGTGAAAACATCTTTCTCAACGGCTCGATTCTCGGCATGACGCGGAAAGAGATCGAAAGAAAGTTCAACGAGATCGTCAGTTTTGCCGAAGTCGAAAAATTTATTGACACGCCGGTCAAACGTTATAGCAGCGGCATGTACGTGCGGCTCGCGTTTGCAGTCGCAGCGCATCTCGAGCCTGAGATTTTGGTTGTCGATGAGGTGCTGGCAGTCGGTGATCACAGGTTTCAGCAGAAGTGTCTGAGCAAGATGCACGACGTTGCGACACATGGCCGCACGATTCTCTTTGTTAGTCACAACATGGGCGCCGTGAGTCGGTTGTGCCAGCGCACGATACTCTTGAATGAAGGTCGCGTTGTCACTATTGGACCAACTCCTGACGTGGTCCAACTCTACACCGTCAGCAACACGCTCGGTCGCGCTGAATACCTGCAACCGGCAGTGCCCGAGAAGACGATGAACTTGCGCCGCGTCGCGATTTTGAAAGACGGCGAAATGCGCGGCGAGGTCGGCTATCACGAGACTTTTTCGATTCACATCGAATATGAAGTTAATCGCGCGCTGGCCGGCGGCAATGTCGGCATCGGACTGTTCTCCGCCGACGGCACGTGCGTCTTCGCTTCGGCTGATTTCGACGCGCATCCGGAGTTATTAGAAATGCGCGAGCTCGGCTACTATCATGCGGATATCGATCTGCCGTCGCGGTGGCTCTCTAACGGCCGTTACGTGGTGCACGTTTATTTATCGAGCAGCGGGGGAGCAGAGATTTACGACAACGCGGAGGCGCTGGTGTTTACGATCGTCGATACGGGCACGCCGGGTTCGAAGTATGGCGTCAGGAGATCAGGAGTTTTGCAGCCGATTCTGGAGTGGAAAACACAACGCACCAGTCCATGAAAATTGCGGTCCTCGCGGATTCACTCGCACTGCCGCGCGAAGAAGTCGGTGGCGATGAATGGCTGGAAGCTACTTATCCTTTTCTACTGGACCAGTCTCTGCGGAGACAGTTCGGCGCGGCCGCTCCGATCATCTTTGAACGAGGCATGCGACGCCGGACAATTGAATATGTGCTTGACGAGTGGAACGAACAGGTCGAACTCAAAAAGCCGCAGATGGTCGTGGTGCACGTGGGGATTGTTGACTGTGCGCCGCGCGTGTTTTTGAGACGTGAGGCTTCGTTTGTAGCGAACCTCAGGTTTGAGTGGCTGAGAGATCGTATTTTCAAGTTTACGCACGATCACCGGCGAAAGGTCGTGCAGTTTCGTCGCAAGGTTTATGTTCCGTTACCGCGGTTTGAACGACACGTGCGGGAGGTAGTTGAAAAAGCACGCCGTGCGGACGTGAAGTCACTCGTGTTTATCAACATCATTCGCCCCCCGGACTGGATTGAAGAACGATCGCCGGGTTTTCAGAGCAACGTAATCGCGTACAATCAGGTGCTCCAGGAACAGACGAAACACGATTTCGTTTCGTTGATCGACTTCAATCGCCTCGTGCATGACGAGGGCGGGCCGGACGCTCTGATGGTGGACGGTATTCACCTGAACGAACGTGGACACATGTTGCTCGCGCAGAAATTAGAAGATCAGGTCCTATCTGTGTTATCCGTGGCTAAATAATGAACCGAACACACATCATCGCCGAAATGGCGTGTTCTCATGAGGGCGATCCGGCGCTTGCGCGCAAGATCATCGACGGCGCGGGACAGGCCCGCGCCGACTCCATTCAGTTTCAAATATGGTCGCTCAAGGACACCGTTGTTCCGCATCATCCTGACTACCAGATGCTCACGCGCATCGAGCTCTCGCGAGATGTCTGGAGAGATCTCGCGAATTACGTGCGCGAGAAATTTCCCGCGATGCAGATCATCGCGTGTGTGTACGAGCGTAGCAGCGTCGACTTCGCCGAGACCATCGCGATCGATGCCTACAAGATTCATTCTGCCGACCTGTCGAATCCGGTGCTCATCAATTATGTGGCCCAAACGAACAAACGCATCGATCTCAGTGTCGGCGCTTCAACGACCGCCGAGATGCAATCAGCGCTCGAGTGGATTGGAGGTCGAGATACGTGGTTGATGTACGGCTACCAGGGCTTTCCGACGCCGACTGACGCGATCAATCTCAGCTACATGATGAAGTTGAAGCAACTATTCGAGTTGCCGGTCGGATACCAGGACCATAGCGATGCGAATCTTCCGGCCGCGTTCTGGCTGCCGGCGGCGGCGTTGGGCATGGGTGTCGACGTGCTCGAAAAACACATCACACACGATCGCTCTTACAAGGGAATCGATCACGAAGCCGCTTTGAACCCGGACGAATTTAGCCGCTTTGTCGAGATGGTGCGCGAAATCGAAGCCGCGCGCGGACACTCAAAGCCGCGACCTTTCTCGCCCGAAGAGGTGAAGTATCGTAAGTATTCGAAGAAGAGTTTGGTCGCGAGCCGTGATCTTGCCGAAGGTCACGTCATGGCCGCGGACGATCTGCTCTTCATGCGCGCCGACTCGCTTGGATTGACGCCGGACCAGGCCGAGCGGCTCGTTAACCGAAAAGTCAGGCGTCCGATCGCTGCTTATCACCTGGTCACCGAGGACGACTTGATTTGAAGACCGGCTTCCTAATCACAGCGCGTTTGAAATCCACTCGCCTGCCGCTCAAGTTGCTGCAGCCCGTCGAGAATCGACCGATATTTTCACACATGCTCGATCGACTGAAGCTCGCTAAGCGGGTCGATCAGATCATCGTTTGCACGTCTATCAATCCTCAGGACGATCCGCTGATCGAGCTTGCCGAAGCGGAAGGTGTTTCCTCGTTTCGCGGAGACGAGGACGATGTTGTGAAGCGACTCTCCGACGCTGCCACTGCATTCAACCTCGACTACATACTCAGCATCACCGCGGATTGTCCGTTCTCCGATCCGGAGTACGCGGATCGGATCGTGGAGGCATATCTTGAAACCAATGCGGATTTGATTCGCGCGCTGACATTGCCGCTTGGTGCGTTTAGTTACGGCGTGAAGCCGGAGGCGTTTCGCAAGATTGTCGAGATCAAGGACCAGACGAATACGGAAGTTTGGGGACGCTACTTCACCGACACCGATCTTTTTGAGGTTTACGATCTGCCGATTGAGAACGAGCTACATCGCCAGCCCGGCTTGCGCATGACGCTCGACTATCCTGCTGATCTCGAGTTTTTCAAGGCTGTCTTCGCCGCGCTTTACCAGCCCGGGAAAGTTTTTACGCTCGACGAGATCCTGCGTTTTCTCCGCGATCATCCGGAGGTGGTGGCGATCAATAAAGACTGTGCGGCGGCGTTTCAAAAGCGATGGCTCAGTCAGTCGTCGATCAAGCTCAAACCTCGGTATGAAGTTAAACGCGCGGTTGTGATCGGGTGTGGCTCGATCGGTCAACGACACATTCGCAACCTACGAGGTTTAGGTATAACTGACATCTTCGCACTGCGCACTCGGCAGGGAGCTTGCCAGGAACTCGATCCGGCTCTTGAGGTTAAAGAGCTTGGCGATTGGTCTGAACTGACTGAGCTTAAGGCTGACGTCGCGATCGTGAGTAACCCCACGAGCCTGCATCTCGAAACGATCGAGCGCTGTTTGCCTCACGTGCGTGGCGTGTTTATCGAGAAGCCGCTGGCAGCATCGCTTGATGGCGTTGAGGAGATTCTTCGACAGATCAAGCAGCGTCGCATCGTTTCGTTTGTAGGATACAATTTGCAGTTTCATCCGGTGGTGAAGGAGCTGCAAAAGTTCCTTGCTGACGATGCGGTTGGGAAGCCGCTGCTGTTTCAATGTCAGGTTGGTCAGTGGATTGAAGACTGGCATCCGAACGAGGACTATCGCAACGCTTACTTCGCGCACAAAGATCTCGGCGGCGGCGTATTGCTGACGTTCATTCAGGAGATTCACCTTGCGACGGAGTTGCTCGGAGCGGCGGATAAAGTCGCTTGCATGCTACCTTCGTACGAAACGTTGCCGGTCGATGTCGAAGTGATTGCTGACGTGATGATTAAGCATTCAAGTAACGCAGTTAGTCAGATCCATCTTGATATGGTTCAAAGGCCTGCTCATCGTCGTGGCGTGATTTCCTGCGAGCGCGGTTGGATCAGTTACAATTTTGTGACCAATACAATAATCGGACGAGTTGGTAACTCTGATCCGAAGGTAATCGCCAGCGATGCTTTCTACGACGCGAACGAATTGTACGTCGAAGAGATGGAGACGTTTTTGAATTTTGTGCGGGAGGGGAGAGTGCGTCACGAATACGACGCGGTGCGGTCAATGCAGGGCCTTGCGATAGCCACGTTGGCGCTGGAAGCTGCACGTACGAATTCATTAATTGAGATCCCGGCGTGGGTCCGTGCGCTCATTAGCGATGTCTGGCTTGAAAACAGCCGGCCTGGTAAACCTTCGTGAGCAAGAAACTTACCCTTGACAGACGTGTCGTTGGCGCCGGACATCCTGCGCTCGTGATAGCGGAAGCGGGCGTCAATCACAACGGCGAACTGAACCTGGCTTTTCAGCTCGTCGATGCGGCTATTGCGGCCGGCGCCGATGCCATCAAGTTTCAGACGTTCATCGCATCCGAAGTCATTACGGCTGAAGCTGCCAAAGCTGACTATCAGAAAACTACAACCGGCGAGCAGGAATCGCAACTCGAGATGGTCAAACGTCTCGAGCTCTCGTTTGGTGACTTTCGCAAACTGAAAATCTATTGCGACGATCAGGACATCATGTTTCTCTCCACGCCGTTTGATCTCAAGAGCGTTGATTTCCTTGCGGGACTGGGTGTGGCGGCGTTCAAGATCTCGTCCGGCGATTTGACGAACGATCCGCTTTTGCGCCACGTCGCCGCGCAGAAACGTCCGGTAATTCTGTCGACCGGGATGAGCGACATGGATGAGGTACGCGACGCGCTCGCGGTTATCAATGCCGCGGGGAACGATGAAGTGATTCTGTTGCAGTGTGTGACAAACTATCCGGCGGCCGCGGAAGACATAAACCTGAAAGCTATGCTAAGTATGCAGTCGGCGTTCGACGTCAACGTCGGCTACTCGGATCACACACTCGGCATCGAGGTGCCGCTTGCGGCCGTGGCGTTAGGCGCGTGCGTGATCGAGAAGCACTTTACCCTTGATAAAAACTTCGCCGGTCCGGACCATCGCGCCTCGCTCGAACCGCATGAGTTCAAAGCGATGGTCGAAGGCATTCGCAAGGTTGAAGCGTCGCTCGGAAACGGGCAGAAGGTTCCGGCAGCAAGCGAAACGAACAACGCCGCAGTCGCGAGACGAAGCATCGTCGCCGCGCGAGACATCAGCGCCGGGACGACGATTACGCCCACCGAGATCACCTTCATGCGCCCCGGCACCGGCCTGCCGCCGCGGATGGCAGAACAAGTAGTCGGCAAAACCGCGCGCATTGATGTAAAGGCAGGCTCACTTTTAGATCTCGAAATGTTTGACTAGCTGGGCTTCGTTGCATACGTGATTACGCCGAAGGCGTTCGCTAATTTCAGCCCCGGGTTCGAGCGAGCGAGAACCCTGGGTTACTAGCCAATATGAATTCAAACCCTGAAGGGTTCGCCTTGGAATGAACCCTTTCAGGGTTGATGGGTTCTTTATTTTTGTTTAGTGAACGCCTTCGGCATAATTAAGAACCGATCAAAGTAAGTCGAACTTTTGAAGCAAAGTTTTTATACCATTAACGATGAAGATCTGGATCACGGGTGGGGCGGGGTTTCTTGGCCGGCGTTTGACGGCGGAGTTGGCGCGAGAGGGTCATGAGATTCTGTCGCTGTCGAGACGTTCGTCACCGGTGGCAAACGAGTCCGTCGAAATCGATCTTTCGCAGGAGAAGGAAAAGCTCAATTCTCTCACCCGGGAAAATCGCGCCGAGGTGGTTATCCATGCCGCCGCGCGACAACCCGGACGCTACACATTCCCTGAGTTCGTAAAAGGAAACATATTACCAACCGTTAATCTGCTCGAAGCGTTGAAGTCGTCGCCGCCGAAGCAGATCATCTACACCTCGACGCTCAGCGTTTACGCACAGTCGAACAAACTTCCATTCACTGAAGAATATCCAGCCAGCTCGTCGCTCGCTTACGCCGCGACCAAGCGTTGGGCCGAGCAATTGCTCGAAACTTTTCGAGACGCGCAGGTAACAGTCCTGCGACTTCCGAGTCTTTACGGCAAGGGCCAGGGCGACAGTTTCATCGACGGTTTAGCGCAACTAGCACTCCGCGGCGAAGATCTGGAATTGTTCTCACGCGGCGCCGTAATCAGAGAAGCACTCCACGTCAGTGACGTGATCCGCGCTATTCAAACATGTATTGACCGGCCGCCGGGCGAACAATTTTGTCTGATGAATCTGGGCACTGGTCGCAGCATTTCGACCCGCGAGTACGCGGAAGCACTTGTTGACGCGCTGGAAAGCAAGAGCCGCATCGTGCTGAGCGATCGCGCCGCGTTGCAGTTTGACTGTTATGCTGATATTCAACGTGCGCGCGACACGATTGGTTTCCAGCCCACTGGACTAAAAGAATCACTGCGAAGATATGCCGATGAGCTACGAGCCTGATCCAAACCACCCACTGACCACAGCCTTCCCGTACTTCCCGCCGGACGAGCAGGAGTGGCTCACGAACGAGCTGCGCGAGATCATGAACGGGCAACTCGCGATGGGCCCGCGCGTCGCCCGTTTCGAAAAAGAGTTTGCCGCATATTGCGACGTGCCGTACGCCGTGGCCTTTCCGAGTTGCACCTCGTCGATGGAAGCCGCGTTGAAAGCACTCGGAGTTGGGCCAGGCGATGAAGTCCTCGTTCCGGTCGAGACTTTCATCGCCACGGGTATGGTCGTTTCACTCGCCGGCGCGCGGCCCGTATTCACCGAGATCTCGCCGACAACATTCTCGATGGATTTCGACGATGCCTGGTCCAAGATGACGGATCGCACGCGCGGCGCGATCGTAGTCCACTTCGGTGGCTTCATCTCGCCTGACTTGCCTGCATTTGTCGAAAAGATGCACGACTCCGGTCGCTTCGTGATCGAAGACGCCGCTCATGCACCCGGCGCGGAGTTGAACGGAAAACGCGCGGGCAGCTTCGCGGACGCGGGATGTTTCTCGTTCTATCCGACCAAGATCATGACGACCGGTGAAGGCGGCATGCTTACAACGCATCGCGAGGACATCGCGAGGGTGGCGCGCAGCTTACAAAATCGCGGTCGCGACATGAACAACCCGCTCGAGAGTTACATCCTGCCCGGAAGAAATAATCGCTTTACTGAGATCGCGGCGGCGATGGGCTTGAGCCAACTAAAATGTCTGCCCGAGTTTCTCAACACACGACGGCGAGTCGCCGCAATCTACGATGAGGTTCTGCTCGAGAGCGAGCTATTCGTGCCGCTCATCGCCGGTGACAAAAGCGCCCCCGCTTACTGGCGCTACGTCGCGACGCCTTCGTTAAAAATCGATCGACAGTTATTGCGCGAGCGTCTTGCGGCCGACGGGATAACGATCGACTGGGCCTACGATCCTCCTTTGCACTTGCAGCCGGTCTTCCGCGAGATGTTTGACATCAAACCCGGCCTGTTGCCGAAATCCGAGGAGATCCTTTCGCGCCATATCTGCCTGCCGGTGCACGCGCGCATGCGAGACGTCGATGCCCAGTTCGTCGCCGAACGGCTGCTGCATCACGCGCGCGCGCTCAGCAAAACGCTGTGAGAGTTGCCATTCATCAACCGCAGTACTTTCCCTGGCCGCCTTATGTGCACAAAGTTTTGTCTGCTGATATATTCGTCTACCTTGACTCAGTCCAATTCAGCAAAAACGGCGTTCAGAATCGCAATCAGATAAAAACAGCCCAGGGCCCACTATGGTTGACGATTCCGGTGCGGAATCATTTGGGACAGCTTTTGAAGGACACGAAAGTCGCCGAGCCGGGCGCCACAAGGAAACACTGGAAAACGATCAAGACCAGCTACGCGCGCACGTTGGGATTTGCTCGCTGGCAGACCGAGCTCGAGCGTTTGCTCGATCGCGATACCGAGTTTCTGCTTGAAGCGGCGATTGATTCAACCGAGTGGATGTTAAGTAAACTGAACGTACGCACTGAGCGAATCAAAGCATCGGAGCTCGACGGCCTCGCCGGGGAAGCTTCGAAACTCGTCGCGTCCATCTGCGGCGCCCTGCGAGCGACGTCGTACCTGACCGGAACCGGAGCCCTCGCTTATATTGACGAGCGTGACTTTGCCGAGATTGGCTGTGAGTTAGTCGTGCAACAGTGGAAACCGTTCACTTACGAGCAGGTTAATGGTGAGTTTGTGCCGGATCTTTCAACGCTCGATCTGCTTTTGAATTGTCCGGACGAGGCACTGAATCTGATCGAAGCTGCCGGCAGTTGGAACACATATAACAGATGACCAAACGTCGCGTCCTCGCGATTACAGGTATACGGTCGGAATATTTTCTTCAGCGTCCGATATTCCAGGCCATCATGGACCACCCGGAGCTCGAACTGGAGCTCGTTGTAACGGGCGCACATCTTGCACCACTTCACGGCTATACGGTCAAGCAAATTGAAGCCGACGGTTTTCCGATAAGCGATCGCATCGAGAGTTTGATCAACTCAGATCGCGATGCCGCGCGTTTGCGAGGCGCTGCGAATCAACTGCAAGTACTCACGCACATCGTCGACGCGAAACGCCCGTCGTGGTTACTCGCGCCCGCGGATCGTGAAGAAGCAATGACGATGGCCCTTTGCGGCGCGTATCTCGGAATTCCGATTGCACACTACGGCGCCGGCGATCACGTCGTCGGCAATGTCGATGATATGGTCCGGCACGCTGTCTCGCGTCTCGCTAATCTGCTGCTCACGACGCACGAAGAGGCACGCACACGACTCATTCGCGCGGGAGAAGAAGAGTGGCGCGTGCACAACGTCGGGCACTCCGGACTCGATCGCATTCGCACGACGCCGCAGTTGACCCGCGAAGAACTTGCGCGAGATCTCGGCGTGACGAAAGTTGACGATCGTTACCTCGTGATAATCCAACATCCGCTTTCGTCGGAGATGGCAGACGCCGGCGCGCAAATGCAGGAGACATTGTCTGCGGCCGCGGAGCTCGGGATGCAAACGTTTGTCAGTTATCCAAACTCCGATCCGGGCAGCGGTCAGATCATCGCGGCGATCAGGGAGTTTGAGTCGAACCCGCGCTTCAAGACATTCAGGAATATTCCTGACGTGCAGTTTGTAAATCTGCTGCGTGGAGCTACGGTGCTGTTGGGGAATTCGAGTCTTGGTTTGCTCGAGGCTCCGTTCCTTCGCCTGGCCGCGATCAACGTGGGGGCACGTCAAAAAGCGCGGCATCACTCCGGCAACATTTTCTTCGTGAATTGTGATAGAAACGAGATCGTCAAACAGGTGAAAGCAATCATTGACGATCCTGAAACTCGAAAGCGAGTTGAGAACTGCGCCAATCCTTTCGGCGACGGACAAACGGGTAAACGCGTCGCTGATCTGCTCGCACAAACACCGCTCGACGCCAAACTACTAAACAAGGACTTGAATTATTGAGCACGACTAACAAAAACTGGGATACCGTTTACAGCCGGAATTTCATGACCAACTGGTATCCGAATGAGAACATCATCCGCTTTTGTGCTCGACTCATTCAGAAGCGACTCACTTACGACCAGGTCGAAGTCAAGCGGAAGGTCAAACGTGTTCTCGATCTCGGTTGCGGCAACGGGCGCCACGCGATCTATTTTGCGCGCGAGGGTATGGAAGCGTGCGGCATCGATATTTCGTCAACTGCGATCGAATGGGCCCGGGACTGGGCCAGGCGCGAAGGTTTCACGATAGATTTTCAAGTCGGCGACATTGCAAGCTTGCCTTTCCCGGACGGGCATTTCGACGTCGTCGTTTCGCACGGCGTGCTGGACCATATTCCGATGGACGTGGCGCAGCAGGCGGCGCGTGAAGTCGCGCGCGTGTTAACGAGTAATGGGCTGTTCTACTTTGATTTGAAGTCTGCGGACGATTCGGAGTTTGGCGTTGGGGAGGAAGCGAGTAAGAACACTTTCGTCGTTACCGATGGTTTCGAGAAAGGGTTGATACAACACTTCTTCACCCTCGAGGAGGTGCACGAGTTGATGGACCAATTGTTCCGGCCCATCTACCTCGAGACGCACGATCATCGCCTGGCGCCTGATTTCACGAGGATGATCGCCCGTTGGATCATCGCCGCGGAGAAGTGCTAAGTATTCTCTGCGGCCCTCTGCGTATCTCTGCGGTCTCTGCGTTAAGAAGCGCCTTTCAACGCAGAGTTCGCAGAGATACGCAGAGGGCCGCAGAGATAAAACTCAAATGCGTGTACTGGTAATAGCTCCACATCCTGATGACGAGACGCTTGGCTGCGGCGGCACGTTGCTCAAACATATTGCCGCCGGCGACAGCGTTTCATGGGTCATCGTCGCTAAAGCCTACGAACCGCGTTGGCCCGGTGAACTCATCGCGAGGCGCGAACGACATATCGAACAGGTCTCGGCGGCGTACGGCTTCGCAAAGAGATTTCGTCTGAGTTTTCCAACAGCTCGTCTGGATACCGTTCCCCTCGAAGATTTAATGGCTGCGATCGACGAAATCGTCACCGAAGTGAAGCCCGACTGGATCTACACCGTACACGCAGGCGACATCCACTCGGACCATCGCGTTGTTTTCGAAGCCACGATCTCCGCGGTCAAGTCGTTCAACAGCGCTAAGAAAGGCGTCAGCAGGCTGCTGAGTTATGAGACGATCTCATCGACGGACGCCGCACCGCCCGGACCGGCGACGGTTTTTCTTCCCAACGTGTATTGCGATATAACTCCTTTCCTTGAGCGCAAGCTGGAGATCATGTCGCTCTACGAAGGTGAAGTTCATCCTTATCCATTGCCGCGCGCGCTCGAGAGTATTCGCGCTCTGGCGCGCTTTCGCGGTGCCACGATAGCGAGTGAGTACGCCGAGGCGTTCATGCTGTTACGGGAACTTCGTTAGAAACTTATGCAGGATATCGTCATCTTCGGCAGCGGCGGGTTGGCGCGCGAGGTTGCGTTTCTGATCGATCAGATCAATAGCGGCGCGCCGCAGTGGAACATTCTCGGCTTCGTCGAAACGGAGCGAGAACGTGTCGGACAACAGATGGGCAAGTATCGCGTGTACTGCACCGAAGAAGAGTTACTTGATAAGACAATCGCGGCCGCAATCGGTGTCGGCAAGCCGGCGGTGATCCACAAGATCGCGACACGCTTCGCCGAACGCGCAAACGTCAGTTTTCCGAATCTGATTCACCCGAACGTCATACGCGACGAGCCGCGAGTCACGCTGGGCCGCGGGAATATTCTTTGTGCGGGGAATATCTTTACCACCGACATCGAGATTGGTTCGTTCAATTTCTTCAACTTAAACTGCACTTACGGGCACGACCTCCGCATTGCTGACTGTTGCGTGTTCAATCCCGGCATCAACATGTCGGGCGGGGTGGAGATTGGTTCACGTTGCCTCGTTGGCACGGGCGCCACGATCTTGCAGTATCTTAAAATCGGCGACGAAGTTACCGTTGGGGCCGGGTCTGTGGTAACAAAGGACGTGCCCGCCGGAACTACGGTGGTCGGTGTGCCGGCGAAGCCCCTTAATCGAGCGTAAAGTGACGAAGGATTTTTCATCGTTAGTAGTCTCCGAAGACAGCACGATCCGCAGTGTGATCTCGTGTATCGATCGGAACGGCAAAGGCATCGCCATCGTGCTCGACGGCGACAATCACCTGATCGCGACCGTGACTGACGGAGACATTCGCCGCGCTATCCTGGCCGGACTCGACGCGGAACTGCCGGTGCGAGAGCTACTCAACCGCTGCACCAACATGGGGCGTGGTGGTCCAATCACGGCGCTGGTCGGTACACCCGACACCACGCTCCTTCACATGATGGCGGAAACTACTGTGCGTCACATTCCGCTTGTCGATGAAGAGAATCGTGTCGTTGACATCGCTCTGTTGAGCGAGCTCGTGAGGGAGTATGAGCTTCCGTTGCGGGCGGTGGTAATGGCCGGCGGATTCGGAACCAGGCTTCGCCCGCTGACTGAAGATCTTCCGAAACCTATGCTGCCGCTCGGTAGCCGTCCGTTGCTGGAGTTGATAGTTGAGCAACTTCGCGAAGCGGGCATCAAGCGGTTGAACGTTGCGACACATTACAAAGGCGACGTCATTTCGGAGCACTTCAAGGACGGGCAGGACTTCGGTGTTGATATTCGTTACGTTAAAGAGAATCAGCCGCTGGGAACCGTGGGTGCGTTGAGCTTGCTCGAAGAATCGGACGAACCGCTGCTCGTGATCAATGGCGACATCCTGACGCGCGTCGATTTTCGCGCGATGCACAACTTCCATCGCGAACATAATGCTGACTTGACTGTCGCGGTGCGGCTGTACGAGATGCGTGTGCCGTATGGCGTGGTCGATACGGATGGCGTGGCGGTGCGGGGCATCTCTGAGAAGCCGCTGCTCAAACAGTTCATTAACGCGGGAATATACCTGCTAAGTCCGACAGTGAAACGCATGATCCCGAACGGTCAACCGTATGACATTCCGGATCTGATTCAACTGTTGTTGAAAGAAGGGCGAACGGTCGTCTCCTTCCCGATCCGTGAGTATTGGCTCGATATTGGGGAAGCAGGTCAGTACGACCAGGCGCAGGCAGATATTGCTAACGGCGTATACGACGGAAATATTTCACACAAAGACGCAAAGGAAGACGCAAAGACGCAAAGACGAATTTAACCCTCCTTTGCGCCTTTGCGTAAACTTGCGCCTTTGCGTGAAACCTCTTAAATCATGAATTGGTCGTCAAAGAAGATTCTGGTCACCGGCGCGGGTGGGTTCATCGGGAGCCACCTGACGGAACGTCTCGTTGAATTAGGCGCGGATGTTTCCGCGCTCGTTCGTTACACCTCGACGGGTACGTGGGGGTGGCTCGATCGCTCGCCGCTCAAGGAGCAGATCAACGTAATTCTCGGTGACATCCGCGATCAGGACGCCGTGCTGCGATTGATGGACGGGATCGATATCGTCTTCCACCTCGCGGCACTGATCGGAATTCCCTACTCCTATCACGCGCCACTGTCGTACGTACGGACCAACATCGAAGGCACAGTGAACATCTTGCAATCCGCGATGCGTTGCAACGTCGAACGCGTGCTTCAAACTTCAACCAGCGAGGTCTACGGCTCCGCTCGCACGGTCCCGATCAGCGAGGACCATCCGTTACAAGGTCAGTCGCCTTATTCCGCGAGCAAGATCGGCGCGGACAAGATTGCCGAGTCGTTTTACTTGTCTTTCAATCTGCCGGTCGTGATCGTCCGTCCCTTCAACACGTTTGGACCACGACAATCGGCGCGCGCGGTTATCCCGACAATCATTACCCAGGCGTTACGCGAATCAGCGATCAGTCTTGGTAATATCGAGCCTACGCGTGATCTGAACTACGTCGCGGATACTGTCGAAGGATTCATCAAGGCAGCCGAAGCGCCGAACGCGGTCGGCCAGGTAATCAACCTCGGCACCGGTCGCGAAGTTTCGATTGGTAAACTCGCCGAGACGATTCTCTCGATGATGGGCAAACGCCTGCCGGTGTTGAGCGAAAACCAGAGGCTTCGACCAAAAGGCAGCGAAGTCGATCGACTCTGCGCAGACAACACTAAAGCGAAAGAGATTCTGGGCTGGGAACCGAAGTACACACTCGAAGACGGCTTGCGACACACCATCGAGTGGCTAACTGAAAATCATGAACAATACCGAAGTGATATCTACGTCATTTGAGCCGGGCGCGGCGGCAAAAGAGGGGACGATCCCCCTGTCCGTGCCGGAGCTCGGCGGTAATGAATGGCTATACGTAAAAGAATGTCTGGACACGAATTGGGTCTCTTCGGCCGGCCCATTCGTTTCGCGTTTCGAGCAGTCGCTCGCATCATACGTCGGCGTGGACCACGCAATCGCGACAGTCAACGGGACCGCGGCGCTGCACATTGCTTTGATGGTGGCGGGCGTTCAGCCCGGTGAAGAGGTTTTACTTCCGGCGCTGACTTTTATCGCTCCCGCAAATGCGGTCAGATACGCAAGCGCATGGCCGGTCTTCATCGACGTCGAATCGGATTATTGGCAAATCGATCCGGAAAGGGTCCTCGATTTCCTTACGCAGCAATGTCAATGGAGTAACGGCAAACTAATAAACAAGATTACCGGACGCACGGTGCGCGCGATCTTGCCGGTCCACATTCTGGGCCATCCCTGCGACATCGACGCCCTCTACGACATCGCACGCAAATTCGATCTAGTCGTGGTTGAGGATGCGACAGAATCCCTGGGCGCAAAATACAAAAACCGCATGGTCGGATCCGGCGGAGACATCGCGTGCTTCAGTTTCAACGGGAACAAGATCATTACCACCGGTGGCGGCGGCATGATTGTCACCAATCGAGACGACTGGGCTGAGCGGGCGCGCTACTTAACTACGCAGGCCAAAGACGACTACATCGAATACGTTCACAACGAGATTGGCTACAACTACCGTTTGACGAACATTCAAGCCGCACTGGGCTGCGCACAGATGGAACAACTCGAAGACTTTGTTTCAGCAAAGCGACGAATAGCGGCGCAATATACGGATGCGCTCAGCAACGTCGCTGGTATTTCCTGTCCTCGGGAAGCACCGTGGGCCACGAGCAGTTGCTGGTTGTACACAGTTTTAGTTGACCCCGAAGGTTACGGAATTGACAGTCGCGAGCTTCTGAAACACCTCGCGCAGGAAAACATCCAGTCGCGCCCGTTATGGGAGCCACTGCACCGCTCAAGGGCCCATGCAAGCTCACACTCATACCGGATCGAAGTGACCGACAAAATCCACCGTAAGGCGTTAAGTCTGCCTTCATCGACGGGCTTGAGCGAACGCGATTTGGATTCCGTCGTTGCTGCAGTGACCGTGGCTCAATTGAAATTGTAGCCCCCACTGAGTTAAAGAAATTGATCACGATGACTACGTTCTCTGGACCGGCACAATTCTTCTGGCGAGCAACTTCTGCAGTTCTGCGCCGAAGTGGCCATCTGCTTTCGACTCTGGGGACCGACGCATACTTTCGCAGTTTGCCCAAACTGTCGCCACTTGAGGCGACAACAATCCAGCGTAATTCGATCTTTCACAATAAGCATAAAGGTGAAAGATGTTTTGTGATCGGCAATGGTCCTTCCATTAAACAACAGAATCTCGACCCGTTGCGCGACGAAAAAACTTTTGTGGTCAACGGATTTTGGAAGCATCCGCGGGTAAGAGAATCACAACCGACCTATTACTTTATCTGCGATCCAATTTTCTTTGACGGTTCTGAGGAATCCATCAACTTCTTTAAGGATTTACGTAACCACATTGTCGACTCACATTTCTTTGTACCGGCTAGGAGTCTAATGTCAGTTGTCGAGGGGAAGCTGCTGCCACCAGAATCCACTTCTTACATCGCGTTTAACGGCCGGACTCTGGGGGAAAATGCCGCCGACGAGTTTGACTTGACTTCTCCTGTCCCTGGCGTCCAAACAGTTCCACAACTAGCGATGCTCGCGGCAATCTACATGGGCTTTAGCCAGATTTATTTGCTCGGCCTCGATCATGATTGGCTCGCCCGACTGCAACCTGGTGGTTACAACTTTTTCGAAGGGTTGACGATGAACCATCCACACGCATTGTCCGAGCGAGGTCCATACGATATGGAAATGAAGTCGATGCTCAAAGTATGGCAGGGCTATCATGCGCTGAACGCAAAAGCCAGAGAATCCGGATCACAGATTTTCAACGCGACGCATGGTGGATTCCTCGATGTTTTTCCGCGTGTTTCTTACGAATCGCTTGTCGCACAAGGTCGAGATAAGGTTTTGGAAACTGTAATCGTTTGACAGATCGATTGGAGAGTTGCGACTCTTTGCACTTTCAAGTAATGAGGCTTCTACGGTGAGGGGATTGGCACAATCATTAAATCGTGTCGCAAGCATGGTAACCAGACCGATTCGGATGTGGATCGCTGAAAGTCCTTCGACCAGGGACTATCAGTTGATCCTGCATTTGTGTCGTACACGCGGGCTGCGACAGTTTCTGTCGGGAAACCATTACGACGAGTCGTTCTATGCCGACCACGTTAGACTAAGGAAGGGTTATAGCAAATTAGCCGATCTTGTTTTTGATTGGGCCACTCCTAAAAGCGCGTGTGACTTCGGTTGTGGAAACGGATTCCTGCTGTATTACTTATCAAAAAAAGGCGTTGCCGTAAGTGGCGTTGAAGGGTCGACAGCGGCTTTCAAGTTTATGGAAGAAGAAGTGAAATCTAACGTGTTCGTAAAAGACCTGAGCGAAGCGATCGATGTCGGCAAACATGAACTCGTGATATCCACGGAAGTGGCAGAACATCTTCCAAAACGAGTCGCTCCTGTTTTTGTCGACAATCTTGCCCGCACTGCAACGAAGAAGATCGTCTTCACTGCTGCTCGTCCGGGGCAATGGGGTGACGGTCACATCAACTGCCAACCGAAGCAGTTCTGGATTGAGCTCTTTGCAACGCGAGGGTGGTCATTCGACCAGGTATCAACAAAAACTTTCAGGGAGTCAGTCCGAAACTCTCCCGACGTCTGTGAAACGCTGCCATGGATGACTGAAAACTTCATGCTGTTCATCCCGCGAGGATAAGGCGCACTGAAATGATTCGTTTTCACGTTGTGGTTTTCAACTTCGAGCGCATAAACTCCTTCCTGAATCACTTCGACAAAATCACAAACTTCAGTCCCGTTAAGGACCGCATTGTGATTCTCGATTGTTCGCGGAATTGGCGCTCGCAAACAGAGGAAGTTGTCAACTTCGCGCAACGACATGGATGGGAAATTGGCCGAGAGATCAAATTTTTAAGGCGACGCAACTGGGGAATCGATCAAGGCGCCAGAATAGATTACTTACAATCGTTATTTCATGATCCAAATCCGCCCCAGTTCATATGGCAATTCCAGGAGCACTACCTCGATCTCGAATCAGCGTGGAGTTTCCTGGACGAAGGCAAATCCGATATCGGTCGTCAATTAAAAGCCGATACAATTCCTGATGACGTAAAAATCGATTTGGACCTTTGCGAAAGAGTGTACAGACAACATTCTGCTGTTCAAGTCATCTATGCCGATCGCAAGAACGTTGGAGTTTTCAAGTACTCGTCTAACCCGTGGTTCTACGCGGACGGCGCTAACTTTTCCGTGCGTACAGCTTATGCCCTGCAGTGCTTGCCACGTGAAATGCTGGCGAGTTACAAAATGATTTATGATGCGAGCTATACCTGGACTCTATTTATCGAGCTTGATATTGGCCGTCGTCTCACACAAGACGGCGCTTATTGGTACGATCTGGTGACCTCTTCTCTCTTTGATTCATTGGCGAAATTGAAGGACATTGAAATTAACCGGAAGAACTGTTTGCATCAGGAAGCCGAAGAGTTCTATGTTTCACTTTATCGACGTTATGAGGAGAAGCTGCAAAAAGCGTTGGTACGCAGTCCATTCTCCCGGAGATTGAAGAGCAATTGGATACATGCTTACTGGACATTGACCCGAAGCTCATTCGTTCAAAAACAGCTTAAGCCATTGATTAGAAAAGTTGGGATTGCAGCTCCAGGTCAGTTAGGCAAGAAGTTGTTGTTGAGGGAAGACGCAAAGGACTCGCTCAGTCAGAATTGAAACTTTAGGATTGATTCATGCAATTTGAAGTCGTAGAACACAACAACATCCGGTACGCAGAAATCATCTGGACCAATACCAACGTTGAGCACTCAACTTTTTTCTCCCCCGCTGATTCATCTTTCCAGTTTGGCCTGCTGGCCCATGAAGCCGGTTTCATTGAACCGGCTCACTATCACAAACCCGTCAGTCGAGTAATCAACGATCTGCAACAGATGTTCGTCGTGCAGCGTGGGGTAGTGGCGGTTGATTTCTTTGATGAAAACGGACAAAGGTTTCGCGAAGTTGTTTTGCGTGCCGGCGACGGCATCGTTCTCATTCATGGCACTCACGCGGTTCGCGTGATCGAAGACATGCAGTGCATCAGTGTCAAACAAGGTCCTTTCCTGGGCGCTGAGAACGACAAGATCAACGTAGAGGTCGCCAACAATTCATGATTGAAGTTTTCGAACCCATCATCGGAGACGAAGAGATAGAAGCCGTGGTTGCCGCGCTCAAGCGCGGTGAGATCTCAGGCTCGTTTGGAGAATCCATCCCCGCTTTCGAACAGGGTTTCGCGAAGTACGTTGAGTGTGAATACGGCGTGGCGGCCAGCAGCGGCTCGACGGCGCTGCATCTTGCGGTCGCTGCGGCAGGGCTAGGCGCGGGTGACGAAGTGCTCGTGAGTTCGAGCACTAACATCGCTACCGCACTCGCAGTGATTCACAACGGCGCCATTCCGGTTCCGGTAGATTCCGAGAACGTCACGTGGAACCTCGATCTGGACCTGATTGAAGGTTTAATTACGGAAAAAACGAAAGCCATCATCCCGGTGCATCTCTACGGGCATCCCGTAGACATGGACCGTTTGATGGATATCGCACGCCGTCACAACCTGCTCGTCATTGAAGATTGTGCCGAGTCGCACGGCGCCACCTGCCGCGGAAGCATGACCGGCAGCTTTGGCGACATGGCGTGCTTCAGTTTTTATGCAAACAAGGTGATCACGACCGGTGAAGGCGGCATGATCACAACCAATAACCAACAGCTTGCGGAACGTTTGCGTTTACTTCGCAATCTCGCCTTTACGAAGCCGCGCTTCCGTCATGAAGAAGCCGGATTCAACTTCCGCATGACCGGTTACCAGGCGGCGATGGGAGTGGCCCAACTCGCCAGGATCGATAACATTATTTCGGAAAAGCGGCGCGTGGCACACACGTACAACCGATTGCTCGGCGACATCGATGGCCTGCAACTTCCATACGAAGCCGAGTGGGCTAAGAACATCTACTGGATGTACGCGATTGTGGTCCAACCGGAGTTTGGTATTAGCCGCGATGAATTGATGGCGCACCTGCGGCAAGCAGACATTGATACGCGGACGTTCTTCTGCCCGATGAACCAGCAACCCTGTTTGCAATCGCGACCCGGCTTTCGTGCGCTGCCTTGTCCGGTAGCGGATAGCTTGTGGGAAAACGGACTCTATCTCCCTTCCACCTACTCGCTTTCGGAAACTATCCTCAGACAAGTAGCGGACGCCGTCAGGACCGCTGCGGCAAGTCAGCAGAAAGCAATGTCATCTTTATAAGTGGCATCCACATTGACTTCATACGCAGGCAGACACGCTGAACTCTACGATCTCTTTTACGCCGAAAAACCGTACGCAGCGGAAGCGGCATTTGTCGATCAGTGTCTGCGTAAATATGCCGAGGAACGTCCGAAACGTTTACTCGAGATAGCTTGCGGCACCGGCACACATGCGTTTCAACTTGAGCAACGTGACTACCACATCGTCGCCACTGACTATTCACAAGCCATGCTCGAGCGGGCGATGCGAAAGGCGTCGGAATTTTCGTCACGCGTTGAATTTCGCGTTCAGGACATGACGCAGCTCGACCTCGATGGGTCTTTTGACGCTGCTTACTGCCTCTTCGACGCGATCGGGTATGTGGCGACAAACGAAGCGCTCGAACAAGTCTTTCGCGGTGTTCAAAAGCACTTGCGCCCCGATGGGCTCTTTGTGTTTGAGTTCTGGCACGCCGGCGCGATGCTTCGTCATTATGATCCGGTTCGCATCAGGCGCTGGCAAACCGATAAAGGACTCATTCTGCGTCTTTCCGAAACGACGCTCGATTATGCAAAACAACTCAGTCGCGTGACGTATTCGATATATGAGCTCAATTCGGATGGCTCTTATGAGGCTTTAACAGAGACTCAGGTAAACCGTTACTTTCTGCTCCAGGAGATGGCGGCCTGGCTGACCGCCACTGGCTTCGCGCCCGTCAAATGGTTTGCGGGCTTCACTGACGACGAAACTATATCGGACGAGACCTGGCACATCGTGGCTGTTTCCCGTCGAATCTGAAAGATGCTGACGAATCCCACCCACGGCAGTGAGTGGGATTCCGTAAAGGCACAGTGCGATTGAGATGAAGGTTGGCGTATTCCTCGAAGACTTCTCACCGGACGTTGGTGGTGGCTACACGATCCAGGAAGACATCTTCCGCGCCCTCATCGATCACATCAATGACACGCATCATTCATTCGTAATCTTCTGTCGCCGTCCGGAAGGTCTCGCAAAGTTTTTGACCAACTCACGTTTGGAAGCTGTCGGGTTTCCCGGCGCGTTCGGGAAACGCGTCCTTGCGCGGGCTGAAAGCGGACTGAACGCACTCTTTGAAAATCGCAAACGACAGTCGCGCCTCGAACAGTTGTGCAAAGAAGCGGGCGTGGAGTTTATGTGGTTTGTCGGCGCGGAAGCGGTACAAGTCGATCTGCCTTACATGGCGATCGTTTGGGATTTGCAACACCGGCTCCAGCCATGGTTTCCGGAAGTAAGTGCGGGTGGAACGTGGAACCATCGCGAACGTTTTTACAGCGAGTTTTTGCGGCGGGCCACGATTATCATCGCCAGCAACGATGCCGGCCGCGCGGAGATCGAACGCTTCTACCAGGTCACAAGTGATCGAATTAAGATTCTTCCTCACCCAACACCGGCATTCGCCCTCAAGAATGACGCAAGCGATCCCCGCGCCGTACTCAAAAAACATTCACTGCGAGAAAATTATATTTTCTACCCCGCTCAGTTCTGGTCACACAAGAATCACGTGAACCTGCTGCTGGCTGCGGCTGAGTTGAAACAAAAAGCACAACTCGACTTTCCCGTCGTGTTTGTAGGGTCAGACAAAGGTAATGCGGATTATGTTCGAAACTTTGCGGCGCAACTGAAACTAGACGTCACGTTCCTTGGCTTCGTGCCGCTCGAAGATCTGATCGCACTTTATCGCGGAGCTTTTGCGCTTGCTTATGTCACTTTTTTCGGGCCCGAGAATCTTCCCCCACTCGAAGCATTTGCATTAGGATGCCCCGTCGTCGCCTCGGATGTCAGTGGCGCGGCCGAGCAGTTGGGCGACGCGGCCTTGCTGGTAAACGCTCGCGATCCGTCGCACATAGCAGCGGCGTTGAAATCACTGCACGACGAGCCGAACCTGCGCCATTCACTGATCGAGAAGGGTCGCGCACGCGCTGAATGTTGGACTGCGCACCACTTTGTGCGTAGTGTCTTTAGCGCTCTTGACGAATTTGAGTCTGTACGAAGATGTTGGCAGTAATTCAAAGGCTTCGTAACCTGACGGCGGGGCAGAGCCCCGCCTCACATCGGTCGGCAAAGCCGTGACGAGCGATACACAAAGGGTAAGTTAAGGAGAAGATGGATGACTAAACGAGCATTAATAACCGGAATTACCGGCCAGGATGGCTCGTATCTTGCTGAACTATTACTCGAGAAGGGCTATGAAGTTCATGGCGTCATCAGGCGCTCGTCGTCGTTCAACACGCAGCGCATCGATCACATTTATCGCGATGCACACGATCCGAAATCGCGTCTGTTTCTATTGCATGGCGACCTTAGCGACTCGAGCGCGCTGAACACAATCCTGCGCAACGTCGCTCCCGATGAGATCTACAACCTCGGCGCGCAATCGCACGTGCGCGTGAGCTTCGACACTCCGGAATACACGACTGATGTAACCGCGCTCGGCACGATCAGAATTCTGGAAGCCATCCGGGAAGTCGGCATCAAGCCAAAGTTTTACCAGGCGTCATCTTCAGAGATGTATGGCAAAGTGGCGGCAACGCCCCAAAGTGAAACAACGCCTTTTCATCCACGCTCGCCTTATGCCTGCGCCAAGGTGTTTGCATACTTCGCCACAGTCAATTACCGGGAAGCCTATAATCTTTTTGCCTGCAACGGGATTCTGTTCAATCATGAATCTGAGCGACGCGGCGAAACCTTTGTCACACGCAAAATCACTCGTGCTGCTACTCGAATAAAATTCGGATTACAGGACAAACTCTTTCTGGGAAACCTCGACGCCAAGCGCGATTGGGGCTATGCAAAAGATTACGTCGAGGCTATGTGGCTGATGATGCAGGCTGAGGCGAGTGGCGACTACGTGATCGCGACCGGCGAAACGCATTCGGTGCGGGAGTTTGTTGAAGAAGCGTTTGGCTACCTTGATATGGATTGGGAAAAATACGTCGAAATCGATCCGTGGTATTACCGTCCCAGCGAGGTCGACATGCTTTTGGGCGACGCCTCAAAGGCGCGCAAAGAACTCGGTTGGGAACCCAGAGTCGGATTTAAACAGCTCGTCAGATTGATGATCGATCATGACCTCAATCTGGCAAAGGAAGAAAAACAGATTTTGGATCTATCGAAGTAGGGTGGCGGCGTGCACTATCACTTAATCGGAATCTGCGGCACGGCGATGGCTTCCCTGGCCGGACTGCTTCAGGCACGCGGCCATCACGTGACCGGATCGGATCAAAACGTCTACCCACCGATGTCGACGATGCTTCAGCAACTCGGCATCGCGGTCGCCCACGGATTTAAACGTGAGAATCTCACGCCAACGCCTGACTGCGTCATCGTCGGCAATGCCATCCCGCGAGGCAATCCCGAAGTTGAAGAAACGCTCCGTCGCAAACTGCTCTATCGCTCGCAGGCGGAAGTCGTGAAGGAAGAGTTCGTTCGCGGCCGTCACTCACTCGCCATAGCCGGCACACATGGCAAAACGACTACGACCAGCATCGCGGCGTGGGTCATGGACGAGGGCGGACTTGATCCGAGCTTTCTAATCGGCGGCGTCGCTCAGAACTTCGGCAGCAGCTTTCGCGTCACTGAAAGCGACTACTTCATCATCGAAGCCGACGAATACGACACTGCTTACTTCGACAAAGGTCCGAAGTTCATGCACTACCTGCCAGAGCTCGCGATTGTCAACAACATCGAATTCGATCACGCCGACATCTATCGCGATCTCGACGCCGTCAAGCTGGCGTTTCGTCGTTTCATGAACCTCGTTCCCGAGAACGGACGATTGATTGCCGGTTGGGATAGTCCGAATGTGCGTGCGGTTGTTGAATCGTTTGGTGAAAGGCTCTTCACGCGTCTCGAAACCTTCGGCGCCGGCGGCGATGCGAAGTGGCAAGTGCGGAATCCGGACTTCAGCACCGGAATGTCACGTTTCGAAGTATTTTGTGACAACGAACCGTGGGGTGAATTTCAAACACCATTACTCGGCGAGTTCAATCTTCTCAACTGTCTCGCCGTGATCGTCGCTGCTGATGCGTGGGGCGTGAGTAAGGAAAAGATACAAAGCGCGCTCGCGAGTTTTAAGAACGTGAAGCGACGAGCGGAAGTGCGTGGCGAAGAACAAGGCGTCGTAGTTATAGACGATTTTGCGCATCACCCGACTGCCGTTCGCGAAACGCTGCGCGCCTTGCGAGCGCGATACCAAGACCGTCGCCTGATCGCCGTCTTTGAACCTCGCTCGTGGTCGTCGCGGCTCGCCGTGTTTCAGGACGACTACGCCGACGCCTTCACTTCGGCCGACTATGTCGTCATCGCTGCTGTGTTCGACAGTCAGAAGGTCACAGAAAAGGGACGAGCGCTTGATACCCGTGCATTAATTGACGCCATTTCGCAACAGGGCAAACCCGCCCTGGCACTTCCTGACGCCGATCAGATCGTTGCGCACATCGTTCCTGAATTACGCTCCGGCGACGTGGTGGCGATTATGTCGAACGGCGGCTTCGGTGGAATTCACGAAAAGATCCTCAACGCCCTCCGATCAAATTGAATCAGTCCGCTTGCGCACACTTTAACGAACTATTCGTAACTCTCTCGCAGACATAGTGATTTAAAAAGTTACTCCGGTGCAGGAGGCCCTCCGCAGTGAAAAACTTTTCGATCTTCGAGCAGGCGCTTCAGTTTTCCGGTGTGGACCACATCGAGAACCTCGGCGAAATTGCGAGTCTTGCACGCCGCGATTTTGTCGAGCGTGAAAGTTTTATCTGCCACACAACTACGGCTTCAGTTGAATATGGTTGCCTGATGATCGAGAACGCGATTCTGCTGCGCACTAATCGCTCCGGCAGGGTTTACGCGGGAGTTGAAAAATTTTCGGCGCTGCAACCAATCATCGATCGCTACATGCGCATCGCCGACGTGTCGGAGTCGGTTTTTCTTTTCGGTCAGGACGACTGGCGACCGCCGCGCCATCCCAACATCAGGCTGGTGACGCTCAATCAGGACTTTCGTCTCACGCGTGAGTGGTTTGTAATTACGCACTCGAAGTCGCTGAATTGTGCCCTCGTGGCTTTCGACGAAGCCGGTGCCGAGACCGTACCGGAACAGATCAGATACTGGGTTTTGAAGACGAGTAATGAAAGCCTGGTTTGGAACCTTGCGAATGCAATCGAGGGTGTGATCGATTGGTCTCTCGCAGCTTAAACAGTTTTCGATTCTGCCGCAGGTCGTTCGATCAATAACGGCACTGTTGTTGACTGACTCTGTTCAGTCGAGACTTTCGGACTTTCGACTTGCGATGTGAGAACGCGTCGAATTCTGCGCGGCAGTAGTCGACCTGCGAGCATTGCTGTCGCGCCAATCAGCTCCACCACGTCACCACCACCGCGCCAGTGTTCGCGCACGACGTGCGGCTCAGTCACCGTCATCAGACGCAGCAGCGTCAACGCGACCAGGTAAGCATCGTCAACCTGTCCCACAAACGGCAGCATGTCGGGAATGAAGTCGAACGGCATAAGCGCGTAGACAATCGCGCCTGCGACCAGCAGTCGTTCCTTTGCAGGCACGCGCGGATCGACCATCAGGCGTGCGCTCAGCAAAAGCATGTTGGGAATGACGAGCAACAGATTGGTCATTCGGCTTCGCAGTTCTGATCGTGACATACCTTCGGATTATACAGATCCGTGCTGATCCGTGTAATCTGTGGCAACATTGTTGCCCATGGACATTCTCGATCGAATTCGACAGCGCGCCGCGTCAAGGCCGCAACACATCGTACTTCCCGAAGGGAACGATCCGCGCACCGTTGTCGCTGCCGCTGAAGCTACCAGCCGTCGCATCGCGCGTATCACCGTGTTGGGAAACGATGAAACCATCCGGACAATCGCGAGAGACAACCGGCTCGATCTCGGCGGCGTGACGATCATCGATCACAAGCGAGCCGCTGATTTCGACAAGATGGTTTCGCTCTTTCACGACTTGCGTCGCGCAAAGGGATTGATGGCTGACGAGGCGCGGACACTCGTCTCTGATCCTTTGTACTACGGAAACTTGATGGTGCGATCGGGTCTCGCGGATGGCTCAGTCGCCGGAGCTACCAACACGACCAGTCACACTGTACGCGCCGCGCTTCATTGCATCGGTGTCAGATCGGGATTCAAGTTGGTCTCCAGTTTTTTTCTGATGGCGCTGCGCAATAGTGAGTTTGGTCATGATGGCGCGATGATCTATGCCGATTGCGGCGTGGTGATAGAGCCGAGTGCGGTTGAGCTCGCCGAGATCGCGTTGGCCGCCGCGGACTCATGCAGAGCTTTGCTGGGGACGGAGCCTCGCGTGGCGTTGCTTTCGTTCTCAACCAAAGGAAGCGCGAAACACCGGCTTGTGGATAAAGTGGTCGAGGCGACACGGACAGTGAAGGCGCGCGCACCGGAGTTGCTGGTTGATGGAGAACTCCAGGCGGATGCGGCGCTGATGCCCGCGGTCGCGCAGTCGAAAGCTCCCGGCTCACCGGTCGGCGGCCGCGCGAACGTCTTAATCTTCCCCGATCTACAGGCGGGAAACATTGCGTACAAGTTGACGGAAAGATTGGCGGGCGCCACCGCCATCGGGCCGATCCTGCAGGGCCTGGACAAGCCTGCCAACGATCTCTCCCGAGGCTGCACCGCAAACGACATCGTCGATGCCATCGCCATCACAGCCGTCCAGGCCCAGGCCCGCAAGGAGATTTGAGTTTTGTTTGCGTTCTCTGCGTGAAAAACTATTTCACGCAAAGGCACTAAGACGGACGCAAAGACACAATTGAGGCAACTTAGGATTCTGGCGGGCATCCAAACTGCCGAATTCCCGAAAATGTTCCTGCTGAGACGCACAACCGAGCTTCTCCTGATCGCGGCATTTTTTGCCGTTGCCGCCGCGCAAACGCCCGGTCAACAATCCGCTAAACCGAAACCATCGCCAACACCCGAAGACTCCGTCAAAGTCTTTACTGAAGAAGTTCGCCTGCCGGTTGTCGCTTTCGACTCGTACGGACATTACGACCCGACACTCGAGCTCAGCGACATTCTCGTGCTCGAAGATGGTGTCGCTCAGCAACTTCGCAGCGTCCGCCACATTCCCGCAAACGTCCTGTTCATACTCGACACTGGCGGTGAATCGAGCGGCCTCGGAGGCGCGTCGAAGAGCACCAGCCTGACGCGGCAGGTTGCATCGAGATTAGTAACCCAACTTCAGGACGGCGTTTCGATGGCCGTGATAATGTCAGGCAACACGACGGAGATGGTCCAACCATGGACCACCGATAAAGCCACCGTTCTTCGCACGTTGAAGAACAAACTCATCTCGACGAAACGATCGCGCATCTCTGAATCAATCGCGAGTGCAAGTGTGCAACTGAGGGAACGACCGGAAGGAAGTCGACACGTCGTGATGATCACTGACGGTGTTGACACGCCGGGCGGTAAGGTCAATCGCGAGGAGGCAATCCGCAAACTAATCGCCGCACGCGCGACTGTTCACATCATCAGTTACACAGAATTCGTGCAACAGAAGATTGAACACAGCTCTTCAGCAGGCACGAACGGCCAACGGCCACCGAGTTCCGATCCGATCACCGGGACAGATCCTACGTTACCGCCAGGCACAACTCGTTCGCCATCGTTCGGCATCGGCATCAGATTCGATCCGGCTATGAAACGGATGCGCAAAGCTTATGAGGCTGAAGTGAAAAAGAGTGAGCAGGCGCTGACGAATATCGCTGAAGAGACGGGCGGGAGAATCATGTTGCCGCTTAACAGTCAGGAGATGTTGGCCCAGGCGAATGAAGTGGCACGCGCGATCGGTGCTGAGTACGTTGTCACTTATCGTCCGAAGCGGCCGTTGGCGGAAGCCACGCCCGGTGAATACCGCCGCATCGAGGTCGCCTCACGCCGCGTAGGTTTGAGTCTGCATGCTCGCCGCGGCTACGTCGTGCCAACGCAAAACTAGCCACATAAAGGCACATAAGACTCGCAAAGGAAGACTGCTTTCAGTAGATCGTTTTGTGTCTTATGTGCTTTTTTGTGGCTTAACTAATCGCCGCCTGGAGCCGCGCTTCCATCATCTGCATCACTTGCCGCACGTCAAACTGATCGGGCTTCGGCATGAGCGACAGGCGATGTAATTCTTCCCAATCTTCTTTCGGCACGCGATGGAAGGCTTCGACTACCTTCGGATCAAACTGCCGGCCGGCCCAGTCATCAAGCTCCTGCGACGCCGCTTCATACGGCTTGCCACGACGATACACACGATCGCTCGTGATCGCGTCAAACGCATCCGCCACCGCAAAGATACGCGCGCAGATATCGATGTCTTCGCTTCGCAAACCGAGCGGATAACCAGTGCCATCCCACTTCTCGTGATGTTGTGCCACTACGCGCGACGCGCCTTGTAGAAATTCAATGCCGCGCAGGATCTGTTGTCCATGCAGCGGATGCTCACGCATGCGAACCCACTCTTCTTCCGTGAGCTTTGCCGGCTTACGTAAGATCGAGTCAGGCACACCGATCTTGCCGATGTCGTGCAGCAGCGAACCAAACTCCAATGCCTTCATCTCTTCGCTGCTCAATCCATACTCGCGGCCCAGTCGCAAACTGTAACTGACCACGCGCTCCGAGTGACCGTGAGTTTCCGAATCGCGCGTTTCGAGTGCAGCAGTCAACGCCTTCAGTGTCGATCGATAAGCGGCTTCGAGAGAATTCAACGCGCGATCGAGTTCGGCAGTTCGTTGTTCAACTAACTCTTCGAGGTGATTTTCATAACGCTGCTTCGCGACGACGAGATCGTGATGTTCCAGCGCGCGTTTGACCACAGCTTCGACTTGGCGCAGATCAAACGGCTTCATCAGGTAATCGAATGCGCCGACTCGCAAAGCACCAATGGCGCTCTCGACAGTCTGCATACCGCTGATCATCACCACCACCGTATCCGGTGAGAGTTCCTTGACGTGAGGAATCATGTCCAACCCGCTCATTCCCGGCATGGTGATATCGCTAATCACGAGCTGGAATACGCTCTCCTGTAGACGCGACAGCGCCTCTTCGGCGGAACCAGCGCGGGTACACTCATAATCTTGACTGAGGAGGTCGGCGAGGATCTCGGTTATTTCAACTTCGTCATCTACGATCAGTATTCGGGGCGACACAGTTGTCGGCATTTGGTCTCTCCTGAAAATGGGCAGGGCATGGCGGCAAGTTAAGTTGGTAGAGCTTTAAATCGTGAGATTCGTAGGTAAGGGTTTGGGTAAAACCCCCGCCAAAACCTGGCGCAGGCATTTTATCTGTTTTGCAAGCCCCGTGGCAAACATGTTTTTACGTTGCTGGTAACCTCATGCTGTGGAAGACTTTACCTATGGACCAGACGTTGCCGGAAACTGATTTTGTCTTAAGGTGTGATTAAACCGGGGAGTGGCGAGGCGTGGTTGCGCTACATTGTAAACAGCCTTATTATGTGCATCCTTCAAGCCGGAGTGGCGAAATTGGTATACGCACCAGACTCAAAATCTGGCGAGCTTCACTGCTCATGTCGGTTCGAGTCCGACCTCCGGCACCATCAACCCTTCTGGAGTTAAAGCATGGTTACAGTCGCATTGCTCGTTCGCCTTGAGGCGAAACCCGGCAAAGAATCAGAGGTTGAGAGTTTCCTTAAGAGCGGACTGGCGGTAGTTCAGGACGAACCGGACACAACCGCATGGTTCGCAATCCGCATGGGCCAATCAACATTTGGTATCTTCGACGCGTTCCCAGATGAGTCCGGACGCCAGGCACATCTCACCGGCAGAGTGGCAGCCGCACTAATGGCGCAAGCGTCTGACTTGCTCGCACAACCACCCGTCATCGAGAAGGTCGACGTCCTGGCAGCAAAACTACCGTAGCCTGACAACTCAACGGTTTCTACGAAAGAAACGTGTATGAAGCAGGGCTTCAGCATCACGTACGTCTATCGATTGATCGGGGTTGGCGCGTGAGAATTCGTAATACTGTCCGGTGACATTTCCTTTTACACGGATTGGTGAGCTCTCCAGGTAGTGCAAAGAAATCGCGGGGGAGCCCGAGTAATAAGCTGCTGTGGGGGCAACAGCCGGCGCCGCAGCAATCTGCCTGTCAGGTGCCGGCTGTGTTATTGGCCGAGCCGTGCTCTGTGAAATAGGAGCCGTGAAATTCGCTCGTTTCTGACCGCAACATCCCAAGGTTTGTTCCTCCTTCTGCTGATTGTGTAATGGGTTGGATAACTACCGGCTCCTGGCCTATACGTTCAAGCAAACAAGCGGCGCCGGAAAGAGCTAACCAGGTGAACAGAATCTCCACTGGTCGCCATGAAACGAAGAACGCCACCGGCAGCGCGACCCACAAACTAAGACACTTGAAACAGTCCATGAGCCGGCCCCATATCTGATTACCCAATCGCGCGCGCAGTCGCACAATCAGATCCCCCGGGCCGTCCTCGTTCGCCAGCAAATGCGTAATTCGCCAGGTCGCGAGGACGGCCAGCATAAACCGTGCCCAAAAGACTCCACTCATCGCTGGTTCCGGCATTGCGGGATATCAACATTCCCATCCAGATTGTTACAAATGGTGATAGCCCAGGGTAGCGACCATTCACGGTGAAGACCACCAGCAACTCCATCACTCCATGTCTTGTCCTGTGCGTAGAGTTGGAACGTATAACCGCAGCAATGACCTCGTTCCAGTGCGAATCCGGCCGGCGCATTGAATGGCGATGAAGCCGCGCAGACGGCGTCGAACACCCGCAGATCAAGTATCGACAATATCCCGGGCATTCTCGGGGGATGCAACGGAGCTGGACAACCTATTAACTCCTCCTCACATCGCCTCCCGGGATCTCCAACCCGCACAGTACCGTGAAGTGGATCGGGGCCGACCGTCACACAATCCAGAGTGATGGGAACATTGTATGTTGGCCCACCCTGCCGCGTTATCGAGATACTGTAGAAATCGAAGTTATCGCTTGGATAGGTCAGATCAGTTGGGACGATGAATTCGTCGTAAGCGACGCCCATCATGTTCATAGGCCAGCAAATACCGCACGGCGCGCCTTGCGGCACAAACCTGCTGAGACATAGGTCCTCGCAGGGCTTCAAACCTTCCAATCCATCGAACTGGACATATATCGGTTTGTTGTCAAACCAAACTTGTTGCGTATCGTAATAGTGATTACCCAACGTATCAGTCACATCAAGCAGCAGGGTGAATTTCCCACTGCGGCAGTGATGGTCAAGGTCCGGGCACGCTGGTAATCGAGTCGCGCTGTCGAAGCAAGCTCGCGGGAGACAGTATTGAGTGTCAAAAGGAGGAATGTTGGTTGGCACCCAGCGCGCCGTCAGCGGCCGTTCATACAACTGATTCCACGGCGCTCGCTTCTTCGCCTCAACCACCGGATCCGGATCGGTGTAACAGATCGGCGCCAGCAGCATGTTGATACCGAAGAGAGGAAGAGAGGCAGCAAACCCAAGCTCGGCCGTACCCGGCTGCCAACCAATCGCCGCCCGCAGGTCCACACATGCAATCCTTCGATCCTGGCAATCTCCTACCACAGCAGTGCCGACGACGCTGATACAAGCTCCTACCGGAACGACAACGCCGCCCGGATTCGTATTGACGATCGGCTCCTGTGGCCCCACCGGATGATCGAACCAACCGGGCGGTGTTCTTACTGGAGCCCCAGGAAGATCGGCGACGCGATCAATCCATACCATCTTCTTGAAGAGAGCAAACTGCCGGCACTCGCGGCACTGTGGAACTTGCGAGTTAATTGTAAAGACCTGAAGTCGAATTTCATACGAACCGGGGGGAAGCACGGTGGTGTCGAGCCAACCAAGCGTAGCTCCAAACACCGGGATCGTTCCGGTCGGGAAGCCGCCTGGATAAACAATGCCAACGCTACTAAATCCGGTGTTATCGTCACAGGCCTGTCCCTGTACCTTGCGCCATTCCAGCGTATAGTGCTGGAAAAATGCGCCGAAAGCAGTTCCTTTGATCTCGAGCGCGACCGCACCCGGCAACAATCCCTCCTTCTCTTCAGCGCAACCCGCAGGATCCGTCAAGTTGCAGACCAACGGCCGGAAACAATTCCGTAAGCAGCGCAGATAAAACTTCAGGCAGTGGCGTCGTTCGACATTAGACTTCGCCCGTGCCATGCAACAACCAAAATAGATTGTGCAAAGACACCAGCAACGACAGAACCAGAAAGACTGGTTCGCACTATGTGACGCAAAAGCTTCCTTGCCCAGAAGTGCCGGAGCAATATCACTGTTGAGAAATCTTTCGAAGACGGCAGACGCTTCGTCTTCGCCTTCGAAACAGTCGATCTTGCCGCTTATCACCTCATCCGGTAAGCCCGCGGTGAACTCAACGGCAGCCAATTGGTCCGTCAAGTATGGTTTGTAGGCTGTGGCCAGCCCGCGAACCAGTGTCTGAAAATCCTCGAGCTCCGCGGCTGTGTGCGGGGTACTGACTGGTGTGCCAAGAACCTGGCGAACGCAGATCCAGTACTTGTACAGGTAATAGACAAATCGTCTGAAATTTCGAGGACAACAAGCCAACCATCCAAAAACGAAGCAGCAACGAATGTGCAATAAGCACCAGCGCCATTGTTCAGGTGGTCCAAGTTCGCGGCGGATTGCCTCTGGTAACAACCGTAGTGATACTTCTTCGGAAAAGAACTTCTCAAAGATCCGGTTAGCAAACTCAAACTCATCGTCACAATTGGGAGGGTGGTCCAATGCTTCCTTCTCTAACTCATCCGGCGATTGCGCTCGCCGCAGCTCTTCTTCGAGGATGGGCTGATAGGCAGCCATCAGTTCTTTCAAAACAAATTGAAAGTCCTGGTCTTCAGCTTCATTCACTTCTTCAAATTGGGACTCCTTCGCCGTTTGCTTCTTGTCGTCCTTCTTCATCTTTCTGTCCTCTCTTATCGATTTCAGGTTGAGGCACTCTCGTCGAGGCAGCGAGGTCGCAGCTAAACCGGAAAGTACTTGGAGCCAACTTACGCCGTCATCCGATTTGTTTCTGTTCAATATTGGACAATTTCGGAAAGAGTTTGCGGGCGGCGAGAAATCCGAGGTTGTTCGAGGTGACGCTTCTGGAGATAGTCCGCCAACTTCTTTTGTTTGACGATCAAAAAATGCTCCGGCGTGATTTCGATAAGACCGCGAGCGCGAAAGTCGAGCATGAAAGCAGTGATGCGCGGCCGTGTGGTGCCTACCATCTCCGCCAGTTCTTCGTGGGTAATCTTGTACTCGATACGTGTACTGGATGGATCGGGTTGGCCCAGTTTGTGCGCGAGCGACAATAACGTTTCGGCTAAACGATGTTCGCTGTCAACGGTGATGAAATTGGCGATGACATGTTGTTGATCCGCGACGCGAGCGGCGAGATAAAGGATAAACCCCTCCATTAGTGAGTTTTCGTTCAAGTGCCGGAAAAACCTGGAGGAAGGCAGACGCTTCAGTTTCGTGTTTTCCATGGCAATCGCGATTTCACGACGAGGACCCGATTCCGCCAAACACAATTCACCGAACGTATCACCCGCCGTCCGGATATCCAGCAGGCACTCCTTACCTTCCAGAGAGAGCATCAGTAGTTTTACGTGTCCTGATTCAATGAAGTAGACAGCGTCGGCAACATCGCCACAGTCATACACGTGCTGATGTTTGCGAACGCGTACCGTTGGAAAGGTCAAGGTCGCACGCCGTAACGAGTCGTGAAGACGTTCTTTAAAACTATTGGTGGTAAGGAACTGCATTGTGAATCCCTGGGCAGACCGATAGGGTGCGTTCTGCGAGGCGTCGCGAATCGATGTCCTTTTCCAACAGAACGGGGAGTTCTACTGTTATGACAAAAAACCAGTGATTCGTGACAGGGGAAGATGGACACGGCTCCGATCCGCGTCTATCAAATTAACCGCTGCGCGGTCAGATTGGTGCGCCGGCCGGTTAAGTTGACCGCGAAAACGATGAAGATCACGCGGAGTTTCTAAATACAAACGCTGGCACGCGAATGGCTTGGCGGAGTGCAGGGTGCAACGCCCTCAAACGTTGATAACGCCATGTCATTCATCTCCCGCGCCAACCAGTTATGGCCCCTTCCAACATTCGTAATTCCCAGCGCGCTCGGACTCTGCTTCATCTTCCCCGGCTTCTTCGGAAGCGGCTTTGTTACTGTCCTTTTTGTTGCTCAAATACTCATTAGCGTAGTCGTTTGGAGGAATTGGAAAGGCACGCGCGAACAACTGACGAGCGTGCATCACGAACTTTCCAGCCTGCAAGGCATCGTTGACGTTTCGCGCGACGCAATTATCGGCGTCACCACCGAAGGCGTGATCATGAGTTGGAACCGCGGCGCGCGCGGCATTTATGGTTACACCTCAAAAGAAGCTCTCGGCTCGCCAATCTCGATGCTCTTCGATAACCGGCTCGGCCAGGAAGCCAGCGGTCTGTTTGAGAAGGTGGCGCGCGGTGAGAACGTCACGCAGCACGAGATGGTCCATCTCAAAAAAGGCCGCACACCGATTGATGTCTCGTTGACAATCTGCCCGATCATGGACGGGAAAGCGATCACCGGCGCCTCAGTCGTGGCCCGCGATATCACCGAACGCAAGCGTGCCGCAGGTTCGCTGGCCCAACAAGCCGCCGCTATGAAAGCGTCGATGGACGGCATGGCCATCATCAATCACCACGGTGTCTGCATTTATCTTAACGACGCATACGCGAAGACTTTCGGCTATACGTACCCGGAACGTTTGATCGGCGCCAGTTGGGAAATGTTTTACTTCGAAGAGGAGTTGAAACGTCTCAAAGAACAGATCATGCCCGCAGTGTGGCGCGATGGATCGTGGCGCGGTGAAGCGATGGGTTTGAGACTCAGTGGCGGCACTTTCCCTCTCGAGATCTCTATCTCGAGTGTTGACGGCGGCGGTCTGGTCCACGTTGTGCGCGATATCACCGAGCGTAAGAAACTCGAAGAGACACTGCGCAACAGCTCACTCAAGGACGATCTGACCGGCCTCTTCAATCGTCGTGGACTACTCAAACAAGCAGCGCCCTACTTCGACTTCGCACGCCGGCAAAAAGAGACGCTCCTGCTGCTCTTCATCGATCTCGACGGCATGAAGCGAATCAACGACGAGTTTGGTCATAACGAAGGCGACAACGCGTTGATCAATACCGCCGCAATCCTCAATCGCAGTTTCCGTAGTTCCGACATCATCGCGAGGCTCGGCGGCGATGAGTTTACAGTGCTGGTGACAGACCTCCACGCCAATAAAGAAGATGCAATCGCGCGACTCAACGAAAACCTCAAAGCCTACAACGCCTCTGAAACGCGTGGTCACAAACTCGCTTTCAGTATCGGTGTCGCAACGCTCGAACCCGAGCGCATGACTTGTTTCGAAGAGCTGCTCGAACAGGCTGACCAGGCGATGTACGAACAGAAGCGCATGAAGCGTCGCCGCTCGGCTGAACGGACTCAGAAACAAATCGGCTCCGCCGACACGACCGAATCGCAATCGGAGTCGGCGGTCGCGCCGAATTCAATTCCCTTCGCGATCTCGACGAATCCGAAAGCGTATGGTCACGGAACTTTCGATAACGCAGCGATCGGAATGGCGGTTGTTTCAATGGACGGCAGTTGGCTGCAAGTAAACGAAGCACTGTGCAAACTGCTGGGTTACTCAGAACCGGAATTGCGCGCCACGAACTTCCAGGTGTTGACGCATCCCGAAGATCTACGGCACGTGCAGTCGTACATTCAGCGTGTGCTTGAAGGCTACATTCAAAGTCACGAGCAGGAGAAGCGATACATTCACGGACAGGGCCACACTGTTTGGGTGCAGTGGCACGTGTCGCTCTTGAAAGACTCCGAAAGCGGCGCCAAACGCTTGTTCTTCCAGGTGCAGGACATCAGCGACCGCAAGCGCGCCGAAGAAAAACTAACACAGGACACGTTGACCGGGTTGCCGAATCGCGCCCGTTTCTACGATCTGCTCAAGCATCGCGTCGCGCGCAAGGATCGGAACTGTGCGGTGTTGTTGCTGGACGTCGATCGCTTCAAGCTCGTGAACGATAGTCTGGGTAATGCGAGTGCGGATCAGTTGTTGATACAGATCGCACAACGAGTCAAGACGTGCATGCGACAGGACGACGTACTCGCGCGCGTCGGTGGCGATGAGTTCGCAGTGCTGCTCGACGACGTTTCCGGTGAAGAAGAAGCTTCGTCAGTAGCGACACGCATTCAACAGGCGCTCTCGATTTCGTTCAACTTGTTGGGCCAGGAAGTCTATACGACTTTGAGTATCGGCATCGCGCTCGCTTCCGATTACGCCGAGCAGGTTTCAGACATCCTGCGCGACGCGGAAACAGCGATGCACCAGGCGAAGGCTCGCGGCAAGGCACGTTACGAAGTGTTTGGACGCGACATGCACGGCGAGATCATGAGCCGGCTGAAGATGGAAACGGACCTGCGACGTGCATGTGAACGAGACGAACTGTTTGTTGACTACCAGCCGATCGTATCGCTCCGGACTCGCACCCTGATTGGTTTCGAAGCGCTCGTGCGCTGGCATCATCCGGAGTTTGGGCTCGTGCCGCCGAAGGAGTTCATTCCGGTGGCGGAAGAGACGGGCCAGATTCTAACGATTGGTCAAACTGTGCTCGAATCGGCTTGCCGCCAGGCGCGCGAGTGGCAGAAGTCGTGTCCCGCATCGCCGCCGCTCTTTGTTAGTGTCAATTTGTCAGTGAAGCAGTTCAATCAGCCGGAACTGGTTGAGAACATCGCGAGCCTGTTGCAGCAGTTCCAACTGCCGCCGCGTTGTTTGAAACTGGAGATCACCGAGTCGGTATTTAGCGACAACATCGAGGCAGCGGTTGGGTTGTTGACGCAGTTGCGAGAACTCGGCGTGCAGTTGAGTATCGACGATTTTGGTACTGGTTATTCAAGTTTGAGTTACCTGCAACGTTTCCCGATTGACACGTTGAAGATCGATCGTTCGTTTGTCACGCAGATGATGGAGAACGAAGAGAACCTCGCGATCGTCCGCACGATCGTAGCCCTCGCGCAGAATCTTGGGATGGACGTGGTGGCGGAAGGCGTCGAGACTGAAGACCAGTTGAAACTGTTACGCAAGCTCGAGTGTGAGAACGGGCAGGGATTTCTGTTCTCTACGCCGCTCGGCGGAGGACAACTGGACCACTACATAGAATCGCAGACTGCGTTAGTCGCGTAAGCGGTTTCACGCAAAGGCGCAAAGGAAGACACCAAGGCACAAAGGAGATTTCTTAGCGCCTTTGCGTCTTTTTCTTTGCGCCTTTGCGTGAAACTCTTTCAAACTTGATAAAGATCTCTACCTGCATTCTCAACGATTAAGGTATCAGCGTCGCAGCGTAATGCTTCGTAGTCGAACGTGCGATGATCGATGTAACCAAGATTGACGCGCCGGCACGTTTCCTCATCCAACCCGGTAGCCATCGTGATCCGATAGCGAGGCACGATCTTGCCCTGCTCGTCTAATCTTCCCGCGTACGCAACATGGGCCAGGTGTGCCGCAATGCACAAGTTTTCACGCAGCTCAGGGGAGACGCCTAACATATCGCGCACGCTTTCGAGCGGCGCGTAACCGTATTTCTCAATCAACGCGCCATGCGTCTCTGAGAGTTTCGTGAGGTGCGGCGCGTAGATGATCAACTCGCCACCTCCCTCGATGATTGCGCCGAGTTTGTAACTGGCTTTGCCTCCAACCCACAGTTCGTCGTAATGCGGATCGAGTAGTGCAACTACTCGCTTGTATTTGCGATCCGTGTAGCGAATGTGAACTTGTCCACTGACTTCGGCCGCGCGTCGAAATGCTTCTCGAATGTCGCCTGCGAAGAGCGCGTAAGTCACTAACTCGCCATCCATATCTCTTGAAACTACCGTATTCAACGAGATGATGCGTGCCGTAATCAGATCCGCAGCTGCTTCGATTAAACGACGCGTGGGTGTTTCAACCTGGCCGATGATGTTTTCGATACCGGCGAGCGCGCCGAGCCAGTGCGTGGTATGCGTTAACTCAGGCCCCGCAACACCGGGAAAGAAATACTTCGCGCCACCGGCAAAGCCTGCGACTTCGTGCGGTACCGTCGCGCCAAAGACGAGCACCGTGTCGTATATCCCGGGTGCGAGTAGTTTGTTGATGCTCACCGGCACTGCCTGATCGATCAATCCACCAGTCAGATGCCGCACAGTCTCAGCGCTCAACTCACCGATCGTTATCAATTCGTCAGGCTCGTCCCAACGATGATCGTATAAGTGACCCGAGAAATCCGTGGCTCCGATCTTCGAGCGCTTCTGCGACTCAGACATCGGCGGGTGCGTGCCCTGCGCCACGAGCGCATCGAAAGAAGCAACACCACGCTCAGCGAGAAACTCATTTGCGATCGGGAAAAGCAGGTGAGTGTTATCGTCGCGAGTCTTGTCCGGAATGATCGCGAGCACACGCTCGCCGGTTTGGATCACCTCCAGCGCCAGACGAACGATGTCAGTCAGCGTCGAGAGATCCAACCCACTCGATGTCAGTAACTCGGTTGACATAAGCAGTTTCACGCAAAGGCGCAAAGGACCAAAGAAGAGGCGCAAAGATTTCTTTGTGGCTTTGCTCTGTTTCTTTGCGCCTTTGCGTGAAACTTCTTAAAGCGAAACGGTCTGCTCGGCCCAGAACTGAAACTCACGGTGCTTGTGCAGCTCTGCCTTCGCCTGCTCCCCGCCAGCCACGCGACAGATCTCATCAAACACGCGCTGCCCGACTTCATCGATCGTCTCAGTCCCATCGATAACGCCGCCCGCCGACAGATCGAGATCGTTGCGCATGCGCTCGAAGATGCGCGTGTTCGACGCAAGCTTGATCACCGGCGCGATCGCGTTTCCGATCGTCGTGCCTCTGCCCGTCGTGAAGACAACAACCGTCGCTCCCGCCGCCACAAGCCCCGGCGTCGACTCCTGATCGTATCCCGGCCCCTGCATCAAGTTGAGCCCGCGAGTCTTCGCCGTCTCAGCATACTCAATCACACCTTCAACGCGCGTCGATCCGGCCTTCGCAATCGCACCCAACGACTTGATCGTGATGTTCAGCAACCCACCAGCGATGTTCCCCGGACTCGGATTGTTGTTCAGCACCGCGCCAAACTTCGACGCATACTCCTTGTACCAATCGACCATGCGATAAACCGCGCGTCCCGTCTCAACATCCTTCGCACGATTCGCGAGCAAATGCTCCGCACCGCAAAACTCCGGCACTTCAGTTATCAACACCGTGCCACCGGATCGCACCAGCAGATCCGCGGCACGTCCCAGCGAAGGATTGGCCGAGATCCCGGAAAATCCATCCGAGCCGCCACACTTCACGCCCAGCACCAGCTCACTGATCGAACACTCTTCGCGCGCGCTCTGATTCACTTCCGGCAACATTCGTTCGACTTCAGCGAGCCCGCGTTGTATCGCCGACGAGGTGCCGCCGACTTCCTGAATCCCGATCTTCGCGACCGGCTTGTCAAACGATTTCTCTCGTTTCAGTAGATACTTTTCAACCTGCGAGAGGTTCGTCTTTTCGCAACCGAGATCGATTAAGATCACGCCGCCAACGTTCGGATGATCCGCGTAGTTTGAAAGCGTGCGCAGCATCACGTCGATCGTGGATCCATCCTGGCAACCGCAACCTTTATTGTGCGGAATCGCCACGACGCCATCGACGTTTGGATACTTGTCGCGGTTGTAAAGGGTAAATTCCGCGATCGTTGAGATCTGTAGCGCTTCATGACTCGCGCACATACTCGTCGGCACGATCAAAACGTAGTTACGCGTGCCAACGCGTCCATCACGCCGGCGGTGGCCCATAAACGTGCGGCGCTCTGCTTCGGGAATGTAATCCGGCGGCGGCGTGTGCAGACTCTCGGGCAGATCTCTTATGATGGGCACGTCGTTGGACATGTTGGCGTGAGTAATCTGCTCGCCACTGCGTATGCCCAACGAAGTTCCGATCGGCTGGCCAAACTGGCGCACGAATTCGTCGGGGGGAATGTCGCGCGTCGCAAAACGGTGACCCGGCGGCACGGCGCCGAGAAGCTTTACGATCTGGCCATTTGGCAACTGGACTTCGAGATCCGCGAACGTCGCCTTTTTAACCACCGCAACATTGTCGTTGTTATCGACGATGATCGCGTATTCGCTTAACATCTTAGACACTGATTGATCATGAGCTATTCTCGTCTCGAACTCAACGGCAAAGTCGCCGTCGTCGTCGGCGGCACGTCCGGCATCGGTCTCGCCATCGCCAAAGGAATGGCGGAAGCAGGCGCGGATGTGATCCCGACATCGCGTCGCATGGACGTGGTTGAGGCGGCGGCGGCCGAGATCGAACAACGCGGAAGGCGTTCGCTTCGCGTTGCCTCGGACGTGGCTGACCGTTCATCACTACAAAGCGTTCTGGATGAATCGGTCCGCGCGTTTGGCAAAGTCGACATCCTCGTAAACTCCGCCGGCCGCACGAAGCGCGCACCGACGCTCGACTTCTCCGAATCTGATTGGAACGACATCATCGACACGAACCTGACGGGCACGTTGCGCGCGGCGCAGGTCTTTGGGCGACACATGCTCGAACGCGAGTCGGGCAGCATCATCAACATCGCTTCCCTCTCGACGTTTGTGGCGCTGTATGAAGTCGCGGCATATTCAGCGAGTAAAGCGGCGGTCGCGTCGCTGACGAAGTCGCTCGCGATTGAATGGGGACCACGCGGCGTACGCGTCAACGCGATCGCGCCCGGCGTTTTTCGTACCGCACTCAATCAAAAACTGCTCGACGAAACGGAACGTGGCCGCGAATTTCTGTTGCGCACGCCGATGAAACGTTTCGGCAATGTTGATGAACTGGCGGGCGCCGCAATCTTTCTGGCTTCCGATGCCGCGAGTTTTGTTAACGGCGAAGTCATCACGGTCGATGGCGGCTTCCTCGCAAGCGGCGTCAATCAGTAGCCACAAAAAGGCACACAAGGCTCATAAAGAAGTCATCTTTTGAGATTTCCTTTTGTGAGTTATGTGCCTTTTTGTGGCTAAAGTTCATTTTCGAGCTTGCCTGACGATCTCGACGAATTGTTTTGCTCTTTCGGTAATCGCAGACCTTTCACCTGCAACGAGGTCCGCTCCTACTCCGAGTGCAGCAGCTCCGGCTTTGATAAAGTCCGCCGCGGTCTTTAACGAGACGCCACCAGTCGGCACTAACTCGATCTGAGGCAGCGGTGCTTTCAACGCCTTCAGATAACTTGGACCACCAACAGCTCCGGCCGGAAACACCTTCACGAAATCAGCGCCGGCATTCCACGCCTGAACCACTTCAGTCGGCGTAAGCGCCCCCGGCATCACCGTAATTTCATGACGCCGGCAACACGCGATCGTATCGAGATTCAGAGCCGGACTGACAACAAACTGCGCTCCACTCGAAATACACGCCTCCGCAATTTCAGGATCGAGCACCGTGCCCGCGCCAACCACAGCCTCGTTTCCAAAACGATTCGCAACTTCTTCAATCACCTTAATCGCGCCGGGCACGGTCATCGTGATCTCGAGCACCGAAATCCCGCCCTCGCGAATCGCATCGATCGCGCGCATCGCCTCATCGGCAGTCGTGGCGCGCACAACTGGGATAACACCGATATCGCGAATCTGTTTGATAACGTCAGTCTTGTTCATTAACGTGCTACTCGCGCAGTCCCGCCTTTCATCACTCGTTCAACTTCCGCGAGTGTCGCCATCGTCGTATCGCCGGGCGTGGTCATTGCGAGTGCGCCATGCGCTGCGCCACATTCAACAGCCCATTGCGGCCCGCGGCCAGTGAGAAATCCGTAAATCAACCCGGAAGCAAACGAGTCGCCACCACCCACGCGATCGAGTATCTCGAGATTCTCGCGCACCGGCGCCTCATAAAGTTCACCGGAGGTATAACAAACCGCACCCCAGTCGTTGATCGTTGCTGTCTTTGCGTTTCTGAGTGTCGTCGCTACGACTTTGAAGTTCGGAAACTCTTTTACTGCCCGCTCGATCATGCGCTGGAAGTTACGCACGTCGAGTTTCGAATGGTGTTCGTCCACTCCCTCGACTTCGAATCCGAGTGCGGCAGTGAAGTCTTCCTCGTTGCCAATCATCACATCGACGAGCGGCGCGAGTTCGCGATTAACTGCCACCGCCTTTGCCTGACCCCCGATCGACTTCCACAGCGACTCGCGATAGTTGAGATCGTAAGAGATGACAGCGCCGTGTTTTCTCGCGACCTGCATCGCTTCACGCGCGACGAGGGCCGTCGTTTCGGACAACGCACAGAAGATGCCGCCGGTATGAAACCAACGCGCGCCTTCGGCTCCGAAGATCTTTTCCCAATCGATGTCGCCGGGTTTGAGTTGTGAGATCGCGGTGTGGCCACGATCGGAACAGCCGGCCGCGGCGCGCACGCCAAAGCCGCGCTCCGTGAAGTTGAGGCCATTGCGAACAGTGCGACCAACGCCGTCGAACTTCACCCATCGCAAGTGTGATTGGTCCACACCGCCCTGGTAGATCAGATCCTGGACCAGCCAGCCAACCGCGTTATCGGCGAGCGCGGTCACGACCGCCGCGTCCATGCCGAAGCAGCGCTTCAATCCGCGCGCGACGTTATACTCGCCCCCACCTTCCCACACCTGGAAACTGCGCGTGGTCGCGACACGCCCCTCACCCGGATCGAGACGCAGCATCACCTCGCCGAGACTAACGATATCCCAGCGACAACCCGTCTTCGGTTTGATTACGAAATCGCTCATAAAATTTAGCCACAAAGAGGCACAAAAAGCACAAAAGCGTTTCTTTTCAGGTTATGTGCCTTTTTGTGGCTCATTCAAGATTAGCGGGCTCGAGCTTTGGCGACAACAGGTGAAACACAAGTAAGGCCGCGAGATATGCCGAAGCGGCAATAATAAAGATCGGCACATAGCTGCCGGTCCGTTGGAGTATCTCGCCAACCAGGCGCGCGACCATCATACCGCCGATAGCGCCGGCCATGCCGCCGATGCCCACCACCGATCCGACTGCGTGACGCGGAAACATATCGGAAGTGGTCGTAAAGAGATTACAGGACCAACCCTGGTGCGCCGCGGCCGCGATACCAATCAACACTACCGCCACCCACACGTTCGATGCCTGCGCAGCAAAGACAATCGGAATCACCGCGAGCGCACAGATCAACATCGCGAACTTGCGGCCCTCGTTGATGGTCCAACCGCGTTTGATCAATGATGACGAAAGCCAACCGCCGCCAATGCTACCAATGTCGGCTAAAAGATAGACCACCACGAGCGGTGGTCCAAAATCTTTCAGACTGAGGTTGTGACGTTTGTGAAGGAAATCAGGCAGCCAGAAGAGATAGACCCACCAGATCGGATCGGTCATAAACTTCGCAGCGGCGAAAGCCCAGGTTTGCCGGTGCGGCAACAGACGCGACCACGGCACTTTGACGACCGGATCCGGCGGATCACTTTGGATATATGCCAGCTCTGCTTTTGAGACCGACGGGTGTTCTTCGGGTCGTCGATAAAGAGCCAGCCATGCAACTAACCATAGAAAGCCAATTGCACCGGTCGCAATGAAAGCAGCGCGCCAGCCCCACGTAAGTGTAATCACCGGCACGACGAGCGGTGTGACGAGCGCGCCGATGTTCGTACCGGAGTTAAAGATCCCGGTGGCGAGTGCGCGCTCTTTTTTCGGAAACCACTCGGCGACGGTTTTGATAGCTGCTGGAAAGTTTCCCGCTTCACCGAGGCCGAGGAAAAAACGGGCGACGCCGAAACCAAAGACTGTGCGCGCCAGCGCGTGGGCCATCGCCGCGACGCTCCAGAAAATTATCGCGAGGGAAAAACCTTTGCGCGTGCCGATGCGATCGATCAGCCGTCCGATACCGAGAAGACCAATCGCGTAGGCGGCCTGAAACGAGAAGACCACCCAACTGTAACCAACTTCAGTCCAACCAATCTCGGTTTGCAGCGTTGGTTTGAGAATTCCGATCACCTGGCGATCGATGTAGTTGATGGTCGCCGCGAAAAATAGGAGCGCGCATATGACCCACCTAAAATGGGCCACAGATTCACGCTGATTTTCAACGCGGATTGACACCTGTTCTTCGATCATCGTCCCAGCCAGCCTCCATCGACGACGAGAACGTGGCCGTTCACGTAGTCACTTGCGTTTGATGAAAGAAAGACGGCGGCGCCTGCGAGATCCTCGGGTTCGCCCCAGCGATCCGCGGGGATTCGTTCGAGAATCTGGCGGTTGCGGGTGTCGTCAGCCTGTAGCGCGGCGGTATTGTTGGTGCGCATATAACCCGGCGCGATCGCGTTGACGTTGATTCCGTGTTTGGCCCACTCGTTTGCGAGCGCCTTAGTGAGTTGGGCCACGCCCCCCTTCGACGCTGCGTAAGCCGGAACCGTGATGCCGCCCTGGAAGGAAAGCAGTGAGGCGATGTTGACGATCTTGCCGCCGCGCTTGTTCTCGATCAGGTGGCGACCCACTAACTGCGAAAGACGAAAGACACTTGAGAGATTCACTTCGATCACTGCGGCCCAATCTTCTTCTGAGTAATCGACCGCAGGCGCGCGGCGAATCGTGCCGGCGTTGTTGATGAGGATATCAATGCGACCAAAGCGTTCGAGTGTCTGGGCCACGAGGTCCTTTGGCGTTTCCGGCTTGCTCAAATCGCCGGTTATCGCGTGCGCCACACCACCCGCGCTCTTGATCCGATCGCAAGTCGACTCCGGCGAGCGTGTGTTGCCGTGACAACAAACCTCCGCACCCGCTTCAGCGAGTGCAATCGCAATCGCCGCGCCTAAACCAGTTGAAGCGCCGGTAACCAAAGCAACGCGCTCGTGTAGTCTGAATCGATTAAGAATCAAGTCCGTTACATTTAGTTTCACGCAAAGCACAAAGATAAAAAGAAGGAGGCGCAAAGAAGATTCTTTGCGAGCTTAGCTTTAATCTTTGCGCCTTGGCGTGAAATCAGTCTGTGTTCAGAAAATCTTCACGCAGGGGAGAAAAGATGTCGATCAGGACCACTTCCTCGTCCATCATCGTGGCGCCGTGCCAACAATTCGACGGGAAGTGCAGCACGTCGCCGGCTTTCGCGATCTGTTCTTTGCCTTCGATAAAGAAACGCACGCGGCCACGCTCGACGATCGTCATCTGTTCGTGTGGATGATCGTGTTGCGGCGTCACCAGAAACGGCTTGAATCGAAAACGACAGATCATCATGCGATTGCCGACAAACATCTGTCGCTCGATTCCTTCAGCAGGCTGCTCGACGGGGATGTTGGACCAGTTCAAATGCCGGGCGAAATGATGGCCATTGCCATTTCCGTTGGCTTCATTTTCAGAAGTGGGGCTGGACATTTGTGGGTCCTCTACTTTTTGTCACTGACAGCTTCCAGGCCGGATCCGCCCGCGGCATACTCAGGCTGCACGTTCACAACACCGTAAAGCCGATCCTCGCCTTCGCGGATCGCCGCCATCATCCACAGGAAATTGATCTGCCCGCCCGGCGCCGCAACGTTCGGGTGATAGCCCTGCGGCACCAGCACGCAATCACCTTCGCGCACGATCTGGACCAACTCCGGCTGCTGCGGATCGGTGTAGACAAACTGCACCCCAAACGAAGGCGCCGGCATGTCGATAAAAAGATAGGCCTCCTCGAGTAGTTTCGAATGTTCGTGAGGCGGCCATGAAGTCCAGTTGCCCGGCCTCGAAAAAGTCACCCCCGCCATGATGCGTCCGGCCTCGACGTTCGCGCCGATGAGCACGTTCAGGTCGCGTTCGGCGGGCGGCTTGCCGGCGATCAAATGCAGCTTCGGGTTCTGACGCACATCTTTGTACGAAACAAACTTCGTCGGGTAGCGCTTCTCGACCGGCGCCGACACTTCAGCCAGATCAGCTCCATCCGGACCATCTGGTCCAACTTCGATCTCCGAATCACGCGACGCATAGACCGCGTCGTATTGATCAAGGGAAAACGTCTCGCCATCAGCTTTGACGGTCGCCTTGCCTTTCAAACAGATCAATCCGATTTCGTGATCGTTGCTGTTGAATTTGATCGGCTCATCACCGGCCACCAGCGTGATGCGGCCATAGTGCAAGTAACGGGCGGCTGTCGCGCCCGGCGCAAAACCTGTGCGGCGTCCCCTCCCCTCATGTGTCTTCGGAACAAAACAAGTTTCCGGCGTTATTGGATTCATTTGTATAACTCCCTAATTCTGCGGCATTAAAATAAGTTTCGACTTAAGCGGGCTGCCGGACTTCAACTCGACGTTCTGAGCTTCATACACAAGGTGCAACGGAATCGCGCCGTGAACACCGCGCCCAATCGCGGTGTCTCCCGCCGCCACAACGGTTGCTTCAACCGGAAAGTCAGCCCCAAACGTAACGTCGAGTGCTCCCTTTGGTGATTTGAACCGGACTGAGCCTCGCTTCAACATCTCCATGTCGATATTGTTGTACGTCGATGGAATCGCCATCCGCCAGCGACGAATGCCGACTGACTGCTTCGAGCTCAGCGTTTCCTCTCGCGTCAGCGTGCCGTCCTCAATGCGCCACACGACCTCACTCGTAAGTCCGACGTCCTGCACTTTCCCGGCAGGTGTTCCAACTATGGCCCACCTGGTCCAACGAACCCGTAGCGTGCGGCCATTAGCGGAAGGTTCGATCACGTCAGCGCCATCCGTCGCGACGATTGTGCGACCGTCAGCCAGCTCAATGAACGGTGTCATCGACGGATATACCTGTTCGACCGGCGCCGCGAACCCCGGCAAGCCGTGCGGCGACGGTTGATAATCCGACATGCCCGGCTTTGGACCCGTGGTGATCGGCAACGCGAACCGCAGCGCCCCCTGGCGCACTACCCAAACTCCCGCCGAACGTTCCGGCGTCTTGCGAAAGAACTCGAAACGAGCTACCGGAGGTAAAGTCGGCGTAACCGGAAAAGTAGTGATGCCTTCTTTCTCCAGCGCATTCACGATCGGCGTGTGTGAATTCGCCAGCTTACCAAAGAAACCGGTCGTCTGCTGCCACTCACGATCGCGCGAGATGTAGGCGTAGTTGCCGCGCCCGAATGCAAAGATCGAAAGCAGGTGTGCATCGGGACGATAGTCGTGCAGCAGATAATTCCACGCCTGGTAGTACAGCGCTGCGAGGTCCGCGAGCGGCGCTGGACGGAACTCAGCGTGCGATGCCAGAAAGCCGACGATCTCGGGCGTGTCGAGATAACTGACCACGCCCTGACTCCGCCCCCAGTTGTAACCGTAACCATCTTCCGAAACTACGTCCCACCAAAGTCGCATCTGCGCTTTCAACGAAGGACGAACTTTGTCGAGCAAGTCTTTGCGACCGGCAGTCTCCGCTGCTTCCCAGATGTAGCGCGCATACTCGTTCGAGTAGCGATCGAAACGTCCCGTCGGCGGCGCATCGTCAGCGTAAAGATTGCCTTCGGTGAACTGGACCGCGGCGCGATCGAGCAGCTTGTCGAGAAACGCGCGATCGCTCGAGATACCAAGCTCGTAACCGATACTCGCGATACGCGACGCGACGCCGAGATAATTCTCTGCGAGATCGATCACGCGATTGGTCTTCGGATCGTAGAAGCGTTCCGGGTTCAGCAAAGAGCGCCATGCCGTCTGCTCCTCCGGCGACAAACTCTGCCAGAGGGGATTCGTTTTCAAATCGCGTCCGAAGTGACGCAACGCGAGTGCGGCATAAAGCTGCGAAAACGCTTTACTACCGGCGCGTGATTCAATCAATCCAATCTGGCCCACGGCCTTCGCCAGATCGCGACCCGCGAGTTCCCGATTACCGGTAGTTTCCGCGTACGCAGCAAGCGAACGCATGAACGTGCCCCACGAGTATTCACCCGTCGTCGGCACTCCCAAAATTCGATCGGGCGGCGGATCCAGCGACTTGATCGCCGCCAGGTGCGCCGCCAGTTCTTTGCCGAGAAACGTGTTTACTTCGTCGCGTAAAGTTGAAGTGGTGACCGTACGCGCCTGAGCCGTAACAAAGAGCGTTACACAGATGACACAGATAAAAGCGGATTTGATTTTTCTGATCTGTGTCATCCGTGTTATCCGCGGCTAGAAGATCAACTTCAATCCAAACTGAATATTGCGCGGCGGACCAGCCGTCGAAATCTGTCCAAACGCTCCCGCGCTCCGATTGCTCTCGAGATCGCGCAAATTGGTCCGGTTGAAAGCGTTAAATATATCAGCCTGGAACCGCAGCTTAAACCTCTCCGTCAATCCGAAATTACGACGCAGCGAAAAGTCCCACGTCTGCGCTCCCGGGCCTTCGATCGTGCCGACGCCGCAAGTGCCGCGACGGGAATCGGGCGCCGCCTGGAACGAGTCAGGGTTGGCCCAGTGGTTTGCATCCCGCTGGCCATTCGGGAAGAGCGGGTCGCCGGTGCAATCCGCGCGACGATTTCCGAGCGCGGAGTTTCCAGTGGCCGTAGCAGTCAGGTAAGGACCTGATTGCAGACGCGTGACGCCGCTGATTTCGTAGCCGTCAAGCACGGCCTTTGCAAAACCATGCATGCGGCTGAACATCTTCGGCGTATACGTGTATGTCAGCGAGAAGACGTGACGACGGTCGAACGTCGCTGGTCCATAGTTGAATCGTCTGTTGAATGGATCTTCGGGATTGTCGTTGAAGCCACTCGCGTCAGTCAGCACTTTGGACCACGTGTAAGAAGTGGTCATCAACAGGTCGCCCTTGCGTTTCGCGGCGTAAAGCTGCAGGCCATGATAGTTCGAAGTCGAATCACTCAGGCGCATCCGGATTGCCGTGTAGCCTTTGTACGGCCGCAGGAAGTTGACGTTGACGTTCGGACCCGGAGGGATGTTCGCGCTAAGCTGATCGAAAGTCGGTTGATTGATGTCGGGCTGACGAATCAAATGGCGCCCGAGATTTCCGACGTAAGCCGCCTCGGCGAAGATGCCATGCGGAAGCTCGCGTTGCACGCTGAGGCTGTAGCCCATCGTGTAAGGCGTGTCGAGATCCGGATTGACCGCGTTGATCTGCGCAAACGGCGCGACAGTTGTCGAGCCCCCCGTGATGTTGCTCAGGTTCCCGTTTTGGAACTGCGCGCTGGTCGCGTAAGGCGGATTGCTGAGCGACGGGAAGATCAGGTTTCCTTCGATGCGATCGTAGTACATGCCGAAGCCGCCGCGAATCGAAGTCTTGTTATCGTCAAACGGTGAATACGCGAAACCTACGCGCGGCATGAAATAGTGATGACCTTCGTAAAGTCCACGCGGCGCGCCTGTCGGCACGGCTCGCACGTCCGCGGAATCACCACCGGGAACGCGTCCGAGCTCTTCAGCCGGCACGCCATCGCCTGCTCGAATTAGTCCGTTGAAGCGATTGCCGCCCTTGGTCGTGTCGATGTTTCCATTCGTCAGAATCGTGACTGCCTTTGCGGGATCGTAAAGCGACGGATCGAAGTTGGCGAGATTATTCGCTTGCGTGTAGATCGGTTGGCCAAATTGATAGCGCATGCCGAGCTCGAGACTCAGTTTGCGATTCACTTTCCAACTGTCGGCAACGAACGCCTCGGTTTGAGTGAAACGGAAAAAGCCCATGGGATCGAGAGCTTGCTCGCTGTAAGTGCGGAAGTTTCCGAGCAGCGCATCGGCGAAAGAGTTGTTCGAGGTGCGCGTGTTTCCGCCTGTATTGAAATCCACCTGGCCGGCGTAAGTGGTGCGCGCGTTTTGATCGATGCGATTGCGCGTAACGCTCAAGCCGGTCTTCAACGTATGACTGCCGTGTACCCACGTGATGGTGTCGCTGGTGTTGATGTCGGTTGTTGGGGAGAGCAACGAACGCGCCGCGCCAAAGAAACTCGCGAAACCGTTAATCGTTGTGTCCGGAATCGAATTCTCAAATCGTCCGCCGCCGGTGAACAGTTGCTGGAACTGGAAGCCGTAGGTATCACGCTTCCAAAGTTCACCGTCCGGCGGAATTCGCTGGGCCACCACCGCGCCCGTCACCTTGGCTTCATTGATAAAGTTCGGCGTGATTAACCACGTGTGCGACAGCTGCATCGAGGTTCCGGGACGTTTGCGAAAACTCGGAATCGTCGGCAATTGCGTGGTGATGAACGTGCCGAACGGATCGATCAACTCGTTCTTGTCGTGAATGTAACGGCCGTAGAGCGTCTGCTTGTCGTTGATGCGATAGTCGATACGCAACAGGTCTTCGCGATAGTCGAGCGGGTTTGGTTGTTGGAAAGTTACGTTGTTGCCGATCGGGCTGTTGATAAAAACGGTCGCCAGTGCGATCGATGTGCGGAAAACATCGGCGATCGCGCGGCCGTCCGCGGTGATGCGATTCGCCGGAATGATGTTACGCAGCGCGACGTTCGTGCCGCCAAAACATCCGGCGCGGTTCGCGGTCGTGCAAGGCAACGTGCTGTTTGGATCTTTCAACAATCCATCGTCGTTCGTGCCGACAATCCCGTCAGCGCCGCGCAGGCGGAAAGAAAAATCGCCGTTCAACTCAGCGAGCGTCGGCACGGTGCGGCGTTGCGGCGCCGAAAGACGGCGAATGTACTTCCATTCCTGGCCACCGAAAAAGAATAGCTTGTCTTTGATGATTGGACCACCGAAGCTGTAGCCGAAATTATTGAAGCGCAACGTTGGCCGCGTCGGCGCGAAGAAGGGACGCGCGTCGAGTTTGTCATTTCTTAGAAATTCAAACGCGCTGCCGTGGAAATCATTGCCGCCACTGCGCGTGACGAGACTCACTTGCGCGCCGGAGTTGCGCCCGTACTCCGCCGAGAAGTTCGACGTCTGAATCTTCACTTCCTGAATGTAGTCGATACCAAGGTTGTTGATCTGGCTCGCGTTGCTGCCCGACTGCAAATTAAAGCCACCGTCGATAGTGACGTTGTTCGTCTGGCCACGATTGCCGTTGATCGACTGATTATTGGTCGCGAGACTCGTCGTTAACTCGAGCTGATCGTCGTTCAGCAAGGCAACACCGGGAACGAACGAAAGCAGTTGAATGTAGTTGCGGCCGTTGAGCGCGAGGTTCTGCACCTGCTGCTGGTCGATGACGCGCGCGACTTCGCCGGACGTAGTGTTAACAGTCTCGCCAGCGGCGCCGACGATCTCCACCGTTTCCGACACCTCGCCGACTTCGAGTTTGAGATCGATAGTGAGTCGCGCGTCGGCGGTCACGCTCTGACCGGAGACAAGCGCCTTCTTGTAACCTTTCGATTCGGCCTCGATCGTGTAAGTGCCGACCGGCAGGTTCGTGACGGTGTAAAAACCGTTCTCGTCAGTGGTGACAGTGCGTTCGAGATTGTTCGCTCTGTTAGTGACTTTGACCGATGCGTTGGGGACGGTGGCCCCATTCGAATCCTGCACCGTACCCGAAATGCGACCGACGACGGTCTGGGCGGATATGGTTTGTGATGCGATGAGGATCAGTAATAGTAACGACGAGAGTGGCAGTCGGGTTTGTTTATTGCCTCGCATCGATCTAGACCTCCAGGGAAAGTGTAGCCGCGGATTTACGCGGAGCTTCGCTCACGGATTAGGCAACCATCGGAGCGGCAAAGGCCGGCGCCGCTACGAGTGCTACTGCGCCACGCAGGCGCGGATGATCTTCGGCGGGCACAACGTGGATTTCAGTGGTGCCGCCGAATTCGGTTAACGTTCGTTCGCGCAGCGCGCTGCGCACGATTGGTTCGATCAGGCTCCAGGCCGTGGTGATTTCGCCGCCGATAAAAACGCGCGCGGGATCGAGTGCGTTGATGATCGACGCGAGACCCAGGCCGAGATAGCGCGCGGTTGAGTTGATCGCGGCGAGCGCTTTCGCATCACCGGCGCGAGCACGCGCGATCAAGTCTTCAACTGAAAAGTTCACGGTTTCGGTATCGCGTGGCCCCGGGTCAGACAAGTCGCGCCCGAAGTAACGCGATAGCGTCGCGAGGTTTGAAATGTAAGCTTCCCAGCAACCGGTGGCGCCGCACGAACACTTTGGACCATCGATGCTCAACGGCACGTGCCCAAACTCGCCCGCGGTGTTGTGTCTGCCGCGCAGCACTTCACCGTTTACAACAATCCCAACACCAACGCCGTCAGAGACGCTGACGAAAACCGAATTGCCGGAAGCGACAACGTCGCTGCGCGTGGCCCATAGTTGGGCCAGGGCGCATGCCTTACCGGAGTTCTCGATGTGAACCGCGATGCCGAGTGCGACTGCAAGTGGATCGCGCAGGTTGACGTCGCGCCAGGAAAGTGTGGGCGCGTGCAGCACGCGCCCGCGCGCGGGATCGACCATGCCGGGAACTGCAACGCCGACGCCTTCACAAGCGCCGACTTCTTTGTAATCCGTCAGTACCTGCCTGATGCGACGCGCGAGCTCCTGGATCAACACGTCAACGTCACGATTGGTTTGAAAACTGCTGACCACGCCGAGCTGCCGGCCCATTAGATCGGTAACGAGGATGTATGTGCGCGACGCGCGAATGTCGACGCCGACAACGCAACGCTGGCGCGAGTCGATGAAGAGAGAAGTTGGCCGCCGGCCGCGTCCGACTGACTCACCGACCGCGCCTTCGAAGATCAACTTCTCTTCGAGCAGTTCGCTGACAAGCAAACTGGCGACGCCACGCCGTACGTTCATGAGTCGCGCGAGGTCAGCGCGCGACACCGGCTGGTGCGCGCGGATCAGGTTGAGCGCAATCTGGCGGTTGATTTCGCGGCTGGTACCGCGCCTTGCGACCTTGAAATCATGTGGATTGATCTTGCGCATAGCAGATATTGTTCTTTATTAAGACTAATTAGGCAACCTATTTACAGGCAAAGGACCGCCTGAGTTGCTGGATTTTATTCGGGTGAACCGGAACGAATGAATTTGTCTAAACGCGGAACATATACTCCTCCGCCCGCGAGGCTGTCAACACTTTTCTTGTTTTAAGCTCCGGAAGACTGGCGGATGAGGAGCTCCGGAGGGACTGTGATCGTCCGGTGGCGTCGCGCTTTTTTCTTGCCCTTAATCAATTCCAACAGGAGGCTTGCGGCGGCCTGCCCCATCTCGGCTTTCGACCATGAGACAGTCGTGAGCGGTACGCGCAACATGTCGCCGTAGTGAATACTTCCGGCGCCCACAAACGCGACATCGCCGGGAACGTTCAATCCCGCGTCACTCATCGCCGACATCGCTCCAATCGCCGCGGGATCGTTCGCCGCGAAGATCGCAGTGGGCAAGTCACCCGCGGCGATCCATTTCTGCATCGCCGTGTAACCGTCTGATTCAGTGAAGCCACACTCGCGCACCAACGGTTTGAGTCCCGCCTTTTTAATCGCTTGTCGATAACCATCGAGGCGCTTGAGCGCGGTCGATACATTTGGACCACGGAGGTGACCAACCTTTCGATGGCCCAACTCGATCAGGTGTTCGGTGGCAAGCAATCCGACTTGAATGTCATCGGTAGTCACTGCCGAACAGCGCAGTCCATCAAGCAGGCGATCGATCAAGACAATGTTCGCGCCTTCGGATAAAAGTCGTCGATAAAACTTCGCCTCACTCGCGGACAACGTCGACGCCACGATCAATCCGTCAGTGCGCGAAAGAAGCGCTTCAATCTCATCCATCTCCTTGCGCGGCTCTTCGTCAGTGCTACAGATCAAATTCTGGTAACCCACCGGACGCGCGTGTGCTTCAACACCACGACAGATCTCCGCAAAGTAAGAGTGCATGAGATCCGGAACGACGATGCCGAGCAGATGCGAGTGGCTGGTGGTGAGAGCACGCGCAAACTGGTTGGGCCGGTAGTTCATCTTGCGCGCCGTCGCGAGCACACGTTCGCGAGTCGCACGACTAATCTCCGGATGATCGTTGATCGCGCGCGACACAGTCATCTTCGAGACGTTGAGTGCGCGTGCGATGTCTTCCAGAGTAACCGGCATTCTTTACGTGCCTTTGTGCTCTTTTGTGGCTAAGCTCTCGCTGATCTCCAACGATCGATCGCGACCGCAATAACAATGATCGCGCCGATAATGATCTCCTGAATGTAGTTGGGCCAACCCACCTGCTGGCAGCCGTTGCGCAGGAACGCCATGATCAAAGCGCCGATCATCGATCCGAGAATGCTTCCCTCACCGCCACTCAAACTGCCGCCGCCGATCACCACCGCTGCAATGATGTCCAACTCCGATCCCGCCGCGACCGTCGGGTCGCCCTGTCGCAAGCGCGACATCTGCATCACGCCCGCGAGTCCAAACAACAGCCCTGCCAGTCCGTAGATCCAAACTTTCAACCGATCCGTCGCAATACCACACGCGCGCGCTGCGGCTTCGTTTGAGCCGAGCGCAAAAACGCGTCGCCCAAAAACCGTGTTACGCAAAACGATCGCCACCAAAACAGCGAGGACGATCGAGATCCAAACACCCGGTGCAACCAACAACCACGACGGATTCGGAAACATCACGAGCAACTCATTCAGCCACGTGCCCGGCATATTTACCGTCTGTTGATTTGCCAGCCACTTCGCCACGCCGCGCGCAACACCCAACATGCCGAGCGTCGCAATGAATGGAACTACTTTCAAACGCGTGATCACGAGCCCATTAATCACACCAACTAATCCGCCAACAAGAATCCCACTCAACAACGCCGCCGATGGCGGCAGACCCACATTGATCGCGATTGCCGTAACCACACCCGTTAAAGCGATCGTCGAGCCGACGGCGAGATCGATCCCGCCGCTGATAATAATCAGCGTCATCCCGATCGCGCCGATCGCCACGATCACAGTTTGTGAAAGGACGATGCGTAGATTGTTAGGCGAGAGCAGCCGCGCGGGGGTGTCGACGAGCAGAGAAAAGATGCCAATCACAAGGACCAGCCCGAGCACTGGTCCAAGTCGATTCAGCCACAGGTTTACGCGCGTAAACACAGGTTACTTTAGATATTGATCGAGAGGCGGATGCAACAACGTCTGTACTTCGGGCGATTGCAGGTTCTCTTTCGTGACCAGCATCACGCCCGTGTCGATCTGTTTGCTGACCGGCTTGCCGAGCAGGTTGTCGACCATCGTGCGCACGCCAAGGTAGCCCATGTTGAAGGGATTTTGCACGACGATTCCGTGCAACTGGTTCGCATTGATCGCGTCGATAAAAGTTTGACTGGAGTCGAAACCAACAAACGAAACCTTGCCGGCTTTGCCGATGTCCTGGAGTGCGAGCAGCATTCCCGCCGTCGACGATTCATTCGGGGTGAAGATACCCTGCACCTGATCGGCGTAAGTATTCAAAAGATTTTCCGAGGCGCGCTTTGCAGTGTCGCGCGTGGCGCCGGCGTATTGATTGGTCGACACCAGCTCGATCTCGGGAAATTTCTGTTTTATCTCGCTGATGAAGCCTTCTTCGCGTTCGGTAGTGCTCGCCGAGCCTTCCGCATAGCGCAACACGAGTACCTTACCTTTGCCGTTCAGGAGTTGGCCCATGCGATCGGCCGCGAGCGTGCCGCCTTTGCGATTGTCAGTGGCGACAAAGCTGACGAAGTCGTTTGACTCGAGTCCCGAGTCGATGATGACGGTGGGCACGCCGGCGCGACTCGCCTCAGAAACAGGACGCACTAACGCGCGATTGTCGAGCGGCGCGAGGACGATGCCGCTGATGCCTTGCGCGGCAAATCCTTCAACGACCTGGATCTGCTGTTCGCGATCGTCTTCGCGGATCGGGCCTTTCCAGATGACTTCTACTTCGGTGCCCTTCGCGGTTAGTTCGCTAGCGGCTTTGTTGCTGCCGGCGTGAATGCTCTTCCAGAACTCGTGCGTGGTGCCTTTCGGGATGACGGCGATGGTGAATTTCTTCTTGCCGTTTGCCGGAGACTTCGTGCAACTAATCGCTAAACAGAGAGTCAAACATAAAAGCAGAAGTTTGCGCATGAGATCTTTTCCTTCACGAGTTTTTTAACCACAGATTACACGGATAAAATCCGGATTTTATTCCGTGTCATCCGCGGTTACCGGATTTCCCAAACCACCCATGCCTTCGATTAACACTTCCATCTGATCGCCCGGCTTGAGAAACACCGGCGGTTTGCGCGCGAAGCCGACCCCCGAAGGCGTGCCGGTCGCGATCACGTCGCCAGGCTCGAGCGTTATCGACTGCGAAAGAAATTCGATCAACGCGGGCACACCAAAGATCAGTTGATCGGTGTTCGAGTCCTGCATCGTCTCGCCATTCAACACGAGCTTGATCGAGAGCTTGTGCGGATCCTTGATCGTGTCGGTCGTGACGATCGTCTGGCCCATCGGCGCGAACGTGTCGCACGATTTTCCACGTTGCCACTGCCCGTCAGCAAACTGAAAATCGCGCGCGCTTACGTCGTTGAAAGCCGTGTAGCCCAGCACGTAATCATAAGCGCGATCGGCCGTGACGTGCTTCGCACGCCGTCCGATCACCACCGCCAGCTCGGCTTCGTAATCAACTTGTTGACTCGTTGACGGCAGCACCACTGGCTCACCCGGAGCAATCACCGCGGTTGAAAACTTCGAAAAGACGACCGGCTTCTCGGGAATCGCCATCTTGCTTTCGGCCGCATGGTCGCGGTAATTGAGCCCGATACAGATGATCTTGCCCGGCCTCGGCACGGGCGCAAACCAGTAGGCATCCTGACTTCGCACGAGCCAGCCACGCTCGCGAGCTTCAGCCAGCGCATCCTCGTTGCGAACGAGCGCGTCATGCGTGTCGCGCGCCCGTTGGAACCATGGACCATCCATATCGAACCAGGCGAGCGGATTCGCCGGATGCTCAGACTCGTCAAACAACTTCTCGCAATCGAGTCGATAGCCGGTGTCGCGATCACCGACGTGCAGGAGAAATCCGACACGCGGCGTACGCCAGTTTGATTCTTCAGTCGCGAAGGAAATTATGTGCATCAGGCAGATTCGTCAATGATTACGTACAGCTCTTGTGGACCATGCACGCCGATCGTCAGCGTTAACTCGATGTCGGCGGTACGCGATGGACCAGTGATAAAGGTAATGGTCGGGCTCAGCTCCGGCGCACTCTGCAGCATTGCCAACACGTCCGCGAGAGTGGCGTAGATGCGCGAAGCACGAAGAATTGCGATGTGAACCGGCGGAACGACTGAAACAAGTCGATTCCGCTCGCATGAGCTGTCGAGAACTAATGTTCCTGTCTCCGCAATCCCAGCCTGCGCCCTCGTAATCCCAACCTCAAAGCTAAAGAGATCGCTCGCATCCGGTACGACACCAAACCCTGCAAGTTCTGGAGCATCGGAAATCGCGATACGTTGCGCCCCAAGATCCGTGATGATCTGTCTTAAAACATCCGTGACATCCGTGGTTATAACGCAATGACCCGCCACAGATTCGACGTTTTCTTTAAATAGGCCACTGTTCATGAAAACTCTTCGACTCAATCGGGCGCAGGTCGCGGCCTTTGGTCCATGCCCGCGACATCGGAACGAATCGTTGCATTACACGACCGGCAACCGAACTCATCTTGTATAACGCCGGACTCGTCATCACCTTCGCCCACAACTTAAACGCCAAACGCTCCGCGACAGTCCCTTTGCTCGGCGCGATCTCCGCGCGCAGATGTAACAACAACTGCGGTATATCGATCTTCACCGGGCAAACGTCGCGACACGCCCCACACAAACTCGATGCGTACGGCAGTTGCGACGTCTTTTCAATACCGATCAACTGCGGCGTGATCACCGCCCCGATTGGACCAGGATACACAGAGCCATAAGCATGGCCACCGATTTGCTGGTACACCGGACACGCGTTCAAACATGCGCCGCAACGAATACAGGCAAGGGATTGTCGCGTAACTGGATCGGCGAGCATGCGCGAGCGGCCGTTGTCGAGTAATACAATGTGCAACTCTTCCGGACCTTCATCAGTCGCCAGCCGCTTTGTCCCGGTAATAAATGATTGGTAAGTAGTCAATTGTTGGCCCGTGCCGGAACGAGGCAGCAGCTTCAGAAACACATCGAGGTCCGCGAACCGTGGTATCACTTTCTCGATACCCATCACCGCGATGTGTACACGCGGCAAACTCGTGGTCAGGCGAATGTTGCCTTCGTTTTCGACAATCACGATCGTGCCGGTTTCGGCAATCGCGAAGTTGACGCCGCTGATACCTAGGTCAGCGGTCGCGAAACGATCGCGCAAAGTGGTGCGGGCGGTGCCGGTAAGTTTCACTATGTCGTCAGTCGGCGGCATGCCGAGCTCGGCTGTGAAGAGTTCCGCGATCTGTCCGCGCGTTTTGTGAATCGCAGGCGCGATGATGTGCGACGGCGGCTCATCCGCGAGTTGAATAATGTACTCGCCGAGATCCGTTTCGACCACCTGCATACCGGCGGCTTCGAGCGCCGTGTTCAGGTGTATCTCCTCGGTCGTCATGCTCTTGCTTTTGACGATGATGCGTGCGCGGTGTTCGGTTGCGAGTTTGCAGATGATCGCATTTGCGGCAGCGGCATCGCGCGCCCGGTGAATCTTCGCACCGCGACTCTCGGCGTTGCGTGTGAACTCTTTCAGGTAGCGATTGAGATCCGATAACGCTTCGTCTTTGATCGCGCGGGCCTGGGTACGCAGTGCTTCCCAGTTCGGCAGGCTCGCGGCGGCTTGTTTGCGTCGTTCGCCGAAGAGTGAAGTCGCATTCTTCAGCGCGCCACGCAGGTGCGTATCGGCCAGCGCCGCCTTCGCGTTCTCCCCAAAAGTTTCGCTGCTCAAGTGGTTCATTTATGGTTCAACAACTCTGCGAGATGCATCACGCGCACGGTGGATCCCTTGCGCGAAAGCCGGCCCCCGATCTGCATCAAACAACTCGCGTCGCCCGACACCACCGCGTGGACACCGGCACGTTCGATCGCGTCGATCTTCTGATCGAGGATCGCCACTGAGATCTCCGGATACTTCACCGAGAAAGTGCCGCCGAAACCGCAGCACGCGTCAGCGTTTTCGAGTTCGACAAACTCAGCGCCACGGACGTTTCGAATCAACGTTCTCGGTTCGTGCTTGAGATTGAGATCGCGTAACCCGTGACACGAGTCGTGCCACGTCAGCTTTCCAGTCCACGATGCGCCGACGTCTTCAATCTTCAGTACGCGAATCAGGAACGAACTCAGTTCGTGCGTCCTCGCGGCGATTGCCTTTGCGCGCGGCAGCCACTCGGGATCGTCCGCGAACAACTGCGGATAATGACGCACCATCGCCGTGCACGATCCCGACGGCGAAACAATCGCCTCCGCGTCGCTCTCTTCGTAAATCTTGATAAAGCGCTGTGCGACTTCGCGTGCTTCTTTGCGATATCCGGTATTGAACGCCGGTTGCGCACAACAAGTCTGTCGCTGCTCAAACTCGACGTCACAACCAACGCGCCGCAACACCTCGACACTGCTCACACCGATACTGGTCCACAATTGATCAACGAGACATGTTACGAATAGTGAAACCTTCATGAATATTAGCCACGGATAAACGCGAATTTACACGGATTATGTTTTTATCCGCGTTCATTCGCGGAATCCGCGGCTAGAACAACAACGCCTTTGACATAATCCTCACGGTGAATGTCGCTTGATAGCGCCTTCTCGACGTCGGCGAACGTCGTGTAGCGATGCGTGATCAGCGGCGCGATGTCGATCTGCTTCTGCTGGATGAGACTCAGCGCGCGCGTGTAGATCGACGGCCGTCCATCCTTTTCAAAACCACCCGAAGCGCCAACGGAACTCACCAGCACCGGCTCTTTGAAAAGTATGCCGCTCAACACGCTCAGATCGGTACCCGTGTGTCCGTGGCCATACAACAACACGGTTGCCTGCTTACAAATCAATCCCGGCATATCGCGAAAGACTTCGCCCGAACCGGAAGCCTCGATCAAATACTCGACACCTTTGCCACCCGTGTGCTCGTGGACCACGTCAACCAGATCCGCGCCGGCCGGATCGATCGCAACGTCAGCGCCAAGCTGCTTCGCGAGCTGCCGCTTGCGTGCATTCGGATCACTGACCAGGAGAAAACCTTCGTAGCCAAGCACATTTCGCAAGTACTGCGTAAAAAGTAATCCCGCGGGCCCAGCGCCGCATATTAACACGCTCCGCACACGACGCTCGGCACGCATTTTCGCAACCATTTCAGACGAATGGATGATACATCCCAACGGTTCGACGAGCGCTGCGATCTCCGGTTCGAGTCGCGCCGTGATCTTCACTGCATTGACCGCCGGCACAGCGATAAACTCGGCGAGACCACCCGGAAGCCCCGTGATGCCATGCTCACGATAAAACTCACACTGATGACTGTTCTCAGTGCGGCAATACTCACACAGAATCTCGTGCCGCCGGCTGACGCAATTCAAACCCTGGTCCACCACGACGCGGTCGCCTTCACGCAGATCCATAACCGTGCGACCAGCTTCTTCGACTACGCCGGTGATCTCGTGACCAAGTATCTGCGGCTGCAAGGCAAGCGCGATCGCCTCGCCGAACTCGTTGGTGTTGTAGTTTGCATGGCCGGCGAAGATGTGTGCGTCAGTGCCGCACAGACCAACCGCAGCGACGCGAATCAGCACTTCGTACGGCGAGATCGCCGGGCGCGGGACGTCGCGCACTTCGAGTCGATGCACGTCACACAACACACTCGCCTTCATCGTCTGGCCTGGCATTAACTCAACCATCCGATCTATCCACAGATTACACGGATTAGATTTTTATCTGTGTAATCTGTGGATGGGTTTCACAATTCAGGTGTCAATGTCGCTCGTATCGAGCCGGCCGGCGTCGCGCAACGCGGCAAACCGTTCCATCGTCTCATGCACACCGGCTTCGAGCGGCGTCGAAGGCAACCCACTCAGCACGCGGCGGATGGCGGTGTCGTCCATCGCAGCAGCGATTGGAATTGGTGGACCACCGAATGTGATCAAGTCGCCGTTGTTGTGTGTGATCTGCGAGTTGATAAAGTTTGCGATGTGTTCGACAGTGACAGTCTCGCCGTGCAGGTTGAACACATGTGCACCTTCAGGCGCGTTGTCGGCACACGAGATGAATGCTGCGGCGGTGTCGGCGACGTACTGAAAATCGGTAGCGCCGCCGAAGCGAATGTGAAACGGGCGACCAAGGACAGCGGCTTTCATCGCTTTCGTCGGATCGCTCGTCAAACCGGTGTCACGATTGACGCCGTACACGGTCAACGGTCGCAGGCCGGTACTGTTGATGCCGTGATCGAGGAAGTAAATGCGCGCGTTGCCTTCGTTGGTGCGCTTGAAGACGCCGTAGTGTGTGGTTGGATCATCGTAGTTCAGGCCGTAAACAGCCGCCGAGCTCGCGTACACGATCTGTTTGATCCCAATGTTTTTGGCGGCTTCGAAGACGTTGAGAGTACCGATGATGTTGACGAGCGCACCGTTGATTGGATCAGTCTTGCAAGTCGGGACTTGCAAGCCCGCGAGATGGATCACTCGCTGTGCTTCCGAGTCACGCAAAGCGTTCTGCACAGCGGTTCCATCAGTGATGTCACCCGTAATAAAACGCACCTTCGCGAGATCTTCCTCGTCCATGATCGCTGAGAGACGTCGTGAGTCGTTACTGCGATCGAAGACGACCGCGTGATCGCCACGCTCAGTAAGCGCCTTCACGATCCACGAACCGATGCATCCCTGCGCCCCGGTGATAAAATAAACTTCAGACATCTTCGCAACAGCGGGGGCAAGCCCCTCTTCCTGACTTGTTCAAGCGGCGGTCTTCAACTAAGTCGATAAAAGCTTTGTGCGTTTGTGGAAAAAATCTTGTCGCGATCTTCGTCGCTGAGATCCCGGAGAAGTTCCTGGAATGACCCGAGCACGCGATCGTACGACGACGCGAGTAAGCATACCGGATAGTCGCTGCCAAACATCATTCGATCCACGCCAAACAGATCGAGCGCCGTTTCGACGTACGGACGCAGGTCTTGAGTCTGCCACGAGGTCCAGTTTGCTTCCGTAACCAAACCCGAGAGTTTGCAGTGAATGTTTGGGAACGCAGCGACGGGTTCCATCGCCTCGGCCCACTCTTTGATCTCGTTACGCGCTATCGGCGGTTTCGCGAGGTGATCGATTACAAATTGTAACTCCGGACAAATCTCTACGACCTGCGGAACGTATTTCAAATGACGAGTATGGACCAGGAGATCGTAGGTACAGCCGCGCGCTGAAAGTTTCTTCAAGCCGGACAGTACTTGCGGTTGAATGAGCCAATCGTCATTCGGTTCGCTCTCGACAAGGTGCCTGACGCCTTTGAATTTCGGGTGCGTGCAGAGTTCCAGATCGGAACTCATGAGATCAACCCAACCCACTACGCCCGCGATGAACGGGTTCGCATCGGCGAGCTCGAGTAGCCAACGTGATTCCTCGATGCTGTTGCTCGCCTGGACGAGCACCGTCCCTGTTACGCCGTTCTTTGCAAGAATCGGGGAGAGATCTTCAGGGAGATAGTCGCGATATAACACACCAAGATCACGGGACATCCAGGGATAATCGAAACGCCCGAGCTGCCAGAAATGTTGGTGCGAATCGATCATGGAACACGGATTACACGGATTTTAAAACCAGATTTACGCGGATACGTCGCGCGGTTTTTCGGCGCGTTTGCCCTCGTGGCTTTGACGCGGTTCCCCATCGCATTCGAGGGCGAAGGTTGTTACCAGTTCGGGAGCCTGTTTCGGTAGTCCGATCAGGCGAATGCGAAAGTCGTCTTGCGTGAATTTCACCGGCGTGTTGGTGGCGTGCATTGTCACCGCGCTTACCTTGTTCAGAAGATTAGCGATCACTACGGTCTCACCGGGCCAGTAGTGAACGTGCGCATAGAGCGTGTTGCCCCGGCGCGTGTAGCTCAGATAATTTCCGCGGCGCGGCTGGCACGGATCAGAAAGCCGGATCGTGTCGCCGTGTCGCGCCATCCAATCGCCCACGGCCGAGAGCACGCGCTCCGATTCGATTGGAATCGAACCGTCTTCAGTTGGTCCAATATTCAAAAGATAGTTGCCGCCATCACGCGCGCACGTGATCAGGTTGCGAATCACCGTCGTCGGAGTCTTCCAATTGCGATCGGCAACGTGATAACCCCAACTGTCGTTGAGCGTCATGCACGATTCCCACGGCCGGTTCGCCGACGCTTCGATTCGTTGTTCCGGCGTGTCGAAATCCTCAGGAATCTTCGAGCGATTATTTATGATGATGTCGGGCTGGAGCTTGCGCACTGTGGTATTCATCTCAACTGACTCCCAACCCTTCGCGTCGAGCGGCCACGGCACGTCGTACCACAGCACGTCGACCTTGCCGTAGCCCGTCATCAACTCCCTGACCTGCCCGTGAATGTAATCGACAAAGCGACGCCGTGCTGCTTCGTCTTTCAGGCAACGCGCACCGTCCGGATGATGCCAGTCCATCAACGAGTAGTAGAAACCAAATCGCAACCCTTCGGCGCGCGCGGCCTCGACATACTCTTTTACCAGATCGCGACCGGGCGCTTTCTTCGTGGCGCAGTAGTTAGTCAACTTCGAGTCGAAGTTGCAGAAGCCCTCGTGATGCTTGGTGGTCATCACCATGTACTTCATGCCAGCGCGTTTGGCGAGCCTGGCCCAATCGCGCGCGGCATTCGGCTTGGGTTTGAAGCGGTCGGCATACTGCTCGTACTCCTTCGCCGGAATACCTTCGTTTTCCATCACCCATTCGTGACGGCCGAGCGTGCTGTAGAGACCCCAATGAATGAACATGCCGAACTTTGCTTCGTGCCACCACTTCATGCGACGCGCCCGATCTTCGACTGTCGAGGTCGTCGGCGCGCCCGGATCGACGTTCTTTTGCTCCTGTGCGGAAGCGACGCCGGTAGCGACAGCACCGGCGGCTGCACCCATCAGGGCCAGGTAGTTTCGCCTGTTCATCAGTTGTCTCCTGGAGATTCGGACTAATTCCGTTAGCGGTAACGGATATTAGAGGCAGGATATGCTGGTGTCAAGGTTTTATCCACAGATTACGCAGATTTCTGTGTAATCTGTGGATGGCTTTATAAAAATTTTTCCCACGTGGCGAGGATGGCTCTCAGCTCGTCTTCCTCTTCAGGTTTGACGTTGACGAGTGGCGGGCGGACTGGTCCACCGTTGAGTCCGATCATGTCCATCATTACTTTCATCGCCGAGACTTCATAACCCCTGCGTCGCACGCGCAACGCATAGAGCGGGATCACGCAACGGTTCAGCAATTCACCGAGCGCTTCGGCGTCGCCGGCCTCGCCGAGTTCATGAAGCTTTAGCGATAGTAGCGGCGCCACTGTCGCGATGCTCGAAGTGAAAGTCCTGATGCCGATGCTGTAGTAAGCTGCGACGAGATCGTCACCCGCGCCGCCGATCCAGTGCAGACGTTCACCCACGCGATTCATGATCGCTTGCAAACGGCGGATATCGCCCTGGCCATCTTTCCAGGCAATCAGCGTGGGAATCGACGTCAAACGTTCCACCATCGCGGGGGTGAAGCTTGCCCAGTCGCGACTGTAGATGAGCATGCCGAGCTTCGACGCTGCGCCGACAGCGCGGTAGTACTCAAATAGCCCGTCATCGTCAGCGTGTGGATAGTAAGGAGGAAAGACGAGAATGCCATCGGCGCCCGCCTTCTCCGCGGTCTGGGCCATCTCGACTGCGAGTCGCTGCCCGAAACCGACGCCCGCTATCACCGGCACGCGATCTTCAACCGCGAGGGCGGTTAGTTCGATGACGCGCGTGTATTCGGCAGGCGTCAACGAGTACATCTCACCCGTACCTGCGGCGGCAACAATCGCGGAGATCTGGTATTGCAACAGGTGCGTGAGGTTCTGATGTAACGCCGGTAGATCGAGCGACAGGTCGTCTTTGAACGGCGTGACCGGAAACGCGATCACGCCGGAGAGTTTATTGCGAAGCGTATTTGGGTGCATTTACTTATTCACAAATCAACAATCGTCCTGAACGCGCAAGCATGTCGTTGATCGTAAATGTACCAGAGTGCGAGCCCAAAACTACATCGCTCCAAAAGTCGGTGATGCGACAGCGTCGCGGTAAGCTAATGGAAACGTTTTGAGGTTCGTTGGTCCAATTCAGCACTGACACGACCTCGCGACGTCCGAGTTGTACGCGTCCCACGCGAAACGAATCGTCTTCAAAACGCGCGGCCGTGCCGGAAGGTGGCAATAACTTGCGCAGCATCGACAGCTTGTCAGCGCTGATCTTCGTAAGGTCGTCGCCTGACAAGAGCATCCCGCCTGAGGCATAGATCGCGACGGCATGAAATTGAAACTCGTTGTCCGGCAGATCGCCGGTCAGCACGATCGCGTCGGGATCGTTCCACCAGAGCCGGCCGTTCTGCCAGTTACGACTCAGGTTCTGACGCGCAGTCGTCTCGATGCGTTCCCACGTGCGTTTGATGTCGTTCGAACTGCGCGAACCGTGGATGAGTCCGAGCGAAGGCCAGATCGGATGATTACAGCCAAGTACGAAACTGTTCTCGACGCCGCGTAGTATCGCCTTCATGCCGCGGCGATAAGCCTCGATGCGTGTCGCGCGGCGATCGTGAAAGCGGCCGCCGTGAATCGCACCCCAGAAGTTTGCATCGAGCTTGAAATAAGTGCAGCCCCACTCGCGTTTCATGGTGCGAAAGAAGCTTTCGAAATGCTGCTGCACTTCCGGATGAGTGCCGTCGAGCACATACCATGGACCATGACGCCAGCCACCAAACGTAACAGTGTCTGAGCGCAAAGGTCCTCCGCCGAAATCCTGCACGAACCAGTCAGGATGCTGTTGAAACACACGCGACTTTTCCTCAGCTATGAACGGCGCAACCCAGATCGCCGGTTCAAAACCACGCTTGCGAATCTGCTCGAGCACGCCCTGCACGTTTCCGCCAAACGCCGCGCCAGTCTCGAGCCAGTCGCCCATTGCAGGCTGGTAGCCGTCGTCAATCTGGATGTAGCGCAGTCCCGGCGCGTGTTTGGCGATGAAGTCGAGATTGTCGAGCACCTGTTGCGCCATGACGCGCGGGCCAAAGCAGTACCACGAACACCAGCCAGTCGGCGGCGCGGTAAAGCGCAACGGCGGATGATTGGCGACGAGTTGTGACGCGAGCTCATCGAGCAGCTTTTCGCGATCGTTGCCGGTGAGATAGATAAACGGTTCGAGCTGCCACGTCTCACCTGGCTTTAATTCCTGTCCTTCAGTGTCAACGACAACTTTGAGCGACGGATAGTTCAGATAAAACTGCCCGATGAAGCGACGACACGAGGTGAACGCAAGGAGATGATGATCGCGCGGCGAAGGCGACAGCGTCATCATTCCATAGAATCCCTTTGGCAACTTGTAGTGTTTAGGGTCAGTGTAATTGCCGAGATCGGCAGGTTGACCCAACGTGCCGCCGGTTTGCGAGAGCATCTGAAAGCCTTCACCGTACAGACGCGTCCTGGCAGGCAGTGAGAGCGAAAGGTCAAACAACACGAGCTCTTTTATCCTGACCGGCTGCGTTCCGTGGTTCACGATCGTCGACTGGCAAACAGATCCCTTCCAACGCCGCTCAACTTTCACACGCGAAACGTCATCGGTGGATACAACTGCACTCGGTCCGGTCAACAAGGAATGGCGAAGGTCCTGGCCCAAAGCGGTCGCGAACGGCGACACCAGCGCCAATTGGAGTATTTTTCTTCGAGAGATCATGTTTCACGCAAAGGCGCAAAGACAGACGCAAAGACGCAAAGAAAAACTCAATTTCCCTTTGCGCCTTTGCGTCTTCACCTTTGCGCCTTTGCGTGAAATATTTCTTCAATCATTGCGTCAACCGCGCATCAACCCAGTCCGCATAAACTCGCCCGCCCTCACCAACACGCCGCACCCGCAACGTCAACCGCTTCACATTCTTCACGTCAACCTTCAACGAACGCGCGCCATCACCCTTCTTCAACCCTTCACTCTTCCACAGCTCCTTCCCATCGCCAAGCACGATAAACTCGACCTGCGCGTCGTTGTTATTAAACTCATCATCAATCCCAACAAGGGCGGTGAAGCTGTCGTACGTTCCATTCAACTCAAACTCGATCTCCGAATTCGTCGGCATGCCGATGCCTTTTTCGAACGCCCGCCCACGAATCGCGAGCCCGCCGCTGTTGAAGTTTCGATTCAACTCCGGTTGTCGCCACCCCGGCGTCAAACGAACCGGATCGAGATCCGAGAGAAACATCTCCGGTGGCTGAATCTTCTTCAGCGTGAACGTGAATTGCGCCTTCTTTTCACTGAGTGTGCCGTCCTGCCAAACCGTTCTGACTTCAGCGTTGTAAACGGTATTGGGATCGAGTCTGCGCAACGCAAACGCTTGCGAAGGCGTGTAGCCCAACACTTTTCCGTTCAACGAAACCTGGTAAGCAAACGTCGGCTGCGCCGGGATCACCCAACGCAGGTTCGCGCCATCGACTCCGGCTCGCTCAGCCCACAAATGCTGCGGCTCCTTCACCGGAAAGTGATAGGCCGGCGCCGGTTCAAATACGACATCCCAACTAACTTCCGCGGTCTTCGGCGATGTGATCTCGACTTCCGCCCAGCCCTGGTGATTGACAATACGGACCGGCAATCCCCCGGCGGTCGCACTCTTAATAGAGAAGTTCTTACCGCGAGGAAAAGCGAACCGCAGATTATACGGATCGTTGCGGATCAATCTGCTCCGCCCGGAGTAGTGATTTCCGCGGATGCGATGGGAAATTAGATCGACCCAGCCTTGCGTGATGTGACGACTCGTGGACACGAGTTGCACGTGATCTTCCGCGGGCATCAACGTCAGCACACGCGTGCTCGTTGGTCCAAGATCGACTGAGATCCCGTTTTCAAACGCCCCGAGATATTCCTTGTTCCAGTAGTCGAACACATGCACGGGTCGATCATCGGGCATTCCGAGATCTTTCCAGGAGAGATACGTGCTTGTTGGCTTGTTCTCATCCCAATTAAATAAACCAACCACGTCGTACGCGCGCCCGAGATGATCGATTTTCAGATCCCAGATACGTTTGTTTCTATCGCTCGGAAACAGATCGAGGGGCCGAATATCGACCGCCGGATACACGCGCTTGATCAACTCGACGCGCTCGGGCGAGAGATCGACAAGTCGATCGCTCATCAAAGCCGCCTGTCCAGTCAATCCCTGCAACGTGGCCCACGCGCGCGCCTGCTCGAGCGGCAACGGCGCGCGCACGATGAAGACATCCGGGTCCGCATACCACGCGATGTTGTGCGTGAAGTAGTACTGTATCGTCGCGCGCATCGCGAATTTAAAGCCGTCCCAGTTTGGCAACACATCCGCGCCGGTACGCGAGCCATTCATCAGCCCGATGCCTTCGAGCGGCACCACCCAGCAACCGAGCAGGTATCGATTCGGACCAATGCCCGCGCGAATGCTTCGCAGCGTTTCGCGATAGAGTTCGTCAGTGTCGTCCGCAGGCTTCTTCATGAAGCCCTTCTTGTTGCGATACTCGCGCACGACAATCGGCTGGCCGTCGATCTTGAAATACTCGTAACCCCAGCTCGAAAGCTTCGCGAATAGGTCTTTCAAATACTGCTGCGACTCGGGCGCGGAAGGATCGACGAGAAACGTCCCTTCCCAGGTGTTCGACGCAGTCGTGCCATCAGGCTTCACGAGAAAAACGCGGGGGTGATTTTTGACGATTGATTCATTGCTCTGCCCGTGCGGCGCGAGCCAGATGCCGGGCTTCAGACCCAGACTCTTGATGTACGCGGCGAGACCGTCCATGCCGCTCGGAAAGCGTTTGTTGATGGTGGACCAGTCGCGGTTTTCACCGAGCCCGTGGCCGGTGCCTTGCCAGCCATCGTCGATCTGCACGTATAGCACACCGAAGTCTTTGAGGTTCTCGGCGATCCACCTGGCGTTCAGCTTGATCTCGTCTTCGTTTATCTCCTGGTAGAAGAAGTACCAGGAGCACCAACCCGACGGAGGCAAAGGAAACCTGGTCTTATCAATCGGTTGGAAATATTTGATCTTGAGCGTGTCGCGGAAATAGTTTTTGAGAACCGTGCCGTCTTTGAGGCGCAGTTCGTCTTTTGCGGGATCGAAAAAGCCGTCGGCGATCGTGGGTGAAACGTCGCCGAGCGTCATCACCATCAGATCTTTGTTTGCGCCATCACGACTGCGCGCGGGTATCGGATGCGGCCACGTCTGCGCACAAACCATTTTGGCCACAAAGAGGCACAGAAGGCACAAAAGAAATCTTCTGTTATGTGCCTTTTGTGCCTCTTTGCGGCTCAAAACATCAGCCTCAAACCAAACTGGATCTGCCGCGGGTTGGTGCCCGCTGCGAGGGTCGTGATGCGCCCGACATTCGTGGCCAGCGTCGTCGCATTCGTGTTCAGCGTCAGGTTCGCGTTTGCGGGTGTGTCCCAGTTCTGAATATTGAAGACGTTGAACATTTCCATCCTGAACTGCAACTGCCAGTCTTCGCGAATCGGAACGCTCTTGAACAACGACAGGTCTGTGTTGAAGACAGACTTGCCGCGAAACACGTTGCGACCGAGACTTCCGAACGACCCTGAAGGAATGCCGAACGCGCATGGATTGAGCCAACTCGCAATCGTGCGCACCGCGTCCGCCGCCTTGCCGCCCTGCGAGATCGTCTTCTGACACGCCGGATCCGGATTCGCCGCCACTGGACCAGCCACAAACGGATCCGCGATCAAGTTTGGACGAAGATACGTTCCCGGCGCGGTCGGTGCACTGCCGCGTAGATTAGCAAGATCGCCAGTTACTTGTAGATTGAAAGGCGCGCCCGAGCGTGCCTGCATGATGAAGTTGGTTTGCCAGTTGCCGAAAATCCACGAGCCGGGACCACTCCTGAACCAGCGCTTGCCTTTGCCAGTTGGCAACTCGTAAACGGTGGCCCACGAGAGGAAGTGCGGGATGTCGTAAGACGAAACTCCTCGCGCCGTACTCTGATCGTAGTAGTTCTGGATCGCCGAGCCGCCTCCCGGTCCATTCTCGACGTTGAAGTATCCGCTGCTCACGTCGATCGACTTGCTCCACGTGTAAGAGACGAGTGTGCTCAATCCCTTCGCAAAGCGCCGTTGAAACTTCGACTCGAGCGCGTTGTAGTTTGCATATCCGATGTTCGTCGTGTAGGTGATGCCGGCGCTCACCCACGGCATTAAACGCAACGCATCGATCACCGAGTTCGCCGTGCCATTTGGCGACGCCTGCCGCGCTGCGTTCGCAAAGCCGGCGTACGGCAGTCTGCCGTTCTTGCTACCGACGTAAGCCACCGAGACCATCGAATTAGAACTTAACTCTCGTTGCACCTCGACGTGCCACTGTTGTGAATACGGATCCTTGTAACGTGGATCGTTTGGAAAGCCACTGACGTTCCAGGGATTGATTGTCGGCAAAGGCGTCGCGAAGCCCTGCGACTGAAGTTGGATAATGTTGAAGGCGGTGCCGTTCGTAAAGTTGGCACTCGCATTCGCATTACCTGAAAACGCGGTCGCATCGGGCCACGTTGTTGCTTCGAGATCGTTCTGCGCGTACTGGCTGCGCGCGGGCAGCGGATCCCAATACAAACCGTAACCGGCTCGCAGAACAGTCTTGGGATTGAGTGTCCACGCGATACCGATGCGCGGTCCCCAATTGTCTTTGATCGGCGGCGGCGCAAAGAATTTAGTGCCGGCTACGACCACGTTGCCGAAGTGAGGATCGCTCTTGAACGCATCGGGTATGCACGGCGCTGACTGAGCCGCACTGCAAAACGGAGGCATCTCGGTAGCGCCGATGATCCATTTCTGATTGGCGAGATCCAGTGAGTTCCAGAGACGCCCGTCAGTGGTCCTCGGTTGTGTCAGGTAGTCGTAACGAAGTCCGAGCGTTAGCGAAAAGTTTCGCCGCACGCGCCATTCATCCTGAATAAACGCAGCCCACGAAGCATACTTGAATTGCACTGGACCACCGTGCAGCACGGGCAACTGCGCGTTGAAATTGTTTGGGAAGCCGAGCAGAGCCGACGCCAGCGACAAGCCTGACGTTCCTGTGGCCGCGGTTGGCAAACGCGTCTGCTCGTCGTTAAAAACGTAAGTTTGAAATGTATTGAGTTGGACGCGCTTTGCCTCGATATACCAGCCGCCCGTTTTAATACTGTGATTGCCCTTGAGCCAGGTCACACTCGGCGTCACGCTCCAGTTAGGATTCTCGCGCAACGCTTCGCCGCGAATGCCGAAATTGTTGTTGCCGCCCGCGGTCCAATTTTGCAGGGTCACTAAGAGACCGTTGTATTTGTCCACGTCGCGAAATCCGGCTTGCACAAGCGGATCGAGTCCGGCTTCGTGTTGATTCTGCTGGCTCGAATCTACGCCGGGCCGGCCTGCGTAACCCGCGCGAATATCGAATATGACATTCGGGCTGAATGCATGAGTCCAGGCGCCGCCGTAATTTCGACCCTTGCCGCTGCCGGCCGTCGAGCCCTCTGTTCCAATCGGATTGAAAACGGTGACGTTCTGTTGCGTGTAGCGGAAGAAGATATTGTCGTTATCGTTGAAGTGGTGATCGATTCTGACCTGGAAGCTGTTTGAATCGTTGGTTGACGGGCGAATCTGCCCGAAGTTATTTGTCGGATCGCCCGCTAGATTCGGCGTTGGCGCATACGTGCGGAAGAAGTTCTGCATCGGCGCAAAGATCAACGACGAGGGAATCTTGAAACAGGGCGCGCCGATCGTCTGGTCCTGTTGCTTTAGCCCATTCACCGGCAGCGGATTACCAGCCGCATCACAACGAAACTCATCGCGGACGAAATTATTTCCAACCTGGCGTGTTGAATATGGATTGTAGATCTTGCGGCGGAACGGAGTGTTGGTGAAGTCGCCGTTTATTTCAGCGGCTGTGGGAACGTAAGACAAAGCAAGCGTTGGTTGACTGTAGCGCCAGCCGTCATAGCCGGCTGAAAAGAAAGTGTGATTCTTGAAAATTGGACCAGTCAGCGTGGCGCCAAACTGGTTTTGACGAAACGGCACCGGCTTGTCGGGGACGCCCTGCCCGGGTTTGCACCTCGCGGTGGTGCAAACATCAAACGGATTGCGCGCGTCGAAGGCGTCATTACGCACGTACTCGAAAGCGGAACCGTGAAACTCACTGCCGCCAGATTTTGAAACCATGTTGACGACGCCGCCGGCAGCGCCGCCGTAGTCAGTGCGCGAGTCGTGACCTACAACCTTGAACTCCTGTATCAGATCGATGTTCGGAATGACGATGTACGTTGGGCCTCGGACATTCGTGTTGATGATGCCGTCGTAGAAATAGAGCTTCGAACGGTTTTCCTGGCCGTGAAACGAAGGATCGGAAAAACCGGAACCGGGCAGGCCGACATTTCCTTCGACGCCACCGACGTTTCGATTTTGAGAAGTTGAGACGGGCGTTACACCGGGCGTGAGCGTCAGCAGTTGCGTAAAGTTTCTGCCGTTCAATGGAAGATCCTGGACCACCTTCTCAGTGATCACAGTGCCGAGATCAGACGACGCCTGCTGAATAAGCTCAGCACCCGTCATGACCTCGACTGTCTCCGAAACCGCGCCCACCGTGAGTGAGACATTCTGGGTCACTGCCTCACTCACGCCAACGTCGAAGGGCGCGCTCTGCAAGCCTTTGAACCCCTGGACCTCCACGCGCAGCGTGTACATCGCGGGATTCACATTCACAAAGTTGAAGTAACCATCTTCGTTGCTCGTCGTTTCAACTTCGATCTTCGTTGCCTGATTGATGAGTTTCACCGCTGCGCCGGGAACAGCCGCGCCATTCGGATCAGTAACCGTGCCGCTCACTTTTGCGTTAGCCTGCGCGAAAGCGATTGAAGCCGCGACAGCGATCAACATCAACAATGTGATTGTTCGTTTCACTATACACATGACACGACCTCCCGAATGATTTCTAACGCGGATAACACGGAAAAAGAGCCGGATTAGAAACTGAATTTGATCGCTGCCTGCATCACGCGCGGTGTGCGGGCCGCGGTCGGAGCACCAAAGCGCGTGTTCGTCTGTTTGCCGGTAGCGTCAAACACCAAACCCGCATCGATATCTCTAAAGTTCGTGTGGTTGAAAACGTTGTAGACCTCCCAGCGCAGTTGCAACGAACGATGTTCACCCATCGGAATGTTCTTAAAGAGCGCTACGTCGTTGTTGAAGATCGACGGCATGCGCAGAGAGTTTCGCGGCGTGTTGCCGATGTCGCCCAAACGTGTCGGCCGCGCAAAGCAATTGACGTTGACGACATACGGCGTTCCCGTCGGATCGGCGCCGCTGATGTTTCGCATCGGATCGCAAATCGTATTCGCGCGCGCGTTGTCCTGGCCGCCGGTGATATCCGTGACGCCGCCGTTGTAAGTTACGGTAATGTTCTTCGGCTTGCCGCTCGCATAAGACGTCGTGCCGGAAATCTCCCAGTGATCGAAGATCGCTTTCACGAAACCGTTATTGAACTTCCGGCTCAGCGACGGCACGTCGTAGATGTAGTTGATCGTCAGGATATGCGTCTGATCGAAATCAGATGGCGCATAGTTGAAGTCTTTGTAAGGACGCGCAAACGGAACGTCCGATGAGTCGTCGTTGGCGTAGTCAAACGACTTCGAGTAAGTGTAAGCAAGTCCGTACTGAAATCCCTGCGTATAGCGCCGGGTAACCTGCACTTGCAGCGAGTTGTAGTTCGAAGTGCCGGCCCAACGCACAAGGTTGATGTCTGCATAACCACGATACGGTCGCAGAAAATCGTTGCCGAGTCGCTGTCCTGTTACCGGATCGATGTTGTTCGTACCGAGGCGTGCACCGTCAGGAACGCCATTGATATTCACTCTCTCGCCCAGGTGCCGTGCAAACGATCCGACATAACTCACTTCCATGATCGTTTGAAAACCGATCTCCTGTTGCAGGCCGAAAGTGAAGTTGTAGATCGACGGCGTGTGAGAATTCGCTTCCACCGCATTGATCGTCGATGGTCGCGTCAAGGCAGTGCCGACGAGACTCTCGAGCGTGTTGATGTTGCCGAAGTCGATGCTGAATGTTCGATTAGCGGGCTGGTTATTGACGAGGTTGCCGCCGGTCGTACCGCCACCCACACGCGGCGCGTGATAGACGCCGGCCTGAAAACGAACCACTGACGTACCTCGACCAAACACGTCCCACGCAAAACCCAAACGCGGTTCGTAATCAACCGCTCGCGTGGTCCGGAAACCACGTGGTGTGTTTGGATCGATGCCGAGGACGAGACCGTTGTTTGCGTTGCCACTGTCGGGAACGATCGCGCCGACGAGATTTGCATTCGCGCCGGTGAGTGGAATCAGTTGTCCTGTGACCGGATTCTTCGCGCGACGCTGCGCGGCCGGACACGTCGCGGGCGGCGTGAAGCTCACCGCACACGCACTTTCATACAACTTCACTGACTGTGCCGCATTAAATAGCTCCGGAACAAAGTTGGACCCCTGACCGTCAATCTGTTCGAACGGCGAGTGGTAACCAAAGCGCAGACCGTAATTGAGCGTGAAACTGCGGCTCATCTTCCACTGGTCCGCGACGTACCACTGCACCTGCGTCAGTCGCAGATTCGTAAATGGACGCGCCGTCGATTCCTGGTAGTTGCGGAAGTTGCCAATCAACGCGTTCGCGTAGGCGTAACCGGTATTGCCGAGCGCCGCGGTGTAGTTGCTGTCATTGCCGGCGAAGTTGAAGACCCCGGACCACTGGCCGCCCGGTGCTTCGCCGTTCAGCAACCGCTCGAAATAAACGCCAAACTTGAGAGCGTGATCGCCGTGCGTGACCGAGACGTTATCGGCGAATGACGGTTTAACGTAGTCGTTGCCGGTTTCCCCCCAACGGTCGAGCCAGTTGATGTTCGCGACGCCGTTCGTTGGACCACGAACGCCGCCCCAGTTTGTGACGCGCGGGATCGTGCCGAGGTGATTGTTTTGCGGGAAGAGTTGCGGCGCGGTGTAGTTCAATGCACTTCGCTGCACGCGTTCGATTTCACCATCGCCAGGAACGAATCCTTCGGAGTCGTGACGCATACCGAAGTTGAATTCGTTGACGACGTTGGCGCTGATCACGCGCACCCAGTTTGCGGACCAGCCGTCGTCTTTGTAGAGATAGTGGGAATTGATTCCCCAGCGATTGTTGTCGTTACCGGGCCAGCCGGACGTTCCGGTGCCGAGGTTGTCGGAGGTCCACCACTGGTACTTCCAGTACATGGTGTCTTTGTCATTCGGCTTGACGTCGAAGCGAAGCACCTGGCTGCGTTTCGGCACGTCCTGCGGGCTCTGCGAAACGTAATTGAACGCCGCGCCGCCTGAGCCACCAATGGTGTTCGGCAGCGGGAAGTAATTGAGCAATGCAAAACCGCTCGGGTTGAAGCGTGTAATCGGAATAATGTTGATTCCCTGTGGGTTTGACGCTGTGCCGCGCGAAGGATCGCGGAAGCAGCCGCTCTGATCGGATGTACTGCAACCGCCGGGCAGCAAAGGATCCTTGACGAACACTTTCGCATTCGACGAGTTGATCGATTGCGAGAAATCGCCGTTCCGTTCGAGCGCACTCGGCATCGTCACGAAACGTGGATCCTGCGGGGTGATCTGGTGTGGCTTCTCGTAGGCGTAAAAGAAGAATGCTTTGTCTTTCAGCCAGAAGTGGCCACCTTCGCCAAAGCGCGGCAGCCACATTGGGCCACTGAAGTTGCCGCCGGGATAGAGGTTACGATAAAGCGGTTTCTTCAAGCCCGCTTTGTTGTTGAAAAAGGGAGTGGCGTTGAGCGATTCGTTGCGCAGGAAGTAATAGAGGGAGCCGGCGAAGTCTTTACCGCCGCCTTTCGAAACGATGTTGATGATCGCGCCGCCGTTATTGCCGTATTCAGCGCCGTAGTTGTTGCGCAACACTTTGACTTCAGCAACTGCGTCCTGGTTGATCGTAAAGCTCAACTTATTCGAACCGCTGGGTTCGCCTGCAAAGAGACCATCGATCGTAGGAACGGTTGAGCGTCCGCGCTGGCCCGAGATGTTGGGCAGGTCGGTGCCGAAGCCGTCGCCCGCTCCTTCGATATCGTCGTTGTTGGAAGTGCCGGGTAACAGCCGCAGGAGCGAAGTGACGTCGCGGCCTTTAGTCGCGATGAGATTAATTTGATCAGAGGTAAGTCGCGCGGTTAAATCGCTGCTTTCGCGTTCGACTATGGCGCCCTCGCTCACCACGCTGACTGTTTCACTCACCTGGCCCGGTTGCAGCTTGAGATCGCCGAGGGCGAGATTCTCGTTCGCACTGAGGATGATTCCTCGCTGCTCGAGTGTTTGAAATCCCTGGCGTTCAACCTTCAGAGCGTAGGAGCCGGGTTGCAGGGCTGCAAAGTTGAAGCGGCCCTCACTGTCAGTTATGGAACTGCGTGGTTGTCCGGTCTTCTCGCTGGTGAGCGTGATGGACGCGCCGGGAATCATTCCTCCGGTTGCATCCATAATTGCGCCTGAGATCGAGCCGGTGATCGTTTGCGCGTTGGCCGTGGAGATAGTTGCCATTAACGCGACGATCAACATCAGGATGGTTGAACAACGCCGAAAACTAAGCATGGACTCCTCCTTACGAGCTTGGGATTCGCGAAATTGTCTCTACTTAGGACAATTTGATTAAAAAGACGAGAGGTAAATCCGAGCCACGGATAACACGGAAAAAATCCGGATTTCTATGAATTAATTTAAGCTTCTTTTTCTTCGAGCTTTGCCTGGTGCTGCTTCTCTTCAAGCGCAAAAGCTCGCTGCGCACGAACAATGTGCTCGCGCATCGCTTCGCGAGCCTCGTCAGGCTTGCGCGCGCGAATCGCGCGATAAACCCGGCGATGAAGTTCGAGAGCTTCGTTGAAGTCGTGTGCGCGTTCGATCGTCTCGCGACGCCGTTCGTAGAGAATCGCCGATACCATTTCGACGAGAGTCGCCAGCGTTGGATTGCCTGAAGCGGCTGCGACTGCCCGGTGGAACGCGACGTCGTGTACCAGAAACTGCTGTGGGTCTTTCAACGCGGCAAACATGTCCGCGATCTCTTCGGACATCGTTGCTAATTGTTCGCCCGTCGCGCGCTCCGCGGCCAGACCCGCGGCGCCTACCTCGAGCACGGATCTCGTCTCAAACATGTGCTCGAAACTAAAACCGTGAAGCTGCGCCAGGAGACGCAACGGCTCACTATCGAGAGCTGGAGGACCATCGACAATGAAAGTGCCGGCGCCCTGGCGCGACTGGAGCACACCCATCGATATCAATGAGCTCAGGCCGGCCCGCAAAGAAGGGCGGCTGATTCCCAACTGTTTTGACAACTCGCGCTCGGGCGGCAGGCGATCGCCGGGTTTCAGATCCCGATGCTTGATGAGCTCGTAAACACGAGCGACAACCTGTTCAGTAGTCTGCCCGGACCGGACAGGCTGAACGATCTGTAACCGGTTAGCGCTGGAATTGGTCATAACAATCTGGGACGAAGCGCGAAACTTATAATACCAATTTTGTCTCAGGTCAAGACTTTTTCAGTTTTTTAACCACGGATTTACACGGATTTCCAGAACGATCGGCTGCTGCCGTTGAGGGTTTTGTTCATGAACTTCTCATTCATGATTAGAAATGCGCCGAGGCCGTGGAAGTCGTTGGTGTTGCGTTTACGCGCGAGGTAGTAAGCGAGATCCGCGACGTTCGTGCCTTCGCAGATGTCGGTGAGATTGGTTTGACCATCCTGGTCCAAAGAGATTTTTGTTAGTACGCCGGCGTATCCTTTCCGGGCCGCGCCGGCGTATTTCTTTTCTACGTAACCACGATCGACTGCCATCGCAGTGACATACGTGTACATGCTCGAGCTCGACGTCTCGAGCCAGTTCGCAGGGTTATCGCCTTTGTCGACGACTTGATACCACAGTCCGGTTTTCTCGTCCTGATAACGCGCCCAGGCTTTAACGAGTAGCATGACCTGGCCGGCTAACAGCGGTCGCATCGGATGATCGCGCGGCAATAGTTCGAGCACCTCGATCATCGTCATGCCAAACCAACCCATCGCGCGGCACCAGAACTCTGCCGAGTGTTTCGCGTCTTTGTCAGCCCAGCTTGACTGACCGCTCTCGTCGTAGGCGTGAAACATCAGGCCGGTGCGCGGATCGTACAGGTGGTTCCAGTAGGTGAGTAATTGGAGAACAGCCTCGTCGTTAGCGTATTTACCGTCACCGAACATGGTTCCATACCGCACTAAAAACGGCATCGACATGAACACGCCGTCGCCCCACAACTGCCATTCGCGACTCTTACTCGTCGCATGCCAGAAGCCCTCGTCTTTCGTGCGTGGATAGGTGTCGAAGCGTTTGCGAATGCGATCGGCAGCGAGCTTGTAGCGAGGTTCTTTTGTCTCGTGGTAGAGCAGCAAGAGGAGGTTGCCGGGCAGCATGCTGTCGAGATTGTCAAACTTCACTTCGCGCACTTCGTCCTGCGCGTTCGCACTGCGCACCGTCCCTTGATCGTCGACGTGCATGTCGATCCAATCTTTGATGTACTTGAGATAACGAGGATTGTGCGTTCGTTCGTAAACGAGGTATTGGCCGTACAGGTAAAGGGATTTCGCGTAGCCCCACGAACCAAGATCCTTCGCGGTCGGATAACGCTTCATCGTCGACTCAACCATCGCGACGGACCAATCAGTTTTGTTGGAACGTTTCTGAGCGCTGGCTGTCGAGACTGACAAAAGCATCAGGAACACGATACATACTCTTCTCATTGAAGAATCCTCACGCGGGAAAGGTTTTCACGCAAAGGCGCAAAGGAGGACGAAGACGCAAAAAAGAACTGAAACGTAAGGGTCGCTTTTTTCTTTGCGCCTTCGGTTTTGATCCTTTGCGTCTTTGCGTGAAACTGGTTTGGTGCTAATTTATGCCGACCGACACAAAACGAATTGCTCGCCACCCCCAGGTTGAAATGGTTTGACCAATACTTGTCTAGCGGGCGAACAATAGTGAGCACTTATTTTCTTGTCAAGGAAATATTGGAGGAGAGGTAGCGATGACGAAGTCTCGTGAGGATCACAATCCGGGCAGACGTAAGTTTCTGAAAGGCGTCGGTATCGCGGGCGCGGGCGCCGCCATTGCCGATCACCTTTGGACCGAAGCAGAAGCGCAGGAGAAACAAGGCACGCTTTCCGGCAACGTCAAGATCTCTCTCGACGTGAACGGAACCCCGCGAGACGTTCAGGTCGAGCCGCGCACCACTCTGCTCAACGCGCTGCGGAACCATCTCGAACCCGCTGTCACTGGTCCAAAACTCGTTTGCGACGTGGGAACGTGTGGCGCATGTACCGTCCTTCTCGATGGCAAACCCGCTTATTCGTGTCTCGTGCTTGCCGTCGACGCTACGAACCGGAAGATCACAACGGTCGAAGGACTCGGCTCACCCGAGAGTCCGAATGCTGTGCAAGCCGCGTTTGTCGAACACGATGCGTTGATGTGCGGCTTTTGCACACCCGGTTTCGTCACCACGATCTCCGCGTACCTGAAGAAGAATCCAAATCCAAGCCTCGAGGAAGTTCGCGAAGCGTGCAAAGGAAACTTCTGTCGCTGCGGAACCTATCCGCGAGTTTTTGAAGCGGCGCTGGCGGCCGCGAAGACTACTGCCGGCTGAGATTACAACGATGCAACAACCACAAGCACAACCGACACCGAAGCCGAAGAAGAAGATCCGTGTGCCGCGCGTCGTTAACGGCGTCGAACAGATGGTCGAGATCGAAGTCGACGCAGATGCCGGCCCCGGCTGGGGACCAAACGACAAGCACACGCTGCTCAATCATCGTTACACGCGCGTCGATGGTCCATTGAAAGCTGCCGGCGTAGCTCGTTACACCTACGACCAGCGCCTGCCCGGGATGCTCTACGCGCGCGTTCTTCGTTGCCCACACGCACATGCGCGCGTCACAAGTCTCGACACTGACGCAGCATCGAAGATTCCAGGGGTGAAAGCGATCATTCAGGCTCCATTAACTGAACTTCGTTTCGCGGGCGCTCCGGTCGCGGCAGTCTCCGCAACCACGCCTGAGATCGCAGGCGATGCACTGCGCGCGATCAAAGTTAACTACGAAGTGCTGCCGCACGTGGTCCATGCACCTGCCGCCATTCGACCTGACGCGCCGAAGGTCGTCGCCGAAGAAAACAACCTCCAGGAAAAAGGAAAGAACGGCGACCAGCAAAAGGCTGAAGCAGCCTTCGCGACTGCCGACGCGATCGTCGAAGGCGAATACATCTCCGCGCGCATTCATCACGCGTGTCTCGAAACGCACGGTATGGTCGTCGACTACCGCGGCGGCGACACAGCCACGATCTACGCGTCAACACAAGGCACGTTCACGATTGCCGCCGACGCAGCCAAAGAACTCGGTCTCACTGAGAGCGCCGTAACCGTAAGCGTCGAACACATGGGCGGCGGTTTCGGATCAAAGTTTGGTCTCGGGCTCGAGGGTTTACTTGCCTGCCGTTTGTCGAAACAAACAAAGTCGCCCGTGAAACTGATGTTCACTCGTTACGACGAGTTTGTGATGGCCGGCAATCGCTCCGGTTCGTGGCAGAAGTTGAAAGCGGGAGTGAAGAAAGATGGCACGATCGTCGCGCTGAACGCGCGCCAGTATCGTCTCGGCGGTCTCGGTCCGGGCTCGCAGGCGGGCCAGCCGTACATCTATCGCATGGGCGACACGTATCGCGAGGTCTACGCGCTGCACACGAATGAAGACTCGTCGATCGCGATGCGCGCGCCCGGCCATCCGCAGGCGTCGTTCGCGGTCGAGTCGCTCATGGACGAACTCGCCTACAAGATCAAGATGGACCCGGTGGAGTTTCGCAAAAAGAATTTGCGCGACGACGTTTATTACCGGCAGTTGGACCGTGCCGCGAAAGAGATTGGCTGGTCCAGGAGAAATCCGATCGCAGGTGGGAATGCTGGCCCACTGAAACGCGGGATGGGCTGCGCTGTCGGCACGTGGGGCGGCGGCGGCAACAACCAGTGCAAGGTTGATGTGACGATCTCGCGCGACGGTTCAGTTGTCGTTGCTGTCGGCACGCAGGATCTCGGCACCGGCACACGAACGTACACGCGCGCGATCGTCGCCGAAGAGCTCGGTCTGGGGATAAACGATGTCAAGGAACGTATCGGCAATTCGAAACTGGGCGCTGCGAATCCGTCCGGTGGATCGACAACTGCGCCATCGTTGTCGCCGTCAGTGAAAGACGCGGCGATCAAGGCTCGCATGATGATGGCCGAACGCGTTGCGCCGTTGCTCGGTAATGCGAAACCGGAAGAGATCGTTTTCGCGGGCGGCAAGGTTTCGGCGGCCGGCGGCCGCTCGTTGTCATGGCAACAGGCGACTGCGTCGTTACCCGCCGCGGGTATTACGTCGCACGGTGAGTGGCGCGCAGACTTGCAGGCGCGCGGCGTTCACGGTGTTTGCTTTGCTGAAGTTGAAGTCGACGTGGAAACAGGTCACGTCAAACCGATCAAGATGGTCCATATCCAGGACGGCGGCTTGCCGTTGAACCGTTTGACGATGGAAAGCCAGATCAATGGCGGCATGATCCAGTCGCTGGGAATGGCGTTGTGGGAAGGCCGCGTGATGGATGCGCAGCTGGGCATGATGCTCAATCCCGGCTTTGGCGATTACAAATTGCCGGGATGTTTGGAGATGCCCGAGCTCGTGCCGCTCATCGACGACGACGACAAACGGGAAGCGGTGATCGGCATCGCGGAAGGCTGCATCATTCCGGCGGTCGGCGCGCTCGTGAACGCGGTGTTCAATGCGTGCGGCGTGCGCGTGCGCGAACTACCCGTGACACCCGACAAGATATTGATGGGTTTGAGCAAGGCCACACAGATTACACATATCTAAAACGCGGATTGAGGATATAAAAATGAAGGCATTTGAGTGGACTAATCCGGCAACAGTTCAGGAAGCCGTGAAGATGCTTGCAGTTAGTGGGGCGGGTGACATTGACGAGGCGCCGCGACCGATTGCCGGCGGGCAGGACCTGTTGACCACGATGAAAGACTACACGTCGCGTCCGCCGCGTCTCGTCAATCTCAAACATATTCGTGGGCTCAATAACATCACGCTGAATGCGCGCGGCTTAACGATTGGCGCGCTCGTGACGTTGACTGAGATCGAAGAGCACGCGGGTGTGCGCAAAAGTTTCCCGGGTCTCGCTGAAGCCGCACATTCGATCGCGACGCCGCAGATTCGCAATCTCGGTACGGTCGGTGGCAATCTCTGCCAGCGTCCGCGTTGCTGGTACTTCCGGCTCGAGGAAGTCGTTTGTTTGAAGAAGGGTGGCTCCGAGTGTTACGCGGCGAGCGGCGAGAACAAGTACAACGCGATCATCGCGGGTGGTCCATCGCACATCGTTCATCCTTCGGATCTTGCGCCGATGCTCCTGGCATTGGGAGCTTCGGTCACGGTTGTCGGATCGAGCGGCAAGCGTGTCATTCCGCTCGACAAGTTTTTCACGTTGCCGTCGGAAGGGAACATTCGCCGCGAGAATGTTTTGAAGAACGAGGAGATCATCACTGAGATCTTCGTGCCGGCGTCGCCGCTGGCCGCGCGCTCGACTTACTTGAAATTCAAGGAACGTGAGTCGCTCGATTTTGCGCTTGCGTCCGCTGCGGTTGCGGTGCGATTGGCGCCTAACCAAACGGTCCGAGACGCGCGCATCGTACTCGGCGGCGTCGCGCCGATACCGTGGCGAGTTCCGAATGCGGAGAAATATTTAGTCGGAAAGAATCTGAAGCCCGACGTGCTCGCCGAGGCGGCAAAGATCGCGCTCGCCGATGCCAAGCCACTCGAGAAGAACGCTTACAAAGTGCCGTTGGCCCAAACGCTCGTGCGCCGCGCGTTGGCCAGGGCGGGAGGTGTCAATGCCTAACGAATCACCCGAGCCACTGCAGTCGCCATTCTGCGGATCGCTGCGTTCGAAGAAATACTTCATGCTCGATCGACTCGCGACCAGTGCCGACGAATATCTCGATGCGACAAATCACGTATGGTGCTGTGAAACGCAGGAAGTTATCGGGCCTGACAACCGGCGCGTAGACGCCGAGCGGTGCGGACCGGGCCGGGCCTGCTATACATCTGCCATCAAAGGCTTATAATCTGTGTAATCTGTTGATGTTTTTTGGAGGTAGGAAGTGCGAAAAGGATTAATTCTTGCATTAACGATGATCATGGCGGCGAGCGCGCTCGTCTTCAGTTCGCAGGCTGAAAACGTGAGCATGCGTGGAGATTATGTAGAAGTGCGCACCGCGAGCGTATTTGCGGGCGCGTGTCATTACAACGGTGAAGTTGTGACTACCGGGCGCGACGGGATGATGGCGTGGAACGTCACTAACGGACAGTGGCAGGGCGTGGATCTCAACGGCGTGCGCGCGATCGCAATCGTCAGCGCTGACGTGAATCTCGCCGAAGACAACGCTGCACGCACCTCCGAGATCATCATCGACTCCACGGCGTCGCGCGCACAGTCTGTCGCGATGCTCAACGCGCTCAAAGAAAAGTACGCTGCCGCACTCGGCACGATTGCTGAGGTGCGCAGTGCTCCGATCCGTTTTGAACGTAGCGGCCGCGCTTACAACGTCGTAACGAACGAAGCGGCAATCAGTGTTGAACCAATGCCGAACGACTTGTGCTGCAAGATGCCGAACCTCGTCTGGTACACACCGTTCGTTGGTCTCGAAAACCGCAAGGTGGGCTACACATCCAAAGCACTCTACAACGGCAAGGTCGTCGGCGAGCCCTGGTCGCGCTCAGGTGAGAACAGCGCCTTCTACGGATCGTTTTCTTTGTAGCCACAAAGAGGCACAAAAGGCACAAAGATTTCTTTTTGAGCCTTTTGTGCGTTTTTGTGGCTAAATATTTATGAAGGCGGTTGGTAATCCCTCACTTGAAACACTCACCACCACCTTCCCTTTTCGCTCGATACTGATCTGCGCCCGCCCGTTGTAAAGCTCCACTTTACGCGCCGTGATCGATGTTCCAAGGTTATCGACCAAGCGCCCATCACCGGCGAGCCCGAAGCGCACCACATTCCGCGCATCGAGACACAACACTCCCTTCGCATCGACCGCCTTAACTTCCAACGTCGAGACATCATCGACCGCACGTAACTCTTCAAGTATCAACTTCGCGGGCTTGTCCCACTTCTCCGTTTGATACACAAACCTGATCTCGTCTTCGATACCTTTGCTATCAACCGCACGCAGCACGTTCTCACCCTCTTTAAACTTCACGAGCCAACGCAACCCCGCCGCCGGAAAGTCCTGGCTGTTTCGATTCTTCACACCCGCCGAAACGCCATTCACAAACAACTCCACCGCCGGACAGTTTGAGTAAACCTTCACGAGTTTCGCCTCGTCGCGCTCGCCCCAACGCACCGGCCACGAGTGACCGTAGATATGGACCATCAAGTGCTCGGCCCAGTACGACTGAAATACAAAATAGCCTTCCTTCAACGTGAAATCGCGTTCGACCAATCCTTTCTGATTCACGCGCGGCACCGGATTTCCCGGCCGCAAAGTGGTCGCGAAGTCTTTGAAGATCCACTGCGCCGCTCCGGTCAACTCCGGCATCGTCTCCTGCTCTTTCAAGTGCCAGTCAAACAAGTTGCAAATATAAGTCTCAGACCAATCACCTTCAGTGGGAGCGCGTGTGAGAACCTGCTCTGCCGTTTCGGAATGGCGGCGCGCGTGACTGTCGCCACCCCATTCCATGTGCAGAAAATGATCGACCTTCTTCATCTCCGCTTCGGTGCGCGTTTTGTAGTCGGTGTAACGACCCTGGTACCAGCCGGCCCAGATCGACGGCGAGTAAACGTCGACGATGTCTTTGCAGAAGTCGCAACGACGAATAGCAGTCTTGCGCGAAGGATCGAGCGTGTGCGCAAGGGTGTTGAGCTCGGTCATGAACGCGCGAATCTTGTCTTTGTCAAACTCTTCGAAGTCGCCGGGCCAGTCGTTCTCGTTGCCGATGCCCCAGATAATGATCGACGGATGATTGCGATGCTGATCGATCAGGTTGCGCAACATACGGCGCGCCTGTTCCTTATAAACTTCGCCGCCCAGACCCCCGCGACACCACGGAATCTCTTCCCAAACCAGCAAGCCCAATTCGTCGCATAGATCGAGAATGACGCGTGATTGCTGGTGATGACCGAGGCGAATGAAATTAGCGCCGAGATCTTTGATCAAGCGCATCTCTTTGCGCATCATTTCTCGGGTCATGGCGGATGCGACACCCGCGTGATCTTCGTGACGCTGCGTGCCGCGTATCAATAAACGTTCGCCGTTGAGCTTGAACGGTCCGCCTTTAACAAACTCAAACGTCCGCAATCCGAACCGTTCGCGAACCATCATCGGTCCATGAATACTCTTGAGGGTGACTTCGCAACGATAAAGCGACGGCTTTTGTGGCGACCAAAGGGCAGGATTATCAATTGTGAAGGTGGAGAGGTTCTGAGTCTCAAGCCATGGGTTGAATTTGTGTGTCGTGGAGTGAATAACACGGTCGTTTGGATCGGTAACGGAGATGCTGAGCTCGAGCTCGTCCTTGAGCTGTGCCGGATTGTAGAGGCGTCCCTTTATCGTAACTCGCGCTTTATCGGTTTCAATGTGAACACGCTCGAGCGATATCGCAGGCACGTAACGTAGACTCACGTAGCGATAAAGTCCGCCGTTGAGATTGAAGTCGCTCAAGTTGGACGGGATCATCTCGAGGTCGCGCGAGTTGTCGCACATCACCGCAAGCGGGATCGAGTCGGATTTCGGAAACTTCTTCGCCTGCTCGGTGATATCGACGACAAACTCATCGTAACCACCCACGTGCGATCCGACTTTTTCCGTGTGAACGAATACTTCCGTCTTCTGTCCGGCGCCTTCGAAGTGTAAGAGCGTGCGGCCGTTGGGATACGGATTTGCGAGTGTAAACTTTGTGCGATACCAGCCTGGTCCCTGGTAGTAAGGCGCATCCGGATCGACTGAGTCGTAGGCATTGAAGCAATGTGGTACTTGTACTTTGCTCCAAACGTTCGCGTCGTCGTTCGCCTTGCGCCACGCTTCCCATGGACCACCAAGACTGCCGCGGCGATATTCCCACTCACTCAATATATATGAAACTACCGGGTTGTCGGGACTCGTCGGGGTAACTCGATTGAGTAACGTAGCCCCGACAACTGCTGTCGATGTTGTTTGTAAGAAAGCTCGACGACTGATGCGCTTCATTTGAGCCACGGATTATAAATCCGTGGTTAAATATGGTCTATGAACGCGCCCCTGACATTCATTGCATTATTTTTTCTCTTTCAGAACGGCAACGTCGATCTGCGCAAGACCGCACTCAAATCAACCACGCCCTCCGACGAGATCGTTCGTCTCGACATCAATCACGATGGCAAGCCCGACATTCTCGAGCGCTGGTGGAATGGCAAACGCGTGCGCTGGCTCGACGAAAACGGCGACATGCTGCCGACCGACACGCGTGGCGATCAGGTCGGTGACGTGATGCAGATCGATAAAAACGGTGACGGGCTCTACGACAGCGAAACAGACATCAACATCAAGTGGGCCGACAATGATGGGGATGGTCGCGCCGATCTGCAGGCGTTCGTCACGCAGGGTCGTGAGTGGTCCAACGGCAAGTTCGACCCCGGCGAATCGCATTGGATGATCTTCATTGATGTCGAGAAAGACGGCGTGCTCGGCTGGCTCGATTGGGAAAAATTTGATTTCGGTAACGATAACTGGGGTTACACGGATAAGACGGATTGGTTACCCGATTACAACGGCGATGGGATTTTTTTGAAAGTTCACCGGCCGCCTCAGTCGCTTCCTGATCCGCGTCTGAACTGGGAGAACCCTTTTGCTTTCTACGACTTCGACGGCGACGGCGCGAGTGAAATGGCTATGCGCTGGCTCGATCCTGTCCCCGCCCTCGATAAAGACGTCACCAAACTTACCGGCGTGCTCAGCGAGGCCTTCGTGACTTTCGATCTCGACAACGACTCGACTAAGGGAAACGAAACTGACTACGACATGTCTTTGCGCGGCGCGGGTGGTCCAGGTGTTCCGTATCGCCAGTTTGTTCACAAGTATCCCGCGCTCAAAGGTAATCCGAAGTTCGACGGCTGCTTTCAATGGAACAACTGGCGCCGGATCGACGAGCTGATGTACATGCCGCACGATAAGAGTTACGACTCATTCTTCACGGCGCGTTGGGCGACGATGTACTTCGTGTTTGATGAAGACGACGACGATCATCGCTGGGAACGTGTGGAGATGTATTACCCGATGCATGGGTTCGGTGGTCCAAAAGACATCGATCTTTATTCGACTAAGAAATGGCGGCGCGGTAACTACGCGGAATTAGCGATGGCGGGTCCGGACGAAAAGCCGGGTATCTCCGGTCATCCGCAAGCTGACTCGCTCGGCGATCGCGGTGAGTTTGACGAAGACAATTCCGGTGGCGGCAAGCTCTACGTGGGTGTGTTTGATCGGAAGCTTCATCTCGCCGGCGCCGAGTGGGGCGCGTGGACTGTCGATAAGAATGGTGAGTTTCATGGCGGCAGTAAGACGCCGTCGCCGAAGCCGATCGCGCCACGTGTCGAAGAGGTAGTGAAGTATACCGACACTGACAACAACGGTTTTATCGATACGATCGAATACGACTACGACGGCGATCGCACGATCGATCTGCGCGTGTCGTTGCTCGACTACCGCACGAGCAGTAATCCGCATCCAGACGTGGTGCCCTTGATCGACACGCACAAAGAACGATGGCAGGGATTGAATGTTTGGTTCGGAAAGATCGCGAGCCAGTCGTTTCAGGAAGCGCTGTCGGTCTATCACGCCGCGTGGCGCCGCGGGCTGACGACGCCCGAGATGGATAAACTTGCGTCAGCTTCGACGATCGGCGAGCGCTACGATCACGGTTACTGGTTGAAAGAAAAGCTCTTCCGCGAGATTCGGGCGCGCGTTCGGGGCTCGAGTCTCGAGAAGGAGCTGACGCGGCTCTACTACACGGGGCAATTCGAGGAATACGCGAGGCGAATCTCGGATGTCCCAGCAAAATAGGCCGCGGATGACACGGATATTCAAATCGATCAGCGCAGATCTGTGTTTTATAAATCCGTTTTATCTGAGCATAAAGATTATAGCTTTGACTCTTGGCCCAACCGGCCGTAGCATCCTTTCCTGCCATGCTACAGAACCGTGTCAATATCTTCGATACAACCTTGCGTGACGGTGAACAGTCGCCCGGTTGCTCTATGAACCTGACCGAGAAGGTCCGGATGGCCAACAAGCTCCAGGAGCTGGGCGTCGACATTATTGAGGCCGGCTTTCCGATCGCTTCGGAAGGCGACTTTGACGCCGTGAGGGCCGTTGCGGCCCAGTGCCAGACAATCAAAGTTGCCGCGCTCTGTCGCACTGCGGAACTGGACGTCGCGCGCGCCGCGGAGGCTTTGCAGTATGCAGCCCACCCGCGCATTCACACGTTCTGCGCCACGTCTGACATCCATCTCGAACACAAACTCAGGAAGACGCGCGCGGAAGTCATTGAAATGACTCGCGCGGCCGTCAAACAGGCACGCAACTACGCTGAAGACGTCGAGTTCTCAGCCGAAGACGCAACACGCAGCGATATCAACTATCTTTGCGAAGTGCTTGACGCAGCAGTCGATGCAGGTGCTTCAGTGCTCAACGTGCCGGACACTGTCGGCTACACGACACCGGTGGAATACACGTACCTGGTCCAACAGGTACGCGAACGAGTCGTCAGAGATCGAGACGTAATCATCAGCGTTCATTGTCACAACGATCTCGGTCTCGCAGTGGCCAACAGTCTCGCCGCGATCGAAGCAGGCGCGCGACAAGTTGAATGCACGATCAACGGCATCGGCGAGCGCGCCGGAAACGCATCACTCGAAGAGATCGTGATGGCGCTGCACGTGCGCGCGGATCGTCTGCCGTTCGAGACGGGCATCAAAACCACGGAGTTGTATCCCGCGAGCCAGATGCTTTCGAGCATCGTGGGTTTTGAAGTGCAACCCAACAAAGCGATCGTGGGTCGCAACGCGTTCGCGCATGAAGCGGGTATTCATCAGCACGGCGTGATGAACAATCCGCTCTGCTACGAGATCATGACGCCGGAGTCAGTCGGCGTTCCGGCCAACTCGCTCGTGCTCGGCAAACACTCCGGCCGTCACGCGCTCTCGTTGCGCTACAGCGAGCTTGGTTACGACATAACGTCTGCAGAGCTCGACGCCGCTTATCGAAGCTTTACAAACCTTGCGGATCGAAAGAAGCGGATCTACGATCAGGACCTCATCTCCCTGCTCAGCAGCGCGACACGCGCACGCGTTGAAACAGTAGTTGGCGCGGCAGCCTGAGGTATAAGCAATGAAAACCAGAATTACGCTTGTTCCCGGTGACGGGATTGGACCAGAAGTCACTGCCGAAGCCGTACGCGTGCTCGAAACCGTGGCTGCGATTCAAGGATATCGATTCGAGTTTGAAGAACACGCGATTGGTGGTGTGGCCATCAAAAAGTTTGGCTCGCCTTTGCCGCGAACGACGCTCGATGCCTGTCTCGCTTCTGACGCCGTGTTGCTCGGGGCCGTAGGCTCACCGGAGTTTGATCGACTGCCGCCAAATCAACGACCGGAAGCAGGGCTGTTGTTGCTGCGAAGGGCACTTGGCGGGTATGCGAACTTGCGGCCGGCAATCGCATACCCGTCAATCGCGGCTTGTTCCCCTGTGCGCGCGGAAGTCGCCTACGGCACTGACATTCTCATCGTGCGCGAGTTGCTCGGCGGTTTGTATTTCGGTGAACCGCGAGGCGTCGACGCCGATGTCGCGTACAACACGATGCGTTATTCAGTCGAAGAGATCGAGCGGATCGCGCGCGTTGCATTCGAAGCTGCGCGCAAGCGGCGTGGTAAAGTGACGTCGGTCGATAAAGCAAACGTGCTCGAGACTTCGCAACTCTGGCGACAAACGGTGACGCGCATCTCGCAGTATTATCCTGACGTGACGCTCGAACATCTATACGTCGATGCGTGTGCGATGCACTTGATAATGAACCCACGTCGCTTTGACGTGTTGTTAACCGAGAACCTGTTCGGCGATATTCTGTCTGACGAAGCTGCGGTCATCACTGGTTCGCTGGGAATGCTCGCGTCGGCGTCGATCGGCGGCGACGTTGGATTGTATGAGCCGGTGCACGGCTCGGCGCCCGACATCGCGGGCAAAGGCAGCGCGAATCCTTGCGGCGCCATTGCGTCGGCGGCGATGATGTTGCGGCATTCGTTCGGCCTGGAACAGGATGCGAGTGATATCGAACGAGCGATCCAGGACGTGCTGGAAGCGGGTTATCGCACTCCTGACATTGCTAAAGGTACTGGCGGTTACGTCGTCACTACGAGCGACTTTGCCGAAGTGATCTGCGAAGCGGTCACCGAGATCGCCGACATGCGGCACGCGTATCACGCGGTGTAAAACAGGGCCGCAGATAACACGGATAAGAAATCCGATCTGTTTATCCGTGTCATCCGCGGCTAAAATTTCCATAGCATGGGCACTTTATTCGACAAACTCTGGCAGGCGCACGTTGTTCGTGAGGTGCGCGGCGAGCCTACACTCCTTTATATCGATCTGCACCTCATTCACGAGGTCACGTCGCCTCAGGCGTTTGAGGGTTTGCGCCAGGCAGGCCGCAAAGTAAGACGTCCGGATCGTACTTTCGGCACTGTCGATCATAACGTTCCCACCACCGACCGCAGTCTCCCGATCGCTGATGCGACGGCGGCGCAGCAAGTCGAAACACTGCGGCAAAATTGTCGCGAGTTTGGTATTCAACTCTTCGATATTCACTCACCCGAGCAAGGCATCGTTCACGTCATTGGACCAGAGCTTGGTCTCACTCAACCCGGCATGACGATTGTTTGCGGCGATAGTCACACGAGCACTCACGGTGCGTTCGGTGCGCTGGCGTTTGGGATCGGCACGAGTGAAGTCGAGCATGTGCTGGCGACGCAGTGTTTGCCGCAAAACAAGCCACTGACAATGAAGGTGCAAACTTCCGGCGCGCTGCCTGAAGGTGTCACTGCGAAAGATCTCGCGCTCGCAATCATCGGCAAGATCGGCACTGACGGCGCCACCGGCTGCGCGATCGAATACACGGGTGACGCCGTGCGCGCGCTTTCGATGGAAGGACGCATGACGCTGTGCAACCTCGCCATCGAGGCCGGCGCGCGCGCGGGCATGGT